>Ga0153956_1000005_pt1 | contig 452783 bp, 436 predicted proteins | sample TSFL040MetaG_FD_104704 | JGI IMG/M metagenome (GOLD analysis project Ga0153956, IMG submission 104704) | Attine ant fungus gardens microbial communities from Florida, USA - TSFL040 MetaG | ecosystem: Host-associated > Fungi > Mycelium > Unclassified | place: USA: Florida, Wekiwa Springs... | reverse complement strand
GCCGTTCCGCACCTCATCCCACCTCCTGTACATTCCCCTCCATCCTCTCGCCCGGACGGAAGTCGACGGCGACCGACGCGGGGGGACAGGTAGGGGCTCGGGCGTCGCCGCCCTGGGCTGGGGTCGGAGCGTGGACAGACTGCGGTCGCCACGCCCGGTCTGAAAAGCCTGCCGGGCCCGAGGTTCAGGGGCTTCATTATCTAACATAGCAGAGGCCCAAGGGCCTCGGGCCCTTCCGTTCCCCCACCAAAACCGGCCCGCCGGAGGCGCCCGCTTGCCTGCAACCCGCAAATGCCTGATTTTCGACATGATTGAAGCCGTCTCCAGCAGGCTCAAGCACCGATCCGGTGGGGGCGCGATTTGAAGATTCTGGTGGCCGAGGACGATCCGCAATCGTCGGAGTTCCTGCGCAAGGGGCTGGTGCAGGAGGGGCACAGCGTCGAAATCGTCGCCGACGGGCGCGAGGCGCTGAGCTATTGCCTCTACAATCCGTGCGACATGCTGATCCTCGACCGCATGCTGCCGGGCATGGACGGGCTCACGGTGCTGAAGACGCTGCGCGCCGCCGACCGGCAGGTGCCGGTGATCTTCCTGACCGCGATGGGCGACGTCGACGACCGGGTCGAGGGCCTCCTCGCCGGCGGCGACGACTATCTGGTCAAGCCCTTCCATTTCTCCGAGCTCCTCGCGCGGGTCACCTCGCGGGCGCGGCGGCCGCAGGCGGGCGAGCAGAAGACCCGGCTCGTCGTCCACGACCTCGAGCTCGACCTCCTCAGCCACGCGGCGACGCGCGCCGGCATCCCCATCGAGCTGCAGGCCAAGGAGTTCGCGCTGCTCGAAGTGCTGATGCGCAATGCCGGGCGCATCGTCACCAAGACCATGCTGCTGGAGCAGGTCTGGGACTTCAATTTCGATCCGCGCACCACCGTGGTCGAAACCCATGTCAGCCGGCTGCGGGCCAAGGTCGACAAGCCGTTCGACGTGCCGCTGATCCACACCACCCGGAACTCCGGATACTCCATGCATGCGCCGCGCTAGCGTCCTGTCGGGCGTCGCCTTTCGCACGGCATTGCTGTTCATGCTGGTGTTCGCGGTGGTGCTGGGCATCACCGGCTACGCCATCCTCCGCTCGACGCAGGGGCTGCTCGAGGCGCAGATCCGCGCCAGCATCACCGAAGACGTCGAGCTGATGCGCGATGCCAATATCGCCGGCGGCCAGCGCGAGCTGCTGCACTTCATCCGCGATACGCTGGCGACCCGCGCCGACCGGGAATTCGCGTTTGCGCTCTACACCACCGAGGGGCGGCCAATCGCCGGCAACATCGTGGGCGGACCGCATTTCCGCGGCTGGGGCCATGTGCAGATCGCGCAGAGCCCGGGCCAGCATTTCACCGCTTATGCGGCCGAGCTCGAAGACAGCGTCGTCGTCGTGGGGCGCTCGCGCGATTTCGTCCATTCGATCAGCAGCGCCATCGTCAATGTGCTGATCGTGGCCGGGCTGGTCATCGGCGTCAGTGCGCTCGCCATCGGCTACGCGCTCAGCCATCGGGTGTCCGCCAAGCTCGCGGTGATCGACCGCACGCTCGAAGAAGTGTCGCGCGGCAATTCCGAAATCCGCCTGCCGGTCGGCCGCAGCAACGACCAGATCGACCATGTGTCGGGCCAGATCAACGCGCATCTCGACCGGCTGAGCGAATTCATGGCGAGCATGCGCAACACCATCGTCGCCATCGCGCACGACCTCAAATCGCCGCTCAACCGCGTCAACATCCTGCTGCAGGACGCGGCGAGCGAGCGCGATCCGCAAAAGGGCATGGAGCGGCTCGAACAGGCGCAGCAGGAAATGGATACGCTGCGCGGCGTGCTGGACACCGTGCTGCGCATCTCGCGCATCGAAACCTCCGACGACAGTTCCGGCTTCGCCCCGTTCTCGCCGCTGGAGCTGGTGCGCGACCTGGCGCAGACGTTCGAGCCGGTGCTCGAGGCCGAAGGCCAGACGCTGCGCTGGGACGATCTGCCGGAAACGGCGCCCGCCATTTTCGGCGACCGCAAGATGCTGCAGCAGGCGCTGGTCAACCTGATCGAGAACGCCAGCCGCTATGCCGGTGCAAACACCGCGATCGAGCTGACGGTCGGCGAGCGCAATGGCGGCGCGACCATCGCCATTGCCGACAACGGCCCGGGCATTCCGGCCGAGCGGCGCGAGGAAGTGTTCCAGCCCTTCACGCGGCTCGACGCCGAGCGCAGCCGGCCCGGCGCCGGGCTCGGCCTCGCACTGGTCAAGGCGGTGATCGTGCGCCACCATGCGCAGGTCGAACTCGGCGACAACCAGCCGGGCCTCAGGGTCGTGCTGAGCTTTCCGGCGCCGCCGACCCGCCCGCCCAAGCCACCTTACGCCGATGTATAATTGGCGAAAGGAACGCGCAAAAACCGGTGCCTACACCTTCGCCCATCGATGCATCCGCATCGTTGGCGGCTACGGCCGCAAGCGGAATTCCCTGGAGCACTTCAATGCGCAAATTCATCATTCCGGCGATCCTCGTCGCCTCGCTGGGCCTGTCGTCGGTGGCGATGGCTGCCGCCAGCCATGTCAGCACCGGCATCGTCAAGGCCGTCGACCTCAAGGCCGAGACCGTGACCGTCGACAAGACCGTCTATCACTTCGCCGCCAAGTTCGACCTGTCCTCGATCAAGGTTGGCGAGAAGGTCGACGTGACCTGGCACCCCTACAAGAAGATCGACGTCGGCACCAAGATCGTCGCCTCGGTGGCCAAGCCCGCCCCGGTCAAGCCGGTGGCCAAGACCGTCGCCAAGACCATGACCAAGACGGTGACCAAGACCGCGCCGACGAAGTAACCAACTCCCGCCGCGTCGTCCTGATCCGACAAGGCGGTTTAGAGAAGAGCGGGGATCCCCTAAGTCCCCGCTCTTTTCGTTGCTCAGGCCGACGGATAGACGCCGAGCACGTGGAAATAATCGGTGAAAAAGCCGAGCTCCTCGAAGGCGAGCTGCACGCTCCGGTCATCCGGATGGCCTTCGATGTCGGCATAGAACTGCGTTGCAGTGAACGAGCCGTCCAGCATGTAGCTTTCGAGCTTTGTCATGTTGACGCCGTTGGTCGCAAACCCACCCATCGCCTTGTAGAGCGCCGCCGGCACGTTGCGGACGCGGAACACGAAGGTCGTCTTGACCGCGGTGCCCTGCACCGGGGTATCGGGTTCGCGCGAGATGACGAGGAAGCGCGTGGTGTTGTGCGCGGCGTCCTCGATGTTTTCGGCAAGGATATCGAGCCCGTAGACTTCGGCGGCAAAGCGCGAGGCGATGGCGCCCACCGAGCGGTCGCCCTTTTCGGCGACTTCGCGGGCCGAGCCGGCCGTGTCGATGCCGTTGATGGTCCTGAAGCCGTGCGCATTGATGAACTTCCGGCATTGGCCGAGGGCCACGCTCAACGACTGCACCGCCCTGATGTCGGCAAGGCTCGTGCCCTTGATGCCGAGCAGGTTCATCTCGACGCGGAGGAAATGTTCGCCGGTGATGAACAGGCCGGAATTGGGCAGCAGGTGATAGATGTCGGTGATGCGGCCATAGAGCGAGTTCTCGACCGGCACGACGCCGAAATCCGCCCCGCCCTGCTGCACGGCGGCGATGGTGTCCTGGAACGTCTCGCAGGGCACGGGTTCGCCTTCGGGAAACAGCGCGTGGCTCGCCGCGTGGCTGAAGGCGCCAGGTTCGCCCTGAAACGCAATGAGCTTGGCCATCTGTGTCGGTCCCCGGTCGTTGTGGCCGGGTCTATGAACCCCGGGCCCGACTCAAGTCAACAAAGCCCGGCAGACCCAAGCAATTGCGGGCCATACGGAGAATTGTCGCAGTCCGCCAAAGCCGGTTGCGTGGGGTTTTGCGCCGGACTATCTTCCGCACCAAATCGGGACGGGGGCCCCGCTCTGCCATCGTCGAACGTGGCATTTGCAGCCTCGGCCCCCCTCGTCTATACCCCCGGCAGAAGAGGCTGAGAGACCCGCAATGGATTCGTTCGAACTCAACAAGATTATCGGCGCCATTCTGGGCACCCTGCTGTTCGTCATGGGTGTTGGGTTCCTGGCCGAAGCCATCTACGAGCCGGCGCATGGCGGCGGCCCGGGCTATGCGCTGCCGGAAGCGGCTGCGGACGAGACGGCCGACGCCGGTGCTGCCGCTCCTGCCGCCGCCGTAGACATCGGTACGCTGCTTGCCAGCGCCGATCCGGTGCAGGGCGCCGCGGCGGCCAAGAAATGCGCCTCGTGCCACGACTTCACCAAGGGCGGGCCGAACAAGACCGGCCCGAACCTCTACGGCATCGTGGGCGAAAAGATTGCCGACGTTGCGGGCTTCACGTTCAGCGATGCGCTGAAGGCCCACGCCAACGAGACCTGGACCTACGAGAACCTCAACACCTGGCTGATCTCCCCGAAGGGCTATGCCCCGGGCACCAAGATGACGTTCGCCGGCGACAAGGACGACGCCGATCGCGCCAACATCATCGCGTATCTGTCGACGCTGTCGGATTCGCCGGTGCCGTTCCCGGCGCCTGCCGCTCCGGCCGGTGGCGCGGCCCCGACTTCGGAGCAGACCACCGATACCTCGTCGGCTCCGGCCGCCGCGTCGAGCGAAGCGCCCACGCCGCCGATGACTCCGTCGTCGGCCGCGCCGGCAGCGACCTCGAGCGAAGCGGCTCCTGCTGCGGCTCCGGCCTCGTCCGAAGCGCCGGCTGCCGCTCCTGCGCCGGCCTCTTCGGAGGCTCCGGCGGCGGCTCCTGTCGCGCCGGCTTCCTCAGAAGCGGCTCCGGCCGAGCCGGCCCCGAGCGCTGCGTCGTCCGCCGCCCAGTAAGCGTGACGATCGCCATCTGATTTCGAGCCGCGCCCGCAAGCGCGGCTCTTTTGTTCTGAGGGGACCGATGACCACGCTGCTGCTCCATCTCTCCGACGTCGACGAAGCCAGGTGGGCGGCCGGCTACCGCGCCGCCCTGCCCGAGGTGAACGTGGTGCGTCGCGGCGATGCGTTCGATCCGGCAGGCGTCGACTACATCTTCGTATGGAAGCCCAAGGCCGACGCCTTCGCCGGACTCACCGGGCTCAAGGCGGTGCTGTCGCTGGGCGCCGGAGTCGACGCGCTTCTCAAGCATCCGGGCCTGCCGCAGGCGCCGGTCGTGCGCTTCGTCGATGACGATCTGACCCGGCGAATGACCGACTATGTTGCCGCGCAGGTCACCATGCACCAGCGCCTCTTCACCCGCTTCAAGCGCGACCAGGCCGCGCGGCGCTGGGTGCAACTCTATCCGCCGGCGGCGAGCAGAACCAATGTCGGCATCATGGGGCTCGGCAAGCTCGGCGCAGACGCCGCGGAAAAGCTGGTGGCGCTCGGCTTCAGCGTGCTGGGCTGGAGCCGGACGCACAAGTCGATCCAGGGGGTGCGCACCTTTGCCGGCGACCAACTCGATGGCTTTCTCGGCGAAACCGACATTCTCGTGTGCCTGCTGCCGCTGACGCCGGAAACGACCGGCATCCTCAACTCGGCGCTGTTCGGCAAGCTCAGGCGCGAACTCGACGGCGGTCCGGTGATCGTCAATGCGGCGCGCGGCGGCCACCAGCGCGAAGCGGACATCGCGCAAGCGCTGACCGACGGCACGCTCGGCGCCGCCAGCCTCGATGTGTTCGAGACCGAGCCGCTGCCGGCCGACAGCCCATTGTGGGCGCTCGACAATTGCTACATCAGCCCGCACATCGCGGCGATCTCGAACATCGATGCGGGGGTGAGCTATTTCTCGGCGATCATCCGCGAGCACGAGGCGGGCCGGCCACTGCCCAACGTCGTCGACCGGAGCCGGGGCTACTAGAAGTCGAGCTGCCAGATTTCGCCCATCATGGCCTTGCCGAAATTGTGTTCGGGGATGGTCTCGACGATGCGGAAGCCGGCGGCCTGATAGAGCCGGCGGGCGGCCTCCTGGATGGTGTGGGTCCACAGGCGCATGCGGTCGTAGCCGTTGGAGCGGGCAAAGCCGACGGCCTGGGCGACCAGCGCGGTGCCGACGCCCCGCCCCCGGGCCGAGGGCTCGACGTAGAGCATGCGCAACTGGGCCGAACCCGCCAAGCCATCGCTGGGCATGACGAAAATCGAGCCGACAATGGCGCCGTCGAGCTCGGCCACCCACAGGTCCTTGGGCGGGCCGGCGGGGGCTTCCTGGAACTGGTTGTAGATGCCGGCGATGAGCGACTCGAAGCCGATGTCCCAGCCGAACTGCTGGTTATAAAGGATGCCCTGGCGGTGGATCATCCATCCGAGATCGCCGATGCGATGCGGTCGGATGACGATCTGGGACGACATTTGCGGTGCGTCGATGATTGTGCGGATGGTGTTCATCGCGTCGACCAATTGATGGCGAGCCTCCGGCGAAATCGGCGCGAGCAGCGCCGCGATGGCGGCGTCGTTGAGGTCGTCGAGTTCGGCCACGGCCCGATCGCCGTCCTTGCTGAGGGCGATCTGGTTGCTGCGTCGATCGGTCGGGTGCGGCGACAGCAGCACCAGTTCGAGACCGAGGAACTTCTGCAGGATGCGGCTGAGGTAAGCGGGATCGAGCTTCAGCGACGCGGCGAGCTCGCCGGCGGTGGTGTGGCCGCGCTGCGCGATCTCGTAGAGCACCCGACCCTCGGCGAGACTGAAGCGGCTGGCGGCGACGTGCTCGTTCAGCAACCCGATCTGGCGGGTGTAGAAGCGGTTGAAGGCGCGGACCTGGGCAATCGATGCGTCACTCATGCATGACACTGTCCATCACTTTGTTGATTTCGTCAATTACATTTGAGATGAGGCCTTCTGCCGTTCGGCACCTTAACCGCCCATTAGGGTTAATCAATTATTGCTGCTGGCGAGGCGCGAGCCCGCGCCGACCACATTCGAGTCCTGCCGTGCCTGCGCGTTTGCCCTCGCTGAAATCGATGCGTTTCCTGCTGCTGGCGGGCGTCGCCGCGGCAGCGCTCAGCGCCTGCGCGACCAACCAGACCAGCCTGGCGCAGCCGGACTTTACGGCCGGTAGCGCCACCGACAATGCGAGCGCGGTCAATCGGCTTGCCGCGCGCTACAAAGCCAACCCGCGCGACAAGGCGACGATCATCACCTACGCCGCGGCATTGCGCGCGGTGGGTCAGGCGGATCAGGCGATCAGCGTGCTCGAGGCCGGGCTCGCCATTTACAAGACCGACGTCGACCTCAAGGTCGCCTACGCCAAGGCGCTGTCGGCGGGCGGCCGGTTCGACCAGGCGCTCAACGTCATCAACGATGCGATCGACCCGACGACGCCGGACTGGAACGCGCTTCTGGTGAAAGGCGCCATCCTCGACCAAAGCGGACGCAACGACGAAGCGCGCGCTGCCTACAGCCAGGCGCTGGTGACGGCGCCGAACCAGCCGTCGCTCGAAGCCAATATCGGGCTTTCATATGCGATGACCAACGACCTCACCGACGCGGAGACGCATCTGCGCCGCGCGGTCGGCATGCGCGGCGCGACCAGCCAGATGCGGCAGAATCTTGCTCTGGTGATCGGGCTGCAGGGGCGGTTCGATGAAGCCAGGGCGCTGTTCGCCAGAGAGCTGCCGCCCGACAAGGTCGACGCCAACATGAACTATATCCGCACGCTGCTGACGCAGCAGAACCGCTGGGACGCGATCAAAAACGCCGGCGGGAACTAGAACTTCGTTTCTACGGTCTCGTTAGGATGGATGGTTCGGTGAGCCCTACCCACCGGCTTCGTCGGTCAGGCATGGCGAAGTCGGGGGGACTTTCCACCCCCGCGCCCGCAGCGACTCCCCCAACCCCGGCTTTGCTAATTCGCTACGCTCATAAGCGCGCCGCCCTCCCCTCTCGGGGGAGGGAGACCGGCGGTGGCCCCGTGCGCTCAGCCCATGCTGCCGAAGGCGCCGAAGGTGCCTTGCTGGATGAGTTTGATGATGGCGGGGGCGATGATGACGATGAAGAGCACGGGCAGGAAGAAGACGATCAGCGGCACCGTGAGCTTCGGGGGTAGCGCGGCGGCTTTCTTTTCGGCTTCCATCAGGCGGGTTTCGCGGCCTTCTTCGGCCATGACGCGAAGCGAGGTGCCGACGCTGGTGCCGTAGCGGTCGGCCTGGATGAGCGCGGTGGTGACGGACTTCACCACGTCGAGGCCGGTGCGGCGGCCCAGATTGTCGTAGGCGCGGGTGCGGTCTTCGAGGAAGCTGAGCTCGGCGGTGGTCAGCGTGATCTCTTCGGCGAGCTCGGGGCTCTGCATGCCGATTTCCTTGGCGACGCGCTTGAAGGCGTGCTCGACCGACATGCCGGCCTCGACGCACAGCAGCATCAGATCGAGGGCATCGGGCCAGGCGCGCTTGATCGACTGCTGCCGCTTGATGGTGCGGTTCTTGAGCAGCAGCGTCGGCAGGTAGGCGCCGATGAGGCCGACGAACAGTGCGTAGAGCGCATTGAGATAAAGCGGTTTATCTGAGAAGATTGTCAGGCTCAGATAGCCGAAGGCGAGGATGAAGAGCGCGAAGGGCGTGACGAAGCGCGCGAACACATAGGTGTTGAGCGGCCCCGGCCCGCGATAGCCGGCGCGAGCGAGCTGGTCGATGGTGTTCTCGTCGACAAAAGCCTTTTGCAGTGAGAAGCGGTCGACGATGTTCTTGACGTATTCGCGGTTGGCGACGCGGCGGATGCTGCGCGGCTCCTGCGAACCGTTGCCGCCGCTGCCGCGCAGGCGCGCCATTTCCTCGGCGCGCATCTTCTCGCGCTCGAGCGCGACGCGCTTGATGCGCTGCCTGACGGTGCTGCTGGTGCCGCCGAGGAACGAGAAGCCGAAGGTGAAGACGACGGCGGCGGCAGAGACTGCCGCCAGAGCCGCGATGAGGAAATCGCGCGTGAAGAAGACGTCCATCGCGAGCTCCTAGAAGTCGAACTGAATCATGCGGTTCATGATGAAGATGCCGATACCCATCATCACCGCCGCAACACCGAGCCAGATCTGTCCCGTCAGGGTGGTGAAGAGCGGCAGCATGTAGCTGGGCGTGGTAAGCGTGACGAGCGTGCCGACGAGGAAGGGCAGCGAGCCGATGATGCCGGCAGACGCCTTGGCTTCCGACGACATGGCCTTGATCTTCTGCTTCATCTTTTTGCGGTTGCGCAGCACGCGGCCGAGATTGCCCAGCGCTTCGCTGAGATTGCCGCCCGCCTGCTGCTGCACGGTGATGACGACGACGAAGAAATTGACCTCGGGTAACGGCATGCGATCGAACAGCATGGTGACCGCTTCGGTGGTGGACTTGCCGAGCGCCTGCTGATCGATGACGCGCTGGAACTCGGACTTGATGGGTTCTTTGGCTTCCTTGGCCACGAGGCGCATGGAGTCGTTGAGCGGCAGGCCCGACTTGACGCCGCGCACGATGGCGTCGACGGCGTTGGGCAGCTCGTCCAGATAGGCGTTCTGGTGACGCTTGCGCCGATTGGCGAGCCAGAAGCGACCGAGCAGGTAGCCGCCGGCGACGCCGAAGACGAGCGCGAACCAGATCGGCACCTGGAGGAAAACGCAGATCACCGCGATGACGACGCCGACGATGATCTCGTTGCGGATGTAGTCCCGCGCCTTGATCTTCATGCCGGCCTGATAGATCTGGTCCTGCAGGGGGACACGGCGCTTGGCCTTGCCGAGAGCTTCGTTCTGGACGCGCAGCGTCTGCTGGATCTGCTTGCGACGGTCGTCGCGGGTGCGTGCGACATTGGCGTTGCGCCGGTTGGCCTGGATATCGCCCTGCAGCGCTCTCATGCGCTTGTCGGCGCGGCTCGACCCCATGAGTTGCGGCACGAAGGCGAAACCGATGGCCCCGACTCCGAGAATGGCCAGCAATGCGACGACCAGTGCGTTCATGGAAAACTCAGGTGTTCAGCAGCTGGTGCTGCTCGACGTTGGATTTTTCGAGGGCCTCGACGAGATTGGCTTCCTCGTTGAAGTAGCGGGCGCGCTCGGTGAACTGCGGCTTGGTGATGCCGGTGGAGCGGTGGCGCCCAAGCAGATTGCCGTTCTGATCTTCGCCGAGAATGTCGTAGAGGAACACGTCCTGGGTGACGATGACGTCGCCTTCCATGCCCAGCACTTCGGAGATGTGGGTGATGCGGCGCGAGCCATCGCGCAGGCGCGCCGCCTGGACGATCACGTCGATGGACGAAACGATCATTTCGCGAATGGTGCGGCTCGGAAGCGCATAGCCGCCCATGGTGATCATCGATTCGAGACGCGAGAGCGCCTCGCGCGGGCTGTTGGCGTGGAGCGTGCCCATGGAGCCATCGTGACCGGTGTTCATGGCCTGCAGCAGGTCGAACGCCTCGGGGCCGCGGACTTCGCCGACGATGATGCGTTCGGGACGCATACGCAGGCAGTTCTTGACCAGATCGCGCATGGTGATCTCGCCCTCGCCCTCGAGATTGGGCGGGCGGGTTTCGAGGCGCACCACGTGCGGCTGCTGGAGCTGGAGCTCGGCAGAGTCCTCGCAGGTGATGACGCGTTCGTCCTTTTCGATGAAGGCGGTGAGGCAGTTGAGCAGCGTGGTCTTGCCCGAACCGGTACCGCCGGAGATGAGGACGTTGGCGCGGACGCGGCCGAGAATGCGGAGCACCTCGGCACCTTCCGGCGAAATAGAATTGTATTTCACAAGCTGCTGCAGGGTCAGCTTGTCTTTCTTGAACTTACGGATGGTGAGGGCCGCGCCGTCGATGGCGAGCGGCGGCGCGATGACGTTGACGCGGGAGCCGTCCGGCAGGCGGGCGTCGCAGATGGGCGAGCTTTCATCGACGCGGCGGCCGACCTGCGACACAATGCGCTGGCAGACGTTCATCAGATGGCTGTCGTCGCGGAAACGGACATTGGTGAGCTTCACCTTGCCGCCGACTTCGATGTAGCACTTCTGGCTGCCGTTCACCATGATGTCGGCGATATCGTCGCGCGCCAGCAAGGGTTCTAGCGGACCATAACCAAGAACATCGTTACAGATATCCTCGAGCAGGTCTTCCTGCTCGGAGATGGACATGACGATGGATTTGAGCGCGATGATTTCGGCGACGATGTCGCGGATTTCCTCGCGCGCCGCCTCCTGGTCCATCGTCGCCAACTGGCTGAGGTCGATGGAATCGATCAGGGCGTTGAAGATCGCCGACTTGGTCTGGAAATATTCCTTGTCGCGCTGGATCGCCTCGGCGCTACGGACGTCGACGATATCTTCGTTGCGCAGCCGGTTGAGGCTGGCGTCGACGACGGTTTTGGGCACCACGGTTTCGGTGCGCGCCGGCATGGTCGAAGGCACCGATGGACTGGGCTGCGGCCGCGGCGCTTCGCCTGCGCCGGGAGTGTTGCCGCCGAAACTCTGCCGCTTGCCGAACATATCAGGCCTTCTTCAGCTTCAGGAACGACGGCAGCTTGAGGTTGCCGCCCTTGCCGGTGGCCTCGGGCATCGAGCGGCCGGTGACGTGCATGCCGATCGACCGGAAAATGTCATTGCTGCGGTTGTTGGCGGCGACTTCGGCCAGCATCTGGCCGTTGTTGGCGGCGGTGCCGAAGGTGGCGGCATCGAAGGGAACGGTGCCGAGCAGGCGGCATTCGACCGAGGTGGCGAATTCCTGCGCCGCGATTTCCGGACGCTTGGGCACGCCGAGCTGGTTGATGACCAGCAGCGGCTCGGATTCGGCGGGACGCAGCGCCTTGATGGTGTCGCTGAGGTTCTTGGCGTTGCGCAGGTTCGCGAGATCCGGCTCGGCGACGATGACGATTTCGTCGATGGTCGCGAGCGTGTGGCGGACCCAGGCGGTCCAGGTGTGCGGGATGTCGAGGATGACGACGGGGGTGGTCTTTTGCGCCAGCTCCACCACCTGCTCGAAATCGCGCTCGCCATAATCGAAGGTCTTGTCGAGCATGGCCGGGGCGGTGAGCAGGTTGATGTGGTTGGCGGCCTTGCTCATCAGGCGGTCGAGCATGGTCGGGTCGACCTTGCCGGACGAGTTCAGCGCGTCGCCGATGCCATGCGGCGGGTCCTGATTGAAGTTGAGGCCCGCGGTGCCGAAGGGCAAATCCATATCGAGGATCAGCACGTCCTGGCGCAGGTTCTGGCTGATCGCCCACGCGACGTTGTGCGCGATGGTTGAGCCGCCGGCGCCGCCCTTGGCCGAGATGAAGCCGATGGTGCGGCCGATGGGCGCCGCGCCTTCGGCGGCGAACAGATCGGCGATGGCGTTGACGATCGACTGCGCGCTGGTGGGCAGCACCAGATATTCCGACACCCCCGAGCGGATCAGTTCGCGATAGAGCAGCACGTCGTTGACGTGGCCGAGCACGATGAGACGAGTCGAGGCGTCGCACACTTCCGCCAACCGCTCGAGGGCGATCGGGATCTCGGTGGTCGGCAGCGAGGTTTCGACGATGATGAGGTTGGGCGTCGGGTTGGACTTGTAGCTCTCGATGGCGCCTTCGAGGCCGCCATTGTGCGTGGTGAGGGCGACCTTGGACATGCGGCGGTCATGGACGGCCGCCTCGACCAGTTCGGCGGTCTGGGAATGCTCGCAGAAGGCCTGAATGGTGATACGCGGCAGCAACCGCGCGCCGGTTGCGACTTCGGCGACGGGCTCCTCAGCCGGCTTGGCGTCCTTGCTGGGCGTCAGGAAACTCATGGTCTAACTCTCCATCGCAACTATTACCGACGCGTCATCAGTCGAGGACAAATCCGACCGAACCCTGATATCCGCCGCGCATGCCGCCCTGCCCGACGCCATATTGCTTTTCGAGATGGCCGAGAAAGGTGGCCTCGGCATCGCCGGCGATGTTGTAGTCTTCGGTGGGCAGGTCGGGGGCGCCGAGCTGGGCCAGCACCGGCGTCACCATGATCACCAGTTCGGTCTGGTCGTGGATGTAGTCGCGCGAGCGGAACAGGGCGCCGAGGATCGGGATATCGCCGAGGCCGGGGAGCTGCGATATCTGGTGCTTCTCGTTTTCCTGCAGCAGGCCGCCGATGGCGAGGGTGGCGCCTTCGGGCACTTCGACGGTGGTCTTGGCGCCGCGTTCGGTGATGGCGCCGTCGCCGGCCGGTTCGGACACCGAGGTATCGACCACCAGGCCGATATTGCCGTCGGATTTGACGGTCGGGGTGAAGTTGAGCTTCACGCCATACTCTTTGTAGGTGGTGGTGATGATCTGCGAGCCGGGCATGACGGTGTCATGCGGGATTTCGCCGCCGACGAGGAACTCCGCCGGCTGGCCGGACATGGCGGTCAATACCGGTTCGGCGAGGGTCTTGAGCGCGTTGCGGCGGGCCAGCGCCTGCAGCGTGGCGCTGAGGGTGGAGCCGCCGAAGCTCGCCGAGGCGCTGATGGTGCCGCCGCCGACATTGCTGCCGATGCCGGAGGTGAGGCCGAGCGCGTCGTTGGGATGGCTGATGAGGCCAGTGATGAGGCCGCCGCCGGTGAGGCTGAGATTGATGCCCAGCTCCTTGGCGACGGTGCGGCTGACTTCGGCCACGGTGACGCGCAGCATGACCTGCTGATTGCCGCCGACCTGGATGATGTTGGCGACGTTGGCATCGCCACCGGCGAACTGCGCGGCGACGGCGGCGGCCTTGGCCGCATCGTCCTGCGACAGCACGGTGCCGGTGAGCACCACGTGGCTCGCCTGCGCGCCGTCGCTGGCCTGCACCGATTCAACCTTGATGTGCGAGCCGGGAATGGTGCGGGCAAGTGCGGCCTCGAGCGCGGCGCCGACATCGGACTGGCCGCCCACGGTGATGTCGAGCACGCTGATCGCCTGGCCGTTGGCGGCGAGGAAGATCATGTTGGTGGTGCCGCTCGCCATGCCCTGGAGGATGGCGCGGGTCTTGGTGCGCATGATGGCCTGGGCGATGCCCGGCTGCGAGACGATGACCTCGGACGCGTTGGCCGGCAGGTCGATGATCATCGATTTGTTTGGCTCGAGCGTCACCGACTGGGTCGCCCCCAGCGCCCGGCTCGACACCTTGAGGTAGCTGCCGGTGGCGGTTGCGGCGAGCGTGGGCTGGGCCAGCAGGCAGAGCGCAAGGCCGGTCGCGGCGAGCGCCAGACAACGCTGCAGCGAGGCTCTCGAAAGGTGCGGCTGGGATGAATGGGTCATGTTGTCCTCGCGCGGCATCAATCGAGCGGCGATACGGTGGGGGTGACGGCAATGGCCGGAGCGAAGTTCACCGGATCAACCGAGACGCCATCGGCGCCTACGCCGCCGCCGACGACGCCAGCCATCACGTTGGTCTCGTTGCCCGAGCGAATGATCCGGATGGGCGCGTTGCGCTTGACCACGTCCTGCGGCGAGGTGCCGTCGGCGAAATCGACGATGGAACGCAGCGCCAGCGAGAGCTTGCCGAGTTGGGCGGCGTTGATCACGGTGTCGGCCTGGTCGGGGCTCAGCTCGAGCGTCGCGGTGGCGCCGCCGGAAAAGACCTGCGATTTCGGGTCGGCCGTGGCGGCGTTGTTGCTATCGGCGTCGACGCCGCCGGTGGTGCCGGTTTCGCCGAGGCGGGCATTGATGGCAAGCACACGCACATTGGTCAGCACGGGCTCGGAGGTCTGGCCGTTATCGGTGGTGCGCGTCAGGATGACGTCGACATGATCGTTGGGAACGATGAAGCCGCCCGAGGCCGCCTCGGAGCTGACGGAGATCGACACGCCGCGCTTACCCTTGTCGAGGACGGCAGAGAGATAGCCCTGGTCGGCCTTGACGAGCTTGGCCTGCAGGATCGGCTCGCCGGCGAAGAGTTCGAAGCGCGCCACGGCGCCGGGCATGTCCTTCATCGCATCGGGCGTGGCACTCGAGGTGATGAATTCGGGGCGCACGGCATTTTCGGGCCATTGCTGCCATTCGAGATTGTCGGCGCTGAGCCGCTGGCCGAGCCCGATATTGGTCTTGGCGACGAGCACCTGGGTCTTGGCGACGGCTGCCACCGGCGCCGCCGGCTGCTCGACAGGCTGCGGCGCGCCGCCGCGCGTTGCGAGGAAGGCCGCCAAACCGCCCGCGAGCAATGCGACTAGCAGAAGCACAATGCGCGAGATTTTCATCGGCAGACTCCACTCAACTCAAAACCGAAGGCGCCCAGAACTGGTCCGCCCATATTGACCAGCAAGGGTCAAAACTTGGTTAATCGATGCTTTGCGCCCGTGGTTAACCGAACCTTGTTCCAGTCCGGCGGCGATCAGCCGATGAAATGCGAAAAAATGGCCGTCTGCGGATAGACCAGCAAGCCGGCGGCGGCGAGCGCAATACCATATGGAACGCCAGTCTTGGGGTTGTGAAGCCGGTCGATCCAGGGCGTCGCGGCAAACACGGGCGGCAGCGGGAAGCGACGCACAGCAAGGATCAGCAGCGTCAACGTGCCGCCGAGCAGTGCCGAATAGAGCAGATAGGGCAATGCCTGGTCGAACCCGATCCACAGCGTGATGGCGGCGACCAGCTTGGCATCGCCACCGCCGATCCAGCCGAAGGCAAAGAAGGTGAAGGCCACCGCGAGAACGACGAGGGCGCACGCACAACTGATGCCGATGGCGGCCCAGGACAGGCCGCTCAACAGGGCGAGCACGAAATAGGCCACGGTGACGAGCAGCACCAGCCAGTTGGCGATGCGCATGGTCAGCAGGTCGGAGCAGCCGGCGTAGGCCAGCAGCACCGGAAAGATGAAGAGCGCGATGGTCGAAAGCATAGTGGATCCGACGACGAATACCGCGCGATCTGCCGCGCCGGGTCCCTTGACGGGTTCTGCGGATTGTCCGGCAGCATGGTTAACAAAGCGAGAATAACAAAGGGGGCCGGCGAGGGCCCCCTTTGTCACATTTTGCGATCGTCGACTTATCAGTCGGGGACGGCGGTGTTCAGCTGGGTCGAAATCTTGTTGAACAGGTTCGAGAGGCTCGAACCCAGGGTGGTCGCGGCGGCGATGATGCCAACAGCAATGAGCGCGGCAATCAGGCCATACTCAATCGCGGTCGCACCGGACTCGTCGTTTGCGAAACGAGCGATAATGTTCATTCCAGGCTCCTTGCACACGTCATCTTGCTTTTGCAGCATCATTCGAGCGATGCGTTCGAACGTTGGAGCAGCCTAGGCGGGACGGATTGAAAGAGCGTTAATTCGATCCCGAGCAATGGAACGACTGCCCCGCAAACCGGGCGTTACCATTCGCTCATCAGCCAGACGAACATAATTCTACTGCGTGGTGCTGGCGGACCGTTTGTCAATTATTCACCATTCGCGTGGAAACTGTCACCCAGTTGCGTATCAAAGTCCCGGGTTCCGCCATGCCGCTGCTGCGTCCGATTGTTGCCCTTGCGCTGATGGCGCTGGTCGTGGCGCCGCGCGTGGCGCTGGCGGATGCCGCCGAGCCGGTGAGCGTCAAGGTGAACATGGCGCGCGTGCTCAAAATCAACGCCCCGGCCGCCACGATCATCGTCGGCAACCCCGGCGTGGCGGATGTCACGATCCAGGACCCGCAGACGCTGATCCTTACCGGCAAAAGCTATGGCGAAACCAACCTGATCGTACTCGACAGCGGCGGCAACGCCATCGCCGACACGGTGGTCGAAGTCGTCCAGGCGCAATCGGACGTACTCACCATGTATCAGGGCGCCAAGCGGCAGAGCATGAGCTGCTCGCCGGTCTGCCAGCCAATGATCATGCTCGGCGACGACAACGACTACGCCTCGCAGTCGGCAGGCGGATCGGCGACGCTACAGGCGATGAGCGCAAAGTAACCACCGGTTAACTACGCACGATGGTTCCGCGCGCCAGCGGCAAACTGCATAAGTTTCGCTTAGGCCGCGACCGTTAGAATGCCGGTGCAATCCATTGGTACCGGTATGCCCACGCAAGGCTCACTGTTCAGACGCGTTCTCGCGCCCATGTCGCGGCGGGCCCGGTGCTTTGCCCGCGACGAGAAAGGCGTGACGCTGATCGAGTTCGGCATCCTGGCGCTGCCGTTCTTCACCATCATCTTTGCGATCCTGCAGACGGCCATCGTCTTTCTGGGGGCGCAGGTGTTCGACAGTGCGCTGGAGGACGCGACCCGCGTGGTGCGCACCGGCCAGGCGCAGAACGCCGCGTGGACCTCGTCGGACCTGCGCAACTACATGTGCGACTACACTTTCGGGCTGATCGACTGCAGCCAGATTTTCATCTCCGTCAAGACCATCGACAATTTCGACGACGTGAGCTTCACCCCGCCCACTATGAAATGCACGACCACGCCACCCAAGCCGCAGGTGTGCAAATGGGACCCCGACCCACCACCCTACGCCCCAGGCGGGGGCAGGACCGTCGTCGAGGTGTCGGCCTATTATCGCTGGCCGCTGGTGGTGGTGCTGCCCTATTTCAACCTCAAGAACCAGACCGACAATTATCGGCTGATCAGCGCCTTCCGCGTGTTCCGCAACGAGCCCTTTGGGGGGACGGAATGATCGCGAGGCGGCTGCGGGAGCTCTGTACCCGCTTCAGGACCGACGAGCAGGCCGTGGCGGCCGTCGAGTTTGCGCTCGTCGTGCCGTTCCTCATCCTGCTCTACCTCGGATCGCTCGAAGGCGGGGCGCTGTTTACCGCGGACAAGCGCGTCAACTCGATCTCGTCGACGATCGGCGATCTCATCTCGCAGTGGGACCCCGACGACGGCACGATCAGCACCAGCACCCTCAACGGATATTTCGACGCGTCGCAGGGCATGATCAGCCCCTACTCGGCGACGGGCCTGCAGACGGTCGTGTCGCTGGTCTTCGTCAAGAAGGACGGCACGGCGACAGTGCTGTGGAGCAAGGCGCCCAGCGGGGGCGGGACGGCGCTGACACAGGGGGACGCCTTTGCGCCGCTGTCGTCGGGCAACAACCCCAACACCAACACCATGGCGCGCGGCGGCTGCGTCATTGCCTCGCAGGCCACCTATCCCTATAAGCCGCTACTCGGCATGGTGTTCAAGAACACCATCACGCTGAGCCGCATCAACTATTTCATTCCCCGCTACGGCGCGACCAATACGATCCAGATCACCTCGCCGACCGTCCTGTCGACGGCGTGCACGGACGGAAAGTGGAAATAGCGCCGACCAACGTTCCAGAGGCCACATGACCGACACCCTGATCCCCGTTTTCGACCTTGGCGGGGTGTTCGTCGAATGGAACCCGATGTGGCTGTTTCGCAAGCTCTTCGCCACCGAAGAGGAAGCGCAATGGTTCTACGACAATATCTGCACCAGGGACTGGAACCTGGAGTTTGACGCCGGCGACATCTTCGCCGAGGGCGTGGCCAAGCTGATCACGCGCTTTCCGCGCTACTGGCGCGAGATCCAGGCCTTCGACCTGCGCTGGAAGGAGACGGTCGGGCCATTTATCCAGGGGACCATCGACATCCACGACGAACTGATCGCGGCGGAGATTCCGACCTTCGCCATCACCAATTTCTCGTGGGAGAAATGGGTGAGCTGCCTTGGCGAATGGCCCTTCCTCGAAAAGTTCGACGGCGTGGTGGTGTCGGGGCTCGAACATCTGGTGAAGCCCGACCCGCGGCTGTTCCGGGTGTTCTGCGAGCGCTACGCGATGGCGCCCGAAGAATGCGTGTTCATCGACGACAGCGAGCCCAATGTGATCTCGGCGCGCAAGTTCGGGATGAAGGCGATCCACTTCACCGGGGACACCAAGGCACTACGGCGGGAACTGATCGGGCTGGGGCTGCCACTGGAGAAATAGCAATTTGCCGGGCGGCGGGCTTCGTCATATATGTAGCGCATGGCGAAGCTTCCGATCGATATCAATGCCGAATGGGATTCGGACGCCTCCGTCTGGGTTGCGACGAGCGATGACGTTCGCGGACTTGCAATCGAGGCCCCGACCCTCGAGCGGCTGGTGGAGCGGCTGCCCGGCGTCCTGGAAGACCTCGTAGAGGGCAACCACCCGGAACTCGCGGGCGTTGCCGACATTCCGTTCGAGGTCCACGCATCCGTGATGGGACGCTTTGCGCGTTCGGCCTGATGGACGGCTATACGAAGCGCCTCAAGAAGCTTCTCACCGATGCTGGCTGCTATTTCCTGCGACCGGGCAAGGGCGACCACGAAATCTGGTTCAGCCCTCTCTCGAACCGTCAGGTGACGGTCGACGGCAAGACGATGTCGCGGCACACCGCCAACGAGGCGCTCAAACAGGCCGGCTTGCCGAAAGCCTTCTGACTACTTCGTGCCGTACATGCGGTCGCCGGCGTCGCCGAGGCCGGGGACGATGTAGCCTTTTTCGTTGAGGTGGCTATCGATGGCGGCGGTGAAGACCGGCACGTCGGGGTGGGCGTCGGTGAACTTCTTGATGCCTTCTGGCGCGGCAAGCAGGCAGAGGAAGCGCAGATTGTTGGCGCCGCGCTCCTTGAGCTTGGTGACCGCGGCAATGGATGAATTGGCGGTCGCCAGCATCGGGTCGACGACGATGATCAGGCGGTTTTCGAGCTCGCTGGGCGCCTTGAAGTAGTACTCCACCGGCTGCAGCGTTTCGTGGTCGCGGTAGATGCCGATGTGGGCGACGCGCGCCGCCGGCACGAGGTCGAGCATGCCATCGAGCAGGCCATTGCCGGCGCGAAGGATCGAGGCGAACACCAGCTTCTTGCCCTTGATGGTGGGCGCATCCATCATCCCCATCGGGGTTTCGACCGGGATGGTTTCGAGCTCGAGATCGCGCGTCACCTCGTAGCACATCAGGTGCGCGATTTCGCGCAGCAAACGGCGGAAGCCGGCGATCGAGGTTTCCTTGTCGCGCATGATCGTCAGCTTGTGCTGGATCATGGGGTGATCGATGACGGTGACTTTTGCCATGAGGACCCCGGGCTTTGCTTAGAGGAATGATCGTCCGTGACGACCGGGCGCGAGGCCGAGCCAATGGGCGATGCTTTCGCCAATATCGGCGAAGGTGGAGCGGATGCCAACTGTTCCGGCCGACAGTTTTGGGGAAAAGATCAGGATGGGTACCTGCTCGCGGGTGTGATCGGAGCCGACCCAGGTCGGATCGTTGCCGTGGTCGGCGGTGAGGATCAGCAGGTCATCGTCGCGCAGCAGCGCGATCAGTTCGGGCAGGCGGGCGTCGAAGGCTTCGAGCGCTCGGGCATAGCCGGGCACGTCGCGCCGATGGCCGTATTCCTGGTCGAAATCGACGAAATTGGTCATGACGAAGGCGCCGTCGGCGGCCATCTCCACGGCCTCCAGCGTGCGGTCGAACAGCACCATATTGCCTGACGCCTTGATCTTGTGGGTGACGCCGTGGCCGGCATAGATGTCCGAAATCTTGCCGATGGCGAAGACCTGCCGGCCGGCGTCTTTCGCGCGATCGAGCAGCGTCGGCTCGGGCGGAGCGATGGCGAAATCGCGGCGGTTGCCCGTGCGCCGGAAGGTGGCCGCGGTCTCGCCGACGAAGGGCCGCGCGATGACGCGGCCAATCATCAGCGGCGCGGTGAGGGTGAAGGCGGCCTCGCACACATCGTAGAGCCGCTGCAGGCCGAAATGCTCCTCATGCGCGGCGATCTGGAACACGGAGTCGATCGAGGTGTAGCAGATCGGCTTTTGCGTGCGGATCGACTCTTCGCCCAGCTCGGCGATGATGGCGGTGCCCGAGGCGTGCTTGTTGCCGAGGATGCCGGGAAGACCGGCATTTTCGATCAGCGACTGGATCAGCTCGTCGGGAAAGCTAGGGACGGTCTGAGGGAAATAACCCCAGACGAAGGGCACGGGCACGCCGGCGATCTCCCAGTGGCCGGAGGGCGTGTCCTTGCCACGGCTGACCTCGCGGCCGACGCCGAAGCGGCCGCCTTTGGGCATGTCGGTGAGGCCGCGCGGGACGTCGCCAGTCGAGAGCTTGGCCGCGGCACCGAGACCGAGGGCATCCATGTTGGGGACGTGGAGGTCGTAGGCCGCAGCAATGTGGCCGAGGGTGTCGGCGCCGGTATCGGGGTGGCCGTGGCCGTCATTGTAGTCGGCGGCGTCGGGGGCGGCGCCGATGCCGAAGCTGTCGAGAATGCAAAGGATGGCGCGGGGCATCAGCGGGTCTCCGGGGCTTCGATGCGATCGGCGATCAGCGGATGCACGGCAGGGCTGTCGCCGAGGCGGTAGGCGGCGAGCAGCCGGGCGGTCGCGTCGGCGGCGCTGGCTTCGTCGCGGGCGTGGAGGCGGCCGATGGGGGCGTGGGCATCGACGTGACTGCCGAGGCCGGCGAGGCGATCGAAGCCTACCGCGTGATCGATGCTGTCGGTCGGCATGCGGCGGCCGCCGCCGAGCGCGACGACGCCCATGCCGACGCCGCGGGTGTCGATGGCGGCGACGGTGCCAGCAGTGGGGGCGAAGATGTCGCGGACGATGGGCGCGGGCGCGAGGTGACGGTCCATGCGCTCGACGAAATCGGCCGGGCCGCCGAGGAGCGCGACCATTCTGGCGAAGTGCTCGGTAGCCTTGCCGGAGGACAGTGCCGTCTCGCAGGCGGCGCGGGCGTCGCCAATGTAGCCGGTGAGCTCGAGGGCGGCGGCGCTCAGCGCCAGCGTCACCTCGAGCAGGCGCGGATCGCGGTGGGCGCCGGTGAGGAAATCGACGGCGTTGCGGATTTCGAGGGCGTTGCCGGCGGCGCTCGCGAGGGGCTCGTTCATGTCGGTGATGAGCGCGGCGGTGTGGGTGCCGGCGCCGTTGGCGACGTCGACGAGGCTGCGGGCGAGCTCGCGCGAACGATCGAGCGTCGGCATGAAGGCGCCGGAGCCAGTCTTCACGTCAAGGATCAGCGCACCGAGGCCGGCGGCGAGCTTTTTCGACAGGATCGAGGCGGTGATCAGGGAGACGCTCTCGACAGTGCCGGTGACGTCGCGGATGGAATAGAGGACCTTGTCGGCGGGGGTGAGATCGGCCGTCTGGCCGATGATGGCGCAGCCGGCCTCGCGGGTGACCTTGCGGAAGAGCGCGTTGTCGGGCTGCGTGGTGTAGCCGGGGATGGCGTCGAACTTGTCGAGCGTGCCGCCGGTGTGGCCGAGGCCCCTGCCCGAGATCATCGGCACATAGACGCCGCAAGCGGCGAGGATCGGCGCCAGCATCAGCGAGACATTGTCGCCGACGCCGCCGGTCGAGTGCTTGTCGACCACCGGAGCATCGAGATCGGACCAGTCGAGCACCACTCCGGAATCGCGCATCGCTTCGGTGAGGGCCACACGCTCGGCGAGGGTCATGTCGCGGAAGAACACCGCCATGGCGAAGGCGGCCGCCTGCGCGTGGCTGACCGAACCATCGGTGAGGCCGGCGATGAATTGGCCGATTTCACCACGCGTCAGCACTTCGCCATCGCGCTTGTGCACGATGACTTCCTGAGGGAGGAAGACCATCAGAACGCGTCGGGCATTGAGGCCCCCTCACCCGGCGCTTCGCGCCGACCTCTCCCCCAGGGGAGAGGTAAGAAGAAACTACGCCCCATAGGGCACCCAGACGTTTTTGACCTGGGTGGCGCGGCGGAGGAAGTAGTCGCCTTCGAATTTCTGTTTGTCGGCAAGATCGTAGTAGAGGCCACGGGAGGTCCAGGTCTGCTTCAGGTTGCCGATGGAGGCCTTCTCGACCATGGCCGAGGTGGCGGCATCGCCGGCGAACCAGAGGGCATCGACGCCATCGTGCTCGGCGAGGGTTTTCGCCAGGGCGGCCGACGAGCCGGTGACGATGTTGACGACGCCGGACGGCACATCGGAGGTTTCGATCACCTGATAGAGGTCGGTGACCGAGAGCGGGGCAGTCTCGGACGGAACCAGCACCACCGGGTTGCCCATGGCGAGCGCCGGGGCGAGCAGCGCGATTGAGCCGAGCAGCGGCCGCGACGGCGGCGCCACGATGCCCATGGCGCCGATGGGCTCGACCATGGCGATGGCCACGGTGCGGCTCGGCGGATTGTGCACCGCGCCGTCATATTTGTCGGCCCAGCCGGCGAAGGCGAAGAGGCGCTCCACCGATGCGGCCACTTCCTTCTGCGCCGAGGCGAGCGACTCACCGGTCTGGGCACGGAGTCGGCGGGCGAATTCTTCGGACCGATATTCCAGATTTTCGCCGAGGAAGTAGAGGATTTGCGCGCGGTTGTGGGCGGTGGTCGTGCCCCAGTTCAAAGCGGCACGCGCGGCTTCCACGGCGTTGCGGATGTCCTTGCGGTTGCCCTCGCCGACTTCACCGACGAACTCGCCGACGGGGTTGTAGACCGGGCGCGAATAGCCGGAATCCGGGCGGGCCTGCTTGCCGCCGATATACATCTTGGCCGTCTGGTCGATGCCGTCGGGGATAGCACCGGTCGAGGTCGCCGCCTTCGCCGGGACCGCGCTGGGTAAAGCCGGTTTCAGCGTCTTTTCCCAGCTTGGCTTGAGATAAGCGGCCATGCCTTCCTTGCCGCCTTCGCGACCAAAGCCGGATTCCTTGTAGCCGCCGAAGCCGACGGCCGCGTCGAAATTGTTGGTCCCGTTGATCCACACAACGCCGGCCTTTATCCTGGGCGCGATGTCGAGGGCGAGATTGATGTTCTCGGTCCAGATGGTGGAGGCGAGGCCGTATTTCGTGTTGTTCGCGAGTTGCACCGCTTCCTCCGGCGTGCGGAAGCTCATCGCCACCAGCACCGGCCCGAAGATTTCTTCGGTGACGACGGAATGCGAAGGCGAAACGCCGGTGATCAGCGCCGGCTTCAGGAAGCAGCCGCCCTTGGGCATATCGATATCCGGCTCGTAGAGCTGGCCGCCCTCGGCGACGCCCTTCTTGACCAGATCGCGGACGCGCTCGACCTGCACCTGTGCCACCAGCGCGCCGATATCGACCGCCTTGTCGAGCGGATCGCCGACGCGCAGGGTTGCCATGCGCTTTTTGAGCTTGGCGATAAAACGCTCTTCTATCGATTCCTGCACCAGCAAGCGCGAACCGGCGCAGCACACCTGCCCCTGGTTGAACCAGATGGCATCGACGAGACCTTCGATAGCGCTGTCGATGTCGGCGTCGTCGAAGACGATGTAGGGCGACTTGCCGCCGAGCTCGAGGCTCAGTCCCTTGCCGGTGCCGGCGGTGGCGGCGCGGATGAGCTTGCCGACTTCGGTCGAGCCGGTGAAGGCGATCTTGTCGACGTCGGCGTGATCAACGATGGCCTTGCCGGTGGCGCCTTCGCCGGTGACGATGTTGACGACGCCGGGCGGCAACTTCGCCTTCTCGACGATTTCGGCGAAGAGTAGCGCGGTGAGCGAGGTGAACTCGGCAGGCTTCAGCACCACGGTATTGCCGGCGGCGAGGGCCGGCGCGATCTTCCACGCCAGCATCAGCAGTGGGAAGTTCCACGGGATGATCTGGCCGCAGACGCCATAGGGCACCATGCCGGGCAGCTCGCGCTCGAGGTGCTGGGCCCAGCCGGCGTGGTGGTAGAAATGGCGGGCGACGAGCGGAATATCGATGTCGCGGCTCTCGCGGATCGGCTTGCCGTTGTCGAGGCTTTCGAGCACGGCGAAGAGGCGGCTGTGCTTCTGCACCAGACGTGCGATGGCATAGAGATATTTGCCGCGCTCGTAGCCCGAGAGCGCCGACCACGCGGGGAACGCCGCTCTAGCGGCCTTCACGGCCTTGTCGACATCGGCGGCGGTGCCGTCGGTGACCTGCGCGAGAGGCTGGCCGCTGGCCGGGTTCTCAGACGCGAAGGTTTTGCCCGGCTTGGTCCATTTGCCATTGATGAAATGGCCAAACTTGTTGCCGCGGCTCGCGAGCCACACCAGCGCCGGCTCCGCGCTTTCGGGGGCCGGACCGTAGTCGAGGGTCGAGAAGATTTCGGCGATCTTGTTCATCTTATTCCTCCGGCGGGTTTGGCCCCACCCTCATCCGGCTTCGCCACCTTCTCCCATCAAGGGAGAAGGCAATCGAGCCGAGGACTCTGTGTGTCGGCCTTCTCCCCTCGTGGGAGAAGGTGCCCGAAGGGCGGATGAGGGGGTGCCCCATCCACCGGATTCAAACCATCGGCATGCGGTAGTCGGCCGCGTAGTGGCCGGTGAGATTGTGCTCAAGCTGGCGCTCGATGTCGGTGAGCAGCGAGCTGGCACCGAAGCGGAAGAGGTGCGGCTCGAGCCAGTGAGTGCCGAGCTCTTCCTTCATCAGCGCCATGTAGTCGAGCGCCGTCTTGGCCGAGCTGATGCCGCCCGCCGGCTTGTAGCCGATCTCGACGCCGGTCTCTTCGGCGAACCAGCGGATCATGCGGATCATGGCGAGCGAGGTCGGCAAATTGGCGTTGACTTTTTCCTTGCCGGTCGAGGTCTTGATGAAATCGGCGCCGGCCAGCATGCAGACCAGCGAGGCCTTGGCGACATTGTTGAGCGTCGCAAGTTCGCCGGTGCCGAGGATGGTCTTGATGTGCGCCTCGCCGCAGGCGGCGCGGAAGGCCCTGATCTGGTCGTAGAGCGCCTGCCAGTCGCCATTGAGCACCATCTGGCGCTCGATGACGATGTCGATTTCGCGGGCGCCGGCAGCGACCGATTCCTCGATCTCGCGGATTTTTGTGTCGACGGGGGCGAGGCCATGCGGGAACGCGGTCGAGACGGCGGCCACCGGGATACCGGTGCCTTCGAGCGCCCGCACCGCGGTGGGGACGAAGGCATGATAGACGCAGACCGCGGCGGGCTGGATGTTCAGCTCGGCGACGCCGAGGCCGTCGACGATCTCTTGCGTCAACGGATGGCGGGCCTTGGCGCAGAGGCGCTCGACGCGCCCGGGGGTATCGTCGCTGTTCAGCGTGGTCAGGTCCATCAGCGTGATGGCCTTCAGCAGCCAGGCGGCCTGCCAGTCTTTCTTGACCGTGCGGCGGGTGCCGATGGTGGCGGCGCGGCGCTCCAGCGCCGAGCGGTTCATGTGGATGCGGCCGACCCAATCGAGATCCAGCGCGAAGCCGGGGTTGCGGGCCGGCGGCGCGTGGCGCTCGGGCTCGGCTTTGACGGGCTTGGCCGGCACTGCCGGAGTATCGACGACCCTGAGACTCATGGTTTCTCCAGTGGCGCCGCGCTCGGCGCCGGCACGCGCAACGCGGCGTACGGATTGATTGTCGCAAAGGACTTGCGCGATCTTACCAAGACTGGCCCGTGACCTTCAATCGCCGCTTATCTGGGCAAATATTCGGGGCCGAACGAATAGGGCAGCAACTGGGCCACGGTCTGGCGCAACGGCGCGCCATCGACGCCGTGGCTGATGACCACCACGTCCTGGTCGGCAAACTCGCGGATGCGCTGGCGGCAGCCACCGCAGGGGGTGACGGGCGCGGCGCCCGGGCCGGTGACGTAGATACGGGTGATGCGCCTGCCGCCGCCGGCGATCATCGCCGCGATGGCGGAGGCTTCGGCGCAATTGCCGATGGGATAGGCGGCGTTCTCGATGTTGCAGCCGGCATAGATGTTGCCGTCGTCAGCGAGAATGGCGGCGCCGACGGAGAAGCGGGAGTACGGCGCGTAGGCCTTGGCGCGAACGGCTTCGGCGGCGGCGAAGAGATCGCTGTCGGCCACGGTCATTTGCGCATGGCCTTGTCCGAAAACCGGCATCCACTTTTCGGGGCCATGCGATCACCGCTCCTTGGTGTAGGGGATGCCGGAGGCCTTCGGCGCCACCGCGCGGCCGATGAAGCCGGCGAGCAGGATGATGGTCAGCAGGTATGGGAGCACCTGGATGGCCTGTACCGGGATTTCGCCGATGATGGGGAATTTGATGCCCTGGAGGCGAAGCTGCAGCGCATCGAGGAAGGCGAACAGCAGGCAGGTCCACAGCGCCGGCCATGGCTTCCATTTGGCGAAGATCAGCGCCGCCAGCGCGATGTAGCCACGGCCGTTGGACATGTTGTTCACGAAATTGGCGCCCTGCGCGATCGACAGATAGCTGCCGCCGATGCCCGAGAGCACCGCGGTGATGATCAGCGCCTGGTAGCGCAGGCGGGTGACCGAGATGCCGGCGGTATCGACGGCCTTGGGATTTTCGCCCACGGCGCGGAGGCGGAGGCCGAAGCGGGTGCGGAACAGCAGCCACGCGGTGAAGGGCACGACGAGGAAGGTGAAGTAGACGAGTATGCTGTGGCCCGACAACAAATTTGCATAGATCGGGCCGATAATCGGCACATCCTTCACCTGATCTGCACAGGGCCAGATGATGGGCAGGAAGCGCTGCGAGCCCTTGAGCAGGGGCGTGAAGCCGCCCTGGTTGAACCAGCTATTGCCGAGGAACACGGTGAGGCCAGCGGCGAGGAAGTTGAGTGCGACGCCTGAAATGGTCTGGTTGCCCTTGAGGTTGATCGAGGCGATGCCGTGGATCACCGAGAAGGCCAAGGCACACAGGATGCCGACGAGAAGGCCGATCCAGGCGGAGCCGAGCACGGCCGCTGCGGCGGCGGCGCCGAAGGCCGAGACCAGCAGCTTGCCCTCGAGGCCGATGTCGACGATGCCGGCGCGCTCGGAGTAGAGGCCGGCGAGACAGGCGAGGATGATCGGCACCGACAGGCGGACAGTGGAGGCGAGCGTGTAGATGAGGTTGAGATAGAGATCCATCACGGACTACTCCGCAACGAGAAGAGCTTCTGGAGCGGAATGCGCAGCATATCGCCCATGGCGCCGGTAAAGAGGATGACCATCGCCTGGATGGTGAGGATCATCTCCTTGGTGACGCCGGGCATCGAGAACGCGAGCTCGCTGCCGCCCTGATAGAGCGCGCCGAACAGCAGCGCCGAGAGCAGCACGCCGACCGGGTGGGCCCGGCCCATGAAGGCCACGGCGACGCCGACGAAGCCCGCGCCGTTGACGAAATTGAGGATCAGCCGGCCCTGCACGCCGCCGACATTGTTGACGGCGACCATGCCGGCGAGCGCGCCCGACAGGACCATCACCAGCATGATCATCTTCTGGTTGGAGATGCCGGCGTAGTTGGCGGCGACCGGGTTCTGGCCGAGGGCGCGGATGGCGAAGCCGAACTTGGTGTGCCAGACGAGCCAGTAGACCAGCCCGACGCAGATGAGCGCGAGGAAGACGGTCAGGTTCACCGGCGAATGGCCGAAGAACGGAATGAAGCTGCGCAATTGCGGCACGCGGGTGATCGCGAGGATGGGCGAACTCTCGTCGTTGTCGGCGCCCGGTGGACGCAGCACGGTGTCGATGACGTAGCCGACGAGCAGAGTGGCGATGAAGTTGAAGAGGATCGTGGTGATGACGATATGGCTGCCGCGCTTGGCCTGGAGATAGCCGGGGATGAAGCCCCAGACGGCGCCGAAGAGGCCGCCGCCGATCACCATCAGCGGACCGACGATCCACCACGGCACGCCATTGAGCCCGAGCGCGACGAAGATCACGCCTAGGCCGCCGAAATAAGCCTGGCCCTCGGGACCGATGTTGAACAGGCCCGCGTGATAGGCGAGCGAGACCGCAAGGCCGGCGAAGATGAAATCGGTGGTGTAGTAGAGCGTGTAGCCGAGCCCGTTGCCGTAGCCGAAGGCGCCGTAGATCATGATGCCGACCGCCTGCAGCGGGTTCTGCCCGACCGCGGCGACGATCAGCCCGCCGATGAAGAAGGCGAGCGTGACGTTGAGCAGCGGCAAGAGGACACTGTCGGCCCAGCGCGGAAGCGGCTTCATTGCTGGGAGTCCTTGAGGCTGGACGAGTCGGGACCGCGCTCGACGAGAGTTTTTTCGACCGCCGTTTCATGCGCGGGCAGCGTGCCCGGCCCGGCGGCGGGCGCGGGTTCGGCGTGGACGCCGGCCATCAGCAGGCCGAGTTCGCCTTCGGTCGCGACGGCCGGGTCGGCTTCGCCGACGATCTCGCCGTCGAACAGCACGAGGATGCGGTCGGAGAGCGAGCGGATTTCGTCGAGCTCCACCGAGACCAGAAGGATGGCCTTGCCGGCATCACGCATCTTGATGATCTGGTTGTGGATGAACTCGATGGCGCCGATATCGACGCCGCGCGTGGGCTGGCCGACGATCAGCACGTCGGGGTTCCGCTCCATCTCGCGAGCGAGCACGATCTTTTGCTGGTTGCCGCCGGAGAAATTGGCGGTCTTCAAATCGATGGTCGGCGGCCGGATGTCGAATTTTTCGACATAGGCGCGGGCATCTTCCTTGGCCTTGTCGATGTCGAGGCTGAGGCCTTTGCCGTAGCGGTCCTGGTAGCCAAGAATGGAGTTTTCCCATTCCTGGAAATTGGTGATGAGGCCCATGCGAAGGCGATCCTCGGGCACATGGGCGAGGCCCGCTTCGCGAGCGCGGGCGGCGCCGTCGTCGCCTTCGAGCGACAGCGGCTTGCCGTTGAGGCGGATGACACCCGACTGCTGGTCGCGCATGCCGGAGACCGATTCCAGCAGCTCGGACTGGCCGTTGCCGGCAACGCCCGCGATGCCGACGATTTCGCCGGCGCGGACGGAGAAACTCACATTCTTGACGCGCGGAATGCGGAAGTCGTCGGTGACGACGAGGTTTTCGACCTCCAACATCACCTTGCCCGGATTTGCGGGGCCCTTTTCGACGCGCAGCAGCACGCGGCGGCCGACCATCAGCTCGGCCAGCTCGGGCGGCGAGGTTTCGGCGGTCGTCAGGGTGCGCACCATGGCGCCCTGCCGCATGACCGACACTTCGTCGGTGATGGCCATGATCTCCCGCAGCTTGTGCGTGATGAGGATGATGGTCTTGCCCTCGTCGCGCAGCATTTTGAGGATGCGGAAGAGGTGATCGGCCTCGGGCGGCGTCAGCACGCCGGTGGGCTCGTCGAGGATCAGCGTATCGGCGCCGCGATAGAGGGCCTTGAGGATTTCGACGCGCTGCTGCTGGCCGACCGAGAGGTTTTCGACCAGCGTATCGGGATCGACCTCGAGCTCGTAGTCGCGGGCGAGCGCGGCAAGCTGAGTGCGGGCGTGCTCCAGCGTGCGATTTAGCAGCGGGCTGTCTTCGGCGCCCAGCACGACATTTTCGAGCACGGTGAAATTGTCGACCAGCATGAAGTGCTGGTGGACCATGCCGATGCCCAGCGCCAGCGCGTGGCGGGAATCGGTGATGGCGTGGGGCTGGCCGTTGACGCGGATTTCGCCGCTGTCGGCGGTATAGAAGCCGTAGAGGATGGACATCAGCGTCGACTTGCCGGCGCCGTTTTCGCCGACGATGCCGTGCACCGTGCCGCGCCGGATCACAAGGTGGATGTCCTTGTTGGCGTGGACCGGGCCGAAATGCTTGTTGATGCCGATCAGTTCGATGGCAATAGGCGATGCAGCGGCCCCGGGGGGTCGCTGCATCTGCGGATGTTCAGATGAATTCGCCATCAAGCGATGGTGGCGCGGATCAGATGTCGCACTTGCCGTCCGAACGGGCGTCGAACACGGTCAGCGCACCCGAATTGATGTCGGCGGTGGCCTTGTCGACCGCAGCCTTCATTTCCGGGGTGATCAGCTTGGCGTTGTTGTCGTCCATGGCCGCCGCGACGCCACCTTCCTTGAGGCCGAGCGTGATGTGGCCGAAGGCGAAGTTCTCGGGATCCTTGGTGAAGTCTTCCATCGCGTTGTAGGTCGCGGTGTCGACGCGCTTCTGCATCGAGGTCAGGATCTGACCGGGATGGATGTAATTCTGGTTGGAATCGACGCCGATGCCGAGCTTGCCGGCATCAGCGGCGGCCTGCAGCACGCCGAGACCGGCGCCGCCAGCAACCTGATAGACGACGTCGGCGCCCTGGTCGATCTGCGCCTTGGCGGCTTCAGAGCCCTTGCCCGGGTCGTTGAAAGCCGAGAAATCGGCGCCGATGTAGTTCTCGAGCACCTTGATGTTCGGGTTGACCGAGACGGCGCCGTGCTTGTAGCCGCAGGCGAACGCTTCGAGCAGCGGGTAGTTGAACGCCGGGACGACGCCGATGGTGCCCGACTTGGAGGCCATGGCGGCAAGGATGCCGACGAGGTAGGAACCTTCCTGCTCCTTGAAGGTCACCGAGCGCACATTGGGCAGGTCGACCACGGTGTCGATGATGACGAAGTCGATATCCGGATAATCCGGCGCAACGGTCCTGAGCGCGGTTTCCCAGCTAAAGCCGGGCAGCACGATGGGGCTGTAGCCCTTGTCGGCGAACTGGCGCATGGCCTGCTCGCGCTGCGCATCGGCGGTGATCTGGAATTCGCCGTAGCTGCCGCCGTTTTCCTTCTTCCACTGCTCGGCGCCGTTGAAGGCCGCTTCGTTGAACGACTTGTCGTTCTTGCCGCCGCCATCATACAGCACGGCCGGATCGGCGAAGGTCGCGCCGGCCATCAGCGCCACAGTGGCCACACCAATGGCCAAGGCACCGAAGTGCCGCTTGAAATTGGTCATGAAACAGTCTCCCTGGTTCGCGCGTAAAGGCGGCGGTGCCGCCTGGCGAGTCCCCGCGCGTTGGGGCCGATAAAATCTCGCATTTTCCTCATCGGCAAGAGGGAAACGCCGGATTTTGAGCGTTTGGTCAAAATCCGCCGCTAGCCTTGTGTCAGCGGTATGACGCTCACCTGCATCTCCCGTCCGATCGATTCGAAGAAGCCGTCGATGATGCGCTGGGCCGAGTTGCCGATGAGGGCGCGGCCGAGGCGCATGATGCCCTGGTCGGCCTTGCCGGCGGCGGTGAAGGTGAGGAGCGTACCTCCGTCGGCGTCGGCCAGCGCGATATCGGCGGCGCCCTGCGCCAGCCCGAGCAGGCCGCCCTTGCCGTGCCCCGACAGGGTATAGCGTTCGGCCGGATGGACGTTGCTGAGGCTCAGACCGCCGGAAAAGCGCGGATGGACGATGCCGAAATTGACCTTGATGCGCAGATCGAGCGTGGTGGGACCGGTCCAGGCGATGGCTTCGCAGCCCGGGATGACGGCGCCGAGGACGGCCACGTCGTTGAGGGCCGCCCAGACCTCCGCCCGCCTGGCGCCGAACAGGTAGCGACCGCCGAAATCCATGCCGTCACAACCTTTTCATGCGTCTTTTTAGCATCATAGCGGTCCAAATAGTCACCGCAACCCAACCGATCAATTGTGCGGTTGGGGGCTCGTCATAAATTAGGCGCGCGACGGAAGAAGGCATTGGGTCGAAGGTTTCCGACCCGACGGAAAAGGTGTGAGCGCAATCGAGGAAATGAGCGCTACCGCGGCTCCATCTGCCGCGCCGCTCAGCGACATGATGCTGGTGATGGACGTGGCGGACACGGTCCGGCACGACCCGCAGCTCGCCGCGGACGTAGCGGCGTTGCGCGGCATCTACGCCGCCCAGGGCATCGGCATCAGCGACGAAATCGCGGCCGAGGGTATCGCCGCTTATCACAGCGACCGATTCGCCTATGTGCCGCCGAAGGCCGGGGTGAGCGCCGGGCTCGCCCATCTCTATGTGCGCCGGCAACGCTGGCTGCCGGCAGTGACGGCGATCGGGCTCATCCTCGTGATCGGGCTTGGCGGCTATTTCCTCGTCTACCGGCCGCTGCGGCTGTCGCAGATGCAGCAGGCGCAGGTGGAACTGGCGCAGACGCTGCCCAACGAGATGGACAGCCTGTACGAGACCATCCACGAAGAAACCAAGGTGCAGCAGGCCGAAAACGAGGCCGTCGCCATTCGTGACCGCGGCAAGGCGGCGGCGCAGAAGGGCAACCGGGCCGGCGCCGAGGCGGCAGTGGCCGACCTTATCGGCATCCGCGACACGATCCGGCAGGACTACCAGCTCGATGTGGTCGACCGGCCGGGCGTCAAATGGGGGTTCTGGACCTTCCCCGAGGACAATACCGAGGCCACCAATTATTACCTCGTGGTCGAAGCCATCGGTCCCGACGACACGCCGCTCACGCTGCCGATCCGCGACGAGCAGACGGGCAAAACCGACAATGTGTCGATGTGGGGATTGCGGGTGCCCGAAGAGGTGTATCGCGCGGTCGAAGCCGACAAGACCGACGACGGCAAGATCCAGCGGCCGGTGATGGGGGTCAAGCAGTTCGGCTTCCTCGAGCCGGACTATGTGGTGCAGGTGCTGGGCGGCACGGTGACGCGGTGGTGAGATGAGCATTGCCGGGCCGGACGCCCTCAAATCCATCGAGGAGGCGCTGCGCGACATCCGCCGCGAGGAGACGGAATCCGCCCGCCGGCTGTCGCGCAGCGTGGAGCTGACGGCGAAGCTGCGCGAGCAGGAGGCCGAGTTCTTCCGCCAGCTCGCCGCGCAGGGCGTCGCGCCCGATGCGCAGACGGCGCTCGATGCGGCGATTGCCGGGGCCGAGAAGGCCCGGGCGGCGCATGAGGCGGGTCTTGCGGCGCTCGACGAACAGATCGCCGCGCTCGACGGCGAGGTGACGGCCCGCAGCGCCAGCCGGGCGGAACTCCTGGCGGAAATCTCGCGGCTCGATGCGGAACTGCATCGGCTGGCGGCGCGGGTGCGCCCTGCCCTCGCCGGCGATGCGGCTTACGTCGCGGCGGTAGAACAGGCGCGCACCAACGCCGCGGTGGCGGAGGCGAGCGCGGCCAAGACGGTCCGCGCCGAGGCCGATTGCGGGCGCAATGGCCGTGCGTATCGCGACGATCCGCTGTTCATGTATCTGTGGGAGAAAGCCTATGGCACGAGCGCCTATCGGGCCAATGTCGCGGTGGCGTGGCTCGACGGCAAGGTGGCGGCGCTGATCGGTTACGCCAAAGCGCGCGTGACGTTCGGCGCGCTCAACGACATACCGATGCGGCTGCGCGAGCATGCCGACCGCCAGCAGGATGCGGCGCGCGATGCGGCGCGTACGGTCGGGGCGCTCGAGCAGGCCGCGGTCGATATGGCGGGCGGCAGGAGTGCGCGCGACGCGCGCGAGGCCACGCTCGCCCGGATGCGCGAGATCGATGCCGAGATCGTTGCGCTGCAGGACCAGCGCGACGAGGCGGTGAAGGTGCAGCGCGAGCTGGCGCAGGGAAGCGAGCCCAATTTCGCCGCCGCGGCGACGGCGCTCACCGATGCGCTGAACCGGCCGGAGCTGGCGGCGCTGCTGGCGGAGGCGCGGCCGCTGCTTAGCAACGAGGCGCTGGTTCAGCAGATCGACGACGTGCATCAGCGCGCGCTGGAGCAGGACCTCGAGGTGCGCGAGGAAAAGGGGCGGCTGAAGCTGCTCTGCGTGCGGCGGCGGGAACTCGAGGACATCCAGTACGAGCTCAAGGCGCAGGGCTTCGACAGCGCCGGAGCGCGGTTTTCGCGCGATGCTCTGGTGGGAGAGATCCTCAACGATTTCCTCCGCGGCGAGATCAGCGCGGCGCAATACTGGCAGCTCTGGCGCGACAGCCAGAGCTGGGCGGTGGGCGAATGGATCCGGTCGAATGCGGGCGGCGCGACGTTCTCGCGGCCGCGGGGCCGGAAGGCGGCCTAGACGCAGGCCGGCATCTGGCCGCTGCCGGGGAGGAGCAGGACCTGGGACAGCGGCTCGTTGTCGAGGAAGGGCTGCATGCGGGTCTTGCCGGGCACGCCGCCGAGGATCGAGACGGTGATGGTGCTCGGGTCCACCTGACCGCTGGTGCAGAAATGCGGCACGATGCCGATCTGGATGCTCTGCGGGCTGACATTGCGCGCCAGCGCCGCGGCCTGCGCGTTCTGCAGCTTGGCCTTGTCGGCATCGGCGACGGCGAACAGGTAGTAGGCGCGGCCATCGGCGGGCGGCGGCAGCACGCTGCCGATCTGGTCGGCATCGTCGGCGCGCGCGAGGCTGATGCGCAAATGCTGGTCGGGACCGCCATTGGCGACATCGAAGGTGAAAAGCTGGCCGGCGGGCGCCGGGCCGAGGCCGCGCGGCAGATCGAGCACGACGAGGATGTTGGCCACGTCGTCGTTCAGCGGATCGATGTTGCGGCCGCTCGCCGCCCTGTTCGTTCCGCCGCCGCCCAGCGTCGAACAGCCGGCGAGCAAGAGGGCGAAACAGACGACGATCAGGCGATGCATGCTTTTCTCCATGCGCCCCTCATAGTGGATTCGCGTCGCGACGGGAACGCCGCCTCAGCCGTTCGGTTCGAAGGTCAGCCGAAGACGCTCGCGCCGCGGTCGGCCGCACCCACCAGCGAGCGGAAGCCGGCGAAGAGTTCGCGGCCCATGCCGAAATGCTGGTCGCGCAGCTCTTCGGTGGCTGGGGTGCGCGAGAGGAACTCGCGTTCGTCGCCGAGGAAGGTCAGTGTGCCGGCATCGGCATCGAGGCGCAGCAGGTCGCCGTCGCGCAGTTTGCTGATGGGGCCGCCATCGACCGCCTCGGGGGTCACGTGGATGGCGGCGGGCACCTTGCCGGACGCGCCGGACATGCGGCCGTCGGTGACGAGCGCCACCTTGAAGCCGCGACCCTGCAGCACGCTCAGCGCCGGGGTGAGGTTGTGCAGTTCGGGCATGCCGATGGCCTTGGGGCCGGCGAAGCGGACCACCGCGATCATGTCGTGGTTGAGCTCGCCCGCCTTGAAGGCGGCCTGCAGCCCATGCTGGCTGTGGAACACCCGGACCGGGGCTTCGACGACACGGTGCTCGGGCTTTACGGCCGAGACCTTGATGACCGACCTGCCGAGATTGCCGCTCAGCAGCTTCAGGCCGCCATTCTTCGAGAACGCGTCCTTCACCGGGGTCAGGATTTTGGTGTCGCCGGACTCGGCGGGCGCCGGGGTAAAGCTCAGCTTGTCGTCGACGAGCTTCGCCTCGACGGCATAGGCCGAAAGCCCCTCGCCCCACACGGTCTTCACGTCTTCGTGGAGATGGCCGGACTCGAGCAGTTCGCGGATGAGGAAGCCCATGCCGCCCGCCGCATGGAAATGGTTCACGTCGGCGACGCCATTGGGATAGACGCGGGCGAGCAGCGGCACGACTTCGCTGAGGTCGGACATGTCCTGCCAGGTGACCTGCAACCCCGCAGCGGCGGCGATGGCGACGAGGTGCAGCGTGTGGTTGGTCGACCCGCCGGTGGCGTGGAGACCGACGAGACCGTTGACGATGGTCTTTTCGCTGATGACGTGACCGACCGGGGTGTAGCCATTTCCCTCTGCGGTGAGCGACAGCGCGCGCATGGCGGCTTCGCGGGTCAGCGCATCGCGCAGCGGCGTGCCGGGATTGACGAAGCTCGCCCCCGGCAGATGCAGCCCCATGATCTCCATCAGCATCTGGTTGGAGTTGGCGGTGCCGTAGAAGGTGCAGGTGCCGGGCGAATGGTAGCTCTTGGCCTCGGCCTCGAGCAGTTCGGCGCGGCCGACCTTGCCCTCGGAGTAAAGCTGGCGGATACGCGACTTCTCGTCGTTGGGCATGCCGGAGGGCATCGGACCGGCCGGCACGAACACTGCGGGCAGATGGCCGAAGGTCAGCGCGCCGATGAGGAGGCCCGGCACGATCTTGTCGCAGATGCCGAGAAAGACCGCGGCGTCGAACATGTTGTGGCTGAGCGCGATGGCGGTCGCCATGGCGATGACGTCGCGCGAAAACAGCGACAGATCCATGCCCGGCTGGCCCTGGGTGACGCCGTCGCACATGGCCGGCACGCCGCCGGCCACCTGGGCGGTGCCGCCGACGGCGCGCGCGGCCTCCTTGATGATGGCCGGATAGGTCTCGTAGGGCTGATGGGCGCTCAGCATGTCGTTGTAGGAGGTGACGATGCCGAGGTTGAGCGCGCGACTGCCGGCGAGCCTGGCTTTGTCGGCGGGCGAGCAGGCGGCAAAGCCATGGGCGAGGTTGCCGCAGCTCAGCGAGGCGCGATAGACGCCATCCTCTTTGGCGCGGGCGACGCGGTCGAGATAGTCGGCGCGCGTGCTGGCGCTCCGCGCCGCGATCCTGTCGGTCACGTCCTGAACAGCCTTGAGGACAGACATATCTGGCTCCTTAGGGGCACCAATAGATGGTGAGCGGGGTCTGGGTCTGACGCAGGATAGCGCGCACAGGCATGTCGTCTACGGGACCATCTGCCTCAGCCTTGTCCAACGTCTTGACCTTCTCCTCCCCCTCGATGTGCAGATAGAGTTCGCGCGCGCGAAGCAGGTGCGGCAGAGTCAGCGTGACCCGCGGCTCGCCGGCGCCCGGCGCGCGGATGGCGACGACCGGGCCTTCGGCGGTCAGCGCCTCGTCCAGAGTGTCGCCGTCCGGAAAGAACGAGGCGGTGTGCCCATCATTGCCCATACCGAGGACGGCAACATCGAGCGGCTGCGGTATGGCGGCCTGCGCCGCGCCGGCCGCCGTGGGGTCAGGCTCCGCGCCGCCCTGGTAGAGCGGCACGAATTTCGCAGCGGCGGCACGGCCCTGCAGCAGGTCGGCGCGGACCAGCCGGGCGTTGGAGCGATCGGAGGTTTCATCAACCCAGCGCTCGTCGACGAGGGTAATGGTGACCTTGTCCCACGGCACATCGGCGCGGGCCGACAGCGTCTCGAACAGTCTGGCCGGCGTGCTGCCGCCCGACACCGCAAGCGAGGCGACGCTACGGGCGGCGACGGCGGCCTTGAGGTTGTCGGCAATCGCCGCGGCGAGGGCGTCGGCGAGGCTCTGCCTGTCGGGGAAGGTCCGGCGGGCCGGCCTCAATTATCGTCCTCGTGCCAGGTGCGGCCGTCGCGCTCGATCAGCGCCACGGCGCCCGACGGACCCCAGGTGCCGGCGGCATAGGCCTGCGGGGCATCGCTGGCGCTGTCCCACGCGTCGCGGATCGGATCGATCCACGACCACGCGGCCTCGAGCTCGTCGCGGCGCATGAACAGCGTCTGCTGGCCGCGGATGACGTCGAGCAGCAGGCGCTCATAGGCTTCCGGCGTGCGCTCGGTGAAGGTCGCGGCAAAGCTCAGATTGAGCGGCACTTCGCGCAGGCGCATGCCGCCCGGGCCGGGGTCCTTGATCATCAGGAACAACTTTACGCCCTCATCGGGCTGGATGCGGATGATCAGCCGGTTGGGCCGCGGCGCGCCTTCGGCATGATCGAAGATCGAGTGCGGAATCTGGCGGAACTGGATGACGATTTCCGAAGCGCGCGAGGCAAGGCGCTTGCCGGTGCGGAAATAGAACGGCACGCCGGCCCAGCGCCAGTTTTCGATCTCGGCCTTGAGCGCCACGAAGGTCTCGGTCTTCGAGCCCTTCTTTTCGGCCGGCAGTTCGTCCTGGTAGCCGACGACGGCCTGGCCATCGATCGAGCCGCCGCGATACTGGCCGCGCACGGTGACCTTGCCGACATCGGCGCCCTTGATGGGCTTCAGCGAGCGCAGGACCTTCAGCTTTTCGTCGCGCAGCGCATTGGCGTCGTCGCTGGCGGGCGGCTCCATCGCCACGAGGCAGAGGAGCTGCGCCATATGGTTCTGCACCATATCGCGCAGCGCACCGCTCTCGTCGTAATAGCCGCGGGTGCCGGCGCCGACCGATTCCGCCACGGTGATCTGCACGTGGTCGATATGGGTGGAGTTCCACACCGGCTCGAACAGGATGTTGGCGAAGCGCAGCGCCAAGAGGTTCTGCACCGTCTCTTTGCCGAGGTAGTGATCGATGCGGTAGACCTGATCTTCGGCGAAGATCCGGCTCACTTCGTCGTTGATGGCCTTGGACGATTCGAGATCGTGGCCGAGCGGCTTTTCGATCACCACACGGGCGTCGCGCCGGTAATAGCCGCGCTTTTCGATGTATTCGCAGGTGGGGCCGAACAGATCGGGGGCGATGGCGAGGTAGAACGCCCGCACCACCTTGGGGTCGTCGCGCAGCTTGGCCGACAGATCGGCCCAATGCGCCTCGTCCGCCACGTCGTTGGCGACGTAGGAACAAACGCCGACGAAACGATCGATGGTCTTTTCGTCCTGGTAGGGCTTTTCGACGAACTGGGCGATCGACTCGCGCACGGCCTTGCGGAAATCTTCGTCGGTGAGCTTGGTGCGCGACACGCCGATGATGTGGCTCTGTTCGTCGAACTGGCCATCCATGAAGCGATGATAGAGTGCGGGGATCAGCTTGCGCCGGGTCAGATCGCCGGTCGCGCCGAAGACCACATAGTCGAAGGGCTGGACGGGAATGATGCGGCTGGACACGCTCTTATGTCTCCGTTCGATGTAGTTCATGCGGCGAAGTTCTGCTTTGCGAGAATGACGGCCCCGTGAAGGGGCTCGTGCTTGGGCGTGACGATGAAATCGCCGTAACGGGCGATCATCAGTGGATAGAGTCGGGTGCCGAAGCCGCCGACGGCCGCCATTTTCGCGACGCCGCGGGCTTTGAACCAGTTTACGTAATTGTCGATGTAGCCGAGTTCCAGCTCCATCAGTTCCTTCGCCACCGGGTCGCCCTGCTCGAAATATTCGAAGAACAGCGGCATCAGCGCGCCGAATTCGGCCGGGGCACGGCCGAGCAGCGCCTGTGGCGCACCGCCGGCGGCGGGCGCTGCGGCGATGCGGTCGTCCTTGGGGAAGGACCAGTCCATGATGGAATCGACGTCGCCGCCGAACTTGCGCAGCACGGCGTCGGTCAGCGGCGAGCCGGGCAGCAGGCCGTCGGAGGCTTCGACCGTGCGCCGCACGAGTTCGCGGCCAAGGATGGCGCCCGACATCTGGTCGCCGATGTGAAAGCCCCAGCCGCCGGCCTGATGGCGCTTGCCTTCGACCATGGCGAGGGCGGCAGAACCAGTGCCGACGATGATGACCGCGCCATCTTCGCCGCCATGGGCGCCGGCGCGGGCGATATCGATGTCGTCGTAGACACGGACGGCGGCGAAGGGCCAAGGCCGGGCCTCGAACGCGTCGCGGGCGGAGAGCAGCCGGCCGCCGGCCATGCCGAAGCAGGCATAGGTGTTGGCGGTTTGCGCATAGTCTATGCCCGCCTTGGCAAAGACCTCGCGCGTGCCTTCCATGATGGAGCGGTAGGCCGGTTCGCCGGCATCGATCTGCAGGTTCGAGCGGCCGCCATTGGCATCGGCGAGAGTCACCAGATCAGCGTCGGTGAGGCGGATGCGGCAATTGGTGCCTCCCCCGTCTACGCCAAGGTAATATCTGGACAATCTGGCCTCTGCTTTCGGTTCGCCGCCCCGGCGCGGGCGGACCATAATGCCAATGGCCCTTGGGCGAAAGTAGAATAAGCAATCGATTTCGGTCGGATAGCCGGGCTTGCTGCATGGCGCCCATGCGACCAATCTCCGCGCTCGGCGTTATCGGGCGAGTCGGAGGCGGCGGATGGGCGGACACGTACTGATTTTGGGCGGTGCGCGGTCGGGAAAGACCGGGTTTGCCGAGCGCATGGCGATGCGCGCGGGCGAACGGCCGCTGTATCTGGCGACGGCGCAGACGCTGGACGTGGAGATGGCCGAGCGCGTGCGGCTGCACCAGCAGCAGCGGCACAAGCGGTTTTCGACGCTGGAGGAGCCGATCGCGCTGTCGCGCGCGCTGCGGACGGCGGCGCGCAAGCACGACATCATCCTCGTCGACTGCCTGACGCTGTGGATCACCAACCTGTTGGGAACGAACGAGAATATCGCCGAGGCGGTGGACGAGCTGGTGGCGACGCTGACCGACATCGCTGAGGCGCGGGTGATCCTCGTGTCCAACGAAGTGGGCCTCGGGATCGTGCCCGACAACGCGCTGGCGCGGATGTTCCGCGACCTGGTGGGGGCGGCGCACCAGCGGCTGGCGGAGATCTGCGAGGAAGTGCACTTCATCGTCGCCGGACTGCCGATGACGCTGAAGGGGCCGCGGCTCACCGAGAGCATCACCGATACCCCCAAGCCTGAATAGGCTTCAGGAAAAACGCCAGAGCAGCAATGCAATTATGATGGTAAGGCCGAGCAGCACGTTCAGCGCCGCCCAATAGAGCACGAGGGCGGAAAGGATGTCGCCGGCCTTGAGGTCGGACCGCCCGTCGCCGAAGGCCGGCAGGTCGTGCAACTCGCCGTCATAGGCGCGCGGTCCGCCGAGCCGCAGGCCGAGCGCGCCGGCGAAGGCGGCTTCGGGCCAGCCGGCATTGGGCGAGGCGTGCTTGCGGGCGTCGCGCAGGGCCGTGCCCCAGGCGGCTTCCGGATCGGCGTGGCGGACGAGGAAGGCGGCGCCGGCCACCAGCAGCGCCGTGAGCCGCGCCGGGATCCAGTTGACGAGATCGTCGAATTTGGCGCTGGCCCAGCCGAATTCGGCGTAGCGCTCGTTGCGGTGGCCGACCATGGAATCGGCGGTGTTGGCGGCCTTGTAGAGCACGATGCCGGGCAGGCCGAGCAGCAGCAGCCAGAACAGCGGCGCAACGATGCCGTCGGAGGTGGACTCGGCGAGGCTCTCGACGGCGGCCTTGGCGACCCCGGATTCGTCGAGGACATGCGGGTCGCGGCCGACGATGTGGCTGACGGCGAAACGGCCGGATTCGAGCGACACGGCGAGGCTGTCGGCGACCGCCTTGACGGCGCGGCCCAGCTCCTTCTGCGCCAGCAGCGACGAGGCGAGGATGGCTTCGATGACCCAGCCGAAGGGGATGCGCGCGACGAGCAGGGTGATGGCGAGCGAGACGACGAGGCCGGCGGCGAGCAGCAGCGCCAGCATGGCGACGCCGCGCCAGCGCCGGTGTGCGCCACGGTTGAGCCGCAGCTCGAGCGCGGCGATCAGAGCGCCCATCCAGGTGACGGGGTGGCCGATGAGCCGGAACAGCGGCGCCGGATAGCCGACGAAGCGTTCGATCAGCAGGGCCAGCGGAGCGAGGAGCCAGGCCATCTAGACCTCTGCCGCCAGCGCGAGCAGCGCATCGAGATCGAGATGCACCTCGAGGTGCGCCGCGAGCGCATCGAGGGTGGCGTCGACGCTGGCCTCATAGCGGAGACCGGGACTCGCGGCGCCATGCAATAATGTAGCGCGAAATGCGTCAGAAGCGAATATCCCATGCAGATACGTTCCTATGACGTTGCCACTGGTGGCGCCTTCGGGGGCGTCGTCGACAGTGGCGAAGGGGCGGTCGCGATCGGGGCCGGAGGTGACGCCCATATGCATGTGATAGCCGTGGACGGGGGCACCCAGCGCGGTCGCGGTGACTTCGCGCAGCAGCTTGGAGGTGTCGAGAACGGTGTCGACATCGAGTAGGCCCAGCCCCTCGCTGGTGCCGGACTCGCCTTCGATGCCAAGGGGATCGGCGATGGTGCGGCCCAGCATCTGGTAGCCGCCGCAGATGCCGATGACGGGCTTGCCGGCGCGATGATGCGCGAGGATATCGATGTCCCAGCGCTGCCGGCGCAGTTCGGCGAGATCGGCCCGGGTGGCCTTGGAGCCGGGCAGCAGGACCAGGTCGGCGCCTTGCGGCAGCGGCTGGCCGGGCTCGACGATGACGACGGAAACCTTGGGCTCGGCGCGCAACGGATCGAGGTCGTCGAAATTGGCGATACGCGGCAGGCGCGGCACGGCGATGACGTACGATCCGGCGGATTGCTCTTTGCGATCAAGGGCCAGGCTGTCTTCGGCGGGTAGTTTCGACGCCTCGGCGAAGTACGGAACCGGGCCGAGACAGGGCACGCCGGTGCGGTCGGCAATGATGCGGACGCCATCGGCGAAGAGGGCCGGATCGCCGCGGAATTTGTTGACCAGCGTGGCCTTGAGCCGCGCGGCATCACCGGGGGCGATGACGGCAAAGGTGCCGACCAGCGAGGCGATGACGCCGCCACGGTCGATATCGCCGATGAGGACGACCGGCAGGTCGGCGGCGTCCGCGAAGCCGAAATTGGCGATATCGCCCTGCCGCAGATTGACCTCGGAAGCGCTGCCGGCGCCTTCGACGAGGACAAGGTCGGCGTCGAGTTCACCAAAGGCAGCAAGCACTTGCGGCATGAGCTCGCCACGCATCCGCCAGTATTGCCGGGCGGGAAACGAGCCGACGCGGCGGCCGCCGACGATGAGCTGGGCGCCCGACTCATGCTCGGGCTTCAGCAGCACGGGGTTCATGGCGGTGAGCGGCGGCCGGCGTGCGGCGCGGGCCTGCAGCGCCTGGGCGCGGCCGATCTCGCCGCCGTCGGCGGTGACGGCGGCGTTGTTGGACATGTTCTGCGGCTTGAACGGCGCGACGCTCAGGCCGCGATTGGCGCAGGCGCGACAGAGGCCGGCGACGATCAGCGACTTGCCGACGTCGCTGCCGGTGCCCATGAACATCAGCGCGCGCTTCATGGGCGGTCTATGCCACGTCGATGACGTGGGCATAAGAGCCCATGACGCGGCCCTGCACAGCGCCCATCGGCGACAGCGCAGTGCCGAGGGCATCGGTGGCGGTGAAGAGCGGGGCAGCGCCGCTGCCGGAGGAATAGTGAAACTCGTGTCCCACCAAGGCCTTAGGCCAGGGCAGCGGGCTCATGTGGCTGAGGCGGCGATAGCCGAGGGTACGTTTAGGGCGGCTGATGTCGGTGCTGATCGGCAGCAGGCCGGCCATGCGGTGGGTGATGCCGGCCTTGTCGGTGAGGGTGTGGCCGAGGACCATGTAGCCGCCGCACTCGCCATAGATGAGGGCGCCGGCCGCGGCGGCGCGCTGCAAGCCAGCGCGGAACCGGCCGGCGGACGCCAATCGAGCGCCATGCAATTCCGGATATCCGCCCGGAAGAAAGACCGCATCACTATCCGTTTTTGGTGACTCATCGGCGAGGGGCGAGAAGAAGGACAGCTCGGCGCCGGCGGCACGCCAGTCGTTCAGAAAATGCTCGTAGATGAACGAAAAGGCATCATCGCGGGCAATTGCAATGCGTTGAGCAATGGGAGAAATGACCCTGTGGGACGACAAATCATATGAAGGAATGGTGGTAGATGACGCGAGCAGCCGGTTGAGGTCGACAAACTCTTCGACCACCGCCGACGCCGCCTGAACGATGGCATCGAACGCCGCGATCTCGCCGGGGAGGACGAGACCGAGGTGGCGCTCGGGCAGCACCAGCGAGTCGCGTCGCGGCAGGACGCCGAGCAGCGGCACGCCGACCGGACGGAGCGCGTCGGTGAGCATCCGCTCGTGCCGGGTGGTGGCGACGCGGTTGAGGATGAGACCGCCCACTTCGACATCGGCGCGGAAGCGGGCGAAGCCCTGGACCAGGGCGGCGAGCGACTGGCCCTGCCGTTCGGCATCGACGACGAGGACGACCGGCAGCTTCAGGGTGGCCGCGAGATCGCCGGTGGAGCCGGCGCCGTCGGCGGCGCCGTCGAAGAGACCCATGACGCCTTCGACCAGCAGCAGGTCGGACGCCACGGCATGGGCGGCGGCGAGCCGGCGCAGGCGGTCGGGCCGCATGGCCCAGGGATCGAGATTGATCGCCGGCTGGCCCGCGACGCCGGCGAGGATGGCGGTGTCGATGTAGTCGGGCCCGATTTTGGCGGGGGCGACCGCGAGGCCTCGCCGGTGGAGCGCGGCCAGCAGGCCGAGGGTGACGAGCGTCTTGCCCGAGCCGGAGCGCGGCGCGCCGATGATCAGGCCGTTGGCCATACTCGCCCCTCCCCGATATAGAGAGCCATGGCCGATGCTGAGGAGTTCACCCCCGACGACCGACCGCTGCGCCGCGGCTGGACGACGGGCGCCTGCGCGACGGCGGCCACCAAATCGGCGCTGCGTGCCCTGCTGACGGGCAGCTTCGACGATCCGGTGACTATCACCCTGCCCGGAGGGCAGCAACCCGCCTTCGCGCTGGCGCACGAAACGCTGGCCGACGGTTTCGCGGAAGCCGGCATCGTCAAGGACGCGGGCGACGATCCGGACGTGACGCATGGGGCGCTGGTGGTGGCGCGGGTGGCGCGCGGAGCGGCCGGCACTGGAGTGACGTTCCACGCCGGCGAGGGCGTGGGCACGGTGACCAAGCCCGGCCTGCCGATTGGGCCGGGGGAGCCGGCGATCAACCCGGTGCCGCGCCGAATGATGCTGCAGGTGGCGGAGGAGCTGGCGCCGGGCGCCGACATCACCATCACCATCGGCGTGCGCGATGGAGCGAAGCTGGCGGAAAAGACGTGGAACCCGCGGCTCGGCATCGTCGGCGGGCTGTCGATCCTCGGGACAACAGGCATCGTCATCCCCTATTCGTGCGCGGCATGGATCGCCTCGATCCAGCGCGGCGTGGACGTGGCGCGGGCGGCGGGGCTGACCCATGTGGTGGGCGCCACGGGCGACCTCAGCGAGCGGGCGGCGCGGGCGCGGCTGGGCCTGCCGGAAGAGGCCTATCTCGACATGGGCGATTTCGTCGGCGGGCTGCTGAAATATCTGAAGCGGCACAAGGTGGAGCGGGTGACGATCGCCGGCGGCTTCGCCAAGATGGCGAAGCTGGCGCAGGGGGCGATGGATCTGCATTCCAGCCGCGGCACGGTGGATTTGCCGATGCTGGCGGACCTGCTGCCGGCGGAGCTGCGGGAGCGCGTGCTGGCGGCGAACACGGCCAACGCGGTGCTGGCGCTGGGCGGACCGGAGCTGGCCGTTCAGGTGGCGCGCCGGGCGCGCGACGTCGCACAGCACCTGGTGGGCGACGGGGCGCAGGTGGACGTGCTGGTGATCGACCGCACCGGACAGATCGTCGGCGAGAGCGGCTGAATGCGGGTCCTGATCCTCGGGGGGACGAGCGAGGCGCGCGAGCTGGCCGGGCGGCTGGTGGCGCTGGGCCACGAGGTGACCACGTCGCTCGCCGGGCGGACGCGCGCGCCGATGCTGCCGGCGGGCGATTTGCGGGTGGGCAAGTTCGGCGGCGTGCCCGGGCTGGCGGGGTATCTCAAGGCCATGCGGATCGAGCGGCTGGTGGATGCGACGCACCCCTATGCCGGGGTGATTTCGAGCAACGCCGTGGCGGCGGCGCGGCAGAGCGGCGTTCCACTGGTGCGCTACATGCGGCCGGCGTGGCAGGAGCCGGAGGGCGCCGGATGGCGGCATGTCGCGGGGCTGGCCGAGGCGGCGAGCGCACTGGCGCCGAAGGCGACGGTACTGGTGACCACAGGACATGACGGGCTGGAGCTGCTGCTGGCGCGGCAGGACTGCCGGCTGCTGGTGCGGCTGATCGAGCCGCCGGAGGTGGCGTTGCCGCCGCATGCGGCGCTGATCCTGGCGCGGCCGCCCTACCGGCTGGCGGAGGAGCGCGCGCTGCTGGGGCGCGAGGGAGTGACGGCGCTGGTGAGCAAGAACTCGGGCGGCGAGGCAACGGCGGCGAAGCTGGCGGCGGCGCGCGAGCTGGGCGTCAAAGTGATCATGGTGGCGCGGCCGGCGCATGAGCCGGCGGTGGAGGTGGGGAGCGTGGAGGAAGCGGTGGAGGCGGTGGTAGGGTGATCGAGGCGCCCGGTCTGCCGGCATGCTGCCGAACTCAGGCTGTTGAGCGTGGGGCCACGGAGCACACAGTCAGCACCGAGCACCTGCCATCGCCCGCTACCGTTTCACATAATCCGAATACACCCAGCCGCTGCGGCCCTTGTCGTCGGTCACGTGCAGCCAGCCGTGCCGGCTTTCGCTCACGGTGACGTGGGTCCCACCCGCCAGCGCGAACAGCACCCTGTTGGCGCCCTTGGTCGGCGCCGAGCGCACATTGGCACCGCTGCCGGCGATGAGGGCGTCCTTGCCCGAATCAGTCGCCTCCTCCGCCGGCGCCTTGCCGACGCTCGCGACCGCCACGGGCCTGGGCGGCTGTACCGGCATCACCGCCGGCGTTTCGCCCGCCCCGATCGATGCCGCGGCATCGAGCGCCGGAATGTCCGACACCGGCGGGGCCCAGCTATTGTCGGCATAGGCCTGCACCATCGGCAGGCCCGTGAGCGTGCCGTCGGGCCGCACCGCCACCACGCGCACCACGCGCCTGGTCAGCGGCGCATCGGTGGCCGCGGCTTTCGAGTGCGTCGCCACGGCCGGCTTCTGCAGATCTGCCGGCAGCGCCGCAAAGCTCGCGGCAATCACGTCGTTTTTGGTCAGCGTCGGCACATTGGTCGCCGGCGCCGCGGCGGCGACCTTCACCGGCTCGATCGTCGCGGGCAGTTCCGCCGACGGCATCTTGGTCGGGCCGATAACCGGTGCCATTTCGGCTGCAGCAGGCTTGGCCGCGCCAGCCATCCATTTCTGGACGGGCACCACGCCGGTCACCATTCCGAAAACCACCAATACGGCCACGGTCCCGACACCGGCCGTGATGCCGGTACGCACAAACAAAGGATCGGCCATCATTGCTCCTGAGAGACTGCCCGCCCGCCCGGCCAGACCACCCCCTCACCATCCCGTGAACCGTTACCCCTGAAAACGGCTCGAATGTGGCAATGCACCGGAAAAGGCCACAGGTCTGAATCTGAGCGGTGCAAACACCCGTCCGCCGCTTCATCGCGCCGGTGAAACGCATTAGAACTTGAGTTTAAAGAACCACGATCCCCGAATGCTTGGCCTTCTCTTCGGGCTCGACGTGGATGGTCACCTGCACGTCCGCCACCGTTTCGCGCAGCTTGGCTTCGATCCGGTCGCAGATGCCGTGCGCCTCTTCGACGCTCATCGCGCCGGGCACCACGAGGTGGAATTCGATGAAGGTCAGCCGCCCCGACTGGCGGGTGCGGATGTCGTGCGCCTCGAGCGCGCCCTCGGCGTTGCCCGCGATCACGTCCTTGATTCGGGCCAGCCGCGCCGGCTCCACCGATACGTCCATCAGCCCGATGACGCTTTCGCGCACCACGTGCCAGCCCGACCACAGGATCGCCACACCCACCAGCGCCGCGAGGATCGCGTCGAGCCGGGCATACCCCGTCACCACCGCCAGCAGCACGCCGACGATCACCGCCGCCGTCGACAGCACATCGGTGGCCAGATGCCTGCCGTCCGCCACCAGCGAGAACGAGCGCTCGCGGTTGCCGGTGCGGATCAGCACGAACGCCCAGAGCGCGTTGATCACCGTCGCAAAGATGCTGATGCCGATGCCCCACGCGTCGGGGGTGATCGCATGCGGCGTGACGAACCCCTGCCACGCCTCGTAAAAGATCGCGATCGCCGCCACCACGATGAACACGCCGATGATCACCGCCGAGAAATATTCGGCCTTGCCATAGCCATACTGCAGCGTCGCATCGGCCGGCCGCGCCGCGAGCCGCACCGCCACCAGCGCCACGATCGCGGTCACCACGTTGACCACGCTCTCGAGCGCATCCGAATAGAGCGCGATCGAGCCGGTGAGATAGGCGGCCACGCCCTTGAGCGCCAGCACGGCAACGCCGATGCCGAGGCTCCCCAGCGCCAGCCGCGCCGTCAGCGATGTCGTCTCCTGCGCCATGCGCCCTTGCCCCGCACCGAAATGAGCCCTTATCCGCCACCGCCGTCACCCGCAAGTGCTTGTTTCCGCGAATGATTTCCAACAGCATTCGCAACAATCCGCCATAGCTGCCAACCCATTGATTGACCGCGAGCTTTCGCTTCCCCTACAACACGCTCGCGCGGCGGCTCCGATCCACGGAGCTGGGACACATGTCCGGTGCGGTCGACCCAAACCGGGGACCAAATCCGGGGCTGCGGAGGAAAAATGATCGATCTGCCCCTTTTGCCGCCCGGCACCGGCGTCATGCTCTGCGGCCATGGCAGCCGCAACCAGCGCGCCGTGGGTGAATTTGCCGTCCTCGCCGATGCGCTGAAGGCCCGGCTCCCCGGCATTCCGGTCGAATATGGCTATCTCGAATTCGCCAACCCGGTGATCCACCTCGGGCTCGACCGGCTGCGGGAGCAGGGGGTCGGCCACGTCCTCGCCGTCCCCGGCATGCTGTTCGCCGCCGGCCACGCCAAGAACGACATTCCATCGGTGCTCAAGACCTACGAGGCATCGCACCCGGGCCTCCGCATCACCTACGGCCGCGAGCTCGGCGTCGATGTACGCATGCTGCGCGCCGCCGGCGACCGCATTGCCGAAGGCCTCGCCACCTCGCCGCGCCAGATCGCCCGCGAGGACACGCTGCTGCTCGTCGTCGGCCGCGGCGCCTCCGATCCCGATGCCAATTCCAATGTGGCCAAGGTCATGCGCATGCTGTGGGAAGGCATGGGGTTCGGCTGGGGCGAAATCGCCTATTCCGGCGTCACCTTCCCGCTGGTCGCGCCCGCGCTCGATCACGCGGCGAAGCTCGGCTACCGCCGCATCGTGGTCTTCCCCTATTTCCTGTTCACCGGCGTTTTGGTCAAACGCATCTACGACGCCGCGGACGAAGCCCAGCTCCGCCACCCGAACATCGAAATCCTCCACGCGCCCTATCTCGACGACCACCCTCTGGTCATCGACACTTTCATCGACCGCATCCGCGAAATGCTCGTCGGCCAGAATTTGATGAATTGCGCCATGTGCAAATATCGCGAGCAGGTGCTCGGCTTCGAAGCCGAAATCGGCCTGCCGCAGGAATCGCACCACCACCACGTCGAAGGCATCGGCGGCGGCCTCGAAAACTGCCCCTGCAACGGCGACTGCGACAGCTCCTGCCGCGACCGCGCCTTCTGCGAAAAGCACGGTCTGCCGTGGACCCCGCTGCACACCCACGATCACCCTCATGCGCATTCGCACGCGCTGACCTCTCAGTCGGCTTCGACCGGCGCAGCCGGTGGGTGGGGGGCGAAGCCGGCACCGACCATGGTCTGGTCGGACCACACCCACGACCATCACCACCACCCATACCCGCACGCCAACCACCCGCTCGGCCCCGTGACCCTTCCCAAAATCCCGGGCAAGCTCGCCCGAAAGGATCGCGAATGACGCTGTTCGACCGCTACATCGCGGTCGACTGGTCGGCGGCGAACACACCGCGCACCGACAAGGATTCGATCTGGATCGGCGAGCTCGGGCCGACAGGTCCGGTCGCATCCGTCAATCCCGCGACCCGCGCCGAAGCCATGCTGCTGCTCACCGAGCGCCTGCGCGCCGCCCGCGCGAAGGGCGAGCGCGTCTTTGCCGGCTTCGACTTCGTCTTCGGCTATCCGCGCGGCGCCGCGCGCGCCATCGCCGGCAAGGCGGGCTGGCAGGCGCTGTGGAACGCCATCTCACTCGCGGTCGAGGATCTGCCCGACAACCGCTCCAACCGCTTCGAGGTCGCGTCCGGCTTCAACCGCATCCTCGACCAGCATCATTTCTGGGGCCACCCGCCCCATCACGTCTATCCCGATTTGCAGCCGACCCGCCCGCTGCACGGCTATCCCTACATCCCCGAACGCCGCATGGCCGAGGTCCGCGCCAACGGGCCGCAATCGGTATGGAAGCTCACCGGGGCCGGCTCCGTCGGCAGCCAGTCGCTGCTCGGCATTCCGCGCCTCGAACAGCTCCGGCGCCTCTTTCCCGAAGCCGCCATCTGGCCGTTCGAAACCGATTTCGAGCAGAAGCTCTCGCCCCTCAGCATCGTCGAAATCTATCCCTCGCTGTTCCCGCTCGCCGGCAACGTGCTGCCGCGCGACCGCGAGCAGGTCGAAACCTGCGTGCGCCGTTTCGCCGAGCTCGATGCCGCCAATCTGCTCGGCGAATTCCTCAGCGCCCCCGCCGCGCTCACCGCCGCCGAGCGCCGCATCGCCATCGAAGAGGAAGGCTGGATCGCCGGCGTCGGCCACGAAGTGCTGCTCCCTGCCAAAACCCCGCACCGCATTGCCTATCTGCGCGACCCCGATGCGATCTATGCGCAAAGCTTCGCCACCATCCGTGCCGAAGCCGATTTGCGCGGCCTCAGCGACGACATGCAGGATGTCGCCATCCGCATGATCCACGCCTGCGGCATGGTCGAGATCGCGCCGCACATCCGCGCCAGCGAGGACGTGGTGGAAAAGACCCAGTTCGCGTTGCTTCAGAGTGCGCCCATCCTCTGCGACTGCGAGGCCGTCCGCTCCGGCATCATCGGCAAATATCTCCACGGCAACGAGCTGGTCGTCACCCTCAACGACCCGGCCGTGCCCGATCTGGCGAAGCGCCTCGGCACGACCCGCTCCGCCGCCGCCGTCGAGCTTTGGCGCGACCGCCTCGCCGGCGCTATCGTTGTCATCGGCAACGCCCCCACGGCGCTGTTCCACCTGCTCGAAATGCTCGACGCCGGCGCACCCAAACCCGCCGCCATCATCGCCACGCCCGTCGGCTTCGTCGGTGCCGAAGAGGCCAAGGCCGAGCTCGACCTCGACACCCACAACGTCCCCTTCATCACCCTCCTCGGCCGCCGCGGCGGCTCGGCCATCGCCAGCGCCGCCCTCAACGCCATCGCCAAAGCCATCGCCCGATGACCCCCCCGTGGCTCCATATCATCGGCTGCGGCGAGGGGGAGTTGCCCGCACTTCCCGCCGCGCAAACCATCATCGGCCCGTCTCGTCTGATCGAACGACTCGCAGTCAGGACTCCTCTCCCGCCTGCGGGGGAGGGGGACCATGCGGAGCATGGTGGAGGGGGCGGCCCCACGCTCGAGCCCTGGCGCTCCGCCAAACTCGAAACCATGCTCGCCCAACTCCTCGACCACCGCGGCACCCCCACCATCGTCCTCGCCTCCGGCGACCCCCTCTGGTTCGGCATCGGCGCCACCCTCACGCGCCATCTCGATCCGGCCGAATACCGCATCGCCCCGCACGCCTCGTCTTTCCAGTATGCCGCCGCGCGCCTCCGCTGGCCGCTGCAGCACGTCGCCACGCTCTCGCTCCACGGCCGCCCCGCGGAGCTGATCCATCCGCATATCGCCCCCGGCAACCGCATCCTCGCGCTCACCAGCGACGCCGCCACCGCGCCGCATGTCGCAAAACTGCTGTGCGAGCGCGGCTATTCTCGCTCCATGCTCACTTTGCTCGAAAACCTCGGCGGCCCCGCCGAGCGGGTCACCACGGCCGAAGCCCTTGGCTTCTCGCTCGCGCCCGGCGATTTCTACGTCCTCGCCGTCGATTGCGCCGCCGATCCCGGCGCGCCGCTGCTCTCCACCGTCCCCGGGCTTCCCGACGAGACTTTCCTCAACGACGGCCAGCTCACCAAGCGCGACGTCCGCGCCGCCAGTCTCGCGCGCCTCGCGCCCTATCCCGGCGCACTGCTCTGGGACGTCGGCGCCGGATGCGGCTCCGTCGCCATCGAGTGGCTGCGCGCCGCCCGCGATGCCCGCGCCATCGCCTTCGAGCGCGACGGCGAGCGCCTGCAGATGATCGCCGTCAACGCCGATCGTCTCGGCGTCCCGACGCTGCGCATCGAATCCGGCGACGCCCCCGACAGCCTCATCGGCATGCCGGCGCCCGACGCGATCTTCCTCGGCGGCGCCGTCGCCGATGAAACGCTGTTCCACGCCTGCTGGACCGCGCTTCGCCGCGGCGGCCGCCTCGTCGCCAATGCCGTCACCCTCGATGCCGAGCAGGCGCTTTATGCCCGCCACGCCCGCCTCGGCGGCGAGCTCGTCCGCATCGATGTCGCCACCCTCGACCACATCGGCCCGCATCGCGCGCTGCGCCCGCGCCTGCCGGTCACCCAATGGGCAGTCACCAAGCCATGAGCGGCACTCTCCACCTCGTCGGCGTCGGCCCCGGCGATCCCGAACTGATGACGCTGCGCGCCGTGCGCGTGCTGCGCGCCGTCCACGTCATCGCCTACCCCTCGACCGGCGAAGACGCTGCCTTCGCCCGCGAAATCGCCGGCGCCTACATCCTCCCCGGCGCCGTGCTGCTGCCCGTCACCATCCCCATGACCATCGAGCGCGGTCCGGCGCAGATGGCCTATGACGACGCGGCCGAAATCATCCTCGGCCACCTTGCGCAGGATCGCGATGTGGCCTGGCTGTGCGAAGGCGATCCGCTGTTTTACGGCTCGGCCATGTACATGCTGGCCCGCCTCGGCGATCGCGCCCGCGTCTCGATCGTTCCGGGCGTCACCTCGCTCACCGCCGCCGCCGCCGCCATCGCCCGCCCGCTTTCGGCCCGCAACGAAATCTTCAAGGTGCTGCCCGCCCCGCTGCCCGACGATGTGCTTCGCCCCGAACTCGAAGCCGCGCCCGCCGTCGCCATCATCAAGGTCGGCCGCCATTTCGACCGCATCCGCGGCCTGCTGCGCGACACCGGCCACGCGAAAAACGCCATCGTCGTCGAGCACGCCACCACCGTGCGCCAGCGTATCACCCCGCTCGACGGCTTCGGCTATGGCGAGCGCCCGTATTTCTCGACGATCCTGTGCTATCGCGGCGACGAGGCCTGGGGATGAAGCCCGCCATCGTCACCTTCACCGCCTCCGCCACCGAGCTCGCGACCCGCATCGCCACCTCGCTCGAAGCCGAAATCTTCCCCTGCGGCTTCAACGGCGCCGACGCGAAAACCCTGCTGCCGCGGCTCTTCGCCGAAGGCCGCCCCATCATCGGCATCTGCGCCGCCGGCATTCTCATCCGCATGCTCGCGCCTCATCTCAGCGACAAGCACGCCGAGCCGCCGGTGCTCGCCATTTCCGCCGACGGCGCCCACATCGTGCCGCTGCTCGGCGGCCATCACGGCGCCAATCGTCTCGCCGGCCAGCTCGCCGCCATCCTCGGCGGCAGCGCGGCGCTCACCACCGGGTCGGACAGCAAGTTCGGCCGCGGCCTCGACGATCCGCCGCCCGGCTGGACCCTCGCCGATCCCGGCGCCGCCCGCCCCGCCATGATGGCCATGCTCATCGGCGGCAAGATCCTGCTCGACGGCCATGCGCCCTGGCTCGCCGAGGCCGGCTATCCGGTGTCCTTTGCCGGCAAGGTCAAGGTCCGCATCTCCGAGACCGAGGGCAGGGCCGATCGCGAGCTGCTCTATCATCCGCGCACGCTGGTCGCCGGCATCGGCGCCGAGCGCGGCGTCACCACCGCCGAAGTCGTCACCCTCATCGAGGAGACGCTGCGCAGCCAGAACCTCGCCCGCGCCTCGCTCGCCGCCCTCGCCACCATCGAGCTCAAGGCCGATGAAACGGCGTTCCACGAAGCTGCGGCGCATTTCGGCGTGCCGCTCCGCATCTTTTCGGTCGGGGAGCTCAATCAGGAGCGTTACCGCCTCGCCAATCCGTCGGAAGTGGTCGAGGCCGAAACCGGCACCCCCGGCGTCGCCGAAGCCGCCGCGCTCAAGGCCGGGGCGCTGCTCGTGCCCAAGCGCAAATCGCGCCGCGTCACCTGTGCCATCGGCCGCGCCAAGGCGCCCATCGATCCCATGACGCTCGGCCGCGCCCCCGGCCGCCTCCACGTCGTCGGCGTCGGCCCCGGCGACAGGCCCAGCCGCACGGCCGCGGCCGTCGCCGCGCTCGAAGCCGCCACCGACTGGGTGGCCTACGGCCTCTATCTCGATCTCATCGCCGACCTCCGCTTCGGCCGCACCGAACACCGTTTCCCCCTCGGCGACGAGGAGGTCCGCGTCCGCCACGCGCTCGAGCTTGCCGGGCAGGGCAAGACCGTCGCCCTCGTCTGTTCCGGCGATGCGCAGATCTACGCCATGGCCGCGCTGGTCTACGAACTGCTCGACGCCACCGGCCCCCGCCGCCTCACCGATCCGGCGCGCCGCGTCGCCGTCGAAATCCACCCTGGAATCTCGGCCTTCCAGGCCGCCAGCGCCGCCGCCGGCGCGCTCATCGGCCACGATTTCTGCTGCATCTCGCTCAGCGACCTGCTGACCCCCGTCGACGACATCCGCAAGCGCCTCAAGGGCGCCGCCGAAGCCGATTTCGTAACGGCGCTCTACAACCCGCGCTCCGAAAAGCGCACCGCCCTCATCGTCGAGGCGAAGAAGACCTTCCTGCAACACCGTCACGAAAACACCCCCGTCCTCGTCGCGTCAAACCTTGGCCGCCCCGCACAAAAAACCGAGCTCACCACGCTGTGGGCCTTCGAGCCCGAAAAGGTCGACATGCTCACCATCGTCCTCATCGGCTCCTCCACCTCCCGCACCCTCAAGCGTGGCGACGGCAAAACCCTCGCCTTCACCCCGAGAGGGTATGCGAAGAAGGCCGCCGATGCGCAGTGATTGCTGCCCCACCCTCATCCGGCCTTCGGCCACCTTCTCCCATCAAGGGAGAAGGCGATCACCGCAGGCATCGCGGCTCTGTCGCCTTCTCCCCTCGTGGGAGAAGGTGCCCGAAGGGCGGATGAGGGGCCTCGAGCCGGCCCGTAGGGCAAAATCGATCCTATGGATCGATTTTAGGCGAGAAGGCCATGAGACCTGCGGTCGAATGGCGCCACGCCCACGGGACCTATCCCCATGACCGTCTATTTCATCGGCGCCGGGCCCGGCGCGGCCGATCTCATCACCGTCCGCGGCCAGCGCCTCATCGAGCGCTGCCCGGTCTGTCTCTATGCCGGCTCGCTCGTCCCCGCCGAAATCGTCGCGTCCGCGCCGCCCGGTGCGCTGGTGCTCGACACGGCGCCCATGCACCTGGTCGACATCATCGCCGTCATGCAGCAGGCCCATGCCGAAGGCCACGACGTCGCGCGCGTCCATTCCGGCGACCCCTCGATCTATGGCGCCGTCGCCGAACAGTTCCGCCGGCTCGATGCGCTGGGCATCCCTTACGAGGTCGTCCCCGGCGTGCCCGCCTTCGCCGGCGCCGCCGCCCGCCTCGCCACCGAGCTGACCCTGCCCGAAATCAGCCAGACCATCATTCTAACCCGTACCTCCGGCAAGGCCTCGCCGATGCCGCCGCGCGAGTCGCTCGAAATCCTCGGCCAGTCCGGCGCTACCCTCGCGATCCATCTGAGCGTGCGCAACCTCGCTTATGTCGAACAGGCACTCACGCCACATTACGGCACCGATTGCCCGGCCATCATCGTCTACCGCGCCACCTGGCCCGACGAGGAAATCATCCTTACCACGTTGGGCGAACTGCGCCTGCGCGCCCGCGAACAAAAGATCACCCGTACGGCGCTCATCTTCGTCGGCCGCGTCTTCGGCGAAACCCGCTTCCGCGACTCCCGCCTCTACGCCCCCGACTTCGCCCACATCCTCCGCAACGCCGGCAAGAAGAAACTCCGCGCCGCGGAATGATCGTCGGCGGCCAGCTTCCCCGCCCCTTGAACCTTCGGCGCGCAGGGCCGACAGATAGGGGGTGGCGAATCGGGAGCCGGCAATGGGGTTCGAGGGGTTGAGCGCGGAGCAGCGGCACAGGGTGCTGCTGATGGCGGCGATCGGGGGTGCGGCGTTTCTGGTCGAGAGCGGCGCTGGGGCGCTCGGCGGGTCGCAGGCGCTGCTGGCGGATGGGCTCGATTTTCTGGCGATGGCGCTTGCCGCGGGGCTTGGGCTGTGGACCGCGGGCAAGAGCGGCGAGACGCGGGCGTGGGCGAAGCTGCTCGAGACCGGGGCGCCGCTGGCGCTGGCGGCATGGGTGGGTTTGACGACGCTGTACCAGTTTTTCTTTCGCGCAGTGCCGGAGCCGAGCCTGATGGCGGCAGGCGGACTGGCGGGCCTCGCGGCCAATGGAGCGGTGCTCTATCTGCTGCAGGGGGAACGGGGCGCCGGGGCGCGGCTGCGGGCGAACTGGCTCGCCGCGCGCAACGACATGATCGGCAATGGCACGGTGATGCTTGCCGCAGGGCTGATCGTCATCGTCGACAACAGCGTGCCGGACCTGGTGGTGGCGGGCGTGATGGTGGCGCTGTTCGTGACCGGGGCATACAGGCCGGCGCTCGCGGCGTGGCGCGCGTGGCAGGCGATGCAACTGGCGCGGCAGGCGAAAGAGGCACGGGCCGACGAGCATGAAAGCTGACGCCATGCGGCTGACCGTTGCGCTGTTGCTGCTGGGCGTGACCCCTGCCCTCGCGGCGGACTGGGGCCACTACGGCAATGCGCGGTTCGGCTATGGCGTGGACGTGCCGCCGGGGTTCGTGGCGCAGGGCGAAGCGGACAATGGCGACGGGCAGGTGTTTTTGACGCCGACGGCGACGCTGACGGTTTATGGCGGGCACATCGTCATGGGCGACTTCGAGGCCGAGGTGCGCAGGCGCGAGGCCGCGGACGCCGATAGCGGCTGGGGCCTGACCTACAGATCGTCGTCGCCGCAGAACGCCAGCTATTCGGGCAAGAAGGGCGCGCGCATCCTGTATGCGCGGCTGGTGGCGCTGTGCAAGGGCACCGAGTTCGCGGCGTTCGAGCTCAACTATTCGCGCATCGACATCGGCAAATTCGATGCGCTGATCAACCGGCTGGTGCGCTCGCTGCGCGGCAGCGGCAATGGTCTCGACTGCGGTTAGCCGGCGCCGAGCAGCACGGCGCCGAGCGCGAGGATGAGCGCGGGCGGCATGACCAGTGCACCGAGCTTGAGGAACCGGCTGCCGCTGACGGCGATGTTTTCGCGCCGCAGCGCAATCAGCCACAGGATGGTGGCGAGCGAGCCGGTGACCGAGAGGTTGGGCCCGAGATCGACGCCGATCAGCAGCGCATTGGTGACGGGCGTGGGGACCTGCGCGGCCTGGCTGATGGAGGCCGCGACGAGGCCAAGCGGCAGATTGTTGACGAGATTGGTGCCGATGGCGGTGGCCACGCCGGACAGGGCTGCGGTGAGCAGCGGGGACTGCGCAGCGGCGGATTTGAGCAGCGCGCTGAGCGCGGCAAGGACGCCGGTGCGGCCGAGGGCTTCGACGAGGATGAAGAGGCCGGCGACGAGCGGCAGCACGCCCCAGGAGATGCCCTTCAGCACGGGCAGCGGCGAGCGGCGCGACGCAGCGATGGCCGCGATGGCGACGATGGCGCCGGCGATGGCGGTGGGGAGGCCAAGCTGCAGCCCGAGGGTGGAGGCGACCAGCAGGACGATGGCGGTGGCGACGATGCCGATGGCGACGAGCCGGCCGGCGGCAGAGAGCGGCGCGGGCTCGGGTGCGGCATCGACGGGGTCGCGCAGCGCGCTCGACTGGGTCAGGCGGAGGACAATGAAGGTTGCGGCGATGGCGAGGACGGACGGCAGCGCGAACTGGGCGAGCCAGAGCGGCAGCGCCGGCATGTGATCGCCATAAAGCACCAGATTGGCCGGGTTGGAGATGGGCAGCACGAAGCTCGCGGCATTGGCGATGAAGGCGCAGATGAAGAGGTAGGGCAGCGGGCCGACCTTTGCCGTGCGGGTGGCGGCGGCGACGGCGGGGGTGAGAACGACGGCGGTGGCGTCGTTGGAGAGAAAGATCGTGACCAGGGTGCCCACCGCATAGACGATGGCAAAGAGGCGCGGCTGCGAGCCGCGCGACCAGCGCACCGCATGGGCGGCGAGATAATCGAACAGGCCGGCTTCGCGCGCGACCTCGGACAAGAGCATCATGCCGATGAGGAAGAGATAGACGTCGGTGCCCTTGGCGGCGGCGCCGAGCGCCGCATCGGGCGGCACGGCGCCGACGAGGACGACCAGCACGGCGCCGGCGACGGCCCACGCATATTCGGGCCAGCGGAACGGCCGGACGATGACGCCGAACACGGCGAGCGCGATGATGACCCAGGTCACGACGGCGGGCGTCATGGCGACACGGCGGGCGAAAGGAGCGGCATCGGAGAGACTCGGCGGCGGGAAAGCCGGCAATTGCCGGCGCGCGGCATTGTTCCAGAGGCGGGCCGCGGCCGGCAAGGGGGAAGCGGCCGCTCGCCGCGCCGGCGGCCGATTGACCGGGGGGCGCGGCGGCGGATAGATAGGCGCGCTGGTTCCCGACGCCGCAAGGCCAAGGGATCAAAAGGGAACACGGTGAGGCGTACCCATCAGGGACCGAAACCGCGGCTGCCCCCGCAACTGTAAGCGGCGAGTGACCCGACATGCCACTGGCGAGATTTCGCCGGGAAGGCCGGGCGCCACAGCGACCCGCGAGCCAGGAGACCTGCCGGCCCCATCTGAGCGCAAAGCTCGTCTCAACGTGCACACGGAGGGTGTCACATGAACAAGATCCCGGTGACGGTCATTACCGGCTTTCTCGGCGCCGGCAAAACGACGCTGGTGCGCCACCTGCTCGGCCACGCCAAGGGCAAGCGCATCGCGCTGATCATCAACGAATTCGGCGACCTCGGCGTCGACAAGGAAGTGCTCGCGGCCGTGGGCCACGAGACCTGTCGCGAAGAGGACATGATCGAGCTCTCGAACGGCTGCATCTGCTGCACGGTGGCCGAGGATTTCATCCCGACGATGGAAACGCTGCTCGGGCGCGACGAGCGGCCCGACCACATCATCATCGAGACATCGGGGCTGGCGCTGCCGCAGCCGCTGATCCGCGCCTTCAACTGGCCCGAGATCAAATCGCAGGTGACGGTGGACGGCGTGGTGACGGTGGTGGACGCCGCGGCGCTGAGCGAGGGCCGCTTTGCCGCCGACGAGCAGGCGGTGGCGAAGCAGCGCGCGGCCGACGCGATGCTGGACCATGCGACGCCGCTGGGCGAATTGTTCAAGGACCAGCTCGTGGCCGCCGATCTCGTGGTGGTCAACAAGACCGACCTCGTGGCCGATGGGGCGCTGGGCGAGGTCGAGGGGAAGCTGCGCGGCGAAGTGCGGCCGGGGGTCGGGCTGGTGCGGGCGAAGCAGGGGCATGTCGATATCGCGGCGCTGCTCGGCATGGGGCTTGCGAGCGAAGACCATCTCGAGGGGCGCGACAGTGCGCATGAGCTCGAGCATGGCGGCGAGGGCCACGAGCACGACGATTTCGACTCGTTCTCGGTGCGGCTGCCGAATGTGGCGAGCCGCGACGAGCTGCTGAGTGTGATCGAAGCGACGATCCGTGCGAACGACGTTCTACGGCTCAAGGGCTGGGCGGCCCTGCCCGGCTCGGATGCGCGGCTGGCGATTCAGGCCGTGGGCCCGCGTGTCAATGCGTGGTTCGACCGGCCGTGGAGGCCGGGCGAGGCGCGTGAGACCGCGCTGGTGGTAATCGGCGAGTCGCCGCTGAACCATGATGCGATCCGCGCGCAGTTGATGCAGGCGAGCCGGCAAGCGGCGTGATGCACCTGCTGGCCGCGCAGGCGGGGGCGCTGCAGCAGGAGGGGGAGGCGATCGACCTGGGGCAGACGCCCGGGGCGATGGTGTTTGCGTCGGCGGCGGATTCGGAGCTGGCGCTGCTCGCCGGTGCGGTGGACCGCGCGGGCGAGACGGAGCTGCGGCTCGCGAACCTGCTGCGGCTCGCGCACAATTTGTCGGCCGATCTGTGGATCGAGCAGACGGTCAGCCATGCAAGGCTGGTGGTGGTGCGGCTGCTGGGCGGGCCGGCCTATTGGCCGTATGGCGTCGAGCAGCTTACGGCGCTGGCGGCGGATGGGCGGTTCAAGCTGGCGCTGCTGCCGGGGGATGCGACGCCGGACCCGATATTGCAATCGCGTTCTACGGTTGACGCTGAAGCGTGGACACGGTTGCACTCGCTGTTCACGGCGGGCGGGCCGGAGAATGCGGATGAGGTGTTGCGGGTGTTCGGGAAGCTGACGGCCCCTCACCCGGCCGCTGCGCGGCCACCCTCTCCCCGGAGGGGCGAGGGGACGCCGACTGAAAGTACAGACGTCAGACCATTTCCGCGATTCGGCTATTGGACACCCACCGGTGGAGTGGCGTTCGAGCTGGCGGTGAGCGAGCGGCCGGCAGTGCCCTTGCTGTTTTACCGGGCGGCGCTCGAGGGGGCGGGAACGGCGACGCTGACGGCTCTTTGCAATGAGATCGAGCGGCAGGGGCTGGCGGTGGTGCCGCTGATGATTTCGACGCTGAAGGAGGGCGCGTGCGTGCGCTTCGTCAAGGCGGCGTTCGCGGCGCATCGCCCGCAGGCGATCCTCAACCTGACGGGGTTTGCGCTCGGCGTCGATGGGCTCGACGACAAGCTCAACCCGTTCGCGGAGATTGACGCGCCGGTGATCCAGCTCGTGCAGGGCGGGCGGCCGGAAGCGCTGTGGGCGGCCGATGTGCAGGGGCTGAGCGCCAAGGACCTGGCGATGCAGGTGGTGTTGCCCGAGCTCGACGGGCGGATCGGCGGCATCATCGTCGGGCACAAGGCCGAGGCGGTGTGGCACGCGGCGACGCAGTGTCCGCTGTCGGCCTATGCGCCGGACATGAACGGGATCGCGCGAGCGGTGAAGCTGGCCGGCAACTGGGTGCGGCTGCGGGCGACGGCGCGGGCCGAGCGGAAGATCGCGGTGGTGCTGGCGAATTATCCGATCCGCGATGGGCGGCTGGCGAACGGGGTGGGGTATGATGCGCCGGCATCGACCGTCGAGATTTTGCGACATCTCCGCTCCGCCGGTTATCGCCTCAGGAGCGTGGAGCATGGGGCACCCCCACTCTCGTTCCCTCCCCTCCAGGGGGAGGGAGGCCTGACTGCAAACGCCTTGATTGAATTGCTGCAGGCTGGGCCGACGAATGCGCACCCTGAACGCGGGGCCGGCATTGCGTTTCCCGTCTCGCGCTATCGGGAGTTGTTTGCGAGGCTGCCGGAGAAGGTGAGGACCGAGGTTGCGGCGCGGTGGGGCGAGCCGGAGGTGGATCCGTTTGTGCGTGGAGCGGCGTTCCAGTTGCCGGGCATCGCGTTCGGCAATGCGGCGGTGATGCTGCAGCCGGCGCGGGGGTACGATCGCGACGAGACGGCGGCGTATCACGATCCGGACCTGGTGCCGCCGCATGCGTACCTCGCGGCGTATCTGTGGATGCAGCATGAGTTCGGGGCGCATGCGCTGATCCACAATGGCAAGCACGGTTCGATGGAGTGGCTGCCGGGGAAGGCCAATGCGCTCGATGCGGCCAGTTATCCGGCGGTGCTGTGGGGCGAGCTGCCGCATCTTTATCCGTTCATCGTCAACGACCCCGGCGAGGGCACGCAGGCGAAGCGGCGGGCTGGTGCGGTGATCGTCGACCATCTGGTGCCGCCGCTGACACGGGCCGAGACGTATGGTCCGCTGAAGGACCTCGAGGCGCTGCTCGACGAATATTATGCGGCATCGGGCATGGATCGGCGGCGGCTGCGCGATCTGCGCAAGCGGATTCTGGACTTTACGCGCGATGCGCGGCTCGACCGCGATATCGGGCTGCCGGGTGACGAGACCGAGGCGCTGAAGGCGATCGACACGTTCCTCTGCGACCTCAAGGAAGCACAGATCCGCGACGGGCTGCATGTGTTCGGAGTGTCGCCGACGGGGCGGCTGGAGCGCGATCTGCTGGCGGCGCTGGCGCGGGTGCCGCGGGGCGAGCGGGCGGAAGATGCGTCGCTCGTGCGGGCGCTGGCGGACGATCTGCGGCTGGGCGTGGATCCGCTGACGGCGGAACTGGGCGAGGCTTGGGCGGGACCGGATATGCCCGCTTCGCTCACCTCCCCCACCCCGCCCCTCCCCTCAGGGGGGAGGGAGGCAGTCCGCTCCGTGGGGGATGTCGTTGAGCGGCTCGAGGCGCTGGCGGCGGAGATGATCGAGGGCAACTCCCCTGCCCCAGGTCCGGCGTCGGCGGCGGTGCTGGCGGAGATCGAGGGGGTGATGCGGCCGCGATTGCGGGCATCGGGGCCCAACGAGGTCAAGGCGCTGCTCGACGGGCTCGACGGCAAGTTCGTTGCGCCGGGGCCGAGCGGGGCGCCGTCGCGCGGACGGCTCGACGTGCTGCCGACAGGGCGCAATTTCTACTCGGTGGACAACCGCGCCATCCCGACGCCGACGGCGTGGGAGCTGGGGCGCAAATCGGCCGAGGGGCTGCTGGTGCGGCACTTCCAGGACCATGGCATGCATCTGCGCAGCCTCGCGCTCAGCGTGTGGGGCACGGCGAACATGCGGACCGGCGGCGACGACATTGCGCAGGCGCTGGCGTTCATCGGGGCGCGGCCGACATGGGACCCGAGTTCGCTGCGGCTATCGGGTTACGAGATCACGCCGCTGGCGAAGCTGGGGCGGCCGCGGGTGGATGTGACGCTGCGGATTTCCGGGCTGTTCCGCGATGCGTTTCCGCAGCAGATCGCGCTGTTCGACCGGGCGGTGCGGGCCATCGGCGCGCTGGATGAGCCGGAGAACCAGAATCCCGTTGCAGCGCGGATGCGCAGCGATGCGCTGGGGCTGATGAAGGAGGGCGCGAGCGAGGCCGATGCCGCGATGCAGGCCGGGCACCGGGTGTTCGGGTCGAAACCGGGCGCTTATGGCGCGGGGCTGCAGGCGCTGATCGACAGCGGGTCGTGGTCGTCGAAGGCGGACCTCGGGCGGGCGTTCCTCAACTGGGGGCAGTATGCCTATGGCGCGCATGCCGCGGGGACGCCGGAGCTGGCGCGATTTGCGGCGCGGCTGGGCGACATCGAGGCGGTGGTGCACAACCAGGACAACCGCGAGCACGATCTGCTCGATTCGGACGACTACTATCAGTTCGAGGGCGGACTGGTGGCGACGGCCGAGAGCATTTCCGGACGAACGCCGGTGGCGTATCACAATGATCATTCGCGGCCGGAGCGGCCGGTGGCGCGCACGCTGGCGGAAGAGATCTCGAAGGTGATGCGGAGCCGCGTGGTCAATCCCAAATGGATCGATGGAATGAAGCGGCACGGCTACAAGGGCGCGTTCGAGATCATTGCGACCGTGGACTACATGTTCGCGTTCGCGGCGACGACAGGGGCGGTGAAGACGCATCATTTCGACCTGGCGTTCGAGGCGTTCGTCGAGGACGAGGCGACGCGGGAGTTCATTCGCGCCAACAACCGGTTCGGCTATGATGAGCTGATTGCGAAGTTCAACGAGGCGCGCGAGCGGGGATATTGGACGCCGAGGAGCAATTCGGCGTTCGAGTTTTTGGGGACGATTTGAGGGCGGCGCGTGAGGCTCCCTCCTCATCCGCCCTTCGGGCACCTTCTCCCACGAGGGGAGAAGGCCGACCAACAGGCATCGCGGTTCCATTGCCTTCTCCCTTGATGGGAGAAGGTGGCAAAGCCGGATGAGGGTGGGGCAACAGGCAAGATGATAGAGTGGGCACGATGATCGACAAGGCGCCGAAGAAGACGGATCTGATGAGCGAGGCGGAGCGCGATGCGTATCACGCCGAAAAGATGCGCAAGAAGAAGGAAGCGCGGACGCGGATGCTCGCGACCAAGACGGAGGAGCGCGGGCTGCTGATCGTCCACACGGGCAAGGGCAAGGGCAAGAGCACGGCGGCGTTTGGAATGGTGTTCCGGGCGATCGGGCACGGCTTCAAGGTGGGCGTGGTGCAGTTCGTCAAGGGCGCCTGGGGCACGGGCGAGCGCGACGTGCTCGAGAATTTCCCGGAGCTGGTGACGATCAAAGCGATGGGCGAAGGCTTTACCTGGGACACCCAGGACCGGCAGCGCGACCTTGCCGCGGCGCGGGCGGCGTGGGAGCAGGCGAAAGAGATGATGGCCGACCCGAGCTACAAGATGGTGCTGCTCGACGAGCTCAACATCGTGCTGCGCTACGACTATCTGCCGGTCGAGGAAGTGATCGAGGTGCTGAAGGCCAAGCCGCGCGACCTCCACGTGATCGTGACCGGGCGCAACGCCAAGGACGAGCTGATCGAGATTGCCGACCTCGTGACCGAGATGACCGAGATCAAGCACCCGTTCCGCAGCGGCGTGAAGGCGCAGGCGGGAATCGAGTTCTAAGCTACCTGACGAAGGCGCAGCCACGCCGGGGCGTGGCTGACGGCGTAGGCTAGTCCGCCCAGTGCGGTGATCCAGAAGCTGGTCGGCCAGTCGGTGACATAGGCGAGCAGCAGGCTGACCCAGGCGATGCCGACGGCAAGGCCGACGGCGAGCGCGATGCCGGTGGCGAAGCGCTGCGTCAGGCGGAGCGCGGTGGCGGCGGGCGCGACCATCAGCGCAAAGACCAGCAGCACGCCGACGATCTGGATGGCCTGCGCGGTGGTGAGCGCGACGATGACCATGAAGACGGCCGACAGCCGGCCGGTGGCGACGCCCCTCGCCTCGGCGAGCTCGGGCTGAAGGCTCGCGAACAGCAGCGGGCGGCTGATGACGACAAGGCCGGCGAGCGTCACCACGGCCATGCCAAGCAAGACCCAGACGGTCTGCTGGCTGATGCCGAGCACGTTGCCGAAGAGCAGGTTGGTCGCCATGCCGGCATATGATGTGTAGAAATGAAGGAACAGCAGGCCGAGGCCGAGCGATACGGTGAGCACCAGGCCGATGGCGACGTCGCGGTTGGCCTTTTCGCCGACGAGGCTGATGCCGATGCCGGCGAGCACGGTGAAGACCGTGAGCCCCAGGAAAGGCGAGATGCCGATCAGCACCGCGCCGGTGGCGCCGGGGAAGCCGACATGCGAGAGCGCGTGACCGGCGAAGGTTTCGCCGCGCAGGACGAGGAAATAACCGATGCTGCCCGAGACGATGGCGACGATGGTCGCGGCGGCGAAGGCGTTGCGCATGAACTCGTAGTCGAAGATGGCGAGCATGGCGGCCTCACGCGTCCTGATGCGGCTGGTGGTGATCGTGACCATGGTCGTGGTCGTGATCGTGGCTATCGAGGGAGCCGTCTTCGGCGATGACGAAGATGCGGCCTTCGGCGCGAATGACGCGCACGGGAGTGCGGTAGAGCGCCGAGAGCACGGGCTCGGAAATGACTTCGTCGACGGTGCCGAGGGCGGCGTTGCCGTGGCCGAGATAGAGCACCTTGTCGACAGCGCGCAGCAGCGGATTGATCTCATGGGCGGAGAACAGCACGGCGATGCCGCGCTCGCGGGCGATGTCGCGGACGAGCTCGACGATGCTGCGCTGATGGGCGGGATCGAGGCTGATCAGCGGCTCGTCGAGCAGCAGGAGTTGCGGGCTGCCGACGAGAGCCTGCGCGATGAACAGACGCTGGCGCTCGCCGCCGGAGAGCTCGGCGACGGGGCGCCGCGCAAGATCGGTGGCGTCGACGCGTTCGAGGGCGGCAGCGACGGCGGCCTTGTCGGCAGCGGAGGCGGAGGGAAAGCCCCAGCGCTGGCCGCCATGGGCGCTGAGCAGCAGCTCGCGGCCGATGATGCTGCGCTGGGCGGTGGTGCGGCGCGATTGCGGCATGTAGCCGATGGCAGCATTGCCGCGGCTGGGCGGCGCGCCGAGCACGGAGATGGAACCGCCCGCCACCGGCAGCAGGCCGAGGATGGCGCGGAACATGGTGGTCTTGCCGGCGCCATTGGGGCCCATGACGGCGACGAATTCGCCCGGCTCGACGGCGAAGGAGACGCCGGACAGAATCCGGCGCCTCCCCAACTCGATAGTGGCGTTGTTGAAGACGATGGCGCTCAAGACTTCGCTTTCAGGGCGGACTGCACGGCGGCGATCTGGCCGGAGAACCAGCTTTCGATGGTCTGGCCGGCGGGTTCGGTTTCGGTGACGCCGATGACCGGGACGTTGCCGGCCTTGGCGAGATCGAGCAGGCGGGCGGTGGTGTCGTCGGTGACCTGGCTGTTGTAGAACAGGATTTTGACGGTGCCGTTTTTCAGCGAGTCCTCGAAGGCCGCGACGTCGCTCGGGCTCGGCTCGGTGTCGTTCATGGTGGCGACCTGGAAGTCGTAGTTCAACATCTTCAGCCCCATCGCCTCGGCCATATAGCCGAAGACGGGTTCGGTGGCGGTGACGGGGGTGCCGGCATATTGCGCCTTGACCGCGTCAGCGCCCTGCAGCACGGCGGCGAAGGCGGCATCGAAGGTCTTGAGGTTGGCGTCGTAGGCGGCGGCGTTGACGGGATCGCGCTGCTCGAGCGCCGAGGCGAGCGCGGCCGCGACGGCCGGCAAGGTCTTGGGGTCGTACCAGAGGTGCGGATTGTCGCCACTCTTTTTGCCGACGAGGTCGGCGGCGACGATGGCGGTGCGCGCGCCATTGGTCGAGGCGGACAGCAACTTGTCCATCCACGGGTCGTAGTCGGCGCCGTTGTAGATCACCACATCGGCATCGGCGAGGCTGCGAGCGGTCGAGGCGCTCGACTCGAACAGATGCGGGTCGTCGTCGGGATTGGACAGGATCGAGGTGACCGTGACGTGGTCGCCGCCGATCTGGGTGGCGAGGTCGCCATAAAAGTTCTCGGCGGCGACGATGGTCACCGGACCGGCCGCAAACGCCGGAAGCGCAAGGCCGGAGCCGATGATCGCCAGCCCCGCCAGCAGCAAGTTACGCATATTCGCCCGCACGATGTTTCTCCTGAGATGTGCCATCTGGTCAAACGTCAATCAAGACGTTATAACATAACATAGCGACGGAAACGGATGGCTGTCAACGCCGCAGAGGGTGCGGCAAGCGCGCCGGGTTGTCGCGGAGGCGGAAGGGACCTAGATTCAAATGATGGCAGACTCGCATTCCCATGAAGGGCACGACCACGTCTGGGCCGACGACCTGACCCGCAACCAGGAGCTGGTGCTGGGGACGCTCGCGCATGCGAAGGGGCCGCTGTCGGCCTACGACATCCTCGACCGGTTGCGCGACGACGGCCTGCGCGCGCCGCTGCAGGTGTACCGGGCGCTCGACAAGCTCACCGAGCGCGGACTGGCGCACCGGCTGGAATCGCTCAACGCATTCGTGTGCTGCGCCGACGCGCATTGCCACCTCGGCGGCAGTATCGCGTTCGCGATCTGCGAGACGTGCGGCAAGGTGGAGGAATTCGCCGACCCCGCGATCGAGGCCAAGCTCAAGGACTGGAGCACGAGCAGCGGGTTCGTGCCGAGCCGGATGACGATCGAGTTGCGCGGATTGTGCAAGGGGTGCGCGGGGGCGGCGTAGGGGCTGGTTCGTTCCTGACTGCGAGGGTGGTTCGCGTGGCTCCCCCCTCATCCGGCCTTCGGGCACCTTCTCCCACAGGGGGAGAAGGCCGACTCATGGCCCACGGTGGTGCAACCTAACCTCGGTGTCATCCCCGCGCGGGCGGGAATCCAGACAGACCATCGGACGGCCGAGAGCTTTGCACTGGATTCCCGCCTGCGCGGGAATGACAGTGGTGGGTGGGGATACGCCTTGCCTCAGCTTGCCTGTCTGGCGGTGGAGTTGAGGATCAGTTGGGTCAGGGCGGCGATGGGCATGGGTGGGGCGAAGAGGTCGCCCTGGAATTCGCGGCAGCCGAGACGGAGGAATTTGGCGGCGTCTTCCTTGCGGGCGACGCCGGGAATGGTGGCGTCGATGCCGAGGGTTTTGGCGACGTTGAGGGTGGCTTCGGCGAGGGCGAAGCGCGCGGGGTCGGCGTCGATGCCGGCGACCAGCGATGGCGGCAGGCGGATACGGTCGGCGAGGTCGCGCTGGGCGTAGCCGGTGGTCGAGGGGCCGAGGACGAAGCTGCCGAAGACGATGCCGACGCCGGACTGACGCAGATTGGCGATGGCGGGCCGGAGCGTTTCCGCCGGCGGCAGCGAGCCGGTATCGACGCAAAGGCGCAGCCGCCGCGCCGGGAAGTTGGTGGCGCTCAGGGTCGCCGCGACCTTTTCGGCAAAGACGGAATTGAGCAACTGGGCCGGCGTGATGGCGATGGTCAGTTGCAGGCCGAGGAGCGGCGCCAGCTCGTCGGCGGCGCGGCGGATGGCGAGCAGGCCGACGCGTTCGAGCAGAACGATGTTCTCGGCCGGCGCCAGCGTTTCCTGCAGCAGCAGGGTCTTGTCGCGGCGCTGCCAGCGCAGCAGCACTTCGGCGCCGACGAGGGTTTCGGCACGCAGGTCGAACACCGGCTGATAGTCGATGTCGAACTCGCCGGCCGACACACCATCGAGAACGCCAGGCGCATCGGCCTCGTCGCTGGCCGCATCGGCCACGATGGGGTCCGCCGACGCAGCGGGAATCAGCCCCTGCTCCTCGACGGCGACGAAGGTTTCCCTGGCGGCGGCGGCACGGCGGAGGATGGAGCGGCGTATCCGCCCAAGGCCGAAGATCAGCGCAAAGCCGAGAACGATGAAGCCGCCGGCGGCCAGCAGCAGAGCGCGGGTCAAGGCGGCATCGGTCGGGTGATCGGCGGCCCACACGAGGGTGCCGATGGCGTTGCCGTCGGGATCGGACAGCGGCAGCGCCTGCCCGCGGGGATCGGCGGTGCCGACGAGGGTGGCCATCGGCGTCTGGTAGCGGGCGGCGATATCCTGCAGCAGCGCCGGGGTGACGTGGCGTGCGATCCACAGGATGCGGCGGGTCTGCTGCGGCACCGGCAGGTCGGTGGCGGTCTGCTGGTGAATGCTGATGGCGGCGAGGCCGGCGGCGCCGCTGGCATCGGCGGCGAAGCGGCTGACGGTGGTGGCATCGCCGGTGGACAGAATGCCCTGATCGAGGGCGTGCAGCATGGTGGCGGCGGCCGGGAAGATTTTCGCGATGTTGCCGGTGAGCGGGCCGGCGGCGTTTTCGGCGAAGACGATGACGCCCTGGCTGTCGGTGACCAGCACGGTGTCGTAGCTGTCGCCGAGGCGGGCGGTGGCGCCCCAGGTGCCATCCATCCAGGCGGCATCGGAATTGATCACGACATTGAGGTAGGCTTCGTTCCAGGTCCCCTCGTCGGAGACCTGGCCGCTGAGGTCGTTGAGGAAGGAATCGAGCGCGGCATGCATGGCGGCGACGTCGCGATTGTCCTCGAGGCGATCGACGTCCTCGGTCATCAGCACGAGGACGGTGACGACGAGGCCGACGCTGGCGACGTAGAGCAGGAAGGCCGGCAGCGCCACGGTCCAGGCGAAGCCGCGCAGCGGCTTTTCGCCGAAGGGGTGCGCCAGATCGATCGCCGGGGCGGCGCCGTTACGCGATGCTTTACGCGGAGGCCTGGCCAAGGCGCGGTCCTTGTGGGTCGAAGGACCAACGCTAGCAGAGCGGCCTTAATTTCCGCCTAAGCAGAAAACCAGCGCCAATCAGGCGGCGGAGCGCCGGGCGAGGCGGGCCTTGATATGGCCGATATCGGCACGCGGCGTCGCGGCGAACAGCGCTTTGGTGTAGGCGTGCTGCGGGTTGGCGAAGACCGCCTCGCGGCTGCCCTGCTCCACCACGTCGCCGAGATACATCACCATGACCTCGTCGGCGATGTAGCGCACCACCGACAGATCGTGGCTGATGAAGACGTAAGTGAGCTGGAACTCGTCCTGCAGGTCGGCGAGGAGATTGAGTATCTGCGCCTGCACCGACAGGTCGAGCGCCGACACCGGCTCGTCGAGCACCAGCAGCGAGGGGTTGAGCATCAGCGCCCGCGCGATGGCGATGCGCTGGCGCTGGCCGCCCGAGAACATGTGCGGATAGCGGTTGAAGTGCTCGGGGCCGAGGCCGACCTTCTTCAGCATCTGCTGGGCGCGGTCGGCGCGCTCGGAGGCCGGCATGTCGGTGTTGATGAGCAGCGGTTCGGCCAGCACGTCGCCGATCTTCTGGCGCGGATTGAGCGAGCCGTAGGGATTCTGGAACACCATTTGCACCTTGCGGCGCAATTGCTTGCTGACGCCGTGCCTCGCGATATCGACGGCCTCGCCTTCGATGAGCAGCTCGCCGGCGGTGGGGGCATCGATGAGCGTCAGGATGCGGGCAAGCGTCGACTTGCCGGAGCCGGACTCGCCGACGATGGCGAGGGTCTTGCCCTTGTCGACGCTGAGCGTGGCGTCTTTCACCGCATGCACGATGCCGCTGCGGGCGAACAGGCCGCGGCGGACGTGATAGTCGCGGACGATGTGGCGGGTTTCGAGGACGGGTGTGGTCATGAGGCAGCCGGCTCGCGGTAGTCGCCGACGGTGGGCAGGCGGTCGCCGGTGGCGTTGTCGGGGAGCGCCGAAAGCAGGGCGCGGGTGTAGGGTGAGGTGGGAGCTTCGAACAGGGTCAGAACGTCGGACTCTTCCATCTTGTGGCCGCGATATTGCACGATGACGCGGTCGGCGGTTTCGGCGACGACGCCGATATTGTGAGTGATCATGATCAGCGCCATGCCGTGCTCGGCCTGGAGGCCGACCAGCAGGTCGAGAATCTGCTTCTGGATGGTGACGTCGAGCGCGGTTGTGGGCTCGTCGGCGATCAGCAGTTTCGGGTTGCAGGCGATGGCCATGGCGATCATGACGCGCTGGCACTGGCCGCCCGACATCTGGTGCGGGAACGAGCGGAGGCGCTGTTCGGCATCGCCGATGCCCACCTGCTCGAGCAACTGGATGGCGCGGGCGTGGCGGTCGCGCTTGTTGAGGCCGAGGTGGAAGCGCAGCACTTCCTCGATCTGGAAGCCGACGGTGAAGCACGGATTGAGCGAGGCCACCGGCTCCTGAAAGATCATCGCGATATCGCGGCCGACAATCTTGCGGCGCTCGGCGCGCGAGATGTTCAGCATGTTCTTGCCGTCGAATTCCATCTTGTCGGCGGTGACGGTGGCGGTGGGCGGCAGCAGGCCCATGACGGCAAGCATTTCCACCGACTTGCCCGAGCCGGATTCGCCCACGATCGCCAGCACTTCGCGCGGATCGACGGAAAGGTCGATGCCCTGGACGGCATGGAACAGGCCGACCGAGGTGTCGAACGAGACGGTGAGGTTCTTGATTTCAAGCAGGGGCATCGGTCTAATTCCGCTCATCATTGTGCCGCAGATTGCGCCGCGGAACGGTAATCATTACATTTGGGGTCACAGGAGTACCGATCATGGCTCGTCCTTCCCGGCAGCAGAAACCTTTACCGCTCCCGCCTGCGCCTCCGCCGACAATCGGCTCGACGGGGCCGCGTCCGGGCTATTGAGCGAATTCGACAACGCCAGTTCCGCTCGCCTCGCCAGAATTTCGAGACGATCGAGCATGCGCAGGTAGTCGGTATACATCGCGAGTTGCCGATCGGCCGGCAATTGGCTGAATTTGTCGGCCCGCATATCAACGACGAACTGGCCTACGGTCTCGCGCAACCGCTCGTAGTCTACCACCGGGGCGATGACGTCTCCGGGCAGCACGTGAATTTCAGTTACGATGGCGGCAAAAATCGGATTGCGCGCCATATGCGGCACGACGACCGAATAGCCGCTATTGGCAGCATAGCGGGCCTGAATTTCCAGGAGAAACGCGCCGCGGTCGACAACGCTCATCGAAACACGGTCGCTGGCGATTTCCGCCTGCAGGGCAACCTGAAAATCGTGCACCTTTTCTTCTCGTCGGCGCTGCTCCAGCGTTCTCGCCTGCCATGAGTTCACGAACCAGCCGAGCACACTGACAACGCCCGAAACGACGGCGGCGACAATGGCAGGGCCGACCCAGGGATCCACCATCAGCTCCGCTTCAGCTTGGGATCGAGGGCGTCGCGGAGGCCGTCGCCGACGAGATTGATGGCGAGCACGGTGACGAGGATGCACAGGCCCGGGAAGGTGACGACCCAGGGCGCGCGCTGAATGAACTCGCGGGCGTTCGCCAGCATGGTGCCCCATTCGGGGGTCGGCGGCTGGGCGCCGAGGCCGAGGAAGCCGAGCGCGGCGGCGTTGAGGATGGCGTCGGAGAAGCTCAGCGTCGCCTGAACGATCAGCGGCGCGAGGCAGTTGGGCAGGATGGTGATCAGCATCAGCCGGAAATGGCCGGCGCCGGCGAGCCTGGCCGAGGTCACGTATTCGCGGTTCTTTTCGGCCATCACCGCGGCGCGGACGAGACGGGCGAAATAGGGCTGCAGCGTCAGCGCGATGGCGAACATGGCGTTGATGAGGCCCGGCCCGAGCACGGTGACCATCACCAGCGCCAGCAGCAGCGGCGGGAAGGCGAGGATCAGATCCATGATGCGCATGATGACGACATCGACCCAGCCGCGGAAATAGCCGGCGAGGAGGCCGAGCGCGACACCGCCGACCACCGAGAGCGAAACGACGATGACGCCGATGAGCAGCGAAAAGCGCGAGCCGTAGATGAGGCGCGAGAGCATGTCGCGGCCGACCGGATCGGTGCCGAGGAAGAATTGCGGGTTGCCGCCGGCCGTCCACGAGGGCGGCAGGAGGAAGTATTCCTTGAACGTCGCGGCCGGATCGTAGGGCGCGATGAACGGGGCGAAGATGGCGACCAGCACCAGCAGCACGAGGATGATGATGCCGATCAGCGCACCGCGGCTCTGGGAAAAATAGTGCCAGAATTCGCGCAGGCCGGCGAGGCGGCGGGTGCTGACGACCGGGGTGATTTCGGTGGTTTCGGTCATCTCACTGCACCCTGATCCGCGGATTGATGACGGCATAGAGCACATCGACGATGAGGTTCACCGCCATGACGAGCAGCGCGATGAGCAGCAGGCCCGACTGGACCACGACGTAGTCGCGCTTGAAGATGCCGTCGACCAGCCATTTGCCGACGCCGGGCCAGGCAAAGATGGTTTCGGTGAGGATGGCGCCGGCGAGCAGCGCACCGACCTGGAGGCCGATGGTGGTGACCACCGGGATCAGCGCGTTGCGCAGCGCGTGGATGCCGATGACGCGGGCATCGCGAAGGCCCTTGGCGCGGGCGGTGCGCACGTAGTCCTCGCTCAGCACTTCGAGCATGGCGGAACGCGTCTGGCGGGCGATGACGGCGAGCGGCACGGTGCCGAGCACGATGGTGGGCAGGATGAGGTGCGAGACGACCGACTGGAAGGCGCCCTTTTGCCCCGACAGCAGGCTGTCGATCAGCATGAAGCCGGTGACGGGCTTGAAGAAATAGCGCACGTCGATCCGGCCTGAAACGGGAGTCCAGTGCAGGTAGCCCGAAAAAAAGATGATGAGCAGCAGGCCCCACCAGAAGATCGGCATGGAATAGCCGACGAGCGCGGTGCCCATGAGGCCCTGGTCGACGGCGGTGCCGCGCCGGGTGGCGGCGAACATGCCAGCCGGAATGCCGAGGACGATGGCGAAGATCACCGCGCAGATCGACAGCTCGAGCGTTGCGGGAAACAGCGTCATGAATATCTGGATGACGGGGCGGTGGGTTTCGATCGAGGTGCCGAAATCGCCATGCAGCAGGCCGCCGACATAGGCGAAATACTGGTCCCAGATGGGCCGGTCGAAGCCGAACTGCACCTTCAGCGCTTCATAGCGCTCGGGGGTGACGCCGTGCTCGCCGGCAAGGGCGAGGATGGGATCGCCGGGCAGGAGGCGAACGAAACCGAAGGCGCAAATGGTGATGCCGATCAGGGTCGGAACGATCAGCGCAATCTTGTTGAACAAGAACCGGAGCATGGTCCCCCAAAATACAAAAAGGACGGCGCGGGGCTAAAAATGCCTCGCGCCGTCCGCCTATGACTTACTCGGTGACGTCGACGCCGTCGAAACGGTGCATGCCCAGCGGATCCTGGACGAAGCCCGAGACCTTCTTGTCGGTGACGACATAGACCTGCGAGTGGTCGAACAGGAACGCCGGAGCGTCCTTGGCGAAGATCACCTGCGCATCTTCGTAGTACTTGGTGCGCTCAGCGACGTCCGAGGTGGTCTTGGCCTTCTGGATATCGTTCTCGAAGTCCTTGTTGCACCAGCTCGAGTAGTTCGACACGCCGATGGCCGAGCAGGAGAACAGGGTCGCGAAGAAGTTATCCGGATCGCCGTTGTCGCCCGACCAGCCGATCTGGAAGGCGCCCGGACGATCCTTGGCCTTGCCGTCGGCGCGGTACTTGGTCCACTCCTCGGTGATGATGTTGGCGGTGACGCCGACCTTGGCCCAGTCGGCCTGGATCAGTTCGGCCGCGCGCTGGAAGTTCGGGTTGTAGGGACGCGAGATGTCCGAAGCCCAAAGATCGATCTTGGTGACGTTGTTGGCGGCCAGGACCTTCTTGGCGCCATCGGGATCGTAGGCGTCGGACTTCACGTCCTTGTTCCACGACCACATGGTCGGCGGGATCAGGTTGTCGGCGGGAATGGCGCCGGCGTCCTGGAAGATCGCCTTGATCAGCGCGTCCTTGTCGATGGCGGCGTTCAGCGCATGACGCACTTCCGGCTTGTCGAACGGCGGCTGGGTGGTGTTGTAGCTCATATAGGCGACGTTGAGGCCGGCCTGGCTGAAGACGTTGAGGTTGGTGTCGGCCTTGATCGCCGGCACGTCGGCCGGGTTCGGGTAGGCCATCACGTCACACTCGCCGGACTGCACCTTCTGGAGGCGGGTCGTCGCGTCGGGGGTGATCTGGAAGATCAGGTCGTCGATCTTTTCCTTGCCCTTGAAGTAGTCCGGGTTCGCCTTGTAGCGGATGGTCGAATCCAACTGGTAGTCGACGAAGGTGAACGGGCCGGTGCCGACCGGCTTGGACGCGAGGTCGGCCATGTTGCCGGACGCGGCGAGCTTGTCGGCATATTCCTTGGACATGATGGACGCGAAATCCATCGCCATGTTGGCGAGCATCGGCGCATTCGGCTCGGTCAGCGTGAGCTGCACGGTCAGATCGTCGATCTTTTTCCACTCTTTGGTGTATTTCGGCATGTCCATGCCGACGTAGTAGTCATAGCTCAGGTTCGGCAGGTAGGTGAACCACGGCGACTTGTCGTCCTGCTGGCGCATGAACGAGAAGATCACGTCGTCGGCATTGAGGTCGCGGGTCGGCGTGAAATAGTCGGTGGTCTGGAACTTCACACCCGGGTGCAGGTGGAAGGTGTAGGTCAGGCCATCGGGCGAAATTTCCCAGCTATCGGCCAGACCGGGCTCGACTTCGGTGGAGCCGTGCTTGAATTCGACGAGGCGGTTGTACACCGTGCGCGAGCCGGCGTCGTAGTCGTTGCCACCCGTGGTGGTGCCGGGATCGAAATTGGCCGGCGAGGCTTCCGAGCAATAAACCAGCGTCTTGGCATAAGCACTGCCGCCCAGCATCGCGGCAAGCGCCGCTGCGGTCAGCAGGGTTTTCATCAACTTCATAATGGATATCTCCCGAAGATATTTACGCCCCGGGCATTTCCCCACCCCGAGCCTGTCGGCAACAAATCTTGTTTTTCCACTGGACGCAATCCCCCGATACCGTTCGATCACGATGTTGTAGACATCGTGTCGACCTCGGCCAGTGGCTTGTTCCGCCACGCCGATTGGGGCAGTAGAACTGTCATGTTGCGCATTGCCACCATCGCGCTCGTCGTGCCCGACTATGATGCGGGGATCGCTTTCTATGCGGGCAGGCTCGGCTTCGCGTTGCTGGCCGATACCGACATGGGCGGCGGCAAGCGCTGGGTGCTGGTGGCACCCCCGGGCGGCGGTGCGCGGCTGCTGCTGGCCAAGGCCGATGGCGGCCGGCAGGCGGCGGCGATCGGCAACCAGACCGGCGGGCGGGTCGGGTTTTTCCTCGAGACCGACGATTTCGCGCGGGATTTCGCGGCGTTCAGCGCGGCCGGGGTGACGTTCCTCGAGGCGCCGCGGCATGAGGCCTATGGCAGCGTCGCGGTATTCCAGGACCCGTTCGGCAATAAATGGGACCTGATCGAACCAAAGGGCTAGGTTCTGTTCTTCCCAAAACGGATGCGCGGACGATAGGGTCGCGGCCCCTTCCCACAATTTGTTTCCCGGAGATTTGAGCATGAGCAAGCGCCGCCTCGGACGCTCGGACCTGTTTGTCGAACCGCTGGTGCTGGGCACCAATGCGGTCGGCTGGACGGCCGACGAAGCCACCTCGTTCAGGGTGTTCGACGCGTTCGTCGCCGAAGGGTTCGACGCCCTCGACACGGCCGACAGCTATTCGCGCTGGGTCCCCGGCAACGACAGCGAGAGCGAAAAGATCATCGGGCGCTGGATGAAGGCACGCGGCAACCGCGACAGGGTGCAGGTGTTCACCAAGGTCGGCTCGGACATGGGCCACGGCAAGGACCTGAGCGGCAAGTGGATCATCGAGGAGGTCGAGAATTCGCTGAAGCGGCTGCAGACCGACTATATCGACCTCTACCAGACGCACTGGCCCGACCCGAAGACGCCGCAGGAGGAATCGCTCGAGGCCTATGGCCGGCTGGTGCAAGCGGGCAAGGTGCGATTCATCGGCTGCTCGAACTTCGATGCAGCGCTGCTCGGCGAAGCACTGGAGATTTCGAAGGCCAAGGGATTGCCGCGCTACGACACGATCCAGAACGAGTTCAACCTTTACGCGCGCGAGAAATTCGAGGGCGCGCTGCAGGAACTGTGCGTGAGGGAAGAGGTGTCGGGGATGCACTATTACGGCCTCGCCAGCGGCTTCCTCAGCGGCAAGTACCGAACCGCGGCGGACGCAGGAAAGAGCCCGCGCGGCGGCGGCGTGGTCGGGCGCTATCTCAACGACAAGGGGCTGAAGATCCTTGCGGCGATGGACGCGGTGTCGGCCCGCACCGGCGCGGCGCTGGTGGAGATCGCGCTGGCGTGGGTCGCGGCGCAGCCGGGGGTTGCGGCGCCGATCGCTTCGGCGACATCGGTGGAGCAGGTGGCGTCGCTGGCACGTGGTGCCCGGCTGACGCTGTCGGCCGCGGACCTGCAGCAGCTCGACGACGCCGGGCGGTAAGTCTCAGGCGACGAGGTAGCCGCCGTCGACCGGCAGCACCGCGCCGGTGATGTAGCCGGCGAGCGGCGAACAGAGGAACAGGGCCGCCGGCGCGATATCCGCCGGCGTGCCCCAGCGGCCGAGGGGCATGCGCGCCAGCAGCTCGGCATTGCGGACCGGATCGGCGCGCGGCACCGCGGTCATCGCGGTCTCGATCCAGCCGGGGGCGAGCGCGTTGACCCGGATGTTTTCGGGCGCAAACGCCACCGCCAGCGATTTGACGAGGCCCACGACACCCGCCTTGCTGGCGGTGTAGGCGGGAGCGTGCGGCGCGCCGAAGTAGGAATACATCGAGCCGATGCCGAGCAGCGCGCCACCCGCAAGTCTCGGCCGGAAGGCGAGCGCGAGGCGCATGGCGCCGATGAGGTTGATGTCGATGGCGGCCTCGAAGCCGTCGAGCGTGAACTCGGCGGCGCGCAGGTTCACGCCGGCAGTGTCGACGAGGGCGGCGACGGTGGCGAACTGCGCGGCGTAGGCGGCAACCGTGGCGGCATCGCGGATGTCGAGGGTGGAGAACGATATTCCAGTCGTTGCCTGCGCGGTGGCGACCTCGGCATCGGTGGCGCCGGTGGCGTGGACGATGGCGCCGGCGTCACGAAAGGCGGTGGCGATGGCGAGGCCGATGCCTGAGGTGCCGCCGACGACAATGGCGGTGCGTCCGGTGTAGAATTGGGAGGCCCAGTGGGTCATGGTTCCTCACGCATGGATTGGCGTGTGGGGCAGGGCCCCCTCACCCGGCGCTGCGCGCCGACCTCTCCCCCGAAGGGAGAGGTGATCACGGCAGGAGCCGCACACTCCACCTCTCCCTTGGGGGAGAGGTCGCCCGAAGGGCGGGTGAGGGGGCCTTTCGCCATTCACCGCACGAACTGCTTCACGTAGTCGGCGCCGAGACCCACGGCCTGATAGTGCCGGGCACACATGTCGATTTTGGTGAAAACGTCTTCGAAGCCGATCTGCTGGTTGGCGTCGTCGAGGTAGACCATGCAGCCCGAGATGTTGAAGAAGGTGATCATCTCCGGGCAGTCTTCCGGCACGGTCAGGGTGTGGATTTCGCCGGGCGGTTCGAAGACGTAGGAGCCGGTTTCGGCCACCCAGTCGTGCTCGAGATAGCGCCAGCGGCCCTTGATGACGTAGCCGTGGACGGGCGCGGGGTGGAGGTGGCGGCTGAGGATGCCGGCGCGGCGGACGCGCAGCAGGTTGCACCACTGGCCCTGCACGGTGTTGAGCAGCAGCGGGCGGAACCAGACGCCTTCGGCCTGCGGCACCCAGACGCGCTCGTCGTCGGGGATGGCAGGGATCTGCGCTTCGCGCGCGGCGAGCGGATGGGCGGAGCCGTTGAGGGTGTCGTACATGCTATTTCTGCCGCTGGCCGACCATATCGACGAGGTCGCCGAGGCGGTCGAAATCGGAACTGAGGTTGTAGGCCTGCGCCGAGAGGCGGAGCCACATGATGCCGCCGACCTCCATGATGGGGATGTCGCAGTCGAGGTCCATGAACAGGTTGCGCAATTGCTGCTGGCGCTCGGGCGTGGCCTCGCCGTCATAGGGGAGCTCGACCAGCGCCATCGCGGCGTGGAGGCCGGGGGCGGCGGCGAGGCGCGTGCCGAAGCGGGTGGCGAGGCGTTGGGCGGCGGCGTTGGCGACACTGGCATTGGCGGCCATCAGCGCCGGACCGCCGAGGCGGGCGTGGAAGGCGATGGCGTCGGGCAGCGCCAGAGCGGCGCTCCAGTCGCGCGTGCCGGTCCAGTCGAACTCGGCATGAAAGCCGCCGCCATAGCCGTGCGAGATGATGGTGGGGTGAAGGTCCGCCTGCCGCGCCGGAGCGGCCCAGAGGAAGCCGACGCCCTTGGCGCCCATCCACCATTTATGGCCGTTGCCAACGTAGTAGTCGGCGCCGAGCGCATCGAGATCGAGCGGGACCTGCCCCGGACCATGTGCGCCATCGACGAGCACCTGCGCGCCAGCGGCATGGGTGGCCGCGACGATATCGGCGACGGGAAAGATCAGCGCGCTGGGCGAGCTGATGTGGTCGGTGATGACGAGGCGGCTGCGCGGTGTGAGCGCGCTAGCGAAGGCGGCGGTGATGCCCTCGGCAGTGGTTTCGGGAAATGGCAACTCGGCCGTGACGATGACGGCGCCGGTGCGGCTGGCGATATGGCGCACGGTCTTCAGCACCGCGCCATAGATGTGGGAGTGAACGACGATCTCGTCGCCGGGGGCGAAGTCGATGGAGCCGAGGATGGCGTTGACGGCGCCGGTGGCGTTATCGACGAGCGCGATGTCTTCGCCGCGGGCGCCGACGGCCTTGGCCACGGCCGCAGCGGCGGTGCGGATGGCGCCGGGCAGCATACGCGCCATGAACAGTGTCGGCGTCGCTTCCATCCGGCGGCGCCAGTCGTCCTGGACGGCGAGGACTTCGAGCGGGGTGGCGCCATAAGAGCCGTGATTGACGATGAGCTTTGAGTAATCGAGGCCCCACAGGGCGCGGATTTCCTCGGTGTGCAGGGCGGGCAGTTGACGCTCCTCGATTGGGTTGAGCGAGGGTGCACGAAGGGAGGGATGGTGGTCAATGGAGGGATATGAACTGTGGGCGTGACGTCAGCACCGGCTTCCCTCCCCCGCGTGGGGAGGGTAGCAGAGCTTAGCCGAAGGCTTAGCGGCGCTGGGTGGGGGGACTCTCCGTCAGCACTGAGCGTGAGGCGACTCCCCCCACCCCGGCTTGCCAATTCGCTGCGCTCATAAGCGCGCCGCCCTCCCCACGCGGGGAGGGAAACCGTGCTGACTGCCGCGGCAGTGACGCCTACCAGTAAAACTCCTCGACGTTTTGCCGTGACCCCAGGAGAAACGCGTCGGCCAATAGCCGCAGCGGTTCGTCGGTGACGTCGGATTTGCCCTTTTTCAGCAGTTTGGCGAAGTGCTGGTAGATCTGGGCGTATTCATCGTCGCCGTGCTGGAGTTTGACGTCGCCGTTGATGCGCAGCAGGCGGCCGCCGTTTTCGAGCTTCAGCTCGTCGCCTTTGCCGGTCTCGACGCGGATGGTCCAGATCTCGCCCGACTCCTCCAGCCAGTTGAAACCGGCGGTCATCGGCGGCTGGCTGGGCTCGGCGGATTTGAAGGTCAGCTCGACATCGACCGGGGTCTGCCGGTTGGCGGGAAAGCTCAGCTTCGCCGCGTCGACGAACACCGGGAACGGCACGATCTTGGTGAAGATCGAGAGCGCGTTGATGCCCGGATCGCAGACGCCGAAGCCGCCGGGTTCCCACACCCATTCCTGCCCCGGATGCCATTTGCGGACGCTCTCGCGCCAGTCGATGCGGACGGAGCGGATGCCGTCGCGCCGGATGATCTTCTTTGCCGCGTCGACCGCCTCGTTGTAGCGGCTGTGCCAGGTCTGGAACAGGATTCGTTTTTTCTTCCTGGCGTAGGCAACGAGGTCGTCGAGCTCGGAGATGGTCGGGGTCGGCGGCTTTTCCATGAGGATGTGCTTGCCGGCATCGATCGCCTCGCGCACGAAGGCGTGGCGGACGCCGGGCGGCGTACAGATGGAAACCAGTTCTACCTCAGGCATCGCCGCATAGAGCTCGGCCGGAGTCTTGAACACCGGCTTGCCCCGATGGGCGATGAGCCGGGTCGACACGGTGGCGGCGACCTCGAAATCCTTCGAGCGGTCGATGACCGGCAGGTGCTGGTCGATGGCGATCTTGCCGACGCCGATGACGGCGATTTTCTTTCTGGCCATAGGACGGACTGGCTCCCTCTTTCGGGCCGCATTTAGAAGGTTAGGCAGGCAGTTGCAAAGGCCGGCGCATCGGCAAAATGCGTATCTGACAAGCTGGCCGCAGTTAGTCCGCCGGCGGTTGCCAGAGCTCGATCTGGTTGCCCTCGGTGACTTTGACCATGGTCGCTCCTAGCGGACGAGGATCGCCCGGAAATCGTTGACGTTGGTGCCGGTCGGGCCGGTGACAAGCAAGTCGCCGATGGCGGCGAAGGCGGTGTAGGCGTCGTTGTTGGCGAGCGCGGCGCGCGGATCGAGACCGGCGGCGCGCATACGGGCGACACTGGTCCCGTCGGCGATGGCGCCCGCATTGTCCTCGGAGCCGTCGATGCCATCGGTGTCGGCGGCAAGCGCGGTAATGCCGCTGAGGCCATCGATGGCGAGGGCGAAGGCGAGGAGGAATTCGGCATTGCGGCCGCCCTTGCCCTGCCCGCGCACGGTGACGGTGGTCTCGCCGCCCGACAGCAGCACGGCAGGCCTGGCGAAGGGGCGGTCGCGCTGCGCAATCTCGCGGGCGATGCTGGCCATGACTTTGGCCACATCGCGGGACTCGCCCTCGATGGCGTCGGAGAGGATGTGCGGGGTGACGCCGTGCTCGGCCGCAGCGCGGGCGGCGGCTTCGAGCGACAGGCCGGCCGAGGCGACGAGGCGAACGCTGTTCTCGCGCAGCCGCGGATCGTCGGGCGTGGGCGACGGATTGTCGTTGCCGGCCAGCAGCTCCATGGCCGCCGGCGGCAGCGCGATATCGTGCAGCTCGACGAGATGGCGAACCTCGCTGCGCGAGCCGGCGATGGGGATGGTGGGACCGGAGGCGACCAGCGCCGGATCGTCGCCCGGCACGTCGGAGACGACGAGCGTGGCGACGCGGGCGGGCGCCGCATGGATGGCGAGGCGGCCGCCCTTGATGGCACTGAGCTCGTTGCGGACGAGGTTCATCACCCCGATGGGCGCGCCGGACGCAAGCAGCGCGCGGTTGACGGCCTGCTCGTCGGCAAAGCTCAGGCCCGGGGCCGGCGCCGGGAGCAACGCCGAGCCGCCGCCCGAGATCAGGGCCACCACCAGATCGTCGTGGCCGAGACCATGCACCTGTTCGAGCAGCCGCCGGGCGGCGAGGTAGCCGGCTTCGTCGGGCACCGGATGGGCGGCCTCGACGATTTCGATGCGGCTGGTGGGCGCGCCGTAGCCGTAGCGGGTGACGACGAGGCCGGTGAGCGGGCCGTCCCACAGTTGTTCGAAGGCGGCGGCCATCTGGGCCGAGGCCTTGCCGGCGCCGATGACGATGGTGCGGCCCTTCGGTTTTTCCGGGAGATTGGCGGCGATGGCGCGGGCCGGATCGGCGGCAGCGACGGCGACCCGAAACAGCCGTTCGAGCAGATCGCGGTCCATAACGATGCCTCCTTGCCCCGGCCGTCACAATGCCGTCATCTGGCGCCACTAGCCAGACCGCTCCCCCGGCGTCCCTCCCCTACCCCATGACCGAACGTTTCGCCATCTATTACGCTCCCGCCCGCGACGCCGCGCTTTGGCAGAAGGCCCAGGCATGGCTGGCGCAGCCCGACCTCGCGGAGCTGACCGTATCGGCCCGGCGCTACGGCTTCCACGCGACGCTGAAGGCGCCGATGACGCTCCGGCCGCGGACCGACTGGGCCGAACTGCGCGGCGCGATCGAGGCGTTTGCGCAGCAGGTGGCGCCGGTCGATATGGGTCGGCTCGGGGCGCACCTGCTCGACGGCTTCCTGGCGCTGACGCCGATCGCGCAGCCGCAGGCGCTGACCGATTTCGCGGCGGAGGTGGTGGTGGCGACCGAGCCCTACCGGCAGCCGCTCGATGCGGCGGAGCGGACGCGGCGGCTGAAAGCGCCGCTGACGCCACGGCAGGTCGAACTGGTCGACCAGTATGGCTACCCCTATGTGTTCGAGCAGTTCCAGTTCCACATGACGCTGACCGACCGGATGCCGGTGGAGCGGCGGGAGGAACTGCAGCAGCGGGCGGCGCTGTGGTTCGCCGACGAACTCAGCGCGCCGATCGTGCTTGACCGGCTGGTGGTTTTCCACGAAGCAGCGCCCGGGGAGCCGTTCACCCGGCTCGATGGCGACTTCGTGCTGAGAGGTAGAGCGTGATGGCCGAGACGGTATTCCGCAACGCCAAAATCGTGCTGCCGGACGAGGTGATCGAGGGCAGCGTGCACGCCGTCGACGGCATGATCGCCGCGATCGATGCGGGCAGCTCCACGCCAGGCGAGGATTTCGGCGGCGACTATCTGATCCCCGGGCTGGTGGAGCTTCATACCGACAGCCTCGAAAACCACTACCGGCCGCGGCCGGGGGTGTACTGGAACCCGCTCGGGGCGCTGCAGGCGCATGACGTGCAGATCGCCGGCTCGGGCATCACCACCGTGTTCGACTCGGTGCGCATCGGCTCGGACCCCGAGGCGCCCGGCATGGGCGCACATGTGCAGATCCTGATCGACGCGATCTCGACGGCGATGACCAACGGCCAGCTCAGGGCCGACCATATGGTGCATCTGCGCTGCGAGCTGCCGACGCACGACGTGGTGGACGAGTTCGAACGGCTGGTGGACCTGCCGCTGGTGCGGCTCGCCTCGGTGATGGACCACACGCCGGGCCAGCGCCAGTACCAGACCGTCAGCAAATATGTGCAGTATTACAAGGAGCGGATGCGCTTCAACGATGCCGAGATGGATGCGTTCATCGCCGAGCGGCACAAGGAGCAGGCGCTCTATTCCGACAAGCACCGCAAGGCGATCCTGAAGCGCGGGCTGAGCGCCGGCATCGCGTTTGCCAGCCACGACGATGCGACCGAGGCGCATGTGGCCGAATCGGTCGAGGACGGCGTCAGCATCGCCGAATTCCCGACGACGCTGATCGCGGCGGAGCGCTCGCACCAGGCGGGGCTGGCGACGCTGATGGGCGCCCCCAACGTGGTGCGCGGCGGCTCGCATTCGGGCAATATCGCGGCGGTCGACCTGGCGCGCGAGGGGTGCCTCGATATCCTCAGCTCGGACTATATCCCGGCGGCGCTGCTGCATGCGGCGTTCATGCTGCCGGCGGCGGCCGACAATATCAGCCTGCCCGACGCCATCCGCATGGTCGGGGCGACGCCGGCCAAGGCCGCGCACCTCACCGACCGCGGCGAGATCGCCATCGGCAAGCGCGCCGACATCGTGCGGGTGCGTCTTCACGGCGAAATGCCGGTGGTCAAGGGCGTGTGGCGCCAGGGCGAGCGGGTGAGCTGATGCTGGTGCTCGTCGTCGGCCCCTCCGGCGCGGGCAAGGATACGCTGATCAACGCCGGCAAGGCGGCGTTGGCGGATGACGCGCGGTTCGTCTTTCCGCGCCGGGTGGTGACGCGGCCGGCGATGGCGGCGCTCGAAGATCACGATTCGATCGGGCTCGAGGATTTCGAGCGGGCGGAAGCGGCGGGCGCCTATGCGCTGAGCTGGGGCGCCCACGGGCTGCGCTACGGGTTGCCGGTGGCGCTGGTCGACGACCTGGCGGCCGGGCGGATCGTGGTGTTCAACGGCTCCCGCGCGATGGTGGCGACGGCGGTCGAAAAATTCCCCGGCACAAGGGTGGTGCTGGTCGAGGCGACGCCGGCGGTGCGGGCGAAACGGCTCAGCGGCCGCGGCCGCGAAACCGAGGCGGAAGTGGCGGCCCGGCTGGCCCGGGAAGTGCCCGCCGCCCTGCCCGATGCGATCCGGATCGACAATTCCGGGGCGCTGGACGAAGGAATTTTGCGGTTCGTCGCCGCCCTGCGGGCCCTCACGCACGATTGAACCTTTTGCGACGGCCGCACGTTACTGCCCGAAATGCGTCATCGCAGGGGCAGAAACGGGAAATGAGTAGAAGCGGTCTCTATACGCTGGTCGGCGTGCTGGTGATCATCATTGTCGCGCTTGGCGGTTACATGCTCTATCAGCAGTCGCAGAAGCCGCAACTGGCGATCACGGTCGACAAAAGCGGCATTCAGGTCAACGGCAATGGCTGATGCGATGGACCGCAAGGTACTGGATGCGCTGGTGCGAGAACTCGGCGAGCAAGGCCAGGGTGGGGTGCCGAACGACGATCCGGCGCGGTTGACGGCCTACCCAATCAAGGGGACGATCGATGTAGTGGCTCTTGCCGAGGCAGTGGAAAATGCGCTAGGCGGCGTCGCTTTAGACAACGATGGTAAAACGCCGGCAGACCTGAACGCTGCCAATGACGGATGAGAATTGCTGGCCGCTCACAAGGGAAAGCGGCAAAGCGTCAACGACTACCCTCCCGGTCTCAACTCTCTCCAACCAAGGGCTTTAACCCCATGAACCGTAATACCTGGATTATCATCATCGTGGTCGTGATCGTGATCATCGGCCTGATCTGGATCTTCAATCGCGGCCCGGCGACCACCACCACGGTCGACACCTCGAGCTCGGCCGTCGTGACGTCGTCGTCCTCGGTCGCTCCGGTCGCCGCCCCGTCGTCCGATGCCCCGGCAATGGCTCCGGCCTCCGATGCCCCGGCGATGGCCCCGGCCTCCGACGCTCCCGCGATGGCTCCCGCCTCGTCGGCTGCCCCGGCCGCCCCGGCGAGCGACGACACGATGGCCCCGGCTTCGTCGTCCGCCGCGATGTAAGCTTTCCGGCACCACCGGAACCGAAACCCCCGCCAGCGATGGCGGGGGTTTTGTTTTTGGGAAGGCGTCACGCAGGGAAAGACGGAGGCAACTGCCGCGCGGGCTATTGCGCCGGGGTGCTTTCGGGGCGGGCCGGGGCGTTCGTTTTGGCGGCTTCGAGGATGCGGCGGCGGTCGCGGAAGCTGCTCCATTGCTGGTCGACGAGGACGCCGATGAGGATGACGCCGCCCATCACCGCGAAGTTGAGCGAGGACGGGATGCCGACCAGGATCACCAGGTTCTGCAACTCCTGCAGCAGCACGACGCCGAGCAGCGCGCCGATGATCGAGCCTTCGCCGCCTTTCAGCGAGAAGCCGCCGAGCACCGCCGCCGCGATGGCGTAAAGCTCGTAGAAATTGCCGTGCGAGGACGGCGAGATCGAGCGCGTGTACATGGCGAAATAGATGGCGGAGACGATGGTCAGCAACTGGCAGATGACATAGGCGGCGACGATGACCTGCCAGGTCTTGATGCCGGAAAAGCGCGCCGCCTCCTCGTTTTTGCCCACGGCGTAGAGATAGCGGCCGAACACCGAACGATGCAGCACCACCCACATGATGGCCGACAGGATCAGCAGCGCGATGAAGGAATTGGGCACGCCATAGAAGCGCCCGGCGGTGAGGAATTCGAGATCGGGGAAGCTCTGGCCGAAGGCGAAGCCGGCGGTCGAATCCTGCGTGTAGAAGCGCGCAATGCCGCGATAGAACAGCAATCCGCAAAGCGTCACGACGAAGGGCTGCATCTTGAGCTTGGTGATCAGCAGGCCGTGAAACAGGCCGACCACCACCGCGAGCAGCAGCATCAGCAGCACGGCCACCGGCCAGGGGATGTTGTGGTTGGCGATGAAATCGACGAACAGCACGCCGACGAGCGCAATCATCGAGCCGACCGACAGCTCGATGCCGCCGGTGATGATGACGAAGGCCTGACCGAGCGCCGAAAGCCCGAACATGCCGACGAGGTTGGCGGTGTTGGCGATGTTGACCGGCAGCAGGAAGCGCGAGTTCATCAGCGTCACCACCGCGCCGACGACGATGATGAGGATGAGAAGGCCGAGGTCCTTCTTGTTCATGCACGTGCTCCCGATTTCAGAGATTTGCCGACGGCGAGTAGAAGAACGTTCTCTTCGGTGAACTGGTCGCGCGACAGAAAGCCGGAGATGCGGCCCTCGTGCATCACCGCGATGCGATCGGAGACGCCCATGACTTCTTCCATGTCGCTCGAGATCATCAGCACGGCGACGCCGCTGTCGGAGAGCGCGCGCATCAGCCGGTAGATTTCGGACTTGGCGCCGACGTCGATGCCGCGGGTGGGCTCGTCGAAGATGATCACCCTGGGCTCCATGGCGAGCCATTTGGCGAGGACCACCTTCTGCTGGTTGCCGCCCGACAGCGCGCCGGCACGGGTGGCAACCGAGGGCGCCTTGATGCCGAGATTGCGCCGCTGGATTTCGGCGGTGGCGTTTTCCTTGTCGCCGGCGACGAGAAGGCCGCGGGCGTTGTCGGCCATGTTGGGCAGCGAGATGTTCTGGGCGATGGGCAGATCGAGCAGCACCCCCTCGCCCTTCCTGTCCTCGGGCACGAGGAAGACGCCGCGCGCGACGGCCTGCGACGCGTGGGTGGGCAGGAAACGCGCGCCGGCGAGCTCGAAATGGCCGCCGAAGATCGGATCGATGCCGAACATGGTGCGGGCGAGCTCGGTCCGGCCCGAACCGACGAGGCCGGCGAGACCGAGGATTTCGCCGTTGCGCAGCTCGAGGCTCACCTGCTGGGCCGGAAAGCTGCCGGTGCGGACGCCCACGACGGACATGGCGACGGCGCCGGGCGGGTTCGCCGGAGCCGACGTCTGGGCCTTGAGGTCGCGGCCGATCATCAGCTTGACCATGCGGTCGTGCTCGATCTCGGCTTTGTCGAGGGTGCCGGCAAGCTTGCCGTCGCGCAGCACGACGACGCGATCGGCCGACTGCTCGATTTCGTTGAGGCGGTGCGAAATGAAGATGACGGCGATGCCGTCGGCCTTGAGCGCGGCAATGACGTCGAGGAGCTTGGCGGTCTCGGACAGCGGCAGGCTGGAGGTCGGCTCGTCGAGGATGACGAGGCGCGCATTCATCGACAGCGCCTTGGCGATCTCGACCATCTGGCGCTGCGCCAGCGACAGCGCGGCCACCGGGGTCGCCGGCGAGAAATTGGCGCCCAGCCGCTTCAGCAGCGGCGCCACCAGTTGGCGCTGCCTGCCGGTATCGACGATGTTGAAGAGCCCGCCGGTGCGCGGCTCGCGGCCGATATAGACGTTGGCGGCGACGTCGAGATTGTCGAAGAGGTTGAGTTCCTGGTGAACGAAGGCGATGCCCGCCCGCATGCTGTCGGCGACACTGAGCGCCGGCTGCTCGACGCCATCGATGGTGATGGTGCCGGCCTCGGGCGCCACGACGCCGCCAAGGATTTTCATCAGGGTGGATTTGCCGGCGCCGTTTTCGCCGACGAGGCCGATGACTTCGCCGGGACGCACCTGCATGGAAAAGCCCGACAGCGCGACGACGCCGGGATAGGCCTTGCGAATGCCCGCAAGGACGAGGAAGGGGTCGGCCTCGGTCGGCGCGACGGAGACGGCGGCACTGGTCATGGCGGGCTCAACGGTATGCGGGCTCATCCGGGGCGGCAACCGGGAGAAACCGCGCCCCATATGAGCCCGCTGCTCTGCACCGGCCCCGGCGCGAACCGGGACCGGCGGGGTGGCGGAGTTAGTTGCCCGCCATTGCCTTGAGGTTGGCCGCGTAAGCGTCGATGTCGCCCTGGTAGAGAATCTTGGTCGGCACGATGAGCTGGCCATTGGCCGGAATGCCCGACTTGTCGCCACTGAGGTAGGCGGCCATCAGCTTGAAGCCCTGGTAGGCCCATTCGAACGGCTGCTGCACGACGGTGCCGGCGATGTTGCCTTCCTTGACGCCGCCCAGCGTGATCGGATCGTCGTCGAAGCCGATGACGGTGATCTTGCCCAGCTCGCCGGCATCCTTGAGCGCCTCGTAGATGCGGGGCGTGTTGTAGGAATAGAAGCCGACCATGCAGTTGATATCGGGGTTGGCGGTCAGCACGTCGGATACGTTCGCCTTGGCGCGGGTCTGGTCGATGCCGTCGGCCTTGGTGTCCACCAGCGTGATGTTGGTGCCCTTGATGCCATCGGTGAAGCCCTGGGCGCGTTCCTTGAAGTTCGCGGCGTCGAGCAGGCCGACGAAGCCCATGCACTTGGCGCCGTCGGGCAGCGCTTTCTTGGCGATCTCGGCGGCCTGGCCGCCGGCCAGCACGTTGGACGAGCCGATATAGGCGATGCGCTTGCTGTTGGGGGCGTCGGAGTCGGTGGTGAACAGCGCCGTCTCGCCCGCGATCTTGTCGAGCACGTCGGTGGCGTTGGGATCGACGGCCGAAACCATGATGCCCTTGACGCCCGCAGTGGCCAGATTGTCCATCAGCGACTGCTGGCTCGCGACGGCGGCCTGGTCGGGATATTTGAATTCGAGCGTGTAGTCGGGCAGTTCGGCCTGCGCCTTCTTCATGCCGGCCTCGGCGGCCTTCCAGAAGTCCGACGCGCCATTGGCAACAAACGCCAGCGTCGGCTTGTCCTGCGCCATAACAGAGCCGGGCAAAAGCACAGACGTGACCATGAGGGCCGCAAGGCCCACTGCGTATTTCATAGCTATCCTCCCATTTTCTCCGCGCATCGCGGAGATCTCCTCGTGGCCGGCGCGCCATTGGCCGGAGCGGTTTCATGCTCTCGACTTGAACGCTGCAGGCGGTGATTAATAAATCATACTATTTGACGGTTGAGAACTGGGTATCGATCACGATCGCCGCATTTCGCTCCCGGCAGCGGAGCGCTCCTCCGAGCGATCCACAGGCTGGAGTTATTCATATTAGTAATATTTGGTCAAGCGGGTGAATCTTTAGCTGCCCAAATCACAGGGCACTGCGACCGGGTTGACGGGCGCGACTAATGATTATTAGTAGTGCAGGATGTGCCCGCGGCCGACTCGCCGCATGCCTGAGGGGGCGGCGATCGCGCTGAAACAGTCCATCGAGAAGTCGAGCCGCCGGGCGCCTGCCATGCGCCGCCGGGTGACGATGACCGATGTTGCGCGCGAAGCGGGCTGTTCGCAAGCCACGGTGTCGTTCGTGCTCAACCGCAACGACACGATCAAGATTTCGCAACAGACGCGCGAGCGGGTGTACGCCGCGGCGAGGGCGCTCGGCTATTCGCCGTCGCAGCCGGCGCTGGAGCCGCCGGGGGACGCCGCGATCGGCACCAATTCGATGATCGGCTTTGCCGTCGACCAGCTCTCGACCAGCCCCGAGGCGATCGTCGCCATCGAGGGCGCGCGCCAGGCGGCGTGGGGCGCGGGCAACATCGTGCTGGTGGCGCAGACGCAGTCGGACCCGGAGATGGAGCCGCGCACCCTGCGGGCCCTCACCGGGCAGAACGTTTCGGCGCTGATCTACATGACCATCTTCACGCGCGAGATCGTGGCGCCGGCGTTTCTCTACGACCTCAAGATCCCGGTGATCCTGCTCAACTGCTACACCGCCGACCATGCGTTTCCGGCGGTGGTGCCGAGCGAGATCGCGGGCGGGCAGACGGCGACCGAGCACCTCATCCGCAACGGCCATACGCGCATCGGCACGATCATGGGCGAGCCGTTCATGTCGGCGGCGCAGGACCGGCTGAAGGGCTACCGGCGGGCGCTGGCGACGGCCGACCTGCCGTTCGATCCGGAACTGGTGGGCGAGGGGAACTGGTCGGCGAGCGCCGGCTACGATGCGACGGTCAAGCTCATCAACCTCAAGGCGCCGCCCACCGCAATCTTCTGCCAGAACGACCGCATGGCGATCGGGTGCTACGAGGCACTGAAGGAAGCGGGCCTGCGCATTCCGCAGGATATTTCGGTGGTGGGCTATGACGACGAGGAAATCTCGCGGCACCTGCACCCGCGGCTGACCACCTCGATCCTGCCGCACCGGGCGATGGGGCAATGGGCGATCGAGCAGCTCGAGGCGAACGCGCCCAAGCGCGACCGCTATCCCGTCACCAAGCTCGAATGCGCGCTGGTAGAACGGGATTCTGTCGCGGCGCCGCGGACGCGCGAAGGGTCGTGATCACGCGTCGTCGGTGTGGACGGCGGCGCTGACGGCGTCGCGCGCGGCTTCGACGGTGGTGAAGATCTTGCCGTCGATGGCAAAGGCGTTGAGCCGCACGGCGAGGAAACGGAAGCCCTCATCGGCGGGAACGACGACACCCAGCGGCTCGCCATCGACTTCGATGGCAATGGGCTTGGGCGCGGGCGGCCTGGTATCGAATGATTGATGCTGCATGGAATAAGCCTCCATCGGCGCCGAGATGCGGCGACCGGGGTGTTACGGGAACTGTGAGACGCAAGAGTGACGGTCAGGAGACCTGAGGTCACATTCGCCAGTTTCGTGAACACCGTTTGGGGGTGCCTACGCGTTTGGACGAAATCCCGGGTTGGGCGTCGATGCGAATGACTCGAATCATGTTTCGTCCCTTCCGGTGGGGGCCAGGAGCCCGTCGCCAAACACAGGCCTGAGATAGGCGCCAACGCCCGATCCGCAAGCCGCTCGATGACGAAATAAATCCGCCACGGGGCAATACATGCGCCGGTTCGGACCGCCGCGCAAGCATGAGCTTTGGATCAAATGGGCGTGCTTTTGTCGGGATGAGCATTTTTCTGCCGCGGTTGGCGCTGGCGGCAGAAATGCGGCGAAGACGCGCCTTGAATCGGTCCCATGGCCGCTGGCTTAAGACACTGAAACTCCATACGACTTTTGGACAATTGCGGCGATGGCCCACCCGCCTTGAAAACGATTGCGTAGTCTGGTGTGGTAACGAAGCGAGTGGTGCACTTGCCGGGCAGCCTTCGGGCCGACCGGGGCTGTTGGGGGATGGCCGGGCGCTGCAACGAGGAGGGTAAGGTGTCCGACATCGAGCCGCGCGACAAGCCGCGGGTCAAACGGGGTGTGCCGCGTTCCGGCAAGCCCACGCTGCGCACCATTGCGGAGATGACGGGACTCGCGATCACGACAATCTCGCGGGCGCTCAACAACGCCCCCGAGCTCAGCGCGGAAACGCGCGAGCGGGTGCAGAAGATCGCGGCCGAGATCGGCTATGTGCCCGACCGCACGGCGCTGCGCCTCAAGACCGGCCGCACCCATGTGGTGAGCCTTATCCTCGACCCGCACGACGAAATCCTCAATTTCAGCCAGTCGCTGGTGAGCGGCATCAGCACGGCGCTGCGCGGCACGCCGTACCACCTCGTCATCACCCCTTCGGCGCGCGACGGCTCGCCGCTCGATCCGATCAACTACGTGCTGCAGAACAAGATGGCCGACGGCGTGATCTTTTCGCGCACCGAGCCCAACGATGCGCGGGTGAAGCTGCTGCTCGAGAACGATTTCCCGTTCGTGAGCCACGGCCGGACCGAACTGGCGGGCATCCATCCCTATGTCGACTACGACAATTACGCCTTCGCCTACGCGGCAGTGAAACGGCTGGCCGAGAAGGGCCGCAAGCACGTGTCGATGGTGGGGGCGCCGACGCGCTTCACCTTCGGGCGGCATCTGCGCGACGGGTTGCTGGCGGCGGCGCGCGACACCGGCATCAGTTACGAGATCGAAACGCGCGTGACCCTCGACGACAGCGCCGAAGACATAAGGCAGGCGACGATGGCGCGGATCGCGCAGGGCAAGGCGCCCGACGCCTATGTGTGCCCCGGCGATGCGGTGGCGCTGGCGGTGATCGCCGGCATGACCGATTCCGGCCGCCAGATCGGCCGCGACGCCGACATCGTCACCAAGCAGATGTCGGGCATTTTCTCGCTGGTGCGGCCCAAGGTCGACGCGATCAGCGAAGACATTGCCCTCGCCGGTCTGCAGATGGGCGAATTGCTGCTGAAGCGGCTGCATGGCGAGCCGGTGGGCGCACTGCAGATCCTGCAGGTGCCGGAGATTCCGTTTTAGCGGGTAAAGCCTTCGTCGGCCGTGAGCAGACCGGAGACACCGGACCAACCGAGGGTGGCAAGCGTGGCCGACAGATCGGATGCGGCGACCTCCGGGTGATCCGTCCACCACAGGGCGACGGCGTGAAGGCCAGCCTTGATGAATTCGACCGCAATCAGGTGCTGCAGCGGCGCGGCGGCCGATAGCCTCGTGGCGAGGGTAGCGGCCAGTGCGGCGCTGGCTTCGGCCTGGATGCGGCGGGCGGCATCGACGCGCGGACCTTCGCCGACCGGCGACTGGAACAGCAGGCGCGCCGCCTCGGGCCGGGCGTCGACGAAAGCCACGAAAGTAGCAATAGCCTCGGCAAGCCCGACCTCGACCGATTTGGCGGCGGCAAAACGGGCGGCGCCGGCGGCCAGCAGCTCGTCGCGCAGGCTTTCGAGCAGCGCCAGATAGAGCAACTCCTGCTGGAGGCGGCTTAGCGTCCGTTCGCGGAGCGCTCGACGGCTACTGGATCAGCCTTCCAGTTGCTCGCGGATGGCTTCGAGCTCCAGCCATTCGTCTTCGGCCTGCGACTTTGCCGCCGCGGCCGCGCTGAGTTTGGCCGACGCGTCGGCGAAGGCTTTCGGATCGCGGCCATAGAGGTTGGGGTCGGCCAACACCTTGTTCAGCCGGGCGATTTCAGCCTCGGTGGCGGCGATGGTCCTGGGCAGAGCTTCGAGCGCGTGCTTCTGCTTGAACGACAGCTTGCCCCTGGCTGCGGGCACCGGCGCGGCGATGGGAGCCATGGCGAGCGTGCGGCCGCCGCGCGCGGGCTTGGCCGCGACGGCCGGCGCGGTGACGCCGAAGCCGCGCTGGGTGACCATGTCGGAATAGCCGCCGGCATATTCGGTCCACACCCCCTGCCCTTCGGCGACGATCACCGAGGTCGCGACGCGGTCGAGGAAGTCGCGATCGTGGCTGACGACGATGACGGTGCCCGGATAGTCGCCGAGCATCTCCTGCAGCAGATCGAGGGTTTCGAGGTCGAGGTCGTTGGTCGGCTCGTCGAGCACCATGACGTTGGATGGCAGCGCCAGAGCCCGCGCCAGCGCGAGACGGCCGCGCTCGCCGCCCGACAGCTTTTCGACCGCAGTACGGGCCTGTTCGGGGGTGAACAGAAAGTCCTTCATATAGCCCATCACGTGCTTGGGCTGGCCGTTGATGATCATGGTGTCGGAGCCGCCGGCGGTCAGCGCTTCCTTCAGCGTCGAGTTCGGATCGAGGCGCGCGCGGCGCTGGTCGAGGCTGGCGAGTTCGATGTTGGAGCCGAGCCGAACGCGGCCGGAATCGGGCGGCAGCTCGCCGGTCAGCAGCTTGATCAGCGTGGTCTTGCCGGCGCCATTGGCACCGATGATGCCGACGCGGTCGCCGCGGATGATGCGGGTCGAGAAGTCCGAGACGATGACACGCTCGCCGAACGCCTTGCTGATGTTTTCGGCCTCGACCACCATCTTGCCCGAGGTATCGGCCTCCGACACGGTGAGCTTGACGTCGCCGACGCTGCGGCGCTGCTCGCGGCGCTCCTGCCTGAGACCAGAAAGCCGTTCCAGCCGGCCGACATTGCGCTTGCGCCGCGCGGTGACGCCATAGGTCAGCCAATGCTCTTCGCGCACGATCTGGCGGTCGAGCTTGTGGCGCTGCAGTTCTTCCTCCTCGAGCACGCCGTCGCGCCATTCCTCGAAGGCGCCGAAGCCCTTGTTGAGACGGCGCGTGGTACCGCGATCGAGCCACATGGTGACGCGGGTGAGATCGGACAAAAAGCGGCGATCGTGGCTGATGATGATCAGCGCCGAGCGCAGCGACTTGATCTCGTTTTCGAGCCATTCGATGGCCGGCAGGTCAAGGTGGTTGGTCGGCTCGTCGAGCAGCAGGATATCGGGCTCGGGCGCCATGACGTGGGCGAGCGCGGCGCGGCGGGCTTCGCCGCCCGAGAGGCGCGCCGGATCTTCCTTGCCGGTGAGCCCGAGATGCTCCAGCAGATATTGCGCGCGGTATGGGTCGTTGCCCGCCTCCAGCCCGGCCTCGGCGTAGGCGAGCGTCGTGGCGTAACCGGAAAGGTCCGGCTCCTGCGGCAGATAGCGGATGGTGGCGCCCGGCTGGAGGAAGCGCTTGCCGCCATCGGGCTCGATGGCGCCGGCGGCGATCTTGAGCAGCGTGGATTTCCCTGAACCGTTGCGGCCGACAAGGGCGATCTTGTCGCCGGGAAGGACGGACAGTTCGGCTCCATTGAGCAGCAGGGTGCTGCCGAGGGTGAGCTTGATCTGCTGAAGGGCGAGGATGGGTGCGGCGGCCATGGCGGGGGCTCTAGACCACGCCCGGCAGCGGAGATCAACCGGGCGTCTGTTCGCGGGCGGCTTTTCCCGGAGGCGCCTTAGAGCGGCGACCAGGGCGTGGGCAGCAGCCCTCCGCCGAAGCCCGGCCGCGAGTCGATGCCGAGGCCGGCGACCAGCTTTGCCCCGCTTTTGGCGAGAATGATGCGGCCGTCGATGATGGCGAGCAGATCGTCCGGCGCCAGATGGGCGCTCGCTTCGACGGCGGAGTCCATATCGAGTTCGTAGATGGTGTCGGGCGCGAAATCGCCGGTCGCCAGCATTTTTGCGTCGGTGGCCCTGAGGGCGTCCATCGCCGCGTCGTTGTTGCGGCCGAGATAGGCGCTGTCGATGTCCATGCCGTGGGTCACGGCGTAGTAGCCCAGTTCTTTCCAGTCGCGGCCCGGATTGATGACGGGAATGGCCCGGATGTGGCGGTAGCCCGCTGCCGCCGCCCGCTCCCAGAAGGGCGAGACGAAAGGCGTGGCCCAGCTTGTGGCGGGCGGGCCGATGCGATGGATGAAATCGAACAGGCCATGTCGCGAGTCGACCACCTGCGCCGCGAAGGCGACGAACACCAGCGGCAGCGCGACCGCCACCTGCCAGCGCCGCGCCATGAGGACGACGGCGCCGGTGGTGATGAAATAAAGCAGCGGCCAGATGAAGCGGCCGGTGGAGCGGAAGGTGGACGCAAGCTCGCTGGCCCATTTGGGCAGCGGGACCGTGAACAGTTCGGTGCTGCCGAACGCCAGCTTTTCCGAGAACGCAAATACCATCATCAGCACCAGCATCAGGGCCAGCGGCAGCCAGCGGCGGGCGATGGCGGATGTGAGCGAGGCGAGCGCACCGGAAAACAGCGCGAGCGCCAGCAGCGCCAGGATGCCGATGCCGGGGAAACTCATGCCCTCGTAGTCGTATTTGGTGTGCGGCAGATCGGGGAAGAGCCGCGACCAGCGGCCATAGGTGAGGAACGGCCAGAGCAGGTTGAGCTTGTACGAGCCGTAGCCGTAGCTGCCGAGCGAGCCGCCCATGAAAAAGCCGGCCAGCCAGAGGACGATGAGCGTCGCGACGACGGCGACGGCGAATTCGGCAACCGCCCTGCCCCAGCCCAGCCGGCCGGACCACAGCCGCTCGACCAGAGCGGCGATCCAGATGGCGCCGACCATCGCCAGCAGATAGGCGTGGATGGAGGCGGTGAGGGCCACCAGCAGCGGCCACATCCACAGCTTCGGCGGCTCGCGCCGCACATAAAGATAGAGCGCCGCAAGGATGGTCCAGTGGCCCGAGAGCGCCATGTGCATCGGCACGCGGAAGAGGAAGGCCGGCGTGATCAGCGCGAAGCCGGCGGCCAGCAGCGCGAGGCTGCGAGGCGCTTCGAGCTGGCGGGCGATGCCGTAGGCGAACAGCGACTGCAGGCAAAAGCTCAGCAGGAACCAATCGCCCCAGTACTGGAACGGCTGCGGCAGCCATTGCGCCACCAGCTTCAACGGCAAGGCGAAGAGCGGCAGGCCATCGACCATGGCGATCGAGCTCGACAGTTCGATGCCAAGATCCGGGCTGAGTCCGGGCGGAGAATGCCATCCGGTCTCGCGGAAGAACATCCAGCCCAGCGTGTGCATGGCACGATCGCCACTGTCGAGCCAGCCGATATTGGCGGGAATGAGCGTCTGCCAGCCGACGAACAGCAGGAAGGCAATCAGGCCGAGGAGCAGTGCGGCCAGGTTACCCCAAATGTCCGCATGTCTCGTGGGCAAGGCGGCTCCGCTGGCGGGTCGCAGTGAGGTTGGAGGCGCTAATGCGCGGCGGGCGCCGACAGTTCCTCGAGCCCAAGGCCGAGACGCTGGCGGAGGTTCACGCGCTTTTCGGCAAGGTCGGCGATGGTGTAGCTGTCGAGCACCTCGAAGAACGCGCTCAGCGCTTCGCGCAACGCGCCGTTGAGGTCGCAGTTGTCGGCGAGCGGGCAGAGCACGTCGGCGCCGCCCTCGAAGCACTCGGCCATGGCGAAGTTTTCTTCGGTGAGCTTGATGGTATCGAGCAGCGTGATGTCGCTGGCCGGCCGGCCGAGGCGGATGCCGCCCTTCCGGCCGCGTACCGTCTCGAGCAGGCCGCCTTCGACCAGCGGCTTGATCAGCTTGAACAGGAAGAGCTCCGAGATCGAGTGCGCCTTGGCGATATCGGCGATGCGGCTCAGCCCCGGCGCGTTCACTGCACAATAGATCAGCGTACGGACGGCGTAGGACGATTGGCGGGTGAGCCGCATGACAGTTCCTGGAATGCAAGCCACTGGAACATAATGGCTTTTTAGTGGATCAACGCACTCCAGTTTATAATTGTTCTAAACTTTGTCAACGCGGGATGGGCCCTTCCACAGTTCTCTTACTCCTCGATGTACGGCCGATGCAGCGCCAGGTCGGCCGGGCTCATGCGATCGGTGGCGGTGAAGCTCTGGTGCCAGTAGGGATAGATCAGCGGCGGCTGGCTGACCTGGTCGAGCCGCGCGATCTCGTCGGGCGTGAGCTGCAATTCGACGGCTTTGAGGTTGTCCTCGAACTGGCTGAAATTGCGGCCGCCGATGATCACCGAGGCGACCAGCGGGCGCTGCAGCAGCCAGGCCAGCGACACCTGGGCGCCGGACACACCATGCGCGCCGGCCACGTCGTTGACCACATCGACGATGTCCCACAGGTGCTCCCAGTCATAGATCGGCGGCTCCTTGAAGCCGGTCTGCTGGCGCCCCGAGTCCGGGCGGGAGTTGCGGGTGTATTTGCCCGACAGCCAGCCACCGGCGAGCGGCGACCAGATGAGCATGCCGACGCCCTGGTCGAGCCCGAGCGGCACCAGCTCGTATTCGGCTTCGCGCGAATGGAGCGTGTAGTGGATCTGCTGGGAGACGAAGCGCTGGTAGTGCGCCGCGTCGGCGATGGCGAGCGCCTTCATCAGATGCCAGCCGGAATAGTTGGAGCAGCCGACATAGCGCACCTTGCCCTGCTTGATGAGCGTGTCGAGCGCTTCGATGGTCTCCTCGAGCGGGGTCAGCCCGTCCCACTCGTGCACCTGATAGAGGTCGATGACGTCGGTCTTCATCCGCTTGAGCGAATTTTCGGCTTCGCGGATGATGTGCCAGCGGCTGAGGCCACGATCGTTGGGACTCTGGCCGGCGGCAAAGCGCACCTTGGTCGCGAGCAGCACGCGGTCGCGGCGGCCATCGCTCAGCGCCTCGCCGATGATGCTCTCGGATCTGGAGCCGGCATAGACGTTGGCGGTGTCGACGAGATTGACGCCGTGGTCGAGGCACAGATCGATCTGGCGCCGGGCTTCGGCGACGTCGGTCGAGCCCCACAGGCCGTCGCCGCCGAAGGTGGCGGTGCCAATCGAGAGGGAGGAAACTTTGAGGCCGGAACGGCCGAGCAGGCGATAGTCCATGACGCTAGTCCTCAGTGCGAATGCCGGGGTTGTAGCGTGAGTGTGTGTCGGGTGTAAGGGGCGTTCGCGGCGCGGCGGAGCCGATATCCGGCCGGGGTGCGCCGGCGCGTCGGACGCGTCAGCGGAAGCGGTAGACCAGGCGACCCTTGGTGAGGTCGTAGGGGGTCATTTCGCACAGCACCTTGTCGCCGGCGAGAACGCGGATGCGGTTCTTGCGGAGCTTGCCGGCCGTGTGCGCGATGATCTCGTGGCCGTTTTCGAGCTTCACGCGGAAGGTGGCATTGGGCAGCAGTTCGGTGACCGTGCCGGGAAATTCGAGGGCGTCTTCCTTAGCCATAGGTTCTCCAGGTTGTCCCGGACGGCCGTCCGGGCATGGCAAATGCCTCGCGCCGGCGCCGGTTGTCCGGCACCTCGAGCAGCACGAGGCGGTCGAATGCGGCGCGACCCTACAGGAACGACGGGGGTTTGTGAACTGGCGCCGCGCCTTAGATGGGGAGAGCGGCGCTCACTTGCAAATTACAGCAATACCGGCTGATCTCCCCGCGTTTGCGGCCCGTTCGTGCCCACTACACTGTTTCGTTCAAGATTAGTCCGGTTGCCTGCTGCGAGGGTCGCGCGGCACGCGTCAAACACGACGTCAACTGGCGCCGCCGGGGCGCCCAAGGCGGTCCTCGTCATCGTGCCGGGGTTCAACTCGCACAGCGCCTTCTATCGATGCAACCAAATCGGCGCTCGGCCGTTCCGGGTCGGATATGGGGTTCGGCCGTGCATCTGGAATGAAGATATTGGTGGTGGAAGACGAGCCGCTCATCCGCCTGGGGCTCGTGAGTACGATCGAAGAGGCCGGATATGACGTGATCGAGGCGAACAGCGCCGACGACGCGATCCGGCAGCTCGAAAAAACCGAAGACGTCCAGCTGATCCTCACAGATGTGGACATGCCGGGGTCGATGGACGGCATCCGGCTTGCAGGGTATGTGAGGCGGCGCTGGCCGCCGATGCAGCTCGTGGTGATTTCGGGCAAGGTCGGAGTCAAGCTTGGCGAACTGCCGACGGGCGCGCGGTTCGTCACCAAACCATATCAGGAGTCGGTACTGCTCAATCTGGTCGGAACGATGATGGCGGCGGGCGGCAGCGCCGTATGAGCCATAGCGGGGGAGATGCCCGCGGCGGAGCCGTGCCGCCGCTCGGCGGACCTGCGCGGGCGGCCGTCCGGCTGCGCTGGAGCCCGGCCAACACCGTGATCGCGCTGGCGGCGCTGCTGATCGTCGTGGTGTTCGCGATCTTCGCGTTCCTGTGCGTCCAGGGCTACCACGGCACTGTGCAGCAGGCGCAGGCCAAGGCGCAGGCGGCAGCCGACATCAGCGCCGAAGAGACCGGCTGGATGCTGGGCGGCGGGCAGGCGCTGCTGGCCGAGATCGCAGCCCTCACGCAGAACCCGATCGACATCACCGACGACAATCTCGCCGCCTTCAACGCTGGGTTAAAGAGCCTGCCGGCGGCGACGAGCCTCGGGCTCTACGACGCCACCGGCAATGCCTGGGGCGATGCCGGCACGCCGAGCCTGCCCGAAAACATCGCCGACGCCGATTTCTTCAAGGCGCTCGAAGCGGGCGGCCAGCGGGCGATGTCGCGGCAACTCGCCGACGCGACGACGGGCAAGCCGATCTTCGTTCTGGCGCAGCGGCTGGGCACCGACGCATTCGGCGGCATCGCCGTGCTGACCATCAGCGGCGACGTGACCCGCGACTTCTGGCAACCGCAGAGCCTCGGCGCCGAATCGACCACCAGCATCGTGCGCGACGATGGCTGGCTGATGGCGCGCTATCCCGCTTTGCCAGCGGCGGCCAACCTCAGCCGGCAGCCCCCCTTCACCGACCAGAAGGCCAATGCCAGCGGCACCTATATGTCGGCGAGCTCGCCCGTCGACGGCGTTGCCCGCGTGGTCGCGTTCCGGCGGCTGCCGGCGCTGGGCGTGATCATCTTCGCCTCGGTGTCGCGGGACGCCGTTCTAGCGGGGCTGTGGAACTCGATCTTTACCGTGCTGTGGCTGATGCTGCCGATCGCGCTGGCGCTGCTCGCCGGCTCGCTGATCACCGCGCGCATCCTGCGCCAGAGCGAGCGGACGCGCGCCAGCCTCGAGGCGGCGGTGGCGCACAACGACGTGCTGTTCCGCGAGATCCACCACCGGGTGAAGAACAATCTGCAGACGGTGGCGTCGCTGCTGCAGATGCAGCCGATCCCGCGCGAGATCAAGGCCGACATGAACCAGCGCATCGCCGCGATGTCGGCGGTGCACGAGCACATCTACCGCTCGAGCGATTTCGCCACCGTCGGGGTGAAGGATTATCTCGAACGGCTGGTGGCCAATATCCGCGCCGGCGCCGACCCAAGGGTCGAGGTCGTCGAGCAGTTCGAGGACCTGAGCGTCGACAAGGACGCCGCGACTCCGCTCGGCCTGATCCTCAACGAAGTCGTCTCCAACGCGTTCAAGCACGCCTTCAGCGACGGCCGCGCCGGTGTCATCACCATAACGCTGTTCCGCCAGGGCGACGGCCGCGGCCAGCTCAGCGTCGAAGACAACGGCGTCGGCTTCGACCCAAATGTCCCCGGCAAAGGCATCGGCCGCCGGCTGATTGCGGCGCTGACCCAGCAATTGAACGGCGAGTCCTGGTTCGAGTCGGGCTCGCTGTTCACACTGGTGTTTCCACTGGCGAAGTGAGGGGCAGCCGTGGGCCGCTCCGTCCGCGGTGTCATCCCCGCGAAAGCGGGGTCCTGTTTATTCGCCCGCGCAAGATTTGACCTGGGTCCCCGCTTTCGCGGGGATGACACGCGGTGGGTGGGGAAATCGCGGTGAGATTCGCGCCCGCGGCAAGGCCCCCTCACCCGCCCTCCGGGCGACCTCTCCCCCAAAGGGAGAGGTGTCGATGTGGCACGATCTCGCCCACGCACCACCTCTCCCTCGGGGGAGAGGTCGGCGCGCAGCGCCGGGTGAGGGGGTCTTTCCCAGAATCTGAAATCAGCAGACCTAAGGTCGAATAGTGGCGGGCGAGGGTCGGTCTGGACCCGGTGCCCGCAGCCACACACTCGGTGTCATTCCCGCGCAGGCGGGAATCCAGGGCCATGCTCTCGGCTGTCCAATGGTCCGGTCGGGATTCCCGCCTGCGCGGGAATGACACCGTGGATAGAGAGCCCATCCCGGGCGGCCGCTTGGCCACACGCGCCCCTAGCCCAGACCATCGTTCTAGATCACCACCGTGATCCGCTCGCTCGCCCGGGTCACGCCCGTGTACAGCCACCTGCGGCGGTCTTCGCGGAAGACGAAGCTTTCGTCGAACAGATACACCTTGTCCCATTGCGAGCCCTGGGATTTGTGCACGGTCAGGCAATAACCGAAGGTGAATTCGTCGAAGCGGCGGCGTTCGGGCCAGGCGAGCTGGTCCTCCTCGCCGGAAAAGAAGGCCGCATGGGTGACGACGTGCGCCGTCGCCTTCTTGCCGGCGGCGCTTTCCTCATCGGCGGCAAGGGTCATCGAATAGCGCGCGCCCGAGCGCTTCCTGACTTCGGCGGCGGTCCAGATCTGGCCGTTGAGCAGGCGTTTTTGCGGATTGTTGCGAAGGCACACCAGCCGGTCGCCGGCGACGGGTTCGTGCCGCGGCAGGTTCTTCAACTCGCGCAGCCGGTCGTTGTAGTCGACGCGGGTCTTGTTGCGGCCGACCAGCACCTGGTCGGCGCCGGTGACCTCGTCGCGGTCGACCTCGGACTTTGGAATGACGATCGAGTCGTCGTAGCGGCCATAATCGAGATGGCCGCCCTCGCGAATTTCGAGCGACATGCGGATGATCGGATTGTCTGCCGCCTGGCGGTGGATTTCGGTGAGCATCACGTCGGGTTCGTGCGCGGTGAAATAGCCCGCGCCCTGCACCGGCGGCAACTGAAACGGATCGCCGAGCACCAGCACCTTGGTGCCGAAGCTCAAAAGGTCGACCGCCAGCGCTTCGTCGACCATCGACACCTCGTCGATGACGATGAGATCGGCCATGGCCGCCTCGCTCTCGGGGTCGAGGGCGAATTTGGGCTCGCCCTCCTTTTCGCTCACCAGCGAATAGATCAGCGAGTGGATGGTGGAGGCGCCGCGGCAGCCCTTCTTGCGCATGACCAGCGCCGCCTTGCCGGTGAAGGCGGCGTATTTGACCGACTTCACCCCCTCGGCGAGATAGCGCGCCAGCGTGGATTTGCCGGTGCCGGCCCAGCCGAAGAGACGGAAAACCTGCGGGCCGTTCTTGTCCTTCAGCCACTCCGACACCGCCATGAGGGCCGCATCCTGCTGGGGCGACCACGACGGCATCAGGCGATCGTGGTCCGCACGGCGCCCACGCCCTCGATGGTGCCCTCGACCACGTCGCCGCGCACGATGGCGCCGACGCCGGCCGGCGTGCCGGTGAAGATCAGGTCGCCGGGCGCCAGCGCCACCAATGTCGAGAGGTAGGCGATGGCGTCAGCCACCGGCCAGATCATCTGCGCGAGGTCGCCATCCTGCCGGACGGTGCCATTGACGGTGAGCGTGATACGGCCGCGGGTCGGGTCGACCCCGGCGGCGGGCACGAGATCGCCGATGGGCGCCGAGGCGTCGAAGCCCTTGGCCATATCCCAGGGGCGCGAGGCCTTCTTGGCGACGTCCTGCAGATCGCGGCGCGTCAGGTCGATGCCGGCGGCATAGCCCCAGACGTGACCCAGCGCATCGGCGGCCGCGATGTTGCTGCCGCCCTTCGCCAGCGCGACGACGAGCTCGATCTCATGGTGAAGATCATTCGTCATCATTGGGTAGGGTGTTTTGTCACCCCCCACGACCATCGCATCAGCTGGTTTCATGAAGAAAAATGGTGGCTCGCGGTTGGGGTCGTGTCCCATCTCGCGGGCATGGTCGGCATAGTTGCGGCCGACGCAGAAGACGCGGCGGACGGGGAAGCGGCCGCCCCCGGCAACGGGAACATAGGCCTGCGGCGGGGCGGGAATGACGTAATCGGACATGATGCTACTTTACCGGATGATGGAAACAAAACAAGAACTTCAAGCCGATTGCAACTCGGGCTTGACCTCTTCGAGCTCGATCAGCGTGCCATCGAAGTCCTTGGGGTGGAGGAACAGCACCGGCAGGCCGTGCGCGCCGCTGCGCGGTTTGCCGTCGCCGAGGACGCGGGCGCCGCGGGCGGTCAGGTGCGCTGCGGCGTGGGCGAGATCGGGCGCCTCGAAGCAGACGTGATGCATGCCGCCCTGCGGATGCTCGTCGAGGAACTTCGCCACCGGCGATGCATCGCCCAGCGGCGTCATCAGCTCAAGCTTGCTGTTGGGCAGGGTGACGAAGACGACGGTGACGCCATGCTCCGGCAGGTCACGCGGCGGGCCGACATCGGCGCCCAGCAGGTCGCGATAGTGCGCCGCCGCCGCCGCGAGATCGGGCACGACGATGGCGACGTGGTTGAGGCGGCCGATCATAGCGGGATGTTGTCGTGCTTTTTGGCCGGGAGGCCCTGCTGCTTGTGCTTCAGGGTCTCGAATGAGCGGGCGACGCGGCGGCGAGTGTCGCGGGGGAGGATGACGTCGTCGATGAAGCCGCGTTCGGCGGCGACGAAGGGGTTGGCGAAGCGGGCTTCGTAGTCGGCGGTGCGCTTGGCGATCTTGTCCTTGTCGCCCAGTTCGGAGCGATAGAGGATTTCGGTCGCGCCCCTGGCGCCCATGACGGCGATTTCGGCCGACGGCCAGGCGTAGTTGACGTCGGCGCGGATGTGCTTGGAGGCCATCACGTCGTAGGCGCCACCATATGCTTTTCTGGTGATCACAGTCACTTTGGGTACGGTCGCCTCTGCATAAGCGAATAAGAGCTTGGCGCCGTGCTTGATGATGCCGCCATATTCCTGCGCCACGCCAGGCAGGAAGCCGGGCACGTCGACCAGCGTCAGGATCGGGATGTTGAAGGCGTCGCAGAAGCGGATGAACCGCGCGGCTTTCCTGGAGGAATTGATGTCGAGGCAGCCGGCCAGCACCAGAGGCTGGTTGGCGACGACGCCCACGGTTTCGCCGTCGAGGCGGATGAAGCCGGTGAGGATATTGCCGGCGTGATCCTTCTGCAGCTCGAGGAAGTCGCCCTCGTCGGCGATGCGGGTGACGACCTCGCGCATGTCGTAGGGCTTGTTGGCGCTGTCGGGGATGAGGGTGTCGAGCGCGGTATCCCTGCGATCAAGGGTGTCGAAGGTATCGACGCGAGGCGCGCGGGTGAAGGCTTTCAGCGGCAGGAAGTCGAAGAGGCGCCGGACTTCCAGCAGGGTTTCGATGTCGTTATCGAAGGCGGCGTCGGCAACGCCGGACAGTCTGGTGTGGGTGGAAGCGCCACCCAGTTCCTCGTGGGTGACGATCTCGGAGGTCACGGTCTTCACCACATCGGGGCCAGTGACATACATAAATGAAGTGTCCTTCACCATGTAGATGAAATCGGTCATCGCGGGCGAATAGACGGCGCCGCCGGCGGTGGGGCCCATGATGACCGAGATCTGCGGCACGGCGCCGGACGCGAGGACGTTGCGCAGGAAGACGTCGGCATAGCCGCCGAGGGCCGCGACACCCTCCTGGATACGGGCACCGCCGCTGTCGTTGAGGCCGATGATGGGCGCGCCGTTCTGGACGGCCAATTCCATGATCTTGCAAATCTTTTTGGCGTGGGTTTCGCTCAGCGAGCCGCCGAAGACGGTGAAATCCTGCGAGAACACATAGGCCATGCGGCCGTTGATGGTGCCCCAGCCGGTGACGACGCCATCGCCCGGGATGACCGTCTCGGCCATGCCGAACTCCACGGCGCGGTGGGTGACGAACATGTCGTATTCCTCGAATGAGCCCGGATCGAGGAGGACGTCGAGGCGCTCGCGGGCAGTGAGCTTGCCCTTGCCGTGCTGGGCGTCGATGCGCTTCTGGCCGCCGCCGAGGCGGGCGGCTTCGCGGCGGGATTCGAGGGCATCGATGATGTGCTGCATGGAAGGGTCCGGAGGTCTGCTCAGGCGAGGGTGGAACGAAGGGCATTGAAAAGCAACGAGAAATCGATGGGGTTGGTAGGGGTGAGGCGTTGCTCGTTCGGTGCGAGGGGCCACCCCCTCCGGCGCTTCGCGACACCTCCCCCACGCCTGCGGTGTAGGGGAGGACCTGACTGCATGCCTTGTGGGCTAGGTGCCGCGGGGCTTGGCTCTTGCGGTGGGCTGGGCGTGAATGGGGTCGTCGGGCCAGGGGTGGCGGGGGTAGCGGCCGCGCATGTCCCTGGCGACGTCCTTCCAGCTGCCGCGCCAGAAGCCGGGGAGGTCGCGGGTGGTCTGGATGGGGCGGTGCGCGGGCGACAGCAGGATCAGGAGCAGTGGGATTTTGCCATTGTTTACAGTGGGATGACGGTCGAGACCGTAGAGTTCCTGCACCCGGATTTCGAGGGCCGGACCGTTCTCGGCGGCATAGTCGATGGGGATGCGGCTGCCGGAGGGGGCGTCGAAGTGGCTGGGGAATCGACGATCGGCCTCGGCGCGCAGGTCGTAGGGTAAAAGCGGTTCGAGATCAGAGGGTTGGACCTCAGATAAATGCGAATAAATGTGCAGCAATGACCCCAGGTGACGACAATCTATAGCAAAGGATGGTTGTACTGACTGGATGCGCGCGAGGGTGGCACGCTGCTCCTTCGACCAGGGCAGGCGGTCGACGATGTTCTCGGCGAGGAGCGCCGCGGCCGCCGCGCGATCGGGCGGCGGCACCGGATCGTCGGCGAGCACCAGCGCTTCGTAGCTGCGCCGGCGGCGGGCGCGGACCGAAGTGCTCGGCTCGTCCCAATAGAGCGTGGTCTCGGTTTTGATGTGGGCGGCGAACAGCGCCTCGATGTCGTCGCGATCGAGGGGAGCGGCGGCGCGGATGCGGCCGTTGACGGCAGTACCGGTGATGTCGGTGACGACGAGGAAGGGCGCGGCGGCCAGCGCGTCGGATGGCTCGAGCGATGCGGCGCGGCCATTGGCGAGGCGGAAGCGGCCGCGGGCGCCGGAGGCCTGCGCCACGCGATCGGGGAAGGCGCGGGCAAGGTTGCGGCCGACGTCGAGATCGCTGCCCGGCGGCCCGCCCCAGCGGCGGGCGAGCGTGCGCGCATCACTGGCGCGGCGCGAGCGATCGGCGCGGAAGCGGGCGAGGCGATGGGCGAGGTCGGTGTCGTCGCCGCCAAGACCGCGCTCGGTGACGAGCACCGCGAGTTCGGCGGCGGTGCCCTTGTCGTCGGCGCGATGGATCATGTGGGCGAGGCGCGGATGAAGCGGCAGCTTCGCCAGCGCCCTGCCCTCGGGCGTGATGCGGCCGGCGGCGTCGAGCGCATCGAGCTGCCGGAGCAGCGCGCCGGCTTCAGCCCAGGCGGGTTTGGGCGGCGGATCGAGGAAGCGCAACGCCGCCGGATCGGTGACGCCCCAATTGGCGAGATCGAGCGCGAGGCCGGCGAGATCGGCAGCGAGGATTTCGGGCGTGTCGAAGGCCTCGAGCGCGCCGGTCTGGCCTTCGTTCCACAGCCGCCAGGCAATGCCCGGCGCAATGCGGCCGGCGCGGCCACGGCGCTGGTCGGCGCCGGCGCGGGAGACGCGGCGGGTTTCGAGCGTGGTGAGGCCCGTCGCCGGATCGTAAGCGGGGACGCGGCGAAAGCCCGAGTCGACGACGATGCGGATGCCCTCGATGGTGAGGGAGGTTTCGGCGATCGACGTCGCGAGCACGATCTTGCGGCGCCCCGCCGGCGCGGGGGCGATGGCGCGATCCTGCTCTTCGGCGGTGAGCTGGCCGTAGAGCGGCGCGAGATCGACATTGGCTGGAACGCAGTTCTGGAGGCGTTCGGCCGTGCGCGCGATTTCGGCCTGGCCGGGGAGGAAGACGAGGATGGAGCCGTCGTCAGCGCTCAACGCCGCGAGCACGGCACTGACCACCTGATCTTCGAGGCGCGCCAGCGGATCGGGCGCGACGTACCGCGTCTCGACCGGGAACGCCCGGCCGGCGCTTTCGAGCACCGGCGCATCACCCAGAACGCTCGCGACGCGGGCGCCGTCGATGGTTGCCGACATCACCAGCAGCCGCAGATCGGGACGGAGCGCCGTGGCGTCGAGCGCCAGCGCCAGGCCGAGATCGGCATCGAGGCTGCGCTCGTGAAATTCGTCGAACAGCACCGCGGCGATTCCGGTCAATTCCGGATCGTCGAGCAGCATGCGGGTGAAGACGCCTTCGGTGACGACCTCGATGCGGGTGGACTTGCCGACTTTGGCATCGAGGCGGACGCGATAGCCGACGGTTTCGCCCGGCTGTTCGCCGAGGCTGCGCGCCATGAACGACGCCGCGGCGCGGGCGGCGAGACGGCGCGGCTCGAGCACGACGATGCGGCCATCGCCGCGCCAGCTTGCGCCGAGCAAGGTCAGCGGCACGCGCGTGGTCTTGCCGGCGCCGGGCGCAGCGACCAGCACGGCACGCGGCGAACGCTCGAGGGCGGCCAGCAGGTCGGGCAAAACGGCATCGATAGGCAGGTTCATTAACGCTGTGTTTCACGGCTGGGCGGATTGCCGCAAGGGGCAGCAACTTGGCGGGGCTTCGGCGCGTTAGGCGCGAGACACAGGGAGTTTCCCCATGCTGTTCAAACCCGAAGCGCAAGACGGCCTCGCGGGGGCGCTTGCCCTGCTCGATGGCTGGAACGGCGAGGCCGATGGCTTTCGCGCCGCGGCGGCGGCGACGCAAAATGGCGGCGCGCCGTCATCGAGCCTGGTGGAGGCGGCGGAGGGCGTGCATGACGGGCTGCTGGAGCTGATGGCCGACATCGACGACGCGCTCGACCAGCTACCACCCGGCCATCGCGAATTCGCCGCGCTGCTGCGCGCGCAGAACATGGCGCTGCACCTCATCGAAAGCGTGGGTAATTCGCTCGATGTGCTGGAGCGCCATGTGGCGACGCCGATGGATGCGCCGCGGCGCATCGACCACCGGCCGGCGCAACCGGACGCCGCCGAATGAGCGCATCGCAACCGCAGGCGCTGCGGCTCGAGCCGGGCGAAACCATGCCCAACAGCCGCCTGCCGGTGCTGATCTATCGCGGCGTGTTCAGGGACGACACCGCCGACAAGGCGGCGGCGTTCTCGGCGCTGTTCGGGGCAAATGGCTGGCGCGGCATCTGGCGCGACGGGGTGTACGACTACGACCATTTCCACCCCAATGCGCACGAAGTGCTGGGCATTGCCGGCGGCTTTGCGACGCTGCAACTGGGCGGCGCGACCGGCAAGGCGGTGGACGTGCGCGCCGGCGACGTGGTGCTGCTGCCGGCCGGCACCGGGCATCGGCGCACCGGCGCGAGCGCCGGCTTTCTCGTGATCGGCGGCTACCCACCGGGACAGGAACGCGCCGAGATCGTACGGATGCGCAGCCCGGAAGCGGAACTGCGGATTGCCAAGGTGAAGCTGCCGGAGATGGACCCGGTGGGCGGGGCGGATGGGCCGATGCGGGGCCTGTGGGGCGGGTGAGGCGACGGGGGAGCGGCTGGCGCGGTTTCCCTCCTCCCGGGTGACTAGGTTCGGCTGGCGTGCGGAGGAGAGTCCCCCCACCCCGGCTTGCCAGGCTCGCTGCGCTCACCAAGCAACGCCGCCCTCCCCTCGCGGGGGAGGGAAAAACGGTGGGAATCGTCGGCAACGGTGTCGTGGTGGGTGGGCTCTGTGGGGCCGCGGGAACTGATGGGACAAGGCCCCCTCACCCGGCGCTATGCGCCGACCTCTCCCCCGGAGGGAGAGGTGGGCAAGGGCCGACAGGTCATTTGTGCGGCTTGTCGACTGAATTGGTAGAGATTAAGCTCTGCCAATGGATCAGCGGATGATTGCGATTGTGGGTGGGGGCGCGAGCGGGGTGCTGCTGGCGGCGCAATTGTTGCGCGGGGCGGATGGGGACGTTCGGGTAACGCTGATCGAGAAGCGCCGGCAGCTCGGGCGCGGCGTGGCATATTCGGCGCGGCAGCTCGACCATGTGCTCAATGTGCCGGCGCCGAACATGAGCGCGTTCGCGGACGATCCCGAGCATTTCTGGCGGTGGCTCACGGAACGCGGGCTGGTGGGCGATGACCGGCAGGCGTTCGTGGCACGGCGGTATTATGGGGCGTATCTGGCGGATGTGATCGCGGAGGCTGGCCGGACCGGGCGGCTGAGCATCGTCGAGGATGTCGCGGTCGCGGTGCGCGAAGTGGAGGCAGGCGTCGAGGTCGCACTCGGCGGCGGCGCGGCCGTGGCGGCGGATGTGGCGGTGCTGGCGGTGGGCCATGAGGAGCGGCCGGCGCGGGGCAAGGGCATTGCGGTGCGCGTCGGCTCGGACGACGACACGCCGCTCGCGGGCGACGCGAAGGTGCTGATCCTCGGCTCAGGGCTGTCGATGGTCGATGCGTGGCTGACGCTGGCACAGGCGCGGCATCGCGGGCCGGTGACCGTGGTGTCGCGGCATGGGCTGCTGCCCCAGGCGCATCGGCCGGTGGAGAAGTTGACGTTCGTGGCGGATGAGGTGCCGGTGGGGGCCGACCTGCCGCACTTTACGCGCTGGTTTCGCGAGAGGGTGCGCATGGCGATGGCCGCGGGCGCGGACTGGCGCAGCGTGGTCGACGCGCTGCGGCCGTTCAACCAGCGGATCTGGCAGGGCTGGTCGCTGCGGTCGCGGCGGCAGTTTTTGCAGCATGTGCGGCCGTTCTGGAACATTCACCGCCACCGGCTGCCGCCGGAGCTGCACCGGCGATTGACGGAGGCGATTGCGGCGGGACAGGTGCAGTTGCGTGCGGGGCACCTGGTCGACCTGGCGCGCGACGGCGAGGACGTGGTGGCGACGGTGCAGCCCAAGGGCAAGGGGGCGCCGCAGACGCTGCGGGTAGCCCGGGTCTACGATTGCGGCGGGGTGACCGCCGATGTGGAACAAAGCTCCAATGCCGTGGTGCGCCAGTTGCTGGCTGCGGGGCTGGGGCGCCCCGACCGCCTGCATATCGGGCTCGACGTGACGCCCGACTGCGCGGTGATCGCGCGCGACGGCAGGGCGTCAACGCGGCTGTTCGCCGTCGGCCCGCTGACGCGGGGGACGTTCTTCGAGATCGAGGCGATCCCGGATATCCGCGTGCAGGCGGCGGAACTGGCCGTGCGGCTGAAGGCGGTCAGCACGGCGTGATCCGTGCTATTCGTCGACGGCGCGCTCGGCCAAGGCGAAGTTCTGCAGCAGCACGGCCTTTTCGGCGTCGGTGTCGGCGACGGTGATGAGGGAGCGGAAGGCGGCGCGGACGATGTCCTTCTTGCTGGCGTCCGGGTGCGCCTTGCGGGCGGCCTTGAGCAGTTCCTTCGGCGTCATCTTCGGCCGGGCCAGCTCGACCAGCGTGCGTTCGATGGAATTTTCGGTCTTTTCGTCTTTTTTCGGCATGTGACACCCCTGTCGTTCACCGGCAACGACCACGTTCCGCTGTCACAATCCAGTCATGCGGGACGAAAGGCAGGTCTGCGCGCGGGCGGAACCAAATGCGGATTGGCGAAGTTGCCCGGGCGGCGGCCACGCGCAAGCGTAACGCCGAACACCACGCGCACGCGTGAGCCTTCCCGCAGCGGCAGGCTAGGCTAGCTGGCGGACCGCCGCCGCGGCGCCGAGATTGCGCAGCAGGTTCAGCCTGGTTTCGAGCGTGGCGCGGAAGGCGGGGTTGGCCGCGAGGTCCGGCGGGAAGATGCGGTCGAGGGCGAGGTAGCCGGCGACGAGGTTGGAGGGGTCGATGGCAGCGAACTCGGTGGCCATCGGGTCCTGCACGGGGATGGGCTGGCCGCGCTCGTCGATGCCGCGGGCGTAGATCATCCAGCCGGCAACCCCGAGCGCGAGGCGCTCGTAGGGGGCGCCCGCCGCGATGCGGGCGGCAATGGTGGCGAGCAAGCGCTGCGGCAGTTTCTGGCTGCCGTCCATGGCGATCTGGTAGGTGCGGTGGCGCAGCGCGGTGTTGGAGAAGCGCTCCAGCAGCTTTGCGGCGTAGGCGTCGGTCTGCGCCCTGGGCATCGCCAGGGTCGGGGCGATCTCGTCGGCCATGGCGTTGGCGATGAAGGTGCGGAAAGCGGGTTCGGCGATGACTTCGGCGATGAACTGGTGGCCGCTGAGATAGCCGAGATAGGCCATCATCGAATGGCTGCCGTTGAGCATGCGCAGCTTCATGCGCTCATAGGGCGCGACGTCGGCGACGAACTCGGCGCCGCCGAGCTCGAGCGGCGGGCGCGGGCCGCTGAAACGATCTTCCACCACCCATTGCAGGAACGGTTCGGCCATCACCGGCCAGGCATCGTCGAGGCCGAGCAGCGCCGCGACCTCGGCGCGATCGGCATCGGTGGTGGCGGGCACGATGCGGTCGATCATGGTGGCGGGGAAGGCGACATTGGCACGGACCCAGGCGCCGAGGCCGGCGTCGACGGCATCGGCGAATTCGGAGAAGACGCGGGCGGCGACGGCGCCGTTGTGGGGAAGGTTGTCGCAGCTCAGCACGGTGAACGGGGCGAGGCCCGCGTCGCGCCGGAGACGGAGGGCTTCGACGATGAGACCGGCGGCGGTGGCGGGATGGCGGGGATTGGCGAGGTCGGCGACGACTTCCGGATGACGCAGATCGAGGCCACCGGTCGAGGCGTCGTAGCAATAGCCCTTTTCGGTGACGGTGAGGCTGACGATGCGGGTGGCGGGGTCGGCCATGCGCTGGAGCAGCGCGGGTTTTTCACGGACGCCGTCGAGGACGCCCAGCACGCTGCCGACGATGCGGGGCGAGCGGGCGTCGCCGTCCTTGGTGAGGACGGTGTAGAGCCCATCCTGCGGGGCCAGCGCCTCCCTGGTGTCGGGCCGGCGGAGGCTGGCGCCGACGATGCCCCAGCTAGAGTCGCGTTCCAGCACGTCGTCGAGGACGACGGCCTGATGCGCGCGGTGGAAGGCACCGATGCCGAGATGGACGATGCCGGGGGTGACGGCGGCGCGATCGTAGCGCGGCACGACAACGCCCGGCCTGAGCTGGCCGAGCGTCGCCATCGACAGGCGGGTCATAGCTTGTAGGCTTCCTTGGGCAGGCGGTAGGCGAGGTCGCCGGCGACGGCGTGGGCTTCGTCGAGACCGAGGCGATGTTCGGCGACGAGGCGGGCGAGATAGACGCAATCGATGCGGCGCGCAACGTCGTGCCGGGCCGGGATCGAGGGGAAGGCGCGGGTGTCGTCGTTGAAGCCGACGGTGTTGTAGAAGCCGGCGGTTTCGGTGGCGAGCTCGCGGAAGCGCAGCATACCCTCGGGGCTGTCGAAGAACCACCAGGGCGGGCCGAGGCGCAAAGCGGGATAGACGCCGGCCAGCGGGGCGAGCTCGCGGGCGTAGGTGCTCTCGTCGAGGGTGAAGAGGATGATGGTGAGATTTTTCTCCATGCCGAAGCGGTCGAGCAGCGGCTTCAGCGCGGCGACATAATCGGTGCGCTTGGGGATATCGAAGCCGGTGTTGGGACCGTAGGCAGCCAGCATGGATGGGGCGTGGTCGCGCCAGGCGCCGGGATGGATCTGCATCACGAGGCCGTCGTCGACGCTCATGCGGGCCATCTCGGTGAGCATCTGGGCGCGGAACAGCTCGCGCTGGGCGACGTCGGCCTTGCCGGCACGGACGCGCTCGTAGAGGGCCCTGGCGTCGGATTTCGACAGGTCGGCCGTGAGGGCGCTCGGGTGGCCGTGGTCGGTGGCGGTGGCGCCGAAGCTCCTGAAGTAGTCGCGGCGGACGCGGTGGGCTTCGAGATAGCCCTTCCAGGTGGAGACGTCGCAGCCCGAGACTTCGCCGAATATTTCGAGATCGGAGTGGAACGCCGGTTTATCCGGGTCGACCACGGCGTCGGGGCGATAGGTCGGCAGCACGCGCCCATCCCAGCCGCTATCGCGCATCTGCTTGTGCCAGCTCAGATTGTCGGTGGCGGCGTCGGTGGTGGAGATGGCCTCGAGGTTGAAGCGCTTCAGCAAAGCGCGCGGACGGAACTCGGGACGCGCGAGGCAATCGGCGATCTGGTCGTAATAGCGGTCGGCGGAGGCTTCGGTGAGCGGTTCGTCGAGGCCGAAGAGATCCTGGAAAGTGGTGTCGAGCCAGAGGCGCGTCGGGGTGCCGCGGAAGAGGTAGTAGTGTCTGGCAAAGAGCCGCCAGATGGTGCGACCATCGGTTTCGACCGCGCCGCCATCGCGCCGCGGGACGCCCAGCGCGCTGAGGTCGACGCCCTGGCTCACCAGCATGCGGTTCACATAGTGGTCGGGCACGATCAGCAATTGCGCCGGATCGGGGAAGGCTGCGTCCTCGGCGTACCAGCGCGGCTCGGTGTGGCCGTGCGGGCTGATCAGCGGCAGGTTGCGGATTGCGGCGAAGAGCTCGCGGGCGATGCCGCGCGTGGTGGGATCGGCGGGAAACAGGCGGTCGTCATGCAACATGGGCGTCACTCGATGAAGTGTGTACTAGTATGCAAGCGGGCCGGCGCGGCGGCAAGTGCTCATTCGTCGGCAAAGCCGGGCGCGACCGGGGCTTTCGCCACCCCTGCCCGCTCGAGCTGGCGGGCGACGCGCAGCGCCACGTCCTCGCGCCAGGGTGCGGCGATAACCTGGAGGCCGAGCGGCAGCCGGCGCCCGGGGACGGCGATGGGCACGGCGGCGACCGGCAGGCCGATGAACGAAAAGGGCTGGGTGAAGAGGCCGAGATTAGGCCGCAGCGGCATATCGACGCCGCCGAAGCTCGCGGTCACCTGCCCGATTTTAGGCGCCCGCATGGGAGCCGACGGGGCGAGGATGACGTCGACCTCGCCGAAGAGATCGAGCATGCGGGTCTGGAAGGAGCGGCGGAATTTCTGGGCCCGCTCGATCCAGCCTGCGGGCAGCAGCGCGCCGGCCAGCAGGCGGTCGCGCACGGCAGGATCGAAGTCGTCGGCGCGGGTGCGCAGGCGCGTGGCGTGGAGCGCGGCGCCTTCGGCCATGGTGATGAGGAAGGCGGCGGCGCGGGCGGCCTGCACGTCGGGCAGCTTGATGCGCTTTTCGACGCCAAGCGTCTTCCGCGCCAGATCGACCATTTCGCGGACTTCGGGCTCGCCGTTGAGGTCGTCGGCGAGGGCGACGCGGAGGCCGGCGCCGCCGCGCTCCAGCCGGCCGCTGATGGCTTCCAGCGGACGCTTGACCATGGCCGGGTCGGCCATATCGAAGCCCTGCAGCGCATCGTAGCTCAGCGCCAGATCTTCCACCGAGCGCGCGAAGGTGCCGGGGTGATCGAGGCTCGCAACGAACGGGAACATGCCGCGCCGGCTGAGGCGGCCATAGGTGGGCTTCAGCCCGAACAGGCCGCAGAACGAGGCCGGCACGCGGATCGAGCCATTGGTGTCGCTGCCGAGCGCCAGCGGCACCATGCCGGCGGCAACCGCCGCGGCAGAGCCGGCCGAGGAGCCGCCAGTCATCAGCGTCATGTCGTGCGGATTGCGCGAGGGGCCGTCATGGGCGTTCTCGCCGGTAAAGCCGTAGGCGAATTCGTCCATATTGGTGGCGCCGACGCAGATGGCGCCGGCGGCTTCGAGCTTTTCGACCAGCGCGGCATCGGCCGTGGCCGCGGGATTGTCGCGGTTGAGCGCCGAGCCGGCGCGGGTCACGAGGCCTTCGAGGTCGTAGAGGTTCTTGGCGGCGAAGGGCACCCCGGCGAGCGGCAGGGTTTTGGTGGCGCGGATAGCCTCGTCGACGGCGTCGGCCTTCGCCAGCGCACGGGCCGCCAGCATGTCGGTGAAGGCATTGACGCGGCCGTTATTGGCCTCGATGCGGCCGAGCGCGGCCATGACGACCGCGCGGGCGCTCGTTGCCGTGGTGCTGACCGCCCTTGCGATCTCGGCGACGCCGGCCGTCGACTTCATGCCCGAAAGACCGGGGCAGGATCGGTTTCGTCGCGGAGCGCGGCTTTTTCGAGGAGCGCCGCCATCTTGGCCGCGGTCTTGAGGTTGGCCTTGACCCCCGGTTTATGCGCGTCGGCAATCTCGAGGCCCATGGTGGGAGCCATCGCTTCGATCCAGCGGTCGAAATCGGGAAGTTTGACACTCATATCCCAACCCTAGCCGGACGTAGCGGCCGGCAACAGCGGCTGGGCGAAAGTTTTACATAAAAGCGCCGCTCTGCCTCGGGGGAAGGCAGAGCGGCCAGGGTCAACAATCGTTCGGGGACAGCACAGAAACGTTCGCCGGACGGGCGGGTTGCAGGGGCGACGAAATTTTTTGCGGCCTTCAGCCTTTGTCAACCATCGGACCCAAGGGTTTGGGCCGCTAAACCAAACTTAAGACGCGGCAACGCCATTGTCCGGCTGAAAGACATAAAGTCGAAGGGCGGGACGGCGTCGTATGCAGTTTGGAGCGCTGCGCAACGGGCTCAAGGCAGCCTTCCGCACGACCAATATCGTCGGCGGTATCGCCCTGCTGGTGGTGATCGGCTCGGCGGTGTTCGCCGACATGCAGAATCGCGCCCTGCAGGACCAGCAATTGCGCAGCGCCATCGACCGGCAGGTCGGCGTGCTGCGGGCCCGGCTCGAGGGCAACATCAACGGCAACATGCAACTGGTGTACGGGCTGGTGGCGACGCTGATCACCGAACCCGACATGTCGCAGGACAAGTTCGCCACCATCGCCAGCCGGCTGTTCGACCAGCACTCGCAGCTCAAGGATATCGCCGGCGCCCCCAACCTCAAGGTCAGCCTGCTCTATCCGGTGAAGGGCAACGAAAAGCTGCTGGGGCTCGACTACAACACGCTCGACGCGCAAAGCACGGCGATTTTCCAGGCACGCGACCGGCAGGGGCTGATCCTTGCCGGGCCGGTGTCGCTGCTGCAGGGCGGCCGGGGCTTCGTCGGGCACTTCCCGGTGTTCGTGCCCGACGCCGCCGGGGGACCGGACCGGTTCTGGGGCGTGGTTTCGGCGGTGGTGGATGCCGACAAGCTCTATCGCGACAGCGGCCTGCTGGACGCAGACCTCAAGCTCGACATCGCGCTGCGCGGCGTGGACGGCAGCGGCGCGACCGGCGCCGTATTCTTCGGCGACGAGCGCGCCCTGACCGACCGGCCGGTGACGGCCGACGTGATCCTGCCGACAGGCTATTGGCAGGTCGCCGCCCGCCCGCAGGGCGGCTGGGAAGCGGCCCTGCCCGACCCGCTGCCGTTCCGGCTGGTGCTGGCGCTGGCGGCGCTGTTCGTGCTCGTGCCGCTGTTCGTGGCGCGGCGGCTCGTCGAGCAGCGCCAGCGGCACATCCGGGCGCTCGCCGAGCGCGAATCGCAGCTCGACATCCTGTCGCGGCGACTGAGCCTGGCGCTCGACATCTCGCAGGTGGGCGTGTGGGAGCACAATGTCGACACCGATTGCCTGGTGTGGGACGACCGCATGAACGAGCTCTACGGCCACCCCAAGGACGGCGGGGGGCGCACCTATCGCCACTGGAAGGCGGGGGTGCATCCCGACGACGTGGCCTGGGCGGAACAGGAGTTCAGCGAAGCGATCCGGCGGCGCGGGCGCTATGTCTCCGAATACCGGCTGCGGCTCGCCGACGGCACCGAGCGCACCATCCGCGCCATCGGCAACGGCTATCGGCACCATGACGGCTCGTGGCGCATCGTGGGCGTCAACTGGGACGTTTCCGACGACGTGGCGATCCGGCAGGACCTGCAGAACGCCAAGGCCCTGACCGAAGCGCGCAATGCCGAGCTCGTCGCGGCGACGGCGCGCATCGAACATACCTCGCTCCACGACGCGCTGACCGAGCTGCCCAATCGCCGCTATCTCGACAGGCTGCTGGCCGAGCGGGCCGCGGCGGCCCGCGGCGACGACGGCGTGGCGCTGCTCCATATCGACCTCGACCGCTTCAAGCAGATCAACGATACGCTGGGCCACGCGGCGGGCGATGCGATGCTGGTGCATGTCGCAAGGATCCTGCGCGACAATGTCCGCGCCGACGATTTCGTGGCGCGCATCGGCGGCGACGAATTCGTGGTGGTGAGCCCGCTGCGCAATGGCCGCCGCGACCTGACGCGGCTCGCCAACCGCATCATCGAAGAGATGCGCACGCCGATCCCCTATCAGGGGCACGAGTGCCGCTGCGGCGTGTCGGTGGGCATCGCCTACCAGCGCGGCAGCGTCGACGACAAGCGCCTGCTGATCGATGCCGACATCGCGCTCTATCGGGCCAAGCGCCGGGGCCGCAACCGCTTCGAGTTCTTCACCGAGGCGCTGCAGGCCGAGATCGTCTCCAACAAGCACATGGCCGACGACATCCTGGCGGGCATCGAGCAGGGCCAGTTCATCGCCTGGTACCAGCCGCAGTTCGATGCGCGCACGCACCGCATCTCGGGGGTCGAGGCGCTGGCGCGCTGGGAGCACCCGACGCGCGGCATCGTGGCGCCCGACCAGTTCCTGCCGATTGCCGAAGAGCTCAACGTCGTTGCGACCATCGACCGGATGATCCTCGAGCAGACGCTGGCGTGGATGAAACTGTGGCGGGCGCAGGGGCTGGTGGTGCCGCACGCTTCGGTCAACGTGTCGGGCCGCCGGCTGCGCGACGACATGCTGATCAAGAGCCTCAAGAAGCTCGACATCGAGCCGAGCACGATCAGCTTCGAGCTGGTGGAATCGATCTATCTCGACGAGAGCGACGACATGGTGTCGTGGAACATCCAGCAGATCCGCGAACTGGGGATCGACATCGAGATGGACGATTTCGGCACCGGCTATGCCTCGATCGTGAGCCTGATGAAGCTCAGGCCGACGCGGCTCAAGATCGACCGCCAACTGGTGATGCCGGTGGTCGAGTCCGAAAGCCAGCGGCAGCTCATCGCCTCGATCGTCGATATCGGGCATTCGCTGGGGATCGCGGTGGTGGCCGAAGGGGTGGAGACGCTGGAGCATGGGCGGATCGCGGCCGATCTCGGCTGCGACATCCTGCAGGGATACGCGTTCGCCAAGCCGCTGAGCCCGAACGCGATCGAGCGCTTCATCGCCAAGCGGCAGGTGGAGTCGGAGGCGGCGTAGGGACATTTTCGTGGGGACGACGCTCGGGCAGTTGTGGTCAAGCCGACTGAGGCTCCCCCCACCCAGCGCCGCTACGGACCTGCCGGTCCGAGCTCTGCTACCCGCCATTCGGCCATAGGCCTCATGGCCTTCTCACCTAAAATCACGCCACTGGCGTGATTTTGCCGTCGGCCGGTTCGAAGCCCCTCGCGGGGGAGGGAAAACGGGGGTGACTGCATCATGAGTACCTTCATCCCCGCGAGTTTTCAGTCGTCCTCCCTCCCCCGCGTGGGGAGGGCGGCGTTGCTTGGCGAGCGCTAGCGAGCCTGGCAAGCCGGGGTGGGGGGACTCTCCGCAGGCGCGCGTGCTGCAACTCCCCCCACCCAGCGCCGCTAGGCCTTCGGCCAAGCTCTGCTACCCGCCATTCGGCCATAGGCCTCATGGCCTTCTCACCTAAAATCACGCCACTGGCGTGATTTTGCCGTCGGCCGGCTCGAAGCCCCTCGCGGGGGAGGGAAAACGGTGCCGACTGCGCTATGCCACTACCGGGACCCAGACGACTTGATCTATCCGCGACGCGCCGGTCGCCAGCATCACGAGGCGGTCGAAGCCCAAGGCGATGCCGCTGGCGTCGGGCATGAAAGCGAGGGCGGCGAGGAAGTCTTCGTCGAGGGGGTAGCGCTCGCCGTAGAGGCGGGCTTTTTCGTCCATTTCGGCGGTGAAGCGGCGGCGCTGTTCAGCGGCGTCGGTCAACTCGCCGAAGCCGTTGGCGAGCTCGACGCCGCAGGCGTAGATCTCGAAGCGTTCGGCGACGCGCGGGTCGTCGGCGGTCTTGCGGGCGAGGGCCGCTTCGGCGCTGGGGTAGCGGTCGAGGATGGTGACGCGGCCCATGCCGAGCTGGCGCTCGATCTTTTCGACCAGCACGCGGGTGAACAGGTAGGACCAGTTGGCATCGGCGGGCACCTCGATGCCTGCGGCACGCATGGCGGCCACCAGCGCTGCGGCGTCGGTCGTGCCGTCGGGGGCGATGGTGGCGAGGAGGTCGATGCCGGCATAGCGCGTAAAGGCATCGGCGACGCTCAGCCGCTCGGGCGGGGCGAAGGGATCGCAGGCGTGGCCGCGGAACCGCAGCGTGGTGGTGCCCGCGGCGGTGGCGGCGAGGCGGAGCATGGCGACGCAATCGTCCATGACGGCGGTGTAGGGCTCGGCGACCCGGTACCATTCGAGCATGGTGAATTCGGGATGGTGGGTGGCGGTGCGCTCACGATTGCGCCAGACATGGCCGAGACTGGCGATGCGCTGTTCGCCCGCCGCCAGCAGCTTTTTCATCGAGAATTCGGGCGAGGTGTGGAGGTAGACGGTCTGGCTGGAGCCGTCCTCGCCGATCATCTGCGTGGCGAAGGCGTGAAGGTGCGTCTCGTTGCCGGGCGAGCGCTGCAGGCCGGGTGGGTCGACCATGAGGAAATCTTCGCCGGCCAGATAGCCGCGGATGGCGGCCTCGATACGGTTGCGGCCGAGCAGGAACGGCCGGCGGTCGGCATGGACGTGGGGCGTCCACCAGGGCGAGGCGGGGGGAGAAGGCAGCGAATTGGGCACCGGACACCGTCTTTCGTGCGCGGGACTGGCAGTTTTCCCGAAATTGCGCTATCGGCGGCGCCGAAACACCAATTCAAGGCGTTTGGGCCGGCCGTCGGGCCGCTCCACTAGGCCGCCGCCGGCGCCCGAACAAGGAAGAAATAATGGTCAAGGTCATCGCCTCGTCGCTGCGCAAGGGCATGGTTGTCGAGCAGGACGGCAATCTTCACGTCATCCTGACGGCGGAAAACGTCCACCCGGGCAAGGGCAACTCGGTCACCAACGTCAACATGCGCCGCATGTCGGACGGGGTGAAGGTGATCGGCCGCTGGCGCACGGTGGAAATGGTCGAGAAGGCCGACGTCGACGAGCGCGAGTACCAGTATCTGTACAATGACGGCGAGGGCTACCACTTCATGGAGCCCGAGACGTACGAGCAGATCGCCGTGCCGGCCGACGTGATCGGCGACCAGGCGGCGTTCCTGCAGGATGGCATGAAGGTGTTCATGAAGACGTTCGAGGGCAACGCGCTCGCGATCGAGCTGCCCGCCCGCGTAACGCTCGAGATCACCGAGACCGAACCGGTGGTGAAGGGGCAGACGGCGTCGTCGTCGTTCAAGACGGCGGTGCTCAGCAACGGCGTCAAGACCATGGTGCCGCCGCATATCGGCGTGGGCACCCGCGTGGTGGTGATGACCGAAGACGCGAGCTACGTCGAGCGCGCCAAGGACTGATCCGCGGCGGCAGGCCGTGGGCGATCTGCCGCGATCTGCATTGGAATTCGCAATTGTGTTAAGAGGCTGCGCGAAGCGGGGGGCTATGTTAGCAGCACCCCGGGCTGGCCGAGGCCGGCTGCCGATTTTTCACACTGAGGATTTCGAGATGACAGAGGCGCGAACCGCACTAACCCGTTCACCGAGGCCGCGCCTCAAGCTTGTGGCGCTGGCGCTGATGGTCGCCGGACTGCTGCTGCCGCAGCCGATCTTCGCGCAGGACGCCGCGTCGTCGGCGGCTCCGGCCGCAGCCGCCGCCGACACGGCGGTTGCCGGCATGCCGGCGCTGCCGCCCGACGCACCGACGGCCGAGCAGGTGACGGCGGGCCTCGCGGTCTGGAAGGATCGCGGCGGCTGCTACAATTGCCACGGCGATTTCGCGCAGGGCGGCACGGGCGGCCACTTCCCGGCCGGTCCGAGCCTGCGCAAGACGCATCTCGACCTCGAGACGATCCGCGACACCATTTCGTGCGGCCTGCCGGGCACGCCGATGCCGTACAACCTCGCGGGCGCCTACACGGCGGTCTCGTGCTACGGCAACGACCTCGGGCCGGCGCCGTCGGGCGCGGTGCCGGGCGCGGGGCTGAAGCCGGAAGAGATCACCGACCTGCTCGCCTATCTCAAGGCCGACATCATCGGAAAGCTCCGCATCACCAAGGCGGAATGCGTCGAATATTACGGCGATCCGAACGCGCCGAACTGCGCCGCCTACCACTGAGCGGCAGCACTCCACGGTTATCGACGGCCCGCCTCACCGGCGGGCCGTTTCGTTTCAGGGGTGCATGCTGCCATCGGGCAGCATCGAATTGGTGAGGATGGTGCCGTCCTGCCTGGCATCGCGCAGGGTGGCGTATTGCAGGCGGACATGCGTCATGTCGGCGCCGCTCAGATCGGCGGCCTGCAGATTGGCCTTCTGGAAATCGGTGTCGGTGAAGGTGCCGTGGCTGAGGTTGGCATCGCGCAGCACGGCTTCGACGAAATTGGATTTGTCGGCTTTGGCACCGGACAGATCGGCGCGGATGAGGCTGGCCTGGAACAGGTATGAGCCGCTGAGCGCGACGCCTGACATATCGGCGTCGTTGAGGTGGGCCTGGCCGAGATCGATCGCCAGCATTTTCGCCCCGGCGAAGCTCGACTGGCGGAGATCGGCGCTGCCGAACTTGGCGCCGGAGAGATTGGCGCCGTCGAACACCGGCTTGGCGCCGTGGGCCTGGTAGAACAGCGCCGTGTCGAGGCTGGCGCCGGTGAAGTTGGCAAGGCTGATGTCGGTGACGTTGAAATCGGCGCCGTCGAGATTGGCGTTGGTGAAGTTGGTGCCGCGCAGGACGGCGCGGTGGAAGCTGGCGGCGTTCAGCTTCGCGCCGGTGAAATCGGCACCGCTCAGATCGCGGCGGTTGAGATCGACATTGCTGAGATCGCAGCCCCGGCAGTCCTTCGACTGGCCGGTGAGGAAAGCGACCACGGCGTCGGACGCGCCCGCGGGAATGACCGGCTGCGGCGCGGGAGCGGGCGGCAGGTCGAGCGCCGGTGGAAAGGGCTGCTTTTGCACGACCTCGATGCTGGCGGAGGATTCGAAGGCGTTGACCATCGGCTTGCCGGTGCCGGCATCGATGACGGTCTGGCCGCGCTTGAGGAAAAAGCGGTTGGTGACGGTGCCGAGTACGCTGCCGGTATCGATGGCGCAGCTCTGCTTGACGAAGACGCCCTCGATGGCGCTCTCGCCTTCTGCCGGCTTCTGGTCGTCGCACGTCCAGTCGCGCGGCACGCCGAGGAGACCCATGAAAGTGGCGGCGAGGAGGTGCGCATCGTAGCGGGTGCGCGCATCGGCCCGCGGATCGGAGTAGACGCGGTAGCCGCGGATGATGCCGGCATCGTCGGCGAGGAAGGAGACGATGATGGGCGAGCCGCCGATGGCGGTCGCCTGCGCGCGGGCGATCTGTACCGGATTGCGCAGCGCCCGGGCGATGTCCTCGAGCGCATCGTCGTAGCGGAACCAGATTTCGCGCAGGCCATTGGCGGCGGCCGCGCATCTGACGAAATCGGCGAAGCTGCCGAGCACGGTCGAGGGGGGACCGCCGGCGCTGCCGCAGGCCGGATCGGCAAAGGCGGCGGGAAGCGCGGCGAGCGGCGTGCCGAGCTTGACGTCCCAGATGCGCGTGGGCAGCGCCTGCTGCGCCAGCGCCGGGAGCGCGAAGGCGGCAAGACCGAGCGCGAGAGCCACAGCAAGGAGGGGTCGGCGCATCGGCGTGGCCTTTCGAAGATGGAGACGGGCCGGAGCAGGACGCCCCGGCCCGGAACGATGTTTTAGTCGAGCGAGAAGACGACGACCTGCGACGAGGCGTTGTAGGCCGCGAGCTTCGGGCCCGAGCCCGACGAACCGCCGGTGACGACCGCGATGTACTCCTTGTCGCCGACCTTGTAGGCCATCGGCGGCGCACCGATCGGGGTGCCGACGTTGAAGCTCCACAGCGGCTTCATGGTGTCTTCGTCATAGGCGACGAGCTCGCCATCGGGATTGCCGCCGATGAGCAGGCCGCCGGCAGTCGAGAGCAGGCCCGAATTGGTCGGGTACGGCGTCTGGATCTGCTGCAGCTTCTTGCCGGTCTGCGTGTCGACCGCGATGATGAGGCCCGGCGCCGTCGGGAAGTCGTAGTCGAACTTCCAGAAATTGCCGCCGCCCCACATGCCGGGATTGCCGGCGAGGTCGGTCTGCTTGGGATCGATGTGCTGATCGATCGACTGGTTGAAGCACGCATCGATCGCCTGGATGTAGGCGATGTGCTTGGTCGGATCGTAGGCCGGCGGCCACCAGGTGGCGGTCGGCAGGGCCGGGCAGACGTCCTGGGCGGAGTCCTTGTCGCCGACCTTGAGCGTCTTGCCGGGGGCGTAGTCTTGGGTCAGCGAGCCCGCGACATATTCCAGCGGCTTGCCGGTCTTGGGATCGAGGCCCTTGGTCCAGTTCGGATCGCGGTACGGGATGCCATAGACGAACGCGCCATTGGTGCGATCGATGGTGTAGAAGAAGCCGTTGCGCGAGAAGGTGCCGACGACCTTGCGGTCCTCGCCATTGTAGGTGATGTCGTAGAGCATCTTGGGATTGACGGTATCGTAGTCCCAGGTCTCCTGCGGCACTTCCTGGAAGTACCATTTGAGCTTGCCCGTATCGGCATCGAGCGCGACGGTCGAGTTGGAGTAGAGATCGTCGCCCGGACGGAAGGCCGGATCGGCCCAGGGCTGCGCTTCGCCCGTGCCGAAGATCAGCGTGTTGGTGTCGACGTCGTAGGACGGGGTGGTCCACACGCCGGCGCCGCCGGTGAGGTAGGCGTTGTGATCGTCCGCCCAGCTCTCATGGCCCGCCTCGCCCGGTCCGGGGACCGTGTAGAAGCGCCACAGCAGATGGCCGTCGTCGGCCGAGAAGGCCGCGATCCAGGCGCGCATGGCGGGGCCCGCGGCGCTGGTGATGATCATGTTCTTGACGGCGAGCACGCCGCCGGTCGCACGCTCGGCGCCGGCCACGTTGTCGGGGCCGTGGGTATCCACCTGCCAGACGATATCGCCGGTTTCGTCGTCGATCTTGGTCAACTGCATCTCGGCGCGCGAGACGTAGTAGACATACTTGCCGAGAAGCGCCACCGAGCCCGGCTTGCTGGCCGTGCCCTGCGCGCCCAGATCGGTCGCCCACACGCCTTCGGCGTGCGTGCCGCTCGACACGTCGATCTTGTTGACCACGTCCCAGGCGTTCTGCACGTACATGAAGCCGTCGCGCACCAGCGGGGTCGCGCGCTGGCCGGGGGCCACGCCGCCGACGCTCGCCGGCTGGCTGCCGCCGATCGAGTACATGAACTTCAGGTGCAGGTTCTTGACGTTGTCCTTGTTGATCTCGTCAAGCGGCGAGTGCGAGAACGACTCGTAGTTGCCGTAAGTGGTCAGCCAGTTGCCCGGCTGGTCCTTCTGCGCCGTCTTCAACTGATCGAACGATGTTTCAGCCGCCATGGCCGGCACGGCGAGCGCCGTACCGAGCAGCAGCGCAGCGGCCCCGAAAGCCAGCCGCATTGGTAATTTGACCGTCATGTGTTCCTCCACTCGATGGTCGTTTTGTCCCGCCTTAGTCAGATCGCGCCCGCCGCAGGAACATTTGCATGGCACGCGAAGAAAAACATATCGGCCTACGCGGCGCGCCTCACGGCGGCATCATCGCCCGGGTGGCGCTGCACGTCGCGCGGGCCCCCGGCGGCGGCGCACTCGAAGGTCTGGAGGATGGTGCGGCGGCGGATCATTTCACCATGGATGGCGTACTCGCCGGGCCGATTCGGCACGAATGAAATCTCCACGTCGCCAGCATCGCCAAACTCGAAGGCGTTGATGACGCTGGTGTGAAAGCCCGGCATCGCCGCGCCCGGCGGCAGGATCGCCGGCGGCGAAAGCGGGGGCGTGGGGAAGACGGCAGCGGCGGGGGCTGCGTGAACGATAGTCCGGGTCATGGGTTCCTGAGGCAGCCCCGCTTCAGTCGGGGCACTGCGAGCCATAGCGCCCCTTCCCTTACAAGCGGGAAACAGATGGCTGGCAATGTTGTATATTGCCGAGACCAATGGGGGCCGTGCTAGCCCAAAGGAAGGAAAGAACGCCGTTTTCGGCGGCGCGATTGATGCGTATCATGCGCCGGGCCGCCAGGCGCGACGTGAATGGCCGGAGACGGCAAAACGGCGGCCGCGCAACGATGCCGCCGGACGTTCTGGAAGGGGGAACGCAGATCGCAGACTTGCCGCGCGGCCGGCCGCCAGCCCGGGTCCGCCACAAGAATGTTACCGACCTGGTGCTGACGGCGCTGTCCCTGCCCTTGCTGCTGCTGCTCTGGCAGCTTCTGGCGCTGGCGTTTCCGAGCAAGCTGTTTCCGACGCCGATCGCGGTGGCGATCGATCTGTGGGACCTGACGCTGCACGGCAAGCTGATCGCCGATTTCGGCAAGACGCTGCTCAGGGCCGCGATCGCGTTCTGCGTGTCGATGGTGGTCGGCACCGTGGTGGGGATCGGCTTCGGCCGGGTGCGCTGGGTGGACAATCTGTTTTCCACCTGGCTGATCGCCGGGCTGAACCTGCCGGCGGTGGTGGTCGCGATCGTGCTCTACATCTGGCTCGGACTGACCGAGACGGCGCTGATCCTGGCGGTGATCGTCAACAAGATCCCGCTGGTGATCACCACGGTGCGCGAAGGCGTCCGGAGTTTTTCCCGGGATTATGACGAGCTGGCGCTGGCGTTCCGCATGCCCTATTGGCGGCGGATCCGGCTGATCTTCTGGCCGCAACTGGTGCCGTACATCCTCGCGGCGGCGCGCACCGGGCTATCGCTGGTGTGGAAGATCGTTCTGGTGTTCGAGGTGCTGGGCAGCGACGGCGGCGTCGGCTTTCGCATCCAGACGTTCTTCCAGTTCTTCGACATGACGGGCATCCTCGCCTACATGGTGGCGTTCATCGCGGTGGTGATGATCATCGAATACGGCATGCTGCGGCCGATCGAGAGAAAGGTGCTCGCATGGCGCGCGGACCAGCCCTGAGCATCGCCATAGACGAGAAGCGCTTCGGCGAGGCCGAGCCGCTGTTCACCCACCTGAGGCTGAAAGTGGCGCCATCGAGCCTGGTGGCGCTGGTCGGGCCGTCGGGCGTGGGCAAGAGCACGCTGCTGAGGATGATCGCGGGGATCGATACGGCGTTCAGCGGCAGCGTCCGCGTCGACGGCGTGGCCGCGGCCGAGGCGCCGCCGGCGGGCTTCGTGCTGCAGGATGCGCGGCTGCTGCCGTGGCTGACGGTGGCGGACAATATCAGCGCGGTGGCGCCGCAGGTGCCGCCGGCCGAGATTTCGCAATTGCTGGCGCGGGTGGGGCTGGCGGGCACCGAACGGCGCTATCCGCACCAATTGTCGGGCGGCATGCAGCGGCGTGTCGCGGTGGCGCGGGCGTTTTCGTTCAATCCGCGGCTGCTGCTGCTCGACGAGCCGTTCGTGTCGCTCGACCGGCAACTGGTGAGCGAACTGCAAAGCCTGCTGCTCGAGCTATTGGCGGCGGAACAGCCGACGGCGATTCTGGTGACGCACCTCGCCGAGGATGCGGCGCGGCTGGCCGACCGCACGGTGGTGCTGGGCGGCAAGCCGGCGCATATCGTGGCCGATCTCAATTTTGCGACGCCGCCACGGCAGCGCGACGCGGCTGAACGATTGCGGCTCACGGCCGAGATCGAGGCGGCGTCGGCGAGTTAGCTCGCCTTGGGCATTTCGTGCAGATGTTCGATCTGCATCTCGTCGCGATACTCGGTCTGGCAGAACTCGGTGATGGCGTGGAAGATGTTGGCGTAAGCGGGCAGCGTCAGCAGGTGCTTGGGCATGGCGATGACCACGCGGCGCGCGATGTCGACCGGGAAGAACTGCAGCTTCTCGCGCTGCGCATCGGCGAGATTGGGCAGCATGGAAATGGGGCAGTGACAGGTCGCGAGCCCCTCGGCGACGATATCGACGGCTGCCGGATAGGTCATGGCGAGGAAGCTCGAATTGGCCGACGGCAGCGAATGGCGGTACCAATCCTCGGTCTGCGCCTTGAGCGCCAGGCTGGAGTCGACCGCAACGTAATTTCGTAGCGGCATCGGCAGGGCGTCGCCCTGCAGGCCGCCGCTGAGGGCAGCCCGGATTTCGAGCGTCGACACGGACGCCGGAACCACCCAGGCCAGATGATCGGTGAACAGATCGGCCACGGCGAACGAACTGCGGTCTTCGTCGATCGTGTCCGAATTAACGATGGCGCAGTTAATCTGATGCAGACGGAGCTTTTCGACGAGTTCGGCGCTGGAGAGGCCATAAACCAGCTCGAATTTCACAAAACCCGGCTCCTGCTGAGCGATTCGGGCGGCGGCGGCGATAAAACGGCCGCGCATGGTGGGGGTGATGCCGATGCGCAGGGCAATAGCGGTATCGGCAAACCGCTGCTGATGCTCCAAAACCATGTTGTCGATGCGGCGCAGCAGTTCGTCGGAACATTTGAACCAATACTCCCCGGCGGGGGTCAAGTTCACGAGTCCCGTTCTATTGCGCACGATCAATTGCGCACCGAGCATGCTCTCCAGTTTTGCCATCTGCTGGGAAATAGAGGGCTGCGATAAACCGATGCGTCGCGAGGCTTTAGTTATGGAGCCTGCGACGACGACGGCCTGAAAAATCTCGAGCTGTTTGAGGCTGATATCCACTGGCATCTCCGCGGTGCCAATGTGCACCGCCGAGGCCGGCTTGCCAAACAAAATAACCTTGGCCCCGGGCTTTTGGCCCGAGGCTGACAAAGGGTTTTCGAGGCGCGTCTACTGCGCCGCGGAGCTGGACGCCGGGGCCGCCGCGGGAGCAGCAGCCGCATCGGGCGTGTAGTTGGGCGAGAACGTCAGCAGATAGGCGGTCAAATTCGCCACATCGGTTGCGTTCGGAAGACCGGCGAACGGCATTTTAGTGCCGGGAACGAAGGCCTGCGGTTTGGTGATGAACTGCGCGAAGGTGTCGGGCGTCCATACGAGGCCGTCCTTGCCCTTCTGCACCATGGCCGCCGAGAAATTAAAGTTCGGAACGGTACCGGCCGGGGTGCCGAAGATATCGTTCAGCGCGGGGCCGACGCGGTTCTTGGCGCCGTCGCCGACGGAATGGCAGGCCGCGCATTTGCCGAAGACGGTTTTGCCCGCGGCCGGATCGCCATCCGCCAGCGCCACTCCGGCGGTCAGACCGACCAGAGCCAAACCCAGAACTACCGCTTTCATCACGTACCTCGCCGGTAAAGTCGAACAATTGGTGTCGTCATAGCCGCGATCGGGCCTGCGGCGGCCAATGAGATGGATCAGCCTCGCCAAAGCATCCCGCGATAGTGTCGCATAGGCGGCCGTCGCAAACAATGAAATCGCCGCCCAAAGGGAGCGACAAATGGCTCATCCATCCCATCTGGCAACGAACATCACTGGTGGCAATTCGTTCCGCCTGAACCGGATTTCGGGCAATGCGGGGGATTAACGGGCGGCGAGGACGGCGCGGGCGCGGGCGATCACCGGGGCATCGACCATGCGGCCATCCACGGTGAACGCGCCCGATTGCGTGGCCGCCGCAGCCACGACGCGCTCGGCCCAGGCGATTTCGTCGGGGCTCGGGGCGAAAGCGGCGTTGAGCAGCGGCACGATGGCCGGATGAACGCAGGTGGCGCCGTCGAAGCCGTGAAGGCGCGCCTCGCGGGCCGCCGCCTCGATGGCCGGCAGATCGGCGTAGTCGGCGACGGAGCGCAGCAGGCCGAGGCTCAGCTTGCGTTCGGCCTTGGCGGCGTAGTGGACCAGCAGTTTGGGGGTGCGCAGCACGTCGGGCGTCGGGGTGGCGCCGAGCGCGGTCGCCAGATCCTCGCCGCCGACGATCAGGCCCATGACGTTGTGATGACGGGCGAAGTCGCGGGCGTCGAGGACGGCGCCGGGGTCTTCCAGCATGGCGACGAGCGGCAGCGGGAAGCCGTCGAGCTCATCGATGTTCGCCTTGGCGAGGACGATGCCGTTGGCATGGGCCGCAGCGGCCGCTGCCGCATCGGCGCGGCGGCGCTCGCCGGCATTGATGCGCACGAAAATCTGCGCGCCGTTGCGGCCGGCGGAACGGGCGGCCTCGGCGAGGCCGGCGCGGGCGCGATCCTTGTCGGGCTCGGGCACGGCGTCCTCGAGGTCGAGGATGATGGCATCGGCGCCGCGCTCATGCGCCTTGGCAAGGAAGCGTTCGGAATGGGCGGGAACGTAAAGCAGCGAGCGCAGCATCAGCGGGCGATCCCGAGTTCAGCGAGGATTTCGGCGGTGTGTTCGCCGAGTTCCGGGGCCGGACGCTGCCATACGCCGGGGGTGGCGGACAGGCGCGGCAGGATGTTGTGCATGGGAAGCGTGCCGAAGGTCCTGTCGTCGACGTCGACGATGACGCCGCGTTCGGTAAAATGCGGATCGGTGGCGGCGTCCGCGGCCGAGTAGATCGGGCCGACGGTGGCGCCGGAATCGCGCATGATGCGCAGGGCTTCGTCCTGGTCGTGCCGGGCGAACCAGCCGCCGACGGCTTCGTCGACCAGCGCGCGATGCTGCACCCGCGCCGAGTTGGTGGCAAAGCGCGGATCGTCGAGCATTTCGGGCCTGCCGATGATTTCGAAGACGCGCTTGGCGATTTGCGGGGTGGAGCCCGAGAGCGCGACGTATTTGCCGTCGCGGCATTTGTAGACGTTGCGCGGCGAGGAGGTGTTCGAGGCGCTGCCGGTGCGCTCCTTGACGCGGCCGGTGACGGCGTAGATGGCGGCTTCCGGGCCGAGCACCGAGACCATGGGTTCGAGCAGCGACAGGTCGATCACCTGACCCTCGGCAAGGCCGCGGTCGCGGGCAAAGAGCGCGGTCATCACGGCATAGGCGCCATTGATGCCGGCGATCATGTCGGCGAGCGCCAGCGGCGGCAACAGGGGCTCGCGGTCGGGAAAGCCGGTGCGATAGGCAAAGCCCGACATGCCCTCGATGATGGTGCCGAAGCCGGGGAGCTCGGCATAAGGCCCGGTCTGGCCGAAGCCGGAGACGCGGACGACGACGAGCCTCGGATTGGCGGCGAGCAGATCGGCGGGGGCGAGATCCATCTGCTCGAGCGTGCCGGGGCGGAAGTTTTCGATGAACACGTCGGCCGACTGGAGCAGCGTTCTGAGCACGGCCATATCGGCGGCCTCCCGCAGGTTGAGCACCAGCGAGCGCTTGTTGCGGCCGTAGGCTTTCCAGAACAGCGAGTGGCCGTCTTCCTTCCACTCGCGCAGCGGATCGCCCTGCGGCGGCTCGACCTTGATGACGTCGGCGCCGAAATCGCCGAGCTGCAGCGACAGCATGTTGCCGGCGACGAGGCGGGAGAGATCGACGACACGGAGGCCGCGGAGCGGACCCTGGGCGGCGGGGTTGAAGTGGATGGGGGTGGTGGTCAAATTGCCCGCCTGGTGAGCGCTGCCCCACCATCATCCGGCCTTCGGCCACCTTCTCCCATCAAGGGAGAAGGCCATGGAACGGAAGCATCGGCTCGATTGCCTTCTCCCCTGGTGGGAGAGGGTGCCCGAAGGGCGGATGAGGGGGAGGCCCCAATCGCAAAATACCGCTTCTGCATCAGAAGTCTTCCACCACCAGCCGGGCGACGCTTATGCGGCCGGCGGAGGGCAGACGTAGGCCGGCCATGCCGTAGCGGTAGCTGGCGTCGGTGGCGGTGAGCAGCGGGTTGCCGTCGATGCTGAGGCTCAGCGTGTCGCCGATGACGGAGAACTCGACGCTGTAGCGCTGGCCGAGTTTGGCCGCAAAGGGCGCGTGGGCCAGCACGGTGGTGCCGTGATCCTCGCGCAGGATGACGGCTTCGCCATTGGACAAGCCGGCGGCGTAGAAGCGCGAGGTGCCCTGCACGCGAGCGCTGAGCAGGTGCGCGGCGCCGGCGAGCGGGGTGAGGTCGGCGGTGATTTTCTGGTCGCGGAGATAGGCGTTGCCGGTCCACATATCGGCATCGGTCGCCGTATGCAGGTGCAGTTCACCGGCTTCGAGCGTGGCGTAGCCGCGGTTCCAGGTAAAGCGGGTGATGCCGCCCCATTCGGGCTTTTCGATTTTCGGGTCGATGACCACCCTGCCCGGCCCGCCGACCGAGAACTCGGCGAGATAGAGCCGGCCGAGGAATTTCAGCCGGCCGAAATATTCGACCAGAACGCCGATCTCGTCGACGGCCTCGCCGTGGCCATCGGGGATGGCGAACTCGTAGTCCTGCCAGTCGTCCTTCGACGGCACCAGCCAGGCGCCGCACTCTTCGATCTTCTGCGTCATGGCGCGACGCACATAGGGGACGACGCGAAGATTGCCGTCGCCGTTCCACGGGTCGAACCTGAGCTTGAAGCGCACGATCTGGCCGTCATCGGCGACCGGCGTCAGCATCGGGCGGTAGCGCTCGTCGTTGAACTCGGACTGGCGGTACCACGGCTTGTAGAAGATGCGGCCGTGATGGCCGCGCTCGAGCCGGTCGAGCTCGATTTCGAGGGCACCGCGCGAGGTGGACGTATGCACTTCGGAGGTGTGGCGGATGAGGATGGTGTGGAGGCCTTCGGTGCGGAAGCCGTGCATCGAGCCCGGCGCATCGAAATCGAAGCGGAGGCCGCGGCGCTCGAAGTCTTCGACCCACAGCGGGTTGGGCGTTTCACCATTGAGGCGCTGGCCGAGCACGGTCAGCTCGCGGGCAAAGCTGGGGATATCGAGGATGTTGACGCTGCCGAGCACGCCCGACGTCACGAGAAAATCGTTGATCGGGCCGCGGTACTTGTCCCAGCCGGGTTGGAGGCCCTGGAAGGTGCCGACGATGGCAGCGGCGTTGCCGGCGTTGCAGTCGGTATCCCAGCCGGCCATGGTGGCGATCTCGGCGGTGCGCGGCAGGTCGCCGGCGCCGTAGAGCACGGCCATGATCAGGACCCCCGTGTTGGGGATGATGTGGCAGACGCCGGGATAGCGGTCATAGCCGAAATCGGCGATGAGCATGGCGAGGCATTCGCGCCAGTCGGTATTGTGGGCGCGGTGGAAGGCGATGACGGCCTTCGCCACGCGGGCATATTCGCTGTCGCCATCGATCTGCGCCATGGCCGCGGCGATGATCTCGTCGATACTCCTGGCGGTGAAGGCGGCGGCGATTGCGGCGGCGACGAAACGCGCGCCCTGCAGGCCGTTGCCGTCATGCGCGACGGAGGCGGCGCGGGCCGACATGTCGGCGGCGCGCCCGGGGTTGCCGGGATTGAGCCAGCCCCAGCTATCGATGAAGATCTGGCCCCCGATCTGTTCGGCCACGGCGGCGCCGTTGGTCGCGATGGAGCCCGAGGCCGGCGCCGGAATGCCGTTCTTGAGGTTGAGGTAGGCGGTGTGTTCGGTCGAGCGGCCGAAGCCGCCCCACCAGTACATGCCGTGCTCCTCGGCGGCGTAGTTGAGCCAGGTGCGGCCTTCCTGCTCGGCGGTGAAATCGAGACCGTAGTCGCGCAGCACGCGGATGAAATAGACCGGGCCGTTGGTGTCGTCGTCGGCGGCGAAGTTCTTGAAATTGTGCAGGTACTGGGTGATCTCGCCGTAGGTCTTTCGGATCCGCTCCTGCGTCCAGATGGTCGGCTCGACCGGCGCGCCGAGGCGCACGCCGATGGCCTTGGCGATGAAGCCGGCATAGATGCGGTCGTAGATTTCGGTGGTCTGCACGTTCAGTCCTTGCTCAGCAATGGTCTCAGGCGACGCGGGCGTGCGTACCGTTGTGGAACACCAGCGCATCGCGTTCGTCGGCGATGGCGGCCTGGCGCTTGCGGTCGGCGGCGATGATGTCGATCAGCGCATCGGTGAAGCGGTCGGCGGCGGCGTTGAGGTCGAAGCGGTTGGCGCCGTCGAGCTGCAGCCGGTCGGCCTCGACGATGGCGGCTTCGCCATGCAGCGCGCCGAGGATGGCGCCGGCCATGACGCCGATCGAATCCGTATCGCGGCCGGAGTTGATGCCGTCTTCGATCGAGGCGCGGAACTGTGCGCCGTTGACGATGGCGAAGCCGAGCGCCAGCGGCAGTTCCTCGATGGCGTTGCGCCGCGACGGCTGGTAGGCGTCGGTGGGAACGCCCGCCTTGGCGACCGAATGGTTCACGTCGTCGCCCATGGGCGAGTAGGCGCCGATGATCTGGTGGAAGCGATCGGTGATTTCGGCGTGGGCCAGGTCCTGGCGCTTCAGTTCGCGCGCGGCCCCGGCGATGTCGGCGATGGCCTGGCGCGTGCCGTCCTTGGCGAGGGCGAGCGCGGCATCGACCACGTCGTCGATCGAGGTGTCGGGCACGAAGGCAGCGGCGACGGCAGCGGCCATGACGCCGGCGGCCTCGAGCCCAAAGCTCTGCTGGTGGCCGGAGGCGAAGGCGATGGCCTCGTCATAGGCGGCCTTGGGATCGCAGGCATTGGCCGCGCCGATGGGCGCGATGTACATGGCGGCGCCGCAATTGACCATGTTGCCGATGCCGCCCTGACGCGGGTCGGCGGCCGACAATTGCAGGCGCTGGAAAATCCATTTTTCGGGATAGAACAGCCGGTCGATCAGCATGGTCTCGCGCTGCAGCTCGGGCACCCAGCGCGGGGTCCAGGCGATTTCGCGCACCATGCCCGCCGCCATGTCCCAGGCGTCGAGATGCCGGCGTTCGGCGACGTAGATGTTCATGAGGCAGAGCGTCATCAGCGTATCGTCGGTGACGATGCCGCCGCCGCGGATGCGGCCGTTGCGCGCCGATTCCGGCTGGCTCATGCGATGCCACACGGTATCGAGCGAGGTGACACGGCCGTAACGCGCCCGGATATCCCCGGCCGAGAGCTTCTCGACCGGGGCACCGAGGGCGTCGCCGAGGGCGACGCCATGAAGAAGCGCGCGGACCCGTCCCCGAAGGGACAGGCCATCGTCTTCAGTGGTCATTTAAGAATAGTCCTTGCGTAGTCGGTCATGTGCTGGCCACCGGCCGCATTGTACTCGGAGACGAATTGCGGCCACTGGTCCATGGTCGCTTCGCCGGTGATGAACTTGGCCACCCACGAACGATAGACGTTTTCGGTGGCGTCGATGTCGGAGGCATAATCCGACGGCCAGACGAACGCGTTGTCGGCGGCAAAGTACTTGGTGATGTTGTCGAGCGCGGTCTGCGCCGTCGGGCTCAGGATCTGCGTCGGCGGGGCCCAGTTGGCAGAGTTGAAGAAGCGGGCGTACCAGGTGGCTTCCTTGTCGGTGAAGGTCACCTTGCCGGACGCGTCCTTGGTGTATTCCTCGCCCTCAAAGCCCATGCGGTCGATGTCCTGGCCGGCCTTGCTGGCCATGAAATCGAGCAGCTTGGCCGCCTCTTGCTTGTGCTGGCTGGTAGAGGCGATGGCAAAGCCGCGGGCTTCCTTGCTCACGTCGACGGCCGCGAGGCCCTGGCCGCCCGGCCCCTTGGGGATGGGCAGCAGTTGCAGCGTGATGTTTTCGCCCGGATGGGCCTGGTTCATCTTGCCGCCATAGATGTCGATGACTTCCGGCGAGGAGCCGAAGATCACGCCGGCCTTGCCGGTGTAGAACTTGTCTTCCTTCACGTCGAACGTGTTGGTGACGAATTCCTTGTCGAACAGGCCTTCGGACGCGAGCTTGGCGTAATAGGTGATCTTGGCCTTTTCCTGATCGGTGATGCGCGAGGGCACCCAGGCGCCGGTCGCATCCTTCATCCAGGTGCCGGTGACGCCGAACGCCTGGTTGAAAATGGAATCGAGTTCCGACGTGTTCTGGTAGCCGGTGAGGCCGAGCGTGTCGCCGGTCTTGCCGTCGCCGTCGAGATCGGCATCGTGGATGGCCTGGAACAGCTTCTCGTAGTCATCGACGGTCTGCGGCAGCGGCAGGCCGAGCTTGTCGAACCAGTCCTTGCGCATCACCGGCTGCGGATCGCGCGGCGGGTAGATGTAGAGCAGATAGGGGTAGTTCTTCAGCCGGTCGACGTTATGCGGCCAGAGTGCGGCCTTGATGTTGGGCTCCTTGTCGATCCACGGACCGAGGTCTTCGAGGATGCCCTGGTCGGCCATCTTCTGGTCGCCGCCCTGGAAATAGATGATGTCCGGGATATCGCCCGACAGCAGCTTGACGCCCAGCGCATCGGCGTAGCCGGCGGACGGCATGTCGACGATCTGGATGTCGAGATCGGTGCCGGCGGCCTTCATCGCGGCCTGGATGGCGGCGATTTCCTTGACGTCGTCCGGGTTGGTGGTGAGCAGGTCTTTCGAGACGACCCGGATGGTCACCGGATCGGCCATGGCCGGCAGCGCCATGGCGCCGAGCAGCGCGATGGCGGCGCTCGACATGAGCAGTGTTCTACGAAGCATGGATACTCCTCCTGTTATGCTTGTCTGGATATTTACCGGTCACGGACGATGTCGGCTGTCCGGTGCAGAAAGTCGTGCTAGCCACGGTTTCCCTCCCCGTGTGGGGAGGGCGGCCGCACTTGCTCCGCGCAGCGGAGCTAGAAGGCCGGGGTGGGGGGAGCCGAGGCGCGCACGCCTCGCGCAATCATCGTCACTTCGACCGATCTCGCCAGACAGGGGATCACCGAGAGTCCCCCCACCCAGCGCCGCTAGCTCGCGGTGCTCGCAAGCTCTGCTACCCTCCCCACGCGGGGGAGGGAAACCGGTGCCGACTGTCATTTCAAAGCTCGCGTTCATCCCTTGAGCGCTCCGGTCATGGTGCCCTTGGTGAAGAATTTGAGGATCAGCGGGTAGATCGCGAGGATCGGCACGATGGTGATCAGGATCATGCCGGCCTTGAGCGCACGGATATCGATCTGTGCGATGCCGATGTTGTTGTTGGCGTCCTGCGCGCCGACGATGGCCACCTTGTCGCCGCCGATGACGAACTGGCGCAGCACCACCTGCAGCGGCCATTTCGACTGGTCGTTGAGGTAGATCATGGGGTGGAAGAATTCGTTCCAGTGGAAGACGAGATAGAACAGCGAGATGGTGGCGAGCGCAGGCTTCGCCAGCGGCAGAACGATGGTCCAGAAGATCTGGAACGGATTGGCGCCGTCGAGCTCGGCCGATTCCAGCAATTCGCCGGGGATTTCCTCGAAGAAGCGGACGAGGATGATCAGGTACCAGGCGTTGACCACCTTATACATGATGACCGACCACTGGTTGTTGAGCAGGCCGAGCTGCTTCATCAGGAAATAGTCGGGAATGATCCCGGGCTCGAACACGATGGTGACGAGCACGAAGATGAAGATCAGCCGGCGGAGCGGCAGGCCGGGGCGCGACATGCCCCAGGCCATCAGCGCGGTACCGAGGGTGCCGATGACGACGCTGGCGGCGGTCATCCAGATGGAATTGAAGATGCCGCGCTGCACGTTGGGGTGCTGCAGCAGCAGCAGCCAGACATCGGGCGAGAAGCCGGCAGGCCAGATGGACAGGCCGGAGAAGCCCGCGACCTTGCTGGGGTCGGACAGCGACAGGGCCAGCAGGTTGAGCAGCGGCTGCACGGTGAAGACCACCAGCAGCAGCAGGGTGGAGACGACGATGACCTGCTCGGTCCGCTCCATCGGGGTGCGCTTCATCTGCGGGTCGGCCATCACCACAACCCCTTGCCGGTCAGGCGCTTGCTGACGAAGTGGGAGATGAGGACCAGCGCCATGCCGAGCACGGCCTTGAACAGGCCGGCGGCGGTGGCGAGCGAGTATTCGCCGGTGGTCAGCCCGATGCGGTAGACATAGGTGTCGATGATGTCGATGGTCGAGGAGTTGACCGCGTTCTGCAGGTTGATCACCTGGTCGAGGCCCGCCGACATGAACAGCCCCATGTTGAGGATGAACAGCGTGGCGATGGTGGGAACGATACCGGGAATGGTGATGTCGCGGATCTTCTGCCAGCGATTGGCACCGTCGAGCTCGGCGGCATCGTAAAGCGCCGGGTCGATGGCGATGATGGCGGCGAGATAGAGCAGGCTGTCCCAGCCGGCGGAACGCCAGTTTTCCGACAGCACCAGAACCCAGCGAATCCAGCCGGTGTTGGTCATGAAGCTCACCGGCGGGATGCCGAAGAGGCCGGTGACCTGGTTCACCGCGCCATCGGTGGGCGAGAGGAAGGCGATGAAGACGGCGGCGATCACCACCCAGCTCAGGAAGTGCGGCAGGTAGATGGCCGACTGGATGAACTGGCGGAGGGGGCCGCTGCGCACTTCGTTGAGCAGCAGCGCCACGATGATGGGCAGCGGGAAGACGAAGGCCATCTTCATGGCCGAGATGATCAGCGTGTTGAGCAGCACGGTGTAGAACACCGGAGACGCGAACAGCGTCTGGAAATTCTTGAGGCCGACCCAGAGGTTAGGCGGAATGATCCGAACCTGCTCGAAGGCCATCTTGGCCTCCCAGATCGGCACGTAGTGCCAGATGACGAAGAAGATCAGACCCGGCGCCATCATGGCGTAGTAGGGCCACCAGCGGCGGAACCCGGTGGCGAAGCGCGTCCACCGCGAATCAGCGGGAACGTTCCCAGCGTAGGCGGAGCTTCCGGCTTCGGTCTGGGCCATGGCTATTCCGCCGCCACGGTGAGAGGCAGCGTCGCGACGCCGCCAAGGTTGGCGACCGAGCCGCGCTCGATCAGCTTGCACGGCAGATAGATGCGGCCCGGCTCGGTGTGCCCGGCGATGACGTCGAGCAGCGACTGGGCGGAGCGGCGGCCGAGCGCGCGGGCGGGCTTTTCGATGGTGGTGAGCGCCGGGGCCGAGAAGGCGCCGGCCGGCACGCCGTCGAAGCCGAGGATCGACACGTCGCCGGGGCAGCTCAGCCCGGCCTCGCGGGCGGCGAGCATGGCGCCGAGCGCCATCAGATCGTTCTGGGCGAACACCGCGATGTGGCCCGCCGGGTTGCGCGCGAGAATGCGCTGCATGGCGGCGCGGCCGCCCTCGACGGTGTAGTCGCCATCTTCGGTGATCAGCGTCGCCGGGTCGATATCGTGGGCGATGTTGTGCTCGACGACGGTGCGCAGGAACCGGGTGCGGGCGATGCGCCAGCGCGGGCCCATCAGCAGATAAGGCCGGGAATGGCCGCGGGCGTGGAGATAATCGAGCCCGAGCCGCACCGCCTGGGCGATGTCGGAACCGACGCTGGAGGATTCCGGGTAATGCTCGGCGCTCGAGCCGATGAGCACGAAAGGCAGGCCGAAGCGGTGGAGATCGTCGAAATTGTCGGCGACCGGATTGACGATGGCGCCATCGACGCGGGCCTGCCGCAGCGTGCGGAGGTGGCGGGCTTCGAGGCCATGATCCCAGTCGGAGGAAAAGACCAGCAGCGAGGCGCCGTGCTCGACGGCATGGTCCTGCGCGCCACGGGCGACTTCGGCCCAGAAGGGGTTGGCGATATCCGGGATGACGAGGCCGATCAGGCCCGAGCGGCCCGACCGCATGCCGACGGCGAGGCGGTTGCGCTCGTAGCCGGCGGCGCGGGCCGCGGCGAGCACGGCCTTGCGGGTTTCCTCATTGATATCGGGGCCATCGGACAGCGCGCGGGCGACGGTGCTCTTCGAGACTCCCGCCAGCCGCGCCACATCGACGATGGTAGGTGGGCGATTGAGCCGCCGCACGCGAAGCCTCCCCTGGGCGGGCTTTAGCCGCCATCGCCGGGAACGTTACCGGAGGAGTCCGGCGCTGGTCAAGTGGCTACCATGCGCCGCGCGCATAAGCGAGTTAAGTGCCTGACGTTCCTGCGAGAAGTTCGGCATTGCCGCCCGAGGCGGTGGTGTCGATGCAGATATGGCGCTCGACGATCAGCCGGTCGGCATCGGCCTCGGAGGCGACCAGCGGGATGATGGCGCCGGGGCGCGCGGCGAGCGCCTGACGCCACGGTTTGAGCTCCTCGTCGGTGCCGAAATGCATCATCGCATCGAAATGAAAATCGGTATCGATGGCCTCTGGTGACGACAAATCCACTGCAACAATGATGTTGCCACGCAGCTCCGCGAGCTCGACCTGGCGCTGCTGCGAGTCTTCGTCGGGACCGAGGCAGAGCACGACGCCGCGCGGGTGGATTTCGAGCCGGTTGGTCTCGCCGGTCGGTCCGGGCATGTCGAGCGGTTCGGCCGGGGCGTTGGCGAGCAGCGGGCGCGAGAAGCGCGGCAGGTAGCTGGGGCCGCCGGCTTTGGGTCCGGTACCCGACAGTCCCTCGCCGCCGAAGGGCTGCGAGCCGACGACGGCGCCGATCTGGTTGCGGTTGATGTAGATGTTGCCGGCGTGGATGCGGCTCGCCACGTGGCGCATGCGCGCATCGATGCGGGTATGAAGGCCGAAGGTTAGACCGTAGCCCGCGTCGTTGATGTCGTCGATGACCTGGTCGAGGTCGGGGGCAGCGAAGGTCGCGACGTGGAGCACCGGCCCGAAGATCTCCTCGGGCATGTCGGCGATGCCGCCGACCTTGAGCAGTGCCGGGCCGACGAAGGTGCCGGCGTCAGGGATGGCGAGGCGCTTTAGAACGTTGCCCTTGTCGACATAGGCGCTGATCTTGTCGCGGGCGCGGGTGTCGATGACGGGGCCGATGTCGGTCGAGAGCAGTTCGGGATCGCCCAACGTCAGCTCGTCCATCGCGCCGGTCAGCATCTCGATGATCTTGTCGGCGGAATCCTCCTGCAGATAGACGATGCGGAGCGCCGAGCAGCGCTGGCCGGCGCTCTGGAAGGCGGAAGCGAGGATATCGCGCACCGCCTGCTCCGGCAGCGCGGTCGAGTCGACGATCATGGCGTTGAGGCCGCCGGTTTCGGCGATCAGCGGCGCATGGGGCGTGAGGTGCTGCGCCATGGCGCGATCGATCGATTTGGCGGTGGGCAGCGAGCCGGTGAAACAGATGCCGGCGATGCGCGGATCGGCGGTGAGCGCCGCGCCGACGGTAGCGCCACGGCCGACCACGAGCTGCAGCACGTCGGGCGGCAGGCCGGCTTCGGCGAAGAGTTCGACGGCGCGCGCCGCGATCAGCGGCGTGGTTTCGGCGGGCTTGGCCAGAACGGCGTTGCCGCCGAGCAGCGCGGCGGTGAGCTGGCCCGAAAAGATCGAGAGCGGGAAGTTCCATGGCGAGATGCAGGTGACGACGCCCAGCGCGGTGCGCTGGCCGAGCCGCTCGGCTTCGGCGGCGTAGTAGCGCAGGAAATCGACGGCCTCGCGTACCTCGCCCACCGCATCGGCGAGCGTCTTGCCGGCTTCGCGAATGGCGAGGGTGTAGAACTCGGGGGCGTGCACCTCGTAGAGATCGGCGGCACGGCGGATGATGGCGGCGCGGTCGGCCGGATCGGTCGCGGCCCAGGCTGGCGCCGCGGCCGTGGCGCGGGCGATGGCGGCCTCGACCGCGGCGGGGCTGGCGCCATAGGCATCGCCGATTTCGGCGCCGGTGGCCGGATTGCGGATGACGAAGTGCTCGCCGCCGCTTTCGGTGCCGGCGCTCCAGCGCTTGCCGGCAAAGACGGCACGATCGGCATCGAGTGCGGCAACTGCGACAGGGTCGGTGATGTCGAGGCCACGGGAGTTGAGGCGCGACGGCGCGAACAGTTCGAGCGGACGGCGGATATTGGCGCTGCCGGCGGGGCTGAGCAGCGTGAACGGATCGCTCGCCACGGTGGCGGCGGGCACGGCACGGTCGGCGATCATGTTGACGAAGGAGCCGTTGGCGCCGTTCTCCAGCAGGCGGCGCACGAGATAGGCGAGCAGATCGGCATGGCGGCCAACGGGGGCGTAGATGCGCGTGGTGGTCTTGAATTCGTCGCGCAGGATCTGGTGCAGGCGCTCGCCCATGCCGTGGAGGCGCTGGAACTCGAACGATGTTTTATCGGCGCCGAGCTCGTCGGCAAGATGCAGCACCGCCGCCACGGTGTAGGCATTGTGGGTGGCAAATTGCGGATAGATACGGGCGCGCTTTTCGAGCAGCTTGCGCGCGTTGGCGAGGTAGCTGACATCGGTCAGCGCCTTCTGCGTGAAGACCGGGAAGCCATCGAGCCCCAGCACCTGCGCGCGCTTGATCTCGGCGTCCCAGTAGGCGCCCTTCACCAGCCGCACCATGACACGGCGGTCGAGCTGGGTCGTCAGCGCCTCGATCCAGTCGATGACGTAAGGCGTGCGCGGGCCATAGGCCTGCACGACGATGCCAAAACCGTCCCAGCCGGCGAGGCGCGGATCGGCGAGCACGGCGGCGATGACATCGAGCGACAGGTCGAGCCGGTCGGCCTCCTCGGCGTCGATGTTGAAACCCATGTTCGCGTCGCGCGCCATCAGCGCGAGCTTCAGCGTGCGCTCGACCAGCTCGGCCATGACGCGCTCGCGCTTGCCGAACTCGTAGCGCGGGTGGAGCGCCGAGAGCTTGACCGAAACGCCCGGATTGCCGCGCACGCTCGCGGCGGTGCAGCGGGTGGCGATGACCTTGATGGCATCGGCATAGGCGATGTTGTAGCGCTCGGCGTCGGCGGCGGTGCGGGCGGCTTCGCCCAGCATGTCGTAGGAATGGGTGAAGCCCTGCGCCTCGTTGGCGCGGGCGACCTGCGTCGCTTCCTCGATGGTGCGGCCGAGAACGAACTGGTTGCCGAGGATGCGCATGGCCTGGAGCACGGCCGAGCGGATGACCGGCTCGCCGAGGCGCCGGACGATGCCGCGGATGGTGCCCGAGAGGCCGGCGCCGGCGTCCTTCAGCACTTCGCCGGTGAGGGTGAGCATCAGCGTCGAAGCGTTGACCAGCAGCGGGTTCTCGCGGTCGAAATGCTCGAGCCAGCGGGCCGAGGCGACCTTGTCCTCGATGAGATCGTCGACGGTGCCGGCGTCGGGGACGCGCAGCAGCGCCTCGGCGAGGCACATGAGCGCGATGCCCTCGTGGGTCGACAGCGAATATTCGGACAGGAAGCTTTCGAGGCCGTTGGAGAGGCTTTGGCGGACCTTTTCGACGAGGCGGGTGGCTTCCACGCCGATGGCGTCGCGGGCGGCGTCGTCGAGGCCGGCGGCGGCGCTCAGGCGCGGGATGGCCTCGGCCTCGTCGGCGGTGATCGCCGCACGGATCTTGTCCCGGAAACTCGCGAGGTCGTGCATCTCAGGCCTGTGCTGTGGACTCGTTGCATGCACATCTAGAGCATTGGCCGTGTGGGCTGCTAGGTGGCGCGTGGGCATTTTTGACGGAGGCGACGATGTCGCAGCAGGATTTCATCGCGGCGATCGCCGGCTACCGGACGGAGCACGATGTCGGCTCGGCGCTGCACCGGCTGGCGGTGGCGACGGTGGGGGTGAAGCTGTTCACGATGACGGCCGACAACGCCGCCGGCGGCTATGTGCGGCGGGTATATTCGAGCGACGAGGCGGCCTATCCGCTGCTCGGCACCAAGCCGCTGGTGGTGGACGAGGCCTATCGCCGGTCGATCGCCGAGCGGAATGTGGCGGTGGCCAATTCGGTCGAGGCGATGCGGCCGGATTTCCCCGATCTGGACCTGATCGTGTCGCTGGGGTGCGGCGCGGCGATCAACCTGCCGGTGGTGGCCGGCGGCGAGATGCTGGGGAGCGTCAACCTGCTGGACGCCGAGGGGACGTATACGGCCGAGCGCGTGGAAGCGGCGAAGCTGCTGGCCGTGCCGGCGATGGCGTGTTTCCTGATTTTACGAGGGAGGTTCGAGATTTGAGGGACCGTGGGTCACGCTTTCCCTCCCCGCGCGGGGAGGGTAGCAGAGCTGGGAGCGTCAGCGACGTAGCGGCGCTGGGTGGGGGGAGTTGCAGCAGGCGCGCCTGCGGAGAGTCCCCCCACCCCGGCTTGCCAGGCTCGCTAGCGCTCGCCAAGCAACGCCGCCCTCCCCGCGCGGGGGAGGGAAATCGGGGGCTGCGACTCTGGTTCGGGCGGCTCTTCCACAATGTCATTGGTGATGACTTCGAGAAATTGCGATGCAGTCGGCACGGTTTCCCTCCCCCGCGCGGGGAGGGTAGCAGAGCTAGGAGCGTCAGCGACGTAGCGGCGCTGGGTGGGGGGAGTTGCAGCAGGCGCGCCTGCGGAGAGTCCCCCCACCCCGGCTTGCCAGGCTCGCTGGCGCTCGCCAAGCAACGCCGCCCTCCCCGCGCGGGGGAGGGAACCAGCGGCGACCGTCCTGCCCATTGCATCCGCCGAACTTCGATGGTTCACATGCGCAAACGGGTTTTCGGGTTTTTATGACGGGTTATGTCTTGCAGCGCCTGGGGCTGATGCTGGTGACGCTGCTGGCGATCATCACGCTGACGTTCTTTCTGATGCATGCGGTGCCGGGCGGGCCGTTCGTTTCCGACAAGATGATGCAGCCGGAAATCCAGGCGGCGCTGGATGCGAAGTTTCATCTCAGCGATCCGATCTGGATGCAGTACCTCACCTATCTCAAGGGCATCGCGACGCTCGATCTCGGGCCGTCGTTCAAATATTCGGGGATGAGCGTCAACCAGATCATCCTCGACGGGCTGCCGACCACGGCGCAGGTCGGCGTGCTGGCGTTCCTCTGCGTGGTGGCGCTCGGGGTGCCGTTCGGCGTGGTGGCGGCGCTCAACCGCAACCGGTGGCCGGACACGCTGGTGATGGTGATCGCGACGATCGGGGTGGCGGTGCCGTCCTATGTGATCGCGACGATCGCGCTCTATGTCTTTGCACTCAGGCTCGGGTGGGTGCCGACGTTCGGCATCGACGACTGGCGCGGCTATTTCCTGCCGGTGTTTGCGCTGAGCGGCTTCTGGATTTCGTTCATCGCGCGGCTGGCACGCTCGAGCCTGCTCGAGACGCTGCAGCAGGACTACATGACCACGGCGCGGGCCAAGGGGCTGAAGCCGGGCACGGTGCTGTTCAAGCACGGGCTGCGCAATTCGCTGATCCCGGTGGTGACGGTGCTGGGGCCGGTGGCGGCGAATTTGCTGACGGGGTCGTTCGTCATCGAGCAGATTTTCGCGCTGCCGGGGATCGGGCGGCATTTCGTGCTGTCGATCACCAACCGTGACTATACCGCGATCATGGGGATCACGATCTTTTATGCGGCGATATTGATGGTGATGATCTTCATCGTCGACATGCTGTATCTGGTGCTCGATCCGCGCATTTCCTACGGAGCGCGGGCGAGATGAGCGAGGAAACAATCGCGCCCGAGATGTGGGCGCCGGCGGTGCATGACCGTGGAGCGAGCGAATATATCGCGGCGCCAAGCCTCACCTATTGGCAGGACGTGCGGCAGCGGCTGGGGCGCAACAGGCTGGCGATGGCCGGGCTGGTGTTCATCGTGGTGCTGATCGTGGCGGCGATCTTCGGGCCGCTGGTGTCGCCGCACAATTACTACGACCAGAACCTCAAATTCGCCAATGTGCCGCCGGTGTTCCAGACCTATGCGGTGACGGACAGCAGCGGCGCTGAAACGCGGTTCTTCTTCAATTCGGGCAGCCAGAATCTTTATGTGCTGGGAGCCGACGGCTCGCTCAGCGACCTGCAGCGGCCGACCAAGAAAGATCTGATGAAAAAGACGCTGCTGTTCAAGTTCGGCGACCGGCAGGTGACGATCGACACATCCAAGCTGACCATCACGCAGGACGATGGCGCGGTGCTGTCGCCCGGCGGCTGGCAGTGGAACACCGCCAATGTGCTCGGCACCGACCAGCTCGGGCGCGACGTGCTGGCGCGGCAGTTCTACGGCGCGCGGATTTCGCTGACGGTGGCGGTGGTGGCAACGCTGGTCAACTTCTTCATCGGCGTCGCCTATGGCGGGATCGCGGGCTATATCGGCGGGCGCACCGACACGATCATGATGCGCGTGGTCGAGATCATTTCGACCATCCCGCTCACGCTCTATGTGATCCTGATCATGGTGGTGCTGACCTCGGGCTTTGCGGCGGTGATCCTCGCCATCGGCTCGGTGTACTGGGTGGACATGGCGCGCATCGTGCGCGGGCAGATCCTGACGCTCAAGGAACAGGACTACGTAGCAGCGGCGCGCACGATGGGCGCATCGACGCCGCGGATCCTGGTGCGGCACCTCCTGCCCAATTCGGTGGGGCCGATCCTCGTGACGCTGACGATGCTGATCCCGAGCGCGATCTTCATCGAGAGCTTCATGAGCTTCATCGGGCTCGGGGTGACGCCGCCGCAGGCGAGCTGGGGCACGCTGACGTCGGAGGCGGTCGAGACGCTGCGGGCGTATCCATACCAGCTCTTCTTTCCGGCGGCAGCGATCAGCGTCACGATGTTCGCGTTCAACTTCCTCGGCGATGGGTTGCGCGATGCGCTCGATCCGAGGCTCAGGACATGAGCGCGCTGCTGAAGGTCCGTGAGCTTAGAACGAGCTTCTTCACCTCGCGCGGCGAGGTGAAGGCGGTACGCGGCGTGTCGTTCGAGGTGAAGCCGGGCGAGACGCTGGGGATCGTCGGCGAGAGCGGCTCGGGCAAGTCGATCACCTGCCTGTCGCTGCTGCAACTGCTCAAGGGCAGCGGACGCGTGGTGGGCGGCGAGGCGCTGTTCGAGGGCCGCGACCTGCTGCAGCTCGACGAGGATGCGCTCAGCGAATTGCGCGGCGACGACATCGCGATGATCTTCCAGGACCCGATGACCTCGCTCAACCCGACGCTGACGGTGGGCGAGCAGGTGATGGAGCCGATCATGCGGCACCGCAAGGTGTCGCGGGCGGAGGCGCGGACGCGGGCGATCGAGCTGTTCAATCTCGTGCGTATCCCCTCGGCGGCGCAGCGGCTCAAATCCTACCCGCACGAGTTTTCGGGCGGCATGCGGCAGCGGGTGATGATCGCCATGGCGCTGGCGTGCGATCCCAAGCTGCTGATCGCGGACGAGCCGACGACGGCGCTCGACGTCACCATCCAGCGGCAGATTCTGGCACTGCTCAAGGAGTTGCGCGACCGGCTGGGCATGGCGGTGATCCTCATCACACACGATCTCGGGGTGATCGCCGAGGTCACGGACCGGGTGGTGGTGATGTATGGCGGCATGGTGATGGAGGAAGCGCGGGTGGGTGACCTCTTCGCGCACCCCAAGCACCCCTACACGCAGGGGCTGCTGGCTTCGATCCCGGACCTCAGGGAAGAGGCGCATCACCGGCTGACGCCGATCCCGGGCTCGCCGCCCGACATGCTGCAGCCGCCGGCCGGCTGTCCGTTCGCGCCGCGCTGCCCGCATGCGATGGCGCAATGCGTTGCGGCGCTGCCGCCGCTGTTCGAGCCGGTGGCGGGCCAGCGGGCGCGGTGCTGGCTGCACCATCCCGAGGCGCCGCGGGTAACAGGCGTCAACGGCGATATCGAGGCCGTGGCATGACGGCACTGCTGGAGCTCAAAAACCTCACCAAGCACTTCCGGCTCGGCGGCAATCTCTTCGGCCGCAACAAGGCGGTGCTGCGGGCGGTCGATGGGGTGGACCTCACCATCGAGCGCGGCGAGACGCTGGGGCTGGTGGGCGAGAGCGGCTGCGGCAAGTCCACGCTGGCCCGCACGCTGATCCGGCTCTACCAGCCGACAAGCGGCGAGATGCGGTTCGACGGCACCGACCTCGCGGAACTCAGCGAGCGCGAGCTGCGGCCCTACCGGCGGCGGATGCAGATGATCTTCCAGGACCCGTATGCCTCACTCAACGGCCGGATGACGGTGCGCGACCTGATCGCAGAGCCGCTGGAGATCGCGGGCGTGGGCGACGGCGCATCGCGGCGGGTGCGGGTGGACGAGCTGCTGGTGCGGGTGGGCCTCAGCCCCGCGCATGGCACGCGGTTTCCGCATGAGTTCTCGGGCGGGCAGCGCCAGCGCATCGGCATTGCGCGGGCGATTGCGCTCAACCCCGACCTCGTCATCTGCGACGAGCCGATCTCGGCGCTCGACGTGTCGATCCAGGCGCAGGTGGTCAACATGCTCGAGGATTTGCAGGGCGAGCTGGGGCTGACCTATCTGTTCATCACGCACGATCTGTCGATGGTGCGCCACATCGCCGACCGCATCGGCGTGATGTATCTCGGCAAGATCGTCGAGCTCTCGCCCAGCGATGCGCTCTACCGGCGGCCGGCGCATCCCTACACGCAGGCGCTGCTGGCCTCGATTCCGGTGGCGGACCCCATGGCGCGGCGCGACACGGCGCCGATGGCCGGGGAAATCCCGAGCCCGATCGACATTCCCTCGGGCTGCCGGTTCCGCACGCGCTGCCCGTTTGCCACCGAGCTTTGCGCGCGGGTCGAGCCGCCCTTGCAGGACATGGGGGAAGGCCATTTCGCAGCGTGCCATTATGCGGATAGAGTGATGGCAGGGGAGCTTTCGGCAAACTAGCTGCCGGCGCTGCCGCGAGACGATTTTGGGACGTCATGCAAGGGACCGGTACGGGTCCCGGAACAGGAGAGATGCATGTTGAGGAAAGTGCTGCCGCTGGTGACTGCGGCGCTGCTGCTGGGCGCGGGCCCGGTGTTTGCCGCGACCGAGCTGACCTATGTGGTCAACAATGAATCGGCCACGTACGACCCAGGCCTGACGACGGAAACGTTCGCGCTGCCGGTCGTCGGCGCGACGTTCGAGGGCCTCGTGAAATATGCGCCCGACGGCAGCGTGGTGCCGGCGCTGGCCGAAAAATGGGAAGTCAGCGACGACGGGCTGACCTACACGTTCCACCTCAGGCCCGACGCCAAATGGGCGGACGGCCAGCCGGTGACGGCGGGCGACTTCGTCTATGCATGGAAGCGCGTGCTGACCCCGGCATCGGGCGCCAAGAACGCGCCGGTGCTGTACGCGATTGCAGGCGCCGAGGACTATTACAAGGACCAGAGCAAGGACAATCTCGCGGTCAAGGCGGTGGACGACCATACGCTGCAGTTCACGCTGAAGACGCGGCTGGCGTATATGATGCAGCTCCTGCCGTTCTCGGTGTTCGACCCGGTGCGCAAGGACATCGTCGAGGCCAATCCGGACGGCTGGACGCGCGACCCCAAGACCGACATCGGCACCGGCCCGTTCCGCGTGACCGAGTTCAATTTCGGCAAGTCGGTGGTGCTGGAAAAGAACCCCAACTACTACAACGCCGCCAATGTCAGCCTCGACAAGCTGACCTTCCGTCTTGTCGCCGACCCGGCGACGGCGCTCGCCGCCTATGAAGCGGGCGATGTCGACGGCATCGAAGCGGTGCCGGCGCCGGAAATCCCGCGGCTGTCTTCGGCCGACGGCAATGGCTTCATGGTCGTGCCGGCGCTCGGCACCACCTATGCCTTCTTCAACCCGGCGCAGAAGCCGCTCGACGACGTGAAGGTGCGCAAGGCTTTGTCGGAAGCAATCGACCGGCAGAACATCATCGACTTCGTGCTGCAGTCGGCCGACCAGCCGGCGATGGGCCTCGTGCCGCCGGGCATCAACGTGGCGGGCGAAGATTTCCGCGACGGCACCTCGGATTTCGGCCTCGCGCCGACCGCCGAAGTGGATGACGCCAAGAAGCTGCTCGCCGACGCCGGCTATCCGGACGGCAAGGGTTTCCCCGACACGGTGTTCATGACCTACACCTCGCCGCCGGTACAGAAGACGCTGGAGGCGATCCAGCAGATGTGGAAGCAGAACCTCAACATCGACGTGAAGATCCAGGCCAGCGAGTGGCAGGTGTACTACCCCGAGATCCAGAAGGTGCAGTACCAGATCGCGCAGATGGGCTGGGGCGCCGACTACCCGCACCCGATGACGTTCCTCGACAACTTCACCTCGGACAGCGCCAACAACCTCGCCGGGTGGAAGAACGCCGACTACGACAAGCTGATCGCCGACGCCAAGACCACCAACGACGCCAAGCAGTCGCTCGACGACATGCGCAAGGCCGAAGCACTGGTGATGGACAATATGGTGATCCTGCCGATGTATTACCGGAACAACTACATGATGATGAAGCCCTACGTGAAAGGCTTCTGGCGCTCGCCGCTGAACCAGCCGTATTTCGACGCGGTAAGCGTGGAGAAGTAAGGTTGGGATGAAGGAATGAGGGGGCGCCGCCGGTGGGTGGCGCCCTTTTTGTTTGGGGGATGACACTGGAGGTGGGAGGTGGACTTTGCAGTCACCTGGTTTCCCTCCCCCGCGTGGGGAGGGTAGCGAAGCTTGGCCAAAGGCCTGGCGAAGCTGGGCGGGGGGACTCTCAGTCAGCACTGAGCATGTGGAGAGTCCCCCACCCCGGCTTGCTAGGGCTCGCTGCGCTCGCCAAGCGCGCCGCCCTCCCCTCGCGGGGGAGGGAAAACAGTGATGACTGCCACCGCATCCCACCGAACCTCATTCCAATTCCCGAACCGTTCCCGGGAATGAATCCCCGCTTTTTGCGCGTGCAGTTTCCCACCGGGGCTCATAGAGTTGGGGTCCAGCGCGCGCTCGAAGGCGCCGGCGCTTGCAAGAAACATCGGGAGAGATGCATGCATTGGACACATCCGAAGACCCTGCTGGCCGGCCTTGCGGTCGTGACGCTGCTGGGCACCGCGAGCTTCGCGCTGCCCAGCCAGGCGGCGACGCTGCGCATGGCGTGGTCGCAGGACGCCACCGGGCTCGATCCGCACAAGCAGACGGCGTTCTCGTCGCTGCGGCTGCTCGAGATGATCTATGAGCCGCTGGTGTGGCTCGACAAGGACCTGAACGTCGCCCCGGCCATCGCCAAGAACTGGGAGTTTTCGCCGGACGGGCTGACGCTGACGTTCAAGCTCGACCCGGCGGCGAAGTTCTCGACCGGCGCGCAGGTGACGTCGGATGACGTGAAGGCGTCGTTCAACCGCATCCTCGACGAGGCGACTGCCGCGGCGGCGCGCTCGAATTTCCTGTCGATCAAGAGCATCGATACGCCCGACCCCGAGACGGTGGTGTTCAACCTGTCGCAGCCCGATGCGCCAATTCTCGTCGCGATGGCGAGTGTCAACGCCGCGATCGTGCCGGCGGCGGAAATCACCGCGGGCTCGATCGGCACCAAGGCCATCGGCTCGGGCCCGTTCAAGCTCGACGAGTGGGATCCGAACTCCAAGGACGTGCTGACGGCCAATCCGAGCTGGGCCGGCGGCAAGCCGGGCGTCGACGGGGTGACGATCTCCGTGCTGCCGGACGAGACCGCGATCCTCGCGTCGCTGCGCGCCGGGCAGACCGATTTCGCGCTGCTCAACGATCCACTGGTGGCAACGCTGGTGCCGAACGAGCCAAGCCTCCAGCTCAACCGCGTGCCGGGGCTCGCCTATAACGCGCTGCAGCTCAACCCGTCGCGCAAGCCCATGGACAACCTCATGGTGCGCCAGGCGATCTCGTGCGCCGTCAACCGCCAGGAGGTGATCGACACGGCGCAGGTGGGCGAAGGCCAGGTGACCGGGCCGCTGACGATGCCGGCCTATGCGAGCGATCCGAGCACGCTGTTCTGCTACAAGCAGGACGTCGACAAGGCCAAGGATCTGATGAAACAGGCCGGCATGGCCGACGGCTTCTCGGCCACCGTGATCGCCGCGACCGGCGAGCCGCCCTATGCGTCGGCGGAAGCACAGGTGCTGCAGAGCCAGCTCGCCGCCATCGGCATCAGGCTCGACATCAAGCTGATGGAGCTCAACGTCTATGTGGATGCGTGGCTGAAGGGCGATTTCGACATGGCGGTGGCACTGAACGGCGGCCGGCCTGATCCGTATCCGATGTACAACCGCTACTTCACCAAGGACGGCAATCTGCTGAAGGTGTCGAACTTCACCGACGACGAGCTCGACAGCGACCTGCAGCAGGGCCGCGCCGAAACCGACGTCGCCAAGCGCAAGGTGATCTTCCAGAAGTTCGAAGCGCACCTCGCCGAGATGTCGCCGTGGATCTGGCTGTCGACCTCGTACAGCTACACGGCGCAGCAGAAGACGGTGAAGGGTTTCGAGCCGTCGGCGACGGGCGACATGCACAGCATCGGCAAGGTGACGGTGGGGTCGTAAGGGCTCGAGCATAAGGGCCAGCGCGAGCGCGGTGCGTGGGGGCAGCCCCACGCACCGAGACCCGAGGAATACGACCACATGAACTATGTCACCCAGCGGCTGTTGACGTTTCCGCTGATCCTGCTCGGGGTGTCGGTGCTGGTGTTCTTTTCGATCCGGCTCATTCCGGGCGACGCGATCACCGCCATGCTGGGGACCGAGGCGGGGCTGCTGACGCCGGCGCAGCGCGCGTCGCTCGCCAATTATTTCGGCATCGATCAGCCCGTCTGGACGCAATATGCGCGCTGGCTCGGCGGGCTGTTCCATGGCGACCTCGGCATTTCGGTGACCTACGGCAAGCCGGTGCTGGGGGTGATCCTCGAGCGCTTTCCGCTGACGCTGGAGCTGGCGCTGCTGTCGGTGATCATCGCGCTGGCGGTGGGCATTCCCGCCGGGGTGTATGCGGCGACGCACAATGAGCGGGCGAGCGATCTCGGGGTCCGGCTGTTCGCGATGCTCGGGCAGTCGACGCCGAGCTTCGTGTTCGGGCTGCTGATCATTTATGTAATGTCGGTCTATTTCGGCGTGATCCCGGCGCTCGGGACGTTCACTCCGATCTGGGTCGACCCGCTGGCGAATTTGAGCCAGCTTATCTTTCCGGCAATCACCCTCGGCTTTGCGTTCGCGGCGTCGGTGACGCGGATTTCGCGCTCGGCGATGCTGGACGTGCTGAGCGACGACTATGTGCGCACGGCCCGCAGCAAGGGAGTAAAGGCGCGACGGGTGATCTGGCACCATGCGCTGCCCAATGCGCTGATCCCGGTGGTGACGCTGAGCGGTGTCGAGTTCGGCTATCTGCTGGGCGGCGCGGTGATCGTCGAGCAGATCTACGCCCTCCCCGGCATCGGCCGGCTGGTGCTCGATGCCATCACGCAGCGCGACTATGCGCTGGTCGAGGGCGCGGTGCTGTTCATCGCGTTCAACTTCCTGATCGTGAACCTGCTGGTCGACCTCTGCTATGTGGCGCTCGATCCGCGCATCCGGCTGGGGGGACGCTGATGCGCATCCTCGTAGCTCTCATCAGGCACCCCAGCGGGCGGATCGGCGCGCTGATCATCGCGCTCTACCTTGTCGTCGCGGTGCTTGGCGCGTTCGGCATCACGCCGCACAATGCGCTGAAGCAGTTCCCCATCGACCGGCTGAAGCCGCCAAGCGGCACTTACTGGTTCGGCACGGACCTGCTCGGCCGCGACACGGCGAGCCGGCTGATGCTGGGCATCGGGCAATCGTTCGTCATCGCCTTCGCATCGGTGGCGCTGGCGACGCTCGCCGGCACCATCATCGGGCTGCTCGCGGCGTGGTGGAGCGGCGTGTGGGACGGCGTTCTGATGCGGCTGATGGACGTGTTCCTGGCGTTCCCGGCAATCCTGCTGGCGCTGCTGATCATCGCCATCGTCGGGCCGGGGACGTTCACCAGCGTCGCGGCCATCGCCATCGTCTATACGCCGATCTTTGCGCGGGTGGTGCGCGGCCCGGCGCTCTCGCTGAAGCAGCGCGATTTCGTCGACGCGGCGCGCACCTTCGGCAGCTCGCAATGGTTCGTGCTGACGCGGCATCTGCTGCTCAATCTCGTGGCGCCGCTGACGGTTCAGATCACGCTGGCGCTGGCGTGGGCGCTGCTGACCGAAGCGGGCCTCAGCTTCCTCGGGCTCGGCACGCAACCGCCGGCGCCGTCGCTGGGCGTGATGCTGGCCGACAGCAAGAATCTGATGCAGCACGCGCCCTGGCTGATGCTGTTTCCGGGGCTGACGATCATGCTCGGCATCCTCGGCTTCAACCTCACGGGCGACGCGCTGCGCGACATCCTCGATCCGCGCACGCAGCGGAGGAGCGCATGAGCCCGCTGCTCACGGTCGAAAATCTGCGCGTCGGCTTCGGCGCCGACCCCAGGGCCAACGAAGTGGTGAAGGGCGTGTCGTTCGCGCTCGAGGTGGGCAAGACGCTCGCCATCGTGGGCGAGAGCGGCTCGGGCAAATCGGTGACGGCGCTCAGCGTCAACCGGCTGGTCGATTTTGGCGGCGGCCGGATCACCGGCGGGCGCATCCTGCTGCACCGCGCGGCGGGACCGCTCGATGTGACGGCGGCGGGCGACGCTGAGATGGAGACGGTGCGCGGGCGCGATATCGGCATGATCTTTCAGGAGCCGATGACCTCGCTCAACCCGGTGCACACCGTGGGCGAGCAGATCGAGGAGGCGTTCGGCATCAGCCGCGGCCTCCGCGGCGCGGAAGCGGCGCGGGCAGCGAAGGAGGCGCTGGAGCGGGTGCGCATTCCCGACGCGGCGGCGCGGCTCAAATATTATCCGCACCAGCTCTCGGGCGGTATGCGGCAGCGGGTGATGATCGCCATGGTGATTGCCGGCAATCCGCGGCTGCTGATCGCGGACGAGCCGACCACGGCGCTCGACGTGACGGTGCAGGCGCAGATCATGGCGCTGCTGGCCGAGCTTCGCCGCGAGACGGCGATGTCGATGATCTTCATCACCCACGATATCGGGCTGGTGGCCGGCATTGCCGACGAGGTGATGGTGATGCAGAACGGCGTTGCAGTGGAACAGGGCGAGCTCTCCGCCGTACTCGACCATCCGCAGCACGAGTACACGCAGCATCTGCTGCAGGCGGTGCCGCATTTCGAGAACGGCGCCGCGGCGCGGCGCGATGACGACGGCCCGCGCAAGGCGCCGATCGTCAGCGTCGACAACCTCGTGGTGCGCTTTCCGGTGGGCAGCGGGCTGTTCCGGAAGCCCGGCGCGGTGCACGCGGTGGACGGCGTCGATTTCGACCTCGCGCCGGGCGAAACGCTCGCCATCGTCGGCGAAAGCGGCTCGGGCAAGTCGACCACCGCGCGCGCCATCCTCGGGCTGGTGAAGGCGGCGCGCGGCAGGATCGAGGCCAAGTCCGGGCGGAGCCGGCGGCCGCTGCAGATGGTGTTCCAGGACCCGTTTGCGTCGCTCAATCCACGGCTCGATGTCGAGGCGTTGCTGGCCGAGCCGGCGATTGCCAACGGCCAGCGGGTGGATGCGGCGCTCAGGGAGCGGATGCGGTTCCTGCTCGGCAAGGTCGGGCTCGGCGACGACGCGCTGACGCGCTATCCGCACCAGTTTTCCGGCGGGCAGCGGCAGCGGCTCTGCATCGCGCGGGCGCTGATGCTCAACCCCGACGTGGTGGTGCTGGACGAGGCGGTGTCGGCGCTCGACGTGAGCGTGCAGGCGCGGGTGCTCGACCTCTTGATCGACCTGCAGCACGAGTTCGGGCTTGCCTACCTCTTCATTTCGCACGACATGGCCGTGGTCGAGCGCATCGCGCACCGGATCGCGGTGATGTATGCGGGGCAGATCGTCGAGATCGGCGATGCCGCCGCGGTGCTGGCGACGCCGCAGCACAGCTATACCAGGCGGCTGATCGCCGCGGTGCCGGCGATCGAGCGGCGCAAGCAACAGTTTGCGGTGGACGCCACGCAGGTGCCGTCGCTGGTGCGGCCGGCCGGCTTCGAGCCGCCACCGGCGCGCTGGCGCGAGGCCGGCGCGGATCACCGCGTGCGGGTGGAGGACTGATGCGCAGCGTGAACGATGTTCTGGACCGGGCGTTTACGCCGCTGGCCGCGTCCGTCGCGGCGGCACGCATCCCGGGCGGCGTGCTGGGGTTGGTCGACCGCGACGGCAGGCGCGCGGTGCGGGCCATCGGCAAGGCGCAGACGGTGCCCACCGAGCGGCCGATGACGGAGGGGACGTGGTTCGACCTCGCGTCGCTGACCAAGGTGATCTTCACGACGCCGCGTATCCTCCTCGCGGCGGAGGCCGGCGTGATCGACCTCGACGCGCCGCTGGTGAGCGTGCTGCCCGATTTCGGGCAGTACAATGTCGACAACTGGCAGCGCAAGGTGACGTTCCGCCAGTGCCTCGGGCACCAGACGGCGTTTCCCGGGGTGTTCCCGATCTATACCTATGGCACCGACCCCAATTTGCTGCGCGCCTTCGTGCTGCAGCGCGACTGGGAGGCGGGGCCGGCGGTCTATTCCGATCTCAATTTCATCCTGATGGGGTTTGCGCTGGAGCGGCTGGAGCGCCGCTCTATCCGACAGATGGATCCCGGGCCGGGCTTCGCCTGGTCGGCGGACCCGGCGCAGGCGGCGGCGACCGAGCAGGACCCGTGGCGCGGCCGCGTGGTGGTGGGCGAGGTGCACGACGAGAACTGCTACGCGCTGCAGGGCTCCGGCCATGCCGGGCTGTTCGGCACGGCAGCGTCGGTGCTCGATTTCGCGCAAGGGCTGCTGGACTCACCGGCCGATGCGCCGATCCGCACGCCGCTTTCCGCCAAGCGCACGCATGGCTGGGAGCGGCCTTATGACGGCTGGTCGGGCGGCGACCGGTGCTCGCCACAGACCATCGGGCATACCGGGTTCACCGGCACGGGGCTGTGGCTGGATTTCGCCAGGGGCCGCGCCTGGACGCTGCTGACCAACCGCGTGCATCCGACCCGGCATTTCGACAGCGGCATCATCGGCCTCCGCCGGGCGGTGGGCGATCTCGTGAATTTGGACTAGGAGTTTATTCCAATGGAACCGATCTGGGCCGTCGGACTGATGACGGGGACCGTGCTCGACGGCAATATCGATGTGGCGCTGCTGAAGACCGATGGCGAGCGCATCGAAAATTTCGGCGCCTACACGCTGGCGCCCTACCCGCAATCGATCCGCAGCCTGCTGGAGGAAACGCTGGCGCAAGCGCGACAGTGGAATTTCGAGGGGCCGGACCCCAAGGTGTTCGCCATCGCCGAGGAGGCACTGACGCGGGCGCAATCGGCGGCGGTGAAGGAACTGGTCGAGAGCGCCGGACTGACTTTGAGCGATATCGGCGTGGTGGGCTTTCACGGGCAGTCGGTGCTGCACCGGGCGCCGCAGCCGGGACGGCTGGGCGCGACGCGGCAGTTGGGCGACGGCGCGCTGATGCACAGATTGCTCGGCGTGAAGGTGGCGTACGATTTCCGCTCCGCCGACGTGGCGGCGGGCGGACAGGGCGCGCCGCTGGCGGCAATCTATCATCAGGCGCTGCTGCGTTCGATCGGCGCGCATGGCGACGTGGCGGTGCTCAACCTCGGCGGCGTCGCCAACGTCACCTGGTGGGATGGCGCCGACACGCTGATCGCGTTCGACGCGGGCCCGGCCAATGCGCCGATCAACGATTTCGTCAAGGCGCAGGGCCTCGGCGAGATGGACCGGAACGGCACTCTAGCCTTGAAGGGCGAGGTAGACGAGGCGCGGCTCAGGGAGCTGCTGACGCATCCGTACCTCACGGCGCCCTACCCCAAATCGCTCGACCGCTTCGATTTCCTCGCCAGCATGGCCGATGGCCTCGGGCCGGCCGACGGCGCGGCGACGCTGACGGCGTTTACCACCAGCGCGGTGGGCAAGGCGCTCGATCTGCTGCCGCAGCGGCCGAAGAAGCTGGTGGCGTGCGGCGGCGGGCGGCACAACCCGGCCATCATGCAGATGCTCGGCACGCGGGCAGGCGTCGAGGCGGTGCCGGCGGAGGCTGTGGGCTGGCGCGGCGACGCGATCGAGGCGGAGTGCTTTGCGTTCCTCGCCGTGCGAGTGATACGCGGATTGCCGATCAGCTTTCCCGCGACGACGGGGGTACCGCGGCCGATGGCAGGCGGGCGCGTGGCGGGGTAAGCGCCGAGTGCGCAGTCGGTTTTCCCTCCCCCGCGAGGGGAGGGAAACCGGGGGTGACTGCGAACGTGGCGATGCCCACAAGCTGAGGGTTGGGCGGCTACAGCGCCTTCTGTAAGAACGTTCTGGTCCGCCCCACGGGGAAATCCTTCAGCTCCCCGAACGCAACATATCCCGCGCGCTGGTAGACCTTCAGCGCCACCGGGTTGAACGTATCGATATACGCCCCGAAGCAGCCGCGCGACCTGGCTTCAGCCTCGGCTGCAGCGAGCATCCTGCCCGCAAGACCCTGGCCGCGGTGGCCTTCCGCGAGCCAGAGCCATTGCACATACAGCCAGCCCCAGGCGGTGTAGCCGGAGATGCCGCCGATGACCTCACCCGCATCGTCGCGCACCACCACAGCCAGCGCGATGCGGTTGGCAGGGCCGACGTCTTGCTCATTGAATGCCGACAGGCCGGCGCCGATCGCCGCGAGGTCTTCGGGCGACGGCGCAGCGGTGACGGCGAGGGTCACGCGAGGGCCCTGCGCAGATTGCCGCCGGCCTTCGCCAGCGCGGCTTCCGCACCGGCGCGGTCGAGCGAGCGGAGCAGCATGACGGTCGCGAGCTTGATCACCCCGCCGGCCGCCTCCAGCGCGGCGCGGGCGGCCGCGTCGTCGGCGCCGGTTAGGCTGACCACCATGCGCACGGCGCGTTCGCGCAGCTTGGCGTTGGTCGGGCGCATCTCGACCATGAGGCCGCGATAGACGAAGCCGAGCCTGATCATCACGGCGGTGGAGATGGCGTTGAGCGCGACCTTCTGCGCGGTGCCGGCCTTCATGCGAGTCGAGCCGGCGAGAAATTCCGGGCCGGTCTCGAGCAGGATCTCGATCTCGGCCGCCTGCCCCACTTTCCCGCCCGGATTGTTGACGATGCCGATGGTGAGCGCGCCGCGCTGGCGGGCATGCGCGAGGCCGGCCACGACATAGGGCGTGTTGCCGCTGGCGGCGAGGCCGATGACGGCGTCGGCCGGGGTGAGCTCGAGCGCGTCGAGGCCTTCGGCGGCGGCGGTGGGGCTGTCCTCGGCGTTCTCGACGGCATGGAGCAGCGCGCCGGGGCCGCCGGCCATCAGCGTGATAGCGCGCTCGTAGGGCCAGTTGAAGGTCGGCGGCAGTTCCGCGCCGTCCTGGGCGCCGATGCGGCCCGAGGTGCCGGCGCCCAGATAGACGATACGGCCATTGTCGCCGAGGCGGGCGGCCATGGCGTCGACGGCGCGGGCGATGGCGGCGCGGGCGGCGGACACGGCGGCGATGGCGGTGAACTGGCTTTCGACGATGCCGTCGACGAGCTCGGCGGTCGACCAGTCGTCGATGGCGGCATAGCGCGCCGAGGCGCTTTCGGTGGTGGGCATCGGGGCCTCGCGGGTTGCGGGCCGGTGGTAGCAAGCGGGCGGGGCGAAATCCAGCGTCAGGGCAGGCCGAGCAGCGCCATCAGCTCGCTGGCCGCGGCGCCGCCGGCGCGGTTGGCGCCGATGGTCGAGGCCGACGGACCGTAGCCCACGAGGTGGATGCGCGGGTCTTTCGCCACCTGTGTCGCGAGGCGGCCGGTCATGCTGATGCCCTCGCCGGGCCCGCGCAGCAGCAGCGGCGCGAGGTGGTCGAGCGAGCTGCGGAACCCCGTGCACCAGACGATGACATCGACCACGAGCGTGTGGCCATCGGGCCAGCGCACGCCATCGCGGGTGATGTCGCTGAACATCGGCAGGCGGACGAGAGCCCCGCCTGCGCCGCGCCGATGACGGCGATCTCGGTCTTGATGGCGATGGCGGGACGCGGGGGAGCGGCAGGTTCGGACATGAAACCTCGGTAGACTGGATGGTACGCGACGAACGGCTGATGCGGCGCGGTCCTCGCCTCTCTTGCACGCCCACGCCGGAGACTTTATCGCAACGTCCGTTCAACCGGAGCCAATTCATGACCATTACGCGCATCGATCCGGGCAAGCGGCTTTCCGCCGCCGTCCGCCACAACGACACGCTCTATATCGCCGGCCAGACCGCCGACAATGAGAGCGGCTCGATCGAGCAGCAGACCAAGGAGGTGCTCGCGCATATCGATGCGATGCTGGCCAAGGGCGGCTCGAGCAAGGCCAGGCTGCTGTCGATCACCGTCTATCTGAGCAGCATGGCCGATTTCGCCGAGATGAACAAAGTCTACGATGCGTGGGTGGACCCGGCGAACCTGCCGGCTCGCGCCACGGTCGAGGCACGCCTCGCGAGCCCGAACCTGCGCGTCGAGATGACGGCGATCGCCGCCGCGGACTGAAGCGCTCACACCGTCGGCGCCGGCGCGGGCCGGCTGTTGCGCAGATTGAGCAGCAGCGGCACCGCGACGGCATAGACGGCGACGACGACGAGCCAGATGGCGCCCGGCCATTGCTGCTGGACGACCAGATAGGCGCTCGAAAAGCCGAGCGGGGCGACGATCGAGGCGAGGCTGACGGCCGACGCGAGCACGCCCTGGAACTGGCCCTGCAGGTCTTCGGGCACGAGGCGGGTCGCCATCGACTGCAGCGAGGGCACGCCGATGCCGCCCAGCACGAAGATGGGCATGATGGCGAACACCATCCAGCCCTGCGTGGCAAAGGCGATGACCAGCAGCGACAGGCAGGCGGCGGCGACGCCGGTGAGGACCGTCGCGCGCTCGCCGAGAAGCTTTACCGCCGGCCCCGGCAGGAACGCCTGCGCCAGCGCCTGGCAGGCGCCGTAGGTGCCGAGCGACAGGCCGATCCACAGGCCATTCCAGCCGAAGGTGTCGTGGCCCCACAGCGCCCAGCAGGTGCCGTAGACTTCGCCGATGCCGCTGAAGATGAAGAACACGACGACGATGGGCAGCACCGGCCGCATCGACAGCACCCATTTGAACGGGCGGAGCGGATTGAGCGCCGCGAGATCGATTTTCCCGCGGCTGGGGGTGCGCGATTCCGGCAAGGCGAACAGCGCCAGCAGCAGATTGCCGCCATTGAGGATGGCGGCGGCGATGAAGGGCAGCCGCACCCAGTAGTCGCCGAGGATGCCGCCGAGCACCGGGCCGACGATGAAGCCGATGCCGAACATGGCGTTGAGCAGGCCGAAGCGGCGGGCCCGCTGATCCTCGGCCGAGATGTCGGTGATGTAGGCGGTGGCGACCGAGACATTGGCGCTGGTGAGGCCGGCGATGGCGCGGGCGAGCAGCAGCGTCCACAGCGAAGGCGCGAAAGCGAGGAACAGATAGTTGATGGCGGCGCCGGCGAGCGAGATCAGCAGCACCGGCCGGCGGCCGAGCCGGTCGCTGAGCGAGCCGAGCACCGGCGCGAAGACGAACTGCATGATCGCATAGAGCGCGGTCATGATGCCGATATAGGGCGCGACATTGCCCGCGTGGGTAACGTCCTGCAACAGCGAGGGCAGGATGGGGAAGATGAGGCCGATGCCGACCGCATCGAGCACGATGGCCGTATAGATGACGGCGAGGGGGCGGTACATGCTGGACTCCGGCCCGGACGGCGGCGCGGCGCATCGAGGCGTCTGCGGCGTGCGGGGGCAATGACGGGGAAGAATGATGAAGCTTGGATGCGCATGGCATGCTCCGGTGGACGAGAAGGATGCGGCACCCGCTGGCGCCAACACTGGTCTCGTCGCTCACGACCGGAAGGGTGTGTGCCCCGACCGCCTGGACGACAATTCGTCCACCTGTTTACTCCGCCACTGAGCGGATCAAGGAAAGCGGCCGCTTTTCGCGACGTGGGAGTGGTACGCTGGATAAGGTGGCGGGGCAAGGGGGTGCGGCGTTGGGCGTGGTGAAGGCCCCCTCACCCGCCCTCCGGGCGACCTTTCCCCCGAAGGGAGAGGTGGTGCTGGGCGAGATGGTGCCGCATCTTCACCTCTCCCTTCGGCGGAGAGGTCGATGCGCAGCGCCGGGTGAGGCCCTGCCGTAGGCTCGATGCCGACTGCTACCCACCGCGTGTCATCCCCGCGAAAGCGGGGGCCCAACTCTCACCTTGTGCCAGCGGACGTATGGGTCCCGCTTTCGCGGGGATGACACTTAGGCGGGGAGGGGCTGGTAGAAGAAGGTGCAGTCGGCACGATTTCCCTCCCCCGTGTGGGGAGGGAAACCCGTGGTGGCCGCGGCCCCGAACCCGGCGGTTACTTGCGGCAATCGGCGTCGCGGTGCTAGGGCTGGCGGATGGGGACGAGGCGGCAGGGTGAGCGACGCGCGCGGGCGGTGGAGAAGCCGGAGCCGCGACCGCGTGACGCGGCGCGGACCAAAAGCGAGATCCTGAAGGCGGCGCGCGACGAGTTCTGCGAGCAGGGATTCAACGGCGCGCGCGTCGACGCCATCGCCGAGCGCGCCGGCGCCAACAAGCGCCTGCTCTATCACTATTACGGCAACAAGGATGCGCTGTACCTCGCGGTGCTGCACGATGCCTACGAGGAGATCAGGCAGGGCGAGCGCGAACTGTCGCTGGCGCAGGCCGACCCGGTGGAGGCGATCGACCGGATGGTGCGCTTCACCTTCCGGCACTATCTCGCCAACCCCTGGTTCCCCCGCCTGCTGGCGGTGGAGAACCTGCAGAACGCACGGTTCCTGAAGCAGATCAAGGACATCGCGGCATTGCATTCGCCGCTGGTGGCGCTGCTCGGCGACATCGTCGCCAAGGGCAATGCCAGCGGCGTATTCCGCACCGATGTGGACCCGGTGCAGCTCTATATCTCGATCGCCGGACTCGGCTATTTCTACGTCTCCAACATGCAGACGCTGTCGATCATCTTCGAGCGCGACCTCAGTTCCCTGTCGATGATCCAGGAACGCGAGGCGCAGGCGGTGCAGATGGTCATCGATTACCTGAAAACGCGGCGCACGACTGTCGTCACGCCGGCATGAGCGTATTGACAGTGTCGGGGGTGTCGTAGACGTTAGTAACCAGATGGTGACTTAGCGCCGGGAGAGCGTCGTCATCATGAGCGGCCCGGGGAGGGCCCGATTTCATCAAGGGAGGACTACCAATGACATTGAGCCTCGATCGTCGACAGTTCCTGATGGGCTCGTCGGCCCTGGTTGCGGCGGGCGCGTTTGGCGCCACGTCCCCGGCCATGGCGGCCGATGTGCACCTGCGCCTCTACTGGTGGGGCGGCCAGGAACGCGCCGACCGCACCAACAAGGTGAGCGACCTGTTCGCCCAGGCCAATCCGGGCTTCACCCACGACGAAGACTTCAACGCCTTCAACGACTACTGGCCCAAGCTCGGCACGCAGGTGGCCGGCGGCAACGCCCCCGACGTGTTCCAGATGGATTACCGCTACATCGTCGAATACGCCAATCGCGGCGCGATCCAGGCGCTGGACGACTATATCGGCAAGTCGCTGAAGCTCGACGATTTCGACCAGGACCAGATCGAGGGCGGCCGGGTCAACGGCAAGCTCTACGCGATCAGCCTGGGCGCCAACTCGGTGGCCATGATGGTCAACAAGGACGCCTTCGCGGCCGCCGGCGTCGACCTGCCGACGCGCGACTGGAGCTATGACGACTACAAGAGCCGGGCCGAAGCGTTCAACGCCAAGTCGAACGGCATGCGGCTGCTGGCCGACGGCAGCCAGGGCGGCGATCCGCCGCTTGAGAACTGGCTGCGGGCGCGCGGCAAGGCGCTCTACACCGACGACGGCAAGCTGGCGTTCGATGCCGACGATCTGGTCGAGTGGTTCAAGCTGTGGGCAGACCTGCGCGCCGCCAATGTGTGCGTGGGGCCGGACGACCAGGCGCTCGATGCCACCGCGGCGATCGACACCACGATGATCACGCTGGGCAAGGCGGCGACGACCTTCGCCAACTCCAACCAGCTCATCGGCTTCCAGGCGGTGAACAAGGCGCAGCTCACCATGATCAACTTCCCGCGGCCGGGCGCGGGCGTCGGCGGCGGACACTACCGCAAGCCCAGCCAGTTCTGGAGCGTCAATCCGAAGTCGGCCAACCTCGACGAGTCGATCAAGTATGTGAGCTTCTTCATCAACGACATCGAGGCCGGCAAGGCGCTCGGAGTCGAGCGCGGCATCCCCTGCTCCAAGGCCGTCCGCGACGCCGTGTCGCCGACCCTCGCGGTGCAGGACCAGGAAGCGCTGAACTTCGTGTCGAACCTCGGCGATCTGCTCGGCTCGCTGCCCCCGTCGCCGCCCAATGCGGCCGGCGAAGTCGCCACGCAGCTCAACACCACGGCGCAGGCCATCGCCTTCGGCCAGACCACGCCAGAGGACGCCGGCCCGGCTTTCATCCAGGAAGCCACCGACATTCTCGCCCGCGCCGCCACCAAGGCCTGACCTGTGACCGCGCGCTCGCTCAGCGGCAGCACCGCCTCCGGCGAGCGCGCGGCCGTACGATCCGGCTGGTGGTCGCGCACCTGGAACGAGAACGGGGCGGGATACCTCTTCCTCCTGCCCTGGTTCATCGGCTTTTTCGGGCTCACGATCGTGCCGATCCTGAGCTCGCTCTATCTGAGCTTCACCAATTTCAACATGCTGCAGGCGCCCGACTGGGTGGGCGCCGACAATTACGTGCGCATGTTCACGCACGATCCGAAATTCTTCCAGTCGATGCGGGTGACGCTGCTGTTCGTGGTGTTTTCGGTGCCGCTGAAGCTGGCGTTCGCGCTGCTGGTGGCGCTGCTGCTCAACCGCGGCATGCGCGGCCTGCCGCTTTATCGAGCGGTGTTCTACCTGCCCTCGCTGCTGGGCGCCTCGGTCGCCATCGCGGTGCTGTGGCGGACGCTGTTCGCCGGCGACGGCCTCGTCAACAAGGGCCTCGCGGTGATCGGCATCCAGGGCCCGGCATGGATTTCGAACCCGCGCTATTCGCTGTGGACGCTGGTGGCGCTGGCGGTGTGGCAGTTCGGCTCGCCGATGATCATCTTCCTCGCCGGCCTCAGGCAGATTCCGCAGGACGTCTACGAGGCCGCGAGCATGGAAGGCGCCAGCAAATGGCGCATCTTCTGGAAGATCACGCTGCCGCTGCTGACGCCGGTGGTGTTCTTCAACGCCGTCATCCAGATCATCGAGGGCTTCAAGAGCTTCACGCCGGCCTTCATCATTTCGGGCGGCACCGGCAATCCGGTGAACTCGACGCTGTTCTACACGCTCTACCTCTACCAGGAGGCGTTCAGCTTCTTCCGCATGGGCTACGCCTCGGCGCTGGCCTGGGTGCTGCTGGTGGTGGTCGCCGTGTTCACCGGAATTTCGTTCTTCAGCTCGCGCTACTGGGTGCATTATGACAGCTGAGAGCCCGCGGCTGACGATCGTCACCGGCGCGTCGACGCCGGCCCGCATCTGGCGCAAGCGCGCGACCTCGGTGGTGGCGCATGTGCTGCTGATCGGCGCGTCGATCCTGATGCTCTATCCGCTATTGTGGATGCTGTCGGCATCGTTCCGGCCGGAGAACGAGATTTTCCAGTCGAACTCGCTGATCCCCAGCGCGGTGAGCCTGCACGGCTATATCAGCGGCTGGTTCGGGCTGAGCCGCAGCTTCGATACGTTCTTCATCAATTCGCTGACGATTTCGCTGCTCTGCGTGCTCGGCAATCTCGCGGCGTGCTCGCTCACGGCGTTCGCCTTCGCGCGGCTCGAGTTCAAGGGCCGCGGCTTCTGGTTCGCGCTGATGCTGGGCACGCTCATGCTGCCCTATCAGGTGACGCTGATCCCGCAATATGTGCTGTTCCTCAACATGGGCTGGGTCAACACCTTCCTGCCGCTGGTGGTGCCGAAATTCCTCGCGTCCGACAGCTTCTTCATTTTCCTCATGGTGCAGTTCTTCCGCGGCATCCCGAAGGAGCTGGACGAGGCGGCGATGATGGATGGCTGCTCGCCCTGGCGCATCTACTACAAGGTGATGCTGCCGCTGTCGCTGCCGGTGCTGACGACGGCGGGCATCTTCACCTTCATTTTCACCTGGGACGATTTCTTCGGGCCGCTGATCTACCTCAGCGACATCAAGACCTACACCGTGACGGTGGCGCTGCGCACCTTCGTCGACTCGACGGCCGAGTCCAACTGGAGCGGCCTCTTCGCGATGTCGATCCTGTCGCTGGTGCCGATCTTCCTGCTGTTCCTGTTCTTCCAGCGCTACCTGATCGAAGGTATCGCCACCACTGGTATGAAACGCTGATCCAATGAGCATTAAATTCGCGGCCATCGGCCTCAATCATTCGCATATCTATGGGCAGGTGGATTGCCTGCTGAAGGCCGGGGCGACGCTCGCCGCGTTCTATTCGCCCGAAGACGACCTCGCGGCGGCGTTCGGGGCGAAATACCCGCAGGCGACGCGGGTGAGCGACAAGCGCGCCATCCTCGACGACACATCCATCCCGCTGGTGCTGACCGCGGCGATCCCCGGCGACCGCGCCGCCATCGCGATCGAGGCGATGCAGCACGGCAAGGACGTGATGAGCGACAAGCCGGGGATGACCAGCTTTGCGCAACTCGACGAGATCAAGCGGGTGCAGGCCGAAACCAGGCGCATTTTTTCGGTGTGCTACTCGGAGCATTTCGAGACGCGCTCGACGGTGAAGGCAGGCGAGCTGGTGAAGGCCGGCGCCATCGGCAAGGTGGTACATACCGTCGGTCTCGGGCCGCACGCCATTCGCAACAACCAGCGGCCGGAATGGTTCTACGACCGTAAGCGCTATGGCGGGATTCTCTGCGATATCGGCTCGCACCAGTGCGAGCAGTTCCTGTTCTTTTCCGACACGCTCGAGGCCGAGGTGATTTCGGCGACGGTGAACAATCGCGGCAACTCGGACCGGCCGGGCCTGCAGGACGTGGGCGACATGCATTTGAAGACGCCCAACACCACCGGCTATGTGCGGCTCGACTGGTTCACGCCGGCGGGGCTGCCGACCTGGGGCGACGGGCGGCTCACCATCCTCGGCACCGAGGGCTATATCGAGCTGCGCAAATACATCGATATCGCCGGCCGGCCGGGCACGGACCATCTGTTCCTCGTCGACGCCAAGGGCGTCAATTATATCGACTGTTCCGCAGTGGAGCTGCCCTATGGCCGGCAGCTCATTGCCGACGTGCTCAACCGCACGGAGACGGCAATGTCGCAGGCCCATTGCTACAAGGCGATGGAGCTGGCGCTGAGCGCGCAGCAGATGGCGGAACGCGGCACGGTGTGGGCGCAATGAGCACGATCCGGACAGTTGCCGTGGTGGGCGGCGGCATCGGCCGCAGCCACATTCTCGAAGGCTATGTGCCCAACGCCGACAGGTTCAAGGTGCTGGCGATCTGCGACCTCGACCCGGGCCGGCGCAATGGCCTCGCCGACGAGTTCAAGATCGAGCGGCGCATCGAGCAGTTCGACGAGCTGCTGGCGATGGACGACCTCGACATCATCGACATCTGCACGCCGCCGGCGCTGCATTACCCGATGATCATGGCGGCGCTCAAGGCCGGCAAGCATGTGATCTGCGAGAAGCCGCTGGTGGGTTCGCTCAAGCAGATCGACGAGGTGATGGCGGTCGAGCGGCAGAGCAAGGGCAAGCTCATGCCGGTGTTCCAGTACCGGTTCGGCAACGGCATCCAGCAGGCCAAGGCGATCATCGACGCCGGCATCGCCGGCAAGCCCTATGTGGGCTCGGTCGAAACGCTGTGGACGCGCGGCGCCGACTATTACGCGGTGCCGTGGCGCGGCAAATGGAAGACCGAGCTCGGCGGCACGCTGATGACGCATGCCATCCATCCGCACGACATCTTCACCTACCTCATGGGCGACCTCAAATCGCTGTTCGGCCGCGTGGCGACGCGGGTCAACGATATCGAGGTGGAAGACTGCATTTCGGCGACGGTGGAACTGAAGTCCGGCGCCATCGGCTCGTTCACCGGCACGCTCGGCTCGGCCGACGAGATCACCCGGGTGCGGCTGGTGTTCGAGAACGTCACCATCGAGAGCGACCATTCGCCCTACAACCCGGGCGCGGCGCTGTGGACCATCCTGCCGCGCAACGACGCGACGCGGGACAGGATTGCGGCGTTGCTCAAGGACTGGGTGGACGTGCCGCCGCGCTTCCAGACACAGATGGCGTGGTTTTCCGACGCGCTCGACGGCAAGCGGCCCATACCGGTGACCTCGGCGGATGCGCGGCGGGCGCTGGAGATCGTCACGGCGTTCTACGCGTCGTCGCGCAACCACCGGGAAGTGGTGTTCCCGATCCCCGCCGGCCATCCGAACTATACAAGCTGGCTGCCGGAGGGCTTTGCATGACGGGAACCAGCATCGCGCTCGAACAGGTGCAGAAGCGCTATGGCGACGTCGAGGTGATCCGCGGGATCAACCTCGAAATCGAGCCGGGCGAATTCACGGTGTTCGTCGGGCCGTCGGGCTGCGGCAAGTCTACTCTGTTGCGGATGATTGCCGGGCTGGAGCCAATCACCGGCGGCACGCTCGCCATCGACGGGCAGCGGATGAACGAAGTGCCGGCAGCCAAGCGCGGCATTGCGATGGTGTTCCAGAGCTATGCGCTCTATCCGCACATGTCGGTGTACCAGAACCTCGCCTTCGGGCTCGAAACGGCGCGCCTGCCCAGGCCGGAGATTCGCGACCGCGTGCAGCGGGCCGCGGGGATTCTGCAGATCGAGCCGCTGCTGAAGCGCAAGCCCAAGCAGCTTTCGGGCGGGCAGCGGCAGCGCGTCGCCATCGGCCGCGCCATCGTGCGCGAACCGCGGATATTTCTCTTCGACGAGCCGCTCAGCAACCTCGATGCCGAGCTGCGCGTGCAGATGCGGGTGGAGATCGCCAAGCTCCACAACGACCTCGGCAACACCATGATCTATGTGACGCACGACCAGGTCGAAGCCATGACCATGGCCGACAAGATCGTGGTGCTGTCGGCCGGCAACATCGAGCAGGTGGGCGCGCCGCTCGAGCTCTACAACAAGCCGGCCAACCGGTTCGTCGCCGGCTTCCTCGGCTCGCCCAAGATGAACTTCCTCGAGGGCACGGTGAACGCCACCGGCGCCGGCAGCGCCGCGCTCAATGTCGGCGGCAATTCGGTGCCGCTCAGGCAATCGCTCGATGGCTACAAGCAGGGCGACAAGCTGACCTTCGGCATCCGCCCCGAGCATATGGGGATCACCGAGGCGGCAGGGATCAAGCTCGCCGATGTGCGGGTGGACCTGGTCGAGCAGCTCGGCGATGCGACGATGCTCTACGCCTCGACCAAAGGCGGCCAGCCGCTGACGATTTCGCTCGAAGGCCAGCGCGAGATCGAGGCGGGCAACACCGTGCCGGCCTATGTCGATCCGACGCGCTACCATCTGTTCGCGCCCGACGGTCGCGCCATCGATGGCTGAGCTGTTCGCGCCCGCAGGCGCCGCGCCGTGGGTCGAAGTCGCGCCGGGCAACCGCCGCCGCGTGCTGGTGAGCCGGCCCGAGCTGATGCAGGTCGAGTTCGCCTTCGATGCGGGCGCGATCGGTGCGCTGCACTCGCACCCCCACGTACAATCGAGCTTCATCGCCGAGGGCGAGTTCGAGGTGACCATCGCGGGCGAGACGCGGCTGCTCGGTGTCGGCGGCAGCTTCATCGTGCCGTCCAATGTGGTGCACGGCGTAAAAGCGGTGACCGCCGGCCGACTGGTCGACTGCTTCACGCCCCGACGGGACGATTTTCTGTAGGACGTCGAGATGCGCTGGCGGGCCACCACTGGTTTCCCTCCCCCGCGAGGGGAGGGAAACCGTACCGACTGCATATCAGCGAATGTGTAGTCACCCATAAAGTGGTGGGAGGAACCGAGGCCCTCACCGCTCCAGCACAATCCCCGCATCGGCCAGCATTTTGTCCACGTCCACCCTGCCCGCTCCAGCGATCGACGCATTGGCCGCGATCCCCGTGAGGATCGACCACGCGCCTTCGCGCTGCGACGAGGCGCGGCCGTATTTGTCCGCGGGCATGGTGGCGGGGTCGAACAGATAACCCAGCATCACCGGGTCGGCGCCGCCGTGGTCGCCGCTGCCGGCCCACACGTCGAGGGTCTGCGGCAGGCCGCCGGCGATATGGAGCGTGGTGGTCATGTTCTCGCCGGCATCGTGCTTGTCGCGCTTGCCGCCGCTGAACACGCCGTGGACCTCGATATGCTTGTGCCTCAGCTCGCCCTTGGTGCCGTGGAAGGTGATTTCGAGGCCCTCCCATGGGGAATAGGCGCACAGCGTGTAGTTCAGGAACACGCCATTGGCGTAGGTGGCTTCGACCTGCATGGTGTCTTCGATGGTGATGTCGTCGGCGAACACGCATTTGTCGCGGAGGTAACCGTCGGCATCCTCCGCCTCGAGGTACATTTCGCGCAGCGAGTCGTCGGCTTCGAGGTCGAGCCGGTAGTCGCATCTGTCGAACACCGGGCAGCCGTGGCAGCGCTCGCCATGGCCTTCGAGGCCAAGCTTCACCGCCATCTCGGGCGTGTAGAACACCCTTTTGCCATTGGCCGCGACGGTCTTGGGCGTGGACGCCACCCACCAGTTCATCAGGTCGAAATGGTGCGTGGCCTTATGCACCAGCAGCCCGCCGGACTTTTCCTTGTAGCGGTGCCAGCGGCGGAAATAGTCGGCGCCGTGGACGCGGTCGAGATACCAGCGGAAATCGACGGCCTCGATCTCGCCGATGGCGCCCGACAGCAGGATGTCCTTGAGCTGGGTGCGCGCCGGCGTGTAGCGATAGTTGAACGTGACGGTGACCGACTTGCCGGTTTCGCGCTGCGCATCGAGCACGGCGCGGAGTTTTGCGAGATCCACCGTCATCGGCTTTTCGGTCATGACGTTGCAGCCGGCCCTGAGCGCCCGCACGATGTATTCGTGATGGAGGTAGTCGGGCACGGTGACGATCACGGTGTCGGGCTGCTGCTCCGTGATCATGCGGTCGAACTCGGACGCATCGTAGGTGGCGATGCCGTTGCCGGGCTGCGGCGGCGCCTCGCTGACCGAGAGCGCCAGCCGCTTGTCGTTGACGTCGCACAGCGCCACCAGGCGATTGCCGCCGGGGTGGGTTTCGGTGATGGCGCGGCGATACATCTGGTGCCGCCCGCCGGCGCCGACGATGGCAAATTTTGTCTCGGTCAAACCCGTCCCCTTCAAATCGTCTTTCGCGCGGCGCGCGGCTTGACGCATGGTCGGCGCGACGCTTAAGTAACCAGACGGTTACAAGATCATAAGAGTTGGAGGCCTGCAACTGTGACTGACCGCCGCCTCGGCATCATCGTGCACGGCGTGACCGGCCGCATGGGCTACAACCAGCACCTCGTGCGCTCGATCCTCGCCATCCGCGACCAGGGCGGGCTCAAGCTCAGGAACGGCGACACGCTGCAGCTCGACCCGATCCTTGCCGGGCGCGACGGCGACAAGCTGCGCCGCATCGCCGAGCGCCACGGGCTCGCGCGCTACACCACCGATGTCGATGCGGCGCTCGCCAACCCCGCCGACCAGATCTTCTTCGATGCCGGCACGACGCAGATGCGCGCAAGCCTCCTCGGCAAGGCGATCGCGGCGGGCAAGCACGTCTATTGCGAAAAGCCGGTGAGCGACGAGCTCGACTCGGCGGTCGCGCTGGCGCGGCAGGCGAAGGCGGCCGGCATCAAGCACGGCGTGGTGCAGGACAAGCTGTTCCTGCCCGGCCTGCTCAAGCTCAAACGGCTGCGCGACGCCGGCTTCTTCGGGCGCATCCTGTCGGTGCGCGGCGAGTTCGGCTACTGGGTGTTCGAGGGCGACTGGCAGGCGGCGCAGCGGCCGTCGTGGAACTACCGCAAGGCCGATGGCGGCGGCATCATCCTCGATATGCTGCCGCACTGGCGCTACGTGATGGACAACCTCTTCGGCGAAGTCGAGGCGGTGAGCTGCCTCGGCGCGACGCATATCAGCCAGCGCGTCGACGAAACGGGCCGGCCCTACACCGCCGATGCGGACGACGCGGCCTATGCGACGTTCCAGCTCGCGGGCGGGGCGATCGCGCACATCAATTCGAGCTGGGACGTGCGGGTGCGGCGCGACGATCTGGTGACGTTCCAGGTCGACGGCACGCATGGCTCGGCGGTGGCCGGCCTCCACAAATGCTTCACCCAGCACCGGGTGAACACGCCGCGCCCGGTGTGGAATCCGGACCAGCCGGCGACCATCGATTTTCGCGCCAACTGGGACGAGGTGCCCGACAACACTCCCGCCGAAAACGGCTTCAAGGCGCAGTGGGAGCTGTTCCTGCGCCACGTCGCCGAGGACGGCCCGTGGACCTACGGCCTCGAAGCCGGCGCCAAGGGCGTGCAGCTCGCGATGCTGGGGCTGCAGAGCTGGAAAGAACGGCGCTGGATGGACGTTCCAGCGCTGGGGATTTGAGGAGGTGAGTCGCTGGCAACGATGGGCTGGCGCGTGGGGCTCCACCCTCATCCGGCCTTCGGCCACCTTCTCCCATCAAGGGAGAAGGCCATGGAATGGAAGCATCGGCTCTATGGCCTTCTCCCCTCGTGGGAGAAGGTGCCCAACGGGCGGATGAGGGGGAGCCACATACACCATGGCCGAAATCATCCTCCCCAATCCCGACCGCTCCCTCGCCACTTATGTGCTGACCGGCGCCCCGATCCCCGTCGCACGTCGCCACGCCGCCGACTTCTCGCGCGTCGCCTATGCCGCGGCGCATGTGGTGGCCGATCCGCTGGCGGACAACGATCCGTGGGTGACGCCAGCCATCGACTGGGACGCGACGCTAAGATTTCGCCATCGGCTGTGGGATTTCGGGCTCGGCGTCGCCGAGGCGATGGACACGGCGCAGCGCGGCATGGGGCTCGGCTGGAGCGAAGCCAAGGAGCTGATCCGGCGCGCGCAGGCCGAAGCGCGGACACGCGACGATGCGCTGATCGCCTATGGCGCCGGCACCGACCATCTCATGCCCGGGCCGCAGGTGACGCTCGCCGACGTCATCGCGGCCTATGAGGAGCAGGTCGGCTTCGTCGAGGGCGAAGGCGGCCGGGTGATCCTGATGGCGTCGCGGGCGCTGGTGGGCGCGGCGAAGACGCCGGACGACTACGCGCGGGTCTATGGCACCATTCTAGCGCAGGTGCGCCAGCCGGTGGTGCTGCACTGGCTGGGCGAAATGTTCGACCCGGCGCTCGCCGGCTATTGGGGCCATGCCGACCACGATGCGGCGATGGAGGTGTGCCTCGCGGTGATCGCGGCCAATGCGGGCAAGATCGACGGCATCAAGATTTCGCTGCTCAGCAAGGAGCGCGAGATCGCCATGCGGCGACGCCTGCCGGCGACCGTGCGGATGTATACCGGCGACGATTTCAACTATGCCGAACTGATCGCAGGCGACGACGCAGGGCATTCGGATGCGCTGCTCGGCATCTTCGATGCCATCGCGCCGGTGGCGTCGGCGGCCCTCGCGGCGCTGGGGCGCGGCAGCGAGAACGAGTTCTTCGAGCTGCTCGAGCCGACGGTGCCGCTCAGCCGACATATCTTTGCGGCGCCGACGCGCTTCTACAAGACCGGGGTCGTGTTCCTCGCCTACCTCAACGGCCTGCAGGCGCATTTCGCCATGGCGGGCGGGCAGCAATCGGCGCGCTCGCTGCAGCACCTCGCGCAATTGTTCCGGCTGGCCGACAAGGCCCGCGTGCTGGCCGACCCGGACCTCGCGGTGGCGCGGATGCGGCGCTTGCTCGCCGTCCATGGCGTGAGCTGAGCGGTGGCCGGCAGCGAGCTTTCGATCAATCTGGCGACGCTGCGCTGCGGCTGGAGCCTGGCGCAGATGGTCGAGGGCTGCGCGCGCCATGGCGTACGGGCGATTGCGCCGTGGCGCGACCAAATGGAGGCGGTCGGGCTCGACGAGGCCGTGCGCATCGTCAAGGCCAATGGGATGCACGTCACCGGGCTTTGCCGCGGCGGCATGTTCCCCGCGGCCACGCCGGCCGAGCGGCAGGAACGGATCGACGACAATCGCCGCGCCATCGACGAAGCGGCGGCGCTCGGTGCGGATTGCCTCGTCTTGGTGGTGGGCGGCCTGCCCGCCGGCTCGCGCGATATCGCGGGCGCGCGGCAGATGGTGGCCGATGGGATCGGCGCGGTGCTGGATCATGCCAGGACGAGCGGTGTTCCACTGGCGATCGAGCCGCTGCATCCGATGTATGCGGCGGACCGCTCCTGTATCAACACCATCGCGCAGGCGCTCGATATGTGCGCCGGGTTGGGTGATGGCGTGGGCGTCGCCATCGACGTCTACCATACCTGGTGGGATCCGGCGCTTGCCGCGAGCATCGCCCGCGCCGGGCGCGAGGGGCGCATCCTTGCGCATCACATCTGCGACTGGCTGGTGCCGACAAAGGACCTGCTGCTCGACCGCGGCATGATTGGCGACGGCGTGATCGACCTCAAGGCGCTTCGCGCCATGATCGAAGCGGCCGGCTATCACGGCCCGCAGGAGGTCGAAATCTTCAGCCAGAACGACTGGTGGAAACGGCCGGGCGACGAGGTGATCGCGACCGTCGTCGAGCGCTTCGCGACGGTCTGCTAGGCCCCCGCCCTGCCCCAGCTCTCGCGTTCGGCGGTGGCGTAGCCGTCGGTGCGCAGCAGCGCATCGGCGAGAAGATCGGCCATGATCGAATCGTCGGTGCCGTCGCCCTCGAAGCTTTCGACCCAGCCGAAGCGCCGCTCGATCTCGGCCGGCTCGAGATTTTCGGTGGGCGTGCCCATGGCGTCGCCGACGCGGCCATAGATCAGGCAGGCGGCGGCATGGCCGATCAGGCGATCCGGATGCGAGTCACCGGCAGGCATGGGCAATCCTCACGAAAAGCGCGCCTGCGTCTTACGCCGCGGCGGCACGAACCGCACGTCATATTTCGGAATGACGTTCTAAAAGTGCCCGACTGTTACGCCGGCCCTTTGAGCGCCCGGCTGATCGAGCCCAGCAGCATCATGATGCGCGCGAAACCCATCAGCAGCAGGCCGCCGAGGAACGGCCACAGCGCCCAGCCGAGCCCCGACGTGGCGGTCGCCAGCACCGGCAGCAGGTGGTCGGGGCCGAGCTGGTAGGCGGCATAGAGGCTGTCATAAATCGGCGGCGCGTCGAAAGCGACCAGCACCACGGTCACCACGGCCGAAATCAGTCCGATCAGATAGAGCAGAATGGCGATCATCGCTCGTTCCCCACGCCTTGGGGCGCAGTAGAGAGGGCGCCCGCGGCGCCGTCAACGGGGGTTTCAGCCGATCTTAACGGCAAAGCGCTACGGAAACTGCAGTCGGGAGCAGTCGCATGCGCAACAAGGTGGGGTTCTGGCCGCTGGCCATCGTCTGGGCGGCCAGCGCCGCGGCGTTCATCTACCACGCCGTCGCCACGGCCGCGACGGCGCCGCTGCTGCTCGACACCGACGACGCCATGCGGCTGACCGAGGTGCGCGATTTCCTCAACGGCCAGAGCTGGTTCGACATCGTCCAGCACCGGCTGAACACCCCCTATGGCGCGCAGATGCACTGGTCGCGGCTGATCGATGTGCCGGAGGCCGCGATCCTGCTCGTGCTCCGCCCGCTGTTCGGGCCGCTGGCCGACACCATCGGCGCCTATGTATGGCCGCTGCTGCTGTTGCTGCCGCTGCTGTGGCTCACGTCCAAGCTCGCCATCCGGCTCGGCGGACAGGCGGCGCGCTGGCCGGCGCTGCTGCTCGTGCCGTTCGGCATCATCACGCTCACCGAATTCGTCCCCGGCCGGCTCGACCATCATTCGGCGCAGGCGCTGATGACGCTGATCATGCTGTATTGCGCCATCGCGGCGCTGGACCGGCCGCGCTTTGCGCTCGGGGCCGGCGTCGCGGCGGCGATTGCGCTCGCCATCGGCATCGAAGGCCTGCCGCTCGCGGTGGTCACCGTCATCGCCTTCGCGCTGATGTGGGTTGGCGCGCTGAAGCATGCCGTGGCGCTGCGCGATTTCGGGCTGAGCTTCGGCCTCGCGATGGCCGTGTGCTTCGCGCAGGGCGTGCCGCCATGGGAATGGCTGGCGCTCAGGCTCGACGCCATCTCCATCGTCTATGCCGGCGCGGCGCTGCTGGCGGGGCTGGCCTTCCTCGTTTTGTCGCTGCTGCCGCTGCGCGGCTGGCCGGTGCGGCTGGCGACCGCGCTGCTGTTCGGCGGCGCGATTGCAGCGATCCTCCTCGCCGTCGATCCCGATATTCTGAAAGGCCCCTACGCGGCGCTCGATCCGTGGCTGGTCACCAACTGGCTGTCGCACATCGCCGAGTCCGCGACGTGGCTCAGCAGTTTTCGTGGCGATCCGACCTATCCGCTGGCGGTGTCGGTGCCCATTGTGGTTGGCATCATCGCCGTAGTCTGGAACATCGTTCGCCGTCCGGCCGATCGTGGTGCGTGGCTGATCTATCTGGCGTTCCTCGTCATGGGGGTCGTGGTGATGGCCATCCAGATCCGCGCCAGCCGCCTCGTGACGCCGCTGGCGGTGCCGGCGGCGGCGGTGCTGCTCGCCACGACGTGGCAGGCCTTCCGGGCGCGCAACCGCATCGAGACGGCGCTGGTCTTCATCGTCACCGCGGCCGCATCGGCCGGAGTGGTCGTCGGGCTCGTCACCATCCTGGTCGCGCCCGGCAACGGGGCGAGCGACAGTTCCGCGATCACCGACCGCAAGTGCCTGCTGCCCTCGGCCTTCGCCGATCTGGCCGGGCTGCCGCCCGAGCGGGTGATGGCGCCCATCGACATCGGCAGCCACATCCTCGCCTTCACGCCGCATTCGGTGGTGGCCGCGCCCTATCACCGCGACCAGCAGGGCCTGCTCGACACCTTCCACTTCTTCAACGGCCCCATCGCCGAGGCGCGGGACATCCTCGCGGCCCGCGGCATCGGTCTCGTCGTCATCTGCCCGGCCATGGCCGAGGTCCGCGGCTACGTGAACCACACGCCGGATTCGTTCATCACGCTCTATGCCGAGCACAGGCTGCCGGCGTGGCTGGTCGACCAGAGCCTGCCCGACAGCCCGCTCAAAATCTACGCGGTCACGCCGCGCTGATCCCCGGTTCGGCAGGCGGCGTCATTACCTGTCATTTATCGGCATTTGTTCGGGGCATTTGTCGTCCCACAAGGCCATTGCTGCAGCTTAGAACTGATCCTGACGGAGGAAAATCCGCTCGCGGCGCGACCGGCCGGCCCAGGCCAGCAGCAGGCCCGGCACGCCGATCACCGCCCAGCCGGGCAGCGCCAGGATCGCCGTCACCACCGTTTCGAGCAGTGGCCCGAACATCCGGGTCGCGAGGAATTGCTTAACGCTTTCAAGGCTTTCGGCGTGGATCAGGGTCCAGGTGTCGCTCAGCGGCGTCATGACGATGGCATTGGCGCCAAGCGATTTCGTGCCGTCGATGATCAACAGGATCACCGCGCACGCGATCAGCAAAGTGCCCAAAACCCTGAGAATAAGCCGCATCTTACCCTGTCCCGAGGTCGCGCCCTTCTTGCACGCCGGGCCGCACCCCACAACCCCGCGGCCAATCTGTCGCTCCGGCCGGATGATCGCTTGCGGTCAGCCCCCTGATGAGTATATTGCGCCGCGCCTTGGAGGGGTGTTCCGCCCCCTCCCGCCCCAGCGGCAGAGGCCCGCAGTCGCCGGTTCCCGGCGCCCGCCCCCAGCGCGGAGAGATGGCCGAGTGGTCGAAGGCGCACGCCTGGAAAGTGTGTAGGCGGGTAACCGTCTCAAGGGTTCGAATCCCTTTCTCTCCGCCACTTTCACCGCCTGCGATCTGCATCAAAACGCTGCTAACCCCGCGTAGCAGCGTGCTTTTGTCTTAGCGGCTTGGATCTGCCGGCGGATGGTTTGTGGCCGCCGCCGCCCCAATGTTGCAAAGCCCCCAAAGCCCTAAGCACACACAAAGCCCACAGCCCGTCTGTCCGATCGTCTGTCCATTGGCCGACGGGAGAGCCCAGGGTTTGGGAGGGACTTGGCCCGTTTCTCGCCCAAATTAACCGCGTTCTTGCCGGCGGATATTTTCGCACTGGACTAACCCCGAACAAGCCCCATTTGTCGGTCCCCGAGGCTTGAGGGCTCAACAGGATGTCCGCACGCAGAACACTGACCGCCACCCAGGTTGCCGGCATCAAACAGGATGGCGTCCACTGGGTCGCGCCCAGCCTTTACATGCAGGTGCGATCCGGTCAGGGAACGAGGAGCTGGCTGTTCCGCTACAGCCGGAACGATACCAATCAGTGGATGGGTCTGGGCTCGACCGGCGACAAGCGGTTTTGCTTCACCGGCCGCTTTCACTATGGTAGCCGAAACGATTGCGTAAAGGCAGTGCTCGCCCTAGGGGCGACAGATGGGCCCATTAGCCGCTGCGCGGTGTCGAGCATCCTTTGAACCAATCGGTGACATCCGCGCTGGCGCCAACCGCCATGAGCCAACCAAGCGCCCGACGCAGGGCGACGAAGTCATCGAGCTGCTGCAACGGATAACGACGCGACCTTCAAGGAGTTGATGCGGCGATGGGGCGTGCAGGCGCATAGTGCGAGGGCCGTCATCAGCATCGAGAGCCGCAGGAGTGGGCTCAAGGTCGAGCTGGTCGGGAAGGCGCGCTAGATATGAACGACCGTCGGATCTCGATGGTATGCACTCCGCTCAACGATGCAGGCGATCACCTCGGCCTATCGCAATATCAGGGTATCGCAGAGCCAGAACAGACGGAGATTACAAGTCTCCACCGGCTGATCAACCACTCCCCTGACCTGGGTAAGAGGCGAGTGCGGCAAGTTGGTCGAAGCCATGACGCGGCAGGTCGATGCGATGAGCCAGGAGGAACGTATGGCCTTTCCACCGCCGATGTCCTACCCAGCAACACCCAAGACCATAAGCCGAGCAGGCGAAAAGAAGCCCGTGCCACATAAAGCCCTTAGCGCGGGCAGAACGCTGTTCTGGCGCTACCATGCCAGCCGCGTCCTACTTGCCCGACACGGAGCCTTTGTGGCGCCTTGTTCGCGATGTCTGGGAGGGCTTGGCGACGCTGCAGGTGGGCTATGGAGCCCGTCCGTTACCCGGTGTCGTCATCACCTGAGTGCTGGTGTACTCGGCCACCCGGGGACCTGCAAGTACATCGGGATGGGTTTCAGCATCAAATCCGGGGTGCCGCTTGGAGGAGTGTGGCGTCTGGGCCACTTGTAGAACGGCGCGTGGTCGAAACGATTATGGTTTCACCCTGAACCCCGGAGTCCTGCGGGTCTCGGCCGCCCCGGGCTCCGCCAGTGGACCCAACCCTCCGCTTGAACGGCGTAAGAGGCGATCGGCAGTGAGGCCCTTGATGTGAAGTGCGGCTTCTTCGCCACTTTGCTCAAAAGCCCGCGCTCCGTGGCTTTGCGCGATATCGCGATGTGTGATTTGCAGATCACATTGTAACCACGCTCTACTATCGACTATTGTGCCGATGTTTCCGCGATATGCCGCGGCATTCCGAACGTCAACGGTAAGACGGGGGGGGTTACGATCGGCCGATGAATGGAAAGACTACGACCTGTCGCTCAACATCGTCGTCCCCAACAGAAAACGGCCAGAGAGCGGACGATCGGCGGCCCATTACCATGTCGAGCGGGATAGACGTCAGCTCATACATTGCGCCTAGGCTCAAGGCCTCCTCGCAGACGTTCTTCGTCCAGGTGGACTTCGATGGGAACGAGGAGGGCGACATCGCGCCGGCCTATAAGCCGCGCGACGATCGACGAGTGGAGCATTTTCGCACCTTTCAACGTTTTCGCGGAACGGAGACAAATTCAGATGCAAGACAACCGAACGTTCGAGGAATTTATTCGAGATTGGCGGACTTCGCGGATTGTGGCCTTGGGCCACGACGAGACCGTTACACCCAATGATCGTCACCTCGTTGCCGAGCAGCGGGCGAGAGAATTGACCGAGTTGACCATGCGGCATGGTTTTGAAGATGAACTAAGCAGAGCCGTGCGCCCATACCGAAGCGTGACCGAGTATGTGAAGGCTCTCTACGACAGTGCAGGACATGAAGCGAAGTGAGGACGCCCGTCATTGCCGCGACGACCCCGGAGAATGGAATGGCAGCTAGTCGCTTCATAGTCAGGTGCCGCGGCAGCGGCTAGGTTTTTTGCCACCGCGGCGACGGTGCCGGGCCTCCAAGAGCCGTGAAGATGCCGCCAACGCAGTAGTCGCCGCGACATCGAACGGTGGCCCAGTCTTAGGTTTGCCGTCGTTCTACACCGACGCCCAGTTTCTTGGCATGGATGGAGTCCGCCGCGGGAAACACGCGGCGCAAATGCTCGAGGGCGATGCGGTCGATGGTGCGCCGATCAAGATCAATCCGCTCCTCGAGATTTTCGTTGCCGGCGAATGCCTCCAGCGCCGCGTGCAGATCCGGGTCCCAGTTCGCGCCAGCGGGCGCAGACCACCCTGCCCGCCGCAACATGGAGCGCAACTCATCCAGAACAGCGCCGGCAAGCGGCAGTCGCTCTGTGGGGCCGGCAGGAAAGTAGAGCTCGTGCAGTTCCATCAGTCGCGCCAATTCGGTGATGGGGGCCACGTGATCATCGACGCGCAGATCGAGCACGGTATCGCCGAGACCTTGGTAGCCGGCGCCTTTGCGCATGATTTTGATGGCCGCCGACTGGCGCCCACGGCGGTCGCCGCCGGCCTGGTCGCCTGCCGCGAGCGCGCTAAACAGCCGCTGCGCCAGCGGCCCGGATGATGCCTCGTAGGCCGCGACCATCGCATCGATGACCTGTGGGCCAGCCAGACAATTTCCCTGACACGCAAAGCCGTCTCCAAGCCGGTGGCCGGCCCAGGGCTGACACCCGGCACCGGTGTGGCTCGCGACCACGCCATCGGCGCCCACCATGCCGACCTGCCGGCGGTCCGCGCGGTCGTCGCGCGCAAGCAGCTCGGGCAGCACGTCGGCGGCCGATGACTGGCCCAAACGCGCCAGACCGTCAGGACCGAACGTAGTGTTGGCCAATGCCTGGGTCGCGACCGCCCCCTGCCCGGCCGCGACCCACGGCACGATGCTGCCCACCGCGAGGAATTTGGAGGCGACGGCGACGCCCACATCGCCGGTTTGCGGCACGATGGCTACGATGGAAAAAGTCACGACGGTCCTCCCCGCGCTGCGATCACATTGCGTCGTTGCAACCATCGAGCCTTGGCGGCATGTTGCACGCTGCTAGCGTTCCGTAAAACTTACGCCCAAGCGATCCTTGGACGCAACGTGTCGAGGTAGCGGAGGGCGTTGGATCGCATATACACCGCGACTGTTGCTAGATATTCACCGCGTTTTGCCCTCAATAATGTACTGTTGTGGCGTGCTCGTTTGAACGAGTCATCAAAGCGACGCCTAGAGAGTTCGATGGACACGCGGTTTCTAGAAAGTTTTGTGGCGGTTGTAGAGTTTGGTTCTATTGCTGAGGCCGGTCGTCGCTTGAATGTGACCCCGGCCGGCATCGCGCAGCGGGTTCGCGTTCTTGAGGAAGAGTTTGGTACCAGCCTAATTGCGCGCATGGGTCGCCGCGTACAGCCTACGGAGGCGGGAATGGCGGTGTTCGCTAAAGCTCGGACATTGCTACACGGCATACATTCACTGCGCCAGGTGGCTCTAGATGGAACGCATGCGGGCGAACTACGGCTGGGTGCAGTTTCGACCGCAATGACTGGCATTCTTCCGCGCGTATTGAGCGGATTGAGCGCCAGTCATCCCAACGTAAATGTCTTTGTTGCACCAGGGACGTCGATGGACCTCTATGATCGGGTTCTTCAGGGCGAGCTCGACGCAGCGATCATCGTTGCTCCCCCGTTCCGCATGCCAAAGTTCTGCGATTGGCACCTTATTCGAACCGAACCGCTCATCCTCATCCGGCCGAAAGACCTACCAGACGCCGATCCACGGACCCTGCTGATGAAACAGCCTTTCATCCGCTATGACCGCAACCATTGGGGTGGACGCCTCGCGGAAACTTATCTGCGAGTGTCCCGCATCGTGCCAGTAGAACGCTTTGAACTCGACGCGCTTGAAGCGATCGCGGTGATGGTCGACAGCGGGCTGGGCGTCTCGCTGGTGCCTGATTGGGCTCCACCATGGCCCGCGGGCATCAACATCGGCAGGACTGTCATTCCAAACCCAGAATTTTCGCGCGAAATCGGCATGGTCTGGTTGCGATCAAGTGCAAGCCTCCGCGTCATTGGGGCATTTCTAGAGCGGGTCGCGACCGTTAATGCTCAAGACTGATTTAGGTGGCGCGCTCCAGCGCACACACAAGATCGAGCTCTACCATGCCACCGCTCGGCAGCGAAGCGACCCCCACGGCCGTGCGCGCGTGTGCGCCAGCCTCATCGCCTAAAATGTCGGCAAAGGCCTGCGATGCGCCGTCCATCACCGCGCTGTGCGAGCCGAAGTCGGGCTCGCTCATCACGTAACCGGTCATCCGCAGGAGGCGCACGCGCTCACCGGGGCGCAACTGCGCATCGATGACGCTCAGTGCCCGCAGCGCCGCGACGTGCGCCGCGAGCTTTGCGCGATCCAGGTCGGTTGCCGTCGCGGGGCCGGCTATGGTGCTCTCGCCTAAGCGGGACACTTGTCCGCTCAGATAGAGCATGTCACCATGGCGTACCGCCGGCCGGTAGTGACCGCGCGGTGCGATCGCTTCGAGAGCCAGTCCGCGTCGGGCGCATTCGTCGGCAATGTACCCCATATGAGTTCTCCGCCGGTCAGGCGTAGCGCGTCGAGATGATGCGCTCCAGTGCGCGGATGCCTTGGGCTTCGCCACCGAAGGGGCCGTGCGGACGCGCTTCCGGATTCCAAGCCATGATATCGAAATGCGCCCAAGCCGTCGCCTGCTCGACAAAGCGCCGCATGAACAGCGCTGCGACAACCGAGCCGGCAAAGCCATCGGTCGTGACATTGTTGGTGTCGGCGGTCTTCGACGCAAGTCGTGTCTCGTAGGGCCGCCAGAGCGGCATGCGCCACAGCGGATCCTCAACGGCGACTGAAGCCGCGGCGATCTCGGCCGCGAGCCCTTCATGGTCGGTGTAAAAGGGCGGCAAGTCCGGGCCAAGCGCAACGCGTGCTGCGCCGGTTAAAGTGGCCATGTCGATCAGCAGGTCAGGCTTTTCCTCATCGGCCAGCGCGAGCGCATCGGCCAGGATCAACCGGCCCTCTGCATCCGTGTTGCCGATTTCGACCGTGATGCCCTTGCGGCTGCGTAGGATGTCGCCCGGACGAAAGGCATTGCCGGCAATCGAGTTCTCAACGGCAGGGATCAGCACACGCAGGCGTAGCTTCAGGCGCGCCGACATGATCATCGATGCGAGGCCGAGCACGTTAGCCGCGCCACCCATGTCCTTTTTCATCAGCAGCATGCCGCTTGGCGGCTTGATGTCGAGCCCTCCGGTGTCGAAGCACACGCCCTTGCCCACCAGCGTGACCTTCGGCGCGCCCTGCGGGCCCCAGCGCATATCGATGAGACGTGGCGCATCCACCGAAGCGCGTCCGACGGCGTGGATCATCGGGAAGTTCTTGGCGAGCAGTTCATCGCCGGTGATCACGGTGATCTTGGCGCTGTGGGCCGAGGCCAGATCACGCACTGCCTTTTCGAGCTCGTTCGGGCTCATATCGTTGGTCGGCGTATTGACGAGATCGCGCGTGAGAAACACACCGGCCGCGATGCGTCGGACGTTTTCGCCGTTGGCGCCAGCAACGCTGACTCGCAGCTTTCGCGTCGGCTTCTTGCCGTAGCGGGTGAAGGCATAGCCGCCCATCACCGCGCCAAGGGCAGCGAGATCGCCATTGGTCGGCGTTACGACATGCCACTCGCCTTCCGGCAGCAATGTCGCCAAAGAACCCGCCGCAAGCCCGAACTTTGTATCGCCCATGCCGACCAGCGCGGCGGCGATGGCGCCGTCCTTGCCGGGCAGCATCAGCGTCGAGCCGGCCTCGCCGGTGAAGCCGTTGGCAGCAACCCATTTGACCGCGGCTTTGTCGAGGCCGGCGGCCGCCAACTGGTTACGACCGACCAGATAGACCGGGCGCGAGGCGGCAGATTGATTGTCGATGAGTTCAACGGGCATGATTTCCTCGGAAGAACAGACGACCTTAGTAACCGCGGGTCTTGTCGAACAGGTTTCGGAGCGGCTCGCCGCGGGTGAAGCGACCAAGATTGTCGAGGAAAATGTCGACGATCCTGCCGTTCTCGGCCCCTACCGTGCTGGCCGAGTGAGGTGAGATCAGCACATTGGGGAGATCCCACATCGGGCTCTCCTTGGGTAGCGGCTCGACCTCGAACACGTCGAGCGCGGCGCCCTTGATGCGTCCCGACTTCAAGCCTTCGACCATCGCCGCTTCGTTGATGACGCCACCCCGCGAGATGTTGACGATCACCGCGCCCGGCTTCAGCGCCTCGACCTGCGGGCGGTCGATCAGGAGCCTGGTTTCGTCGGTCAGCGGGCAAGCGAGGATCAGGGCATCAACCTGGGGCAGAACGTCGAGGAGATCGCGCTGGTTGACGAGCCGGGTGACGCCTTCGGGCAATTCCCCACCGGTGGTGCGACGTGCGCCCCAGACCTCAACGCCAAAGCGCGCGCAGTCTTTAGCGACTTCGCGGCCAAGCGAGCCGAGGCCAACCAACAGCACGCGCGCGCCATCAAGGCCGGGCGTGGTGTAGCGCTCCCAGTGATGCGCCCGCTTCATTTCGTCGAGATACTGCACGTCGCGGAAGAAGTGGAGAAGCCCGAGCATCGAGAATTCCGCGAGTGGCCGGGCATGCACACCCGAGGCGGTGGTGAAGGCGATGCGGCTGTTCTCGAGACCCGTCTTCTTTAGATACTCACCGATGCCCGAACTCGTCGCCTGCACCCAGCGGAGGCGCGGCGCATTGGTCGGCATGTTGATCGGATCGAGACGATCGAAATCGAACAAGATGTCGGCGTGCTTGAGATGGTCCGACCAGCGGGCGTTCTGATCCGCCGTCAACGTTCGCGGCGCGCCGTTGTGATCGGCGACGTAGCGGGGCTTGGCCAGTAGATCGGGATCGTGGACCACGTCGAAGCGGGCTGGGTCGAATGCGCGAATGCGCTCCACAAACTCATCCTCGAGAGGCGAGGCAATCAATATGGTCAGCTTCTCGCCGGGGGATGGGGCCGTCATGGGCGTCACTTCCTGAGGTCTCGGGGCAATGGATGCGTCAGTAGAGTAGCTGCTTGTCGAAGATATTGGTCATCCTAGCCGCATCACCGCGCAGATAGAGCTCGATGTTTTTGCAGAAAATGTCCGTGATCTTGGCGTTCTCGGTAGTCACCGTGCTGGCCGAGTGGGGATTTATCATGACATTGGGCATGTCCCACAGTGGGCTCGATGTCGGCAGCGGTTCGATCTGAGCCACGTCGATGGCCGCGAAGCCCATCTTGCCGTTGCGCAGCGCTTCAATCATGGCCACTTCGTCGATCGTGCTGCCGCGACCGGTGTTGATGAAGGCCACGTCCGGCCGCATCAGCGAGATCGCCGTGCGATCCAGCATATTCTCGGTCTCGTCGGTATGCGGGACGGTACAGACGATGGCGTCGGCCTGCGGCAGGAGGCGGTGCAGGTCGGGCACGCCATGAATTTCGTCGAAGACGTCCGCATGGGCGCGAGGCTTGTCGGGGCTGCGGGTTACGGCGATGACGCGCATGCCGAGCGCACGCGCCACAACTGCGACGCCCCGCGCCAGATCGCCGGCGCCAATGGTCAGCAGCGTGCGGCCCGCCACCTCTTCGTCGCAATAGCGTTCCCAGCGGTGCGCCTTCTGTTCCGCCTCGAGGAAACGAAATTTCTTGAAGTACATCAGCAACGCCATGAAGCTCCACTCAGCGAGCGGGCCGGAATGCACGCCGCGTGCGGTCGTCAGGATCAGATCGGACTTGTCGAGCCCGGCACGCTTCACGAACTCGCCGATGCCGCTGCTGGTGAACTGCACCCACTTGGCGCGCTTCATGTACGCTAGGTCCCCTGGCAGTTCCTTGGGGATGGGGCAGTCGAGAAAGATTTCGGCCTTCTCCAGCCCGGCGCGCCAGCGAGCGGTCTGCGTCCCGCTCCGCTTGAAGGTCTGTACGCCCTTGTGGTCGCAGGCGTAGCGCAGCGGCGGATAAAGATCGGGATCGTAGAACACCTCGAGCCGCTGACGATCCACGGATCGGATCTTTTCGACCAGCTCCGCTTCGAGCGGCGAGCAGATCATTAACTGTGTCTTGTCCATAGCCATCCTCGGTATTCTTACAGGGCGTGATCGCCTGATCATCAAAGGTGGGATGCGTCCAATTGCGCGGCCGCATCCCGAATTTAAGACCTTATTGGTCTGACACGCCCTTCAGAACGAGGTTCAGGTAGAACCGACCGTCCGGCCGCGGCTGGTAGTCAAGACGCTTCGACGTGCCATAGAGCGTCGGTTCAGTGAACATCCAGATGACCGGCGCCTGCTCGGCCACATAGGCCTGCGCCTCACTGCACATCGCCGGCCACTTGCTCTGATCGAACTCTTCGCTGAACGCCTTGAACATCGCCTCGAACTTGTCGTCCGACCAGCTCATGCGGTTCGAGCCAGAGTCCTTTTCGACCAGCAGCAGGTCGCCCTGACAGGTGTAGTCCGGACCCGACGAGCTGTTCATCAGATCGCGGAAGCCGGCGCCCTGCTTTGCACGCATCTGGGCGCTGACTTCCGGGCTGATGGTGCGGAAGTCCTTGATCTCGATGCCGACGTCCTTCCAATAGTCGACCATCACCTGGGCGACTTCCTTGTCCATAAGGTAGGAACCGTCGGTGGTGTCGAAGTCGAACGACAGACGCACGCCGTCCTTGGCGCGAACGCCGTCGGGGCCTGGCACCCAGCCCACCGCATCGAGCAACTGCTTGGCCTTCTCCGGATCATACGGATAGGGCTTCACGTTGGGATCGTTGTTGGGCGAGTTGACGAGGTCGATGGAGCATTTTGCCATGCCGCCGAACAGTTCCGTGGCAATCTCATCGCAATTGACGGCGTAGTTCATCGCTTGACGCACGCTGACGTCGGCGAGCGCCGGATTGCGGCCCTGCTTGAGGTTGATGAACAGACGACGGTAGCTGGGGGCGACCGTGACGTTGACACCCGAGTTCTCCAGATCGGCCTTGAGGTCCACCGGTACACCGACCATGAGGTCCGCGGTGCCGGCCTTCATTTCGCCGATCTGGGTTGCGACGTCCGGCACAACCTTGACGATGACGTTCTCGACCGGGGGCTTGCCGAGCCGGTATTTGTCGAAGGCCTTGAGCACGGTGCCCTCGCCGGGCTTGTACGAGACGAACTCGTAGCCGCCGGCGCCGACCGGCGCGAACGCCACCTGATCCTCGGTGTGCGTGCCGTAGTAGATCGGCGGCAGGATCGAGATTTCCGGGTTCACCATGTGCGAAGTGATGATCGGATCGGGCACCTGCATGTGGAGCCGCACATCGAGGTCATCGAGCTTTTCGGCATGGTCGTAGCGCAGGGCGCCGAGCGCGAAGTTCAGGTCGCCCTGCCCGGCCGCGAACAGCTTGGTCGCGCGGTCGAAGGTGAAGACGACGGCGTCGGCGTTGATCGGCTCGCCATTGTGGAACACAAGACCGGGCCGGATCTTGATGTCCCAGGTGAGCGGGTCGACTTCCTTGATCGATTCCGCAATCGCTGGAACGACGTTTCCGTCATTGTCGAGCCGGAACAGGCCCTCGTGGATCGACAACATGACGTTGACGTTGGACGAGTCGTACATCGGATCGAACCCATCGGGTTCGGCTTTGTCGAGTACGACCACGGGCCGCGAGTCGGCAAAGGCCGGCGCAACGGCAAGAGTCCCTATGGCTAGTCCAAGAGCCAGGATAGAAATTCGGACGGCATTTGTCAGTTTCATTCCAACTTACCTCCAGATGTTTGTCTGTTTCGTTCGCCCACCAAATCTGCAGCTCCTCCCACAGGTGCCTACAGAATGTTCTTCAACCTCGGATCCAGATAGTCGCGCAGCCAGTCGCCGAGGATATTGATCGCCAGCACCGTGAGGGAGATCGCGATGCCGGCCGGGATGGTCAGCCAGTCGGCCACCCCGATATATTCACGCCCGTCGGAGAGCATGGTGCCCCAGCTCGGAATAGTCGGTGGCACACCGACGCCGAGGAAGCTGAGCGAAGCCTCGGAGACGATATTGCTGGCGATCGTGAAGCTGCCAACGACGATTACCGGGCTCCAGATATTGGGCAGGATCTGCTGGAACAGGATGCGCCACTGACGTTCCCCGGCGGCGCGTGCCGCTAGGACGAACTCGTCGTGCTTGAGCGACAGCACCTGGCTGCGGACGATGCGTCCATATTGAACCCAGCCCGTCAGCCCCAGCACGAGGATCAGTTTATCGAGCCCGCTGCCGAGAACGGCCATAATGGTGAGCGCGAGCAGGATCGTCGGGAAGGACAATTGCACGTCGCAGATGCGCATGAAGACGTCATCGACCTTGCCACCGAAATAGCCCGACAATAGACCGACCAGGATGCCGATCGTGCCCGAGATCACGACCGCAGCAACGCCAACCGTCAGCGAGACGCGCGCGCCGTAGATGATGCGGCTCAGCACATCGCGCCCCAGCGCGTCGGTGCCGAGGATGTAGAGGCCCGAACTGTTGTGGAACATCGGCGGCTTCAGCCGCAAGATCAGCTTGTTGGCGTTCGGATCGTGCGGGGCCAGCCACGGCGCCGCGATCGCCGCCACGAGGACGATGATAAGGATGACGAGGCTGATGGTGGCCGCCTTCGAGCGCAGCAGCCGTGACAGCAGCTGGCGCTTCCTTCCGGCCGGCTTGGCTTCACTCAGGGCCTTTGGAGCAATCTCGATAGAGCTCATGAGCCATTTCCAATCCGCGGGTCAATCCAGGAATAGGCAAGATCGATGATGAGGTTCACCGCCGCGAAGATCAGCGCCAGCACGATCACGCCGGCCTGCACCACGTAGAAGTCCTTCGAGCCGATCGCCTGGACGATCTCACGGCCAACCCCCGGCCAGCCGAAGATGGTCTCAGTGATCACCGAGCCGCCAAGCAGGAAGCCGACTTCAAGGCCAATCGCGGTGACAATAGGCAGCAGCGAATTGCGCAGCACATGCGACGTCACGACCCGATATTCCGAGATGCCTTTGGCGCGTGCCGTACGAACGAAATCGCGCTGCATGAAGTCAAGCATCGACGATCGGGTCAGCCGCATGTAGCGGGCAAGGGGAAAGGCCGCCAACGCGATCGAGGGCATGACGAGGTTCTGCCAGCTGCCACTGCCTGAGAGGGGAAGCCATTTGAGCTGGACCCCGAACAACAGCATCAGCAGGATGCTCAGCCAAAAGCTTGGGATGGACTGGCCGAGAAGAGCAACCACCGTGCTGATCTGGTCGATCGGCTTGTGCGGATTGACCGCCGAAAGCACCCCCAGCGGAATGGAGATCAGCAGCGAGAGCACGAACGCCACCGCCGACAGCTCGATCGTCGCGGGCATCTTTTCGAGGATGACCTGGAACGCTGGCTGATGCCGTGTGAAGGAATAGCCAAAATCACCGTGCGTGGCGTTGGCGACGAAGCTCGCATACTGGATGTACCAAGGACGGTCGAAGCCCATCTTCACGCGGTAAGCCTGGATCTGGTCGACCGTCATGTGGTCGGCCTGCGTTCCGAGGATCACCTCGGTCGGATCGCCGGTGAGGAATATCATTCCAAACGACACGATGCTGACACCGAACACCACGATGATCGACTGCAACGCGCGGCGAATGACGTAACTCATGATCCCCTCACGCGTTCACCGCCGCCCAGCGGCCGCAGTTGATTGGTCAGGCGAAGTGACATGCGGTCCAATGCCTTGCGGTGATCTCGCGGAATTCCGGCTCGGTCTGACGGCACAGATCCGTGGCCAACGGACAGCGCGTGCTGAACCGGCAGCCTTTGGGCGGATTGGCGGGACTGGGCAGGTCGCCTTCGAGCAGTGTGCGATGGCGCTCGCGCTCGAGCGGCGGGTCGGGGATCGGAATGGCCGACAGCAGCGCTTTGGTGTAGGGGTGCCGCGGCTGCTCGTAGAGCTCGTCGCTGGGCGCCAGCTCCATCATCTTGCCCAGGTACATCACGCCCACGCGCGTCGAGATGTAGCGCACCATGCTCAGATCATGCGCGATGAAGAGGTAGGTCAGCCCGAGTTCGTCGCGAAGCTGCTCGAGCAGGTTGATGATCTGCGCCTGGATCGACACGTCGAGCGCCGAGATGGCCTCGTCGCAGATGATGAAGTCAGGCGAGGTCGCCAGCGCACGCGCAATGCCGATGCGCTGTCGCTGCCCGCCCGAGAACTCGTGTGGGAAGCGGTCGCGATAGGCAACATTGAGTCCGACCTTGCGCATCAACTCGGTGACGGCGTCGCGCTCTTCCTTCTTCGTCTTGACCAAGCCATGCACGCGCAGCGGTCGCCCGATGATCTCGTCAACCCGCATGTAGGGGTTGAGGGAGGCATAGGGGTCCTGGAAGATCATCTGCATGTGGCGCCGCGTCTGGCGCATCTTTTCCGGACTCTCGGCGCCGAGGTCCCGGCCTTTGAACAGCACCTGCCCACCAGTCGGATGGTAGAGATTTAGGATGGCGCGGCCCGCCGTGGTCTTGCCGCAGCCGCTTTCGCCTACTAGCCCGAGCGTTTCGCCCTTCATGATGTCGAAGGTGACGCCGTCGACTGCCTTCACCGCACCGACCGTGCGATTGAGGACGCCGGCGTGAATGGGAAAATGCATCTTCAGGTCCTTGACCTGAACGAGCGCCTCTTCGCTCATGCCGTCCCTCCTGTCAGGCGATCATGCCAGCAGGCAACCCTATGCTCCGCCGCAACCTGGGTTAGAGCGGGATTTTCCTGCCGGCAGCGGTCGGTGACGAAGGCGCAGCGTGGCGCGAACGGACAGCCACGCAGTTCACCCACGAGATTGGGCGGTAAGCCACCGATCGGCTCGAGTTTGGTGCGGACCTTGGCGTCAAGCCGCGGCAGCGAGTTGAGCAGCCCCAGCGTGTACGGATGGGCCGGGCGAGCGTAGAGTTCGTCGACGGGTGCGGATTCAACGATGTGGCCGGCATACATCACCGCCACTGTATCGGCGAGACGCGCCACAACGCCGAGGTCGTGGGAGATCCAGATCACCGCCGTGCCGAGTTCGGACTGTAGCTTTTTGACCAGCTCGACGATCTGCGCCTGGATGGTCACGTCCAGTGCGGTCGTCGGTTCGTCGGCGATGATGAGCTGCGGCGAGCACGACAGCGCCATTGCGATCATGACGCGCTGACGCATGCCGCCGGAAAACTGATGCGGATAGTCGTTGAGCCGTTTCGCCGGCGCTGGAATGCCCACCCGCGCGAGCATGTCGACGGCCTTGTCGCGCGCCTGGCGGCGCGTCAGCGCCTCATGCGCCATGATGTTTTCGGTGATCTGCGCGCCAACCCGCATGACCGGATTAAGCGAGGTCATGGGGTCCTGGAACACCACCGAGATGGCGCCACCCCTGATCTCGCGCAGCGCGGCATCATCGAGCTGCAGCAGGTCGGTGCCCTTGAACAGGATACTGCCGGCGACGATCTTGCCGGGAGGGGACTGGATCAGCCGCAGGATCGACAGCACGCCCACGGTCTTGCCGCTGCCGCTCTCGCCGACGATGGCAAGGCACTCGCCCTTGCGCACAGAGTACGAGATGCCGTTGAGCGCATTGACCACGCCATCGACCGTGTAGAACTTGGTCGTCAGGTCCCGAACGTCGAGCAGGACCGGCGCGCCCACAATGCCTCGGGACTGTCCACCCCCCAGCGACGCAGAGCCGGAAACTTGCATTTCCACGGTATCCGTCGAAGGGGGGACCGAGTGGATCATCCTTTCAGGCTTCCGCCTTTCGCGGCTGCGAGGTCACCAAGCACGCCGACCATGCGCTGCAGCGCCGCGGACCAACCCTTTTCCTCGCGCGCGTAGCAGACGCGGAAATTCCCCGAGGCGTTCGGCCCAAACTGGTACCCCGGGCTGATCAGCACGCCGGCACGTTCGAGTAGCGCCGTAGCCACTTCGGCGTCGGGCAATCCGAGAGCGGAGACATCCGGCCAGAGGTAGGCCGTCCCCTGCTGCTGATGGAGGCGCAGCCAGTTGAGCGAACTCAACGCATCGGCCGTCATCTTCTGCAGCGCCTTGAACTCGGCGATCCGGCCGGCTAGCCAGTCTGCGTCGTCGACCAGCCATCCGCGCAGCACGTGTTGAGCATAGGCAGGCGCGCGCAACGAGGTGATCGACAGCACGTTCTCAACCGAGCGGATAAGATCTTCATTTCCAACGAGCACGCCCAGCCGGTAGCCACTCAACGACTCGGTCTTGCTGGGTCCCAGCAGCGTGGCGGTCTGCGCCATCATGCCGTCTTCGGCCGCGAGGTGCGCAAACTCCGTGTCGCCATAAACGAGGCGGCAATAGAGTTCGTCCACCACGATCGACACGCCATACTGGCGGGCCAGCGCCGAGATCGATACGATGGTCTCGCGCGGATAGACCGTGCCGGTCGGATTGTTGGGGTGCGAGAATACAAAGTGCCGGGCGTTGTACCGCGCAAACTCGGCCTCGAGTGCGTCGAGATCGGGGGCATAACGGCCGGCGGCATCGAGCCGGAGCGGCACATAGGCGATCTCAGCACCGAGAAAGCGCAGCATGCGGGCCGTGAACAGGTAGTCGGGGTCCATGATCACGACGCGATCGCCACGGTTGACGCGAGACGACAACGCTGCAAATAGCGCGGCCTGCGTGCCTGGCGTCAGAACGAGGTTCTTGCGTGGATCGATCTCCACACCCAGCAGGTTGCTGATATTGCGGGCCACATCCACCAGCACCTGCTCGTTGCCGCGATAGCCGGTGTAGGCGAGCGATCCGTCGTTCGCCGCATGCTGAAAGCGCTCCACGGCCCAGTCCGGCGGCGGGAAGCGGACCGTATCGAAATGCGTGGTGTCGATGAAGTCCTTGGGGGCGTGAACAAGCACATCGATGTCAGCCTGCCGGACATTCGGAGAGGCGATCGAGCTGCGTTCTGGCAGCTTCAGCGCAACGATGCTGTCAGCTTCCTTCTCAAGATAGAGTGAAGGCGTCGACAAGGTCATTCGTTCCTCCTGATCACCATCACGATAGCGTATAGCGGAGGCAACAAAACCGACATTCATATATTGTCAGACACAACGAAATGTTGTGTCTCGTGACTTGATGGGCTTGGCGTCTTGAAGTGCCGTCGAGAGCAAGAGGCCAGAATACCGCCCTTTTGTAAGAGAACGAAGGAAATAGAGACGCCTATTGACTCGACCTGAGTAAGTTTTCGTGACCACGTCGACGTGTGGCTTAAGTCGTACGGGGCATTATTTTGCATTTATTATTGAAGACGCTTACCATCTTTCGCGCTTTCCATATTTCTTACCGGATGCGGAAGCCTCGATGAGTTCCTGTATGGAGCACCTATCGTCGGCGGTGTGAAGGGCGAGATCATCGACGCCAGCATCACTGCCTATGGTGGCTCCTGTCCTTGTCCTTACAACACTGACCGGGCCGGCCATCAGTGTGGCAATCGAAGTGCTTGGTCGCGTGGCGGAGGAGCTGCGCCCCTCTGCTACGAGGGCGACGTATCCCGGTGAGGTCCCATTTGGTCGACGTCGAGAGACCGTCGGCGCTTGTGTCCACAACCGCCTTGTCCTTGGTCGTGGCCGTGTAGATCTTGTCGTGTAGCGAGCTGTTGGCATTGAGGTTCGAAAGCGTCTCGGTCGTCGAACCATTGGCGTTGATGACGGTGACGTCCGTTGCAGAACGGGTGAGTGAGCCCGCCCCTGCGCCATCCCACTGATCGGTCTCCGAGAGACCATCAGCCGTTGTGGTGACAACGGTCTTGTCCCGAAGCACCCCACCGGCCTTGAAGTCGGAAATGGTCTCGGTCTTCGAGCCGTCCGCGTTGATGACTACGGCGTCTGTCAACGAGAGGTCGGTTACAGCGTCACCGTTCAGATCAGTGACAACCGAGGTTGAAAGACCGTTCCCCGCTTACCGTTGTGGTCGACTTGGATGTAAGCGCACCGCTACTGCCAAAGGTCGACACGGCGGTAACTACCGCACCGGTTGTGTTGACCGAGATACTCGTCTGCCGGTCGTTCGTTCCGTTTCCGTCGATGTCTTCGGTCGAGACTGAACTCAGTCCATTGCCGGACTTGGTCGCTACGCTCTTGCTGTTGAGTGCACCGCTGCCGGAATAAGCGGACACTGTCTCCACGGTCGATCCATCGCCGGCAAAAGTGATCGCGTCAGTAACGACCGCATCGGCTGTCGTGTGGTCACCAAGATAGGTCGACTGCGTCTTGGTAAGACCGTCATCGCTCGTGGTCAGGACCGTCTTGCTGGTTTGGGTCCCGCCGTCACCACTCAGCGTCGTGACCGTTTCGGTCTTCGAACCGTCGGCGTTCAAGATGGTTACGTCTGTCGAGCGGCTATCCGTCTCGTTGTTGCCATCTCGGTCATTGAGGGTAGTAATCGACAGACCGTTGCCGCTCGTCGTGACAACCTGGTCGCTGATCTTGTCAGCATCGCCGGTCCCGACCCCGCATAGGTCCTCGTTGTGGCCGTCACCGTCCCATCGGCGTTGAGTACCTTCGCGACGATCTGAGTGGCGTCCGTCACGCCATCACCGTTAGCATCGGTCGACACTGTCGAAGTCAGCCCGTCCGCGCTTATGAGCGTCGTCACCTTACTCAACAGGGTGCTACCCGTTGGATTGTAGTGCGACTCCGTCTGAGTCTTGGACCCATCCGCCGCCTCGACAACTGTAGTGATGACTTCCGGGAGTGTGTTCGTTCCCAGATAGGACTTAACTGTGGTCGTCAGGCGATCGCCACTCAGGATGGTCACCTGCTTGCCCGTCTGCACGTTGCTCGTGCCGGCAAACGTTGTGACCGTTTCGGTCGTGGAGCCGTCGCCACCAAGCACGGTAACATCCGTGACGGTTGCATAGGGACTGCTCTGGGTACCCTGATAGGCTTTCGAAGTGACAGACAACCCGTCCGCACTCGTCGTGGTCACGCTCTTGTCGATCTGAACCGTACCCGCGCCGTTCTTTGTGACAACGGTGGTCGTCGAGGAGTGGTCCCCGTTGATGACGGTCGTAGTTGTCTGGACCCCATCGAACGTCCCATCACCATTGAGATCGGACTGAACAGTCTGGGTAAGACCGTCGCCGCTCGTCGTCGTCACCGACCTCGATAGTAAGGTGACGCCATTTGGCGAGTAGACCGACTTGGTATCCACGGAACTGCCGCTCACAATAGCGACTGGCCGACAACATATCCGTTCGCGTCATAGCTGAGCTGTGCGTCGCCAACCGTGCCGGTCCCACCGCCTGTTTTCGTGTAGCTGGCGGTACCGAGGATCTTCGATCCGTCCGGCAGATCGGTCTCCTGGTTATTGCTGATCAGGTCGATCGAGGCGATGCCAGCTAAACTCAACGTTTGTAGAGACGTCGTGCCGTCCGCATTGGTCACCATGACCTTGAATAACGCCCAGTCCGTATCGCCGGAGTCGAGCTTGTTATTGTGGTTGGTGTCGAAGATGTCGCGCAGCGCCTGCATGTCGGACTTCGCGGTCGGATCCCACTCCGAAAAGTCGATCTCGTTTTTGCGGCTGATCACCCCGTCATTGCCGTCATCGCGAACCAGCACGCCGTCGCCGGCGCCCGCCCAAGCGGTGCGGTGAAATTTGCCGTCGCCAGCCATATCGAGAAAAGTGTTCGAGCTGCTCTGCTGGGTGATCTTGATGCCGTTGCCATCGAGATCGACGAGGACAGGACGTCCCGTGACCTCGTGCCACCAGTTGTCCGAGTTCTGCTCAGGATGATCGTTGCCACCAGTGCTCGGAGCAGGAGCCTTGGGTGTGCTTTGGCTCGGCGCGCTTTGGCTTGGCTTATCGCCACTCGACGTATTCGCCGTTGAACCTGGGCTACTACTACCAGTTCCATCGGAACTACCACTGTTACTTTTCCCTCCCCCAACAGTCACCCACGTGTTGGTGTCGGGGTCGTAATGCGTAGTACCGTTGCCGGTCACATGTCCCGTGTCCAGGTTGATAACGGAGCCATCGCCACGAACCTCGAATTGATAACCGTCACCGGTCGTGAACTTTGTACCCGCGTTGACTACGGAGCCCGAGGCGAGCCGCACGGCGGGGCCCGACCCATTGGTCTGCGAGTGAGCAAATGCGCCTTTCGACGCCATGTCGTACTGTTCAGACGGGTTGATCGAGCGTTGCTGCTTGATTTCCGCATCCACCACCGAGCCGTATTTTAGCGTAGGGAAGGCGACCGCGGGCGTTGTATGTCCCACATTGTTGGTCATCGATCCGTCGGGATTCATGACCCAAGTATAGCCATCGGCGCCCTGCATCACGGTGCCGACAGGAATATCCTTACCGCTTGCTGTAAAGTACGAGGTGTTGTGAACGCGGACACCACCGGCGACATGGGTGTGCAGATCGTCGACTTCAAAATTGTAGGTGCGCCAACCCTTGGTAAATTTGGACTCCAAAGCGTTGCTGCCTTCAACGGCGACGGCGTACGCTTCCCCCTCCTCGAAGAGCGAGGCTGTTGCCTCCGAGTACCGAATATAGAGCCCCTCAACCTCAAGAACTTCGCCATCGGCTGAGATAACCCGTCGATCAGTTTTTAGGATATTTTCGATAGTACGGAAGCGTCCGTCCGACGCCATAAAATGATGGCCAGGCGTGACGACCAGCCCGTTGCTGAGCTCGATCCAGGTATCGGTAATGCCGCGAAATACTCTCGCCACACGTCCACGACCAAGGGCGCCCGTACTGCCAGCTTGCTCGTCAAAAGCGGCCACGATGTCGCCTGGAACAATGCTCTCAATCGAACGGCTCGCACCGTTACCCATAAGCACTGGTGTCCCGGCGACGAAGCAGTGTGCGACTGTGAACATTGGTTGGGTGTTGTTTCCGCCGTCCCCTCCCATCTTCAGGGCGTCCAGCGAAGGGTTATATGGCATTGGATCGTATTTTCTAAGTATGCCTGTGCCGTCAGGACCGGGTGAAATTATCGTGGTGGTCGACACCCACCCCAACCCAGTAGCAGTAAAGACGGTGTGGTAAATGTTACCGTCCTCATCGATGAAGTTGCGTTCATCGAAGTTGCCGATCTCACTACCCTGCGAAGTAAGCAGGGCGGATACGGACACGTTGAGGAACGATGGACCAATCTGGCGACCGAGTCCGAAAGCAAACTGCCCCTTATCGGGGCCGGCAGCGACCCCACTGACCACAAACTCCAAGCCACTCGGCGTCTCTATGGAGCTGCCTAGCTTGATGTTGCCGCCATTGGATACCTCAGTCTCAGCGGTCAGCCCGCCGACCACATATTGCAATGTCAAGCCATTGTCAGTGGATACACCTGACAGCGTCGAATATTGGGCCGAATAATGGTTTACGCCGACGGTTCCCTTTACTTCAAACTGCAGGCCGGTCTGATTTCCCCAATTTGGGACCATCTGCATGGTAGAAAGCCGATTCAAATAATCCTGTCGAGAAAGAAAGGTGGTTTCCATATCGATGGTGTCCAAGGACTGCTAATGATTTTGAAACGCATAGGACGCGAGTACGCAATCTGCGATCACGTCAGCAACGGGGGAAAAGGTCTTGCAGTGGGTGACGCGGGTAACAAAGTTCACGTCAATGGAGCGGGTAAGCGGACCGGCCTCGATAGCGCCGAACTGCTCTATGCTCTTATATAGGCCAAGAACATTGAGCACGGTATTGTTGAGGCAGACGGCTGGCTTTGGGACCGTCGCGTCAGCTCTCGCTACCGCGATGGCCAACCCTCCTGGTCCGTCACCTAGATCGTCCATTGTCTGAACGTAGCAAGGATCGCTCGTCTGCAGGTAAATCGACCATTCGATGCCCGCGCGGTCTTTTGGCACTCCGAGACCAATAAGCATTTTGCGAAGATCGGCAGCGGAGTCCGGCGTGACGAAAAGGAATGTGGGCTTTGCGCCGGAAGGTGCAGCATCAACGCCAAAATGGGCTAGATTGGCCCTTGTCGCAGCCATTTCGGCTGGAGCGATGCCCTTCAGCGTGGAAAAGCCGAACGTGGGAGCTGGCCGCAGTAAGGGACCGTTCCGTAGGCGGGCCACGTTGTATGCGACGAACTCCTGAAGTCGCGGCTTGGATTGCTCGGCCATTTCCGGCGGAACAGGTACGCTAAGCCCTTTGACTGGAGAACCACCGCTCTCCGCCGCCGACACAGCGAGAGAACCTGCGAGACATAGAACAGCGCAAAAGGCACTATTTCTTATGAACCAATGCAGATCGGTCAGATGGGTATCTCGTAATCCTATCACGTTACGTTCCTCAGCCGCGCGTGTCGAACGAGTATGATCTCAGTCCGTCTATTGATCTGACATATTAGAACGTTGTTCTTTGAACCCGAATCCCGCTGCTACGACCATCTATGAAAGGAGTTCTCTTGATTCCTATCGAAGTTGGACCGCGTAGTTTCCTCCGAAGGCCTTAAATCCAAGCCGACGGAGCAATTTATCGGTTCGTTCAGGGTCAATGCCGGAAGTTGAATGAATATGAAGCTCCTCCGCCCGCTGCGACCGGGCCCACTCGCTCACAATTCGTATTAGGCGCATCCCAATTTTGCCGCCTAGCAGAGTCTCTCGGATGCTGGCTGATACGTACATCACGTAGACCGTAGCCATCCGACCACCATCGGTCAGATAGTAGTCGCCAGCGCCGGCTGTTAGAACCCCCACAGCCTTGCCGTCATACTGAACATACAGCGCGACAGTATCCTCCGGTCGGGCGAGCGCGCTGCTGCAGAAGCGAGCAAATTTCTCCTCCGAAAACGGCAGGTGCCCATAGCGGCTCTCAGCGTGAAACTCATGCGCGATATCCTTTATCGCTGCCATCTCCTCGATCTGAGTGGCGCGAATGATCTTCAGCCCATCACGCGCCGGCTGCGCAACCCTCTCGGCGCCGACGACTTCCGTGGCATCCGACACTTTCGCTTCGACAGGCGATATCTCCGCTACTTCCGACGAACCCCCTCCATCCGCGACCGCCATGAGGCAATCCCGCATTCACGCTCCAAGCTCCCCTCGGCTTGGATCGTCGTTCCATCAATCTATTTGATACGTGATCCGGCCCGCCGCCGAGCCATGGTTCAATCGATAGGATTCAAGTAATGAGCAGCGCTCTCACGCGGTAACATCGACGTCAACTACCTAGATCGGAACAATTGAAGACTAATCGTCATACTGACGTCACGATGATCCCCCCCACGCACGACGAGATCAGACTTAGCTATGGTGTTTGCCCATTTACCTTCGTTGCCGCGTCGAGTGTAGCTGCGCGCTCGAGATGGTACCTCGTGCCAACCAGGCCTCGCACGAAAGCAGTGAGGGGGATGCCGGCGTGAGAAATAAAGACTATGAGTTGGCAACCGTCTGTCCGCCCGTCTGTCCCGCGCACGCAAAATCGACAAGGAGCCACGAAGCGCCAATCTTGTCCTGACTTTCTCTCCGCCAGATCCCCCAAGCGGCTGATTTTCAACGAAGATTTTGATGTGAAGGCACGATCAGCCGATGCGGGCGCTCGATTGCGGATCGAACAGGTGCGCGTGGGCGGGGTCGGGCTGCAGGCTGACCGTGTCACCGATGCGGGCGTCGAGGCGCTCGCGGCGCATGACGACGAGGCTCTGGCCGGCGAAGCGGAGCTGGATCTGGGTCTCGGAGCCGGTGGGCTCGATCATTTCTACCCGGGCGGGCAAGCCCTCGCTCCCCAGCGCGACATGTTCGGGGCGAATGCCGTAGACGACAGGCTGTCCGTCGGCCAGCGTGCCCGCATCGGCCAGAGGCAGCGCCAGGCCGTCGGCAGTCTCGACGATGCCACGGGCGCGGCGAACGGTGCCGGGAACCAGGTTCATCGCCGGTGAGCCGATAAAGCCGGCAACGAACATGTTGGCCGGACGGTCGTAGAGGTCGAGCGGCGCGCCGATCTGCTCCACCTGGCCATCGCGCATCACCACGATCTTGTCGGCCATTGTCATGGCTTCCACCTGATCGTGCGTGACGTAGAGGATGGTGGTGCCCAGCCGCTGGTGCAGTTGCTTGATCTCGGCGCGCATGGCGACGCGCAGCTTGGCATCGAGGTTGCTGAGCGGTTCGTCGAAGAGGAACACGCGCGGCTTACGGACCATGGCGCGGCCCATGGCGACGCGCTGGCGCTGGCCGCCGGAGAGTTCCTTCGGCCGACGATCGAGCAGCGGCGTCAGGCCCAGGATCTCGGCCGCCGGTCGCACCGCCTTGTCGATCTCGGCGTTCGAGGCACGGGCCAGCTTCAGCGAAAAGCCCATGTTGTCGCGCACGGTCATATGCGGGTAGAGCGCATAATTCTGGAATACCATAGCAGTGTCGCGTGCCTTGGGCGGCAGGTCGTTGACCACGGTGCCGCCAATACTGATCTCGCCGTCGGAGATGCCTTCGAGCCCGGCCACCATCCGCAGCAGCGTGGACTTGCCGCAGCCGGACGGGCCGACCAGCACGACGAACTCGCCATCGGCCACCGACACGTCGACGCCGCGCAGCACTTCGGTGGCGCCGTAATATTTGCGCACACCGGCGATTTCGACCGAGGCCATCGACAGCTCCTAGCGCCGCTCGGGCACCCAGATGCGCATGGCGCCGCGCGTCCGGTTGGCCCAGGCGAAATAGGGGATGGCGACCATCGGCGTGTCCGACCATTGGGGCGATGCACTGCCGGCGATACGGTAGGGCCACGCCGAGGCTGCATCGGTGCGCTGGCCGCCAGTGATGCCGAGCCCGACAAGGCCGGCCAGCGGGCCGCCGAGCGCAACTTCCTGGATCGGTCCCGGGGCGGCAGCGACCTCGTCGAGGCTGACGCCATGCGGCTGGTCGTTGTGCTCGAAGCAATAGACGAGCGGACCGCGCTCGAGTGCGATGCAGCCGCGCACCGCATCGATGCGGTCGTCGGCAACCACCCAGTGCGGCACCAGCGGCAGGACAAGCGTTACGCGGTCGCCCTCGCGCCAGATGCGCGACAGCCGCACATAGCCCAGCGCGTCGGGCTTTGCCGGTTGGCTCTCGCCATTGACGGCGAGGCTGGCGCCGGCGGCCCACCCGGGCACGCGAATGCTGAGCTCGAAGGGCGCACCAGGCGCCTGCTCGACAGTGACCTTCACCTCGCCTTGCCACGGATAGGCGGTGGCGACACGAAGGCGCACCGCGCCGCCGGCCACCTGCGCCGTTTGCGTGCCCGCGACATATTGATGTAGCTGGATGCCCGCATCGGTGTGCGTTGCGACCAGATGCTCGAACGAAGACAGGGTGCGCATCACGTTGGGTGGGCAACAGGCGCAGAAGAACCAGGGCGAGCGTACTGCGGCGCCGATGCCATCGGGGGAATCGAGGTGGCTGGTGCGCACCTGCAGCGGGTTGGCATAAAAGAACGTCGTTCCATCTAGCGACACGCCCGGCAGCATGGCGTTGTAGAGCGTGCGCTCGATCAGGTCGGCATAGCGGCCATGGCCGGTGGCGAGCAGCAACCGCCACGACAGCATGACGCTGCCGATGGCCGCGCAGGTTTCGCAATAGGCGCGGTCGGCCGGCAGCTCGTAGGCATCGCCGATCGATTCGTCGCGATAGCGTGAGCCGAGCCCGCCGGTGATGTACATCTTGGAGCTGACGAGATCGTCCCATTGCCGCTCGGCGGCGGCGAGCAAGGCGCTATCCCCAGTCTCGACATAGGCGTCGACCAGCGCGCTGCCGAGATAGAGCGCCATCACGGCATGACCGGTGATGGTTTCGGCCTGCCGGATCGGCAGGTGATCCTCGTAATAGACCGGGCCATAGCGGCCTTCGCCCAGCCGGCCCTCGCCGCGCCTGCCGATGAAGAGCTGCGCCAGCGCGAGATAGCGCCGGTCGTCGGTAACGCGGTAGAGTTCGACCAATGCCATTTCGAGACCTGGGTGTGCTGGCAGGCCCGGGTTCTTGTTGTCGACGAACTCGCGGTAGATGCAGTCGGCATTCTTGCGCACGATGTCGAGCAGCGCGGTCTGCCCGGTGGCGCGCGCCTCGGCGACGCCGGCCTGCAGCAGATGCCCGGCATTGTAGAGCTCATGGCCGATCACCAGCATGTGCCAACGCCGCCCGGGCGTGGTGATCTGGAAGAACGAGTTGAGGTAGCCGTCCGGCTCCTGTGCGGCGGCGAGAAGGCGCACCGCATCGTCCGCCAGCTTCTGCAACTGCGGCGACGGCTTGCGCCCTAGCTCCCAGTAGACCGCCTCGAGCCATTTGTAGATGTCGGAATCGAGGAACATGTAATTGACGCCGATCGCCGACGTGCCGCGGTAGCTGCCCTGTTCGAGCCCCGCCGCGACGCGGAAATTGCTGAAATTACCGGCGCGCTCCAGCTCGTCGTGACCGCAGATCAGGCTCACCGCGCGATTGGTCTCAAGCTTGTCGGCCCAGAAGCCGCCTTCGATGCGCACCGCGTCGTTGGACAAAGGCAGCAGCGCCAAACGGGAAATGTCGCTCGGCGCGACCGGCGAAATCAGCGGCAGGTGGGACGCGATATGCTCATTCATACTTGACGGCTCCGGAATGCAGCCCAGCCACGATCTGCCGGCTGAGCAGCACATATATGGCCATGATGGGAAGGACGGTGACGACGACGCCGGCGAACGCCACGGCGTAGTCGGCGTGATAGGCCTCGAGGAAAGAGCGGATGCCGACCTGCACGGTCTTGGCGGCGTCGCTGCCGGTCAGCAGTGTCGCCAGTAGAAGTTCGTTCCAGGCGACGATAACGAGGAAAATGCTCGCTGTCGCGATGCCGGGCCCGGTCATCGGCATGACGATGCGCCAGAAGATGCTGTTGAAGCTGCCGCCATCCATGACGGCCGCTTCAACCAGCGAACCCGGAATGGTGTCCATGAAGGTTTTGACGATGGTGAAGGCGAGTGGCAGCGAAATGCCGGCATAGACGAGGATCAGGCCGCCGATATTGTCGTAGAGGCCGACCCAGTGGATGATGAAGAAGTAGGGTACCATGAAGGCGCTGGTGGGGACGAACAGGCCGAAGGTCAGGAACGCGGCGACCGCGGGAGGAATGCGCCAGCGGCCAAGCATCGCATAGGCCGCCATCGCCGCGATCAGTACCGCGAGCACCGTCGAGCCGACCGCCGCGAGCGTCGAGTTGAGCAGGTAGCGCAGCATCGGTTGCTGCGAGAACGCCGTGACATAGTTGGCGAACGATGCGGCATGCGGCAGGCCGAACGGATTGTCGTAGAGCTCGATCGACGGCTTGAACGACGACAGCACCAGCCAGGCGAAGGGCACCAGCGAGACCAGCAGCAGCAGGATGAGCAGGACGAACGAGATTTTGCGGCCCATGGCTCAGCGTCCTCCCGGCGTCAGCCGGCCGACCAGGAAGAGCAGACCTACGACCACGAGGCCAAGCAGCACGGCAACGCCGGAGGCCGCCATCGAGCGGCCGTAGTCGTAGGAGACGACCATGGTCTTGTAGATGAACAGCGACAGGTTGGTGGAGCTGTTGGCCGGGCCGCCATCGGTCATGATGGCGGGATATTCGAACATGCGCAGGCAACTCGTCGTCACGAACAGCGAGTTGAGCAGGATCGCCGGCTTGATCAACGGAATGGTGACGTAACGGTCGACCTCCCAGTCGGTGGCGCCATCGATGCGCGCGGCCTCGAAATAATCCTCCGGGATCGAAGCGATCTGCGTGAGGAAGATCATCATCGGAAAGCCGATATAGATGACGTAAGGCACCTGCGACGACCACAACGCGGTCTTGAGGTTGGCGAGCCAGGCGGTATTGCCGAGATCCGTCAGCCCGACGCCGCGCAGCAGCGCATCGAGCACGCCGAATTCGGGGTTGAACACGAAGTACCACAGCAGCGCCAGCGCCGTGGTCGAAATGATGCTCGGCACGAAGAAGGCGCCGCGAAAGATGCGCCAGAGCGGCGGCCGCTTGTAGAGCGCCAGCGCGACGGCAAGCGAGAGCGGAATGTGGATGAAGAGGCCGACGGCAATCCACAACAGCGTATTGACCAGCGATTTGATGAACGCGGGGTCGGCCATCAGCCGCGCGAAATTGGCCCAGCCGGCAAATTGCATCGCCCCGATGCCATTCCACTTCATCGGGCTGATCACCAGAATGAAGCCGAGCGGCAGCACGAAGAAGACGACCGTCATCAGCAGCGCCGGCGTCAGGTAGAGCCAGCGGAACAGACCCTCGCCGGTCTGCTGCGGCGGCACGTCGCCCTTGCGGCGCATGCGGCGGCTGGGCGGCACCCCCGTCAACTGCGCGCTCCGCGGCATCTGCCGGGACTACGCTTCACGCAACGATAGCGTTGGCTCATTATCCGATCCGTGTCGCGCCGGTGAGGCCGACCGTTCACCTGCAAACTGACCATCCGCGACAACTTTGTCAATAATGTCTGTGAGCATTCGCGGGAAATCAGCCTCCATCAGTCGTCGACACCAGTCCCGACAGACCTCATACAATACCGGTGCCCCGGGCAATGTAACTATGAGGCCCGCTACCCGACCCCTTCAGCTTCGCACACAAGATACCTATCAGCACTATTGACAATCCGGGTGGGCCCGCTGGTAGGTTGTGACTGGTCGAAGTGCCCTTTTTTGCGGAGAACCAAGTGAAGTCGTCCCACGGCCTGCGCGGCAGGCTGACGAATTACGGCGATGCGGAATTTTCGCTGTTCCTCCGCAAGGCCTTCATCAAGGCCGCCGGCTATTCCGACGACGCGCTCGACCGGCCGATCGTCGGCATCGCCAACACCTATTCCGACTTCAACCCCTGCCACGGCAACGTGCCGCAACTGATCGAGGCCGCCAAGCGCGGCGTCCTGCTCTCGGGCGCGCTGCCCATGGTGTTCCCCACCATCTCGATCCACGAGAGCTTCGCCTCGCCTACCTCGATGTATCTGCGCAATCTGATGGCGATGGAAACCGAGGAGATGATCCGGGCCCAGCCCATGGACGCGGTGATCCTCATCGGCGGTTGCGACAAGACGCTGCCGGCGCAGTTGATGGCCGCCGCCAGCAGCGAAATCCCCGCGATCTTCCTGCCGACCGGGCCAATGTCGCTTGGACATCACAAGGGCGAAACGCTGGGCGCCTGCACGGACTGCCGCCGCTATTGGGGCCGGCACCGGGCGGGCGCCATCGACGACGCCGAGATTGCCGAGATCAACAACAAGCTGGTGGGCTCGATCGGCACCTGCACGGTGATGGGCACCGCGAGCACGATGGCGAGCCTCGTCGAAGCAATGGGGCTCAGCCTGCCGATGACCGGCACCGCGCCGGCCACCAGCGCCGAGCGGGTGCGGCTCGCCGAAGGCACCGGCCGCATGGCGGCGCGCCTCGCGGCGGAGGGCGGCCCCACGGTGCGGGACCTGCTGACCGGCGACGTGCTGCACAACGCGCTGGTGACGCTACAGGCGATCGGCGGCTCCACCAATGCGGTCGTCCATCTGGCGGCCATCTGCGGCCGGCTTGGATTGCCGTTCGACATGGCGCTCATGGATCGGCTCGGCGCCAGCGTGCCGCTCCTCGTCGACCTGCAGCCCTCGGGCAGCCACTATATGGAGCATTTCCATCAGGCCGGCGGCGTGCCGCGCCTGCTGCGCGAGCTGTCAACCCTGTTGCGGATGGATGCACCGACCGTCTACGGAGGCACGATCGGCGACAGCGCCGCGGCCGCCATCGACGTGCCGGGGCAAACCGTCATTCGCAATATCGAGGCGCCGCTAAAGTCGACCGGCACATTGGCCGTGCTCAAGGGCAACCTCGCGCCGCGCGGCGCGGTGATCAAGCAGAGCGCTGCCTCGGACCGACTGATGCAGCATGCCGGCCGTGCCGTGGTGTTCGACAATCTCGAGGATCTCGCCAACCGGATCGACAGCGATGACCTCGACGTCCAACCCGACGACGTGCTGGTTCTCCGCAATGCCGGCCCCAAGGGCGCGCCGGGCATGCCGGAGGCGGGGTATCTGCCGATCCCGCGCAAGCTGGCGCGGCAGGGCGTCACCGATATGGTGCGCATCTCCGACGCCCGCATGAGTGGAACGGCATTCGGGACCATTGTCCTGCATGTGACGCCCGAAAGCGCCGACGGCGGGCCGCTGGCGATCGTTCGTACCGGTGACACCATCGCGCTCGACGTTCCCGGCCGCACACTCGAGCTTCAGATCAGCCCCGAGGAATTCGCGTCGCGCGTCGCGGCGCTGGAGCCCGACGACGGTAAGCCGCGGCGCGGCTATGACAGGCTCTACCACGAGCATGTGCTGCAGGCCGATAGCGGCGCGGATTTCGACTTCATGCGCGATCTGGCAGAATGACGGCGGCGCGTGCGGACGACGCGCCGCTCTGCCTGCCGCCGCGGCCGTTGCAGCGATTGCCGCGTCAGAGTCTGCCGACGGGCACGATCGACTGCCATTTTCACGTCTTTGCGCCGGACGTGCCGCTGACGACGCCGCGCAGCTACACGCCGCAGATCGTCGGGCTGGCCGACTGGCTGCATTATGCCGATGCCGTGGGGATCGCGCGCGGCGTTGCCATCCAGCCCAGCGTCTATGGTTTTGACAACACCGCGCTGCTCAGCGCGCTGGCCGCCGAGCCGGATCGGCTGCGTGGCATTGCGGTGGTGGCGCCGGAGGTAACGGCGGCGGAGCTCGAGCGGCTGCATGCGGCCGGGGTTCGAGGTATACGCATCAACACGCGCAACAAGGGGGGCCTTGCCTTCGACACGGTGCACGACTTCATGCGCAACGTGGCTCCGTTCGGCTGGTCGGTGCAGTTCCAGGTGGCGCCCGAACAGCTCGCCGATATCGGCGAACTCGCCGCAGATTCGCCGGCGGCGCTGGTGATCGATCATCTGGGTTTCATCGCGCTCGCTGGGCCGGAAAGCGGCAAGCAGCTCAGTGACCTGCAGCGGGCCCTCGATCGGAAGAGATGCCACGTCAAGATCTCCGCGCCCTACCGCCTGTCCGGGGTCGCGGCAGCGTTCGCAAACGCCGTCGCGACTCTGACGCGCTCGCATCCAGAAAAGCTGCTCTGGGGCAGCGACTGGCCACACACCGAATTGTGGAGCGATGTTCCGGACGATGCCGAGATGATCGAGCGTGCCCTCGGCTGGTTTGCCAATACGGCGGCACGCAACGCGGCTTTTGTCACGAACGCGGCGCGACTGTTCTGGATCGAAGGATGACCGGATGAGCCAGGCACCACGACGCATCGGGATGATTGGCGCCGGTTGGGTGACGCAATATCACCTGCCGGCCTGGGCAGCGCAATCGGCGCGCGCCACGGTCGTCGCCATCGCCGACCCTTCGGCGGCCGCCGGGTCGGCGCGGGCGGCCGAGTACGCCATTGCGGCGAACTACACCGATGTTCGCGCCATGCTGGCGGCCGAGCGGCTCGACGCGGTCGACATTTGCGCGCCGCGCGAGGCGCATGCCGAGCTGGTGCGGCTCGCCGCTGACGCCGGCTGCGCGGTGCTCTGCCAGAAGCCGCTCGCGATGGATCTTGGCGCGGCGCGGCAGCTCGTCGCCGACATTGGCGGGCGAGTACCGCTGATGGTGCATGAGAACTGGCGGTTTCGCCCGCATTACCGCACGCTGCGGCGGTGGCTCGATGAGGGTGTTGCGGGCGAACTGTGGCAAGTGCAGCTCGAATTCCTGTCGAGCGGCATGATCGCCGACGGGCAGGGCAATCGGCCGGCGCTGGTGCGCCAACCGTTCTTTCGCACGCTCGATCGCCTGCTGGTCATGGAGGTGCTCATCCATCACCTCGACACGCTGCGTTTCCTTCTAGGGGAGTTCACGCTGCAGTCGGCGCGGCTCGAGCGAACCAATAACGATATTGTCAGCGAGGACGTCGCCACCGTGCTGCTGCAGAGGCGCGCCGACGGCACACCGCTGGTCGTGACCGGCAATCTAGCGACCCATGGCGCACCGCCGCTCCCGAGCGAGCGGCTCAGGATATTCGGCAAGGCCGGGACACTGGAGCTCGATGGCAACGTCATCACCGCGACTGGCGCCGCGACACGGCGCGAGACGTTTGACACTGGCCGGAACTACCAGGAATCCTATAATCAGGTGATTGCGCGCTTCCTCGACGGTCTCGACGGCGCCGTTCCGTTCGAGACGTCGCCGGACGACAATCTCAAGACGCTGGAACTGGTCGAAGCCATCTACGAGCAGGCGGGGCCGGTGGTGGTGCGCTAGCCGGGAGGCGGCATGGACGACAAGGACGACTTCACTGCTGCACCTGGACCGGCCCTGGCCTTTCCGGTCGATAGCGATGACCCTGTCGACGACGCCATCGTGCGGGCGCTCGAGGAAGACATCATCTTCGGCCGGCTGGCGCCGGGGACGCGCATCACCGAGGATTCGCTGCTCGCCCGCTTCGACGTCACGCGGCACTTCGTGCGCCAGGCGCTGTTCCAGCTCGAGCGAATGGGCGTAGTGGTGCGCGAGCGCAACAAGGGGGCGATGGTCCGTTCCCTCACGCCAGAAGAGGTGCGGGAGATCTATGCCGTGCGCGAACTGGTGCAGCGCCAGGCTGCCCTGTGGATACCATTGCCCGCCCCACAGAAGCTGATCGATGAGCTAACGGCGATCAACGAGGACTATGCGCGTCACATCGCCAACAACCACCTGCGCGGCGTGCATGAGGCGAATGACCATTTCCACCTGACGCTGTTCGCAGCCTGCGGCAACTCCTACCTGGTCGAGACCATCAAGCTCTATATGCGGCTCAGCCTGCCGGTGCGCGCCAATTCGATGGCGAGCCAGGAGACGCAGGAAACCTCGTACCGGCATCACCAGATGATGATCGAGATGCTGCAGGGCCACGACAATTGGGTGCTGGCGCAGTTGTGCGTCGACCACCTGCAGCCGAGCAAGAACCGCTATATGGCGGTGACGCGGACCCTCGGGCCCGCGCCGGCAGAACTTTAAGCCCTCAGATCTCGAATCGCAGCAGCGACACGCCCTGACGCGGCAGGCGAAGCGTCACGAGGGCGGTGTCGCCCGTGATGGCCGCTTCGGTGGTCTCGGTCATCTCGGCGAGTTGGCCGGCCGCTTCGAGCCGCTTGTAGTCATCGCCTTCGATGACATAGGGCGAGCCCATCTTGAGCCAGACGCCATGCGCGTTGGAGTGGTCGGCATCCATGCGGTAGTGGCGCAGGCTTGCGCCCGCCGGCAAGTCGGCCAGCCTGACCGTGATCGCCGCGTCCGGCCCCGGCTCGTCATCGTCGTGATAGTGCCAGAGCAGTACGCTGACACCCTTGTCGTCGCGAGTTGCGACGGCATTGATGTCGGGCGCGCCACGAACGCCGTTCTTGACCATGTCCTCGATCGCGACGGCGTGGTCGCTGTGGGCTTCCACCCAGTCGCCACCCAGCATGCCCAGCATGCGGAAGGCATTGAGCACGGCCTTGTCGATGCCGTTGGTCGCAAGGTCGCGGAAGCCATCGAAATAGGGCTGGCCCTCGAACAGAAAGGCCCAGGTCACGGCTCCCTCGATCTCGACACCGGCGCGACGCGATAGCTCATAGGTGCGCAACATGCTCTCAACGACGTAGACGCCATAGAGTGGGCCGTTGCGATAACCGTTGCGCGGCACGAAGCGCGCCGAGCATGCCGCGCAGCCTTCGGGATCGGACTCGCCGAGGATCGCCGGCTTGCCGGCGAGCTCGGGGAATTCGTTGACGATCTCGAGGTTGGCCTCGATGTGGCGCAACTGCTCGTGGATGCCCATGCGCACCTGGCCGCTGGGCAATAGCTCCGGGTTGCCCTTGGCATGGAAGCCGATGAAATCGATCGGGCTGCCGATCTCGCCCGTCACGTAGTTCCTGCCGCGCGTAACGTGGGTCAGGAACTCGCGCAGGAAATGCGCGGCCTTCTCGTCGCCGCCGGCGCCGCAGGTGTGTGGCCCGCCGACGCGCACCTCGGGCATCACGCGCTTGAGTGTCGCGACGGTGACGTCGTACATGCGGCAGAACTCGGGGATCGAGCCTTTCCAGTAATGGCCGTCGGGCTCGTTCCAGACTTCCCACGGCCAGCTCGCGACCTTGTCGTAGCCATAACGCTCGATCAGGTGCCGCGCCCACGCCTCGATGAGCCCGGCCCATTTGTCGAGGTCGTTGGGCGGCGCGGCCCAGCCGGTCGTGATGCTGGCATACTGGTCGGCCGGCTGGAAATTGTGCTGGTACGGCCCGGTATCGTCCGAAAGGGCCTTGGGCATGAAGCCGACCTGCACGAAGGGCACGTTCCCGGCCGCGGCGTAAGCGTCGAAGATGCGGTCCATGATCGTCCAGTCGTAGATCGGCCGACCGTCGGCATCTTCGGTATAGGCGTTGGTCGATCCCCATTTCAGCGCCGGCGTTCCGTCGCCGGTGGTCAGCAGATTGTGCGTGCGGACGCGAACCGCCTCCGGGCTCAGCGCGCTGAGCTCGCCAAGCAATTTCTCGCCGTGGGCGGTGTAGGTGTAGTTGGGTTCGTCATAGCCGAACCAGTTCCACAGCGGCCGGTAGGGACCGGTCGTCTTCCCCGCCTTCACGTCTATTGCTACGGGGATCACGTTGCGGTCCATCGTGGCACTCCTGTCTTGCTGTGGTTTTGGTGCGGTTGTCAGGCGACGCTGCTGGGGCCAGATCGGATGTCGTCCGCCTGCCGCGCCAGCTCGGCCGCGCGGGCCTCGGCCACCGCGACCATCGGTGGGCGCACCCGGCGGAGACCGGGACGATCGAGGCTGGCCGAGAGCAACGCCTTGACGTTGGCGGCAATCGCGGGGCCGGCCACGAGGCCACGAATGGCCACTGCCTTGGCGGAGGCGTCGGTGTCGCCCTGGTGGAATGCGCGGGCGCACAGATCGGAGTTGACGTTGGCGCTGGCCGAGATGCAACCGGCGAAGGCGCCGGTGCGGGCTTCGAGCAGCGCCGCCTCGGTTGCCGGGAACACCGCAAGTTGCGGCGCCATCGCCACCAGGGCACGGCAATAGGGCAGATCGCCCGACGAATCCTTGATGCCGGCGATCCGGCTGCCCAGCCGATCGATGGCGCCGGCCACGAGTTCCGGGGTGTAGGCCACGCCGGTCATCGCCGGAAAATTGTAGAGGTAGAGCGGGATGGCGCTGTCGGCCGTCGCGTCGCCGATCTGCTGCAGATAGTCGAGCACGCCGTCGTTCGGCACGCCCTTGTAGTAGAACGGCGGCAGCACCAGCGCGCCGGCAAAACCAAGCTCTGCCGCCTTGCGGGTCAACGCCACGGCATCGGTGACGGCCGCGGCACCGGTGCCCACCATCAGGCGCGCGAGGGGCAGCTCGGCAGCGGCGACATCCATTACGGCCATGCGCTCGGCCACCGAGAACGACGTCGCCTCGCCGGTGCTGCCCAGAACGTTCAGCGCATCGCAGCCATTGTCCAGCAGATGGCGCGCCAGCGCCACGAAGGCCGCGGGGTCCGCATTGCCGCCTTCGGTCAGCGGCGTTGGAATGGCCGCGATGACACCGCGGAGAGAGGGAGTGGTCAACGAATTTTCCCCTGCTGGTCGCACATCCGACGCACCTGGCGGCCGCTCGAAGCGCAGCCTGGCACATTTGTCGTGCTATCCAAAATTCTCCAGATTATCAATAACCAATCGCACGAACCGGACAAGACAGCCTGAGTTGGCCGGCAGCATCGATATAAGACTCTTTTATTATTGACAAACACCCCATCCGGCCAGAGGCTTTCCGCTTAGGCAACATGGGAGAACCGCCTTGAGGAAATTGTCTTACGCCGCTGCCGCCATATTTCTCGCCGCCGGCGTGGGGAGCGCCGCCGCACAGACCGCTCCGGTCGAGCTGACATTGATGACCAGCTATGGTCCCAACCAGTCGCGCGGTGTCGTGCTGCAGAAGCTGGCCGACCAGTTCAACACCGACCACACCGGCAGGATAAAGGTGAACGTCCAGGTCAATCCGGACCATCCGGCCATGCAGGCCAAGATCCGGACCATGATCGCGGCTGGCGCGCCTCCCGACATCTTCCACTACAACTACAATGCCCACGACCTGAGCCTGCCGCAGTCGGGGCAGTTGCTCGACTTCACGCCCTATATGGACGACGCGTGGAAGGCGCACTTCAACCAGGGCGATCTCGACCGGTTCACGGTCGACGGCAAACTGATTTCGATCCCGTTCCAGCAATCGCCGGCGATGTTCTATTACGACAAGCCGCTGCTCGCGAAGGCCGGCATCACCGAGTTCCCCAAGACCTGGAACGATCTGCTGGCGGCGTGCGACGCGCTGCAGAAGAACGGCACCGCCTGCATTTCGATGTTCACCAAGGACGACGCATGGCACGCGAGCAACGCGTTCAGCTATGTCGCGGCGTGCTATGGCGGCCTCGACGTGTTCAATGGACCGACGCTCCAGACCGATGCGGTGGTCAAGGCCTTCGGGGTGCTCAAGCAGCTCTTTGGCTACGCCACCAAGGACACTGTGGGCGCCAACTACGATGTGAGCTCGAAGAACTTCCTGCTGAGCCGCACGGCCATGATCATCGATGGCCCGTGGGCGATCGGCGGCATGGAAAAGCAGTTCACCACGGTCGGCGACATCCAGGTCGCGAAGGCGCCCACCTGCGACGACGCCAAGGCTCCGGACGGCTTCATCGTCACCGACGCTCCGAGCCCGATGGCGGCCGGTGCCCAATCGGACAAGGCGCGTGCCGATGCCATTGCCGAGTGGTTCAAGTATTTCACCTCGGATGCCTCGGCCACGCTTTTTGCCGAGGAGGGCAGCCAGCCGGTGGCCTTCCATCAGACGTTCGACCAGACCAAGGTGACGCCGCTGTTCGCCAGCTATCTCGCGGCAGCTTCGAATGCCCCGGGCAACGTCATCTCGCTGACCCGCACGCTGTTGCCGTCCGCACAGACGGCGCTTCCCGCAATCCTCGAATCTCTGGCGCTCGACCAGATTTCACCGGACGAAGCGGCGCAGCAGTTGCAAGCTGCGAACGTCGAGTAAGCTCACGCAGCGGAGCGGCCCAACGGGGCCGCTCCGTCGTTTCCCGCGGATGCGAAATAGCTTCGTAGCCTAGGGTCCGTGCGGCCGAGGAACAGGGCCGCGAGCGTCAGCGATACGAATATGCTGCCCAGGTGCCAGGCGGTATCGGCGTTGAGCCGGGTTCATGATGGCGACGACATTGGCTGATGCCTTGATGACCTAGCGTCGCGTGCAGGTGTTCAGTGCGAACGCTGCGCGTTCCGAAAAGAGCCCGCGCCGGTCATGGTGGCGATGTTGAATTCACCACCAACCCAAGAGGGCAGTAGACGACTACCATCCCTATGTCGGCCCCGGCCGTCACGACCAGTTCGGCCAAAACGTCCGAGCAGCAGACCCCGACGCGGTTCTCGTGCGTGTCGCGGACCTGTTCGCCGTCGCGGCCGCGAGTTTCAGCGTCGATTATCTCTGTCGCTGCCGCGTCTCGACATTCGCTGGCCGTCGGACATGTGGACCAACTGGGCACGGGCGGCCGGGTATATCCTGCCTAAGCGCGAGACCATCTGGTACGATACGCTGACGTACAGCGTGCAGGCCGCCGAGGCCGGCCTCGGCGTTGCCGTGGGGCCTGGGCCGGCCATCTGAGATGCTCTCGAACACGGCCGCCTGGTGGCCCCCGGGCTGATCGACAGGCCGGGAAAGTGGTTTCTCGCCTGGCGCGACGACCGGTCGGGGCAGACGACGAACACCATCGCCCGCTGGTTCCAGCGAGAGGTGGGCTCACATAAATGATCGCCGTGGCAGCACTCAACGCTTCGGCGGCGGCAAAAAATAAGGCCGGCGTCGCCGCCGGCCTTATTGTCGGTTTTCGTGCCGCTTAGAACGACTTGCGGATGCCCGCCTTGCCATTCACGCTGTTGAAGCTCGAGTTGAACTTGTCGCCCACAGAGGCGAAGCCCGAAAGAGTCCGGTCGGTGTTGTAGACCGTCGCCGAGACCGCCACTTCACCGAACAGCCCGCTGATCCCGTCGGCGAAGCTTTCGCTGTTGACCCCGTCGGACACGGTGACCGTGTTGGCCTTGCCGAACTCGTTCCACACCTTGCCGGTGAGGGCGAACTCGGCGGAAATCTCGTCGCTGAGCGCGACTTCCGTGCCGACCTTGGCGCCGATGCCGGCGCGGATGCTCTCGCCATTGCCGAAGTCGACCTTACCGCTGCCCATAGTCATGTCCTGGATAGTGGTGTTGGCGTAGGCCGCCGAGATCGTCGGCTCGACGAAGCTGGAGCCCAACTGCATGCGGTAGCCCGCATTGCCGAGCACACCGACGGTCGTCGCGAGCGCGCTCGAAGAGAGCCCGCCGCTCGAATACGTCATGCTGAGGACGTCGACTTTGGCCTCGCTGTCCACGTAGAAGCCGCCATTGGTGTAGGCCACGTAGCCGCCGAGGCTGCCGCCCGTCATGCTGGCGCTGGCGCCGAACGAGCTGAAACCGAGAGCCGAGTTGATGTAGGCCCCGAACACGCCGACACGGACGCCGCCGTCGCCGGCATTGCTCTGGTAGTCCGCGCCACCGAGGAGCGAGAACGTGTTCTGGACCATGGCGGTGTCGTAGTCGGTGGCGATGCCGCCGAGCGACTGCGCGACCGTGGTGTTGCGGGTGAAATGATCGCCCGTGACCTTGGCCCAGACTGCCGGAGTACCGCCGGTGGCCGGACCGACCGGAGCCTCGCCAACTGCGAGATCGGCGCCCGATCCGCCTTCGCCTGCGTCGGGGAAATGCTGACCGTAGATGTGGTCTTCGACCTGGCTACCCGTGTCGTAGAACGCGTTCTGCGCACCGGTCACGACGCCCGGCAGGTGCACGTCCGCCGGAGCCCAGTCGCTGACGAGGACGTAGTCCGCGCCGTCGCCGTCGGAGGGGGCCGCATGCAAGTACCAGCCGTAGAGGCCATCCTGCATGACGCCAACGCCGTCGACCTTGGTGTAGCCGGCCGATTGCGACGCGATATAGAGCGAGTCGCCTGCCTTGCAGGCGTAGTCGGCACAACCGTCTTCCGATGGCCCGTCCACGAACTCGGCATGAGCGACGACGATCGTGTCGCCGATGGTGTGGGTGGTCCCGTGGTTGATCTTGTTGAAGATCAGGCCCGTCGACCCCTCGAGTTCACCATCGACGTAGAACCGGTCAGAACGCCAATCTTCAGGCGCGCCCCACGATCCGCCATCGATCACCTGATCATCGGCCAGCGCAAACTCCGCGTCGCCGGGTCCGAGATCGACGTCGAGACCGACGAAGCTGCGCAGGTGGTGGCCGTCCGCGACGCCGACGAATTCAGCCTCGTCGTCGAGCGCTCCCGATACCACGATGGCGTCGCCGATGCCCCCGTCGACTGCACTGATCAGACCCGAGGTGGACGACGGGACAAGCGTCCAATCCTCGCTGCCAGTGGTATCGAAGTAGCCGCCATTGGCGATGCCGCCGCCGTAGAACGAGCCGCGTTCACGCGTGTCCGCCGAGAACGCCGTCTGAATCAGGCCACCATTGCCGATGGCCGATGCGCCGTCTTCGTTATAGATGAACGAGGCTGGCGCGTAGTCTTCGCTGGTCAGGATCGACGCCACGACCCAGTCCGGGTCGGGGTTCACGTCGGAGACGTACCAGGTGCCAAGATTGTTGATGACGTTCGCGCCGTCCTCGCTGCCGGCGCCAAACATCTCGATGCGGCCGATCAGCGTCCCGCCGGCGTAGTTGGTGACATTGGCCTTGCCGCCTGGCCAGAACCCGAACAAGGGGCCGGTGTCGTCGCTGTCCACGCCGCTCGACTGGATGACCAACTGACGCGCGGCGTCGCCGTAGTCCGACAGCGACGTGCCCTTCCTGTGAAGGCTGCCCGACTGCCCGCCGGTCCAGGCGAAATCGCCGAAGGTATCGACGTCGGATTCGATTGCAGCGACATCGATCGAATAGCCGGGATCTTCCTGGATCGCGCCATCGACGACGCTCAGGCCGTACGGCTCGATTTCGCTCAGGTGCGGCAGGTTCAAATAGCTCGAGATCAGGCCAAAGTTCGCCACCACGTTATCGGTATCTTCCGAGCCGGCGTGGAGTTCGATCACCGGGTCGGATGGGCGAATCTCGCCATCGAGGTACTCGTAGCCAGAGCCAAGGATCGCGCCGCCAGTGCCGTTAGCGACCACGTTGTAGTCGGAGGCGGCAAGATAGATTGCCTGGCTGTAGCCCAGAATCTGCCCGCCGCGCGTGGCAACATCCCCGTCACCTTCGAGATCGTAGTTGTACACCACGGCGCGATCTGCACCCGCCACCGCGATCGCTACGCCGTCCTCGCCGTAGCCATATCCAACGATCCGCCCGGCCGCATTGTAGATGTTCGCGGCGTCGGTCCCATTGATGAGGATGCCGTTGGCGGCGCCCCAGACCGTGCCGCCCGAGTTGTCGATATTGACCTCTGTCGCGCTGTAGATGCGAATGCCGTCTTCCGTCAGACCGGCGATGAGGCCGCCCGTGCCGCCGACATTGCCCGCAACGAAATGGCCGTTGTTGCCATTGTCGATATCGACGTAGCCGTCGATGTCGTGGATGCCGACGCCAACGCCCTCACCGAGGATCACCCCGCCCACCGACGTGTCGTTGACCGGAATTTCCTCGTCGCTGCCCCGGACATATTTCTGGCTGGCGCCGCTGTTGTCGATCATCACGTTGCCCGTGACGTCGCCGATCGCCACGCCGACCTCTTCGCCGATGATGCCGAGCGGCATGACGCCGATCCCGGATTGCGGGTCGTACATCAGCGAATTGAGCAGCGGCTCGTAATCTTCCGAATTCGTGCTGAAGACCGCCGAATCGAGCCCCATCGCCTCAAGGGCCGACGCATCGCGGAAGGCGCCGCGCGTGCCACCATTGGCGATGAGAACATCGCCCACGATGCCTTCTCCGTCCGCCTGAATATTGATGCCGGCATAGTTGTCGCCGTAAATCAGGCCGCCATCGGTGTGATGGGTCGCGCTGTCGTAGTAGATGCCGTTGTCGATATAGATCGCGCCGCCATCGAGGTCTTCGTTCACGACCGGACCGGCAATGTCGATGCCATTGTCCCTGCCGGCTATGATGCCAACGTCGCCGTTGACGATCTGAACCGCGCCGTCTTCGCTGTCGCGGAAGACGTTCGAAATACTGATGCCATCGTGGCCGACGCCGGCGATCAGGCCATGGCTGTTGTCGATGTCCGTCGACTGGATACCGTCGTGGATGTCGATGCCGATGTCGCCAATGAGCGAGCCGTAGCTGTGGTTGTCGAGTTCGAACGCGAGCTGACCGCCGGTCGTGCCCGCCACCTCGAGGCCGACGCCGGTCTCGTCGATGTTCTTGCCTTCGACATGACCGCCGTTCGTGATGTGAACGGTGCCGTCCTCCCCGACGATCAGGATGCCGCCCTCAGTGCCGACGATCGATGCCGCACTGTCTTCCGAGCCAGGCTGATCGATGACGAAATCGACAACACCTGGATTGGTGATCACCATCCCGTACCCGTCTTCGGTGGTGATCGAAGAGTTCGAGTGCAGATGGATGCCGTCTTCAGTGGTGTTGTTGCCGGCGGCGTCGATGGTGAACGCGTCGCCGGAGGTGGTGCTGACGAACGGTGTCGTCCCGCCGATTTCCACCTGGAAATCGCCCTCCGGCGCAATCGACACCGGATTGTCGCCGGATCCGTAGCATTCGTAGAAGTCGCCGTCGCCGCACCCGTTGCCGCCCGGCCCTGCCATTGCGGCGCCCGGCGCCATCGCGAGACCGCCGGCCAGCACGCCCGCGACGATCGCGGTGCAGCCCAGCAACCATGAGCGTTTCGCTAGCGGCTTTCTGATGATCGAACTGCGTGCACCGGCTTGCTGGTGCGCTGCACCTGAAATTTCCGCATGAAATGCCCCTAAAAATGTCGCAATGCCAACCCGGCTACGCAAAAGCTGACGCACGCCAAAGCAGCCGTGTACCCTGAGGTCTAGCCATTGGATCGTTTTGAGGTCAATCGGCAATTGCACCATTTTGCCGTATTTCCGACCTTGGATTGTGGCGTGTTGTAGAGACGGCACATGTATTTGTACTAGGGCGTTGGCGCAGGCAGCGGGGGGTCGGCCTTGGGCACGGATTTGGAGACAATCGCTTTCACCGCGCCGGGCCGCGCCCTGCGCTGGAACCACGTCGTCACCGCGATGCTGGCGCTGGTGATTGCGGCATATCTCGGCTTTGGCGTCCTGTCGCCGGCGGTGGCCGGACCGGCGCCGATGGCCGAGACCTGGTCGATCCCCTCCAGCCGCCCGAATCTGTCGATGCAGGCGACGCTGTTCCGACCGGCCGGCAAAGGGCCATTTCCGCTCGCCATCATCAATCACGGCTCCGAGGAGGATGTGCGGGTGCGGCTCCATATGGCGATGCCGTCGTTCCCGGCGCTGACAGCGTGGCTGCTGGCCCGCGGCTATGTCATCGTGCTGCCCGAACGGCCGGGCCATGGGGCGACGGGCGGACCTTATCTCGAAAGCCAGGGCGCATGCCTGTTCCCCGATTATGTGAAAGCGGGGCTGGGGGCTGCCGCCAGTATTTCGGCAACCATCGACTTCATGATCCGGCAGAGCTTCGTGCGCCCCTCAGGCGTGCTCGTCATCGGCAACTCGGCGGGCGGCTGGGGGGCGCTGGCGCTCGCCAGCCAAAACCCCGGAGCGGTCGCGGGCATCATCAGCTTTGCCGGCGGACGCGGCGGGCGCAACCAGAACAGGCCCAACAACAATTGCGCGCCCGACCGGCTGGTGACCGCCGCCGGGGTGTTCGGCAAAAGTGCGCGGACCCCGACGCTCTGGCTCTACGCGAACAATGACAGCTACTTCTCGCCGGCGCTTGCGGGGCAGATGGAGCACGCTTTCGTTGCCGCCGGCGGCAACGCGACGCTCGACATCCTGCCGGACGTGCCGGGCGACGGGCACGCGCTGATCAATACCAGCGCGGCCGCCGGAGGCTGGGACGCACCGGTCCGCAAGTTCATCGGCGGCCTCAAGCGCTGACCGGGCCTCAACCGGCGGCGAGTCGGGCGAGCGCGTCGGCAAGCCCCTTGGAACTGAGCCGGAAGCGTACGGGATCGGCCTGGTTGGTGGCCGACACGGCTGCCTCGATGCTGGCCGCGGCCTCGATGGATTGCAGGTAGTCGGGCGCGAGAACCGCACGCGCCGTGCAGCTCTGTGCGGTGCAGCCGACGAAGGCGAGGCCCTTGGGCTTGCCGTCGTGCAGGTCGATCACCATGCCCCGCTCACGCACGACGTCGGCCGGCACCTCCCAGACGGCATGCACGGTGCCATCGGCATCGCGGCGAACGGTCCACGCCAGCACGAGCTGCTTGCGGTCGCGGGTGCGCAATTGCTGCTGGGCGAAGCAGTCCTTGCCGGCGGCGGGCGCGGACGGACAGATGACGGCCCAGTCGCCGACCTGTTGCGTACTCCGTGCCGGCAGGGGGCTTGCCGGACCGACGACCGCTGGCGCCGAGGCGACGGCCGTCGACGAAGCTGACGCGTCGGCTTCCGATGAAGCGCTGGCCGGTGAGGCCGCCGCCGCCACATCGGGCGCAGACCCGTCGGCATGCGGCCATTGCAGCCAGACGGCGATGCCGCCGACGACCAGGATCGCGATGACGAGCCCGGCCAGTATTGCAGTCCACCGATCCGACCGGCCCCGAGCTTTGGCGTTGCGGCTGGGGTTAGCCATGGCCGACGGGCTACAGCATCTTCTGGTAGGCGGCGCTGAAGCCGGTCAGCGACATCTGCAACTTTACCGCCTGCTTGCTGAGACTGGAAAAGCCGACATCGAGCGTGGTGCCCTTCTGCAGCGAGGAGAGCATGGCATCGGACAACGGCGTGGTGGCAAAGCAGCCGCTGCGATCGCAGGCCTGGACCGGGAGCGTCTGCGCCGCGCCACCATCGACATCGAGGGTGATGCCATCGGCGACGGCCATGCCCACCGCGACGACGACCACCAGCACCGGCTTGGCGTCGCCGCCGAGCTGAATGGTGGCCGAGCCGATCAACTGATTGGTGCCCTTGGTCAGCAGGCGCTGCGCGGTGGTGCACAGGAACGGACCTTTACGCGATTCAGAAATGCAGCGGGTGCCCCATGCGTTCACCGGCGCGGCCGGAGCCTGGGGGCTTGCCGCGACCGACGAAGCATCGGCATCATTGGTGAGCACGGCTTCCTGGGCCATGACCGGCGCCGCAGCCAGGCCCATCACGGCGAAAACCGCCGCCGTCATTCGCGATATGAACATTTTGAAAATCAGCCTCCGAAGCATTGAAATTGCACTATAGAAGCAACCCATCGAATACAAGTTGGCCACGATGACGCTCGACACTCCGACGCCCGTATCGCCTGCGCCGCCTCGCGCAACAGCGCGCCTGTTCGCTGTCCCCGGCCGGCTGATCGACCGCCACCTGGTGATCGTGCATCAGCCGGGCTGGCAGGCGGTGGAAGACTGGTACGGGATCGCCAACAAGATCATCCGGATCGACCCCGGCATCGCGGTGTTCGTGGTGCCCGCCGACTCGTTGCAGGATCGGGCGGTGGCGATGGCGGCCAAGCAGCCGACGCTGGTGTTCTCGGCCGGCCCGCCCGGGCTCTTCGCGCCGACGCGCGGCAAGGTCTACCACGGGCGGGTGATTCCGAAGATCGAGCAGATCCGACGCCTTGCCGAAGCGCAGGTGCCGGTGCCGCTGACCACGCTGCTGCGGCCGGGGCTGACACTCGACCCGGCGCAGTGGGGCCAACTGGTCATCGTCAAGCCGACCGACATCGGCTCGTCGTCGCATGGCAGCGGCATCACGCTGATGCGCACCGAACGCGTGCGCTATATCCCGCCGACCGATTATCCGGCGGGCCATCCGGGGCGTGTCGCTCCGATGATGGTGCAGCGGTTCGTGGACTCCGGCGATCTGGTCGGCAACTACCGCGTGTTGACGCTGTTCGGGCAGCCCCTCTATTGCCAGCTCGTCAAAAGTCGGAAGCGGCGCGTGTCCCTCGACGCCGACGACGCCACGCTCGAAAGCTCACCTATCGCCATCCAAGAGTTCGATGATCGAGAACGGCTGTTCACTTATGATGCCGACGCCGTAGCGCTCGCAGCGCGTGCCTATAAGGCGATCCCGGAAGCGCCGCTACAAGGCTGCGACGTGATTCGCGAGGCGGCGACGGGTCGCGTCTACGTGCTGGAGCTCAATCCGGGCGGCAACACGTGGCATTTTTCCTCGACGTTCAACGCCAAGGCACGCGCGAACGAGAGCGCTCAGACGACGCAGGCCCGTACCGGTCAGCTCGACGCGTTCGCGACGGCGGCCCATGTGCTGGCGCAGCGAACGCGCGTGGAAGCCGTCTAGCTCATAGAAAAGGCCGCCCTTGTGGGGCGGCCCAGTTCGACGGGGAGACGTCGGGAACGCGATCAGCCCTGCGGCTGGGGGACGATGCGGATATAGGGCTTCGGCGCCGTCCAGCCATTGGGAAACTTGGCTTTGGCGGCCTCGTCGTTGAGGCCGGACGAGATGATGACGTCTTCGCCCTGCTTCCAGTTCACCGGGGTCGCAACCGCGTGCTTGGCGGTCAGTTGCAGGCTGTCGATGACACGCAGCACCTCGTCGAAATTACGGCCGGTGGAGGCCGGGTATTCGATCTTGAGCTTCACCTTCTTGTCGGGACCGATGACGAACACCGAGCGCACCGTCAGCGAGTTGTCGGCGTTGGGGTGGATCATGTCGTATTTGCGGGCGATCTCGCCCTTGGGGTCGGCGATCAACGGGAAGTTGAGCGCGATGCCCTGGGTTTCCTCGATGTCCTTGGACCAGCCATCGTGGTTTTTGAGCTCATCGACCGACAGGCCGAGCACTACCACGCCGCGCTTGTCGAATTCGGGTTTGAGCTTGGCGGTGTAGCCGAGTTCGGTCGTGCAGACCGGCGTGAAGTTCTTGGGATGGGAAAACAGCACGGCCCATTTGCCGTCGATGTAATCGTAAAAATGGATGTGGCCCTGGCTGGTCTCAGCCTCGAAATCCGGAGCGGTGTCGCCAATAAGAATTGCCATGATCTTTCCCTTCAGGGCGCATGAAACCGCCCAGCAGCGTGTGGCGGCAATATCCCGCGTTCAGCCGCGTGGCGGCAGGCAGCAAGCCGGAAAGGTTTTATGTTTTGCAGGCAAAGCCGGACAAGTCGTTCCGTCTTGGTGACGATCGGCGCAAACAGCTAGCCGGTGGCCGAGACAGCCGCCGCAAAGGCGAAAATGGCCAGCAGCGGCGTCAGCCCGAACGCCAGCGCGACGCCCTGCCGGGCGTTGGCGATGCGCGCGATGAGGAAGAAGCTGACGAACGCCACGACACTCGCCATCGTCATGGCGTTGCCACCGTGAAAAAAGCTGAAGATCGGGTTCATGGCTGGCCTTTCCCCAAACGCGGGAACTGCACGCGTTTTCATGCCGCGGCGGTTGCCGGCCGGTTAAGACGATCCGGTTGTGTTGGCTAAACTTGCCCGGATAGCGGGAGGACGGGTCGCCCGCCCTCCCCTTTTCCGTCAGCTCGGCTTGCCGTTCGCCCAGGTGACGTCGAGACCGTTCAGCGGCACCGTCGACAGCGACATCTTGCCCGAGCCCAGTTGCACCTCGCGGGCGTGCGCGACGTAGACCAGCGTGTTGTTGGGCTTATCGTAGATGCGGGTGACGCGCAGCGACTTCCACACGATCGAGCGCTGCTGCTTGAAGATGTCGTCGCCCGACGAGGCGGTCGAGATATTGCCGACGGTCACCGGCCCGACCGCGCCACAATCGATGGCCGAGTAGGACGGATCCTCGAACCAGTTGCCCTGCTGCAGCCGGTCGATGAGCGAGCGGTCGAAATAGGCGACGTGGCAGACGACGCCCTTCACGTCGGGGTCTTCCACCGCTTCGATGACGATGTCGTTGCCGGTCCAGTCGACACCGACCTTGCCCACATTGGTGGAGTTGTCCTTGCCGCAGGCGGCAAGCAGCACGACGAGCAGCACGGCGCCGGCAGCGCGGGCGAGAGTGGGCAGCATGGGCCAGGTCCTTCCAAGACGAGCCAAAGACGGCGCCAGATGTGGGGGAGATCACGGGTTCGTGCAAGGGCGGCACCGACGGCGGCGGCCATCAGTATTTGCGCAGGCGGCGCTCGGCGTAGCGGACCACCAGCGACAGCGTGATGGTCATGGCGAGGTAGAGGAAGGCGACGACGTTGTAGGTCTCGAAGAATTTGAAGGTGCTGGCCGAATAGACCTTGCCGAGCTGCGTGATGTCCTGGACGCCGAGCGAGGAGACCAGCGCGGAATCCTTGACCATCGAGACGAAGTCATTGCCGAGCGGCGGCAGGATGATGCGGAACGCCTGCGGCGCGATGATGTGCCGGCTGATCTGCGTGTTGTGGAGGCCGAGCGCACGCGCTGCCTCGACCTGGCCGTGCGGCACGGCCTCGATGCCCGCCCGGAAGATTTCCGAGATGAATGCCGAGTAGCAGACCGTCAGCGCGACAATGGCGCGCCAGGTGAGATCGAAATTGCGCACGGTGAGCAGCGGCAGCCAGCCCAGATGTTGCAGCGGGCTCAGCACCCAGTTGGCCGCGGCGACGGTCGCCGGCGCGCCGACGAAGGCGACGTAGAACAGGAAGACGAGGATGGGGATGCCGCGCAGCAGCTCGGTGTAGAACGTTGCGATCTGCACCAGCACCGGCTGGCCGGAGGTGCGCAGCAGCGCCACCGCGAGTCCCAGCACAAGGGCCAGTGCGAAAGCGACGAGCGTCACCCAGACGGTGGTGAAGATGCCGACCGAGAGCGCCCGGAAAATCTGGGAATAGCCCTGGTCGGCGACGATGGCCCATAGCGTGATGACGCCGAGCAGCGCGATGGCGAGCAGCCAGAAGGGAAAATCGGCGAGACGCCGGCGTCGCTGTTCAGCCATCAAGACTCATGGGGATCCGCGGGGCTGCGGACAGGTGCCGCGGATCCCCGGTCGTTCTATTGAGCGGCGCTATACTCGTAGAACCACTTGCGGTTCAAGCCATCGAGCGTGCCATCGGCCTGCATGGAGGCGAGCGCGGCGTTGACCGGCGCCACGAGGTCGGAGCCCTTTTGCAGGATGAAGCCGAACTGGTCGGAGCCGATCGGGTCGCCGACGGTCTTGAAGGTATTGGGGTTGGCGGCGATGTAGCCGTTGACCGAGGCTTGGTCCATCAGGACCATGTCGACGTCGCCGGTCTTGAGCGCCTGCACCGAGGCGCCGAAGGTGTCGAACAGCTTGATGCGGCTGTCGTCGGGCGTATCGCCGTCCTTGAGGTCGGGATTGAGCAGCCCTTCGGCAGCGTAAAAGCCCGAGGTACCCGACTGCGAGCCGATCAGCAGGTCGGTGTTGGTCACGAGGTCGCCCGGCTGGGCGATGCGGTTCTCGTCGACGCGCACCAGCATGTATTCCTTGTTGTCCATGTAGGGCGCCGAGAAATCGACCTGCTGCTTGCGCTCGTCGGTGATCGAGATGCCGTCCATGCCGATGTCGTACTGGCCGTCGTGCACCGCCTGGATCATCACGTCCCAGCTCGACAGGTTCCACTCGATCTTGGCGTTGAGGCGCTTGCCGATCTCGTTCATCGCATCGTACTCCCAGCCGATGCCCTCGCCGGTCTTGGGATCGGCGAAGTTGAGCGGGGTGTAGGCGTTCTCGGTGACGGCGCGGATGGTGCGGCCGTTGAGGTCGGGCAAGGCGTCGGCGGCGAGCACCGGCGCGACGAGGCCGGCAGCGATCAGGCTCGCGGCGAGAGCGGCGAATACGGGTTTCATCAAAATCTCCCTGGACATCTGCCTCGGCTCGTAACCCCCGCGCCGGGCTTGCGGCAACTGTAGACCGTGACGGGATGGTGTCTCAAGGGGATGTGAGATAAGGCGTTTTTCCGGCGCGCGGGCACAACAGCGGTGTCATTCCCGCGAAGGCGGGAATGACACCGTGGAACATCTACGGCTTCTCCCCGATTTTCGCCCTCACCCGGTCGATGTGGCCGAGATCGCGCTCCGGATCGATGCGGTCGCGGACCAGTTGCTTGAGCTGTTTGACGTCCGGGAAGCCGCCGTCGCGCTTGCGCTCCCAGACGAGTTCGCCGTCGAGGTGGATTTCGAAGATGCCGCCGGTGCCGGGGATGAGGCCGACCTCGCCCATTTCGAGCGAGAAGGTCTGCAGCACTTCCTGCGCCATCCAGGCGGCGCGCAGCAGCCAGTTGCATTGCGTGCAATAGGTGATGGTGAGCTTCGGCTTGTCGCTCATACCGTCGGATCGCCCCAGCTCGACATGAAGTGTTGCGGCAAAACGAGCGGATCGTCGTCGGATTTTTCGCGCGTGAGCTGCGCCGTGGTGGCGTTGACGCGCTGCGCCAGCAGCCGGGCGATCTGCAGCAGCCAGTCGGGATGGAGGTGCAGCACCTCGATGGCGTTGTCGATGACAAAGTAGTCGGCGTCGGTGATGGCGCGGACGGTGGCCGATTGCGGCACGTCGAGCAGCACGCTCATTTCGCCGACGACGGCGCCGGGCGTCCTGATGGTCGAGACGTGCTTGCCGTCGCGCAGCACTTCCAGCCGGCCGTCCTTGAGCACGTAAAGCTGACCGGTCTTGCCGCCCTGTTCGATCAGCGTCATGCCGGCGGCGATCCAGTCACGTCTGAGCCAGGGTTCGGCCATTGCGCTATCCCTCGATTGCCGGCAGCTTAGCCGAGACTTCCCCCGCGCGCCAAATTGGGGCAAAAGGCCCGGACTCGCAGCGGTCTGATGCCGCCGGCGGGATTTGCGCCGGTCTGTTGCCGGCAAGGAGCACTCCCATGACCGACAGCATGGTCCTCGGCCGCGCCGCCGAGATTCCGACCGACCCCGCGACCGCCCCGCTCGACCGGGTGCCCAATCCGCACGCCGACAGCGACTATGTGATCCGCTTCACGGTGCCCGAGTTCACCGCGCTCTGCCCGATCACCGGGCAGCCGGATTTCGCCCACCTCGTCATCGACTATGTCGCCGACCAGTGGATGATCGAGAGCAAATCGCTGAAGCTGTTCATGTTCTCGTTCCGCAACCACGGCGCGTTCCACGAAGCGACCACGGTGACGATCGGCAAGCGGCTGGTCGAGGCGCTGGCGCCGCGCTGGCTGCGGATCGGCGGCTACTGGTATCCGCGCGGCGGCATACCCATCGACGTGTTCTACCAGACCGGCGAGCCGCCCAAGGGCATCTGGTTGCCCGATACGGGCGTCGCGCCCTATCGCGGCCGCGGCTAGGGGCCTGAATTGTCGGTGGGCAGAACGCGGCTCCAGTCGATCGACGTCTATCGCGGCATCGCGCTCATCTGCATGGCGGCCTATCACGCCTGCTGGGACCTCAACTTTTATGGGCTGATCGATGTCGGCATCGGCGTCGATCCGCTGTGGATGACGGCGCAGCGCGCGATCCTCAGCGCCTTCCTGCTGCTGACCGGCGCCGGGCTGACGCTGGCGCATGGGACAGGCATCCGCTGGCGGGCGTTCTGGAAACGCGAGGCGATCCTCATCGGCGCGGCGCTGCTCGTCAGCCTCGGCACCTGGTTCCTGCTGCAGGATGCGTTCGCCTATTTCGGCGTGCTGCACGCCATCGCGCTGTTTTCGCTGCTGGCGCTGCCGCTGGTGGTGGCTCCGCTGTGGATCGGCATTCTGGTGACCATCGTCGTGCTGGCCGCGCCGGCGCTCTACACCTCCGACGCGTTCGATCCGCGCTGGCTCGACTGGATCGGGTTTTTCCGCATCACGCCCGAGACCGCCGACCTCGTGCCGGTGTTCCCGTGGTTCGGCGTGGTGCTGATCGGCGTGCTGGGCATGCGGGTGCTGCGCGAGCGGCCGGAGTTCACCTGGCGCAGCACTGCGCTGGTGGTGCGGGCGCTGGGCGGCCTCGGGCGCTGGAGCCTTCTCTTCTACCTGCTGCACCAGTTGATCCTGGTCGGGATCATCATGCTCATCGCCAACATCGTCGACGCCAATGAGCAGGCCAAGCTCGAGGGCTTCACCAAAAGCTGCAATGCGTCGTGCCTGGCCGGCCCCGGCAGATCCGAGGGCGCCGGGGCACAGCAGTTCTGCACCAATTACTGCCAGTGTGCGCTCGACATGACGGTGCGCGACAATCTGTGGGATGCCGCGCCCGACCAGCTCAAATCGATGAGCGGACTTTGCACCGCGATGAGCGAATAGCCGAGCTGTCTTGCCCAATTCACGGAGCGGGATTACTGCACGCGGCAAGTAGTGAGTGCAGTCAATCAAACGGAGACGCGCATGCAGATCGGCATCATCGGGCTCGGGCGGATGGGCGCCAACATCGCGCGGCGGCTGATGCGGGGCGGGCATCAGCCGGTGGTCTACGACATCGACGCGGCGGCGCGGGCCGAGCTCGGCGGCGAAGGCGCGACCCCGGCGGATTCGCTCGAGGCGGTGATCGGGGCGCTCGAGGCGCCGCGCGCGGTGTGGGTAATGCTGCCGGCCGGCAGGATCACCGAGGGCACGATCGCGCATCTGAGCTCGATCCTTTCGCCGGGCGACACGATCATCGATGGCGGCAATTCCTACTACAAGGACGACATGCGGCGGGCCGCCGAACTCGGCAAGACCGGCATCCACTATATCGACGTGGGGACCTCGGGCGGCGTGTGGGGGCTGACACGCGGCTATTGCATGATGATCGGCGGCGAGGACGAGGTGGTGCGGCGGCTCGACCCGATCTTCAAGACGCTGGCGCCGGGGATCGGCAGCATCGAGCGCACGCCCGACCGCGAGGGCCACGACCCGCGCGCCGAGGAAGGCTATATCCACGCCGGACCGGCGGGCGCCGGGCACTTCGTCAAGATGGTACACAACGGTATCGAGTACGGGCTGATGCAGGCCTATGCCGAGGGCTTCGACATCCTCAAGGAAAAGAATAGCGCTCTACTCCCTGCCGGCGAACGCATGACGTTCGAGCTCGCCGACATCGCCGAGGTGTGGCGGCGCGGCTCGGTGGTGTCGTCGTGGCTGCTCGACCTCGGGGCGGAAGCCTTGGCGCGCGACCCGGCGCTCGAGGGGTTCTCGGGCTATGTCGAGGATTCCGGCGAAGGTCGCTGGACGGTGGAAGCCGCGATCGAGGAAGCGGTGCCGGCCGAGGTACTGACGGCGTCACTCTACACGCGGTTCCGCTCGCGGCAGACGCACAATTTTGCCGAAAAGATGCTGTCGGCGATGCGCTTCGGCTTCGGCGGGCACGTCGAGAAGACGTAGCAGTTTGCTACAGTGTTCCGGGCCGCTCGCGCCATTCGAGCATAGCTCTCATGGCCTTCTTGCCTCGAAAGTCTCCACCGGAGACTTTCGTCCGGCCTCGCCGGACCGGCGGCGAAGTCTCGACTCCGCCCGAGCAACCGGCTGAGGGGATATTAGCCCCGGCCGGAACCTCGGCAAAAACTATTCCATGCCGGGCGCAATCCAGCAGCTATCATAAGCACTTGAGTGGTCCATGGGGGTGCCGTTCCGTGCATCTTCGACGCCCTTCACATAGCCGTCGGCATAGCGTTCGCGCAGCCGCGTGGCGACGGCGCGGCGGAGCCTGGCGATGCGCTGCCTGTCGGCCGCCGGGTCGACGACGGCGACGGTTTCGGGCCGCAGACGACGCACCGGCAACACGCCCGTCATCGGGGTCTGCCAGGCGATGCATTTGAGCTGCGGGTTCCACGCCGAATGCGACGCCTCGAAGGCATCGAGCCGCGCGACCGCCTGGCCAAGCTGGGTAGCCAGACCACCGAAACTGTCGGCGGCGGCGGACAGCGCGCGATTGCGCTGGCGCGGCACGAGGAACTGCTCGGTTTCGTAGAGCAGCGTTTCAGCGGCGGCGCGGGTTTCGGCCGGCAGCGGCGCCGAGGGCCGGCGCGTCGCGACGGTTTCGGCCTGCTGCAGCAGGCGGCCGAGCTTGAGGAACAGCGCCTCGTGCTGCGTGGCGCGTTCGGGCGTGACCTGCTCAACCATCGAGGTACACCCGGCGTTGGGCAACGCGGGCGCGATGGCGAGCACTGGGGGAGCGATAGCGCGCGACGACCGGATCGTCGGAGGGCGGCAACGTGTCGGCAACCTCGCGCCGCCGGAGGGGCGACAGCGAACCGGGCTCGACGCCGCGGCTCGGCCGCGGATCGAGCCGCGGGCGGGTGGTGAGTGGGTCAGGCCTGGTCGTCGGCACGTCCTCGCGCTGGTTACGACGCGGGAAGTGTAAGGGCTGTGGGAGGGTCGGCGAGAACGACGAAAAATGAGCGGTATTGTTGTTTTATTACAATCAGTTAGCCGCCAGGCCGCCTTACGATTCCAAAATCGCCAAGGGGAACATGCCCCGCAGCGAGCCATGGCGCTCTACGCTCGGCGACCACCCTGCGGGCGGTCAAGGGAGTCATGGTGACGCGGCTTTCAACCAGGCCGCGGCCGGACTCACTCATGCGCCTGCCAGCCGCGGCGTTTCGGGGCGGGCTCGACGAGGGAGTTGAGGATGCGGTTGAGGAGGCCTTGTTCGTTGGCTTTGCCGGTGGTTTCCTGCTTCAGCTCGACGAGGAGCGCCGAGGTGGCGTCGAGGCGGGCGCAGGCGAGGGTTGCGACGTGCATGGCGACCAAAGGCGTGCGCTCGAGGAAGGCGATGGCGTTGTCGATGACGCGCACGCGGGTGGGCGCGAGGGCGCGGACGGTGGCGCTGTGGTCGATACCCAGCAGCACGCTCATTTCGCCGATCAGCGCGCCGGGCTCGGTGATGGTGGCGAGCTCGACGCCGTCGCGCTCGACGAGGAGGCTGCCCTGCTCCAGGACGAACAGCTCGCCGCCGGGAGGCTCGCCGGCCACGAGGAGCGTTTCGCCGGCGCCCAGGCTCTTGACCGGCTGGGACTGGGTGAGCGTGAGGAGGCTGGCCATGAGGGTCGCGGGGTTCCGGGGTTTTACGGGAGCGTAACGCAGGCGGGGATGGACGCAAGGGGGGGTCTTCGGGTCTCGTGCTTGCGGCAAGGCCATTCGGGCGTAGCCCTCATGGCCTTCTCACCTAAAATCGATCCACTGGATCGATTTTGCCGGCGGCCGGTTCGAAGCCCCTCACCATACCCTCTCCCCGAGGGGGAGAGGGGTGAGGGGTGCTGACTGCGAGGGCCGGTGGCTGGCTTATTTGCTCGCGGGGGAGCTCATGAGGGCGCTCATCAGGCGGTTGAAGAGGCCTGCTTCGACGGGCTTGGCGCCGCTTTCGCCCTTGAGGTCGGCGAGGAGGGCGGAGGTGGCGTCGAGGCGCTGGCTCAAAAGCGTCGCGACGCGCAGCGCCACCAGCGGCTGGCGTTCGAGGAAGGCCATGGCGTCGCGCACGACGCGGACGGCGGCGGCTTTTTCGGCGCGCACGGTGGCGCTGTTCTTTTTGCCCAGGAGCACGCTCATCTCGCCGACCAGCGCACCGGGCTCGCTGATGGTGGCGATGACGGCGCCGTGGCGCTCGACCACCAGCCTGCCGGTTTCGAGCACATAGAGATCGCCGCCCGGATCGCCCTCGTGAATCAGCACTTCACCGGGCGCGAGGCTGCGGGTCGGCTGCGAGAAGGTCAGAGTGAGCAGGCTGGCCATGGACGATTCCCCCGTTGCGTCGGCCAGCGACACTAGCGCGGCAACCGAGGGAGCGGGAGTCCTTTGCGTGGGGCCTGTCGGCACCGTCGCGGGGCGATTTTTTGCCCGGCGTGTCACATCCGGGGCGGCTCGTTCGTCATGGTCACGCAACCGAACGAAAGAACACAGGGCGATGGCCGGCAACGGGATCGACACTCTCATCGAAGCGCTGGGGAGCGGGCTCGACGGCCGGCTGGTCCGGCCGGGCGACGCGGACTACGACGCGGTGCGCAGCATCGTCGCCAACAGCGCCGACAGGCGGCCGGCCGTGATCGTGCGGGCGAAGAGCGCGCGCGACGTGCAACGCACGGTGGATGCGGCGCGCGCGGGGGGCGTGGAGCTCGCGGTGCGCGGCGGCGGGCATTCGGGCGCGGGGCATTCGGCCAGCGAGGGCGGCGTGGTGCTCGATTTGCGCGACATGCACGCGGTGACGATCGACACGGCGACGCAGACGGCGTGGGTCGAGACCGGGGCGACGGCGGGCGAGGTCAACGCGGCCACGGCGGCCGAGGGGCTGGTGGTCGGCTTCGGCGACACGGCGTCGGTGGGCGTCGGCGGCAATTTCGGCGTGGCGGTGCGGCTCAGGTTCCAGTTGCACGAGATGCCGGCGTTCACCGGCGGGCTGATGGTGCTGCCGGCGACGCCCGAGGTGGTGGCGAGCTTCGTTGCCGCCGCGGCGACGGCGCCGGAGGAACTGTCGAGCATCTGCAACGTCACGCCGGCGCCGCCGCTGCCATTCCTGCCGCCGGCGGTGCATGGCAAGCTGATCGTGTTCACCATGCTGGCGTTTGCCGGCGAGGCCGAGGCGGCGCAGCGGGCGCTGGCGCCGTTCCGGGCGCTCGGGCCGATCGTCGACATGGTGAAGCCGGGGCCCTATGCCAGCATGTTCCCGCCGGAAGATCCCAATGCGCACCCAACGGCGGCGACGGCGACGATGTTCATGAGCCACGTCGATGGCGGCGTGGCGCGAACGATCATCGATACGCTGTCGGGCGCAACGTCGGCATTCGCGGCAGTGCAGCTCCGCGTGCTGGGCGGCGCGGCGGCGCGGGTGGCGGCGGATGCCACCGCCTATGCCCACCGGGCGAGCCCGATCATGGTCAATGTAATGGCGCTCTATAATCCGGCGGACCGGGCGGCACAGGAGACGTGGGTCGAGGAGCTTGCGGCGGCGCTGCGGCAGGACCAGGCGGGCGCCTATGTGAACTTCCTCGGCGCGGAAGGACCGGAGCGCGTGCGGGCCGCCTATCCCGGCGCGACCTGGGACCGGCTGCGCGCGATCAAGGCCAAATACGATCCGGGCAATCTCTTCCGGCTGAACCAGAACATCGTTCCGGCGACCTGACGGCCCGGACGGCGGATCGGCAATGTGCGTTGCCGGTCCGCTTGACCTCAGCCCAGATATTCGGCCAGCCCGATGAGCAGGCCTTCGGGGCCGCGGATGTTAGCCGAGGCGGTAGATGTTTTCGTACTGGACCACTTCGCCGACGAGCGCGGCGCCGTACGGGCGGAGGCGGTCGAGCGTCCGGTCGAGATCATCGATGGCGAACATGGCGCGCAGGTAGCCGAGCGCGTTGACCGGGGCGGTTCGGTGGTCGGCGACGACGGCCGGGCGCACGAAGCGGGAGAGCTCGAGCCGGCTGTGGCCGTCGGGCGTGCGCATCATGGCGATCTCGACGTGCTGGTCGCCGAGGCCGGTGACCCGGCCCGCCCACTCGCCGGCGACGGTGGCGCGGCCTTCGAGCTCGAGCTCGAGCCCGAGCGCGCGGAAGAACTCAACCGTGGCGTCGAGGTCCGCGACGACGATGCCGACATTGTCCATGCGCCTGACTGCCATGTGCCGCTCCCGCCGCCCGTCAGAGCAGCGCGGGGATGACGGCGCGGCGGTCGGGCGGGTAGTCCGCGAAGGTGCGCTTGTACCAGGCGTGGTGGCTCAGCGCGCGGGGGATGAGGTTGGCGGCGGTCCAGATGGCGAAGCTCAGTGCCGGCAGGTTCCAGCACATGAGCGCGAAGCCCGACCACTGCACGATTTCGCCGAAATGGTTGGGGCACGAGATCGCATCGAACAGGCCGCCGCGCGGAACGGAGTAGCCGGTCTTGCCGCCGGCGCGCAGGCCGATCAGCCTGTTGTCGGACCAGAGGTTGATGCCGGCGCCGACGACGAACACCACGAGGCCGATAATGAAGCGCGGATCGCCCAGCCACGACGCCGGATAGCTGTCGCCGTACCAGCCGAGATAAAGCCCGTTGAGCCCGGCATTGACGATGTTGAAGGCGGCGGCGCTGCCGACGATGGCCAGCGGGATGGACTTGCCCGCGGTGCGCGTCCGCCACGGAAAGATCAGGCTGCGGTTGACGTAGTGGAGCGTCCATAGCGCGAAGAACACCCACATCGGCGCCGTTTTCACATTGGGGCCGCTGAGGAACAGGCCGGCGAACACCACCAGCGACACCAGCTCCATGAGGCACCAGCCGAGCCGGTTGGAAATCAGCGGGCCCCAGTCGGTACGGGTGTGGCGGCCGTAGGGAGCGGTGGTCTTGAGCTGCGAGGGCACGATGGCCAGCGCCAGGAGGGTCCAGACGATCGCGGCGATGTTGAGGGCAGACATGGGACGCTCCAGCGCGGACCGGTGCGACCGCCCGGGTACGATCTTACGATTCCGGGCTGCTGTCCATCCGGCGGCCGGGCCGGACAGGGCCGGCGGGCGATAGATCGAATTTTATTGATTAACCCCAAAGGTTTGCGCGGCTGGGAAGCCGTTCCACGGCGCGTTAGGGAAAGATGTCGTTGATGAGCCCGCTATGTCCGCGCCCAAATTGCTCGATAGAACCAAGCACGTCCGCCGCATCGGCAAGGTGACGCTGCCGGCGTTCCGGCCGCCGCAGATCGCGACGCTGCAGAGGGACGTTCCAGAAGACGACAACTGGCTGTTCGAGCTGATCTATGGCGGCTACCGCTGCCAGATCGCCATCGCCGGCGGCGAGGTGCGCCTCTACAACCGGCACGGCCGCGACTGCACCGAGAAATTCGGCCAGTTGCTGCCGGCGCTGTCGGAGCTGACCGGCGGCTCGCTGCTGCTCGACGGCGAAATCTGCGCGCTCGACGACGACGGCCGGACCGACCGCAACCTGCTCAAGACCCGGATCGCCGAGGGCGGCCCGCTGGTGTTTTTCGCTTTCGACCTGCTCGAAGTGGATGGCGAGGACGTGAGGCTGGTGCCGCAGCTCGAACGCAAGCGCCGCCTCGCGGCCCTGCTGGCCGACCAGCCCGTCGACTCGCCCCTGCTCTACGCCCAGCACGTCGTCGGCAATGGCCGGCACGTGTTCGAGGCGATCCGCGCCGGCGGCTATGAGGGCATCGTCGGCAAATGGCCCAATTCGCGCTATTACAGCGGCGGCCGCTCGACGGCATGGATCGAGATCAGGGCCCTCAGGCAGCAGGAATTCGTGGTACTCGGCTGGCTGCCGTCGCAGTCCGACGAGGCGATCGCCGGGCTGCTGCTCGGCACCTATGAGGGCGGCCGGCTGATCTATCGCGGCGAGGTCGAGGCGGGCTTCACGCGGCAGGCCCAGCGCAGCCTGATGCGCCTGCTCGAGCCGGTCGCCGCACGGCGGCAGCCCCGCGTCTACGGCATGTCGCGCGGCGAGATGCGCGGCGTCCACTGGACGCAACTGCGCTTTGCCACGCAGATCGATTTTGCCGACGTCACCGCCGAGGGCCGGCTGGTGCGCCCGACCTATCGCGGCATCCGCGAAGACGAAGACGCCCGCAGCATCCATCTCGAGCCGAGCTGACGGGGTCGCGGCCAGCCGGATCGCAAGAACGTTCAATTCCTTCATCGGCGCCACCGCTATTGGTTGGGGCGCAATGGGGGATACGCCCGTGAAACTGTCCTTGGTCGCCCTGTTCCTCGGCACCTTCGCCCTGGGAACCACCGAATTCATCGTCGCCGGGCTGCTGCCTTCGCTGGCGGCGGACCTGTCGGTGTCCGTGCCCGTGGCCGGCTTCGTGATTACCGCCTACGCCATCGGCGTGGCGGTGGGCGGGCCGCTGCTTTCGATCATGCCGGGGCGCCTCGCGCCGAAATTCGCCCTGCTGGCGCTGATCGGCGTGTTTACGCTGGGACAGGCCGCCTGTGCGCTGGCGCCGAGCTACGCGATGCTGGTCGCCGCGCGGGTGGTGGTTGCGGCCTGCCATGGGGCATTTTTCGGCGCGGCGGTGGTTCTGGCGACCCATATCGTGCCACCGGACCGCGCCGGGCGCGCCGTCGCGCTGTTGCTTGCGGGGGTGACGACCGCCAACGTGCTCGGCGTCCCGGCCGGCGCCGCCATCGGCGACGCGCTCGGCTGGAGAATGGCGTTCTGGTCGGTCCTCGCCGTGGGTGCGGTCGCGACCCTCGCAATCGCCCTATGGGTGCCCAACGCCAGACCGACCCGGGCGCAGGCCGCCGGCATCCGCCAGCAGATTGCCCGCCTCGCGCAGCCGGCGGTCTATGTCTACTTCGTCATTATCGCGTTCAGCATGGCCGGCCAACTGGCGCTCTTTTCGTTCGTGTCGCCCTATCTGACGCAGGTATCGCACCTGTCGGCCGACGCGGTCCCGTGGTTCCTGCTGCTGTTCGGGCTGGGCTCGACCCTCGGCGTCATCGTGGGGGGCCGGCTGGCAGACTGGACGCTGGTGCCGTCGCTGCTGGCGATCCTCGCGCTCCAGGTGGTGGCGTATCTGGCGTTCCTGGCCTGGGGCGGCGTCACCAACCTCATGCTGCCTTTCGGCCTGATCTGGGGCTTCGTCGCCTTCGCATTTTCGCCGCTCGCGCAGGCCAAGGTGCTGCAGCAGGCGGGCCCGGCGGCCGGCCTCGCCTCGTCGCTGATTCCCACCGCGTTCAACATCGGGATCGCCATCGGCGCGGCGAGCGGGGCATGGCTTCTCGGCTGGAGCGGCGCTCCACTCGCGCTTCCCTGGATCGGGGCGATCACCTGCGCCTGCGCCGCGCTGGTGCTGCTGATCAGCCGGCCATGGCAGGCGACGGTACCGGCCGTTGCAGAGGGGTAAGGCGGCGGGGAGACGATTGCCCGTCTGTCTCCGGCTGACGCCGCCTAGTTGTCGTCGCCCATCTTCAGTGCGGCGATGAAGGCTTCCTGCGGAATTTCGACGCTGCCGAACTGGCGCATGCGCTTTTTGCCGGCCTTCTGCTTTTCGAGCAGCTTGCGCTTGCGGGTGGCGTCGCCGCCGTAGCATTTGGCCGTCACGTCCTTGCGCATGGCGCGCACGGTTTCGCGGGCGATGATCTTGCCGCCGATGGCCGCCTGGATCGGGATGACGAACAGGTGCGGCGGGATCAGTTCCTTGAGCTTTTCGCACATCTGGCGGCCGCGCGCTTCGGCGGCGGAGCGGTGGACCAGCATCGAGAGCGCGTCGACCGGCTCGGCGTTGACGAGGATCGAGAGCTTCACCAGATCGCCGACGCGATAGTCGGCCAGCGTGTAGTCGAAGCTGGCATAGCCGGCCGAGATCGATTTGAGCCGGTCGTAGAAATCGAACACGACTTCGTTGAGCGGCAGATCGTATTCGATCATGGCGCGGTTGCCGACATAGGTCATGTTGCGCTGGATGCCGCGCCGGTCCTGGCAGAGCTTCAGGATGGAGCCGAGATATTCGTCGGGCGTGAGGATGGTCGCCTTGATCCACGGCTCGCGGATCTCGTCGATCTTGACCACGTCGGGCATGTCGGCGGGATTGTGGAGATGGATCTCCTCGCCATTGGTGAGCCTGATCTCGTAGATCACCGAGGGCGCGGTGGCGATCAGGTCGAGATTGAACTCCCGGGACAGCCGTTCCTGGATGATTTCGAGATGCAGCAGGCCGAGGAAGCCGCAGCGGAAACCGAAGCCGAGCGCGGCCGAGGTTTCCATCTCGAACGAGAAGCTCGCATCGTTGAGGCGGAGCTTGCCCATGGCCTCGCGCAGCAGCTCGAAGTCCGACGCGTCGACCGGGAACAGGCCGCAGAACACCACGGGCTGGGCCGGGCGGAAATCGGGCAGCGCGTGTTCGGTGGGCTTTTTGTCGTCGGTGATGGTGTCGCCGACATTGGTATCGGCCACCTGCTTGATGGCGGCGGTGAAAAAGCCGATCTCGCCCGGGCCGAGCTCGCCCATTTCCACCATCTTGGGGGTGAACACGCCGACGCGGTCGAGGTCGTAGACCGCGCGGGTGTTCATCATGCGGATGCGCTGGCCCTTTTTGATGGTGCCATCGATGACGCGGATGAGGACGACGACGCCCAGATAGGTGTCGTACCAACTATCGACGAGCAGCGCCTTCAGCGGCGCCGTGGCGTCGCCTTTAGGTGCCGGCAGGCGATGGACGATCGCTTCGAGCACGGTGTCGACGCCGACGCCGGTCTTGGCGGAAATTTCGAGCGCATCGGAGGCGTCGAGGCCGATGACGTCCTCGATCTGCTGCTTGACCTTGCCGACATCGGCGGCCGGCAGGTCGACCTTGTTGATCACCGGCACGATCTCGTGGCCGGCATCGAGCGCGTGATAGACGTTGGCGAGGGTCTGCGCCTCAACGCCCTGGGTGGCGTCGACCACCAGCAGCGAGCCGTCGACGGCGGCCATCGAGCGCGACACCTCATAGGCGAAGTCGACGTGGCCGGGGGTATCGATGAGGTTGAGGACGTAGTTTTCGCCGTTCCGGGCCCTGTAGTTCAGCCGGACGGTCTGCGCCTTGATGGTGATGCCGCGCTCGCGCTCGATATCCATCGAATCGAGCACCTGCTCCTTCATCTCGCGAGCTTCGAGGCCGCCGGTCAACTGGATCAGCCGGTCGGCAAGCGTCGACTTGCCGTGGTCGATATGGGCGACGATCGAGAAATTGCGGATATGGTCGAGCGGAGTGGTCATCGATGCTTTCTTCGCGCGCTACGCGCCGGTGTCCCGGCTGATAGCAGGCGGCAAAGATGCGCGCAAACGTGGTTTACGGGGGGTTAACGCAGAAACCGGTGACGCCGAGGGAGGCCTCTCCTCCCCCGTTCATATATCTAGCGCGCAAGGGGCTTGCTTCAAGGGTCGCGCCTTGCCGTAAAACGCCGGCCGACACGGGAACGGGAGCGGCGGATGAGCGGCGTGGACAGGCGGGACTACAGCGTGGCGATCGTCGGCGGCGGGCCGACGGGGTTGATGCTGGCGGGGGAACTGGCGCTGGCGGGCGTCGATGTCGCGATCCTCGAGCGGCGCGACGGCGGCGAGGTGCTGGGGACGCGGGCGCGGGGGCTGCATGCCCGCACCATCGAGGTGCTGGACCAGCGCGGCATCGTCGACCGGTTCCTCGCGCAGGGACAGGTGGCGCAGGTGGCGGGCTTCGGCTGGGTGCGGCTCGACATCAGCGATTTTCCGAGCCGGCACCCCTATGGGCTCGGCCTCGTGCAGGAACGGAGCGAGGCGATCCTGACGCAATGGGTGGGCGAGCTCGGCGTGCCGATCCGGCGCAGCTCGGAGGTCACGGGCTTTACCGAGGACGACAGCGGCATCGACGTGGCGCTGGTCGATGGCTCGGTGCTGCGGGCGCAATACCTCGTCGGCTGCGATGGCGGGCGAAGCTTGGTGCGCAAGGCGGCAGGCATCGATTTTCCCGGCTGGGCGCCATCGACCAGCAGCATCATCGCCGAGGTCGAGATGACGGGCGAGCCCGAATGGGGCCTGCGCAACGACGCCTTCGGAATCCGGGCGCTGAGCCGGCTCGAGGACGGCCGCGGCGTTGGCGTGCTGGTCACCGAGCAGGGCACGCCACGGACGGGCGAGGCGAGCCTCGCCGAGCTGAGCGCGGCGCTGATCGCAGTCTATGGCGGCGACTATGGCGTGCACAGCCCGCGCTGGATCTCGCGCTTCACCGACACGACGCGACAGGCGGCAGCGTACCGCAAGGGCCGCGTGCTGCTGGCGGGCGACGCCGCGCATATCCATCCGCCGATCGGCGGACAGGGCATGAATATCGGCATGCAGGACGCGGTCAATCTCGGGTGGAAGCTGGCGCAGGTGGTGAAGGGCGTGAGCGCGCCGGAACTGCTCGACAGCTACCACGCCGAGCGGCATCCGCTGGCGGCGCGGGTGCTGCAGAACACCATGGCGCAGGAAGCGCTGCTGCGGGGCGATCCGCGCAGCGAGGCGTTGCGCGGCGTCGTGGCGGAGCTGCTGGGCATGGAGGCGCCGCGCAAGCGGATCGGCGGCATGATGTCGGCGCTCGATGTGCATTACGATCTGGGCGCGGGCCATCCGCTGCTTGGCCGGCGAATGCCCGATCTCGATCTGGTCACGGCGTCGGGCCCGCTCAGGGTCTACAGCCTGCTGCACGATGCGCGGCCGGTGCTGATCGATTTCGGCTCGGAAGGCGGGATCGCGCTCGGGCCATGGGCAGAGCGGGTGCAGTTGATCACGGCGCGATATGAGGGGCCGTGGGAATTGCCGGTGCTCGGCGCGGTCGAGGCGCCGCGGGCGGTGCTGGTGCGACCGGATGGGCATGTGGCCTGGGTGGGCGACGGCACGCCGCAGGGCCTTGGCGAAGCGCTCGCCCGCTGGTTCGGCAAGCCGTAGCGGCAGGGGCGCGGCCGTCTCGCCGCGCCCTCTCCCGATCAGGCATGGACCATGCGGTCGTGGCGGCCGATCAGCGCCAGCCGCTGCAGGGCAAAGGCGCCCGGGCCATGCACCGCGGCAAACAGCAGCCCGGCGATGAAGGTGAAGTGGTCGGTGAAAAAGCCGAACTCCATCTGATTGCCGGTCCAGTGCGAGGGACCGTGGAAGGTGAAGGCGAGAAACAGCACATAAGCGGCGCCGAGCAGCGCGGCTTCGCGGAAGAATGCGCCGGTCAGAAACGCCAGCACGAGGCCGAGCTCGAAGAAGGCGGCGAGCCAGGCGAGCGGCAGGGCCATGGGGAAGCCGACCGAACTGATGGCGCCGGCGGTGCCGTCGATGTCGACGAATTTGAAGACCATCGCCATTGCGAACACGGCGGCGAAGATCAGGCGGGCGACGATGATGGCGACGGTGCGCCAGACGGGAGTGGTCATTTTGCAGTCTCCTCGGGTTGCCGGCGGCGGCCTGAACCGAGCGCCCTGCAAGGACGACGAGCCGGCAAACCGGGAATCGACATGCCCGGGCTAAAAAATTTCGGACCTCACCAGCCGATCAGGATAGCGCCCAGCGCCACCACCACGCAGGCGATCACGCGCCGGGCGGTCAGCCGCTCCTTGAGGAACAGCCAGCCGATAAGGGTGGCGAAGACGACGCTGGTTTCGCGCAGCGCCGTGATGGGACCGGCGGGGCCCATGGTGAAGGCGTAGATGATGACGACGTAGGACACCATGGCGATGGTGCCGCTGAGGAAGGCGGGACCGAAGCCGCGGGTGCGCGGATCGAAATCGAAGCGGCGGCGGGCGATGACATAGGCGAGGGGCAGCATCACGCCGTACACCACGAGGATGCCGGCGGTGTAGCCGAGCGCGTTGCCGCCCGCGGCGCGCACGCCGATGGAATCGAGCGTGCTGTAGGTGGCGATGACGGCGCCGGCGAGGAGCGCGAAGCCGACGCTGGCGCGCGTCGTGCCCCTGCCGCCGAGCACGAGGCTCATCACGCCGACCGCCAGCAGCACGATGCCGACGATTTCGACCGGGCCCAGATGCTGGCCGGCGAACAGCAGGCCGCCCAGCGTCACCAGCAGCGGAATGCTGCCGCGCATGATGGGATAGACCTGCCCGAGATCGCCTTCGCGATAGGCGGCGACGAGGGCCAGCGAATAGCCGAGCTGGAACACCGAGGAGACGATGATGATCGGCCAGGCGCCGGCCACCGGGAACGGCGCGATGAAGAACAGCACGACGCCCATGATGGTGCTGGGGAAGCTCATCACCATCAGCGCCCAGTAGCGGTCGGCACCGACGCGCAGAAAGGCGTTCCAACTGGCGTGGAGGATCGCCGCAAGCAGGGCGAGCGCGATGACGGGGGCGGTCATTGACGGGAAGGCGTCCGAGGGCAGGACGCCAGTCATGTCAAGTTCGCGGGCCCGGCGTCAAGGGCATCGCGGTGGCGCAAATGGATCGGCCGCCCACGAGGGGGCGGCCGACGATATTGGCGGAGGCTGGCGGGTGTTAGAAGCCGTAGCCGAAGGTGGCGCCCACCGAGCCCGGGCTGGCGTTGAAGCCGCCCGAATAGGTGCCGTCGCTGTAGCCGAAGCTGCCCGAGGTACCCGCCGGGCTGGTGCTGACGGAGCCCGAGTAGGTGCCGTCGGTGAAGCTGCCGGTCACGGTGGTGCCCGCCGGGCCGTTGCTGATGGAGAGGCCGCCGCCGTCGTACTGGGCGCCGAGGGTGATGCCGCCGGTGGTGGTCACGCTCATCGAGCCGCCATTGCCGGCCGGATCAGCGGCGTTCATGCCGAAATCGGTGATGCCGGGGGCGCCGATGCCGACGGTGGCATTGACGGTGCCCGAGGTGTTCGACTCGATCGGGATGACGATGTCGGGGATGTCCTGCGCCGCGACGGGGGCGACGGCGAAGGCGGTGGCGAGGGCCGCAGCGGCGGCGGCGATGGCGAGAAGCTTGGTCATGGGCGTAGTCCTTTGCGTTGTGTGGGTGGGGCCTCGGCCCCGACACGACGCACCCTGCGCGCGCTGCCGGCAGGGACTAATCCTTTGTTAACCCTGTGCCGCCCATGGCGGCGATGGCGCTCCCACGCCGTGGGACCGGCCGCGGCTGGGGAGAGCACGCGGGGCCGGCATTGCCCAATCCGGGACTGTCCTCTAGAAATGCGGGGTCCGAAATGTGGCGCGGACAGGGGGGTGCCGATCACACCGGAGCTGTCGCTGCTGTTTGCGATCCGCGGGGCGCGCGCCCAGTTCTTCGATGAGCTGGTGGCGCATGGCGAAGCCTATTGGCGCGAGCATCCGCCGGCCTTCGAAAAGAAGGAACGCCCGGTGCAGTTCGCCGACACCATCTCCGACCTCAGGTCGGAAGAGGTGGGGCTGATCGCCGAATTCTTCTTCACCATCCACGAAGCGGGCGAAGCGCCATCGGCGCAGATCGAGGCCTATCTCAACGAACATAACCGGCAGCTCGAAGAAAAGAAGGCCTGGCTGAAGCGCGAAAGGCGCGCCGAGACGTATGAGGGACTGTCGCCGCAACGGCTCGATAGCGGCATTTTCAATCCGGACCAGATCCACGCCGTGGTGGACCAGGCCGAGACGGGCATCCTGCTGTTCGACCAGTCGACGCTGGGGCGGCTGTTCATCGAGGCGATGTCGCCCGAGCGCTGCCGGCAGTTGCTGGTGCTGCTGTCGCGCTGCGGGCTGCTGCGCCGCTATAGCGGTTCGGCGATCCGCGTCGGATCATATGGCGAAGGCGTGCTCGAACAGATGTATGGCCAGCAGATGCGGCGCGTTTTGGAGACCACCCGACTGTTGCAAGGAGAGGCCGCATGAGACGGGCAATGCATGTTGGGCTCGCGGCGGCGATCGCCGTGCTGGCGATGGGCGGGGCACTGCCGGCCATGGCGCAATCCGCCGACCCGGCGACGCCGGAGGCTGCGGTCGGGGCGCTGACGGCAGGGCTCGATGCGGCAGGCTTCGAGGAATGCGAGCGGCTGCTCGACATCCGCCGCGACAACTATGCCGCACAGACCGGCGGCCGGCCGCTCAAGACGCTCGACCTCGTGGTCGAGGGCCACGCGCATCAATGCGAAGCGCTGCGCACGGATGGCGAGATCGCCCGGCTGGCGGGCGAACAGGCGCGGCTGCTGGCGGGCGCCGCCGGCCTCGATGCCGACTGGGCGATGGCGCATCGGATCGCCCCCGAGAAGTTTCCGGACTATCCGGGGCGCGACCGCAGCCAGAAAATCATGCGGGAGACCGTATCGGGGCTGGCCGTAACGATCGCCGATCTGCGGCAGACGGCGCAGACCGATCGCAACGAAGCGCGCCGCCTGCTGCTGCTGGCGGTGGCGACGATCCCCGATGCGGAAAACGCCGGCCAGATCGACATCGTCAAGGCGGCGACCAATGCCGACACGCTCAATGCCATCATCGGGCGTATGCTGATCCTGACGGTGCGGCCCAACCCGCCCAAGCAGGCGCCGCAGCCGATCAAGAGCGCGGCATAGCGCGCTCAGGCGTAGGCGACCCAGCCGCGGAAGCTGAGGCCGGCGTAAAACAGGCCGACGCCGGTAAAGCCCGCCTCGCGCAGCATGTCTTCCTCCTGTTCGGGTCCGAGGATGGTGAGCCGCGTGCCGATGGCCTGCCGCGAGCTTTCGAGCTGCGCCGGGTCGGCGCCATCGGGCGCGCCGAAGGCGACGTGGCGGGCGATCCACAGCGAGCGCTCCGGCTCCGCCTGCGGGAAGCTGATATGCGCGAGGACGAGCGGCGCGCCCGGCTTAAGCCGGCGATGGAGCTGGCGCAGCGTGTCGAGCCGCTGGTCGCGGGCGATGAAGTGGAAGGTGAGCAGCGAGGTGGCCGCGTCGAACGGACCGTCGGGCGCGTCGACGATGGTGCCGTGATGCAGCTTCACGCGGTCGGCGAGCGGCCCGAGCGTTTCGGTCGCGAGTTGCAGCATGTCGGCCGACGGATCGACGCCGTCGAAGCTCCAGCCGGGATGCGCCTCGGCCAGCGCCTTGAGCTCGAGCCCGCCGCCGGCGCCGAGCACCAGCACGCGGGCGTCGGGGCCGGCGCGTTCGGCGAGCAGCATCGAGGTCATGCGGTGCAGGCCGAAAAAGCCCGGCACCTGGCGCGGCGGACCTTCGGCGTAGGCACGGGCAGCGGCGCCGGTGAACGGCTTGCTCTCCCTGCCCTCGGACGGCGCCCCGCTCACGCCGCGATACGCGCGGTGGCGAGCGGGATCGGGGTGAGCAGCGAGCGGCAATAGTCGGGACCGATGTCGCGGTCGCCGAACAGGATGTGGTAGCAGATCGGCGCGATGACCTGATCGATGATGGCCGGCACGTCGATGGGCACCTCGCCGCGGGCGGCCGAGCGGGCGGCAATCACTTCGAGATTGTCGTAGGTATAGCGGCAGCATTTTTCGGCCGCGGTGTCGTTTTCGGCATCGGTCAACACATCGCGCAGCATGGCGCGGCCAACCTTGGACGACATCTCCTCGGCATATTGCAGCACATAGGCTTCGAGGTCGGTGGCGGTGGTGCCGGTGTCGTCGGGTTCGGCGACGGGCCGCAGGCGCTCGACCGCGACGTCGGCGAGCAACTGGCCGAGATCGCCCCAGCGCCGGTAGATGGTGGAGGGGGTGACACCGGCGCGTTCGGCGATCAGCGGGACGGTGAGGTCGGCGCGATCCATCTGCTCGAGCAGCGCGCGGGTGGCGCTGTGCACTTCCTTCTGGATGCGGGCGCTTCGTCCGCCCTGGCGCAGCATTTCGCGGGGCATGGGCAATCTCCAATTTCTGCATACCCGGCATGAGCCATCCTTAATGCAAAGGAATTGCATTAAGCCGGGCCGAGGGCTATTTCAGTCTAACGCTAAGATTTAGCTTTAGGAGGGCCTGATGTCCATGATCGTCGGCACGATCATCGCCGGCGTCGGGTTCGGCAACGCCTATTCGGGCAATCTGCGGGCGCTCCTGCCGCTCGCCGGGGCGCATGACCGGGCGGGCCTGCTCGCGACCTATTTCGTCGAGAGCTATATCGCGTTCTCCGTCCCGGCGGTGATCGCGGGGCTGCTGGTGCCGATGCTCGGGCTGGTCACCACCACCTATTATTACGGTGCGGTGCTGATCGTGCTGATCGTCATCTCGCTGCTTGCGACGCAGCCGCGCCGGCCAGCGCGGCAGATGGAGATCTAGATCCCGTAGTCGGGCAGCTCGATGCCGGTGCCGGTGCGGCCGGCCTCGGCCACCATCCAGTCGTTCATGGGCTTGAAGCTCATGAGCCGGTTGCGGACCATCAGACCGAAAGCAGTGCGCGGCGCCAGAAACCGCCCGCTGCTTTCGCCGTTTTTGGCGCTCGGGCCGGCATAGGGCGCGATCAGCGCCTGATAGCGCTGGAAGGCGCCGGCATAGTCGCTGCCGCTGCGGTGCAGTTCACCGGTCAGCACGTACGCGCCGACGATGGCCGAGCCGGTGCCCATGCCGCCGATCGAGGTGCCGCCCGAGGCGTCGCCGACCAGCGCGACGCGGCCCACCGACCAGTTGGGCACCCGGGCGCGGCTGATGGTGTTGAAGAAGAGATCATCGGCCGGGCCGAGCGCGGCGAGCAGCTCGGGGGTGCGCCAGCCCATGCCGGCAAACACCGTGCGGATGATCTCTTTCTGTTTCGCGCTGTCGCGGCGGCCGACATCGAGCGGCGGCGAGGCGAACATCGCGAGCACGCCCGGCTATGGGGGCCGCCGAAGCCCAGGACGCGCGGGCCCAAGCCGGCGCATTCGCTCGAAGGCCTGCTCGATGCGGCGATCCGCATCGCCGACGCCGAGGGGGTCGATGCGGTGTCGATGCAGCGCGTGGCGCAGGAACTCGGCTTCACCAAGATGGCGGTCTATCGCTACGTGCCGGGCCGGCCGGAGCTGGTGGCGCTGATGACCGACCGGGCGTTGGGGCTGCCGCCGAAGCCGTCGAAATCGAAGAACTGGCGCAAGCGCATCGAGGCGTGGGCGCAGGCGGTGTTCGACATCTTCACGGCGCATCCGTGGGGACTCGAAGCGACCACCGGACAGCGCGTCATGGGGCCCAACGAAATGGCGTGGGCCGAGGCCGGGCTCGAACCGCTGGCGGAAACCGGGCTCAACGGCCCCGACCGGCTCGACGTGCTGGCGGTCATGCTCGGGCATTTGCGCTCGTCGGCGCAGATGGTCGCCGGCATCGGCCCGAGCCTCGGCCTCGAAACGCAGATGAACCTGCTCACCACCCGGACGCTCAACGGCCGCGAGGCCGAGTTCCCGCAGTTCAGCGCCGCGATCGCCGAAGCGAGCGCACTCAAGGCTGAAAACAACGGCCTCAGCTTCGGCATCAACTGCATCCTCGACGGCGTCGAATGGCAGATGGCGAAACGGCGCTAGAGCCGCGGTCTATTATTCGAAGAGATCGGCGTGCGTGCCGGCGCGGACGAATACGATCGTCTCGCCATCGGTGGCGTAGATCAGCAGAAAATCGCCGCCGACATGACATTCGCGATGGTCGGCCCATTCGCCGCGCAGCGAATGGTCGAGCCATTCCGGGTCCAGCGGGCCATCGTTGGCGACGAGCAGGAGCATGACCTCCTTCAGCCGCAGCATATCGAAGCGGCCCGATCGCGAGAGCCGCTCCCAGTCCTTCAGGAAAACCCGATGGTATTCGACGCCAAGCGGTCGCGTGGTGCGCCTACTTCGATTTCAACGCCTCGCGCGACTCGAGCATCGCCGCGCGGGTTTCGGCATTGGGAATTTTCAGTTCGAACGGCACGGCGCGCTCCTTCGCGACCCGGGTCAGCGTGATGCGAACCAAATCCGAGACGGTCAGGCCCATATCGGCGAGGACCGCGGCGGCCTCGTCCTTGACGGTTTCATCGATGCGGGCGCGAACAAACGCAGTCTGGGGCATGGGTATTCTCCTTGGCAATAAATGTAGCTCAACTGAGCTACAAAACAAGCCTCCTGCCACGCAGGCAACCGGGATGGTGGGGCGGGCGTTCAAGGGCATGCGTCGATTTCTCCCGCTCCTGCTGATCGGATTCGCGGCCCCTGCCCTGGCGCAGAGTTCGAGCGTGCCGCTGCCCCGTGAACGGCCGCCGGCGGCGGAGGAAAGCTCGGTGCCTTTGCCGCGCGAGCGGCCGTCGTCGTCCGCTCCGTCGTCGTCGGAGGCCGCGTCGGCGGCAAGCTCCAGTGCCGCGAGTTCGGTAGAACCCCCTCCGCCGCCGCAATCGACCGCGCCGCCCAAGGCGCCGCGCGACTATCAGGTGGCGTGTCCGTCGCTGATGAATGGGCAGGTCAGCGGCAAGATGCTGCCGCCGATCCATGAGGGCCAGTGCGGCATCCAATCGCCGCTGTCGATCGAGGCGGTCAGCGCCAATGGCCGCTCGATCCCGCTCAATGCGCCGGTGATCACCGATTGCGGCATGGCGACGGCGTTTCCGGCATGGATCGCCGAGGTCGACAGCTACCTCAAGGCGCACGACAAGACCGACATCAAGACGATCAACCTCTCCACGAGCTATGCCTGCCGCAACGTCGACAACGCGGCGGCCGGCAATCTCAGCTTCCATGCCTTTGCCGATGCGCTCGACGTGATGGGCTTTACGCTGGGCGATGGGCGGACCATCGACATCAAGAGCGGCTACAATGGCACGCCCGGGCAGGGCAGCCAGATCCTGCATTTCGCGCGCGACAGCGCCTGCACGCATTTCATGACGGTGCTGGGCCCCGAGGCCGACAGCTTCCATCAGGACAACATGCATATCGATCTCGCCTGTCACGGGAAAATGTGTACGACGCGGCTGTGCGAATGATAGAGACGGCGCATGATCCCGATGCAGCCCAGCAGGACCGCGTTCGCCACCGCGATGTACCGCGCCGCCCACCAGGAGCTCGATGAGGGGCGGCTGTTCGCCGATCCTTATGCGATGCGGATTCTCGGCAGCGCCGCGCTCCGCCAGCGGGCGCTGGAATTCGCCGCCGCGCGTCCGCTCATGCGGTTCTTCATCACCGTCCGCTCGGCCATCGCCGAAGCCAAGCTGGCCGAGGCAATGGCGCGCGGCACACGGCAGATCGTGGTGCTGGGCGCCGGCCTCGACACCCTCAGCGTGCGCAATCCGTTTCCCGACGCCACGATTTACGAGATCGACCACCCGGCGACGCAGGCGTGGAAGCAGCAGCGGCTGAGCGATGCCGGCATGGCGCCGGGGCTGAATGCGAAATTCGTGCCGGTCAATTTCGAGCACGACACGCTCGAGGAACAACTGGCGGCGGCCGGATTCGACCGCGCCTCGCCGGCGTTCTTCGTCTGGCTGGGCGTCGTGCCCTATCTCACCGATGCCGCCATCTTTGCGACGCTCGGCTACCTCGCTTCGATCCCGGGCAGTGAAACGGTGTTCGACTACGCCAATCCGCTGGAGCAGTTGCCACGCGAAATGGCCGCCGCCCACAAGCGGACAAAGCGCGTCGCGGCGCTGGGCGAGCCCTTCATCAGCGCCTTCGACACGGCGCAACTGCACGAGCGGCTGCGCGGGCTGGGGGCCATCGGCATCGACGATTTCGGCCCGGTGCGCCTTGCCGCGATGCATGGGCGCGAGGCGCCGGGCGACGCCGGCGGGCATATCGTCCACGTGGCGTTCGCCGGGCGGCCGGACGCGGATTGAAACGCCGCGCCGGGCCGCATAGTGTCCGCCCATCTGGGGGGCATCATGGCTACGCTGCTGCTGCATCACGTTTCGATCGTCGTCCGCGACCTGCCGCGCGCGGTGGATTTCTACATGCAGGTGTTCGACCTGCCGCGGCTGCAGCGGCCGCCGTTCAAGAGCGAAGGCGCCTGGATCGGCGTCGGTGACCGGCAGGTGCACCTGATCCTCCATCCGCAGGGCACGTTCCGCACCAACCCGCGCATCGACATCAACGACGCGCATTTCGCCTTCCGCACCGACGATTTCGCCGCCTGCGTGACGCGGCTCGAAGCGATGGGGTTTCGCGAGGACGCGCCCGAAGACGACCCGAAGCGGCTCTTCGTCAACCGCAACGGCCTCGCCGGGTTCGACCAGCTCTATATCCTCGACCCCGACCTCAACATGGTCGAGATCAACGCCGCGCCGATGTGACAGGCGCGGCAATCGTACGCGGTTTTCATCCGGGCGCCGACAGTGATATGAGGCTCAATCGACCATAGCGGGCGGCCCCTCGTTGACGGCACTGAAAGTCCTATCGATCACGGCATTTGCGGCGTTCGCCCTGACGGGCTGCGCCAGCACGGGCTTTCCGCAGTTCGCCAGCATCAAGCCGAAGCCCGCCGTGCAGGTGGCCGCGCTCGCCGAAACGCCGGCGCCGCTGCCGGCCTCCTCGCCCAGCCATGGCGAAATCGACAGCCTCGTGGCGCGCTATTCCGACATGTACAGCGTGCCGGAACCGCTGATCCGGCGGATCATCGTGCGCGAAAGCGGCTACAACGCCCGCGCCAAGAACGGCCCGTATTACGGGCTGATGCAGATCCGCTACGACACCGCGCGCTCGATGGGCTACACCGGCCCCGCCGCCGGGCTGCTCGAAGCCGACACGAACCTGCGCTACGGGGTAAAATATCTGTCGGGCGCCTACATGGTGGGCGAAGGCAATGCCGACCAGGCGGTGCGCAACTACGCCCACGGCTATTACTACGCCGCCAAGCGCAAGGGCATGCTGGACGATGTCGGCCTCCGGTAGGCCGCAGCCCGCCCTCCAAGCCGGCTCCGGCCGTCACAAACCCCCGAAATCCGGTGCGTAACTGCGCAAGCACGATTCCCGCGCCCCATGGCGCGCGCTAGCGATAGCCCTGTGGGAAACTCATTGGGGCTATTGAGATGATGCGTAAACTCTTCGCCGAACTCTTCGGCACGTTCTGGCTGGTGTTCGCCGTCCTCGGCACCGCCAAGTTCGCGGCCGGAGTGCCGGATGTGGGCGTCGGCTGGATCGGCGTCGCCTTCGCCGCCGGCATCGCGGTGCTCACCATGGCCTATGCCGTGGGCGGTATTTCGGGCGGCCACTTCAACCCGGCCGTGTCGTTCGGTCTCGCCGTGGCCGGCCGGTTCGACTGGAAAGACCTGATCCCCTACTGGATCGCCCAGATCATCGGCGGCGCCATTGCGGCGGTGATCGTCTACTGGATCGGCAGCGGCTCGGCCGATTTCACCGTCGGCAGCTTCGCGGCCAATGGCTACGACACGCTGTCGCCCGGCGGCTTCTCGCTGGTCTCGGTGCTGGTGGTCGAAATCGTTCTGACCGGCATGTTCGTGCTCGTCATTCTCGGGGCGACCAGCACCTCGGCGCCGGCCGGCTTCGCGCCGCTCGCCATCGGCCTTGCGCTGTTCGTGGTGCACCTCATCGGCATTCCGGTGAGCAACGCCTCGGTCAACCCGGCGCGCTCGATCGCTTCGGCGATCTTTGCGACCACCGGCGCATGGAGCCAGATCTGGGTGTTCATCGTCGCGCCGCTGGTCGGCGGGGCGCTCGGCGCCATCGTCTGGCGCTATCTGCTGTCGCCGGGCGAAAGCCCTGCCAATATCGGCCAGGTCGGGTAAGCCCGGCCATCGATGTTCGACCGAAGGGCTCGCCACAGGCGGGCCCTTTGCTTTTTGGAGGCAATTTATCTGGAAATCGACAGCCTGCCCCGTTGCGGGCATCGCCATGGCAGGCGATAGGTAGGAGCCTTGGGGGCGCTGGGGGGCCGGCCTATGTCCATTCGCCATTGTCTGCGGCTCAGCGCCGTGTCCGTCGTCGCCGTGCTGGCCGGCGTGAGCGGCGCCGCGGCATTGCCGCTGCCGCTGGTGATCACCGGCTCATCGGGCAGCGTCGATCTTTCGGGATATTCCGGGCTCGACAATTTCGGCAGCATCGTCGACGACGATCCGAGTGCGGCGGCGGTATGGACCGACCAGGACCTCGAGACCATCCATAACCACGCCGGCGCATCGATCAGCAGCGACGGCTTCGGCACCCCCGACGGCGCGGCGGTCTATGTCGACGCCACGCTGGACAGTTTCATCAACGATGGCGCGATCAGCGGCAGCGGCGATTCCACGGTCGTCTTCAACCAGCACGTGGGCAGTTTCATCAACAGCGCCAGCGGCCAGATTACCTCGACCGGTTCCCTGTCCTATGCCGCGGTCAACGTCGTCGACGGCGTCGACAGCTTCGACAATGCCGGAATGCTCGGCACGGCCGACACCAGCCTGGCCGGCGTGCTGTTCGGCGACGTCTCGACCTTTCTCGACGCGTTTCTCGGTGTGACGGTCCCCTCGCGCCTGTTGCCTACCGCCACGATCGGCACGATCGACAATAGCGGCAACATCCAGGGGGCCGCCTTCGGCCTGGCCGTGATCAAGGCGGACGTCGGCAGCATCGTGAACTCCGGCTCTATCAGCGGCTTCGGCTATGGCGCGACGATCGGCTACAGCTCGGTCGATCGCTTCATCAACGCCAGCTCGGGCCGCATCATCGGCTACGGCGACGGCCTCGACCTGCTCGGCGCCTCCGTCGGCTCGGTCGTCAACGACGGCTATATCGCCGGCGAGCTCGGCGCCGGCATCTATGTCGAGCGGACCAGCTACCGCTATGGCGAGCCGTCGCTGATCGTCAACCATGGCACGATCGAGGGCAGCACCGGCATCGAGTTCAACGACGAACGCCGCGGACATGGCGATGTGGTCAACTCCGGCACCATCCGCGGCTTTGACGGCACCGCCATCGACTTTGCCTGCGGTTGCGGCGTGTCGCAGCGCCGGAACGACACGCTGACCCTCCTCACCGGCTCGAAGATCTTCGGCGCGGTGAATTTCGGGCGCGGCGACGACACGCTCGATTTCTCCGGTTTTGCCGGCAACACGGTGCTCGACGTGCCGGGCCTCAACGAGGTGGTGGCGGGCCGCCGCAACTATCTGTGGGACCACGACGCCGACCAGATCGCCATCTACGATCTCGGCGCCTTCAGCGGTTCGAGCCTCGGCAACAGTTTCGGCCAGATCGCGCAGGCCATCGCCGAGCAGGGCCGCAGCGAGATGGACAACTGGTCCGACCTCAATTCGGACAATGCGGCGCCGCTGAACTTCGCCCCCGACACGCAGACGCCGGCCGAGCGGGCCGTGACCGACGCCGGCACCCGGCCCGGTCCGGCGCCGCATGGCTGGGCCAGCGTCATCGGCGGCGGCAATATCGACACGACATCGAGCGATGCGGCGACGCTGTTCGGCGGACTGGTCGCAGGCTCGCATGCGCGGCTCAGCGCCACCGTCGATCTCGGCGGCCTCGGCGGCATCGTCGAGAGCCGCAACAGCGCGCTTGGCGGCGACGAGACGCTCGACACCACCACGGGCGTCGCCGGCCTCTACGGACAGGCACAACTCGGCGTCGCCGACCTCGATTTCGCGCTGACCGGCGGCGCCTCGCTGCACCGGAGCGCTCGGCAGGTGATTGCCGGCGGCACGACCAAAACGGCGACCGCCAGCTTCGGCAGCGCCTTCGCCGCGCCGAGCGCCACGCTCAGTATCCCGGTGCTGGCCAAGGATGGCACCAGCGTCGCGCTCGTCGGCGGCGGCAGCTATGTCGGCGGGCTGGTGTCCGGCTACAGCGAGACCGGCTCGGCGATGAACCTCACGGTCGGTGCGCAGACCATCGGCGTCGTCGATGCGCGCCTCGGGCTCGAAGCCCGGCAACTGATCGCCGACCGCGATGGCGGCACCTACGCGCTCACCGCCAGGGCCGGCGTGTTTGCCGACGACAATTTCGGCAGCGCCAGCGTGCCGGTGACGCTGTGGGGCACGACGCAGACCGTGGCGACGCCCGGCAGCACGGCGTATGGCGCCTATGGCGGCCTGGGCGTCGAGGCGGCAATGGCCGGCACCATGCACCTCAGCGCCCGCATCGACGGCTCGGCCCGCACCGACGGCGTGGTCAGTGCCAGCGCCAAGGCAGGCATCGGCGGCGCGTTCTAACCCCTCGATTTGTTACAAGATCACGACTTGAACCCATGGCCGCGGGGGCGTTTATCTCGCGGCCATGGCGCATTCGCACGACCATGACCGCCCGCACGACCATGCCGGTCACGATCATTCGGGGCACGCGCACGGCCATGCCGGGCACAGCCACGCGGGCCATTCCCACGCCCCGGCGAGCTTCGGTCGCGCGTTCCTGATCGGCATCATCCTCAATGTCGGCTTCGTCATCGTCGAGGCCGGGTTCGGCTGGCTCGGCAATTCGGTGGCGCTGCTCGCCGACGCCGGCCACAATCTCAGCGACGTGCTCGGCCTCGCGGTGGCGTGGATCGCGACCGTGCTCGCGGCGCGGCTGCCGACGGCGCGGTTCACCTATGGGCTGCGCGGCTCGTCGATCCTCGCGGCGCTGTTCAACGCCGTGTTCCTGCTGGTCGCGGTCGGCGGCATCGCGTGGGAAGCCATCCTCCGCTTCGCGCACCCCGAGCCGTCGGCGGAACTGACGGTGATCGTGGTCGCGGCCGCCGGCATCGTCGTCAACGGCGTCACGGCCTGGCTGTTCATGTCCGGGCAGAAGGGCGACCTCAACGTGCGCGGCGCCTTCCTCCACATGGTGGCCGATGCTGCGGTGTCGCTGGGCGTGGTGATCGCCGGGGCGCTCATGATGCTCACCGGCTGGCTGTGGCTCGATCCGCTCGCGAGCCTGATCATCTGCGCGGTGATCGTTTGGGCCACGTGGTCGCTGTTGCGCGACAGCGTGTTCATGTCGCTCGATGCCGTGCCGGCCGAGATCGATCCGGGCGCCGTGCGGCAGTTCCTTGCCGCGCAGCCCGGCGTCGACAGCGTGCACGACCTTCACATCTGGTCGATGAGCACCACCGAGATCGCGCTCACCGCGCACCTGGTGATGAGCGGCGGCCACCCCGGCGACGCCTTCATCCACGCGCTCTGCGAGCAACTGGAACACCGCTTCAGCATCTGCCACCCGACCATCCAGATCGAGCTCGACGCCCACAACGCCTGCGAACTCGCCCCCGACGAGGTGGTTTAGCTCTCCATCACCCGTGCGCATCCAGCGGCTCGGCGTCGGGCAATTGCTCGGCCGCGTTGCGCCGCGGCAAGGCGCGGGCCGCGAGGAAGAGGCCGAGCGCCGTCAGCGGCAGCGTCACGAGGTAGGAATTGCGGATGCCGATGTATTGGGCAACGAACCCCAGCAGCGGCGGCCCGAGGAAGAACACGACGAACGTCACCTGCCCCAGCGCCGCGACGTTGACAGCGGCGGGCCGGTCGGTGCGTTGCGCGGCGGCGGAGACGGCGAGCGGATAGACCGCGCTGCAGCCGATGCCGAGCAGCGTGAAGCCGACCAGCGCGATCCAGTCGAGCGGCGCAAAGCCCACCAGCAGCGAACCGCAGACGGCGATGGTCAGCAGCGTCACCGCGACGCGGCGCGGGCCGAAGCGCGCCACCACCGGATCAATGCCGAGGCGCACCAGCGCCATGAAGAAGCCGAACAGCGTCAGCCCGAGCCCGCCGACGAACGGCTCGGCGTGGAACACGTCGCGCATGTAGATCGCCGACCAGTCGACGCCCGAACCTTCGATGAGGAACGCCGCCATGCCGATGATGCACAGCGGGATGAGCCCCCAATTGGGGAACGCGATCAGCGGCGTTTCGCCCTGGTGGCCGGTGGTGCGTCTGGGGGCCGGCACGAGGCCCCACAGCAGATAGCCGGCGACGATCACGGCAAAGCCCGAGGTCAGCAGCAGATGATACTGGATCGGCACGCCGAGCTGGCGCAGCCCGGCGCCGATCAGCGCGGTGACGAAAAAGCCGAGGCTCCAGCTTCCATGGGCGCGGTTCATGAAGCGCCTGCCGCTCATCGCCTCGAGCCGGTCGGTCTCGACATTGAGGTTGATCTCGAGCGCGCCCGCCAGCAGCCCGCAGACGAACAGCACGCCGAACACCGCGGGTGCCGTCGGCATCCACGGCACGAGGGCAAAGCACGCGGCGCAGCCGAGGACAGTGACGAGCCCGGTGGTGCGCGCCCCGAGCCGGCCGATCAGCGGCGTCGAAAACGTCAGCGAGATCAGCGAGCCGATCGACATGGCGATCAGCGTCAGCCCGAGCTCGCCCTGCGTCACCTGCAAATGCTGCTGCAGATCGGGCAGGCGCGACATCATCGCGCCCGACGTCAGGGCGAACAGGAAGAACGACGCATAGATGCGGTATTGCGGCTGGATGGACATGAAGACCGTCGGGCGGGAGAGGCCGAAAGTAGACATGGTTTCGGCAACAATAGCCAGTGGGATGAGGTACGTTGGTCACCCGCCCGATCCAAGGGCGGTCTCATGCCACGTCCACGGTGTGGATGGACCTGTCCCTAAACAAAAAGGGCGCGACCATTGCTGGACGCGCCCTTGTTTCGATCACACGCGGATCAGAATTCCGACCATTCCGGATCGACCGCGGTGTTGCCGCGGGTCAGGTAGGATTTTGCCGCCTGCTTCACCCGGTTCTGGATGGCCTTGATGCCACCCGGCTTGGCCGCCGGAGCCTCGGGCTCGGCGGCAGCCCGCCGAACCGGGGCGTGGCCGGCGTTGAGCGTGAAGATGTCGACGACGCGGTCGAGCTCGCTGGCCTGGCTCTCGGTCTGCTCGATCGAGGCGTTGATCTGCTCGACCAGCGCGGCGTTGTGCTGGGTCATCTCGTCCATCTGGCGGACGGCGGTGGTGACCTCGTCGATGGCCGCCGCCTGCTCGCGGCTGTCCTGCGCGATGCCGCTCATCAGCTCATTCGACGACCGCGCCGCCTGCAGCATGGCCGTCAGCTTCTGCGCCGCATCGGCGACGAGTCGTGACCCGCCGCTGACTTCGGCGCCGGACTGCTCGATCAGACCCTTGATCTCCGACGAGGCGCTGGCCGCCGATTGCGCCAGCCGCCGCACTTCGACGGCGACCACGGCGAACCCCTTGCCCGCATCGCCCGCCCGCGCCGCCTCGACCGAGGCGTTGAGGGCGAGCAGGTTGGTCTGGAACGCGATGTCGTCGATGAGCCCGATGATGTTGGAGATTTTCACCGACGAGGCGGTGATGCGCTCCATCGCCTCGTTGGCGGCGCCCATCACCTGGCCGCCCTCTTCGGCGGTACGGGTAACGGTGGCGGCCACTTCGCTGGCGTCGCTCGCCCGCTTGGCGTTCTGCAACACCGTCTGGGCGAGGCCTTCCATCGCCGCCGAGGTCTCTTCGATCGTCGCCGCCTGCTTGGTGGTGCGTTCGGAAAGATCGTTGGCGCCCGACAGTATCTCGCCGGTCGCGAGCTTCAGCGACCCCGAGGTGCTCTTGAGCTGGGTGACGATATCGACCAGCTTGTCGGCCACCGCGTTGGTGTCGGACTTCAGCCGGGCGAACGCGCCGGCATAGTCGCCGGCGACGCGCTTGGTGAGGTTGGTCTCGGCCAGCGCGGCCAGCACCTCGCCGGTTTCGCCCAGCCCGCGATCGACGGTCTGGACGAGATTGTTGATCGAGGCGGCGATGGCGTTGAGCTCGGCATCGGGGAACTCGGTCTCGACGCGCTTCGAAAAATCGCCGCCCACGGCCGCGTCGACGACGTTGCCGAAGGCCTCGCGCAGTTGCCCCATCATCTGGGTGCGGGCTTCCTGGTCGCGGACGATGCGCGCGGCGTCGGCCTCGGTCATCTCGTTGACCTTGAGGCCGTTGGCGCGGAACACCTCCACGGCCTGCGCCATGTTGCCGATTTCGTCGGTACGGTTGGCATAGGGCACTTCGACGGCATAGTCGTTGCCGGCGATTTTGCGCATCACCGCGGTCATGCGCACGACGGGCTTCGCCATCGACGAGCCGACGAAGAAGAAGGCGACGAGGCCGAGCACCAGCAGCACCACGCCGCCGATGAGGAAGTTCAGCAATTGCGCGTTGGAGGCGACCAGCAACGTCGACTGCGGCACGGCGATGACCGTGGCCCAATGGCGGCTGCTGCCGCTCAGCGGCACCGAGCGGGCGGTGATGCTCCAGATGGTGCCGTCGAGGGCCGGGCCGTTGCTCTGGTAGAGTCCGCTGGCGCCGAGGCCGGCCACGGCGTCGGTGATCCAGCTATCGTCGGCCTTCTTGCCGAGGACCTTCGGATCGGGGTTCATCACCCAGATGCCGTCGGCGTTGACCACGCCGGCAAAGCCGTTGCCCATCGGCGCCTCGCCGCCGATCAGCGTCGAGAGCGTCTTGCCGTCGAAGGCGACGACGGCGAGGCCGACCTGCTTGCCGGCCGCGTCATGGATGATGCTGACGACGGAGGTGTAGAGCACGCCCGAATAATCCATCGGGCCGACGACGTCGTCGCCGTTCTTCATGTCGTCGGCGATCCACGGGTAGCCGGCGCCGTCTGCGGCTTCCAGCGTGCCGAAGCTCACCGGCTGGCCGGAGCCTGAGCGCTGCGCGTCGACGCCGAAATAATTGTCCTTGTAGCCGAAGCCGGAGCTTGCGAAATCCGGACGCGAGGTGATGCCCGCATCGGGGGTGAGCATGACGATGATGCTGATCGCGTCGGGCACGCTGGCGGCCTGTTTGGTGACAATGGAGCCGAGCAGGCTCAGCGGCGCGGTGGGGTCGGCGATGACCGCTTCGGCCGAGCGCGCCGTCGCGGCGGCGACGGTCGAGTACTGGTCGACAGCGATGCGAATGGTGTCGGCGCGCTGCTGGGCGATGGCGGCGATCTGCTCGTCGGCCGTGGCCAGGTCCTTGCTGCGCGATGAGGTGACCACGTAAATCAGCGATGCGGCGATAGCGATGGTGAAGACCAGCGCCGCCGCGGAAACGATTTTGCCACGCAACTTCAGCGTCGGCAGTTTGACCTTGGCAAGAGACGGCATTTTGGGACTACGGTTCCTTCTGGATGAGTCATGGGGGGCGGCTTCGGCAAATTCCCAGCACGATTGATGAATGACTATCGTTAACACCATGCGAAGAACCGCCCGGCCGACGGGGTTTTTTTGGACCGTGGCCGGCGCGAGCGGAGACAGACGCAATGGCTGACCGGCTGCCCATCACCGCGTCGCTGTCGCTCGATCCGGGCGAGATCGAGATCGACTTCATCCGCGCCTCGGGACCCGGCGGCCAGAACGTCAACAAGGTCTCGACGGCGGCGCAACTGCGCTTCGACATCCGCCATTCGCCGTCGCTGCCCAACGGTGTCGCGGTACGCGCCGCGCGCCTCGCCGGCTCGCGGCTCACCACCGATGGCGTCATCGTCATCACCGCCGACCGCTTTCGCACGCAGGCGCTCAATCGCGACGACGCGGTGGCGCGCCTCGTGGAGTTGCTGAAGGAGGCCGCGGTGCCGCCCAAGCCACGGCGCGCCACCCAGCCGACGCTCGCCAGCAAGACCCGGCGGCTCGACGCCAAGACCAGGCGCAGCGGCGTCAAGAAACTGCGGACCAGCCGGCCGCCGGACGACTAGCCCCGCGCGCCCGGTCAGGCCGCCTGCCGCGCCAGCGCCGCCATGGTCAGCACGCTCGCGCCGGTCGCGGCGACGAACTCGGCATCGTGCGAGGCGAAGAGGATCGCGGTCGTGTCGCGCAGCGACAGGATGCGCTCCTCGAGCACATCACGGGCCGCGGCATCGAGGCCGTTGCTCGGCTCGTCCAGCAGCAGCACGCGCGGCATGCCGATGGCGCTGGCCGCGAGCAGCACCTTCTTTTGCGTGCCGAGCGACATCGCATCGAAACGCCGCTCTAGCTGGGTCGCAAGGCCCAGCGCAATGGTCAGTTGGGCAAGCTCGTTGCCCGGTGTCACGCGCCGGGCGGCGGCGACGAAGCGCAGCAGTTCGTGGCCGGTCATGAACGGATAGACCGGGCTTTCGTCGGGCACGTAGGCAAGTGCCTGCCGCGCCGCCAGCGGCTCGCGCGCGAGGTCGTGGCCGGCGATCCAGATGCTGCCCGCGCTGGGCGATTGCGCGCTGGCCAGCAGGCGCAGCAGCGTGGATTTGCCGCTGCCATTGGCACCCTGCAGCGCATAGGCGCCGGGGCCGAGATCGAGGCTGACGTCGTCGAGGACAATGCGGCCGTCATAGGCGGCGCCGAGGTTCTGGCAACGCAGCAGGCTGGTCAATGGAGCACCATGGCGATGGCGCCGCCGGCCCAGCCGGCGGCGATGAGGGCGGCAAGCATTGCCAGCACCGGCACGCCGGGCACCGGCAGGCCCGCCAGCAGCAGCCACTGCCAGTACCGCAGCAGGGCGCGGCCGCTGGCGCGGGCGTACCAGCCGAGGCGAATTCGGGCATAGAGCGCGTAGGCGTGCAGCACTGGCCGGTCCCATGGTTCGACGAGCGATATAAGGCGGGCGCTCCAGCCTCGCAACCGCGGCCGCGGCCGGATCGTGCAAGCGCAGGGTTTTCCGCTAACCCCACATTAAGTCCGCCAGTAGAGAGCCGTTGCAATCGTCGCCCGCAACTGGCCCATGGAGGCTGCGGCAAAGCGGGTCATATCACGCGCCGCGCCGTCTCGTCTGCCAGGGGCTCAGCCATGCCGCACTGCCATTTCGGACCACTGAACCTTGCGAGCCTCGCCATGGCGCTCGCCGCTGCGACGGCGCTCAGCGGCTGCAGCAGCCTCGGGCTCGGCAGCGGCTCGTTCGGCGGCCCCAGGATGCAGGCGGCCGAGCTCAGCAATATCGGCGATTACACCGCCGACAGCGCCCTCGCCGAGGCCCGCACGCATTTCCGCAACAATGATTTCGGCTATTCCGCCGCGCTCTACAAGCGCGTGGTGGAGCTCTCGCCCAAGAACCCCGACGGCTATATCGGGCTCAGCGCCTCCTACGACCGGCTCGGGCGGTTCGATTTGTCCGATCGCGTCTATGGCACGTGGTTCGCGCTCTCGGGCGGCAGCGCGCAGTACTACAACAATCTCGGCTATTCCTACATGCTGCGCGGCAAGCTCACCGATGCGCTGAGCAATTTCCGCAAGGCCAGGCAGCTCGATCCCGACAGCGTCGTCGTCGCCAACAATCTGCAGATTCTCGCCAACACCGCCGCCGCGGCGCGCGCCTGACGCAAATGCCGGCACAACCGCCGGCGTCCGCCCCGCTCAGCTCTCGCGCGAAAACTCAGTTCGCCGGTGCTTCCGTGCCGGCGGCCGGCGCGATAACCGGCCCGTTCCTGCCCAGGCCCGTCGTCGCATACATCGAGCGCTTCGAGGGATTGATCGTCTCGCTCTCGAGATTGGCGCGCACCGCGTCGCCCGCGCTGTAGCCGACGCGATCGGTATGCTGCGCATAGTCGTAAGCGCAGCCGGCGAGCGGCAGCAGCAGCGCCGCGATACGAACGATGTTCCACATGACCATCACCGCTCCGCTCCCGCTCAACTGCCGTTCCCCAGATCGATCATGTAGCCATAGGGCCCGGTGACCCCGGCGCCGGACTGCAGCGTCTGCAGCACCTTGGGCGTCACCTCCATCTTGCCCAGCGCGAAGAACTCGGCGTCGTTGGCCGGCTGGGTCTGGTCGAGGGGCGTCGCCACCACCTGGCCCGGGGTCGATGGCTGCACCAGCCGCGGCGTTACGATCACCACCATTTCGGTGTCGTGCTTCTTGTAGCTCGAGGATTTGAACAGCGAGCCGAGGATCGGCACGTCGCCGAGCCAGGGGAGCTGGTTCTGGCTGAGGGTCGAGCTGTTCTGCAGCAGCCCGGCCACCGAGAAACTCTGGCCGTCGCGCAGCTCCACCGTGGCGTCGAGCGTGCGGGTGGTGAACACCGGATCGCCCGACGAGGTGAAGCTGCCGATGTCGCTCACCTCGGGCGTCAGGTGGATCTGGATGCGGTCGCCGTCGAGCACCACGGGGGTGAACACCAGCTTCACGCCGAAATCGCGATAGTTGAGCGAGATGTTGCCATTGGCGTCCGCGGTGCGGATCGGGATCTGCCCGCCGGCGAGGAAGCTGGCATTGACGCCCGAAAGCGTCGTGAGATTCGGGTCGGCCAGCGTACGCACCAGGCTCTTTGCTTCGAGCGCGTTGATCTCGGCGGCGAGGCTGAGGCCGGTGCCGCCCGAAATGATGCCGGTGATGAACGAGGCGAACGAGCCGGCGTCGGCGGCGGGATTGTTCGGCCCGCCGCCGATGGTGCCGCTGCCGCCGGCCTTGGCGCCGCCGAAGCCGGCGCCCCACTGGATGCCGAGCTCGCGCCCGGCGTCGCGCTGCGCTTCGAGGATGCGGACTTCGAGGTTGACCTGCTGGCCGCCGCTCAGCGTCATGGTGTTGATCACCGCGGGGCTGCCATACTGGGCCACCACGTCAAGTACCTTCTGCATGGATTCGGCGTCGGGCACGTTGCCCGAAAGCCGCACCCGGCCATTGACCGAGCCGACCTTCACATGCGCGCCGGGCACCGCGTCGCGGATCGAGCTCGACATGTCGCGGGTGTCGGCGCCCACCTCCACCGCGAGCAGGCCCATCGGCGCGCCCTCGGCCGAGAACAGGTTGACCGTGGTCGTGCCGAACGCCTTGCCCACCACATAGATCGATTTGTCGGTGATCGGCTGTGCGTCGGCGATGGTGGGGTCGGCGGAAACGATCTTGGCCACCGCGCCCGATACGATCACCGTCACCGCCTGCGACACCGGCAGGTTGATCTTCATCACCGAGGTGGTCGCGAGGTCGTAGTTGACGGTCTGCGCCGCGGCCGGGCCGAGCGCGCCGAGCAGCAGGCCGAGCGCCAGCGCGCCCGCGGCCAGCAGCCCTGTCAGCAGATGTTTCAGCTCAGCCAATTGGTGCCCCCCGGCCCGAAATTCATTTTGGTCAGTTCGCCCAGAACGGGCTCGACATGCGGATTGCGGCATTGGTTTCGCGCTCCTGCGCGGCGGCGGCGTCGGTGGTGTCGGCGTTCGAACGGAGCATCAGCGACAGCTTGCCGAGGCTCGTGGCGTTGATGATCACCTCGGCCTGCGCCGGGTTGAGCTCCAGCGTGGCGATGGCGCTCGAGAACACCTGCGATGCCGGATCGGCGGTGGCCGCCGACGCGTCGGTGCCGTTGCCGAGCCGCGCATTGATCGCGAGCACGCGCACATTGGAGAGGATGGTCTTGGAGTCCGCGTCCTTGTTGTCGTTCCTGTCGCGGGTCAGCACCACGTCGACATGGTCGTCGGGCACGACGAAGCCGCCCGACGCGGCTTCGGCCGCCACCGACACCGAGACGCCGCGCATGCCCTTGTCGAGCACCGCCGACAGGTAGCCGCCATCGGCCGAGCCGAGCTTTTGCGCACGGATCGGCTCGCCGGCAAAAATCTCCGAGCGCACGGTCGAGCCCGCCATCCTGGCGATGGCGTCGGGCGCTGCCGCCTGGGTCACATATTCGGGCTGCAGCGCGGCGTCGGGCCAATCCTGCCACTGCAGTGCGTCGGCGGTCAGCCGCTGCCCCACGGCAAAGGCGCTTTTGGCCACAAGAATCTGCGTCATCGGCGCCTTCACCACTTCGGGCGCCGGCGTGGCGACGACCGGCGCCGGCTGCTCGCGCTGGGTGACGAGGAACGCGGCGAGCCCGCCGGCCACCAGCGCCACCGCCAGCAGGACGATGCGCGACGGGCCGATGCGGCGCGGCCAGTTCACGCGGTTGCGCAGGCCGCCGAAATTGCGGTCCTCGACGCGGGTGATGAGGGTCTTCAGCGCTTCCGAGCGCAACTGGTCCATGCCGCGGCGGTCGGACTGGCGGCGGTCGGCGCGCGTGCCGTCGCGGCGCTCGAGTTCGGTGCGCCAGTTTTCGAGATTCTGCCGCTCGCCCGGCGAGGCCGAACGCACTTCGGCGTGCGGTGCTCCCTGATTGGCCGCGGCGGCCGGCGCCGCCGTCTGGGCCTGCGTGCCGCCGACGACTTTCGGCGCGGGCGCGGCCGGGCGCTCCGGTTCGCTCCGGGAGGCCTGGTCCGCCGTACCGAGGTCGAGCTTGGCTGCAATGGAAGCAGCGATGGATTGGGTGCGGCCGAGCAATAGTCCCTCACTGAGCGGCCCGTGGCGGCCGCGCCGGAGCAATTTCCGTCAGTGTCCGTGTCTACGGGGGAAGCCTGACCTTTTTGGTTCCAAACCCCGCGGACTTTGCGTAGTCCCGGCAACGCCTCGTTTACCCTGCCGTTTTCCCCATCCGGGCCATGCCGGCCGCTCCGGCCCTTGGGTGAGAACAAATGATGCACCGGAGCGTGTCCAGGAAAAGTGGCAACGGTTTTCCGGTTCGGAAACGCGACAAAGCAAGGACGCCGGGCGGTTCGCCGTTTTGGAGAAATGGTGAAACGCGCTAGAGTGGGTGGAACGATCATGCGGACTCCCCCAATGCACCTGCTTCTCGTCGACGGCTCCGGCTATATTTTCCGCGCGTTCCACGCTCTGCCGCAGTTGACGCGCAAGACCGACGGCCTGCCGGTGGGCTGCGTCAAAGGTTTCACCGAAATGCTGTGGAAGCTGATGGCCGACCTCAAGGGCGACGATGCACCCACCCACATGGCGGTGATCTTCGACTTTTCGGCCAAGACCTTCCGCGACGACATCTACGCCGAGTACAAGGCGCACCGTCCGCCGATGCCCGAGGAACTGGTGCCGCAGTTCCCGCTCACCCGCGACGCCACCCGGGCCTATTCGATCCCCTCGATCGAAATGGAAGGCTGGGAGGCCGACGACATCATCGCCACCTATGCCTGCATGGCGCGCGACGCCGGCGCCAAGGTCACCATCGCTTCGTCCGACAAGGATTTGATGCAGCTCGTCGAGCCCAACGGCTCGATCCGGCTGCTCGACACCATCGCGCGTCCCGGCCAGCCGCCGCTGCGCTGGATCGGGCCGGACGAAGTGTTCGAGAAATTCGGCGTCACCCCCGACAAGGTCATCGATGTGCAGGCGCTGTGCGGCGACGCCGTCGACAACGTGCCGGGCGTCCCCGGCATCGGCGTGAAAACCGCGGCCGACCTGATCAACACCTATGGCGACGTCGAGACCCTGCTGGCCCGCACCGGTGAAATCAAGCAGCCCAAGCGCCGGCAGGCGCTCGAGGAGAACGCGGAGCTCGCCCGCATTTCGAAGCGGCTCGTCACCCTCAGTCGCGAGGTGCCGGTGGAACTGCCGCTCGATGCTCTCGCCCGCGTTCCGGTCGAGCCGGGCAAGCTCATGCCGTTCCTCCACGCCATGGAGTTCGCCACCGTCGCCAAGCGCCTCGGGGCGCTGCTCGAGGTGAACCCCGACGACTGGGAGGCCGACCCGGCGCTCGCCGCCGTCAAGGCGGGCCCCATCGGCTTCAACAACGAGGCCAAGGAGACTGCCCGCGCCGCGCGCCTCGCCGCCGAAGGCAAGGCCGAGAACGCTGCGGTCAAATTCTCCGCCGAGCGCGCCGCCAGGGTCCGCGCCATCCCCATCGACGCCGCCGGCTACGAGACCATCACCGACATCGCGGGCCTCAAGCGCTGGCTCGATCTGATCGACGCGCAGGGCTACGTCGCGGTCGACACCGAGACCACCGGGCTCGACAACCAGACCGCCGACCTCGTCGGCGTGTCGCTGGCGCTCGCTCCCGGCAAGGCCGCCTACATCCCGCTCGGCCACACCACCGGCAACGGCATGTTCGGCGACAAGGTCGAAGGCCAGCTCGATGCGCGCGAGGCCCTCGCGGCGCTGAAGCCGATGCTCGAGGCCCGCTCGATCCTCAAGATCGGCCACAACATCAAATACGATCTCGGCCTGCTGCTGCGTTACGACATCGCGCTAACGCCCTTCGACGATACGCTGCTGATGAGCTACGTGCTCGACGGCGTGCAGTACAATACGCTGAGCGAACTGTCGGCCCACTGGCTCGGCCACACCGGCATCGAGATCACCGAGCTCATCGGCAAGGGCAAGGCGCAAAAGACCTTTGCCGAGGTGCCGATCCCCGACGCCGCGCGTTACGCCGCCGAGGACACCGACCTCACGCTGCGCCTCTGGATGATCCTCAAGCCCCGCCTCGCCGCCGAGAACGGAACGACGCTCTACGAAACCGAGGAGCGTGCCCTCGCGCCCGTTCTCGCCCGCATGGAAGGCCGCGGCATTTCCGTCGATCGCGCCATCCTTTCCCGCCTCACCGGCGATTTCACCCAGCGCGCCGCCGCCCTCGAGGAATATGCCTACGAGCTCGCCGGCGAGCGCTTCAACATCGGCTCGCCCAAGCAGCTCGGCGACATCCTCTTCGGCAAGATGGGCCTGCCGGGCGGGTCGAAGACCAAGACCGGCCAGTGGTCGACCACCGCCGGCACGCTCGAAGACCTCGCCGAAAAGGAGGGCGTACCGCTGGCGAAAGTCATCGTCGACTGGCGCCAGCTCACCAAGCTGATCGGCACCTACACCGCCGCGCTCCCCGACTACATGAACGAGCGCACCGGGCGCGTCCACACCACCTACAGCCAGCATTCGGTGCTCACCGGCCGGCTCAGCTCGAACGAGCCGAACCTGCAGAACATCCCCGTGCGCACCGAGGACGGCCGCAAGATCAGAACGGCGTTCGTCGCCGCGCCAGGCCGCATCCTGATCTCGGCCGACTACAGCCAGATCGAGCTGCGCGTCCTCGCCCACATCGCCGACATCCAGGCGCTGAAGGACGCCTTCGAGGAAGGCCTCGACATCCACGCCATGACCGCCAGCGAAATGTTCGGCGTGCCGGTCGAGGGCATGCCGCCCGACGTGCGCCGCCGCGCCAAGGCCATCAATTTCGGCATCATCTACGGTATCTCCGCCTTCGGCCTCGCCAACCAGCTCGGCATCGAACGCGGCGAAGCCGGCGAATACATCAAGACCTATTTCGCCCGCTTCCCCGGCATTCAGGACTACATGGCCGAACAGCGCCGCCGGGTGAAAGCCGATGGCTTCGTTACCACCATCTTCGGCCGCAAGATCGCTTTCCCCAATGCCAACTCGTCGCACGCCGCCGAGCGCAGCTTCGTAGAACGCGCTTCCATCAACGCGCCGATCCAGGGCTCGGCCGCCGACATCATCCGCCGCGCCATGATCCGCATGGAGCCCGCGCTGCAACGCGCCCGCATCAGGGCCGACATGCTGCTGCAGGTCCACGACGAGCTGATCTTCGAAGTCGACAAGGGCACCGAAGCCGACGCCATGCCCGTCATCCAGTCCGTCATGGAAGGCGCCGCCTTCCCCGCCGTAAATCTCACCGTGCCGCTCAAAGTCGACGCCCACGCGGCCCACAACTGGGACGAAGCGCATTGACGCGGGGCGCGTCGGCCGGGACTTTCGCCAGACCAGGTCATGGGCGCCGCCGGCGAAGTCCTCATGGCCGGAGCACATGCGCGACGGTTGAGAATTGGCCTTCTCCCCTCGTGGGAGAAGGTGGGCGAAGCCCGGATGAGAGGGGCCACGCGAACCGGTCCAGCTTCGGTTCGCCGCGTCGCAGGGAGATTTACCGACTCCGGCCCAGCACCCCGACCGCCGCGGCCAGCACCTCGTGCACATCCCGGCGTGTGTCGTCCAGCGCGATGCGCACCCGCTGCACCGTGTGCGCGTTGTAGAGGCTCACCATAAAGTCCTCGACGCGCAGCTTGCCGTACTCGGCGATCGGCACTTCCACCGTCTCCGTCACCAGCCGCGGTCCGCCCTCGCGCATGCCGGCCAGCTCGAACACCAGCCGCAGCTCGGACGAGCTGGCCGCGAGCTCTTCGCGGAACAGCAGAATATCGTCGGCTGCGTCGTCTGCCGCGAACAGCCGGTCGGCGTAGGCGTCGGCCAGCATCGCCGCCAGCATCGCCTTTTTCGCCGACAGCGGCGCCGCCCGGCTCGCCGCCAGCGCCTCGGCGAGATAGCTGAAATGCCGCTCCAGTTCGGTCATCGCTCACATCTCTCAGTCAGGCAATCCTCCCCTGTCGCAGCGCGACGGGGGAGGGGGACCAGCGAAGCTGGTGGAGGGGGCAGCCACATACACCGAGTCCAGACCCGCCCTCTCCACCGCCAAAGGCGATCCCCCTCCCCCGTGCTGCGCACAGGGGAGGACCGCCGACTGCCAGTGCCGGGTCGCCGACCGGCAAGCCAGCCCTTACGCCAGATGCTTGTGGAAGAACTCCAGCGTGCGGGCACTCGCCTTGGTGCAGGCGGCTTCGTCGAAATGGTCGGGCCGGTCGGAATTGCAGAAGCCGTGCACCGCGTCATAGGTGTAGACGCCGACATCGGGGTGGCGCGCCTTGACCTGCTCCACCTGCTCGAGCGGAATGCCGGTGTCGCGCGCGCCATAGTGCATTTCGAGCGGCGCCTTGGGCTCGAGGTCGATATAGTTGGCGACGCCCCCGCCATAATAGCCCGAGCCGGCATCGACCAGCCCCGCGGCCGTGCTGCGCCAGGTGATCGCGCCGCCGAAGCAATAGCCGGTGATGCCCACCTTGCCGCCGGCGCGGGCCGCGTTCACCGCGGTCGCGACGTCGACCAGCGCGGTCGCGTGGTCGAATTTCTTCATCAGCTCGCCGATCACCGCGAACTGTTCCTGCCCGTAGTTCTCGCTCTCATAGCCGAACTCGACGCGGTCGAAGAGATTGGGCGACACCGCCACATAGCCGTGCCGCGCGAATCGATCCACCACCGAGCGCACCCAACTGTTGATGCCCCACACCTCGCCGATCACCACCACCCCGCCCCGGGCCTTCCCCTCCGGCACCGCGCGATACGCATTGAGTGTGAAGCCGTCCGCCGAAGTGAGTGTGATGCGCTCGCCCATGATGTGTCCTGTGGGGTGGTGTTCTGGTTGGCCGGAAGGGAGCACAGAATTGTGACGGGTGGTAGCAGGCACAACGAGGACACCGGTCACGGGGTGGTGAGGCTGGACGCGACTGCAGTTACTTCTTCCTCGGGTCCTCACGCCCAAAGAGATCATCAAATGGATCGGCTTTGTCATCGGGGCGCCGCTTTTCTTCCGTCTTCCGACGGTCTTCTTCCGCCTTGGCCAACAATAGTATCCTCCTCGCCTCCTCGCGAGCCTCGAGGTACAGCCCAACTTGCTCGTCTAGGTCCGAGCCAGACAGAAGATCATAGTCGCCTCGCAACCAAACCTCAGGACACCTTCTCCCCTTGTCCGGTCCGATCGTCGCTTTGGGGAAAAACAAAAACTCGGCAGGCGATGCTTGATAATCCGTAAGCGACAGAAATGCGTCCTCACAGACAGTGACCAGCAACCGCCGCTGAGCTTGCCCAATTCTGAGCCGCGGGCGGACGGTCAAGTTTCAGAAGGGCCTTATTCAGATCGAATGCCATTAGTGCTTCGCACTCCTGTACCAACCCAAGATAGCTTCATCGGAAATTCGCATGGTCGCTTGTGTGCTTGTAACGTGATTCCAAACTTGGTCCCAAGGTCCACCGTCAACATGAGAAAGCGATCGCAGCGCACTCGCAGTCATTGATGAGTACTTTCTTGCAGCATCCTCCACAAATGCCCTCGTTGGTGGTTCAAGCGACGCATTTGCAGGCCCGCGAATGCCGGTCCTCGGGTCCACTACAGATGACCTTGCAGCAATGGGCAAATCGCCGAATTTTTTGAACTCATGATAGAGTTCTCGAAATACTGGCCCGTGCTCCCACGCCTCTATCTTTGCTGAAACTAAAGGTACTCCAAACGCCGCCAGATAATCTGCATGAACAAAATAGACGACCTTATTGATCTGCATATTCGTCAGCTTTCGACCGCCCTCATCGGCAAGATCGAGAATAAGATTGGCGATGGCCCTTACATCATAAACCATAGAAAAAAACGTACAGGATTCATGCTTTGTTCGCAATAAGAGCCGCCTCTCAGACATGTAGATGGGTTTGGATATCGCCTGGGAGGCCAATGGTCGCGATCGCCGGAGTATGCCCATAATGGGTGGGCGCCGCCGCGGCCTCGCCCTAACCCCGCCTCCCCATTGCCCGGTCGACCGCGACCACCGCATAGCCCGCCGCCACGAACCCCACCGCGATCAGCACCGCGTTCACGGCAACCTGCGGCCAGCCGAGCTTGTCCGCATCCATGAACGGATAGGGGTAGCGGCCCATGCCCGGCGCGCGGGCCACGCCGTAGATGAAATAGGCCAGCGGATAGAGCGCCCACGGCCAGGGGTCGCGCCAGCGCAGTCCGCCCTTTGGCGCGAACACCAGCCACCAGACCGGCACGAGGATGGGCGTCAGCGTGTGGTTGAGGAAATCGGCGAGCAGCGCGCCGCCACTGAGCTCCACCAGCCCGGCCAGCAGCGTGTTGTAGATGATGCCGACCAGCATGATCGACAGCACCAGCCCGCCCAGCCAGAACGGCGGCAGCGGCCGCCTCAGCGCCATCCAGCCAAATCCGAGCGCCACCAGCAGGTTGGTGAGCACGGTGAAGTAAAACAGCATGGCCGACACCGCCGTGCCCAGCGAACCATCGCTCAGCGCCAGCGACGCCGCGAGTTGCGTGCCGAGCCCGGTCCAGGCGATGAGCGCCACCAGCGCGGCGGCAAGGCGGGCGAGGGTGGACATCGACGCTTCCTCCGGGGCGCCGCGAGCCTGCCGCAAAATGGCGGCGAACTCAAACGCCCGCGCCGCGTTCTCCTCCGCACAGACAAGGAGAACGCCCCATGACCACTCTCAGCAGCATCCGGGAACATATGAACGTCATCGGCGCCGACGGCGTGCATGTCGGCACGGTCGACCGCGTCGAAGGCGACCGTATCAAGCTCACCAAAGCCGATAGCGGCGAAGGCAACCACGAAGGCCACCACCACTATGTTCCGGGCAATCTGGTCGCCGACATCGAAGGCGACAATGTGCGCCTCAGCGCCAATGGCGACGTGGCGTTCGAAGATGAAACCGAGGAAAACGGCAAGCCGCTGAACTGAGGCGGCTTGCCGGCGGCGCACCCTCCGCGCCACCCTCGAAAGGCGGAGCGCCGGCCCCCGGCGGCTCCGCCTTTCGCCATGGGACAAACGCAATGGCCAGCCTCGACGAATTCGTCAGCGCACAGGACAAAGTCTACCCGGCCGTGCGGCGCGAACTGAGCGCCGGCCGCAAGCAGAGCCATTGGATGTGGTTCATCTTCCCGCAATTGCGCGCGCTCGGCCGCAGCCCGACCGCGCAGTTCTACGGCCTCGCCGATGCGGGCGAAGCGCAGGCCTATCTGGCGCACCCGGTGCTCGGCCCGCGGCTGATCGAGTGCACCGGGCTGGTGAATGCGGTTACCGGCCGCAGCGCTCACCAGATTTTCGGCTCGCCCGACGATTTGAAGTTCCGCTCATCTATGACGCTGTTCGGACGCGCCGGAGGCGGGCCGGCGTTCGCCGAGGCGCTGGCGAAATATTACGGCGGACAGGAAGATTCCGAGACGGTGCGGCTGCTGGGATAATCCTCATCCCCTGGGGGACCAGGCGGAGCCTGATGGGCGGGTCAAGGCCCCCTCACCCGGCGCTGCGCGCCGACCTCTCCCCCAAAGGGAGAGGTGAAGCAGAGGCACGATCTCGCCCAACCACCACCTCTCCCCCAAAGGAGAGGTGAAGCAGAGGCACGATCTCGCCCGACCACCACCTCTCCCTTCGGGGGAGAGGTCGCCCGAAGGGCGGGTGAGGGGGCCTTGCCGCTGGCACTGATATCGAAGACCCCGCTCCACCGTTGGCGCGGATGGTCCGCTGCCAGCCCTAACCCTTCTCCTCCAGCCCCAGCTTCGCCCGCAGCGCATCGATGCGCCGGCTGGCTTCCGCCTTGCTCAGGTCTCGGCGAATGCGTCGGGCTCGTGCGCCTGTTCGCTCAGCGTCTTCAGGTACGACGCCTGGGCGCCGGTCATCGGGTCGTCGCCGGTGGTCCATTCGGCGGGGTCCTTGACGGCGTTGTCGGCGGGGTCGGTCTTGGGGTTGGGTGCGGTGTCTGTCATGATGTTCGCTTAACGTTCTCGCTGCTGCGCGGTTGCAGCTTGCCCCCCACCCCGGCCCGCAGTTAACTCCGCCCAACCGGAGCTTTCGCATGCGCCTTCCCCGTCTTGCCGCGCTGCTGGCGCTCGCCATCCTGTTGCCGCTGCCGGCCTTCGCCGATGCGAGCCTTGCGACCTACGACGCCGCGCGGGACGCGCTGCTCGCGGTGTGGGCGGAACTGCCGCTCACCGTGCGCAACGTCACGCTCACCCGCGAGATTGCCGCCGGCTATGGCAGCTACCAGCCGCGCGAAAACCACGCCTACCAGGTGGGCGAGCAGATCCACGTCTATGTCGAGGTGCTCGGCTATGGCTGGCGCGACAATGGCGACGGCACGCTGTCGAGCCTGCTCGACGCCGATCTCAACCTGCTCGACGCGGCCGGCAACAAGCTGGCGACGCAGACCAAATTCCTCGATTCGGAGCAGGTGTCACGACAAAAGCTGCTCGAGACCTATCTCACGCTCAACGCCTCGCTCAGCTCGTTCGAGCCGGGCGACTACCAGCTGCAGTTCGTGCTGCACGATCTGGCCGGCCACAAGGACACCATTTTCGCCGTGCCGGTGACGCTGGTCGGCGACGCCTCCTCTTCGGCGCCAGCCGAGGCGCCGTCCTCCGCCGCACAATAGCGGACGCCCGGCGGACAAGGGTGGCGCGACGCGGCGGCGTGGCCTAAAGAGCGGGCCATGGTCGCGCTCCCTGCCCTTTCGCCGTTTTCCGCCGTCGTCTTCGATATGGACGGCACGCTGCTCGACACCGAGCTGGCGTTCAAGGCGATCGTGTGGGACGTGACGCGCGACCTCGGCTTCGCCATGACCGACGACCTCCATGGCCGCATGGTCGGCTCCAGCCACGAGACCACCAACCGGCTGCTGGTCGAAGCCTATGGCCTCAGCTTTCCCTATGAGATCTTCGATGCGGAGTGCCGCCGGCTGATGCAGGCGCGGATGGCACAGTCGGTGCCGGTGAAACCCGGCGTGGCCGAGCTGCTGGCCGAGCTCAAGGCCCGCCGCATCCCGATGGCGGTCGCCACCTCGTCGCGCGCGCCGCATGCGCTCGGCCACCTCGGCACAGCCGGGCTACTCGATCTGTTCGAGGCGGTGATCACGCGCGACGACGTCCAGCATCCCAAGCCCGACCCCGAGCCGTATCTCACCGCGGCGCGGCGCCTCGCGGTCGCCCCCGCGAACTGCCTCGCCATCGAGGATTCGCATTCGGGCGTGCGGGCCGCGCATGGCGCCGGGATGCAAACCGTGATGGTGCCCGATCTCGTGCCGCCGACCGACGAGATCCGGGCGCTCTGCACCGTAATGGCGAGCCTCCACGAGGTGCGGGCCGCGGCCTTCGAGCGGGCGCCAGCCGTCCGTTAAAGTCAGCGAATCGTCATTCGCGATCATTGCTTTGCATTGCCGCGATGCATTTGTCGTCCCACAGGACCATTCCTACAAAGTCTTTATCATTCAAATTCAGTCACTTGGCCTCCGTACGGAGAAAACCCGCGGCAGCCGCTCGAATTGTGGCGGCACGGCAACGCAGACAATTTGAATTAACTACGATGGTAACCATCAAGTTGGTCGTCACCACGCTGAAACCGTAGCAATTTCAGGGGTTTCCCTTAGGCCGCGCCGCCGTTAACCTCACTTTAGGAAGCTAACGTCTATGGTTAAATACCGGTAAATTCTGGTTGCCTCCCTCCAAAGGGGTCGTCTAGGGTGCCGGCCGGGACAAACGTTACGAGCTGGGGCTGCCGTCGGGGCGGGACCGGGGGAAGGACGGGGGATTGAGGGCTAACGCGCTACCTCGCGCGCTGCTGAACGTGATGGCCTTGGGCGCTGCGGCGTTCATGGCGTTTTCGCTTTCCAGCCCAGTCCTCGCCGGCGACGTGCGGGTCGCAACGGTCGAACCCGTCCAGATTTCTCCCATCCTCGAAGCCGAGCGCATGCAGCCGGCCGGCGATCTTCGCCCGGGCTACACGCAGCCGGCGCTCACCAACGAACTGCTCGCCGCCTATGTGAAAAAGCAGCAGGCGATCAAATCTTTCAACGCGTTCGACGTGCAGCCGGCCGGCCAGCTCAACGAGCAGGTGCTTTTGGGCTATATCGAGCGCACCCGTTCGACCAGCAACCTCGCGCTCGACGCCATCGACTCGATCGCCGACAAGCCGGCGCTCAACGACGACGTGCTGGCGAGTTACGCCCGCGACGGGTTCGTGCCGACGGTCAAGAAGGTGAAGCTCTCCAATTCCGAGAAGCTCTGCCTCACCCAGGCGATCTACCACGAGGCGCGCGGCGAAAGCTCGGAAGGCCAGTGGGCCGTCGCCAACGTCGTCATCAACCGCGCCATGTCGCACAAGTTCCCGCCGACGCTTTGTGGAGTGGTGTTCCAGAACGCCGATCAAGGCTATCACCGCTGCCAGTTCACTTTTGCCTGCGACGGCAAATCCGACATGGGCACCGAGCGCGCCGCCTGGCTCAAGGCGACCAAGATGGCGCAGGTCGCCTACAACGAGTTCCGCCAGGGCGAGACGCCGGGCGTGGTGCCGAACTCCACCCTCTACTACCACACCACCTCGGTGAACCCCGACTGGTCCGATCGCTTCAAACACGTCGCCACCATCGGTGCCCACGAGTTCTACGCGACGAAATGAGCCTCAAGCGATGGCGGCATGCAGGACCCGGCGAGAGCCGGGTTTTTTGTTGGCTGGAACAAGGCATTGATGACGGCGACCGGACTAACGCTTCAGTCATCCTGCTGACTCGACGGCAGCACCGGTCCATGAGACCTACGGTCGAATGGCCTGGGCGCTTATGAGCGAAGCGAATTAGCAAGCCGGGGTGGGGGAAGTCGCAGGGATCTCGGTGCCAACGGACAGTCCCCCCACCCAGCGCCGCTAAGCCTTCGGCCAAGCTCCGCTACCCTCCCCCGCGCGGGGGAGGGAAACCGTGCCGACTGCGACGTCAGTTCCCGTGGCTCCATACGCACCATCAATACCGCCCCACCCACAATGTCATTCCCGCGCAGGCGGGAATCCAGGGCGGAGTTCTCGGCTGTCCGACAACCCTGTCCTGGATTCCCGCCTGCGCGGGAATGACACCGTTGGTGGGGTCAGGCATGTACAGACTGGCCGAGCGAAGGCAGTGGCCGCGACTGCCGCTCACTCAGCACCCGTCCCTCCCCCTTGAGTGCGGCATGCGAAGCCGGTGGGTGCGGGTGGCCCCACGCTCGGCGTCTGCGACCGCCTCCCCGTCGCGCTGACGCGTGCAACCTCCCCCGTGTGTCGGACAGGGGAGGTTGCAGCCTGCGGCGCCCGGTGAAAGGGGGCGGTTTATTCAGCCGCCACCATCGTCTTGCGCTCGAGTTTGCGGGCATTCTCGGCGAACATGTCGGCGAGGCGGGCGGCGGCGGCATCGTAGGCCGCGGCGTCGGTCCAGTTGGCGCGCGGGTCGAGCAGGCGCTTGGGCAGGCCCTCGACCGACAGCGGCACCTCGAAGCCGAAATTGGGGTCGACGCGCATCTGCGCATTGTCCAGTTCGCCCGACAGGGCGGCGGCCACCAGGCGGCGGGTCGCGGCGATGTCGATGCGCTTGCCGGTGCCGTAGGCGCCGCCGATCCAGCCGGTGTTGATCAGCCACACGGTGGCGCCAGTCTTGGTCAGGCGGCTGGCGAGCAGGTCGCCATAGACCGCGGGATGATGCGACATGAAGGGGGCGCCGAAGCAGGCCGAGAACGTCGCCGTCGGCTCGGTCACGCCGCGCTCGGTGCCCGCGACCTTGGCGGTATAGCCGGCAAGGAAGTGCTCGATGGCCTGCTCGCGGTCGAGCCGGGCGATCGGCGGCATGACGCCGAAGGCATCGGCGGTGAGGAACACCACCGTCGCGGGCTGTTCGCCGACGCCGCTCGGCACGATCGATTTGAGCGTCGTCAGCGGATAGGCCGCCCGGGTGTTCTCGGTCAGCGACAGGTCCTCGTAATCGGCATCGCCGTCGACGAGAACGACGTTTTCGAGCACGGTGCCGAAGCTCTGCGCCGCGCCGTAAATCTCGGGCTCGGCCGTGGCGCTCAGATGCGCCGTCTTGGCGTAGCAGCCGCCCTCGATATTGGCGATGCCGTTGTCGCTCCACAAATGTTCGTCGTCGCCGATCAGCGGACGGCGCGGATCGGACGACAGCGTCGTCTTGCCGGTGCCGCTGAGGCCGAAGAACAGTGCGGTGTCGTCGCCGTCGCCGATATTGGCCGAGCAGTGCATCGGGAAGATGCCGCGCAGCGGGGCATGGAAATTGATGAGCGAGAACACCGATTTCTTGATCTCGCCGGCGTAGGCGGTGCCGGCGATCAGAACGATGTTTCGCGTCATGTCGAGCGCAATCGCGGTTCCGGTGCGGGTGCCGTGGCGCTCCGGATCGGCGACGAAGCCCGGCAATTGCAGGATGGTCGCGGTCATTGCGGGGTTGGCCGCCGGACCGCGCAGCAGGTTGCGGATGAAGAGCGCGTGCCACGAGGTCTCGGTCACCACTTCGACTGCGACCTGGAACGAGGGATCGGCGCCGGCGCTCAACTCTTCGAGATGCAGGTCGCGGCCTGCGGCATAAGCGAGCATGTCGCTGAGCAGCAGGTCGAAGTGCTCGCGGCTCAGCGCGCCGCAATTGTCCCACCATACATGGGGATCGGTGAGCGTATCGCGGACAACGAACTTGTCCTTGGGCGAACGCCCGGTATGGGCGCCGGTGCTGACCGTCAACGCGCCCGCGGAGGTCAGTTGCCCCTCGCCCGCCAATAGCGCGTCGGTCACCATCTGTGCCCGATTGCCGCCCCGCCGTACACGGGCAATGCCCTCGAGCCGGCGCACAAGCTCCGCAGTTTGAGCCATTTCGTACCCTATCCAACAGGTCTGCTGATGATGCGCAATTGCTAGGGCAGCAAGGGGTTGGAACGACAGCGGGCAATCTGTCGTAAGACGGAAGTTTGAGGAAATCGGCGCGCGGCCCCAAGGAATGGCGGCTCAGCGACGTCTGGTATATAGGGGACGGGTGCCATACTTTATGCGCAATTGTGGCAATCTCGTCTCGCCACAATTGGCAGGCCCGACCAAGCTGCCCACAAAGCTCAGAAAGGGACTTGGATGCCCAAGATCGCCCTGGTGGACGATGACCGCAACATTCTCACTTCGGTGTCGCTGACGCTCGAAGCCGAAGGCTATAACGTCTCCACCTACACCGATGGCGCCTCCGGCCTCGAGGGGCTGACCTCCGATCGCCCCGACCTCGCCATCCTCGATATCAAGATGCCGCGCATGGACGGGATGGAGCTGCTGCGCCGGCTCCGCCAGAAGTCCGACCTGCCGGTGATCTTCCTCACCTCAAAGGACGAGGAGATCGATGAATTGTTCGGCCTCAAGATGGGCGCCGACGATTTCATCAAGAAGCCGTTCAGCCAGCGCCTGCTGGTCGAGCGGGTCAAATCGATCCTCCGCCGTTCGGCGCCGCGCGACGGCTCCGTGCCGGGCGCCGCGGCCGAGCCCGTGCCGGGCAAGGCGCTGATCGAGCGCGGCAACCTGGTGATGGACGAGGAGCGCCACACCTGCACCTGGAAGGGGCAGCGGGTCACGCTCACGGTCACCGAGTTCCTGATCCTTCAGGCGCTGGCGCTCCGCCCCGGCGTGGTGAAATCGCGCAACGCGCTGATGGACGCCGCCTATGACGACCAGGTCTATGTGGACGACCGGACCATCGACAGCCACATCAAGCGGCTGCGCAAGAAGTTCAAGGCAGTCGACGACGATTTCGAGATGATCGAAACGCTCTACGGCGTCGGCTACCGCTTCAAGGAACAATAAGCCCGCGATGGCCGTCAGCGGACACGACCTGCCAGGCTTGAGCAAGCCGAGTTCGGACGCGCGGCCAAAGTCGGCGGTGTCGCCGTTCTGGCAGCGTGCCCGCAACGAGGTTGCCACGGGGATCGTCGGCGTCTCGCGGTTCCTCGGCTCGACCGTCTTCGGCAGCCTGACGCGCCGGATCATCGTTCTCAATCTGGTGGCGCTGCTGGTGCTGGTCACCGGCATCCTCTACCTCAACCAGTGGCGCGCCGGGCTGATCGATGCCCGCATCCAGTCGCTGCGCGTGCAGGGCGAGATCATCGCGGCCGCCATCGCCGCTTCGGCGACGGTCGACAGCGACGTGATCCAGGTCGATCCGGACCGGCTGCTGCAGCTCAAGCAGGGCAGCGGGCCGTTCTCGTCGCTCTCCTACTTCGACCCCAGCCTCGAGTTTCCGATCAATCCCGAGCGGGTGGCGCCGCTCTTGCGGAATCTCGTTACACCCACCCGCACCCGGGCCCGGATTTACGACCAGGGCGGGTTCATGATCCTCGACAGCGCCTCGATCTACCAGCGCGGCGAAGTGATCCGCGCCGGCAAGCCGCCGGCCACAACCAGTCCGGGCGACTGGTGGAACTCGCTGATGTCGTGGGTGCCGGGCGACGATTTCCCGCCCTATCAGGAATACGGCCCCGACGAAGGCACCAAATATCCCGAGGTGACTGCAGCGCTGGCCGGCGCACCGTCGGACGTGGTGCGCGTCGATGCCGACCATCAGCTCGTGATCTCGGTGGCGGTGCCGGTGCAGCGCCTCCGCGCCACCGTCGGCGTGCTGCTGCTCTCCACCCAGCCGGGCGAGATCGACTCGATCGTCGCCACCGAGCGCTGGGGGGTGCTGCGCATTGCGCTGGTGGCGGCGACGGTCACGATCATCCTGTCGCTGCTGCTTGCCAGCACGATTGCCGGACCGCTGCGGCGGCTGTCGGAAGCAGCCGAGAAGGTGCAGACCTCGCCGACGAGCCGCGAGGAGATCCCCGACTTCACCTATCGCACCGACGAGGTCGGGCATCTGAGCCGGGCGTTGCGCTCGATGACGTCGTCGCTCTACAATCGCATCGAGGCGATCGAGCGCTTTGCCGCCGACGTGGCGCATGAGCTCAAGAACCCGCTGACCTCGCTGCGCTCGGCGGTCGAGACGCTGCCGCTCGCCAAGCGGGCCGAAGACCGCGAGCGGCTCAACGCCATCATCCAGCACGATGTGCGCCGGCTCGACCGGCTGATCTCGGACATCTCCAATGCCAGCCGGCTCGATGCCGAACTCGCGCGCGAAAGCTCCGAGCCGGTCGATCTCGAAAAGCTGGTCGAGGCGATGGTGTCGATCCAGCACGACGTTGCAGCGACGCACGACGTCAACGTCGTCTTCGAGAAGCGCCGCGGCAAGTTCGCGGCGAGCGCAGTGGGCCACGACAGCCGGCTGGCGCAGGTGTTCAACAACCTCATCGACAACGCGGTGTCGTTCTCGCCGCCGGGCGGCACGGTGGCCGTGGCGCTGACGACGAGCGAGGACAAGATCGTGACCACCGTCACCGACGAGGGCCCGGGCATTCGCGGCGACATCTCGCGCATCTTCCAGCGCTTCTATACCGACCGGCCGGATGGCGAGCATTTCGGCGACCACTCGGGGCTCGGCCTTGCCATCTCCAAGCAGATCATCGAGGCGCATCGGGGCAGCGTCACCGCCGCCAATCGCACCGACCGCTCGGGCGCGGTGTTCACCGTGACCCTGCCGCGCGCGACAATCGAGCAGCGGCCAGCCAAGGCCCGCAAGTGAGCACCACCAACATCCACGCGACCGGGCTGGTGCTCGGCCGGACCGGCCTGATCCTGCGCGGTCCGCCGGGCGCCGGCAAATCGCTGCTGGCGCTCGAACTGCTCGACCAGTGGGAGAGCCGCGGCCTCGCCGCCAGGCTGGTCAGCGACGACCGCGTCGACATCGAAGCGACCGCCAGGGGCCTCATGATGAGCGCGCCGAAGGCCATCGCGGGGCTGATCGAGCTGCGCGGGCGCGGCATTGTGAGCCGGCCCTTCGTGCCGCGGGCGGCGCTCCACCTGGTGGTCGATCTCGTCGACGGGCTGGAGCGGATGGTCGAAGAGGACGCGCTGGTCGCGACGCTGGAGGGCGTCGGGCTCGCCAGATGCCCGGTGCCGCGCGCCGGAATTGTGGACAGCCGCCATCAACTGCTGCTGATCCGCGAGGCTTTGCGGGCACTTAGCCCCCTCCCCGCAACGCGGAAAAAAACCGCTTGAAACACCGGAGTCCTGAGGCAAAACTGCGGCTCTTCGCATCGATCGGGACCAAAAATCGCCCTGCGATCTTTGGTCGGTTGCGTAGGTGGCGCGCAGGAGCGAGCCCGTTAGGGGATGGTTTATGATCGGTCTGGTGTTGGTGACGCATGGCGCGCTCGCCATCGAGTTCAAATCCGCCCTCGAACACGTGGTTGGCCCGCAAGAGCAGATCGAGACGGTGTGCATCGGCCCCGATGACGACATGGAAGCGCGCCGCGAGGACATCATCGCGGCGGTCGGCACGGCCAATGGCGGCGACGGCGTGGTGATCCTCACCGACATGTTCGGCGGCACGCCCTCCAATCTCGCGATCTCGGTGATGAAGACGGTCGGCGCCGAGGTGATCGCCGGGGTCAACCTGCCGATGCTGGTGAAGCTCGCGCGCGTCCGCAGCGACCTCGAGATCAAGGCGGCAGTGACGATGGCGGCGGAAGCCGGCCGAAAATATATCAACGTCGCCAGCGAGTCCCTTGGCGGCTGAGCGGTTTCGCGCTTACATCATGGGCATGGATAGCGCCGTGAATGCCGGCCGCGCGCTGGCGCAGCAACTGACCATCGTCAACCGCAAGGGCCTCCACGCCCGCGCTTCGGCGCGCTTCGTGCGGATCGCCGAATGCTTCGAGGCCGATGTAAAGGTGACCCGCGACGGCACGACCGTGAGCGGCGGCTCGATCATGGGCCTGATGATGCTGGGCGCCGGCCCGGGTTCGACCATTCTCGTCCAGGCGACCGGCAGGCAGGCGCGCGAAGCGCTCGATGCGATCACCACCCTGGTCGAGAACGGCTTCGACGAAGACAACGAAGGCGTCGCCGCCGAAAGCTAGGGATATAAAGCTTTCTTTATGTCCCCATTGCTAGAGGGTTCTCCGGCCTCTATAAGGCGGCCAACACAGCTCCGGAGACCATAATGGCCGACTATTCCGTCAAAGATATTTCGCTCGCCGAGTTCGGCCGCAAGGAAATCGGCATGGCCGAGATCGAGATGCCGGGCCTGATGGCAATCCGCGAGGAATACGCCGCGGCCCAGCCGCTGAAGGGCGCCCGCATCGCCGGCTCGCTGCACATGACGATCCAGACCGCCGTGCTGATCGAGACGCTGGTGGCGCTCGGGGCGCAGGTCCGCTGGGTAAGCTGCAACATTTTCTCGACGCAGGACCATGCCGCCGCCGCGATCGCCAAGGCCGGCGTGCCGGTGTTCGCGCACAAGGGCGAGACGCTGCAGGAATACTGGGACTTCACCGACCGCATGATGGACTGGGGCAATGGCGAGACCCCCAACATGATCCTCGACGACGGCGGCGACGCGACGATGCTGGTCCTGACCGGCGCCAAGGCCGAACAGGATCCGTCGATCCTCGACAAGCCGGGAAACGAGGAAGAAGAAATCTTCTTTGCCACGATCAAGAAGCGCCTTGCCAGGAGCCCGGGCTTTTTCTCCAAAATCCGCGCCAATATCCGCGGCGTATCGGAAGAGACCACCACGGGCGTGATGCGGCTTTACCAGTTGCATGAGCGCGGCGAACTGCCGTTCCCGGCAATCAACGTCAACGACAGCGTCACCAAATCGAAGTTCGACAACAAATACGGCACGCGCGAATCGCTGGTCGACGCGATCCGCCGCGGCACCGACGTGATGATGGCGGGCAAGGTCGCGATCGTGTGCGGCTATGGCGATGTCGGCAAAGGCTCGGCGCAGTCGCTCAAGGGCTCGGGCGCCCGTGTGCTGGTGACCGAAGTCGATCCGATCTGCGCGCTGCAGGCGGCGATGGACGGCTTCGAGGTGGTGACGCTGGAAGACGCTGCGCACCGCGCCGACATTGTGGTGTCGGCCACGGGCAACAAGGACATCATCACCGTCGATGCCATGCGCCAGATGAAGGACATGGCGATCGTGTGCAACATCGGCCATTTCGACAACGAGATCGACGTGGCGGGCCTGCGCAACTTCAAGTGGACCAACGTCAAGCCGCAGGTCGACATCGTCGAGCTGGCCTCGGGCAAGCGCATCGTGCTGCTGAGCGAGGGGCGCCTGGTCAACCTCGGCAACGCCACCGGCCATCCGAGCTTCGTGATGAGCGCCTCGTTCTCGAACCAGACGCTGGCGCAGATCGAGCTCTTCACCAACGGCAAGGCGCTCGAGCACAAGGTGCATGTGCTGCCCAAGCACCTCGACGAGAAGGTGGCCAAGCTCCACCTCGCCAAGCTCGGCGCCAAGCTGACCGAACTCACCAAGCCACAGGCCGACTACATCGGCGTGCCGCAGCACGGCCCGTTCAAATCCGACCAGTACCGCTACTGATCGCAACCGGCACCGAAACGACGAAGGCCTCGCGCAAGCGGGGCCTTTTTCTTTGGGATTTTTGTGCTCCGGGGAATCGGCGTTAACCACTTGTTCACCGTTCGGTCCACGGTCAATCCCAATCCTTGTCGATTTGCCCGCAATGCACACCCCAGAGGACTCTTTTTCGAGAGTCGTCGGACCGGTATGGTTTGGTGATTCGGGGGAACCGCGGCGTCGCTTCAGGGGCGGAAGCGAAGCGGATAGAGCCTCGAATCATACGCGCCTCCCAGCGCGACTGTAACGCCAGCGTTTCCGGCGATTGAAGTACGGTTGTCCCTGTGGGCGGCCGGTGGCGGGTTTCAATTTACGGGTGGACGCATGCGGCCGGACGGATTCCGGAGACGACTCGGATTCGCCCTTTGCGGGGCAGCCCCATTGACACTTTTCACTGCCGCGCCGGCGCTGAGCCAGGGGCTGTCGTCTTCGACACTGATGGGCGCCGTACCGATTGGCATCGCCCTGGGCGCCGGGGCGTTCGCGCTGCTCGCCGTCACTCTCGTCCGCAACATGATCCACGATGGGCGGGCCGCGCAGCGCAAGGCGGCCGGCCAGATTGCGGGGCTGAGGGCGCTGGTCGACGACTACGAGGCGCTGCTGTCGGGCGGCAAAGAGGTCACCGTCGTCTGGACCGGCAAGACCGGGCCCAAATATCTCGGCCAGCCCGCCGCGGTCCTCCCGAACGGCCGGAGGCCCGAAGCCATCCTCGATTTCGCCTCCTGGCTGGCGCCGGCCGATGCACCGGCCCTCGCCGAGGCGGTCAAGACACTGCGCGGCACGGGCCAGAGCTTCGATCTGATGCTGCAGGCGCAGGACGGGCGGCAGATGCGCGCCATGGGCTGGCCGCTCGGCAACGGCGCAGCGCTGCGGGTACGGCCGACGCTGGTGCAGCCCGGCGATGCGCTGCCGGCGCGGACCGATGCCGTGCAATCGCTGCTCGGGCAAATGCAGGAACCAGCCTTCATCTATGGCGATGGCCGGCAGACGGTGTTCGCCAACGCCGCCTACAAGGCGCTGGCGACGAACCGGAATCTCACGCCGAGCCAACTGGCCGAGACGGCGGGCTATGATCTGGTCGAGCTCAGCGTGCCGGGCGCCCGCGCCGGCTATCTCAAGCCAAAGGCGCAACAGCCGGAGACGGCGGGTGACGACGAAGGGCTCGCCCACCTCAGCGCCATCATCGACGCGCTGGCGACGCCGATTGCCATCTTCAACGCCAGCCGCGAACTGGTGCAATCCAATCGCGCCTATGCGCAGCTCTGGTCGCTCGATCCCAAATGGCTGCGGCCGGGGATGGACGAGCGCGCCATCCTCGACAAGCTGCGCACCATGGGCATGCTGCCCGCAGAGCCCGACTACCAGGCATGGCGGGCGCGGCATCTCCAGTCCTACACCCTCAAGGCCCCGCGCGAGAGCGAGCCGTGGTACCTGCCCGACGGGCGCACGGTGCAGGTGATCTCGGCGCCGGCCGGCCCGAATGGCGGCGTGATCTACGTCTTCGAAGACATTACCGACCAGTTGAAGCTCAAGAGCCAGCACCGCACGCAGATCGACGTGCAGCGCTCGACGCTCAACGCGCTGACCGAAGGCGTCGCGGTGTTCGGCACCAATGGGCGGCTGACGCTCAGCAACCCGCGGCTGTCGACGCTGTGGAAGGTGCCGGTCAACCTGCTCGAATCCAATCCGCATATCGACCAGATCATCGAGGCCGTCGGCCGCGCGTTGCCGGAAGATGGAGCGGGGCTGTGGCGCAGCCTCAAGCGCGGCATCGTCGACCTCAACCCGACCCGCACCGACACCAGCGGCCGTATCACCCGCGCCGATGGGCGGATGCTCGACTACGCCATCACCCGCCTGCCCGACGGGCAGACGATGATGACCTTCGTCGATGTGACCGAGAGCGCGCAGTACCAGCGGCTGCTGACCGAGCGAAACGAGGCGCTGATCACCGCCGACCGGCTGAAGGATGCGTTCGTGCAAAACGTGTCGTACGAATTGCGCTCGCCGCTGACCAACATCATCGGCTTTGCCGACCTCCTCGCATCCGAGGCCGTCGGCCCGCTCAACGAGCGGCAGAAGGGCTATACCGAATATATCCGCGCCTCGAGCGTGACGCTGGGCGTGCTGATCGACAACATCCTCGATCTCGCGACGGTCGATGCCGGCATCGCCGAGCTAAGGCCCGAGCCGCAGGACGTGAAGGCGCTGATCGAGAAGGCGCGGGCCGGGCTCGCCGCGAGCTTCCCCGCCATCGACGGCGAGAAGCCGCTGAACCTCAGGATCGAGATTCCCGAGGAGCTGCCGCCGCTGATGGCCGACGGCACGCGTATCGTGCAGGTGCTGTACAATCTGCTGTCGACGGCGGCCCGGTTCTCCGAGCCGGGCGGGCTGGTGACACTCAACGTCATTTCGCGCGGGCAACGAATGCTGTTCACGGTCGATGACGAGGGCGCGCAGAGCGAGGAAATGCGTGCCGCGCTGAGCGATCGCGGCGACACCGGCACGGGCCGGCAGCGCGGCGCGGGCTTGGGCCTTGCGATCGTGCGCAGCTTCGTCAACCTCCATGGCGGCACCATCAGCGTCGAGCGGCGCGAACCGCGCGGCAGCCGCGTGGTGGTGAGCCTGCCGCTGGTTGCGGCGATCTCGACGGCGGCGGAATAGGTTCCGTTCGCGCGCCGCGGATGCTATCCACGGGCATGGTCAGCGAGCGCATATTTCTTGCGGACGACGCAGCGACGGCGGCGCTCGGCGCGCGGCTGGCAAAGGAGCTGCGGCCGGGCGATTTGGTGCTGCTCGAGGGCGACCTCGGGGCCGGCAAGACGGCACTGGCCCGGGCGATGGTGCGCACGCTGGTGGGCGATCCGCAACTCGATGTGCCCTCGCCCAGCTTCGCGCTGGTGCAGCCCTACGAGGCCAATGGCCGGCCGGTGCTGCATGCCGATCTGTACCGGCTGCAGGACCCGCGCGAGATCGATGAGCTGGGCCTCTTCGAGCGCGACGCGATCGTTTTGATCGAGTGGCCGGAGCGGGCGCGCGAATTGCTGCCGGCGGCTCGCTGGACCGTGGCGCTGCAGGTGCCGGCCGATGGCGTGGGACGGAGCGCGACACTGTCATGGTGAGCCGGCGCGGCCTCTACACCATCGCGCCGCATGCCAAGTTCCTCGAGCTGCTGGCGGACCGCATCATTGATGGCACGCTGCTCGCGGGCTGGGACCGCAGCGGACCGTTCTGGCTGAGCGACATCACCATCATTTTGCCGACGCGGCGCGCCCGGCTGACGCTGGCCGAGATTTTCGCGCAACGGCTGGGTGGCGCCGTGCTGCTGCCCGATATCCGCACCTTCGGCGGCGAGAGCGCAGAGGAGGAGCCGTTCCTGCCGCCCATTGATGCACCGGCGGTCCGGCCGAGCGCTACGCCACTGGAACGCCGTCTTATCCTGTCGAAGCTGGTGCGGGCGCTGGCCGTGTCGGGTGCCGGGTTTTCGTCGCCGCCCAACGCGGCCGAAGTGCTGTGGCTGGCGGATTCGCTCGGCGAGCTCATCGACGACTTCACCATCGAGGACGTGCGGCCGGAAAAACTGGGCGAGCTGATCCCGGCGGAGCTGGCCGAGAACTGGCAGCAGGCGCTGTCGTTCCTCGACGTCGTGTTCAAGACCTGGCCGCTGCTGCTCGACGGACGCGGCCAGATCGATGGAGCGGCGGCGCGCAACGAGCGGCTGATGCGGCAGGCCGCGACGACCAAGCTGGTCTATGGCGAGCGGCCGGTGATCGCCGCCGGCTCGACCGGCTCGATCCCCGCGACGGCGGCACTGCTGAAGGCCATCGCGGCACTGCCGCGCGGCGCGCTGGTGCTGCCCGGGCTCGATACCAGCCTCAGCCCGCGACAGCACGAGAAACTCGTGGACGGCGCCGCGACGCATGGCCAGCCGCAATATGGCCTCGCACAATTGCTGCGGCGGCTCGGCGCCGGTATTGCCGATGTCGAGGAACTCGCAGGCGAGACGCCGCGCACGACGATGGTGCGTGCAGCGCTGGCCCCAGCGGAGGAGACGACGCTGTGGACCGCACAACGCGAGGCATTGCCGATTGACGCGGCGCTGGCCGGCATCAACGTGATTGCCGCGCCCAACACCGATATCGAGGCGCGGGCGATTGCGCTGGCGGCACGCGCCGCGGTGGAAGAGCATCGTAGCGTCGGCATCGTGTCGCGCGACCAGGCACTGGCGCGGCGCATCGCCGCCGAACTGAAGCGGCACGACATCGTGGTCGACGATCCGGCTGGAACGCCGCTCTTTCAGTCGGGGGCGGGGCGGCTGGCCCGACAGATCCTCGCCGTCGCCGCGAACCGCTATGCGCCGGTCGACGTCGTGGCGCTGCTGCGCAACGCCGCGGTGACGCTGGGGCTTGAGCGCAGCGACGTGCGCCACCAGACCAACCGGCTCGACTTCAGGCTGCGCGATACGCGGACGCGGCCGGGCCTTGCCGGAATGACCGAGATCGCCGAGGACGACGATCTCGGGGCGCTGCTGGAGCGGCTGGGCGCGGGCCTCAGGCCGCTCTGCGACCTGCTGGACCGGCCGGAGATCGATGCACCGGCACTGGCTGCGACGCTGGCCGCTGCGTTTGCCGCACTGACCGACGGCGCGGAACTGCCCGGACGGCCGGAGTTCGATAGCTGGGCCGATGAGCTCGCCAGGGTCGAGGACCGCGGCGCACCGTTCCCGCCGCACAATCTCGATGCGGTGCTGGGCGCGCTGATGGCCGGCAGCAAGGTGCAGAGCGCGGCGCGGCGGCGCGACGACGTGCATATCTGGGGCGAGCTCGAAGCGCGCCTGATGAATCCCGATGTGATGATCCTCGCCGGGGTCAACGAGGAGATCTGGCCCGCGGCGGCCGATCCGGGGCCGTGGATGAGCCGCGGCATGCGCATGGGGGTCGGCCTGATGCCGCCCGAGCAGCGGCAAGGCCAGGCCGCGCATGATTTCGAGATGGCGCTGGGCAATGCGCAGGTGCTGGTGGCGTATGCGGCGCGCATCGGCGGCTCGCCCGCTCTGCCCTCGCGCTTCCTGCAGCGGCTCGACGCCTTCATCGGCGAGGATGCGGCGGACACGCTGCGCCGGCGCGGCTCCCATTGGCTACGGCAGGCGCAGGCGATCGACTTCGCCGGCGTGCCGCGCCCGGCCGGACGGCCGATGCCGCGACCGCCTGCCGGCATGCGGCCGCGGCGGCTGTCGATCACCGAAGTCGAGCCGCTGATCCGCTCGCCCTACGACATCTATGCCCGCCATGTGCTGCGGCTCAGAAAGCGCGAGCCGCTGGGCTCCGAGCCCGACGCGCGCGAGCGCGGCACGATGATCCATTCGGTGTTCGAGCGGTTCGTCGAAGCAGGGTTGCGCTTCAACGCGCCGGACGCGCTGGACCGGTTGCAGGGCATGGCGGAAGACGCATTCGCGAACCTCGATGCCATCGGCGAGCGGCGCGACATCTGGCTCAAGCGATTCAACCGGGCGGCGCGGCAGTTCCTCGACTACGAGCACGAACGGCAGCACATCGTCACCCGTATCGCCGAACGCAAGGGCGAGTGGACATTTCCGGCACTCCAGAACTTCGTTCTTGTCGGCAAGGCCGATCGCATCGACGAGCGGGCGGACGGCCTGCTCGAAATCCTCGACTTCAAGACGGGCGCAGTCCCCTCGCCTGCCGACATGCGGGCCTATGACGCGCCGCAATTGCTGCTCGAGGCGGCGCTCGCGCGAGCCGGTATCTTCCCAGACGTGCCGGCACGCGATACGGCGGCGCTGACCTATCTCAAGATCGGCCTCGGCCCGCTGGCTTTCAAGGTGCAGCAGTTCAGCCTGCGCAAGGGAATGCCGCTGATGGCGGCGGTCGACGAGATCGAGCGGCGTCTGCAGGGCCATGTCGAGACCTTCCTGCTGCGCGACGATCTGCCGATGACGGCGCGCATCCGGCCGCGGCCAAGCACCGGACGCAAACCGCGACCGGGCGAGTTCGACCATCTGGCGCGCACCGACGAATGGACGCTGACGGCCGGAGTGGACGATCCAGCATGAGCCGACGCCTCCTCAAGCCGATGCCGGACGAAATCGTCCGCAGCCAGCGCAACGCGTCGGACCCGGCGCGCTCGGTGTGGGTGACGGCCAATGCCGGCTCGGGCAAGACCTATGTGCTGACGGCGCGCGTGCTGCGCCTGCTGCTCAGCGGCGTACCGCCCGAAGAAATCCTCTGCCTCACCTACACCAAGGCGGCGGCCGCCGAGATGCGCGGCCGCGTCGCCGAGCGGCTGGCGCAGTGGGCGCTGCTCGACGAGGCGGCACTCGACGCCGACCTCATGCAGCTCGAAGGCGCAATGCCCAACGCCGCGATGCGGCAGCGCGCCAGAACGCTGTTCGCGCGGGCGCTCGATACGCCGGGCGGGCTCAAGATCCAGACCATCCACGCGTTCTGCGAGAGCGTGCTGCACCGGTTTCCGCGCGAGGCTGGCGTGCCGTTCGATTTCAGTGTGCTCGAAGATTTCGAGCGCGACGCGATGCTGCAGCAGGCGCGCGAGAAAGTGCTGGCAGCCGGTGTGCGCGGACAGGAAAACGCGGCGCAGGTCGAGACGCTGTTCGGCCTGTTGAGCGATGCGTCGATCACCCAGTCGATCGTCGAGGCGCTGGGCCAGCAGCGGACGCTGCGGCAGGTGCTGCCGCGGGTGGCCGAGGCGAAGCGGAACTTGCGCAAACTGGTGCCGGCGCAGTCGCGCGAGGCGGTGGTCGCCGAAATCGAGAACGGCTACCTGCCCGGCATTGCCGGCCACCGGGCGGTGTTCGCGCTGGTGCCGCCCGACCCCGAGGGCGACGATTTCGTCGACCGGCTGGCGCGGATCGACCCCCTGCGACCCGACTACGAAGCGCTGTTCGAAGCGTATCTCACGCAATCGATGACGGCGCGGAAGACGCTGCTGAAAAAGGCGACGGCGGTGCTGATCCCCGACGTCGCGCAGATGCTGGCCGACGAAGCGGCGCGGCTCGAGGGGCTGGCGGTCGCGCTCGCGCGCGCCGAGCTGATCGAGCGCAGCGAAGCGATGCTCGACGTGGTGAAGTCGATCGCCGACGACTACGAGCGGCAGAAGCGCGGGCGCTCCCTGCTCGATTTCGACGATCTGGTCGAAAAGCTCGCGGCGCTGCTCGCCAATGAGAGCGAGGGACCTTGGGTGCTCTACAAGCTCGACAGCCGGCTCAGCCATATTCTCGTCGACGAAGGGCAGGACACCAATCCGCAGCAATGGGACGTGGTGAAGGCGCTGATCGCCGAATTCTTCGTCGGCGACAGTGCGGCCGACCGTCCGCGGACCCTGTTCGTGGTGGGCGACCAGAAGCAGTCGATCTTTTCGTTCCAGGGCGCCGACCCGGTGGAGTTCGTCGAACTGGGGCGCGAGGTGTACTATACCGCGCGGTCGGTGAAGCTCGACGTCACGCCGGTAAAACTGCATTACAGTTTCCGCACGCTGCCCAACGTGCTGGGCGCAGTGGACAAGGTGTTCGCCCGGCCCGACCTCAAGGCCGGTGCGCTCGAAGAGCTGGGCATGCTGCACCAGACGGCGCGCGCCGAAGGCGGCGGGCAGGTGACGCTCTGGCCGCCGGTGCAGGAGGTCGAGGACGAAACCGACCCCAACAACTGGCCGGTCGAGGCGCCCAAAATCCAGATGCAAAGCGCCGCACGGCGCAACGCCGAGCGCATCGCCCGCGAGATCAAGGGCTGGATCGACGGCGGGCGGCCGCTCGGGCCGCGGGGCCGCCCGGTGACGGCGGACGATGTGCTGATCCTGGTGCAGGTGCGCAGCGTGCTGTTCCACGAGATCATCCGGGCGCTGGTGCGGGCGGGCATTCCGACGCCGGGCGCCGACCGGCTGGCCGTGACCACGCATATCGGCACGCTGGACCTGATGGCGCTGGGCGATGTGCTGAGCAATGCCGGCGACGATCTGCAACTGGCGGCGCTGCTGCGCTCGCCGCTGTTCGACGTCAGCGAAGACGAGCTGCTGGCGCTGGCCCAGCCGCGCGGCGAAAAGGAACCGCTATGGGCTGCGATGCAACGCAGTTCTATTGCGTCGGTCGTCACGGCCCGTGAGCAACTGGACGACTGGCGCAAGCGGCTCGATTTCGAACGGCCGTTCGATTTTTATTCGGACGTGCTCTATGCGGGCGGCGGTCTCCGGCGGTTCCGCGCGCGGTTCGGGGCGGAGATCGACGATGTGGCGTCGCAGTTCCTCGAACTGGCGCTGGCGCACGAGCAGGACGAGCAGCCTTCGCTGCAGGGGTTCCTTGCCGCGCTCCGCTCGCGCGAGGTGATCATCAAGCGCGAGCTGGCGGAGGCCGGTGCGGGCGTGCGGGTGATGACCGTGCATGGCGCCAAGGGGCTCGAGGCGCCCATCGTCATTCTCGCCGACGCCGCCAGCACCGAGGAAGGCCGCGACCGCCGCTCGATCTACATGAGCGGCCTGCCGCTGTTCTTCCATGCCTCGAGCAAGGCGACGCATGCCGCCGAGACGATGGAGCACAAGGACGACGCCGACGCGGCGCAGAAGGCGGAATACTGGCGCAAGCTCTACGTGGCGATGACCCGCGCCGAGGACGAGCTCTACGTCACCGGCGCGCTCACCAAGACCGGCAAGCTCGACGGCACCTGGTACGAGGCGATCGAAAGCGCGCTCGGGCCCGAGGCCGAGACGGTCACCGATGCGGCGGGCGAGACCAGCGCGCTGATCTATCCGCGCGAGCGGGCGACAACGGACGCGGGCGGAGCGGCCGGCGGTGCGCCCGGCCCGGTCGGCGAACAACTGGTGCTGCCCAAGCTGCCGCCCTATCGGCTGCGGCGCATCGTGCGGCCGTCATCGGCGTTTACAGACGCTGCGCCGGACGCCGTGCTGGAGACGGCGGCGCAAGAGCTGGCGCAGCGGCGCGACCCGGAGACGGCGCGGCGGGAGGGCGTGGCGCTCCATGCGCTGCTGCACCATCTGAGCCGCATTCCGCCGGAGCAATGGGCCGCCGTGAGCGCCAAGGCGCTGCCGGTCCTGCTGCCCGAGGACTCCGCGGCGCATCAGCGGCTGGCACGGAAGGCGCAGTCGATCCTCGGCCGGCTCGACCTGATCGAGCTGTTCGGCCCGAACTCGCGGGCCGAGGTGCCAATTCTGGCGCAGGGGACGCGCAACGGGCAGCCGATCACCCTGGCCGGGCGCATCGACCGGCTGGTGGTGGAGCCCCGCCGGGTGCTGGTGGTCGACTACAAATCCGACGCCATCGTGCCCAAGACGGCGGCAGAGGTGCCGGCGGGCTATCTCAGCCAGCTCGGGCTCTATGCGCTCTGCGCAGGCCAGATGTTCCCGGGACGTCACATAGAGGCGGCAATCCTGTGGACGACGTTGGAATCATTGATGAATCTGCCAGCGGCCAAATTGGGCGAAACGGTGGCAAGCTTCACCATAGGGTGATATTGCTTGTGGCGTTGCTGGACTCTTCCTAGCTTTTGGATCAAACAACCGCCGCTTTTGTAAGAAGCGAAATCCCAAAGGGAATTCCTCATATGACAAACCACGTTTCCGACGCCAATTTCGGCGAGGAAGTGCTTTCATCCAAAGAGCCGGTGCTCGTCGATTTCTGGGCTGAATGGTGCGGCCCGTGCCGCGCGATCGCGCCCGTGCTCGAGGAGCTCTCCTCCGAGCTCCAGGGCAAGGTGAAGATCGTCAAGCTCAACGTCGATGAGAACCCGTCGACCACGGTGAAGTACGGCGTCCGGTCGATCCCGACGATGATCCTGTTCAAGGACGGCGAAGCCGCCGACATGAAGATCGGCGCGGGCACGCCCAAGGCCGGCCTCAGCAAGTGGCTCAGCAGCTACGCCGCGTAAACAGCCCGAGCGTCGATAGCGAATTCCAAAACGCCGCCGGTCATCCGGCGGCGTTTTCGTTTGCCCTGCCGACTTTGCGAGGCGCGCGACTCGCGCTAGCGTCCATCGGCAATTACCGATGGAGAATCCGATGGGCCTCGCGATCACCGACGCCGATTTCAACCGCGAAGTACTGAGCGCCAAGGAGCCGGTGCTGGTGGATTTCTGGGCCGACTGGTGCGGGCCGTGCGTGGCGATGGACCCGATCCTCGACGATCTGTCGGTGGAACTCGCGGGACGGGTCAAGATCGTCAAGATGGACGTGGCCGAAAACCCGCAGACCGTGGTGCAGTACAATGTGCGCGCCATGCCGACGCTGATGGTGTTCAAGGGCGGCGAGCCGGTAGACATCAAGGTCGGATCGGGCCAGTCGCGGGTGCAACTGGTCAAATGGCTCGAAAAGCACGCGTAGCGGGCCGAAAGCGTCTCAGTCGGGCGGCGTGCCGTTGCGGGCGAGGACGTAGCCGCCGAGATAGAGCGAGCCGCAGATGACGACGCGGGCATGCTTCACCGCCGCCGCGTCGTGGAGGGCGGTCACGAGCGCGCGGTAGGGTTTGGCGTCGAAGCCGGCCTTCGCGCCCTCAGCGGCGATATAGGCGGCAGGGTGGGCGTTCTGCTCGCCCGGAATGGTCAACGTCAGCACTTTGGGCGCCATGGCGCGGAACGGCTCGAGGAAATCGGCCGGGGCGCGGGTGTTCATCATGCCGACGATCAGCACCAGCGGCGCCGGGCGCGCGGCGTTCATCTCTTCGAGCGAACGAGCCAGCGCGGCGGCGCCATGGGCATTGTGGCCGCCATCGAGCCAGAGCTCGTGCCCGCGGCCCAGCAGGTCGCGCAGTCTGCCCTTGAGCGGCTGCATGCGGGCGGGCCAGCTCACGGCGCGGAGGCCCGCGGCGAGCTGCCTGTCGTTCACCGGCAGCTTGAAGTGGCGCACCGCGGCGATGGCGAGTGCGGCATTGTCGTATTGGTGCGGGCCGATCAGGGCCGGTGGCGGCAGGTCGAGCAGTCCGTCCTCGTCCTGATAGGCGAGGCGGCCGTCGCTGGGGTAGCCGTCATAGTCGCGGCCCTGCACGAACGGGGTGATTTTGAGCCGCGCGGCGGCGCGCTCTATGGTGTCGAGGCCATCGTCGCGCTGGCGGCCGATCACGGCCGGGCTGCCGCGCTTCAGAATGCCCGCTTTGCTGACGGCGATCTTGGCGACGGTGTTGCCGAGATAGGCCTGATGATCGAGATCGACCGGCGCGATGACCACGCCCAGGGGGTGGTCGATGATGTTGGTCGAATCATAGGTGCCGCCGAGCCCGACCTCCAGCAGCAGATAGTCGGCCGGGGTTTCGGCGAAGAGCAGCAGCGCCGCCGAGGTGGTGATCTCGAACTGGGTGATGGGCCGGCCGGCATTGACGGCCTCGACCCGCTCCAGCATGGCGTTCAGCCGGCGCGAGCCGACGAGCTTGCCGGCGAGGCGGATGCGCTCGTTGAAGCGCACCAGATGCGGCGAGGTGAAGACGTGGACGCGCTTGCCGGCGGCTTCGAGGAAAGCGCGCAGATACGCGATGGTCGACCCCTTGCCGTTGGTGCCGGCGACGTGGATCACCGGCGGCAGGTGGTCCTGCGGCCGCCCCAGCTCTTCGAGCAGGCGCAACTCGCGATCGAGCTGCAGGTCCATGAATTTGGGGTAGAGCGCGGTCAGGCGCTGCAGGATGGCGTCGGTACGGGACATGGGAAGAATCGCGGGACGGGAGAGCTGGTTTGTAGCATCAAGCGCGGGGCAAGCCAGCAGGATGGCGACGCAACGGTCGCGGACAGTAATACAAACTCGGTGTCATTCCCGCGCAGGCGGGAATCCAGGGCGAAGCTCGCAGATGTCCGAAAATCCGGTCTGAATTCCCGCCTGCGCGGGAATGACACCGTGGCCTAGTTCGACAATACCGCCCCTATTCCGACGCGGCCTGCGCGACGGGAGCCTCGGCGAGGTCGTCGTCATTGGCGATGGCCGGCAGTTCGATGCGCGGCGGGGCCGAAGCGAGATCGGCAGGGGCTGCGAGCTTGGTGAGGATCGCCAGCAGCGAGCCGATGGTCGAGCGGAGGTTATGGCGATGGACGACCATATCGACCATGCCGTGCTCGTAGAGATATTCGGAGCGCTGGAAGCCCTTGGGCAGCTTTTCGCGAATGGTCTGCTCGATGACGCGCGGGCCGGCAAAGCAGATGAGCGCGCCCGGCTCGGCAATGTGGATGTCGCCAAGCATGGCATAGGACGCGGTGACGCCGCCAGTGGTGGGATTGGTGAACACCACGATGAACGGCAGGCCGGCATCGCGCAGCCGCAGCACGGCGACGGTGGTGCGCGGCATCTGCATCAGCGACAGGATGCCTTCCTGCATGCGGGCGCCGCCCGACGAGACGAAGAGCACGAAGGGCGTGCGGGTTTCGGCCGCCTTTTCGAGCCCGGTGATGACGGCGGAGCCGGCGGCCATGCCGAGCGAGCCGGCCATGAAATCGAAATCCTGCACCGCGACGGTGACCGGATTGCCATAGAGCGCGCCGGTGGCGACGAGCACCGCGTCTTCCATGCCGGTCTTGATGCGGGCTTCCTTGAGGCGGTCGACATAGCGCTTCTGGTCGCGGAAGCGCAGCGGATCCTGCGCCACGGCGGGCAGCGGCACGATGTCGTATTTGCCGTCGTCGAGGAAGGCGGCCATGCGGTCATTGGCCTTGATCTTCATGTGGTGGCCGGAGCCCGGCACCACCCACTGATTGGCCTCGAGATCGCGATAAAACACCATCTCGCCGGACTCGGGATCCTTGACCCAGAGATTCTCCGGCGTTTCGCGCTTGTTCAGAAACGACCGGATTTTCGGGGGGAGGACGTTGTCGATCCAGCTCATGACGATCCTTTGGCAGCAATTGCGGCCGGTCTAGGAGGCGATTGTGGCGAATATAGTCAGCTACGGGAGATGGTGCAAACGGCGCAGTCGGGTCCTTCTCCCGTTTACGGGAGAAGGTAGCGCCGTAAGGCGACGGAAGGGGGCAGCCCCACGCACCGAGTGTAGGGCCTCCCCCTCATCCGCCCTTCGGGCACCTTCTCCCACGAGGGGAGAAGGCCCTCACCTCGATCAACGCGGTTCTATTGCCTTCTCCCTTGATGGGAGAAGGTGGCGAAGCCGGATGAGGGTGGGGCCGACAGAACCGAGGCTACGTCCGGGCCCGGCGTACGCCCGAGGCCAGGCCGGCGACCATCGTGGTGACCGCGGCCACCGTCCCCGCGGTCGCCTTGCCGTCGACCAGCGAGCCGCCGATGGCGTTACAGACCGCGGTGCCGACGATGACCCCGTCGGCGTCGCGGCCGACGATCGCGGCATCGTCGGCGGTCTTGATGCCGAAGCCGACGGCGACCGGCAGGTCGATGTGGCTCTTGATGCGCTTGACCGCCTCACCCACCGCTGCATGCGACTTGATCGCCGCGCCGGTGATGCCGGTCATCGACACGTAGTAGACGAAGCCCGAAGTGTTCGCGAGCACCACCGGCAGGCGGTGATCGTCGGTGGTGGGCGTCGCAAGGCGGATGAAGTTGAGACCGGCCTGCAGCGCCGGCAGGCAGAGCTCGGCATCCTCTTCGGGCGGCAGGTCGACGACGATCAGCCCGTCGACGCCCGCCTCCAGCGCGTCCCTGATGAAGGCATCGACGCCGTGGATGTAGATGGGGTTGTAGTAGCCCATGAGGATAATGGGCGTGGTGCTGTCGGTCCTGCGAAACTCCCTGACCATCGCCAGCGTCTTGTTGAGCGTCTGGCCAGCCTGAAGCGCGCGCAGGCCCGCCGTCTGGACACCGGGGCCGTCGGCCATCGGGTCGGAGAACGGCATTCCAAACTCGATCATGTCGGCGCCAGCGGCCGGCAGCGCCTTGAGGATGGCGCTCGCCGTGTCGAAGTCCGGGTCGCCCGCCATGACGAAGATGCCGAGGGCCGGACGGTTCTCGCGCGCGCAGGCAGCGAAGCGGTCGGCGATACGGGTGCTCATTTGTGCATCCCCAGATAGCGGCCGACGCTGTCGACATCCTTGTCGCCGCGACCGGAGAGGCAGAGAACGATGGTCTCGTCCTTGCCCATGTTGGGCGCGAGCTTGATCACCTGGGCGAGGCCGTGCGCGGACTCGAGCGCCGGGATGATGCCTTCGAGCCGGGTCAGCAACTGGAAGGCGTCGAGCGCCTCGTTGTCGGTGATGGGCACGTAGGTCACGCGCTTGGCGTCGTGCAGGAACGAGTGCTCCGGGCCGACGCCGGGATAATCGAGACCGGCGGAAATGGAATGGCCTTCCAGAATCTGGCCGTCGGCGTCCTGCAGCAGATAGGTGCGGTTGCCGTGCAGCACACCGGGGCGGCCGCCGGTCATCGAGGCGGCATGGCCGTTTTCCACGTCGATGCCGTGGCCACCGGCTTCGGCGCCGTAAATCTTCACCGACGGCTCGTCGAGGAAATCGTAGAAGGTGCCGATGGCGTTGGAGCCGCCGCCGACGCAGGCGACCAGCGCGTCGGGCAGCCTGCCTTCGAGCTCCTGCATCTGCGTTCGGATTTCCTCGCCGATTACTTTCTGGAAATCGCGCACCATCATCGGATAGGGGTGCGGACCGGCAGCGGTGCCGATCAGGTAATACGTCGTTTCAACATTGGTGACCCAGTCGCGGAGCGCCTCGTTCATGGCGTCCTTGAGGGTACCGGCGCCGGCAGTGACCGGACGCACTTCTGCGCCGAGCATGCGCATGCGCAATACGTTCGGCGCCTGGCGCTCGACGTCGGTGGCGCCCATGAAGACGACGCAGGGCAGATCGAATCTGGCGCACACCGTCGCCGTCGCGACGCCGTGCTGGCCGGCGCCGGTTTCGGCGATGATGCGGGTCTTGCCCATGCGGCGGGCCAGCAGGATCTGGCCCAGCGTATTGTTGATCTTGTGCGAGCCGGTGTGGTTCAGCTCCTCACGCTTCAGGTAGACTTTCGCTCCGCCCAGATGCTCGGTGAGGCGGCGGGCGAAATAGAGCGGCGAGGGCCGGCCGGCGTAGTGGGTGCGCAGATCGGCCATTTCGGCGATGAAGGCCGGATCGTCCTTGGCGGCGGCATAGGCCGTCTCGAGATCGCGGATCAGCGGCATCAGCGTTTCGGCGACGAAGCGGCCGCCGAAAATGCCGAAGCGGCCGTCCTCGTCGGGGCCGGTGCGCAGGGAATTGGCCCGTGGCGGTTCGCCGTCGATCTCAGTCATTGGTCTCAACTTGCCGCGGCAGACCGCGCGTTAGCGATAAAGGCGCGGATCAGCCTGGCGTCCTTGACGCCGGGTGCGGTCTCGACGCCCGAAGACACGTCGACGCCCATGGGATGCGTGGCCTTGACGGCTTCGGCGATATTGTCGGGCGTCAGCCCCCCCGAAAGCATGAAGCCCAGTTGCGGGTCAAGCGCGCTCAGCAGCGACCAGTCGAAGGCGGTGCCGAGCCCGCCCGGACGCGTCGCCTCGTTGGGCGCCTTGGCATCGAGCAGGATGCGGTCGGCGCAGTCGGCGAAACTGGCGACGGCAAGGCAATCCTCGGTGCTGCCGATGGGGCAGGCCTTGAGGATGGCGATGCCGGCTTCGTCGCGGATGGCTTCCACACGGTGCGGCGTTTCCGGACCGTGAAGCTGGATCCAGTCGGGACCGAGCGCGGCGACCTGCGCCACGAGGGTGTTGTCGGGATTGACCAGCAGCACGCAGGTTTCGGCGCGGCCGCGGGCCAGCGAGATCAGCTCGCCAATGGCGTCGACCTCGAGATGGCGGGGCGAGCGGGCGAAATGCACGAAGCCGACCATGTCGGCGCCCGCATCGATCGCGGCATCGAGAATGGCTTCCGTCTTGATGCCGCAGATCTTGATGATCAGAGGGTCGCTCATGGCGCTCAGGGTTTGGCGAGTTCGTCGATGGCGGGAAGCGACGGCGCGCGGCGCACGACATCGAGTTCGCGGGTGAGCCGTTCGGCCTCGCGGCGGTAGGCGCGCTCGTCGCGGCGATGCGAGCTTTGCGCGAACCAGGTGGCGATGCCGCCGGCAACGACACCGAACAGCAGCACGCCGAACAGCACGAGGAACAGCGGCACGCCGACCCCGGGCGTGGTCAGCGCTTCGGACGGCACGAACGGATTGAAATTGACGACCACCAGTTGGCGGTTGGCGAGGGCGAAGACGATCAGCACCGCGCAGAGCGGCACCAGCACGATCCAACCGACAATGCGCCTGATCATGTGCAGAGGCTCGAAACGCTCAGACTAGTCTTTGTTGAGCCGCTCACGGATTTCCTTGCCGGCCTTGAACTGCGGCACATATTTCTCGCCGACATCGACCTGTTCGCCGGTGCGGGGGTTGCGGCCGACGCGGGCCGGGCGGTTCTTGACGGCAAAAGCGCCGAAGCCGCGCAGTTCGACCCGATCGCCGCGGGCCATGGCGTTGCCGACTTCGTCGAGAATAGCATTGACGATGTTCTCGATGTCGCGCTGGAACAGATGCGGGTTCTCGCCGGCAAGTTTTTCGACCAGCTCAGACTTGATCATCGCGCCCCCGGGCCGTCCCTAAATCGGTTATGGTCGCGCTGTCGAAGGCGCTCCCAAGGATAATGGCTGTTCCTAAGTCAGCCAGCAACCTGCCAAAGGGAGACCAACCCGTCAAGCGCGACGCTGGCCTCGGGCAGGCCGAGGGCGGCGCGGGCTTCCCCGCCGAGCCATTTGCCGGGATTGAACCAGGGGCTGGAGCCGGTGGGATACCAGGTGCGGATCGGCAGGTCCGGCCTGATGCCCTTGGTCTTTTCCAGCCAGGCGACGGCCTCGGCCTCGCCGCCGACTTCGTCGATCAATTTGTTCTCGATGCCCTGGTTGCCAGTCATGATGCGGCCGTCGGCCAGCGGCAGCACCTGCGCACGGGTCAAACCGCGGCGCTCGGCGACGATATCGACGAACCACGAGAAGCTGTCGTCGACCAGCGACTGCAGCGAGGCGCGCACTTCGGGCGTCATCGGGTGATCGAGATCGGGTTCGGCCTTGAGCGGACCGGACGCCACCTTGTCGGAGCCGATGCCGATGGTCTCCATCAGCTTGCCGGCATTGTAGGACTGGAACAGCACGCCGATGGACGCCACGATCGACAGGCGCCGCGCAAAGATGCGGTCGGTGGCGATGGCGGTCATGTAGGCAGCGGAAGCACCGAGCTCCTTGATGTAGGAAACGACGGGCTTTTTGGCGCGCAGCTTGCCGATGGCCTCGTAGAGTTCCTCGCCGCCGGCGGTGGTGCCGCCCGGCGAATTGATGGCGATGACCACGGCCTTGACGGTGTTGTCCTTGCCGAGTGCGTCGAGCACGGCGAGGCGGGCCGGGTCGGACGCAATGGTGCCGTCGATGTTGATCCGCGCAATCTGGTCGCCGGAGAGACCGTTCTCGGTGCTGTAGCGGCCGACGCCGGCCAGGATGGCGATCACCAGCGCGACGAAGGCGAGGATGCGCCAGCGGAAACGCGAGCGGCGCAGCGCACTGGCCGCCGGGATGGCGTGGGCGGGATCGACGATCGGATCGGGCATGGACGTAAGGTCTCGGCCGGCAGAGGTGAGCGGCTTAGCGAGCGCTCATGGCTTTGGCAAGACGACGGGTCAGCCGGCCTTTTTGTCTTGAGCGTTCCGCTGGACGGAATAGATGTGTTCCAGCAGCGCCTTATTGATCTCGGTCTGGTAGCCCTTGGGCCATTTCCGTTTGAACCAATCGATGATGGGTGCGTCGAGACGCAAGGTGATCTGCTGCTTGGTCGGACGCAACACATCACCCCGCAGCGCATTTTCGAAAAAGGAGTCGTCGAGTTCCGGAATGTCCGAAAAATCGATCTGATCATCCGGCAGATCGGCGACCGCTTTCAACCGTGCGATCTGCTCCTCAGTCAGCGGCTTGGCTTTGTAACGAACGATCTTTTCGTGCTTTGTCATAGCGCTGCCTCTCTTTGCGCGATGCAGGTCTCGCCGAGATTACGCGGATCACCGGACCGCCGAGGTCATTGAACCGGCGAGTGTGGATCACGATCAAGGTCGCATCGGGCGTTGGCCGGCCAATCGTCTGATGGCGCACCTCGCCAACGACGCTGTGAGCTGGCTCGTTCAGTCTATCGTCGTCTCCGAACACATGGATCGACTCTTCGAAAGCGATGCCGTGTTTCCGGACATTGCTCCGGTTCTTGACGTCGTCCCATTCGAACTCAGCTTCCAGTTCTCCCACGCGTCGCCCCCTCCGCGTCTTCGACGAATGTAGCTACAATTTTGTAGCTACACAAGGCTACAGCCGGCGGACCATCAGGCGGGCTTCGGGCTCGTAGCTGTGGAGTTTTGCGGCGAGGTCGGGGGCGTCGGCGACGAGGAAATCGTGGCGGGCCCAGAAGCCGGCGGAGCCGTTGACGGCGACGAGGCTCATGGTCGGGTAACCGTGGGCACGCGCGTGCTTGGCGAGCGCATTGGTGATGAAGCTCGCGGCGCCGATGCGGCGGGCGACGGGCAGCAGCGCCAGGTCGTGGATGTAGTAGGTGTCCGCAGCCTCGGGGATTTCGCCGAGCAGCGCGTTGAGTTCGGGCAGGTCGCCGAGCCGCCAGGGGTGGCTCAGCACATAGCCGGCAGGGCGTTCGCCGATTTCGAGCAGATAGGCGCCGTTGTAGTAGAGCCGCTGGCGCTCGGCGAGAACTTCGGGGGCTTCGAAGAAATTCGGATGCACGACGTCCGCGATCTTTTCGACCGCGGGCATGTCGTAGCCCGTTAGCGCGCGCCAGGCGACGCCGGAAACTTTCATCCGCGAGATGTCCAAAACAGGAGGCCCGCACGGCTGCTACCGCGCGGGCCTCGATTACGTCAACTGCGGCCCCGGCGCGGAGCCGCGCGCCGGATCACTTCTTCTCGCGATCCTTGAGGGCAGCGCCCAGGATGTCGCCGAGCGAAGCGCCCGAGTCGGACGAACCGTAGTTGGCAACCGCTTCCTTTTCCTCGGCGATTTCGAGCGCCTTGATGGACAGGGCGATCTTGCCGGTCTTGCGGTCGTACTGGGTGACGCGGGCATCGACCTTGTCGCCCTTGGCGAAGCGCTCGGGGCGCTGGTCGTTGCGGTCGCGGCTGAGGTCGGCACGACGGATGAACGCGGTCTGATCGCTGTCGGCGATGCGCACTTCGATGCCGCCATCGTTGACTTCGGTCACCGTGCCGGTGACGACGGAGCCCTTGCGCAGGCCACCTTCGCTGCCGGTATCAGCGGCTTCGCCGGCGGCGAGCTGCTTGATGCCGAGCGAGATACGCTCCTTCTCCACGTCGACGTCGAGCACCTTGGCCTTGACGATATCGCCGCGGTTGTACTCGTCGAGCGCCTGCTCGCCCGGCTTCTGCCAGTCGAGGTCGGAGAGGTGAACCATGCCGTCCACGTCGCCGTCGAGACCAATGAACAGGCCGAATTCGGTCTTGTTCTTGACTTCGCCTTCGATGGTGGCGCCGATCGGGAACTTCTCGGCGAAGCTCTCCCACGGGTTCTGCAGCGTCTGCTTCAGGCCCAGCGAGATACGGCGCTTGTCGGGATCGACCTCGAGCACCATGACTTCCACTTCCTGCGAGGTGGAGACGATCTTGCCCGGGTGGACGTTCTTTTTGGTCCACGACATTTCGGAAACGTGGATGAGGCCTTCGATGCCCGGCTCCAGTTCGACGAACGCACCGTAGTCGGTGATGTTGGTGACGCGGCCGGTGAACTTGGCGCCCACCGGATACTTGGCCTCGATGCCTTCCCACGGATCGGCCTGGAGCTGCTTCATGCCGAGGCTGATGCGGTGGCTCTCGTGGTTGATGCGGATGATCTGGACCTTGATGGTCTCGCCGATCGACAGCACTTCGGTCGGGTGGTTGACCCGGCGCCAGGCGATGTCGGTGACGTGCAGCAGGCCGTCGATGCCGCCGAGGTCGACGAACGCACCATAGTCGGTGATGTTCTTGACCACGCCGTCGACGATCTGGCCTTCCTCGAGCTGCTGGACGATTTCCGAGCGCTGCTCGGCGCGCGACTCTTCGAGGATCGCACGACGGGAGACCACGATATTGCCGCGGCGCTTGTCCATCTTGAGGATCTGGAAGGGCTGCGGCACGTTCATCAGCGGCCCGATATCGCGGATCGGACGAATGTCGACCTGCGAGCGCGGCAGGAACGCAACGGCGCCTTCGAGGTCGACGGTGAAGCCGCCCTTGACCTGGTTGAAGATGATGCCTTCAACGCGCTCGTTCTTGTTGTACATTTCTTCGAGCTTGACCCAGCTCTCCTCGCGGCGGGCCTTCTCGCGGCTGAGCACCGCCTCGCCCATCGCGTTCTCGACGCGATCGACGTAAACCTCGACCTCGGAACCGACCTTGATGGTCCCGTCACGGCCGGCCTGGCCGAATTCCTTGAGCGCGATCCGGCCTTCGGTCTTGAGACCGACGTCGATGATCGCGAGATCCTTTTCGATCGCGACGACGATGCCTTTGACGACAGCGCCTTCCATCGGCTCGTTGTCCATGAACGAGTCCATCAGGAGCGATTCGAAGTCTTCTTTCACTGCAGCTTGCGTAGCCAAACTTTTCTCCAGGGCGCCCGGTGGTTTGCGTGAAGTGGAGACGGGCTCATCGCCTGCCATAGGCAAGCGATCCGGGGCGCAGAGCGCCGCTTCCACGATTTTGACTGAAGTCCCGCGGCCGGTCCTTGGTCGATGACGAAGGGGCTGGAATCCGAAGGGATGATTTAGAGGCTTAGAGCCTCGCCTTCTGGGCCATGGCCCCGTCGACAATGGCGACGGCTGCGCGGAGTGCGGCCTCTATATCCAAACGCGTGGTGTCCAGCAAGTGGGCATCCGGCGCCGGGTAGAAGCCGCCATGCGGGTTGGCGCGGTCCCGCGCGTCCCGCTGTTCTATCTGGTGATAGAGGGCGTAGCGATCAACCGTTTGCCCGCGACTTTCGAACTGGCGGGCGCGCCTCTCCATGCGCGACTTGCTGTCGGCCTCGATGAAGAGCTTCACGTCGGCATCCGGACAGATCACCGTGCCGATGTCGCGGCCGTCGAGCACGGCGCCGCCCGGCTGATGGGCGAAATCGCGCTGATACTGCCGCAGGGCGCCGCGAACGTCCTCGATCACGGCGACGCGGCTCGCGAGGCTGCCCGCCTCGGCGCTGGTCAGCTCGTCGAGATTGCTGAGGTGCGACGGATCGAGCGCCCGCGCGGCCGCAATGGCAGCAGCCTCGAAGCCCGGCGTGTCGGCCGCGTCGCGAACGCGCAGGCCGACGGCGCGATAGAGCAGTCCGGTATCGAGCTGCGGCAGGCCGTAGTGCCGCGCGAGCCCCTGCGCCAGCGTGCCCTTGCCCGACGCCGCCGGACCGTCGACCGCGATGATCACGCGCCGGCTCCCGTGCTGAAGCTGCCGCCGACATGCTCGAGGGCGCTGACGAAATCGGGAAACAGGGTCGACATCGCGGCTCCATCATCGATGGTGACGGGCTGGTCGGCGCCCATTCCGAGCACGAGGAAACTCATCGCCAGTTTGGGGTCAAGCTGCGTGTCGACCTTTCCCCCGCCGGGCGCACGGGGTTTGCCGCGCACCATCAGGCCGCCGCGCTGCTCGACGCAGTGGATGCCGTTGGCGCGGAGCGCGCGGGTGAGGATCAGCCGATGCGCGCCCTCCCCCAGCGCCTCGAAGATGGTTTCGCCCTCGGCGAACGCGGCTGCGACGGTGAGGATGGCATAGTCGTCGGGCGCGATGCCGAGGCTCGCCGGAATCGTGGTGCCGACGAGCTTGCCGTGGCGCGCCGTGATGTCGGCGAGGCCGGCGCCACCCTCCCGCGCCTCGGCGATGCCGACATCACCGCCGAGCAGCACCAGCGCATCGAGCAAAGCGAGGCTACCATGGTTGAGCGCCACCGATTCGACGACGATCTCCGAATCGGGCGCGATCAACGCGGCGACGGCGGGAAAGACCGCGAGCGACGGATCGCCGGCAATGGTCAGCGACTGCGCTGCGAGCGGCGCCATGCCTTCGACCACAACGCGCGTGACCCCATCACCGGACTCGGCGGCAAGGCGCACGCCGAACTGCGCCAGCAGCCCCTCGGCCGGATCGGTGATGCCGGTGGGCAGATGCAGGCTGGAGCGGCCGACGACGAGGGCACAATGGAGCAGCAGCGGCGCGATCAGCGCCCGCGCCTCGCCGGACAGCGCAAGATCGAGCGGGATCGGGAAGCGCGGCGGATAAAGGCTGAGGACATCGCCGTTGCGCTCGATACGCGCGCCGTTGCGTTCGAGGAAATCGAGCAGGGCGCCACGCATCGGATCGGCGCCGATATTGACGAAGCGGCTGGTAAAGCCGTGCGCAGCAAGCGCCGCGATGAGCAACAGGCCGCCCGCGCCGGCGTCGGCCAGGTCGATCGGCCCGGCCGCCGGCAGGAACGCGCCGAGGCCGGTCCCGCGCACGTGGAGGCGCCGTTCGACGCGCTCGATGCGGGCTCCCAATTGGCCGAGCGCATCGATGATGGCATCGACGGCGGGGGCCGAACCGGGCCTGTCGACGATGCTGTCGCCGCGCGCCAGGCCGGCAAGAATCAGGGCCAGTCCGGTCTGCGCCGGATCACCCGGAAGCCGGACGGGTCCGCGAAGCCAGGGCGACCGCTCTGCCGTGAGCGGAATGAGGGGTTTGGAGGCTTCGGTCATCACGCACGCAACTGAGGAAGAGCAACGGCTAGCATCGCCGGCGTCGGCGACGCAAATCGAGCGGCCGCATGGCAGCTATTTCGCCCGCGTTTTGCGTTTGACAGGGGGCGGCTTTCACCCTAACCGGACGAACCCAGGCGGGAGGCCCCGCGTTTTCGTTTTTCAAAAGGAAGCTGCATTGGCCAAGGATGTCCGCGGTACCAAGCGCGAAGACCCCGAGACCGGCAAGAAGTTCTACGATCTGAACAAGGATCCGATCGTCTCGCCGTATACCGGTAAGTCCTACCCGCGCTCTTATTTCGAGCAGAACGCCGTCCGCAAGGCGGGCGTCGAACGCGATGAAGAGCAGGACGACGAGGAAGAACTCGAAGCCGCGGAACCCAACGCCGCGCCCGACGAGCCGGAAGTGATTTCGCTCGAAGACGCCGATGCCGAAGAGGCCGGCGGCGACGAGGAAATCCCCGATGTCGAGGATGTCGAAGATGTCGAAGACATCGGCGACGACGATGCGGACGCCTTCCTCGAGGAAGACGAGGAAGAGGACGAGAACCTCGATTTCGACGTCGGCGGCGGCGACGAGCGTTAATCGTGCCGCGGCCGAAATTCGGCCTTGCGTCGCAGGAAACCCTCGACTAGAGATCACCGCGCTTCGACGGGCCCTGCCCGCCGAAGCTTCCCGGAAGAATGGGGCCATAGCTCAGTTGGGAGAGCGCTTGCATGGCATGCAAGAGGTCGTCGGTTCGATCCCGTCTGGCTCCACCATCTTCCCGGTTACGAAACGGCGCCATGTGGCGCCGCTTTCGTTTTCAGCGCCGCGAGGACGGTGCGGGGCCGGAGGGCTTGACCGGCGGTCGCATCGGGATGGTGGCGCGCAGCTTGCGGTACGCGTCGAGGAACGCCCGGTCGCCGGTGCGGCGGAACTCGCCCTTGAGCACATCCAATGTCTGCAGCGAGCGCAGCGCGCGCGGCGGCAGCAGACCCGGTGGCCGGCGGCTGTCGCTGGTGTCGATCGTCGCCACACGATAATTGCCCATGGCGAGCACAACCGACGCCAGCCGCTCCTGAATGAAAATCTTCATCGCAATCGCGTCGCTTTGGCCCTTGTAGGCAGTGGGCGCGCGTAGCGACTCGGCCGTCGGATCGTCGGAGTGCTCGACAAAGTCGAACAGCGCGTCGGCAAGCTTCAGCCACGCCATCCAGAACACCGGTTTAGCGACGATGTAGTTGCTGAACACGGCCGACGACGCATCGGTCACCAGCCGGTCGAGATCGAGCCTGATGCCGGCCGCGTCGAAGAAGCGGCGCGTCGCGGCGAGCAGGCCGGGATGGTGGTATTCGCCCTGCTCGAACGGATTCTGGAAATAGGCGATCTGGTCCCAATAGGGCGAAAACAGCGCGACATCGACGTGCCCGTCGACCGTCGCGATGAACTCGCGCACCTGGTCTCGGTCGAGTTTGGTCTTTTCGGCAAAGCGCGGCGAAAAGAAGCCATACCAGCCGGCCGGATTCAGGGTTGTCTCGGTCAGGAATTTGCGGATGGGCCAGAATTCGAGCCAGTCGCGGCGGGCACTATTGCTGTTGTCCAGCGGCAGGTAGCCGGGCTCGATCAGCGCCCTCGACGCCGCATCATAGAATATCTGGTAGATTTCTACGATGTCGTCGCCATTCATAGTATTGCAACAAATAACAAGGCCGATGCCGGAGTCGAAGCGGGCCACCGACTCGCCAATTTTCATTTTCTTACGCGAAAAAGTGACACGAACAATTATTCGCCAGCGTGATCGCAGGAAAGTGAGAATCATTACTTATCGGATATCCGGCGATCGCGACGCGGAGTCGTGATATCGTGATCACCCTTTTGTGATTTCTTTCCGACAACTTGTGAAGATGACGCCCTTGCGGACGATCAACCTCACACCAATCCGTACGATTTCGCCAGCCGGGTGGCGATTTCGACCATGCGGGCGCGCAGGCTCTGTGGCTCCAGCACCTCGATTTCGGCGCCGGCGCGGGTCATTTCGCGGCTGGCCCACCGCTCTTCCTCGATGGGTACGTCGAGCACCACCCAGCCATCGGCATCGAACTCGATCGTTTGCGCCTCGATCGTTTCCTTGACGCGCTGGCTGATGTCCTTGAGCCGGGCGAGGCCGATGCGGGTGGCGCGCACCCGGGCGGTGCCGACATAAACCTCGCGCTCGAAGCTTTGCGTTGCCTGCTGCCAGTGCGCTGGAAGGTCGAAATCGGCCGGGCGGTCGAAGCGCTCCTCGGTCGGGGTGAGCGCCATGATCTGGCTCATGCGGTAGGTGCGATAGCCGGCCTCGCGGCGGCCGACGAGGTACCAGATGCCGGCCTTGAGCACGAGGCCCATCGGCTCGACCAGCCGCTCGCTCACCTGCGTCCAGCTATCGTATTTGATGATGATGCGCTTTTCGCTCCACACCGCCTCGGCGATGGCCTTGAGGAACTCCGGGCGCGGGCCGGTCGAGAACCAGCCCTTGGGGTCGAGGTGGAAGCGCGAGGACATGCGCTGGGCCTCGCTCTGCCAATCGGCCGGCAGGGCCGCGAGCAGCTTCAGTTCAGCGGCCGCGACTTCGTCGCCGAGCCCGAGTTCGCCGGCCGGTCCGGGCAGGCCGGACAGGAACAGCGCGCGGGCCTCGGGCGCCGTCAGCCCGGTGAGGCGGGTGCGCCAGCCGTCGAGCAGCGCGAAGCCGCCATTGCGGCCGATATCGGCATAGACCGGCACGCCGGCGGCGCTTAGCTGGTCGATGTCGCGGTAGATGGTGCGCACCGAAACCTCGAGCTCTTCGGACAGCGCCTCGGCGCTCATCCGGCCCTTGGCCTGCAGCAACATCATGATCGACAAAAGCCGGCTCGCGCGCATTTTTCGACCTTAGCCCCCAAACCCTGACAGCGGGTGTCAGCCATCGAGTCGTATCGTCATTTCGCAGACACAAAAAGAGCGATGGAGCGAGGCGATGAACTTCCAATGGATGAGCCAGGGCGCGCCCTGCCCGGTCGTCGAATTTCACGACGTCCGCTGCGAAAAGTTCAGGACCGACAAATATCTGGCTTTGGTGGACGACCGGCTGACCGCGCCGCTGCTGGCGTCGGGCGGCAGTGCGCTCGGCACGTTCCGGGTCGAAAACCACCCCGAGCGGGTGATGCTGCTGCGCGGCTTCGCCAGCATGCCGGCCCGGCGCAAGGCGCTGACGGCATTCCACGCCGGCGCCGACTGGGCGGCGCATCGCCGGGAGGCTGCCGATCTGACACGGCGGCACGAAGTGATCCTGACGCGCGCGATTCGGCCCGCCGAGGGCGTTCGCCCGATCCGGGCGGGCGAGCCGCTGGTGGCGCTGATTTCCGAGGTGCGGTTCGCCGAACAGATCGGCGACTATCATTTGTGGCTGCGCCTCTTCCTCAGGAAGGCCGGGCTCGACCCGATGGCGGCGTTCGCGACGCTCGAAGCGGTCAACGACGTCCCGGCCGTTCCGGTGGTGCGGCATCGCAGCCAGCACATTGCGCTGCTGCCGGCCGGGGGGCCGGTGCCGCCGCTGCCGGTGGAGTTGCGCAACATGCTGCGGTTCCCGCCCGAAACGCCGCGGCTCGAACCGGCGCTGTCGCTGGTCTGGTGACAAACAGCACTTCGTTCACCATTATGGCCGTCCCGGAAACGGCGGCGGGGAATTCCTCAGTGAGCGAAGAGGCCAATCTCGACGGCTATCTCAAGCGAATCAACTATGCGGGGTCGATCGCCCCGACGCTCGAGACGCTATCGATGCTGCATCGGCTGCACCCGGCCGCCATTCCGTTCGAGAATCTCGATCCGCTGATGCAGCGGCCGGTGCGGCTGCAGCTCAGCGACATCGAGCAGAAGCTGCTGAACGAGCGGCGCGGTGGTTGTTGCTTCGAGCACAACCTGCTGTTCAAGGCCGTGCTCGAAACGATGGACTTCAAGGTAACGCCGCTCGGAGCCGGCGTGCTGTATGGCCATCCCGAAGGCTACGTGCCGGCGGAGTTGCACCACATGGCGCTGCTCGTCGATGTGGGCGGCGTGCCGTACCTCTGCGATGTCGGCTTTGGCGGACAGGTGGCGACGGGACCGCTCCGGCTGCGCGCCGATGTGGAACAGACGACGCCGAACGAGCGCTATCGGCTGACGGGCGGGCATCCAAAATGGCGGTTCGACAGCGAAATCGCCGGTGTGTGGACGCCGCTCTACGAGTTCACGCTGGCGCCCCATACGCTCGACGACTACGTGGCGATGAACGATGGCGCCATGGCCTCGCTTCGCGACGATCTGATCGCGGCGCGCGTCGAGGGCAGCAAGCGCCACGTGCTCTTCAACGCCCGGCTGCGCACGCATGAGGCCGGCGAGACGACGACGCGGATGCTGACCAATCTGCTCGAAATCCGCGAGGTGCTGACCAGCGTGTTCGGCATCGAGCTGCCCGAGACCGACCGGCTCGATCCCGCGCTCGAAAAGGCGCTGCGGCCCGGAGCGAACGACTGATGGCGCCAACCCGGGTCGACGCCGATGCGGTGCTGGCGTTCGCGGACGCAAAAGCCATCGCGCGATGGTTCAAGGCCAACCACGCCAAGGTGCCCGAGCTCTGGCTGAAGCTCGCCAAGGCCGAAAGCGGCATCGCCAGCGTCACCTACAAGCAGGCGCTCGACGAGGCATTGTGCTGGGGCTGGATCGACGGGCAGAAGAAGGGCCTCGACGACCGCTACTGGCTGCAGCGCTTCGTGCCGCGCCGGGCCAAATCGATCTGGAGCACGATCAACCGCGAGCACACCGAGCGGCTGGTCGCCGAAGGCCGCATGCAGCCCGAAGGGCAGGCGCAGATCGATGCGGCAAAGGCCGACGGGCGCTGGGACAAGGCCTATGACGGCGCCAGCAGGATCGAGTTCCCCGCCGACCTGCTGAGCGCGATCGAGGCCGAACCCGAGGCGCTCGAAACGTTCCTTACGCTCAATGCCGCCAACCGTTACGCGCTGGCCTTTCGCACCCATCACATGAAGACGCCCGCCGGCCGGCAGAAGAAGATTGCGGACTTCGTCGCGATGCTGAAACGCGGCGAAACCATCCATCCCAACGGCAAGGGCAAATGACACGATATGCGGCGTTTCTGCGCGGGGTGAACCTCGGCAAACGGACGGTCAAGAGCGCCGAACTCAAGGCGGCGTTCGAGGCGATGGGCTTTGCCAACGTCAAGACGTTGCTGGCGAGCGGCAATGTGCTGTTCGATGCCCAGGCAGCCAAGGGGCTGCAAGCCAAGATCGAGGCCGGACTGGAACAGCAGTTTGGTTTTGCAGTCGGTACCGTGCTGCGCAGTGTCGACGAGCTCGAGGCGATGGTCGCCGGCGATCCCTTCACCGGCCAGGTCGAGGGCGAAGCGCAAAAGCTCTACGTCATGCTGTTCGCCGAGCCGCTGCCGGCCGACGTCGAGGTAAAGGGCGTCGCGGGCGATTACGACGTGTTGCCGGGCACGGCCCGCGAACGCTACCTCATCGGCTATCGCAAGCCGGACGGCACCTATGCGGCAGGCGGACTGTTGCTGATCGAAAAGCAGCTCCCGAAAGGCTGGCTGGTGACTACGCGCAACTGGAACACGATTTTGAAAGCTATTGCATGATTACCGTCTTCGGCTCGATCAATCTCGACCTCATCGGCAAGGTCAGCCGCATTCCGCAACCGGGCGAGACCGTGCCGGGCGACAGCTTTTCGACCGCGCCCGGCGGCAAGGGCGCCAACCAGGCGCTGGCTGCGAAGCTGGCGGGCGGCGTGGTGAAGCTGGTGGGCGCTGCCGGCAAGGACGTGATGGGTGAACAGGCGCTGGCGTTGCTCAAGAGCGGCGGCGTCGATCTCGGCGCGGTCAGGCGGCTCGAGCTGCCGCAGGGCGTCGCCATGATCATGGTCGATGCGGACGGTGAAAACATCATCGGCATCCTGCCGGGCGCCAATGCGGCAATGACGGTCGACGACGCGGATGCGGCAGTTTCGCATCTCACCGAGAACGACGTTCTGGTGGTGCAGCAGGAAATTCCGCAGGCAGCGACCATGCGGGCGCTGGGGCTGGCGCGGCTCAACGCCACGACCTCGATCCTCAATACCGCGCCGTTCCTCGACACCACCGCGGCAGTCGCCGGCACCGCGTCGATCGTGGTCGCCAACGAAACCGAATTCGCGCTGCTGGCCGGTGGCGAGGTGGGCGATCTGCAGACGGCGATGACGCTGTGGGCGCAGAGCCGGCGGCAGACGATCATCGTAACGCTTGGGCCGGACGGGGCAATAGCGGCGACGCCCGAGACGCTGCTGCATGTGCCGGCGCTGCAGGTGGAGCCGGTGGATACGGTGGGCGCCGGCGACACGTTCGTCGGCTATCTCGCGGCGGGCCTCGATGCGGGGCTCGACCTCGAAGAGTCGATGCGCCGCGCCGCGATTGCCGCGAGCCTCGCATGCCTGAAGCCGGGCGCGCAGCCCGCCGTGCCGACGGCGGACGAGGTGGCGAAGTATTTGTGAGGTGGTGAGGGGGCCTTTACGCCACCGCCCGCAACATCGGCTCCAGATGATCCTCGAACAGCAGACCCGGCGAAGCCGCCGCGGCCGCGCCATAGGTCTCTTCCGCTGCCAGCGAGATGCGCAGAAACGCCGCCATGCCCTCCGGACCGGCTGCATCCGCCATCGTGTAGAACCCCGTTTCAAGCCGGCGGAGAATCTCGCGCTTCGAGCGCAGCATCTTTTCGGTGACGCCGGGGCCGTTGCTCATCGACACAGACAGCTTCAGATAGTCATGCAGCGGCGTGCCGAGATGCCAGCTTTCGGGCACGGTGCGATAGAGCTGCAGCAGCAACTCCAGATCGGTCATGTTGGTGAGTTCGAGGTCGTAGCGCGCGTCGGTCTTCCGCCGATCCCACAGCAGCATCGAATCCATCGACAGGCAGGTCCATTTGTAGCGCGCCGGCCGCAGCGGGCCGTCGGGTCCCTGCCCCACCAGCCGCAGGCGGCGACCGGTCTCGTCGAATTCGTCGAGAGCGACGGACACAATGGCGTGATGGGCCAACGCCTCGACTGCACGCGCCAGCTTTTCCGGCTTGAACCGGTCGTCGGCGTCGAGAATGGCGACGTAGGGCGCGGTGATCGCATCGAGCGCGACGTTGCGGGCGCGCGAGGCCCCGCCTCCGATGGCGCCCGAGCTCAGGAATCGCAGCCGCGGGTCGCGGATGCCCTCGGCGGCGAGCGCCGCCTCGTAGTCGGCGCCGTCGTCGGCGACGATCCAGTGCTCCCAATGGCCGTAGGTCTGTTGCAGCGTGCTGCGCACGCAGGCGCCGATCCAGCGTTCGGCGCGAAAGGCCGGGGTCACGATTGCGACGGTCTCAGGGACGATTTCTCCCGGATTTCTGCGATCTTGAAGGGGTTGGCCCGAGGCCCCATATTCGGCTGGCCTGACGGTGCCGCAAAACTTTGGGCCGACGGGCGACGTTGCTTGAAAAAGGACGGATTGGATGTCTCGTGTCTCGATGTTCTCGGCGCCGTTTCTCCTCGGCTTCGATGCCTATGAGGAGCGCATCGACCGGCTCAGCCGGGCCACGGACGGCTACCCGCCCTACAACATAGAACGGACGATCGAAGAGGATGGAGGCGAGCGCTTCGTCATCTCGATCGCAGTCGCCGGGTTCGCCCAGAGCGAACTCGACATCCTGTGGGAAGACAATCAGCTCGTCGTTCGCGGCAAGCAGAAAGACGACCCGAGCCGGCAGTTCCTGCATCGCGGCATCGCCGCGCGGCAGTTCCAGCGGAGCTTCCTGTTGGCTGACGGCGTTGAGGTGAAGGATGCCCTGCTTCAGCATGGCATGCTGGTCATCTCGGTGCTTCGACCCAAGGCGGAAAAGCTCGCCCGCCGCATCGACATTCGTTCTGCCTAGGAAGGGGAACATCATGCAAGACAGACCAGAACAAACCAGTTTCGACAATCCGCTGCGGCACCTGACGCCGGCTCAGTTCATGGCGCTCGGCGGCAACGCGGTGGTCTATGTGCGCGCCATCACGGGCGAAAAGCTCTCGGAAATGATGGTGGACGAAGACGATTTCGAGCCGGACGACGCCGAAGCCGAGTTCCAGATCGTGGTTTCAGCCGACGGCTCGCCGCTGCTCGTCGCCGACAGCCAGGAAGCTGTCGAAGAGTGGCTGATGGACAAGAATTACGGCATCGTTGCGCTGCACTAGACCGTCGCCGTTTGAATGAAACGGCGAACGGTCGAGGTCTTGTTTGTCGCGTTTTCGAACCGGAAAAGTCTGCAACTTTTCCTGAAAACGCTCCCAGCGTCACTAAATCTGGCTAGGCCGCCTGGGTGGACGCCAGCGGCTGGGTGAGGATCGCATAGAGCCGCGCCGGATCGTCGGTGCGGCGCAGCGCCTCGGCGATGGAGTCGGTCCGCAGGATGCGGGCGACGCGGGCCAACGCTTTCAGATGGTCCGCGCCCGCGCCCATCGGCGCCAGCAGCATCATCACGATATCGACCGGCTGGTCATCGACCGACTCGAAATCGACCGGCTGGTCGAGCCGCATGAACACCGCCATCACGCCCTTCAGCGCCGCGAACTTGCCGTGTGGAATGGCGATGCCGTTGCCGAGCCCGGTGGAGCCCAGGGATTCCCGATCGTTCAGTGCTTCGAAGATTTCAGTCGCCGGCTGACCAACCAGTTCCGCGACTTTTTCGGAGAGTCTGACAAGAACGTCATGCTTGCTGGAAATATCCGTGCAGACGAGCACGGCCTCCTCGGAGAGGATGTCGGCCAGTTCCATTCAGAGCTTCCTAAACATCTTTCCGGCACTGCCGGTGGCGCGGCTCAATTGGCTCGCAGCGCCGGGTCGATCCAACCGATATTTCCATCGGCGCGGCGGTAGACCACATTCAGCCCCCCGTGTCCAGCATGGCGGAACATCACCACATCGGCTTGGGTCAGGTCCAGTTCCATCACCGCTTCTTCCACGCTCATTTGGCGCAGGTTCCGCGTGGTCTCGGCGATCACCGGCGGCGAGTAGTCCTCGGCCAGTTCGTCGTCATCACCGGGCGACGCCAGCACATAGCTTTGCGCTTCCAGCGTGTCGCCGGCACCGTTGACCTTGCGGTGCTGCTTGAGCTTGCGGTTATAGCGCCGCAGCCGCTTTTCGATCGTCTCGGTAAGAATCTCATAGGCTGAAATCGCGTCGCCGCCATACGCGGTGGCCTGCAGCATGGCGCCCGAATCGAGATGGACCATGCACAGGGCATTGAAGCCCGAGCCCTCGGGTTCGAGGGTCAGATGGCCGGTGTAGCCGCCATCGAAATATTTCTTCACAACGCCGTCGAAATGTCCTTCCGCCTTGTTTCTGAGGGCATCGCCCACATCCATGTTTTTCCCTGAGACGCGTAGAGTCATGGAGTTCCCCTTTGGGGTGGTTCTTGATCCTCCGGACCGGACGCAGACGAGATTTGCGACCGACCGCGCCGAGCAAGACTACGCCCGCCCGGCGTATGGGGGCAATGCGCTTCGGAGCGATAGGGTTTCGGGACATTTGCGCCATGCGGCGCGAAATATCGCTTGCAAGCGCGGATCGTTAGCGCGCAGCGACCAGCGCCCGCTTCTGCCGCCGGCGGATCACCGACGACGGGATGTTCATGGCCTCGCGGTATTTGGCCACGGTGCGGCGCGCGACTTCGATGCCCTGCTCTTTCTGCAGCATCTCGGCGATGGTGTCGTCGGAGAGGATAGCGTCCGCAGGCTCGGCATCGATGAGCTGGCGGATGCGGTGGCGCACCGACTCGGCCGAATGGTCGGCCGCACCGGTCGAGGACGCGAGCGCGGTGGTGAAGAAGTATTTCAGCTCGAACAGGCCGCGCGGGGTCGCGATGTATTTGTTGGAAGTGACGCGGCTCACCGTCGACTCGTGCATGTCGATGGCGTCGGCCACGAGCTTCAGCGTCATCGGCCGCAGGAACGCGACGCCGCGGCGGAGAAACTCATCCTGCTGGCGGACGATCTCGGTCGCGACCTTCAGGATGGTCTGGGCGCGCTGGTCGAGGCTCTTGGTCAGCCATGTCGCCGTCTGCAGGCAATCGACGAGAAAGCTCTTTTCGGCCGCATCGCGGGTCTTGCCGGCAACGCTTGCATAATAGGTGCGGTTGACGAGGACGCGCGGCAGGATGTCGGTGTTGAGCTCGAGCAGCCAGCCATCGGGGCCCTCGCGCACGAAGACGTCGGGCACCACCGACTCGACCGGTCCGCGCTCGAAGGCGCGGCCGGGCTTGGGGTCGAGCATGCGCAGTTCGGCGAGCATATCGAGCAGGTCGTCGCGATCGGCGCCGACCGCCTTGGCGAGCGCCGCGAGGTCGTGCCCGGCAATCAGCTCGAGGTGGTCGAGCAGACGCTGCATCATCGGGTCGAGCCGGTCGCGTTCGCGCAATTGCAGCGCGAGGCATTCCTTGACGTCGCGGGCGAACAGTCCGACCGGGTCGAGCGTCTGGAGCTGCGCCAACACAGCTTCGACCTGCGCGAGCGGCACGCCGAGCTGGTCGGCCACCGCGTCGAGCTCGACGGCGAGATAGCCGGCCTCGTTCAGGCCATCGACGAGAAACCGCGCGATGAGTTTTTCGGCCGGATCGGTGAGCAGCATGCCGATCTGTTCGTTGAGGTGATCGGCGAGGCTCGGGCGGGCCGCGACGTACTGATCCATGTCGGGCGCGTCGTCGCCGGAGCCGCCCATGCCTTGCGGGCTCCAGTCACCCGCAAGGCGATCCTCGCCGCGCTGTTCGGGAAAGACATTGTCCACGTCGGTGTCGAGACTGCCGGCAATGCCGTCGGCATCCTGGATGCGCTCGCCATGATCGACGGCATCCTCGTCGGCGTGCAGATCGACGGCGACTTCGGCGGTCTCGACGGCCTCGGTGCCGTCCTCACGCTCCAGCAGCGGATTGCGCTGCAGTTCGGTGTCGACGAAGGCGCTCAGTTCGAGATGGCTGAGCTGCAGCAGCCGGATCGACTGCATCAGTTGAGGCGTCAGCGTCAGCGACTGCGATTGCCGAACCTCGAGCCGAGGCGACAGCGCCATAGTCCATGTCCTTGTGTCTTGCCACCCGCCGCGGGGAACCGCAACGCGAGCCGGACCATGGCTTATTCGCGAGCGCAGAGCAAGAACCGTGCCAATGGGCGCCGGCAGACGTCCAGACCCGACCTAGAGCTTGGCCTTGTCGAGCGTCTGCGCCATCTTCGCCCGCCAGTCCGGCCCGGCGGCCTTGAAGCGATCCACCGTCGCCGGGTCGAGCCGCAGCGTCACCGCCGATTTGGGCGAGTCCACCCTGGGCCGCCCGGCCCGGCGCTTGGCAAGCTCGGGGAACACATCCTCGAAGCGAAGCGGCCCTCGGGCGATTTCCTCTTCGGTGATATCGGGGCTGTCGACTGCGTCCCAGTCTTCCCGCGTGTAACCATTGGCTGCCGCGTGGGCGGGATCAAATTCCTTCGTCGTCATAGAGCCGCCTTTCCACGATACTCGCCGGTCGCATGCTGATCACCGAAACGGCCTCGCTGCCGAGCGGCCGAAAGATCACCGTGATCATGCGGTCGCCGAACAGCCCGATCGCGCGCAACCTCGGCGACCTTGCCGGATAGAGGACGGCGCCTTCGAAGAACGCCAAGTCGAGCTCGGCGAAGTCGAGACCGTGCTTCTTGAGATTGGCCTGACGCTTCGGCTCGTCCCACAGGATTTCCATGTATGATTTTCGTACACGAAAATCTAGGACGGCGCAATCACACCGAGAACGTGTCGCCCAGATACACCCGCCGCGCTTCCGGGTCGTTGGTGATGACCTCGGGCTTGCCCTGGATCATGACGCGGCCATCGTGGATCAGGTATGCGCGGTCGACCAGCGACAGGGTTTCGCGCACCGAATGGTCGGTGATCAGCACGCCGATGCCGCGGCGGGTGAGCTGGCGGACGAGGCCCTTCACTTCCGACACGGCGATGGGGTCGACGCCGGCGAACGGCTCGTCGAGCAGCATGAATACAGGATCGCCGGCGACGGCGCGGGCGATTTCGGTGCGCCGCCGCTCGCCGCCCGACAGTGCCAGCGCGCTGACGCCGGCGAGGTGGGCGATGCCGAATTCGTCGAGCAGTTCCTCGAGCCGCCGATGCCGCTCCTTGCGCGAGGGAACGTGCTGTTCGAGCACCGCCAGAATATTGCCCCGCACGCTGAGCCCGCGGAAGATCGAGGGCTCCTGCGGCAGATAGCCGATGCCGAGGCGACCGCGCTGGAACAGCGGCAGGCGCGTGATCACGTGGCCGTCGAGCCGGATTTCGCCCTTGTCGGGTTTGACGAGGCCCATGATCATGGTGAAGACCGTGGTCTTGCCGGCGCCGTTCGGGCCGAGCAGGCCGACGGCCTCGCCGCGCCGCACCGCGATCGAGACGTCGGCAACGACGGTCTTGCTGCCGAAGCTCTTGGCCAGCGAATGCGCGACCAGCCAGCCGCTCTGATCGACCCGGCCGCTTGTCTGCTCTTCACTCATGGGGGGTGAACACCCCGGTGACGCGGCCGCCCTTGGTGCTGGTGAACACCGATTTGTTGGTCTTGAGGTCGACCACCAGATCGGGGCTGCCCACGGTGCTCTTGCCGTCGGAGGCGACAACCATGACGTTGCCGGTCAAGCGCAGCAATTGCGTCGTCGGATTGTAGACCGCGATGTTGCCGGTGGCGTCCTGGCTCGGGGTCTTGATGCGCACGCCGCCGCTGGCGGTGAAGCTCTTGATGTTGTTGGCGCCGCCGGTGCCATAGTCGACCACGACCTTGGGCGCCCACACCGTGAGATCGATGCGCGTGACGATCACCTTGCCGGTGAAGGTCGCCATATGCTGCGCGTCGTCGACCTCGAATTTGTCGGACGTGATCTTGACCGGATTGGGCGTTGTCGCAGCGGCGCCCAGCAGCGGCAGTGCGAGCACGACGATGGCCAGCAGCCGCCGGATCACTGGATCACCCACGGGCTGTTGAAGAACGGGATGGTCGGGATGGTCGAGCGCGGCAGGTCGGGCATCACCAGCGTGACGCGCTCGAACACCCAGTAGGCCTTCTTGCCGTCGTAATACATGTTGGCGGCCTGCAGATTGCTGCCGTCCTCGAAGGTCATGTCGACCGGGCCGTTAGCCGTCGTGACGCTGCCGCGAATGTCGGAGTGGACGCCGGTGAGCGTGCCGTGCATCCCATCGTCGCTGTTGAGGGTCGTGATCCCCGGCACGGTGACGTACTGGCGCCCGGTGTCCATGGTCGCCGTCTTGCCGGTCGCGTGAAAGACGGGCTTGCCCGGCCGGGAGTAATCGAGGGTCGCGTCGGTCATGTCGATGAGGCTGGTGTTGTCGAGCGGCGTCCTGGCCTCGCGCGCCTTGACGACATAGCGCGAACCGTCCGCTCCTATCCCGGTATATTGGGGCGTTTCGACGACCAGGTTGCCGCGATCGATGTGGAGGCCCGATACGCCATATTGCTGCGTCAGGCTCGCCAGCCAGATCTGGCCGATCAGCAGCACGAATGCCAGCGCGCCGACCGCCGGCACGGCGACGCGCAGGATCGCCACCCAGCGGTTGCGCCAGGCCAGCCGGTCGAGGATGGCCGCACGTTGATCGTAGGTCTGGGTGCGCGCCACTGCCATCAGGAATGGGCGAAGATGTCCTCTTCGTCCCACCCCAGCAGGTCGAGCTCGATGCGGGTGGGGAGGAAGCGGAAGCAGCTTTCGGCGAGCTCGAGCCGTCCCTCGCGGCGCAGCATGCGGTCGAGATGCCGCTTGATGTCGTGCAGGTACAGCACGTCGGACGCGGCATATTCGGTCTGCGCGTCCGAAATCTTGTCCGAGCCCCAGTCGGAACTCTGCTGCTGCTTGTTCATGTCGACATTGACCAGCTCGCGGGCGAGGTCCTTGAGGCCATGGCGGTCGGTATAGGTGCGCACGAGGCGGCTCGCGATCTTGGTGCACCAGACCGGCCCGGTGACGACGCCGAAGCGGTGCTTGAGCACCGCCATGTCGAAGCGGGCATAATGGAAGATCTTGGTGCGATTGGGGTCGGCGAGCAGCGCCTCGAGATTGGGCGCGGATTTGAGATCGGCCGGAATCTGCACCACGTCGGCGCTGCCGTCGCCGGGCGAGAGCTGCACCACGCAAAGGCGGTCGCGGTGGGGATTGAGCCCCATGGTCTCAGTGTCGATCGCCACTTCCTTGCCGTACCGTGACAGGTCCGGCAAATCGCCGCGGTGCAAGCGGGTCGTCATCCCAATGTCCCCAAAATCAATCGATGCAATGCGGCTGGTTTGCCACAGCATATCGACATTGGAAAGGCCGGGACGGGCCTCAGAGACAGGTGAGCGCGAGGCGCGTCAGCAGCGACACCAGTTCGGACTGGCGCCGCGTGCCGGTCTTGCGCATGACGCCCACCAACTGGTTGCGCAGCGTCTGCTTGGAGACTTCGCGTTCCTGGGCGAAATCGGCGAGCGTCGCACCGGTCAGCAGCGCTTCGGCGAGCTGGGCTTCGGACTCGGTCAGGCCGAAGGCGCGCCACAGCAGATCCATCGGCAGGCTGGACGCATCGAGGCTGCCATGCACGACCAGCATGATCAGCGGGCCGGGGTCGAGAATGGCGTCGTGCAGCTCGTAATGCTGCTGGCCGCGCGAGGCGAGGCGGGCGATGGCCATGTAGCGCTCGTCGCTGCCGGGCCGGCCGAGTTGCAGCACCGAAGTCGGGGTGCGCTTGGACGAGGCGACCTTGGTGACCAGTTCGCGCAACTGCCGATCGGCCGTCTCGTCGGCGGCGCGCAGGATGCCGTCGACGCCGCTGAACGGCCCGCTGCCGGCGCGGCGCATGCTGTCGGCGTGCTGGTTGGAATAGTGGATGCGCATTTCGCTATCGACGAAGAACATGGTGAAGGGCAGGTCCTCCACCACCATGTCGAGATAGCCCTGCCCGGCCGAAAAGCGCGAGCGGCGCAGGATTTCGAAGGCGCGGCCGAAATGATAGGCGGCCTCGCCGAGCACCGCCGCGGCGCGCTCGCGCACCACGGTGCTGTCGGCGCCGTAGCGGATTTCGATGGTCATCTGCCGCGCGCCCTCGCGCAGCACCACGACGCCGGTGCCGGCGGAATAGTCGCCCTGGCGAATCAGCCAGTCCTTGTAGAACGGCGTTTTCTTCGCCTCGTCGCGCGGCAGGATCTGGTCGTCGTGAAACACCTGGAACGGCGCCAGCTCGGCCTGGCCGGACAGCCACGGGTTCTGGTCGGCATAGCTCGACAGGTACGCCGAGACTGCCGCGGGCTGCAGGCCGCGCTGCGAGAACACCAGGCTCGAGCGCTTGGACAGGTCGTGCCCCGAAACGAAGACCAGGCAATCGGGGAAGGTGGCGCTGAGGATGTCCAGAACGCTGTCCCAGCCGGAGCGGCCGAGGGCCATTTCGTAGATGCAGCTCGTCAAACTGTTCTGGGAGTAGCCCATGGGACGTTCCTTACCCGAAGCAAACCAACAGGACCGGATTGCGCCCTTGTTCCCCGCGCCGGACCGGGGAGGGTTGCTGGCCGATAAGGAAAATGGCGCCAGCCGCCGTGTGCATGGCGGCGATCTAGCGCGGGCGCGCCAGCCTTAGCAATTCATATACCATGTCATGGTTACCGCGCGGCCGGACGAGTCGCGCGAAGCGCCCGGAATCGAGGGGCTTTTCGGCAAAACTGCCGGGAACGCGCGACCAGTACGATTGTACTATCGCGTCGCACAGAAGCCTTGGTTGCGTAGCGCAAGTATCCTGCACAATTGCGCAGATACGATCATTGCCGATCTGAAGATCACAAGACTTCATGCCGAACAACTCTTACGAGAGTGACGGCTGCTTCGTCTTAACTATATTGGCATACCTGCGACCACTACGACAGGTGCTTTGCACGATTTCCTGGCTTGCGATTGGTTGTTTTCCACAGCCGGATGCATGGGCCTCCGGCGAAAATATCGAACTCGGAGGACTTTCCATGCATCGCATTCTTCTTGCAACCACTGCTATGGTTACTCTCGCCGTCGCCGCCTCGCCCGCCCTCGCGTTCAATAACGCGCTGCTGTTCCTGCAGGTTGGTACCGGCAACACGTCGGTCGACAGCCAGAGCGACGCGGGCGGGCTGAACGCCGGTAACAATGGCAACACCATGATTGGTGGTAGCCTCGGCGACTACAACAGCAACAATTACAAGCAATACTCGGAGAAGTGGAGCACCAATACTGGCACCGCGACGCAGGTCGGCAATCACAACAGCGCCACGCTCGACCAGACCACTACTGCCGGCACGGGCCACTACTTCATCATCTTCCCGGTGACGGACAGCTCGCACGAGAACGTTTCGACCACGACGCAGATCGGCGACTACAATGGTGTGAGCACCCACCAGGTCACGACTGGTAACGCCGGGAAAAACCGGAAAAACACGTCGACCGTGTCGCAACTCGGCTATCTGAATGGCGCCGATGTCGACCAGACCGGTAGCAACGACCAGACGACCACGCAGATCGGCCTGCTCCAGGGCGCCAGCACTCACCAAAAGGGCAAGAACAGCTCGAGCACGACTCAGACTGGCATCCTCCAGGGTTCGCTGGTCGACCAGAACGGCAAGAAAAATTCGCAGACGACTACACAGACCGGCATTCTGCAGGGCTCCGTCACGTCCCAGGACGGTAAGAAGAACACCTCGACCACAACCCAGACCGGCGCGCTCAATGGGTCGGTGGCTGTTCAGGATGGCAACAAGAACACTCAGACGACTACCCAGAACGGTGTGGGCGATGTCTCGGTCACCGGTCAGTACGGCGACAAGAACACCGCGACCACGACGCAGAGCGGCGGTCTCAACGCGTCCGGCACCTACCAGAACGGCACCGGCAACACTTCGACGGTCACTCAGTCGGGTGGCCTGAACTGGTCGGCCGTCGGCCAGGTCGGCACCGGCAATACCTACACGCTCGATCAGTCCAGCCACTGATCTCCCAAAGCAAATCTACTCGCGAAGGGCGCCGCATTGCGGCGCCCTTTTCGTCGCGCGCACCGGACGGAACCATTGACGGCTAATGTCAACTCCGAGGATCTCGCAACACTTGTCCCCGCAAAATTGCCGGCGGCCGCGATCGGACGACGCCGCCGGATTAACATGCAGGCCAGACCGGGAGGCTCGCGGCTTTTGACTTCGGTCCGGCAATAGTTCTTTGAACGCGCCAGGCGACGATTGCCTGTCAACGGAGTGGTCATCGCTCACCTGCCCGCGAGCCGTCAGATCGCTCGAGCCAGAAAGACCCCCAGCACCACCCTTCGAACTTTGTTGTCCCTGCACGTTGCATTGCTTGAGCCAGCAAGCCTTGCGATCGCGCAGCCGCGTCCCCCCAGGGCGACGTCAACAGGGCTCCGCTGTCGCCCCCCCGGCGCAGCGCGGCAAAAACCACCCGGGCGCACCCGGCCCAACGCAGCGACGACCCGATGATGGGCGGCGCCTCGTGGGCAGCGACCGAGACCTCAGATGTCGCGCGCCACCTCCATTGCCCAGCACCGATAGCCTCCGTCGGGAGGCGGGAGTTGACGCCCGTCTCCCTCGGGAAGGTTGGCAGGCCCGCCCCGACACGGGACGGCACCACTGAGTGCCGATGAAAAGAGAAAGGGCGCCCCAAGGCGCCCTTCTAAATCCAATGCGTGGCTGCTTAGAAGCGGCCGTTGAGCGACAGGCTGCCGCCGAACGCGAACATGCCGCCGAACGACAGATGCGGACCGCCCGACGTCCAGGTCGCACCGCCATTGCCGTCGTAATGCACGTTGGCGCCGCCATAGGGCCGCGCGACCGCCGACAGGTAATCCACGTTGGCGCTTGCCGTCAGATCGAGCGTCGGGCTGAGCGCGAACGTCGCCGAGGTCTGCCCGCGCACCGCGTAGGCCAGTTGCGACTGGGAGGTATTCACCGGATCCTCGTTGACGATCACCGTCGGCGACGGTCCGTCGATACCGTCCCCGCCCGTCGTCGTGACCGACTCGCGGCCTTTCAGGTTGGCATTTGCGTAGTAGAGGGAGCCTTCCGCACCTACCCCCAGCGTGACCGTATCGTTCACTTGGTGGGAGATATTTGCTCCAACGACGCCGCCGAGGTAGTTCGACGTAACAACTGCGTTTCGATCGACAATGTAGAGCGGATGAGTAACCGTCGTGCCGTCGAGTTCCGGAATATCAACCGTCAGTCCGGTATTCGTGGAGTTCCACTGCCCCATATAGCGGTAGCTTGGGCCAGCATAGGCCTGCACCGATGTCTTCTCGTCATACGCACGGCTCACGCCAAAGGTGATGTCGGCGCCGGCGTAAAGGATGCTGTTGCGCGTCTTGGTGGAGATCGCAAGGCCGTCGAGATCACCGGAAGCAATGAAGATACTGCCGGAAGAGTCCGCCACGCCACCGTACGCGAGCGCCGACGAGGCACCTGCCACAGGCACGTTGGTGTTCAGGCCGGACATGGCGAAGCTGTCGGGTGATCCGCCGCCAGTCGACACATCCGCACCAGTCTGGCCGCTTCCAACAGCGTGCGTGGTGCCAGTCGGATTGCTTGTGTAGGTATGGTTCTGCGGATCGGTCTCGTTGACAACGGCCGTTGCCGTCGCCGAGCCGGGGCCGCGCGTGGTCGTCAGGGTGATCGAGGCGTTGTCCGGGGTCGACAGGCCGGGGATCGCCACATAGCCGACGCCCGAGAAGTTCTGGGTCGAGGACGAACTGCCATTGGCGTAGGTGCCGAAGACGTTGGCGCCCATGAAGGCGTCGTAGTCGCCCACCGCGCCCAGATCGACCGCAGTGCTGAGGCTGAAGGTCTCGCCGATCAGCAACTGGCCTTTGGTGCCGGTCGCCTTGGCGTCACCGCCCCAGAGCACGCCGTTCTGGCCGCTGGGCATGTTGAGCGCCGTGACGCCCGCCGAGCCGCTCAGCGCGAAATGAGGCGTGGCATCCTGCGCCAAGACCGCTGTCGATCCCAACAGAGCGGGGATCAGCGCCAAGCCCACCAGTTTCAACGTCATGCCATTCCCCCACGAATCTCGAGACCTTACGAGAATCGAATTATGGTAAATTACCCGTAAAGTTGTCGCGTTTCGGCCCTATTGTCGAGAGAAATAGCGTATGGCCGCAACGGGTCGAGCCGCTCGAGTCCACAACTGTGATAGTTTCGCAACGGACCCAGTTGGCCCGAAGTACAGCCGGCACGGTATATTGGGGGGATCGGCCGGGACAAGCTGCGCGGGCACCAAACGCTTTATTTCGCGTTAAGCCGAAGCATCAAAAGCCGAATTGTGGATAAGCCCGGCACAAGTCTGTGCGGTGCTGGGGAAAAGTCTTCGTCGCCATTGAACTCCACCGAGCGTTCCGCGGCCGCGCAGCTCTTTGCGCAATACATCCGGACCTACCTACCGAGTAGTGTCGCCCGCGGAGCCGAGCGCGGCTTGCCGGCCACCGCCTGCCGGTCGCCCGCCCAATGGCGCTGGCCTCGTCACCGCCTCAATGCCGAAATTTGCCGGGCGCTCCGCAAGGGTCCGAAAAAGCGAAAGCCCGGCATCCTGTGCGGAAGTGCCGGGCTTTTCGCTTGAAGTGGTGCCCTGGAGAGGACTCGAACCTCCACGTCGTTAAACACACGGACCTGAACCGTGCGCGTCTACCAATTCCGCCACCAGGGCAACCGATGGGCGTGGTTCCACTAGGGGACCGGGGAAACCGTGTCAATCGCCGAAAGCGGCAAGGCCCGAAAAGTTCGGCAGGCGCAGCGCGGCAGGGCGTAACGCGCCCCGATCTGTGGACAGCGCGCGCCGCTTCACGCTAGAAGCGCCTGTCTTTCGCACGCAGCCTTTGGAGCTCCTGATGGATCACCCGGAACTGGTCACGATCTTTGGTGGCTCGGGGTTCGTGGGCACGCAGGTGGTGCAGTTGCTGGCGCGCGCCGGCTACCGCATCCGCGTCGCGGTGCGCCGGCCCGATCTCGCCGGCCATCTGCGGCCGCTCGGCGCGGTCGGCCAGGTGGTGCCGATGCAGGCCAATGTGCGCAATCGCGAGTCGGTGCAGGCGGCGGTCAAGGGCGCCTCGATCGTCATCAACATGGCGGCCATCGGCATCGAAAAGGGCCGGCAGAACTTCCGCGCCGTCAACGTGATGGGCGCGCGCCACGTCGCCGAGGCGGCGAGCGCCGCCGGGGCCGAGCGCTTCGTCCAGATGTCGGTGCTGGGCGCCGCGGACGATTCCGCGAGCCTCTTCAGCCGCTCGCGCGCCGCAGGCGAGGCCGAAGTGCTGCGCGCCTTCCCCGGCGCGACGATCATCCGCCCGTCGGTGATTTTCGGGGTGAACGACGACTTCTTCAATCTCATCGGCAACCTGGTGCGGGTGCTGCCGGTGTTTCCGCTGTTCGGCGGCAAGACGAAGTTCCAGCCGGTCTATGTCGGCGACGTCGCCGAAGCGGTGGTCGCCGCCGCCGAAGGCCGGGCCAGGCCGGGGAAGGTCTACGAGCTGGGCGGGCCGGAAGTGCTGACCTATCGCGAGATCGCCGAGCGCGTGCTGCGCGACACCAAGCGCAACAACCCGATCCTGCCGCTGCCGACCGCCATGGGCGCCCTGCTGGCGATCCCGATGGCGCTGATGCCCAAGCCGCTGCTGACCGTCGACCGCGTGCGGCTGCTGGGCATCGACAATGTGGTGTCGGATGCCGCGGTCAAGGAAAAGCGCGCCATCGCCGCCTTCGGGATCGTGCCGACGCCACTCGATGCGGTGCTGCCGACCTATCTGTGGCGTTTCTCGCAGAACGGCCAGTTCGACCGGCAGACGGCGTAGGCGTATCGCCGCGCTCGTCATCGAGCACCGTTGCTCGTCATTTCTTCGGCGGTTTTGTCGTCCCACAAGACCATTGCTTTCATTGTAAGCGGCATCCGACTGTCACAAAAGCGTCGTCGAACCTGCACGTAACTGTCATCCGCCTTCCCTAAGGCTCGCCTCACTTTTCATGGCGGGGCATACCAAAGCTGATGACGGGACCCTCCGGCACAGCCGACGCAGTCGTCGCGTCGGGGCTGAAGCTGAGTTATGGCGCGACGCCCATCCTCAAGGGTGTCGACTTCACGGTGGCGCGGGGCGAGACCCTGGCGCTGCTGGGGCCGTCGGGCTGCGGCAAGACCACCCTGCTCCGCCTCGTCGCGGGCCTTCTCACCCCTACCGAAGGCAGCATCGCCATCGGCGGCCGCACGGTATCGGACGCGCGTGGCGGCCGGCACCTGCCGCCCGAGCAGCGCGGGCTTGGAATGGTGTTCCAGGATTATGCGCTCTGGCCGCATATGAGCATCGCCGAGAACGTGTCGTTCCCACTCGAGATGCGCGGCGTCGGCCGGGCGGAACGCGAAGGCCGCGTGCTCGGCGCGCTTGATCGGGTCGGGCTCAGGAGCTATGGCGACCGCAACCCCGGCCAGCTCTCGGGCGGCCAGCAGCAGCGCGTCGCGATCGCCCGCGCCATCGTCGCCGAACCGGACATCGTGCTGTTCGACGAGCCGCTCAGCAACCTCGACCGCGAGCTGCGCGAGACCATGGTGGGCGAGCTCGGCGAGCTGGTGCGCACGCTGGGGCTCACCGGCATCTATGTGACGCACGACCACAGCGAGGCCTTCACGCTCGCGACACGCGTGGCCGTGATGCGGCTCGGTCAGATCGTGCAACTGGCGCCGCCCGAAGATCTGGTCGACGGGCCAGCCGACGCCGGCGTCGCCGAATTCCTGCGGCTCGGCACGGTCGCCGCCGTGAGCCGGCGCGACGCCGCCTGGTGGCTCGATGCGGCCAGCCTGCCGCTGGCCCCCGTCGCCGATACGCATGCGCCGCAGAACGCCGTTGCAGTGCTGCTCGGCCGCCGCGCCGTCAGCCTCACCTCGCCCGACGCGGCGGCGCTGCGCGGTACGGTGCGGCGCTCGCAGTTCCGCGGCGATTTCCACCTCACCGATGTGCACGTCGGTCCGACCGCCGAGGGCCTCGAGCTGACGCTCGAAAGCCCGATGCGGCTCGCGGCCGGCGAGACAGTGGGGCTCGTCATCGAGCCCAAGGCCCTTCGCTGGTTCGCAGCGAACAACGACCATTAGGGGAAAAGGAGTTTTCGTCATGTTGAAATCCACGCTGAGCGCCGGCTTCGCCATTGCTCTGAGCCTCATCGCCGTCACGGCCGCCCGCGCGGACATCACGGTCTATTCGGCCTCGCCGGCCGGTCTCATCGACCAGCTCTCGAAGGGCTTCACCGCCAAGACCGGCGTCAAGGTCAACGTCTATCAGGCGACGACCGGCCAGATCATGGCGCGCATCCAGTCCGAAGCCGCCAACCCGGTGGTCGACGTGCTGATCTCGGCCTCGTGGGATACCGCGACCGATTTCGCCAAGCGCGGCTGGCTGGTCGACTACGACAGCCCGAACGCCGCCACTGTCTCCGACTTCCTCAAGTCCCCCGGCGCCGTGGCGCAGGGCGTGTCGGCGCTCGCCATCGCCTGGAACCCCTCGAGCAATACGCCCGAGCCCGCCGAATGGTCCGACCTCACCAAGCCGGAATACAAGGACCTGGTGAACATCCCCGACCCGGCGCTCTCGGGCTCGGGCTTCGAACTGACCGCGGCCCTCGCCGGCCAGGACGACTTCGCGCTGTTCAAGTCGCTCAAGGCCAACGGCGCCGTGGTTGCCGGCGCCAATGCCGACGCGCTCAACGCGACGCTGCAGGGCGCGAAGGCCGTGACCTTCGGCGCCGTCGACTACAACGTGCTTGCCGCCGCCAAGAAAGGCGAGACCATCAAGACCATCTTCCCCAAGGGCGGCACCGTGATCGCGCCGCGGCCGATGATGATCCTCAACTGGTCCAAGCAGCAGGACGACGCCAAGAAGTTCGTCGACTACGTGCTCAGCGATGAAGGCCAGGCCGCCGTCGCCAAGGCGCAGTTGATGCCGGCGCGCACCGACGTCAAGGCCGACCGCCCGCTGATCACCGACCTGACGCTGCTCAAGTACGACACCGCGACCGTCTACGGGAAGCGCGACGCGACGCTCAAGAGCTTCGCCGACATCTTCGCGGCGCAGTAAACGCATGGCGGCGAAGGGCGCGACCGACGGGCGAGTGCTGACCTGGTTTGCCGGGATCAGCCTCGCGGTCGTCGTGGTCGTACCCTTCGTCTTCATCGTTCTCCAGGCGATCTTTCCGAACTTCGCCGGTGGCAGTTTCGATGCCCCCTTCGTGCACCTCGTCGAGGTGCTGGCCGACCCCACCCTCATCCGCATGGCCGGCAACACGCTGGCGCTCGGCGCGGCGGTGATGGCGATCGCGACGCTGATCGCGGTGCCGCTGGCGCTGGTGCGGGCGCTGTTCCGCGTGCCGATGGCGCGGCTGTGGGACCTCGTGATGCTGGTCCCCTTCATGATCCCGCCCTACATCGCGACGCTCGGCTGGATCATGACGGCGCAGCCGCGCGGCTACCTCCAGCAATTGGCCGGCTTCAACCTGGCGCCGGTGCTGTTCTCGTTCTGGGGCACCGCCGCCATCATGGCGTTCGCGACGTTCCCGCTGGTCTATTTCGCGGTGTCGCGCACGGTCGAGGCCGTCGGCAGCCGCTACGCCGACGTGGCGCGGGTGTTCGGCGCCGATGCGCGCCGCGCGCTGTGGCGGGTGACGCTGCCGCTGTCGACGCCCGGGCTCGCGGCGAGCCTGCTGCTGGTGTTCGCCGCAACCATCGAGGAATACGGCACGCCGACGGCGCTTGGCCGGCGCACCGGCTTCAAGGTGCTGGTGGTGGGCATCGACCAGCGCGTTTCCGATTTCCCCATCGACCTGCCGGGCGCCGCCACGATGGCGCTGCTGCTCGTGCTGCTGTCGTTCGGCGCCTTCCTTGTCCAGCGCTGGATCGTGGCACGGCGGTCGTACGAAACCACCGGCAGCAAGCCGACCGTGACGCAAAAGCGCGAGCTCGGCCGCTGGACCGTGCCGGTGCTGGCACTGTTCGCGCTGGTCGGGCTGCTTTCGGTCGCGGTGCCAATTTTCGCGGTGCTGGCGACGGCGCTGTCGCGGACGATTTCGGGCGGTCTGCTGAAGCCGGGCAATCTCGGGCTCGACGGCTTTGCCGCCGTACTGGAGGACCCGACCGGAGGCCTCAGCGCGCTCGCCAACAGTTTCTCGCTCGGGCTCGCGACGGCGCTGCTGACGGGCCTGATCGGTGCGATTGCGGCCTATGTCGTCACGCAGACGCGGGTGCGCGGGCGGCTGCTGATCGATGCGCTGACCGTGCTGCCCAATGCGTTGCCGGGAATCGTGGTTGCGGTGGGCCTGATCCTCGCCTGGAACCAGCCGTTCCTGCCGGTGTCGCCCTACAACACGCCGCTGATCTTGCTGCTCGCTTATTGCTGCATCCTGCTGCCGCACCCGGTGCGCTACGCCACCGCCGCGTTCCAGCAGATCGGCGGCAATCTCGAAGCAGCGGCGCGGGTGGCAGGCGCCGGCCGGCTCACGGCGTTCCGGCGGATCCTGTTGCCGCTGATCGCTCCCAGCCTCATCGCCTCGATGCTATTGGTGTTTGCGGTCGCGTCGCGCGAGCTGGTCGCCTCGGTGCTGGTGGCGCCGGTCGGCATGTGGACCATCTCCACCTTCATCTGGCGGCAGTTCGAGCAGGGCTCGATCCAGCAGGGCATGGCCATGGCCTTCATCGCCATCGTGCTGACCACGCTCCTGCCGCTGGCGGTGCTGGGCCTGATGCGCCGCAGCGATATTCTGTAAGCGACAGCTTCGGCGCATGGGACTCCCCCTCATCCGGCTTCGCCACCTTCTCCCACGAGGGGAGAAGGCCAAAGAACCGAGATGTCGCCGCCCTATAGCCTTCTCCCTTGATGGGAGAAGGTGGCGAAGCCGGATGAGGGTGGGGCAACAAGCGAGAAAGCCGATGGCCCTGCTTGTGCCCAATCACTTCAGCAGCAGCACACCCCACAGGCCGATCGCGCCGACGAAGATCCGCCAGTAGGCGAACGGCGCGAAGCCGTGGCGCGAGATGTAGTCCAGCGCGAACCGCACCACGATGAACGCCGCGATGAAGGCGAAGGCGAAGCCGATGGCGATACTGAGGCCCAGCTCGTTGCCGATCAGCGCGCGGTTTTTCCAGAAATCGAGCCCGAACGCGCCGATCATCAGCGGAATGGCGACAAAGAAGCTGAACTCGGCGGCGGAGCGCTTGTCGGTGCCCAGCAGCATGGCGCCGACGATGGTCGAGCCCGACCGCGACACGCCCGGGACCAGCGAGAGCATCTGGAACAGGCCGATATAGAGGCAGAGCAGCGGCGGGTATTCGTAGATCGAGGTGTATTTCGGGACGAGTTTGAGCTGATCCACATAGAGCAGGATGATGCCGCCGATGATCAGCATGGCGCAGATCAGGATCAGGTTGGTGTAGATGTCGCCCTTGATGATGTCGTGCAGCAGCGCGCCGGCGATTGCGGCCGGGAGCGCCGCGAGGACGACGCCGAGGATGAAGCGCCAGGCGCCGGGCTTACCCTGCAGCGCATCGCGGATGATGATGACGATCCGGCCGAAATAGGCGATGACGATGGCAAGGATGGCGCCGAGCTGGATCAGCACCTCGAACACGTCGCCGGGGCTGTTGAAGCCCAGAAAATGCGCCGCGAGCAGCAAATGGGCGGTGGAGGAAACGGGGAGAAACTCCGTGAGGCCCTCCAAAATGCCCAAAATTGCAGGCACAAAAAGACCTTGATCGAGGCTCATCTCATCTCCTAGTGATCGCGGGGCCGCCCGATGCCCTTCCAATAGGCTGATTTGCGGGGCCGCGCCATTGGACCCAATCGCGTAATGCCGAGACTTTTGCAGCACAGGCTCGACCCCGCCTCCCGTCTCGCCCGGCTGATGTTTGCCGAGTACGGGATCGCCGTCGACATCGAAGACATCAAGCCGTGGGCGAGAGACCCGCATTTGCTGGAGTTGAACCCGGCCGCGACCGTGCCGATCATGATCGACGACGGCGAGCCGCCGGCCGTCGGCATCCTGGCCGTTATCCACGCCATCGAGGATCGCTACTCCCCCAGTGCGGTAGCAGGTCTGTTTCCAGCGCAGGGCCGCGACCGCGCCGAGATGTGGCGGCTGTGCGAATGGGTGCTGCTGAAGCTCAACGACGAAGTGACGCGCTATGTGATCGAGGAAAAGATCGTCAAGCGCGACCGGCCGGGCGCGACGCCCGACCCGAGCGTGCTGCGCGTGGCGAAAGCCAACCTCATCGAGCACATGCTCTATTTCAACTGGCTGTTCGCGACGCGGCAGTGGATCGCCGGGAGTGCGCTGACGCTCGCCGATTTCGCGCTGGCGGCGCATCTGAGCGCGCTCGACTACCTCGGCGACGTCTCCTGGGACAATTCGGCCGAGACCCGGCAATGGTACGCCCGCATCAAATCCCGGCCGGCCTTCCGCACCCTCCTCAACGACCGGATGGCCGGTATGCCCCCGCATGCAGGATATGCGGACCTTGATTTTTAGCTAGATTTTTGTATATACAAATTTCTATGTGAGCGGATAAGTGGTCGCTCTTTCGGGAATCGATTGCGATGCCGGCAATCTGACGAAGTGTCAGAAGCACGGAGTCTCCATCGAGGAAATCGAAGAGGTCTTTGCGGGCGAGCCCAGTTTCTCACCCGACGAAACGCATTCGGCAGTGGAACAGCGCTTCATTGCGGTTGGCCGAACGACGACAGGACGGGCGATTTTTGTATCGTTCACGTTTCGCGATCGCGACGGCCGCCATCTCGTTCGACCGATCAGCGCGCGGTACATGCACACCAAGGAGGCTGCGAGTTATGGGCACAAGGAAGGTTCCCGTCCTGAAAACTGATGAGGAGGCGGAGGCTTTCCTCATGCAGGATCTCTCCGACTTGGATTTCTCGCAGTTCAAGCGGATGCATTTCGAGTTCGAGAAGAAGGAGGCGCAGGTGAATATGCGCGTGCCGCAGCCTCTGCTCGACGCGGTGAAGGACCGGGCCAAGGCGCGGGGCATTCCCTACACGCGATATATCCGAATGCTGATGGAACAGGACGTTGGCGCCAAATAACGCCGCCCTCGTTGCCGAGCTCAAGGCGCGTGCGGAACTGCTCGGCTTCGATGCGTTCGGTATCACGCGGGCCGATGCACGGCCGGATTTGCCGGGCAAGCTCGAGGCAGCGCTGGCGCAGGGCTGGCATGGCGACATGGAGTGGATGGAGGAAACGGCAGAACGCCGGTCCAGTCCGGAGGCGCTGTGGGACGGGGTGCGCTCGGTCATCATGCTTGGGGTCAACTATGGACCCGACGGCGATCCGCTCGACATCCTCGCACACAAGGACCGCGGCGCGCTCTCGGTCTACGCGCGCAATCGCGACTATCATGACGTGATCAAGGGCCGGCTCAAGGAGCTCGGCAGCCTGGTGCGGCGCACCGGCGCCAAGGCCAAGGTGTTCGTCGATACAGCGCCGGTGATGGAGAAACCGCTGGCGCAGGCGGCGGGGCTTGGCTGGCAGGGCAAGCACACCGTGCTGGTCAGCCGGTCGTTCGGCTCCTGGCTGCTGCTGGGCGCGATCTTCACCGATGCAGATTTGCCCACCGACACGCCGCATGAGGAAAGCTGCGGCAGTTGCCGGCGCTGCCTCGACATCTGCCCGACGAACGCCTTTCCAGCGCCGTTCCAGCTCGATGCGCGGCGGTGCCTCGCTTATCTCAACATCGAGCACAAGGGACCGATCCCGATCGAGTTTCGCGCCGCGATGGGCAACCGCGTCTATGGCTGCGACGATTGCCTCGCGGTCTGCCCCTGGAACAAATTCGCCAGCGCATCGAAAGAAGCCAAGCTCCAGGCGCGCGAGGAGCTCAAGGCGCCGGCGCTCAGCGATCTCGCGACGCTCGACGATGCCGGGTTCCGATCACTGTTCACCGGCTCGCCGATCAAGCGGATCGGCCATGCCCGGTTCCTGCGCAATGTGCTCATCGCCATCGGCAATTCCGGCGATGCGAGCCTCGCGAAATACGCGACCGCCCGGCTCGGCGACGACGACCCGCTGGTGCGGGGCGCCGCGGTATGGGCCGCGCGGCGGCTTGTCGCGCCGGACGAACTAGAACGATTGTCGCTGGACTTTCTGCCGCGCGAGTCCGACATCACCGTGCGGTCGGAGTGGGTGCAGGATATCTGATGGGCGTGTTCTTTTTCGGCATGGGGTATTCGTCGCTGGCGACGGCGCGGGCGCTGCACGAGCTGGTGGATGCAAAGCTGCCGATCGCCGGCACGACACGCACGGAAGAAGGCGTCGAGCGGCTGGCGGAAAGCCCCTACCGGCTGCATGTCTTCGACGGGATGAAGCCGGGCGCGACGCTCGGCCCGGATCTCAGGCAGGCGAGCCACGTGATCTTGTCGATCCCGCCCAACGACGCCGGCGATCCCGCGTTCAACCTGCACCGCGCCGATCTCGACCAGGCGCAGAACCTCGAATGGCTGTGCTACTTCTCGACGGTCGGCGTCTATGGCGATTTCGGCGGCGCGTGGGTGGACGAGAGCGCGCCGACGCAGCCGGTCAACAGGCGCAGCGCGCAGCGCGTCGAGATCGAGCAGCATTGGCGCGACTACGCCGAAACGCGCGGCGTCCCGCTGCTGGTGCTGCGGCTCGCGGGTATTTACGGGCCGGGCCGGTCGAGCTTCGACAAGCTGCGCGAGGGCACCGCACGGCGCATCGTCAAGGCCGGGCAGGTGTTCAACCGCATCCACGTCGACGATATCGGCCGGGTGACGGCGCTCGCGGCGCAGCGACGACTTGCGGGCACGTTCAACCTCAGCGACGATGAGCCGGCGCCGCCGCAGGATCTGGTCGAGTACGCGGCGCGGCTGATGCGAGTGCCGGTGCCGCCGGATATCCCGTTCGAGCAGGCGGAGATGACGCCGATGGCGCGCAGTTTCTACGGCGACAACAAGCGGGTGCTGAACCGCGCCATCAAGGCCGCGCTCGGCATCGAGCTGCTCTATCCCAATTACCGCGCCGGCCTCGACGCAACCTTCAGGCTGCCGGCATGAGCGCGGTCCAGCCCGCCAAGGGCCCGCCGCAGCGGGTGGCGCTCGAAGGCCGCTACGTCCGGCTCGAGCCGATCGGGCCGCGGCACGTGGCCTCGCTCTACGACGCGGCGAGCACGCCCGACGGGCGACAGCGCTTCGATTACCTCTTCGAATACGCCCCCGAGAGCGAAGCCGAGCTCGGCGTCTATGTGCAGAACGCCGCGGCCAAGGACGATCCGCTGATGTTCGCCGTCGTCGACGTCGCGACGGGGAAGACCGAAGGCCGCCAGGCGCTGATGCGCATCGTGCCCGAACACGGCGTCATCGAGGTCGGCAGCATCTACTGGGGCCCGCGCCTCGCCCGCACCCGCGGCGCGACCGAAGCGCTGTTCCTCCACGCACGCTACATCTTCGACGAGCTCGGCTATCGCCGCTTCGAGTGGAAGTGCAACAACGCCAATGAACCCAGCAAGGCCGCCGCACAACGCTTCGGCTTCCAGTTCGAAGGCATTTTCCGCCAGCACATGATCCAGAAGGGCAAGAACCGCGACACCGCCTGGTTTGCCATGCTGGATAAAGACTGGCCCCGGCTGCGGGCCGAATATCAGCGCTGGCTGGCACCGGAGAATTTCGATTCGAACGGTGGGCAGAAGACGCCCCTGCGGTTCTGACCACCCGCGCAAACTAATGCGCGATCAGTTGCTCGATCGCTTTTTCCAGCACCGCAAGATCCTGCGGGCGGCTCATGCGGTGTTCGCCGTCCGGCACCAATGTCAGGGTCACCGGGTCGGTGAGCAGGTGCTGCACCAGCTTCATGCTGTGTTCCTTCGGCACGTCCTTGTCTCTGGCGCCCTGCAGGATCGTGACCGGACAGCCGGTTTCGATCTCGCGGCCGAACAGCAGATGCTGTTTGCCGTCGTCGAGCAGCGCCTTGTTGATGCGGTAGGGATCGGCCGAATATTCGGACGGCGTGTCGACATAGCCCTGCTTGTCGAGCAGCTTCTGGTACTTCTTGGGCATCTGCGCCAGCATCAGCTCGGTCATGTCGGTGGCCGGAGCGATGAGCAGCAGGCCGACGACGCGGTCGCTGCCGCGGCGGCGTAGCGCCCGGCTAAGGAGCAGCGCCAGCCAGCCGCCCATCGACGAGCCGATGAGAATCTGTGGGCCGCTGGTGGTGTCGAACACCGCCGCCGCCTCCTCGAGCCAGCGGCTGATGGTGCCGAGGTTGAAGTCGCCGCCCGACTGGCCGTGGCCGGAATAATCGAAACGGGTGACGCCCAGCCCGTGGCTCTCGCCGAACGAATCGACGGCGACGGCCTTGCTGCCGGTCATGTCGGAGCGAAAACCCGACAGCCAGAACAGGCCGGGGCCTCGCCCGGCGCGACGCAGGACGGCGATCTGGCGGTCGCCAACGCTCAGAAATTCGGCCATATTGGAATTCTCACGCAACTTCGTCACAGGCTTAGACATTTCCGCCTCGGACCTGTCCAGAGCCGTTGACTTTACTGACCCAAGTCACGATTTTAGCGGCGCTTCTCCACCCGACCCGCCAACCGCAGAAGGACCTCTGCCATTCGTCGACCCATGAGACCCGTTGCGCCCCAGAAAGATGGGCCGCAGTCCAACGAGGATATTACTGCCCCCGAAGTCCAGCTGATCGATGCCGAAGGCGTCAATCAAGGCGCGATCAAAACCCGCGACGCGCTGGCACAGGCCCAGGAACTGGGCCTCGATCTGGTGATCATTGCCCCCAACTCGACCCCGCCCGTGGCCAAGATGCTCGATCTCGGCCGCTTCAAATATGCTGCGCAGAAGAAAGCCGCCGAGGCACGCAAGAAGCAGAAGGTGATCGAGGTCAAGGAAATCCAGCTCCGACCGAACATCGACACCCACGACTACGAGACCAAGATGAAGGCCGTGCAGCGCTTTCTCGAGGATGGCGACCGGGTGAAGGTCACCATGCGCTTCCGTGGCCGCGAAATGGCGCACCAGGACATCGGCATGGGGCTTTTGGTCAAAGTGCAGCAGGAAATGGAAGCCAAGGCGAAGGTCGAATCCTCGCCTCGGTCGGAAGGTCGCCAGATGGTGATGGTGCTGGCGCCCAAGTGAGGCCGGCATGATCCGAGGGATGACGAGGGCGGCCTGGGGCCGCCCTTTTGTTTTTGCCGGCTGCGGGCCTACCCTCGCCCCGCCAAATCAGCTACATAACACCTTATGCAATTCGACCAGCGCGACACGATCGGGTTTCAGGCGGCGCAGCTCAGCCGGCTGATCGCCAACCGTTTGCGCGAGGCGCTGGCGCCGCTCGGGCTGATGCCGGCGCAGGTGGCGGCGCTGATCGAGATCGGGCAGGCCGAGGGGCTGACGCAGAAAGAACTGGTCGAACGGCTCGACGTCGAGCAGCCGGGCGTGGCCCGCACGCTCAACGGGCTCGAAGCCGGCGGCTGGATCACCCGGCAGGCCAAGGCCGGGCGGGCGCAGGGGCTGCACCTCACCGACAAGGGCCGCGCCGCGGTGCCGGAAGCGGCGCGACTGACGGCCGAAATCAACCGGCAGGCGCTCAACGAGCTGAGCCGGACCGAGCAGGCGCACCTGCTCGACGCGCTGGGCGAACTGATTTCGGATCTGAAGGCCGGCTGAGGCTTGCGCGAGGCCGTTTATGCCTCTATAGACGCCGCTTCCAACCGGACCGTCCGGCCGAAAGGCATGCCGTGGCAGTCCAGAATGCGATGCTCCGCAAGGAGCTAACCAAGGTACGCAAAATGCCCAAGATGAAAACGAAGTCAGGCGCCAAGAAGCGCTTCAAAATGACTGCGAGCGGCCGCGTGAAAGCGGGCGTCGCAGGCAAGCGGCACCGGCTCTCCAGCCACAACGCCGACTACATCCGCCGCCACCGGGGTACCAAGGTGCTCAAGAAGGGCGATGAGGGTCTGGTCAAGTGGTACATGCCGTATAACCGATAGGAGAGCCAAGAAATGTCACGCGTTAAACGCGGCGTAACCAATCACGCCCGCCACAAGAAAGTTCTGAAGGCTGCCGAAGGTTTTTACGGCCGCCGCAAAAATACCATCCGCACCGCGAAAGCCGCCGTCGACAAGGCCGGCCAGTATGCGTACCGCGACCGCCGGGCCAAGAAGCGCAATTTCCGCGCACTGTGGATCCAGCGCATCAATGCGGCCGTGCGCGAGCATGGGCTGACCTATGGTCGATTTATCGACGGCCTCGTGAAGGCTGAGATCGCGGTCGACCGCAAGGTGCTGTCCGACATCGCCATCACCGAGCCCGCAGCGTTTGCGGCGCTGGTCGCGCAGGCGAAAGCCGCTCTGGCCTATCTCGGTGAGATCGAGAAGACCACCGCGGAGCGCGTCGCCTAACGACGGAGCGTGAGCAGGAAAAGTTGCAGACTTTTCCGGTTCGCGAGCGCGACCAACAAGGTCACTCCCCGAGCGATCTGCTCCTAGCCTTTTTCGAGGCCTCAAGCTAAGCCTTGCGCCGCCCTTTCCGGGCAGTGGCGCGGGGCTTTTTGTTTGCCCGCGTGAACGAGAGAATGCCGATGAGCCTCACCGACGATATCGCCCGCCTCCGTGCCGACCTCGGCGCCGCCATTGCCGCCGCGGCGGATGAAGGCGCGCTTGACGCCGTGCGCGTCGCGGCGCTCGGCAAGAAAGGCTCGGTGTCGGCGCTGCTGGCGACGCTCGGCACCATGGCGCCGGAGGAGCGCAAGAGCGCCGGCCCCGCGATCAACGGGCTCAAGACCGAGATCGGCGGGCTGATCGAAGCGCGCGGCAAGGAGCTGGGCGACGCAGCGCTGGCGGCGCGGCTCGAGGCCGAGCGCGTCGACGTCACCCTGCCTGTCCGTCCGGCGCCGACGGCCATCGGCCGCATCCATCCGATCAGCCAGGTGTGGGACGAGATCAGCGCGATCTTTTCCGACATGGGCTTCAAGATCGCCGAAGGCCCGGACATCGAGACCGACTGGTACAATTTCACCGCGCTCAACTTCCCCGAGGGGCATCCGGCGCGCGAGATGCACGACACCTTCTTCCTGAAGCCCGGCGCGGACGGCTCGCGCAAGGTGCTGCGCACGCACACCTCGCCGGTGCAGATCCGGGTGATGAAGCAGAGCAACGAAAAGCCGGCCGCGAGCTACCTCACCGCGCCGATGGAGCCGCCGATCCGCGTCGTGATGCCCGGCCGCACCTATCGCCACGACAGCGACCAGACTCACACGCCGATGTTCCACCAGGTCGAGGGCCTGGTGATCGACAGGCAGAGCCATATCGGCCAGTTGCGCTGGGTGCTGGAAGAATTCCTCAAGGCGTTCTTCGAAATCCCCAACGTCACGCTGCGCTTCCGGCCGAGCTTTTTCCCCTTCACCGAGCCGTCGATGGAGGTCGACGTGCAATGCGACCGCTCGGGGCCGGAAGTGAAGATCGGCGAGGGCAGCGATTGGCTCGAGATTTTGGGCTGCGGCATGGTGCATCCCAACGTGCTGCGCAATGTCGGCCTCGACGCCGATGTTTACCAGGGCTTTGCCTGGGGCATGGGCATCGACCGGCTGGCGATGCTCAAATACGGCATGAACGACCTCCGCGCCTTCTTCGACGCCGACAAGCGCTGGCTCGACCACTACGGCTTCCGCGCCTTCGACATGCCGACGCTGTTCGGAGGGTTGAGCTCTTGAATTTAATTGTGGCCACAATTAAATGGGGGATTGTGGTAGATGGAGTTGGAATGGAATGAGACGAAGCGGCAAGTGACGCTTCAGGAGCGCGGCCTGGATTTTGCCGATGTCGCATTCATCGATCAGGCCAGCCTGGCTACTGAGCTGGATGCGCGACACGACTACGGCGAGGCGCGGTTCTCAAGCTTTGGTTACCTGAACGGCAGGCTGATCAATTTCTGTTGGACTCCCCGGGCAGGCCGCATCCGCATCATTTCCATGAGAAAGGCCAATGACCGCGAACGCCAAAAATATGAAGCGCGATAGAGAGCCCGGGTCGATGGACGGCATCCTCCCGGGAGAGTCGCTGGACGATTTTGAAAAGCGCGTGGGTGACGACGCCCCGGAGTGGAGGGACGCCGACTTCAAGCGTGCGCGGCCGATCGAGGATTTTCCAGACCTGAAGACGGCCCTGGAGCGTGCGCGCGGCCAGCGCGGACCGCAGAAGTCTCCAACCAAGGAGCGCGTCGCCCTGCGACTTGACCGTGACATTGTCGATCATTTCCGGCATGGCGGTCCCGGCTGGCAGACGCGCATCAACGATGCCCTCGCAGAACTCCTGAAGCGGACCACTCGTTGACCGATACCGCGCCTGAGATCGTCACCTTCGTCGTGACCGACATCGAAGCCGACGGGCCCAATCCGCTCGAGAGCTCGATGCTGAGCTTTGCGTCGGTCGCGTGCGACATTGCCGGCAAGGTGCTGGGCGAGTTCGAGGCCGTGCTGGAACCGCGTTCCGACCGCAAGCCTTCGCCCGATACCATGGCCTGGTGGCAGACGCAGCCGGAGGCGTGGAAGCATGCGACCACCGGCGCCGAGGCCCCCGAGATCGTCATGCCGCGCTATGCCGACTGGGTCGATGCGCTGCCCGGCTTCCGGGTGTTCGCGGCCGCGCCGATCATCTTCGACGGGCTGTGGATGGACCATTATCTGTCGACCTATGCCGGCACGCGCGTGCTCGGCGGCCCGTTCAAGACGCGGCAGATTTTCCGCGGCGGCGGCGTCGACCTCTACACGATGGCGGGGAGCATGCGCGGCGCCGAGTACCTCAAATGGGGCATGCAGCGCGTGCCGGCCGAATGGTACGGCAACATCGTTCACACCCACCGCGCCATCGACGACGCCCGCGGCTTCGCCAATGTGCTGGCCAAACTCTTCTCGATCTCGGGCACCCTGCCCAAGGTCGAAGCGACCGAAAGTAATTATCGATGAAGTTCACGCTCGACTGGTTGAAGGACCATCTCGACACCACCGCCTCCGCCGAGCAGATCGCCGAGGCGTTGACGACCATCGGCCTCGAGGTCGAGAGCGTCGAGGACCAGGGCAAGGCGCTCAGCGCCTTCGTCGTGGCGCAGATTGTCGAGGCGCACGCGCACCCCAATTCGGACCATCTCAACGTCTGCAAGGTGGATGCCGGCACGGGCAGGATCATCGACGTGGTGTGCGGCGCGCCCAATGTCAGATCGGGCATGAAGTCGGTCTTCGCCTTCCCCGGCACCTACATTCCGGGCAAGGATTTCGTGCTCAAGGAAGGCGTCGTGATCCGCGGCGAAAAGAGCGACGGCATGCTCTGCTCGGCCGCAGAGCTCGAGCTCAGCAACGACCATGACGGCATCATCGCCCTGCCCGACGACGCACCGGTAGGCGTGCCCTATGTCGAGTACGCCGGGCTCGGCGGCGTGGTGTTCGACATTTCGCTGACGCCGAACCGGGGCGACGCCGCGGGCGTCTATGGCGTGGCGCGCGATCTCGCGGCCTATGGCATCGGCACGCTGAAGGACGGCACGGTTGCGGCGCAGCCCTCGCCCGCCGGCAAGAGCCCGATCAATGTAGAACTGCGTTTTGGCGCGGACGAGCCGCAGGCGTGCCGGATGTTTGCCGGCCGGCTGATCAGCGGCGTCAGGAACGGCCCCTCGCCGGACTGGCTGCAGGCGCGGTTGCGCGCCATTGGCCTCAGGCCGATCTCGGCGCTGGTCGACATCACCAATTTCGTCTGCTTCGACCGCGGCCGGCCGCTGCATGTGTTCGATGCCGACAAGCTGACCGGAATCGTCCATGCCCGCATGGCGAAGGCGGGCGAGAGCCTGCTCGCGCTCGACGGCAAGACCTACGCGCTCGACCCGAGCATTCCGGTGATCGCCGATGGCAGCGGCCCGGTGGGCATTGCCGGCATCATGGGCGGCGAGCCGACCGGTTCAAGCGACGGCACGGTCAACGTCTTCGTCGAAAGCGCCTGGTTCGACCCGATGGTCGTGGCGCAGGCCGGGCGCAGGCTCGGCATCGTGTCCGATGCGCGCTATCGTTTCGAGCGCACGGTGGACCCGGAGAGCCAGATCCCCGGCATCGAACTCGGCACCAGGCTGATCCTCGAGCTCTGTGGCGGCAGCGCGCATGAGACGGTGATCGCCGGCCATGCCGAAGGACCGCACACGCTCATCGAGTTCCCGACCAGCGAAGTGAAGCGGCTCACCGGTCTCGACCTGCCGGTGGCGCGTATCGTCGAGCTGCTGACCCGGCTCGGTTTCGCCGTCACGGGTACTGGAACGACGCTACAGGTCACCGTGCCGTCGTTCCGGCCGGACGTGACGCAGAAGGCCGACCTCGTCGAAGAAGTGATGCGGATGGAAGGCGTCGACAAGGTGCCCGTGGAGCCGCTGCCGCGTCTCACCGGCGTTGCGCCGCGCATGCTGACGACGATGCAGAACCGGCGCCGCAACGTGAAGCGGGTGCTGGCGGCGCGCGGCCTCGACGAGGCGGTGACGTGGTCGTTCATTTCGCATGACGACGCGGTGCGCTTCGGGGGCGGCAGCGAGCCGCTGCAGCTCGCCAACGCCATTGCGGCCGAACTCAGCGACATGCGGCCGTCGCTGCTGCCGGGGCTGCTCGGTGCAGCGCGGCGCAACGGCAATCGCGGCTTCAACGACCTCGCGATCTTCGAGGTGGGTCAGGTGTTCCTGAGCGACAAGCCCGAGGGTCAGCACACCTATGCGACGATGCTGCGCGTCGGCGGCACGAGCAAGACCTGGCAGGGCGGCGGCGGCGTCAGCGTGTTCGACGCCAAGGCCGATCTTGCTGCGGTGCTCGATGCGCTGGGCCATGACATCGACAAGCTGCAGATCGTCGGCGAGGCGCCGGCGTGGGCGCATCCCGGCCGCGGCGGCCGCGTGCAGCTCGGACCGACCAACGTCATCGCCTGGTTCGGCGAGCTGCATCCGGCATGGGCCGCGGATATGGATATCGTCGGGCCGGCCGCGGCGTTCGAGCTCGATCTCGACGCCATCCCCGAGCCGCGCAGGAAGCCGACGCGCAGCAAGCCGGCACTGAAGCTTTCCGACCTGCAGCCGGTGGAACGCGATTTCGCTTTCCTCGTCGATCGCAGCGTCAGCGCAGCAGTGCTGCTGCGTGCGGCCAGGAATGCCGACAAGGTGCTGATCACTGCCGTCGACATCTTCGATCTGTTCGAAGGCAAGGGCGTCGGCGAGGGCAAGAAGTCCGTCGCCATCCGTGTGACCCTGCAGCCCACCGACCGGACGCTGACCGACGAGGACATCGAGAAGGTGGCCGGCGCCGTCGTCGCGGCAGTCGGCAAGGCGACCGGCGGCACGCTGCGCGGATGAGCCCGGCATCGCTCCCCGCCGCCAATTCCTACGCGGCGCTGGGCGCTGACAATGCGCTGCGCCGGCTGCCGGTGCGGCCGACATTGACGCGGCCAGCCGAGTTCGGTGCGGCATTCGACGCGCGAACGCTGTTCTATGATTGCTTCCGGCATGATGACGGCCTGCGCATCCTGCTGGTCGGTCCGCCACCGGTGAGCCTCGCTCCGGCATACAAGGCCACGCGGTTCACGGCGAACGGCACCGCGCTCAGGCCCCGCTTCTTCCGGTCGCTGACCACCATGGTGACCGAACTCTCCGGCGCGCCGGCCGGTACGCAGGCGATCGGTGTGGCGCTGGGCGGTGAAAGTTTCACCCTGCCGGTGCAGCCCAACTCCTGCCGCGCGCTCGAGGGGCGGCGCGTGCTGTTCACCATCAACAGGAACAACGACCTGGGCTGGATCCGCGAATGGGCCGAGTTCCACGCCAAAATCCATGGTACCGATGCGGTGATCGTCGTCGACAACGGCTCGACCCGCTACGATACGGCCGAGCTATACGCGACGCTCGCGGCCGTACCGGGAATCGCCGCCGCCGCAGTGCCGAGCTGGCCGTACAGCTTCGGACCCATCGACCGGTCGGTGCGGGCCAATCACTACTGGGCACGGTTCCTCCAGATCGGCTCGATGAGCATGGTGCTGCGGCGCTATGGCGAGCGCGCCTATGGCCTCCTCGACTGCGACATCGACGAGCTGGCGGGGACGCGCTCGGGCCAATCGATCTACGACCTCGCGCGGCAATCGCGCGGTGGGCTGGTGGTGTTTCGCGGCGAGTGGATCGAAGCGACCGGCGGCGGCACGAGCCACCGCGACTATACCCAGCGGCTCACCGACGCCAAGGCCGCCTTGTCGCCGCAGCGCAAATGGGCGCTCGACCCCAGCCGGCCATGGGTGCGCAAGCTCAGCGTCCAGCCGTACTGGCACTGGATCGAGGGCCGGGCGCTGTTTTCGAAGACCATGCCGGCCGACGCGCTCTACTGGCACTTCAAGGGCATCAACACCAACTGGAAGCAGGACCGGACGCGCCCGCCCGAGGGCGCGCTCGAAACCGATCCGCTGCTGGCCGCGGCGTTCGCCCGGCTGGCCGGTTGAGCCGCTTGTGAGCCCCACGACCTTCGCGCTAGACCAGCGGCAATAGGAGCCCGGTATGCAGCAGCGACTCGAGACGACGACCCTGTGGGCGCTGCTGCTGTTGCCGCTGACGATCCTGCCGGTGCTCGGGCTGCTGACGCCCTACGCGGCGCTGCTCGTCATCATCCCGCTGTTTTTCGTGACGCTGTTCCGGCGGCAGTTCTTTTCGGCCTATCTGAGCTACACGGCGCGGGCCTTCCTCTTCGTCTTCGTCGTTCAGGCGGTGCTGTTCACCATCACCGCCGACAGCGTGTCGGACGCGCTCAAGTCCTTCAACTTCACGATGATCCTCGCCTATGGCGCCATCGCCTGGTTCCTCGAGCGGCATACCGCGCCCGATGCCATCCGGCGGGTGACCTGGCTGGCGGGCATCGGCGTGCTGCTGGGCCTGCTCGCGGTGGCGGTCAGCGCGTTCATCGATCACTCCGCGCGGCCGCGAGCGTTCAACGTCGGGCCGATCGTGCTCTCCAACGGCCTGCTGGCGCTCGGTTTCCTGTCGCTCGGTGGCGCGCTCGTCCGGCGCAGCAGATGGGACTGGCTGTACCTGCTGCCGCCGCTGCTGGCGGTGGTGACCACCCTGCTGACTCAGTCGCGTGGCCCGCTGATCGGGCTGCCCTTCGCGGCATTGGCCGCGGCGATCTTTTTCTGGCGCTACCGGTTCGCGGGATCGCTGCGCGCCGCGCTGATCGGGCTTGGCGGGCTGATCGTGCTCGGCGGCGCCGGCGCCTATTTCGTCCTGCATGGCCGCGGCAAGTCGCTGCCCGCCACCATCGACAGCATCATGGCCGGCGGCGCCGTGGCCGACGAGAGCACGCGGCAGCGTCTGGTGCTCTATCGCGCCGGCTGGCACGCGTTCGAGCAGTCGCCGTGGATCGGGCATGGCTGGGGCAACATCATGAGTTCGGCCCTGCCCTACCTGCCCTGGCAGGACCGCTGGCTGATCCATCTGCCGCAGCTCCATAACGACGTTCTGAATTTTGCCGTGGCCGGCGGCGTCATCGGCATCGTGCTCTACTTCGTCATCCTCACGGCGCCGCTGATCGGCGCGTTGCTCAGCCCCAGGGACGCGCTGCGGCCGTTCCGGCTCTACGCGACGACGGTGATCACCATCGTCTATGCCGGCGGCGGACTCACCGACCTGATGTTCGGCTTCGAGTTCCACACGTTCCTGTTCGTCATGCTGGCTGCGATCATCCTCGGCTATTGCCGCGAGACCCCGGCGGCGGCTTGAACGGCCAGCCGGTTTGCGGCAGTGTCGAGCGGTTAGTCTCACCGAGCCTCGCGGAGCGCGGACCCCGATCCGCGCGCGGCCCGCGGGCAGCCCCGAACGAGGAATGCCATGACCTACCGCGCCAGCGACACGCGCTACGATTCCATGCAGTATCGGCGCACCGGGCGGTCCGGGCTGATGCTGCCGGCCATCTCGCTGGGCCTGTGGCAGAATTTCGGCGGCACGCGCGACTATCCGTCGGCGTTCGAAATCCTCAGCTACGCCTTCGACCATGGCGTCACGCATTTCGACCTCGCCAACAATTACGGCCCGCCGCCGGGCGCTGCCGAGGAGCTGTTCGGCGACGTCATGGCGCGCGACTTTCGCCCCTATCGCGACGAGCTGATCATTTCCTCGAAGGCCGGCTGGGAGATGTGGCCGGGGCCGTATGGCGACCGAGGCAGCCGCAAATATCTGATCGCGTCGTGCGAGCAGAGCCTCAAGCGCATGGGGCTCGACTATGTCGACATCTTCTATTCGCACCGGTTCGACCCCAGCACGCCGCTCGAAGAGACGATGGGTGCGCTGGCGCAGCTCCATCGGCAGGGCAAGGCGCTTTATGTCGGCATCTCCTCCTATCCCGAGGCGCAGACGCGCGAGGCCTACCGCATCCTCGGCGAGATGGGCGTGCCGCTGCTGATCCATCAGCCGAGCTATTCGATCATCAACCGCTGGATCGAGGACGACCACACCATCGACGCCTGCGGCGACCTCGGCGTCGGGGTCATCCCGTTCTCGCCATTGGCGCAGGGCATCCTGTCGGGCAAATATTCGAAAGGCAAAGCGGGCACCCGGGCCGGCGAGAAGAATTCATCGATCAGCGCCCGGGCGCTGGCGCCGAAGGTGCTGGCGGCAGTCGACGCGCTGGGTAAGGTCGCGCGAGCCCGCAGGCAGACCATGTCGCAACTGGCGCTCGCGTGGGTGCTGCGGCGTCCTGAGGTGACCTCGGCGCTGATCGGGGTGCGCACGCTCGACCAGCTCAAGGATTGCCTCGGCGCGCTCGACAATCTGAGCTTCACGCCCAAGGAGCTGACGGCCATCGATGCCGCAGTGAAGGGCGCCATGCTCGACAACCGGCCGGGCGACTGAGCCGCCCGGACCAAGCCGGCGGCAGGTCGCCACAGCCGGCCGGGCCGCTGCGCCGCCTTCGTCATCTGGATCATCGCGCCGCCGGCGGCAGGTCGCCACAGTCGGCCGGGCCGCTGCAGTCGCCGCCTTCGTTGCCACCGGCATCGGTGCCATCGTCGACTGGCGGGTCGGGCGGCGGGTCTTGCGTCACCGGTGGCGGCGTTTCGTCCCGCGGCGGATCCTCGGTATCGGGCGGCGGCGCACCATTGCTGGCGCCCGGTGGGCTGGAGGCGGCGGCGGCGCGCACCGGCTTGCCATTGGCCGCGATTGCCAGCGCGGTGCTGCGGTCGGCCGGATCGTCTTCGCGATGCCGGCGGATCAGCGATTTGCGCTCCGGCCCGAAATAGAGCCGCAGCCCGCCGGTGATGCGCCACGCGCCGTCCTGCCCGATGCGCGTCTCGGCCGTGAGCGATATCGGCGCATCGAAATTCTCGAACAGATATTCGCCGCCGAGCTGCAAAGCATTGTAGCCGTCGAGCGAGGACACGCCGACGCTGAGGCGCGCGTCGTCGGTCGGATAGTAAGCGAGGCCGGCGATGGCGAACGGCGCGACGCGGGCCGGCCGGCCACGCGTCGGATGCGCCACCGCCACGCCGCCCCAAGCCTCGAGCGTCCAGCGGTCGAAATAGCCCTCGGCCTCCGGCCCCGCGGCGACGATGGTGGCGCCCGGAGTGCGAACCACGCCGAGCGTGCCGCCGATCAGGTAGCTCGCGGGGTCGCGGGTGAAAGCATGAAGCGCCGCGCTTGAAGTAAAGCCGGGCGCAATTGCTGCCGCCGCATCGACCTGAATGCCGAATTGCTGGCCGACGGGCACCGTGATGGTGCCGGCGACACGCCCGAGGAACGATGGCGAAGATTGTGACAGCACACCGGCATCGAATTCGACTTTGCCGTTGGTGGCGGAAACCGCCGGCAATAGTTGTGCCTGCGCCGCATGAGAAAATGAGCAAAGCAACATCGCTGCCAGCGCAATAGCGCTGCAGTTGAGAATACGCGTCACCAGAGCCCCCCCAGGGTACGTGGTTTCCCGTCAGAAAGTAGTTAACGATAGGTAAACATACCGATGCTTTGGCGCGCAAGCGAAAGATTCGCGGTTATTTGCAAGCGGCGATTTTGGCTGTCCACAGGCTTTGCCACGGCCTCGGGCGCGGGCCGGGGAAATCCCCGGCTCCGGCTCTAGTTCTGGCGGCCGATCAGCCGCGAGCGGAGCGCGTTGGAAATGCTGTCGAAGATGAACACCACGGCCAGCACCAGCAGCACCATGTAGAAGACGTTGGCCCAGTTGTCGTTGGTGCGCATCGCCTCCCAGAGCTTGAGGCCGATGCCGCCGGCGCCCACGGCGCCGATGATGGTGGCGCCGCGGGTGTTGGATTCCCACTGGTAGAGCGTCTGGCTCAGCATGATCGGCAGCACCTGCGGGATGACGCCGTAGCGCTGCACCAGCACTTCGCCGGCGCCGGTCGAGGCGATGCCTTCGCGCGGCTTGTCGTCGATGTTCTCGAGGCCCTCGGAGTAGATCTTGCCGAGCGTGCCGGCCTCGGTGAGGAACACCGCCGCGCTGCCGGCGAGTGGGCCGGGACCGAAGGCGCGGGTGAAAAACAGGGCCCAGATCAGCATGTCGACCGAGCGCAGGAAATCGAACAGCCGCTTCAGCGTCCAGTTGAGGGCGCTGTTGCGCGTGATGTTGCGCGCGGCGAGGAAGCCCAGCGGGAAGGCCACCAGCGCGCCCAGCAGCGTGCCGAGAAACGCCATCACCAGCGTCTGCAGCAGCTTGACGATGATGTCACCGTGTTGCCACTCGGCATTGTTCCAGAAATTGTCGAACGCCAGCCGCCAGTTGGGCTCGCCCGCGACGAGATCGGGACCGGCGGCGATCAGCGAAATGTCCTCGCCCGCCGATTTGCCGAAGAACGGCGAGTCCGTGTCGAAGAAGAAATTGGGCCAGCCGAGGAAGCGCTTGTTGATCTTGACACGGTCGTTCTCGACGAGGATCTGGCCGGTGAAACCGAAATCGGCGACGAGGTCGCCATCGTCGTTTGGCGCGAGCCAGGCCGGTGCGTTGCCGACGATGACCGGGGTATCGCCGCCGAGCTTCACATGTCCGGTCTCGCCGGCCTTGGTCACATAGGCGTCGGTCGCGCTCATGGTGACGGAATTGTCCTTGCCCACCATCTCGATGGTGGTGGTGCCGTCGGCGTTGGCCGTCACCCAGTCGGGGTGCGGATCGTCCCCGAGCGGCGAAAACTTTGGATAGCGCGGCGTCACCGTGCCGCCGGCGGTGCGGAACTCGACAGTGGCGTTCCAACTGATCCAGTCGCTGAGAAACAGGCCGGCGCGTTCCCAGTGGCCCGACCGGATGACGGTGCCGACATCGAAGAACACGAAGGCGTAGACGAGGTAGAGCGCCAGTCCAATGACGGTGATGGCGGGTCCGAAGCGCTGCCAGAAGGGCTGGCGAAACACCTGCGGGTAGCGCTCCTCGTAGGACGCAGCGGCGGAGAGTGTCGCGTCGGTCACGTGCCCAGCCCCTGCTTGAGGAACGCCTGCTCGCCCACCAGCCGGCGGCGCAGCCAGGCCGAGAACTGGTCGACGATGAAGATGGTGACGAACAGCAGCAGCACCAGCGCCAGCGTCTTGGCGCCGAAGCCGCGCGAGATCGAGAGTTTCAGCTCCTGCCCGATGCCGACCGCGCCCACGGCGCCGATGATGGTCGAGGCGCGCACATTGATCTCGAGACGCAGCAGCGCATAGCTCAGGAAATCGGGCAGTACCTGCGGCAGGCCGCCGAAGCGGACGCGCTCGAACCAGTTGGCGCCGACGGCCTTCAGCCCTTCGTCCGGGCGCATGTCGGCATTCTCGACCACTTCGTAGAACAGCTTGGTAAGTGCGCCGATGCAGTGGATGCCGATCGCGATGATGGCGGCGACCGGGCCGATCGAGATGATGGCCGCGAACATGCCGGCGATGACGATTTCGGGGAACGCGCGGAACAGTTCCATCACGCGCTTGATCGGGATGCGCAGCCAGTTCGACGGCGAATAATTGCGCGCCACGATGAAGCAGAAGCCGAGGCCGCCGATGAAGCCGACGATGGTCGACACCAGCGCGACGTTGATCGTCACCAGCATCAAGTAGAAATATTCGGGCAGATAGAAATCGGCCCACAGATAGACCCGGCCCAGCGGAAAATTGAACTGCTCGGTGCCGTTGTCCTGCGGCGAGGCGATATCGAACAGCGCACGCCAAACATCGTTCCAGTCGCTCGGGATGAGCCAGCTCAGGAAGTCGAACAGATGCGGCAGGCGCTCGACGAAGTGCCCCGCGTTGTTTTCGTCGGCAAACCACATCGAGCCGACGAGGCCCGCCAGCACCAGCAGCACGCCAAGCACGCTGTAGAGCCGGCGCTGCATGGCCAGCCGCTGCCATTCCCGAAGGACCTGGTCGGCCGAACTCGACTGCTGCGGTGAAGCGGAGAGTGACGTCATGGGATGCCGGTCGCCAAAATGAACACGGGGCGATGGATGACCATCGCCCCGCGCTAGAGACTTACTGACCGATCGTCGCTTTGCGGACGTCGATGATCGCCTGGTAGAATTCCGGCTTCACCGGCGAGTAGCCCTTGAAGTCGCCGCCTTCGACACCCGACATGCACTTGGCATCGGTCGCGGCGAGGTTGTTGTAGGACTCGACCAGCTTCTTGCCGAAGGCTTCGCCGAGGGCGGTGCGATACACGATCGGGCCGTTCGGGATCAGCGGCGAGCGCCAGACTTCGACGAGCTTGGACGGATCGACCGTGCCCTTGTCGACTTCCTTGCGGAAGGTGCCCGAGGTGAAGCCGTCCTTGAAGTCGCCGAGGCCCGAGCTGTCGTCCACGGCCACGTCGACCTTGCCGTCATAGGCGGCGAGCAGGTTGTTCTCGTGACCGCCGTTGAACTGGGTCTTGGCGAAGAACTGGTCGTTCGCAACGCCGGTGTCCTTGGGGATCTGGGTCAGCGGGATCAGGTAGCCCGAGGTCGAGTCCGGATCGGCATAGCCAAGGGTCTTGCCCTTGAAGTCGGTGATCTTGCTCAGGCCGAGCGACTTCAGCGCGAGGCCGATCGAGTAGTAGCCGGTCGAGCCGTCGGGCGCCTGGGTGGTGAGCACCGGGGTCACGGCGTTCTGGTCCTTGAGGTAGACCGCGGCATAGCCCGAAGCGCCGAGTTCGGCGACGTCGAGGGTGCCACCGAGCAGGCCCTGGATCACGCCGTCATAGTCGGCGGCCGGGAACAGCGAGACCTTGTCGGCGCCGAAATCGGCCTTGAGGTGGTCGGCGAGGCAGGCATTGTTCTTGAGGCGGTCGGCTTCGTTCTCGCCGCCGAGGATGCCGACGCGGATTTCCTTGGGAAGATCCTGGGCGAAGGCGGTGGTGGCGGCGGTCGCGAGGCTGGTGAGCGCAAGCGCCCCCAGCAGGATGTTCTTCAGCATGATTGTCTCCTGTTGAGATTTCCCGTCCAGCCCCCAAGGCCAGGTACGGAAACGGATAGGCCGGCTCAGCCGACGAGGGCAGCCGACGGATTGAGCGCACCCGCAGCCACCCGGCGGGGCGGCACGAGGCTGGTCGACGTGATGGCTTCGGAGAAGGCTTCCTTCAGTCCGTCGGCGCCGTAGATGTCGCGCGCCGCCGACTGGGTCAGCTCGTCGGGCGTGCCGTCGAACACGACACGGCCGGCCTGCATGCCGATAATACGCTTGCAGTAAGCGCGCGCGGTATCGAGCGTATGCAGGTTGACGATGACGGTGATGCCCTGCTGCTCGTTGATGGCCTTGAGCGAGTCCATCACCACCTGGGCATTGCGCGGATCGAGCGAGGCGATCGGCTCGTCCGCCAGAATGATCTTCGGGTTCTGCATCAGCGCGCGGGCGATGGCGACACGCTGCTGCTGGCCGCCCGAAAGCGTGCCGGCGCGCTGCAGCGCCGTCTGCGCGATATCGAGCCGGTCGAGCGCGCGGATGGCGTCGAGGCGCTCCTCATGCGAGAAGATGTTGAGCAGGCTCATCAGCGAATGGCGCGAATTGAGCCGGCCGAGCAGCACATTGGTCAGCACGTCGAGGCGCGACACGAGGTTGAACTGCTGGAAGATCATCGCGCACTGGGCACGCCAGGCGCGCAGCTCGGCGCCGCGCAGCTTGCTGACGTCGCGGCTGTCGAACTCGATCGAGCCTTCGGTCGGATCGGTCAGGCGGTTGATCATGCGAAGCAAGGTCGACTTGCCGGCACCCGAGCGGCCAATGATGCCGACCATCTGTCCGGCCGGAATCTCGGTCGAAATGCTGTCGACAGCAGTCTTTCCGCCGAAGCGGCGCGTGACGTTGGTGAGCTTCAGCATGGCGGGCTCCCGCGTGGTGCGGATGCCACTGGTATGGCCCGGTGACGAAACCTGCGTGTCAGTTATCGGACAATTGGGTGACAGTGGAGAACGCTGTTATATGACAGCGGATGTGGTTGATCGGATTGGGGTTTGCGCCAAGCCCTCAGTCGGGACCCTGCTCCCGCCTGCGGGGGAAGGTGGCGCGGAGCGCCGGAAGGGGGCGGCCACACGCACGGAGTCCAGCCCCGCCCCCTCCACCATGCTGCGCATGGTCCCCCTCCCCCGCGACTGCGTCGCAGGGGAGGACCCGACTGCGCCCCCTTAGCCCTCGTATTTGTCCAGAAACTCTTCCGCCGGCAGCGTGCGGAAGTCCTCGAGCGCCTGGTGCAGGCGCTGATGCGGCCAGTCCCACCAGGCGAGCGCTTCCATGCGTGCGATGATCGGCGCGTCGAACCGCATGCGGATCACCTTGGCGGGCACGCCCACCGCAATCGCATAAGGCGGCACGTCGTGGGTCACCACCGCGTTGGAGCCGATGATCGCACCATTGCCGACAGTGACGCCCGGCATGATCACGGCGCCATGGCCGATCCATGTGTCGTGGCCGATGGCGATCTGGTGCTCGGCGCGCCAGTCGAAGAACGCCTGATTGTCCGCCGCATCTTCGAAATACCACGACTAGCGGTAGGTGAAGTGGTGGAGCGAGGCGAGCTGCATCGGGTGCTTGCTGGCATAGATGCGCACATGCGCCGCGATGTTCGAGAACTTGCCGATCTTGGCGTAGGCGATCTGGGTGTTCTCGACGCAGTAGGAATAGTCGCCGAGTTCGGAATTGGCGACATGGCAGTTGGCGCCGACCTCCGTGTAGCGGCCCAGAACCGTGTTCTTGACGCTGGCGCTGGGATCGACGAACGGCGTATCGGACAGGCGGGTCATGCCGCGAGCCTCACGGCGAACTGGCTGACATCGACGATCCGGCTCGCGACGTGGCCGCGCACGTCGTCATCGTGGAAGATGCCGAGCATGGCGGTGCCGGCGCGCTTTTTCTCCTCGATCATCTCGACCACCACATTGCGGTTGATGGCGTCGAGCGAGGCCGTCGGCTCGTCGAGCAGCAGCACCGGATGATCGGTGATGAAGCCCCGTGCGATGTTGACGCGCTGCTGTTCGCCGCCCGAGAAGGTCGCCGGCGGCAGCGACCACAGCCGCTCCGGCAGGTTCAGCCGCGCCAGCATCGTCCCCGCCCTGCCCCGCGCCTCGTCGTGCGAGGTGCCCCGAGCGACCAGCGGCTCCGCCACTACGTCGAGCGCGGTGACGCGCGGCACGGTGCGGAGGAACTGGCTCACATAGCCGATGACATCGCGGCGCAGTTGCAGGGTCTGCCGCGGCGTGGCGGTGGCGAGATCGATCGCATCGGGGCCGAGAAGGATGGCGCCCGAATCGACGCCGTAATTGCCGTAGACCATCTTGAGGATCGAGCTCTTGCCGACGCCCGACGGCCCGCCGAGCACGACGCATTCGCCCGCCTCGACCTCAAAGCTCACCTGGTCGACCACCGGCAGCACCACGCCATCGCGCAGGTGCATGGTGAAGGTCTTGGCGACATTGCGAACGGAGAGAAGGGTGGTCATTGCGTAACTCCACGAATGGCGGCTCGGGGTAAGGCCCCCTCACCCGGCGCTGCGCGCCGACCTCTCCCCCAAGGGAGAGGTGGTGAGGCGGCATGATCGAGCCCATGCTCCACCTCTCCCTGGGGGGAGAGGTCGGATCGCATCGCGATCCGGGTGAGGGGGCCTTCGATCTGGCGCAGGTTCGAGCCCATCATCACACCTGCAGAATCGAGCTGACGAGCAATTGCGTATAGGGCTCGCGCGGATCGTCCAGCACGCGGTCGGTCAGGCCGGCCTCGATGACGCGGCCTTCCTTCATCACCATCATGCGGTGCGACAGCAGGCGGGCCACCGCGAGGTCGTGCGTCACGATCACCGCCGCGAGGCCGAGATCGGCGACGAGGCCGCGCAGCAGGTCGAGCAGGCGCGCCTGCACCGACACGTCGAGACCGCCGGTCGGCTCGTCCATGAACACCAGCCGCGGGTTGGTGACGAGATTGCGCGCGATCTGCAGCCGCTGCCGCATGCCGCCCGAAAAGGCGCGCGGCTCGTCGTCGATCCGGTCGGCGGCAATCTCCACCCGGCCCAGCCAGTCGAGCGCGGTGGAGCGGATGTGGCCGTAATTACGGTCGCCCACCGCCATCAGCCGCTCGCCGACATTGGCGCCGGCGCTCACGGTCATGCGCAGGCCATCCGCCGGGTTCTGGTGCACGAAGCCCCAGTCGGTGCGCGTCAGGAAGCGGCGCTCGGCCTCGCTGAGGTCGTAGAGATTGCGGAACACGCCGTCGCGCATGCGGTATTCGGCGCTGCCGATGCTGGGCTCGAGCGCCGTCGACAGGCAGTTGAGCAGCGTGGTCTTGCCCGACCCCGACTCGCCGACGATCGCCAGCACTTCGCCGGGCCAGAGCTCGAAGCTCACATCGGCGCAGCCGATGCGGCCGCCATAATATTTGCTCAGCCCCTCGACCTTGAGCAGCGGTTCGTCAGACATGGGCGGCCTCCATCGGGTCGGCGCCCAGCGTGCCGCGATGGCCATGCGCCCGGCGGTCCTCGCAATGGTCGGTGTCGGAGCATACGAACATGTGGCCCCCATGGTCGTCGAGCACCACCTCGTCGAGATAGACGCCCTCGGCGCCGCACAGCGCGCAGGGCTCGGTGAATTTCTGCACCTCGAACGGATGGTCCTCGAAATCGAGGCTCACCACTTCGGTGTAGGGCGGCACGGCATAGATGCGCTTTTCGCGGCCGGCGCCGAACAGTTGCAGCGCCTCCGACATATGCATCTTGGGGTTGTCGAATTTCGGCGTCGGCGAAGGGTCCATCACGTAGCGGCCCTCGACCTTGACCGGATAGGCATAGGTCGTCGCGATCTCGCCGTGCTTGGCGATATCCTCGTAGAGCTTGACGTGCATGAGCCCATATTCCTCGAGCGCATGCATCTTGCGCGTTTCGGTCTCCCTCGGCTCAAGGAAGCGCAGCGGCTCGGGGATCGGCACCTGATAGACGAGGATCTGGCCGGTCCTGAGCCGCTCTTCGGGAATGCGGTGACGGGTCTGGATGATCGTCGCATCGGCCGTGTGGGTAGTCGTCGTGACTTCCGCCACCTTGGCGAAGAAGGCGCGGATCGACACCGCATTGGTGGTGTCGTCGGCGCCCTGGTCGATGACCTTCAGAACATCGTTCCGGCCGATGATCGACGCCGTCACCTGCACGCCGCCGGTGCCCCAGCCGTAGGGCATGGGCATTTCGCGGCTGGCGAACGGCACCTGGTAGCCGGGAATGGCGATGGCCTTGAGAATCGCCCGGCGGATCATCCGCTTGGTCTGCTCGTCGAGATAGGCGAAATTGTACTGCGCGATCGGGTTCATTCGGCGGCCTCCATTTCTTCTTCCCCTCTCCCTTCCGGGGAGAGGGTGGCCGCGCCGGCGGCCGGGTGAGGGGCAGCCCCACGTGCAAACGCCGCCTCGTGCTCGGCCCGCAGGCGGCGGATCAGCCCGAGCTCGGCCTGGAAGTCGACATAATGCGGCAGCTTCAGATGCTCGACGAAGCCGGTCGCCTGCACATTGTCGGAGTGGGAGATGACGAACTCCTCGTCCTGCGCCGGCGCGGTGATGTCCTCGCCCAGCTCGCGCGCGCGCAGCGCCCGGTCGCACAGCGCCATCGCCATCGCCTTGCGTTCGGCCTGGCCGAACACCAGCCCGTAACCGCGGGTGAATTGCGGCGCGGTCTCGGCGTTGCCCTTGAAGTGGTTGACCATCTGGCATTCGGTGACGCGGATGCGCCCCAGCGACACGGCAAAGCCGAGCTCGGGGATATCCATTTCAACCTCGACTTCGCCGATGCGGATTTCGCCGGCGAACGGATGCGTGCGGCCATAGCCGCGCTGGGTGGAATAGCCGAGCGCGAGCAGGAAGCCCTCGTCGCCGCGGGCCAGCGCCTGCAGGCGCAGATCGCGGCTCATCGGAAACTGCATCGGCTCGCGCGTGAGGTCGCCGATCTCGCCAAGGTCGGCCCCGTCGGGCTCGATCAGCCCCTGATTCGCGAGCAAATCGGTGACGCGCGGCGTGGGCTCGTCGCTCGCTTCCCGCACGGGCGCAGCCGCAACTTCGGCGCGCTCGGCCAGCGACGGGTCGAGCAACCGGTGCGTGTAGTCGAAGGTCGGGCCGAGAAGCTGGCCGCCCGGCAGGTCCTTGAACGTCGCCGAGATGCGCCGCTCGATCAGCATCTCCGCCGTCTCGATGGGCTGGCTGAAGCCGAAGCGCGGCAGCGTGGTGCGATAGGCGCGCACGAGGAAGATCGCCTCGATCAGATCGCCCCGTGCCTGGACGATCGCGAGCGCCGCGAGCTCCTTGTCGTAGAGCGAGCCCTCGCCCATGGCGCGGTCGACCGCGAGGCCGAGCTGTTCGATGATCTGGTCGAGGCGCAGCGCCGGCACGCTGCGGTCGCCGCGGCGGCGGTCCGCCAGCAGCGCATGGGCATTGGCGATGGCGGCCTCGCCGCCCTTGACGGCTACGTACATCTCAACCCTCCGTAATGCGGGTGGTGCGCGGCAGGCCGATCACCTGCCCATCGGCGACGAGCAGCAGGTCGACGCCGCGCGGAAACAGGTCGCGATTGGCCGCCCACTGCGCGACGAAATCATGCGGCAGGCCGGTCGGCGCGATGTGCGCCACGTCCCTGATCCCCGGTCCGCGCAGCGTCAGCGGCGTACCGCCGTCCAGCGCCGGCAGCGCCAGCGCGATGGTGGTGGAGCGGTCGGGATATTCGTCGGTGCCGAGCGCAAAGCGCTCGAACGCCGGCAGCGCCGCGGCATCGGTGGCCAGCGCGAACTGCGCCTTGCCGGGATCGGTCGCCAGCGGCGCGCCCGTCTGGAAGCGGAGCCAGGACACGACACCGTCATTGCCGGCGAGCGCCGGGTCGAGCCAGAGCGGCGAGTCGTGGTCGCACAGCGTCAGCGCGACCGCGGCGAGTTCCGGCGCCAGCCCGGCGCCGATCGTCACCGGGGTCAGCGCCTGCGGCTGGCCGGGGTTGGCGAGCGCATCCATGATGGCGCGAAAAGCCGTCTGCGCGCCCAGCACCGGCTCGTCGAAGCCGCCATCGAGGGTCATCTGCTCCATCAGTCTTCTCCGCGGACCATGGTGAAGAAATCGACCTTGGTGGCCGCCGTCTCGTCGCGCCGCTGCCTGTCGGCGGCGTAGGCCGTATCGTTCAGCGGCCGCAAAATCGCGAACTCGACATTGTCGGGCTCGCGCTGGAACAGCGCATCGATGATGGCGATCAGCCGTGCCTTGTCGGTGTCGCGGCCGAGGCAATAGCCGTGGCCGACCTCGCCGGTTTCGATGCGCACCGAGGCGCGGCTCACCGTCGCCTCGCCCATGTTGAACGGCGCTCCACCGCCGCCGGTGCGGCCGCGCAGCATGATGAGGCCGGTCTCGGGACCGCGGATCGGCGACACCTGCGGCTTGTTCCACCACGTCTCGTCGTAGAGGCGCGCGAGCTGCTGCGGATCGGCATGAGAAAGGACCGAGAGCGCCGCCTGCCGGCGGGCCGTGCGGTCGTCGAGGGGAGCGGAAGTGGCTTGCATGGACATCCCGACTTGTCTAGTGTTATAGACAACATAATCGTTGACTCCGCTCCTACTCTCACCGGATGAATTTGCAATGACAAATCTGCACGGCGACGAAGCGAGTCTGTTCGGCGGCATCGCGATGTGGCGGCGCATCGCCGACACCATCCGGCTCGACATCGTCGGCGGCAAGCTGGCGCGCGGCGAGAAGCTGCCCGGCGAAATCGCGCTCGCCGAGCGCTTCGCCGTCAACCGCCACACGGTGCGGCGCGCCATCGCGGCGCTTACCGCCGAGGGCGTGGTGCGCGCCGAACAGGGCCGCGGCACCTTCGTCGATCAGGCCCGGCGGCTCAGCTACCGCATCGGGCGGCGCACGCGCTTTTCCGAAGGCCTCGCGGGCCAGGCGCGCAATCTCGACCGGCACGTGCTCGCGACCTCGCTCGACAATGCCGGCACCAATGTCGCCGCCGCGCTGCGGCTCAAACCCGGCGCCAAGGTGATCCGCTCCGAAACGCTGTCGTTCGCCGACGGCCGCCCGCTGTCGCGCGCCACCGGCTGGGTCGATTACCGCCGCTTTCCCGATTATGCCGAAAAACTCGCCGTCAATGCGTCGGTGACGGCGGTGTTCCGCAGCTATGGCATCACCGATTATTCGCGCGCCAGCACGCATATTTCGGCACGTCACGCCGATGCCGAGGAGACCAAGCTGCTGCGGCTCGCGCCGGGAGCGATCCTGCTGGTCTCGGAAGCGGTCGATGCCGATCTCGACGGCAAGCCGATCCAGTATGCGCTGAGCCGTTTTCCGGCCGACCGCATGGAACTGGTCGTCTGAAGCGGCGGACGGCGCGGCTGGATTATGACAGTGGCGGGTGCTGTCCTCGCCCGCGTAATTTGCCTATTGTTCAACCATGTACAAATTCGACCCCAACCAATCCGCCGACGAGAGCTTCCGGGCCGTCGCACGCAGCCAGCTCGATGAGGCGCTGAACGGCCTCGACAGCGACGACACCAATGGCCGCAGCGTCGTCCACGAGGCGCGCCGGCGCTGCAAGAAGCTGCGCGGCCTGCTGCGGCTGGTGCGGCCGGGGTTTGCCGGGTTCGCCAGAGAGAACGCAGCCATCCGCGACGCAGCCGCCCTGCTGTCGCACCTGCGCGATGCCGAGGTGCTGCAGCACACCGTCACCGATCTCGCCGCATGGCGGCCCGGCCCGGCGCTCGAGCGGATCGCAGAGCGGCTCGGCGCCGAGCACGACGCGCAGCAGGCGCAGCGGCTGGGCGAGTTCCGGCTGCATCTGGCGGCAGTGCGCGAACGGCTGCCCGAATGGACCCTCAAACGCAGCGGCCACGACGCCGCGATCCCCGGCCTGCGCGAGACCTATCGCAAGGCGCGCCGGCTGATGCGGCGCGCCCACCGCACGCACCACCCGGTGGATTTCCACGAGTGGCGCAAGGCCAGCAAGAACCACGGCTTTCATCTCGACCTGCTGAAGAAGGTGGCGCCCGATATGCTCGCCGACGACCTGCGGGTGGTGGAACAGCTTTCCATGCAGCTCGGCCTCCATCACGATCTGGCGGTGCTCAGCGATGCCATAGGCCGCAACCCCGAGCGCTTCGGGGATGGCGGCGACGTCGACGTGCTGCGTGAAACCGTCGCGGCGCGAACCGGCGAGATCGAAGCCGAGGCGTTCCGGCTCGGACGGCAGGTGTTTGCCGAGCGGCCACGGGCCGTTGCCGAACGCTTTTCCAGCTATTGGCGAAGCGCGGCATGAGCGACGCCCCGCGGGAAATCGAGCGCAAGTTCCTCGTCGCCGGCAATGCCTGGCTCAGCAAGGCGACGAGCATGGCGCGGATCGAACAGGGCTATCTGGCGCGCGGCCGCAAGGCGACGCTGCGCGTGCGCATCCGCGACGGCAGATCGGCGACGCTCACCATCAAGTCGCGCGAACGCGGCATCTCGCGCGCCGAGTTCGAATACAAGATCCCGCTCAAGCACGCGCGGGCGCTGATGGAACTGTGCGGCAAATACCGGCTCGAAAAGGAGCGCTACACCGTGCCGGTCGGCAAGCTGGTCTGGGAAGTCGACGTCTTCACCCGCCGCGCCGACGGGCTGGTTCTGGCCGAAATCGAACTCGACCACGAAGACCAGATGGTCAAGCTCCCCAAATGGGTCGGCAAAGAAGTCACCGACGATCCAAGATATCGCAATTCGAGCCTGGCTGACGAAGGCTAGCAGTCGGGAAATCCTCCCCTGTGGCGAAGCCACGGGGGAGGGGGACCGCCGTCAGGCGGTGGAGGGGGCGGGTCTGGACTCGGTGCGTGGGGCCGCCAAATCCGCTGACGAATCAGATCACCCTTCGCCCGCCACTCCACACGGTGCGCACCACCGGCAGTTCATCCACCAGTTGCACCCGCACCACATCGGCGCGCTTGCCCACAGCGATCTCGCCGCGGTCCGCAAGCCCCGCCGCATGCGCCGGCGAGCTGCTGACGAAGCCCACCGCCGCCGGCAGTGAAATGGCGTTCTCGCCGCGTGACAGGGCGAATACCGCCTGCATCAGGCTGAACGGGATATAGTCCGACGACAGGATATCGAGGAGGCCGTTGTCGACCAGCGTGCGCGCGGCGATATTGCCCGAATGCGAGCCGCCGCGCACGACATTGGGCGCCCCCATCAGCACGGCGAGCCCGGCCTCGTGCGAGGCCCGCGCCGCCTCCATCGTGGTCGGGAACTCCGCCACGTCGGTGCCGAGCGCGATGGCCTCGTCGACATTGGCCGCGGTGGCATCGTCATGGCTCGCGAGCGCAATCGCATGCTCTCGGCAATATTGCGCGATGATCTGGCGATGCGCCGGCGCGAAGGTTGCGGACTCCTGGTTGCGCCGGTCGTGGAATGCCGCCAGCTCCGCGTCGGTCATGCGCAGCTTGCCCTGATAGTACGCCTTGTAGGCTTCGATGCTGGCGAACTGCCGCTGGCCCGGCGCGTGGTCCATCAGCGAGGCCAGCTTCACCTGTTTGCGTCCCTCGAGCATGCGGAAGCCATCGAGGCAGTCGGGCGCCGACACTTCGCAGCGCAGATGGATGAAGTGATCGACCCGCAGCCGGCCGGCATCGCTCGCCTCGCCGATGGCGTTGGCGAGCTTCATCATGTCGTCGGAGCCCATGTCGGCTTCCGGGTCGAGCCCGACGCGCAGCGCATCGAATACCGTGGTGATGCCCGAGGCGGCGACCTGCGCGTCATGCTGCTGGACCGCGGCATCGGGCGACCAGCGCACGCGCGGGCGCGGCTTGTAGTGGGCTTCGAGCGCATCGGTGTGAAGCTCGACGAAGCCGGGCAGCAGATAGTCGCCGCCCATGTCCTCGCCCGTCGCCGTCGGCGCGCCGATCTCGGCGATCACGCCGTCGCGCAGCAGCACCGAGCCGTCGATCACCGCGTCGGCGAGCACGATGCGGGCGTTGGTCAGCACGGTCTCGATCATTCAGGCGATCCTCAATTGCGTCCGGGCGCCGAATTTGTGGCTCGAGTGGACGATGAACGGCGCATGCGGCTCGGGCTCGACCGCGAGCACGAGTTGGCCGATCCGCAACCGGCCGCTGCACAGCCCGCCGAAATGCCGGTTCAGCACCATCGCCACATGGTCGCGCTCGAGATGGTCGATCGGCCCGGTGAGCGTCATGTGGAAGCGGAACTGGTCGAAGACGTTGGGCGCCCCCCAGTTCATCAGATTGGCCAGTTGCCGGCCATTGAGGCGCGACACGTCGCGGCGCGCGATATCGATCTCGGTGAGCTGGCTGCGGAAGGCGTCGAACTCGGTGACGACGCGCGCCGCCAGCATGTCGAGCTCGGGGTCGGCGGCGGTGGGCACCAGCGCAAAGAAGCTGTCGACCAGCGCCAGCCGGATCGGCAGCGACAGCGGCGCGAGGCGGCTGCAGAAGCTGTCGAGCTGCCGCTCGAGCTCGTGCACGCTCTTGCCGTCGGCAAGGTGGAACGGCGATTTCAGCGTGGCGTGAAAGCCGTAGCGGCGCGGCAAAGCGGTGAGAAAGGCGTGGTCGCGCTCGGTCAGCCCGTCGATTTCGCCCGCCACCCCCGCGCCCGTATAGGCGTCGCGGCGCAGCCACTCGGCGGCCGCAGCCGTGAGCGGATCGTCCGGCGGCGGAACGAAATAGATGGCGCAACGCATCGCATGACCCGAGAATCGAAATCCTCGTTAGCTCATTTGCGTGACGATTTGGCGATGACCTGTCTAGCATCGTAGATAAGTCATCGCGCGGCCGGCCGCGTCGACGCCGTGCCGAACATGCCCGGCCAGCGGGCGGATACAGCCCTCGCAGAACCCTGACAGCACCGCCGCCAAAGGCTGACATCGCATCCCACAGACAGCGGCCCCAGCCGCCGCCGGTGCGAAATACATCGCGGGATCAAGGCTATGGCTTGATCGAACACCGCCCTTGATCCTCGCTGCATCGTCAACTAACGATGGTGTCAAGCAGCTAAATCGGCCTGGCTCGCATGCTGTGCATGCCTCTTTGCTGGCCGGCGCTCGCGCCTATTTGAAGCAGGCGGGCGCCGTCATCCGGCCCGAATGGATCAGCAACTGCGTTCCTCGAGATGGAACGACGTGGCACCGACCGGGGTTACCTCCTGCTTGCGCAGGCGAGCCGCGGGTTCAGTTTCAGCACGATACCGGCGACCGGCCGGCACTTCAGGGAGATACTCATGCGTCTATTCACCAAAATCGCCGTGGCGGCGCTGGCCGCAGCGCTGACCGCGACGGCCGCACAGGCCCAGGTGGTTGTCTCGTCCAAGATCGACACCGAAGGCGGCGTCGTCGGCAACATCATCAAGCAGGTGCTGGACGCCAACAGCATCCCGACCACCGACAAGATCCAGCTCGGGCCGACCAATGTGGTGCGCGACGCGATCACCGCCGGCCAGATCGACATCTACCCCGAATATACCGGCAACGGTGCGTTCTTCTTCAACGAGGCCGACAAGCCGATCTGGAACGACGCCAGGCAGGGCTATGACGAGGTCAAGAAGCTCGACTACGACAAGAACAAGATCGTCTGGCTCGCTCCCGCGCCGGCCAACAACACCTGGGCGATCGCGCTGCGCAGCGATGTCGCCACCGCCAACAACCTCAAGACCCTCACCGACCTCGGCAAATACATCGCCGGCGGCGGCACGGTGAAGCTCGCGGCCTCCGCCGAGTTCGTCAATTCGCCCCCGGCCCTGCCGGCGTTCGAAAAGACCTATGGCTTCACCCTCACGCCCGACCAGCTCGTGACGCTTTCGGGCGGCGATACCGCGGCGACCATCGCCGCCGCCGCGCAGCAGACTTCTGGCGTCAACGCCGCCATGGTCTACGGCACCGATGGCGGCATCGCCCCTTCGGGCCTCGTGGTGATGGACGACGACAAGGGCGTGCAGCCGGTCTACCAGCCCGCCCCGATCATCCGCGAGGCGGTGCTGAAGCAGTATCCGCAGATCGAGACGCTGCTGGCGCCGGTGTTCGCCAAGCTCGACCTCGTGACGCTGCAGACGCTCAATGGCCGCGTGCAGGTGGGCGGTGAAACGGCAGCCGCCGTCGCCACCGACTTTCTCAAGACGAATGGCTTTGTGAAATAACACTCTTCAACTAGCTTTGGGCGGGACGGGCAGGCGCACTGCCCGTCCCGCTCGTTTCGGGGGCAGGCCATGGCGATCACAGTCACGGACAGGCGCATGGTGCCCATCCGTATCGGCATCAACCGGCTCGGCGTCGTCATCGCCGTGCTGGTGGCCGTCGGCCTCATCCTGCCCTTCGCCGCCTTTCGCGCCAACCGCATCGTCGCCGGCGTGGGCCAGAGCCTGCTGCAATCGATCGAGCCGGCGCATGCGCCGCTGGTGTTCGGCTCGCTCATCGTCGTCGCGCTGATCGCGCTGTTCCGCACCCCGGCGCCGCTGCGGGGCCTCGCAAGCCTCGCCGCGCTCGCGGTGCTGCTGGTCACCGCCGGGGCCGCAGCGCGCTACCTCACGCCTGCCGGCGACAAGCTCGCGCGCATCTCGCCCGATTCCGGCTTCTGGGTGCTGGGCTTTGCCTTCGCGGTGATGTTCGCCGATGCGCTGGTACAGGTGAAGCCCAAGCCCAGCGTCAGGATCGGCACGCTGCTGCTGCTGCTTTGCGCACTCGCGGCGCTGCTCGGCAGCGGTGCGCTGTCCGAGCTCTCGGTGTTCAAGGAATACGCCAACCGCGCCGAAAGCTTCTGGCACGAAGCCGAGACCCACATCGTGCTCGCCTTCGGCTCGCTCGCCGCGGCGCTGGTGGTCGGCGTGCCGCTCGGCATCGCCGCGGTCCGCTACACGCGGCTGCGGGTGGTGACGCTCAACATCCTCAATGTCGTCCAGACCATTCCGTCGATTGCGCTGTTCGGCCTGCTCATTCCGCCGCTCGCCTGGGTCGCGGCGACCGTCCCGGGCGCGGCGAAACTCGGCATTGCCGGCATCGGCGAAGCCCCGGCGCTGCTCGCGCTCTTCGGCTACGCACTGCTGCCGGTCGTTGCCAACACCGTCATCGGCATTCTCGGCGTGCCGCCCGCCGTCAACGACGCGGCGCGCGGCATGGGCATGACCGATGGGCAGCGTCTGTTCCAGGTCGAGCTGCCGCTGGCCTTCCCGGTGATCCTCACCGGCATCCGCATCGTCCTCGTCCAGAACATCGGGCTTGCGACCATCGCCGCGCTCATCGGCGGCGGCGGCTTCGGCGTTTTCGTCTTCCAGGGCATCGGCCAGACCGCGATGGACCTGGTGCTGCTCGGCGCCGTACCTACCGTCATTCTCGCCTTCACCGCCGCCATCGTTCTCGACGCCCTCGTCGAAATGGTGCAGCGCCCGTCCGCCACGGAGTAGAACGATGATCGAGATCGAGCAGCTCACCAAGGTCTTCGAACACACCACCGCGGTCGACGCGGTGTCGATGCAGGTCGAGGCCGGCGAGATCGTCGCCATCGTCGGCACCTCCGGCTCGGGCAAGACCACCCTGCTGCGGATGATCAACCGGCTGATCGAGCCCACCGCCGGCTCCGTCAGGATCGATGGCGAGGACACCAGGGCCGAGCCGCCCTACAAGCTCCGCCGCCGCATCGGCTACGTCATCCAGAATTACGGCCTCTTCCCGCATCGCACGGTCGCCGAGAACATCGCGACGGTGCCGCTGCTGCTCGGCTGGGACAAAACGCGCATCGCCAGCAAGACCGACGAGCTCCTCACCCGTTTCGACCTCGATCCGGGCCAGTTCCGCGAGCGCCTGCCCTACGAGCTCTCCGGCGGCCAGCAGCAGCGTGTCGGCGTGGCGCGGGCGCTCGCTGCCGATCCGAAGCTCCTTTTGATGGACGAGCCGTTCGGCGCGCTCGATCCGATCATCCGCCGCAGGGCGCAGGCCGATCTGCTCGCGGTGCAGAAGCAATCCAAAACCACCATCATTCTCGTTACCCACGACATGGAAGAGGCGATGGCGCTCGGCAACCGCATCGCGGTGATGGATCAGGGCAAGCTCGTCCAATACGCCACGCCGCGCGAGATCATCACCCATCCCGCGACGCCGTTCGTCGCCGAGCTCACCGGCCCCAGCGAGCGGCCGTTCCGGCTGCTGACGCTCGAAACCGTCGGCCGTTCGGTCGAGCCGGGCGAAGCGCCGGGCCAGCCGATCGACATTGGAACGTCGCTCCACGACGCCTACGCCGAAATCCTCTGGTCGGGTCGCGCCGCCATGCCGGTCAGCGACAACGGCGCCATCGTCGGCCGCATCACCCGCGCCGCACTCGCGGCCAAGGCTGCGGGGCCGCAATGATCTCGCTCGGCATCCGCCTCGTCGTGCTCGTGCTGCTGGTGGCGTTTCTCGTCACCCCGCAGAGCTTTGCGCCATTGTTCGTGCCGCTGACGCAAAATGGCGCGCCGCCGATCTACAATCAGGGCCGGCTGATCGACATCGCGCTCAGCCATCTGGGCATCGTTGCCGTCACCACCCTCGCCTCGACCATCGTCGCCGTGAGCCTCGCGATTTTCGTGTCGCGCCCGGCGGGCGCCGAGTTCCTGCCGCTCAGCCGCTCCATCGCCAATGTCGGCCAGACCTTCCCGCCCATCGCGGTGCTCGCGCTCGCCGTGCCGATCCTCGGCTTCGGCGCGAAGCCGACACTGGTCGCGCTCTTTCTCTACGGTCTGCTGCCGATCTTCGAGAACGCGCTGGTGGGCCTCACCACGCTGCCCCCCGTCGTCATAGACGCCGCCGACGGCATGGGCATGACGCCGCTGCAAAAACTGTGGCGCGTGGAGTTGCCGCTGGCGCTGCCGGTCATCCTCAGCGGCATCCGCCTCAGCGCCGTCATCTCGATGGGCACCGCCACCATCGGCTCCACCGTCGCCGCAACCACGCTCGGCGAAGTCATCATCGCCGGCCTCACCTCCAGCAACTTCGCCTTCGTGCTGCAAGGCGGCATGATCGTCGCCGTCCTCGCCGTGCTGGTGTCCGACGCCTTCGGCGTGCTCGAACGCTGGGCCTCCAAACGCGCCGGCCAACAGCGGCCCGCGAGCGCATAGCACGCCAACTTCACCCAAGCCAATTGTGCACACGGTTTCCCTCCCCCGCGTGGGGAGGGCGGCGTTGCTTGGTGAGCGAAGCGAACCTAGCAAGCCGGGTGGGGGGAGTCTCGGCAGGCGCGCCCGTGAAGACTCCCCCCACCCAGCGCCGCTAGGCCTGCGGCCAAGCTCTGCTACCCTCCCCACACGGGGGAGGGAAATCGTGCCGACTGCAAGGAACCATCGACTAAAACCTCATTTCATCCGTGGCCGCTTCAGCTCCCTGCCCGCGGACACCCACCGCCCTGCCCGCTTCGCCTGCACTGCTTCGGTCAGCGTTGCGGCGGCGTTTCGCACCTCGCCCTGGATCGCCAGATCGCGGTCCAGCGCGTCGTGACTCGTCGCGTATGGCTGCCAATAGCCGATATACCGGTCCAGCTCCGCCTTGTTGCCCGCCGACTCGAGCCCCATGAAGCTCAGCCAGTCGCTGATCGAGCGGCGGACGTTCTCGGCGCCCTCGACGTCGCCATGCACCACGACGCCGAACAGCCGGCCGGCGAGGTGCTGCGGATAGTCCCAGCCGTCGAGTTCGAGCTTTTTGGCCAGTGGGACATTCTCCTTACCCTCAGTGCTCGTCGGGTCCGGGTTGCCGCCGTCGGCGCAGACCAGCCGATCCATCATCGCTTTCAGCGGCGAGCTCACCTGATACCCGTTGACCGGCGAGACGATGAACACGGCGTCGGCCTTCACCCACATGGGGTAAATTTCGTTCATCCAGTCCTGCGTCTGTGCTCCAGCGTCGTCCACGCAATCACCGCCGACAGCAGCGACAGCGCGGCCGTGACGTAGGCGATGGCCGCGAACGCGTGGTCGGTCGCCGCGGCGCCGGCAGGGTTCTCCCCGCCCGGCATCGGCGCGCCGAACGACATGCCGCCGGCATCCCCGCCGAGCGAGGCCATGAACACCACCGCGCCGAGCCAGCCCATGGTGGCGACGGCGAACAGGCCCGCGACGCGGGCCACGGCGTTGTTGATGCCCGAGGCGGTACCGGTGTCGCGGTCCTCGACGCTGGTCATCACCGCGGTCGAGAGCGGCGACACGACGAAGCTCATGCCGAGCCCGAACAGGATCATCAGCGGCAGCACCACCAGCCAGAGCTGGTGCGTGCCCGCGAGCAGCCCGAGCCCGAGGAAGGCCAGCGCCACCAGTGTCGCGCCGCCGGCGATCATCGGGCCGGGGCCGAAGCGGTCGCTCAGCCTGCCGTTGATCGGCGACAGGATGGTGAGGATGATGCCGAGCGGCAGCAGCACCAGCGACACCTCCGCCGGCGTGATGCCCCAGCCGGCAATCAGCGTCATCGGCAGATAGAAGGTGATGGCAGCAAGCGAGAAGTAGAGCGCGAAGGTCAGCCCCTGCGCGCCCGAGAAGGCCTTGTCGCGGAACAGGTTCAGCGGCACCATCGGCCCCTTGGCGCGGCTCTCCCACCACAGGAACAGGCCGGCGACGGCCACCCCGCCGACGCCGAGCGCAATGCGCCAGCTCCCGGGCGTCGACTCGCCGGTGAGCGCCAGCGCGAGCAGCAGCAGCGAGGCCGTGCCGAGGATGGCGCCACCGATGTCGAGGCGGCGGCCGGCATCGGGCTTGTCGGCCGGCACTTTCCAGAACAGCAGGACCAGCGCGGCGATGCCGAGCGGCAGGTTGACGGCGAACACCAGCCGCCAGCTCCAGTCGCCGAACAGCGTCAGCACGCCGCCGCCGACGATCGGGCCGGCGATGGTGAAGAACGACGACGCCGACGACCAGATGCCGATGGCGCCGCCGCGCTCGGCCCGCGGGTAGGCCTTGGCGATGATGGCGAGGCTCGAGGGCACCATGAACGCCGCGCCCAGCCCCTGGATGGCGCGCGCGGCGATCAGCACGCCCGGCGTCGGCGCCAATGCCGAGCCGAGCGACGCCACGACGAACAGCGCGATGCCGCCGGCAAACACGTTGCGGATGCCGAAGCGGTCGCCCGCCGCGCCGCCGAGCAGCAGCACCGACGACAGCAGCAGCAGATAGGCGTTCGACACCCATTGCGCGTCGGCGAGGCTGGCGCCGAGGTCGGCGCGGATGGCCGGGGTTGCGATCGAAATCACCGACCCGTCGATGAAGCCCATCGATGAGGCGAGAATCGCGGCGACCAGCACATAGATGCGCTGGTCCCTGGAGACGAAGGCGGTGTCGTTGCTCATGCGGCAACGCTACCGCGAAACCATGTCGGCGACTACATGCCCTCGACGAAGCCGAGGATGTTGCCTTCGCTGTCCTTGCACCAGGCATTCCTGACCGGCCCGAAGGTGGCGAGCCCGTCGACGGTCTTGAGGCCGGGCAGGTCGTAGTCGAGGAACACCACGCCCTTGGCGCGCAGGTCGCGCATGTCGGCCGCGAGATCGTCGGAGCTGAAGCTCAGCAGCGTGTGCTGCGCGGTGCCGGCGAACTGGGTGGGATAGAGGAACACATGAACGCCCTTCAGCTCGTACTCGGCGCCCATCTCGTCATGCTCGCGCGCCGGCTTCAGTCCGAGCTTGTCGGCGTACCACTGCTTGGCGCGGGCAAGGTCAGCAGCGGGGAGCATTGCTGTAGCTGTTTTGTCGCCTAAATCGGCCATGGAACACCATCGCTTTCCATTTTAATTCAGTGCCGAATGAGCGTCATCGCCCAGCCGGGCGGGGCGGTCGGCACGGTCACGGACTCACCAACGGGCGTCGCGGCGATCCGATCCACCTGCGGCCCGAACGAGGCGCCCGGCACCGGCGGCAGCGGGAAGTCGAAGAGAATGAAAAAGCCGCAGATCGCAATGGACACAGCCAGCGCAAAGCTCGACAGGCGCGGCAGATAGATGCCGGCGAAGTAGACCAGCGTGCCGGCCCAGGCGACGCTGGTGACGACGAAGTAGCGCTCGGCCGGGTTGGCGTCGAAGACGCTGGTCCATTGCGGCTGGGCGAGGCTGAAGGCCGGGGTGAAGAACCCCACAAGCAGCAGCAGCGGCGGGATCACCAGCAGCCCGCGGGCCTTCCAGTCGCCGCGCACGAACACCGCAACGAGGATCGCGGCGCCGAAGAAGAAGGCCGGGATCGCCACCGCCGGGTCGGACAGCGCGCCGGCCCAGCGCGCCGGGGTGATGAAGCCCAAAAACACGCGCGAGCCGAGGATCTGCAGCGGCAGCAGCGAGGTCGCGGCGGCCGAGACCTGGCCGGTGCCCTTGGCGGTCAGCACGAGGCTCAGCAGTTGCGCCAGCGCCAGCACCACCGCGACGCCGAGGAAGGCCGGCCGCGCCGCCGCGGACTTGCGCTGCGCCCAGTAGCGCCAGCCGAGTGCCGGCAGCGCGAACAGCACCAGCGGTCCGGTGGTTCCGGCCAGCACCAGCACCACCCAGTCATGGATCTTCCAGCCAGGCCGGCGCGGCGGATCGGCGAGGATCACCGCGATGAGGTAGAGCCCGAGATAGAGCCCGGTATTGGCGATGTTGGCATGCACTTCGCCGAGGTTGGGCATCAGCACGTAATAGGCGGTGATCGCCACCTTGGCGCGCCAGTCGATCGAGGTGAAGCGCGACGAGAACAGGAACGCCGGCAGCGCCGCGCGCACCAGCAGCGCCACCCAGACACCGAACAGCGCCACGACGCGCAGCGGCAGCAGTGTCGCGATATCGAACACCAGCCGGGGGAACAGCTCGATATAGCCGCCATAGGGCCGGAGCAGCGGCGCCCACCAGCCTTCGTTGTAGGCCTGCGCGAACCACACCGTGCCGTCTTCCGCCCACAGCATGGCGTTGGTCACGATATCGGGGCGGCGCGCGATCATGATGAGCAGGCAGATCACCAGTGCGAGACCCGGCGCGCCTTCGCGCTGCGGCCAGGGCGGCACCGGCAGGTTGCGCCGCCCGGGAGTATCGTCCTCGATGTGGACGCTGGACGGGTCGGTGCGCGGCAGGTCGCGCAGCAGCCAGCGCTCCACCTGTTCCGTGCGCTGGTGCGGCTCGTCGAAATCGAGCGTCGGGGCGATCATGGCGGCAAAGGCGATGGCCTGGCTCGGGGCAAGCCGGTCCTGCAGCGGCAGATTGCGCCACAGGCGGATTGCTTCCTTTTCAGCCGCTGCCTTGTCCATGCCCCCGCCTTCTCGGATCGGGCCGAAGCGGCCGCGTCGTCATAGAGCCCGCAATTTACTGGGTTTTCCTGTCCCAGCAATGACGAGTTCGGTCGCCAATGGTTAGCACATCGTAGCGCCCCTCAGCGCCACATCCTGCCGTCCTGCGAATAGAGCAGTGCCGTCACCCCCACGATGACCGACACGAATCCGGGCCCGAGCGCCGCCGCGACCGGCGAGAGCACGTCGGCATTGCCGGCGCGCACCGCCATCTCGTTGATGGTGAACAGCGCGAATCCCATGACGATGCCGAACAGCACGGTGTTGCCATATTGCAGCTTCCGTCGGTAACCGGCCGCAACGGCAAAGCCGAGCAGCATGCCCCCCGCCACCATCACCGGCATGGCGAAAGTGCGATAGAGGCTGGTCAGCGCCACCGCGCGGTATTCGCTGTCGGACAGCGCCGAGGTCGCAGCACGGATGAGCTCGGGCAGCGTCAGGTCGCGGGCGCCCGAGGCGTGGAGCTGGAGATCGCCGGCCGTGGTGCGTGTCGCCAGCTCGTAGTCACTGAGCTGCTCGGGCGCGGCGTCGAGGGCGAAGCGCGTGGCGCTCTTGAACAGCCAGTGGCCCGGCTTCAGCTCGGCCGCATCGGCCTCGATGCGGTCGCGCCCGGCGCTGCCGGTCAGAAACACCGTGACGCCCGAAAGGGCCGGCGGATTGCCGGTCAGCCGGTCGGCGGTGATGATATAGGGCCCATCCTTGCCCGTCTGCTCCATCCAGGCCTGGCTGGTTTCGTTGTTGATGGGCGTGCCGGGCATCAGCCGATTGCCGAGGATGAGCAGGCTTTCGCCGCCGATCGAAATCGCGGCGGAGATGATGAACGCAAACAGCAATGGCGTGCGGGCGACACGCCAGATCGAATGGCCGGTGGCCTGGATAATGGTGAATTCGCGCCGCGCCTGCATGTCGAGGACACCGGCAATGGTGCCGATCAGCACCGATATCGGCAGCACGCCGATCGACGAGCGCAACGCCGACAGCACGATGCCGGCCACCGCCAGCAATGGCCCGCCGAAGCCGCTCAGCATGCGGAACTTGGTGGTGTTCAGCGATTCGACCAGCGCCAGCAGCGCAAAGAACAGCACCACCGTCAGACTGACGCGCGCCAGCACGCGGCGGAACACCAGCCAGTCGATCCGTGTCATCTGGCCGATGCCCTCATGGCTTGGCATACCCCTCGCCGAGATAGATCTCGAACGTCCAGATCTGCTCGCCGCCCCGCATGACCGGCACATCGGCGAGCTTGGTCACGGTGCGGAACGCCGGGCTCGACAGCTCGATCGGATTGCGCTTGTCGCCCACGATGATGGCGTCCTTACCGGCATTGGCGGCGGCGTCCCACCACAGATCGTATTGCGAGCGTAGCGGATTTATGGCGGTCACGTCGACCGTGTGGAGCTGGACGGCAAGCTGGGCGGCATAGTTGTATTTGGTGGCGGCAAGGAACGCCTGCGGATGGTCGCGCTCGGCCGCCTGCACGGCCAGCGCCACCTGGTCCCAGCCGTAATTGGCAGCGGTGCCGCTATCGACGAAGCCCGGCAGCGAGATCGGCGCCACGGCGTAGTTCCACACCGAGACCGTGAGCAGGTAGAGCGTGATCAGCACGTGCGGCCAGAACAGCCACCAGCGCGACAGAACCCAGAAGCCGGCGAGCGCGAGCCCGACATAGGCCACCATGTTCCAGTGCAGCAGCACGTCGGTAAAAGCCGCAACGCAGGCGACGGCGATCGTCGACGCGAAGAAGACCGACAGCGCCAGCGCCCGTTGGATTTTCTCGCTCTGCTGCCGCATCAGCCAGGGCAGGCGCAGCGCGCCCAGCACCAGCACCGGCCCGGCGGCAATGATCCCCTGCCACAGGAAATTCAGCACCTGGCGCAGATCGGGGCGGCCCCAATGCCCCGACGGCCGCTCGACCAGATGGAAGTGCAGCGAGGCGAAGCCTTCGGTGAGATTCCAGTAGATCACCGGCGCCTGCAGCGCGACCGCCAGCAGCGCGGCGAGGTAAGGATGCGGCGTGCGCAGCGCACTCCACAGCCTGGGACGCACGGCGAAGCAGGCGGCAAAGCCGAGGCCGAGCAGCGCGCCGTTGTATTTCGACAAAGCCGCGAGACCGAGCAGCAGGGCCGCGAGATAGAGGCTGCGCACACCGGCCTGCCGCTCTTCCCAATCGGTCGCAAAGCACCAGAAGAAGAACAGCGACGCGACGCAGAAGAACACCAGCAAATGGTCGTGCACCGCCTGGATGGTGAAAAGCGCGATCACCGGAACGGTCAGGAATACCGCGCTGGTGCGCCAGAAGAACAGCCACGGGTTCTGCGGCATGATCCGGCGGGCCCAGGCCCAGAACACGGCGAGCGTGCCGGCGAAGGTCAGCCACGTCAGCAGCCGCAGGCTGAAATTCGACCAGCCGAAGGCCGCGGCGACCAGCCCCTGCAGCCAGGCATCGAGCGGGGGATGATCGAAGTACGACCAGGCGAGGCGCTGGCCCCAGATCCAGTAGTACGCCTCGTCGCCCATCGGCGGCACGGCGAGATCGAACCAGAGCCGCAGTCCCGCGACGATTGCGACGACCAGAGCCGGGAGAATGATTTGAAGGGTCCAGCGCCGGCCGCCGGCCTTTGCGGCGTTCTCGTCATGGTGCGGCTCACCCGCGACGCGCAAATCGACCAATGATGGCTACCGCCGGCAATGATCCAGACGGCGGGGCCGACCTGGGGAAGCTGGCGCACTCGACACGATTCGAACGTGCGACCCCTGCCTTCGGAGGGCAGTGCTCTATCCAGCTGAGCTACGAGTGCGTGGGGTCACGCATACGCGACCCACGCGGACTGTGCAAGCCGGGCTCAAACCTCGAGCGGTCGGGCGGGTTCGGCCCAGAGGCGGTTGAGCTCGTCGAGGAACAGGTCGGCGAGGTCCTCGGGCTGGGCCAATTGCTCTTCGGCCGCCATCACGGCGGCGATTCCTTCCGCCAGCGCGTCGACAAGCCCATCGGATTGCTCGGTTTTCTCGTTCATCACGCTCACTCCTGCTGCATGCCCCGTCGGCACGCTAGAAAGCCGGTGGGGCAACGGCGCGATGATTTGTGGGTCATATTGTGACGATCAGAAATGATGGTCAGAACGGCGCTGGGACGACAAACGACATGAAGGAATGATTGTGCGGATGCGCGAAGCCGAGCATTTCGGCGTGGAGCTGCAGCCGGTCGGCGGCGGCGAGCGCTTCGCCCTCGGCATAAAAGCTGTCGCCGAGGATGGGATGGCCCAGCGCCAGCATGTGGACGCGCAACTGATGGGTGCGCCCGGTGAGCGGGGTGAGCTTCATGCGCGTGATGCCGGGCTCGCGCCCGATCACCTGCCACTGGGTCTGGCTGGCGCGGCCCGCAATATGATCGACGCGCTGGCGCGGCTTGTTCTCCCAATCGGTGGCGAGCGGCAGGTCGATGAGCCCGCTTTCGCCCTCGACCTCGCCCCAGACGCGGGCGACGTAGTATTTTTCGATCTTGCGCTGTTCGAACTGGATGCCGAGCGCGCCGAGCGCCGGCTTGTCGAAGGCGAGCAGCAGCAGGCCTGAGGTGTCCTTGTCGAGCCGGTGCACGACCTTGGTGTCCGGATACCAGGGGTAGCGCGCCTGCACGCGCGCCTCGAGGCAATCGGCGAGCGAGGGGTTCTTGCCCGGCACCGTCAGCAGCCCGCTCGGCTTGTTGCAAAGGATAATGCGCTCGTCCTCATAGACGATGTCGAGGCCGGGCGGCGGACGATAGTCGAAGGTGGGCGGCATGGGCGGCATCGTGGGCTCTTAGCAGCGATCGACCGTGACGCAAAACGCCGTCGCGCGCGGCCGCGCAAAATTGTGGGGCACGTGCCCCGGCGCCACTGGCGGTTTCAGCATCGCCCAGCCATGATGTTCGCAGGGAGAGCGGCGCGTCCGTGCGGATGACGCCGCAGAGGAGGGATTGATGGCTGCAGCGCAGCGGCTGGGCGTCGGCATCATCGGCGCGGGCAATATTTCGAGCCAGTACCTGAAGGCGATGAAGCTGTTCCCGGTGCTCGACATCCGGGGCATCGCCGACATGCGGCCGGAGGTGGCGAAAAAGAAGGCCGCCGAATATGGCGTGGTCGCCAGGCCGGTCGAAGACCTGCTTGCCGACCCGAGGGTCGACATCGTCGTCAACCTCACCATTCCGCGCGCGCATGCCGAAGTGGGCCTGCTCGCGGTCAAAGCGGGCAAGCACATCTATGGCGAAAAGCCGCTCGGGGTGACTTTCGCCGAAGGCAAGGCGCTGATCGCCGCGGCGAAGCGCAAGGGCGTGCGCGTCGGCTCGGCGCCCGACACCTTCCTCGGCGGCGGCCACCAGCAGGCGCGCGCCGTGATCGACAGCGGTCGGCTCGGCACCATCGTCGGTGGAACGGCGTTCTTCGGCGTGCCGGGACACGAATACTGGCACCCCGATCCGGCGTTCTACTACGATGTGGGCGGTGGGCCGGTGCTCGACATGGGGCCGTATTACATCACCGACCTCGTCAATCTGCTGGGGCCGGTGAAATCGGTGCAGGCGATGAGCCTGACGCCGCAAAAGCAGCGGCCGGTGCGCTCGGAGCCCAAGCGCGGCGAGATGATGCCGGTCAAGGTGTTCACGCACGTCACGGGCACGCTGCAATTCGTGTCGGGCGCTCTGATCCAGGTATCGCTGAGCTTCGACGTGCCCAAGCACAGCCATCTGCCGTTCGAGCTGTTCGGCACCGAAGGCACGATGCTGGTGCCCGACCCCAACTGGTTTGGCGGCGAGATCAGGATCGCCCGGCCGCGCGCCGAGGGCTGGGACGACGTGCCGGTGACCCTGCCCTATGCCGATGCGAATTATCGTTCGCTGGGCGTCGCCGACCTGGCCTACGCCATCCTCAACGACCGCCCGCACCGCGTCAGCGGCGAACTCGCGCTGCACGTGCTCGAGGTCATGGAAGCGTTCGAGGTGGCGAGCAAATCGGGCGCCGTGGTGAAGATCAAGACCAGGGTCGAACGCCCCGCGCCGCTGTCGGAATCGCTGAAAAAGGGGAAAATCTCGTAGCGGGCGCGAGGCGCGCATGCGGCTGTGCCACCGGTTTCCCTCCCCCGCGAGGGGAGGGTAGCGAAGCTTGGCCGCAGGCTTAGCGAAGCTGGGTGGGGGGAGTCGCCGCTGGCGTGCGGAGGAGAGTCCCCCCACCCGGCTTGCTAGGCTCGCTCCGCTCGCCAAGCAACGCCGCCCTCCCCTCGCGGGGGAGGGAAATCGGTGGTCGTGGAGCGGGTAGAGTCTAAAGCTTCGCCGAGCGGACGCGGCTCCGCAGTCGGACCTTCTCCCCTGAGGGGAGAAGGTGGCCGAAGGCCGGATGAGGGGTTCAGCGTTTCGGAGCCGCTCCGGTGCAGCGGTGCGTTGCAGCTGGCGGAGTGGCTGTGGAGAGGCTTCACCCCTCACCCTGCCCTCAGGCCATTCGAGCGTAGCTCTCATGGCCTGAGGGGAGGGGTCTCGACTGAGAGTTCGGTGGGTTTGGGTGACAGGCGATCTGCTCGGCATGCGGGTGCAGCCGGTTTCCCTCCCCCGCGTGGGGAGGGTAGCGGAGCTAGGCGAAGCCGTAGCGGAGCTGGGTGGGGGGAGTCTCAGTCAGCATTGAGCTTGCGGAGAGTCCCCCCACCCCGGCTTGCTAGGCTCGCTCCGCTCACCAAGCAACGCCGCCCTCCCCACGCGGGGGAGGGAAACCGTGGGTGTGGCGGTAGTCGGTTTCTCGACTGAGGATCGGCGCTGGCAGCCCAACTCGTTGGGAGATGGTCGCCTTATGCCGCAACAGCCGGTGAGGTGAAGTACACCCGCAGGCGGGCGGCGGTGCGGGCGACGACCAGGGCGGCGAGGAGGCTGGAGACGAACACCGTCACGAGGTGCCAGGTGGGATCGGCGGCGAAAGCACCGCAGCGACGGCAAGGTGCTGCTGGAGCTGAGCAATGGCAGCCGGCTGCCGGTGAGCCGGGGCTTTCTGCCGGCGGTGAAAGAGGCCGGGCTGGTCGCCTGAGGCGCGCCGGGTGATGCAGCCGCGCAACGCCCCACGGCCAATCGATGATTCCGGTCGCGTTGGCGCTTGAGACTCGGCGCCCGACCGATTCTATGGTGACGTTATCTTTTGGTTGCGGGGCCTTCATCTTGTTTTCGACACGTACACTTTTGGCTGTTTTGCTGGGGACGGCGGGCGCGGGCGCCTGGCAGGCGGGCGCCATGGCGGCCGACCTGATCGTCGACCAGCCGGGCACGGTGGTGCAGGACACTCAGTTGCCGGCGGTTTCCGGCCTCAACGGCAAATGGGAATTCGATCCCGGCATCCTCAATGGCGGCGGTCTGTTCCGCGCCTCCGGCTCGCTGAGCGCGCCGCTGGGTGACCGCTTCGGCGTGCAGGCCGACGTGACCGGCAATTACAGCAGCGCGCACGGCTTCGTGGTCGGCGGGGCGCTGCACGCGTTCACGCGCGATCCGTCGCGTTATCTCGCCGGCATCACCGGCGGCGTCGTGGTGTCGAAGAACGCCAGGCTCGGCGCGCTGGGCGCGGAAGGCGAGCTTTATCTCGACCGCGTCAGCATCGAGGGCTGGGCGGGTGTCGCAGGGCTCGACTTCGTCGACCCGGCGCTGGCCGACAAGGTGGGCTTCTTCGGCATGGGCGACGTGGCGTTCTACCCGACCGACGATTTCCGCCTCGAAGTGGGCGGCAGCGACGTGCTCGGCGACCTGTCGGTGCATGGCGGCGGCGAGTACATGTTCCACGGGTTGGGTGCGCCGCTGTCGCTGACAGCCGACGCCCGCGTCCACACCAACGGGTCGTATGCGCTGACGGTGGGCCTCAAGGGCTATTTCGGCGGCAACGACGACGGCAAGACGCTCATCGATCGCCAGCGCCAGGACGATCCGGACAACCGGGCGCTGGACCTGTTCACCGCGGCGGGGGACCAGATTTATCAGACCGCGCCGAAGAGCACGGTTCATCCGCCGGAGTTCTACACCGACCAGACATCCTGCGAGGACGCGGGCTACTCCTGGTATTCGGAAAGCTGCCACTATCACCGTCCGGACTAATCCGGCCGGTGATACTACCGATCTGCCGGCAACTCGTTGACCAGCAGGATGTGCTTGCGGCCGGGCGGGGTGTCGAACTCGTCCAACTCCGCCAGCCGAATACGAAAACCCGGCGGCAGGCCGGCTTCGATCAGGGCGACGATGTCGGCGGACGCCGCGACGCGTCCCGGTTGCATCACGTAGCGAAACTCCACCGCATCCGGCGCGACCTGCGCCAGTTGCCACATGCGGAAGCCGAGAAGAAACGACTGCTTCTCGAGGATGATCGGCACGAATCGTCCACCATCCGGGCGCCTGAAGAGGTGGTAGGTTCTTCCTACGATCCTGTCGATCACCGGCAGGGTGCGCCCGCATGAGCAAGGCTGGCCTGGCACGGCGAGATCGCCGAGCGCATAGCGAATGAGCGGTTGCGCCGTATTGTAGAACGGCGTCACGACGACTTGCCCTTGTTCGCCGGGTGCGACCGGCTGTCCGTCTTCGCCGAGAATCTCGACCAGACCAAGCTCCGAGTGCACGTGGTAGTGGCGAGCATTGTCCGGGCAGGTGTGCGCCATCTTGAACGCTTCTTCGGCCGCATAAAGTTCGACGAGCTTCGCGCCGAAAATCTCACCGAACAATTGTCGTTGCTCGATGGTCGCGGATTCGCCCCGGGTGAATATCGCCTCGATGGGCACGCGCATCCCGCGCTGGCCAAGCACATGGGCGATCGGTTCAAATCGCGATGGCATGGCGCTGACGTAGGAGAAGCCTCCGGCAGCCAGAAAGTCCGCCGCATGCTCGGGGCTGGTCAGGTTGTTGAGTTGATAGCGCATGCCGCTTCCCGGATTCCACGGCGGGCCGATCGGGCCGACGCGGTGCCCATCGGGCCATGCGGCCATGGCAGGATCTTCGCCGCTCAGGTTCAGGTAGTTGCGGTCGATGTCGATGTCGTACCACTGGTCCACTCGCGACAGCACGGCATTGGCGGCGGCCGCTTCGAGGAAATTATGCCGGGTCTCGATCGGCATGCCGGTGGAGCCGGAACTCTTGAGAACGGCGACCGGTCCATGCCCGGCCGGCAGAACCTTTGCCAGCATTGCTTCACGATGATTCTGCAGGTCGGCGCGGGTGAGGATCGGAATCTCGTTCCAGCGGTCCCAATCGAGGTCGCCGTTGGGTTTGAGGACGGCGTCGAGGCGGCTGGCGTAGAACGGTACGTTCGCCTTCGCATGCTTCAGCAGTTGCGCCAGTTGGGTGCGCTGGTGTTGTTGCATGCGGTCGGGCGGCCAGTATTGGCTCGCCGTCAGCATGTCGTAAAAGCGGCGCTGCAGCTCGACCGGGCCGCTCATTTGGTGAGGCGCCAGCTCCTGACTTCGAACGGCATCAGCGCGGCCGGCGCCTGCCGCTGCTGCGGCTCTTCCATGAGGGTGACGGGCGTGGCGGTGAAGCCTTCGGCGGCGACGGCGAAATCGCCGCGGCGGCCGGCAGGCTCGTAGACGCGGAAGACGAGGCCCGGGCCGTCCTCGGCGGGCTTGAGGCCGGAGAAGGCGGCGGGGATGCCGGTCACGACCAGCGGCGTTACGGTGCCGAGGGCGAGGCCGGAGACGGCCATGGCCAGCAGCGGCTGGTTGAGGTCTTCGGCCTCTTCGCGCACACCGCCCTCGTGCCACGCGCCGGCATGGGGCATCAGCGCGTAGGTGAAGCTTTGCGTTCCCTCGTCGGCCAGCGGATCGGGATAGATGGGCGAGCGCAGCAGGCTCAGCCCCAGCACATTGCCGCGCACATTGTGCCCGTATTTGGCGTCGTTGAGCAGCGCCACACCCCAGCCGGGCTCACTGAGGTCGATGAAGCGGTGCGCCGCCGCCTCGTACATCGCCTGGTCCCAGCTCGTGTTTTCGTGCGTCGGGCGCATCACGACGCCATTGGCGCATTCGAAGGTGGCGGTGCGGCTGTGCGCATTGACCGGCGTGCGGGTGCGCAGGAACACGCGGCGATCGTGCCAGTCGAGCGTCGTTTCAATGTCGAGGCGCGGGCTGTTGGCGGTGAGCACATAAGTCTGCGTCACGGTCGAGGCGCGGAAGCGGCGAACGACACGGATGGCGGCGCGATGCGGCGTCGAGGCGACGAGCTCCATGCTCTCGACATTGGTGAGCTGTTCGCCGCGCTCTTCGTAGTCGGCATCGACGTCCCACGCGTCCCAGTTGCGCGGCTTGTCGACGGGGTAGGCCCAGAGCTGGTTGCCCGGGCCGGCCAGAGCTTCGCGGCCGGTGGGCTTGTGGATGAGGGAGGCAATGGTGCCATCGGCGGCGAGTACCGCCTTCAGAACATTGTTCTCCAGCGTGGTCTTCGTTGCGACGAGGCCGGTGGCGGCGGGCAGCTCGCGCGGCATCACGGCGATGCCGAGCGGCGGCACGATGCCGCCGGTGGCGACGGCGGTGCCGTCGGGCAGGGTCAGCGACAGGCGGCGGGTCGAGAGCGAGGGGTTGACGACCAGCAGCGCGTCGCCCTCGCCTTTGGGCAGAGCGGCGGCGACGGCGCCGAGGCCGGCGGCCTGCGCGGCCTTGCCGGTGGCGATGGCTTCGCCCAGCTCGCGCTCGGCATCCTCGTAGACCTCGCGGATGGACGAGCCGGGCAGGATGTCGTGGAACTCGTTCTTGAGCACCACGCGCCAGGCGGGCTCGAGCGATCTGGGCTGCGGGCCGCCGAGCAGATGGGCGAGCGAGGCGACGGTCTCGGCGGTGATCAGCGCCCGCTCGGCCTGGCGATGGAGGCGCTTCACGCCGGACTGGGTGGTGAGCGTGGCGCGGTGGAGCTCGAGATAGATTTCGCCGGCCCAGACCGGGAGCTTCACTTCGCGGGCGCGTTCGTGGGCGCGGGCGAAATAGTCGGCGACATGGCCCCAGCGGGCCTGCGGCAGCGCCGGGAAATGGCGGAGCTGGGTTTCGCGCTCGACCATTTCGGGCGTCACGCCGCCGCCGCCATCGCCATAGCCGACGGCGAGCAGCGAGGTATCGTGCTGCAGCTTGCCGCGGAAATTGCGCCAGGTAGGCACGAACGCGTCGGGGCGCACGTCGCCATTGTAGCCGTTGATAGGGTTGTCGAAGGTGTGGGTGAGAACGCGCGAGCCGTCGAGGCCTTCCCACCAGAACAGATCGGCTGGAATGCGGTTCGTCTCGGACCAGTTGACCTTGATGGTGAAGAAGCTGTCGATGCCGCCCTGCTTCAAAAGCTGCGGCAGCGCACCGGAAAAGCCGAAGCAGTCGGGCAGCCAGCAGACGGTGTGGCGGGCGCCGAACTGCTTTTCGAAAAAGCGCTGGCCGTAGAGGATCTGCCGCGCGAGGCTTTCGCCGGTGGGCATGTTGGTATCGGGCTCGACCCACATGCCGCCGATGGTTTCCCACTGGCCCGAGGCGACGCGTGCCTTGATGGCGCTCAGCAGCGCCGGATCGTCCTCGGCGATCTGCGCGTAGTAATGCGCGGTCGACTGGTTGAAGCGGAAATCGTCGGAGGCTTCCATCAGCGACAGCGCGGTGTGGAAGGTGCGGCGCATCTTGCGGCGCGTCTCGTCATAGGGCCAGAGCCAGGCGAGATCGATATGGGCGTGGCCGGTGAGCAGCAATTCGCCCTCGGGCGGATAGAGCTGCTGGAGCCGCTGCAATTCGTCCACCAGCGCATCATAGGCGGCGGCGACGCTGGCGCGCTGGCCCTGGTCGAGCGCGGGCGCAGGATCGATGAGCGGCGGCAATTCCCAGATCGCCTGCTGGCCCGGCGAGGGCGCCATGCGGGCATTGTAGTCGGCGGTGGCCGAGGGCCAGTCGAGACTGCGCAGGCACGTCTCGGCGGCGGCGAGCAGATGCGGCACCACGGCGTGGGCGCCCAGCGTCTGCACGGCTTCGACGATCTGGCGCAGCAGCAGATAAAGCCGGTGCACCGGAATATCGATCCACTGCAGCGCGGCGCGGTTGAGATGCGGGTTGCGCACCGGCTGGCCGAAGAGTTCGCGCGCGGTCGCTTCGGCAGAGATCGCCACCTGCCGGTGCCTGAGCGGCAGCTCGCGATGGTAGGGATCGACGCCGAACGAGACGGCATCGCGATTGGGATAGGCGAGCGAGACGAGGCTCTCGCCGCCCAGATCGAGGAACAGCCGGGTTTCATCGAGCGGCCAATGCTCGGGCACTTCGGCGGCGGCGGCGAATCTGTGCACGCCGAGGCGCGAGGGCCAGGCCGCGCCCAGTGTTGCCGGCTGGCCGTCGATGGTCCAGCGCCCGATATTGATGCCCTCGCGGATGCGCCAATATCTGAGCTCTTCGCTGCGCACGCGCAGGCGGTCGAGCCGCTGCTGAACGGTCAACGCCATGGCCGGTCCCTCGCCTCGGTGTGGAGTGGCGGCGGGCGGTTACGCCCACTCGCCCTTGCGCATGACCGGCGTGACGCTGCCGTCCTGGCTGATGCCGTCGACGTCGATCTTGTCGGACCCGATCATCCAGTCGATGTGGATGAAGCTGGTGTTGCCCCCGCGCTGCTTGACCTCTTCGGGCGTGATGGTGTCGCCGTTGAGGAAGCACTTTGAATAACACTGGCCCAGCGCGATGTGGCTCGCGGCATTTTCGTCGAACAGGGTATTGAAGAACAGGATTCCACTGGCCGAGATCGGCGAGCTGTGCGGCACCAGCGCGACTTCGCCGATGCGGCGGCCGCCCTCGTCGGTGTCCATCGCCTTGATCAGCACGTCTTCGCCGCGGCTGGCATGCGCCTCGACGATGCGGCCGCCCTCGAAGCGGACCTCGATGTTTTCGATCAGCGTACCATTGTGGCTGAGCGGCTTGGTGGAGCGCACCCTGCCCTCGACATGCAGGCGGTGCGGCGTGGTGAACACTTCCTCGGACGGAATGTTGGGGTTGCAGGTGATGCCGTTGCGCGACTTGCTGGCGCCGCCCTTCCAGGCGTGGCCGTCGGCGAGGCCGATCTCGAGGTCGGTGCCCGGGCCGGTATATTTCAGCGAGCGGAAGTTCTTGCCGGTGAGCCAGGTCTGGCGCTCGAGCAGTTTCGCATTGTGTTCCGCCCAGGCGGCGATCGGGTCGGGCCGGTCGATGCGGGTGGCGGCAAAAATCGCGTCGGCGAGCCTGGCGGTCGCCTCGTCGTCGCCGAGGCCCGGAAACACCTGCTTGGCCCAGGGGGTGCCGGGATAGGGCACGATGGTCCAATTGATATCGAAATTGACGATCTTTTCCTGCGCCGGCTTATAGGCCTTGGACATGGCGCGGTTGGCGCGGCCGACCTTTTCGGGGTCCTGCCCGGCCAGCATCATCGGGTTGTCGCCGGCGATGGCGAGGCGGGCGGTGTTGTTGTCGAACGCCTTGGCGACGCCCTCGAACAGCCACGGGGTGGATTTGTCGAAGCTCGCGTCGTTGCCGTATTTGTAGCGGGCGAGCGTCATCTCCTCGTCGGAGAAATTGGTGGTCACCAGCCCGGCGCCGGCCTTGTAGGCGTGCTCGGCGATGCGGCGGGCCAGCGGCAGGGCGCTGGTGGGCGCCGTCATATAGAGGTCCTGGCCTTCCCTGAGCTGCAGGCCGACCTTGATCGCGACCTCCGCCAGCTTGTCCAGTTTGTTGGGATCGATGGGGGAATTCGGCATGGCAACACCCGAGCAGCAATAATGGATGGCAAAGGCCTAGCTGCTCGGGCGGCGCATGGAAAGCCCGTTATTGCGCGTCGTAGACCGCGGTGACGTAGAAGGCGGAATTGTTGGCGAGGCTGGTGCTGGCGAGAGCGGCCGGCGCGCCGTTGTTGCTGACCCAGAACTGGATCTGGTTGCGATTGGGCACCACCGCGGCCATGACGGCGCCGGTGATGCTGCTCAGCCCCGAGGCCCAGCCGACGGAGCACGAATTGTAGATGGCGTCGTTGAGCGCGGTGAACGGCAGGCCGCCGATGAAGGTGCTGCCGGTGGAGCTGCCCTTGCTGGTGAGCGTCACCATGAGGGTGGCGGAGACGGACCGGCCGATCTTGGTGTAACGCCCCGCGGTGGAGGCGGCGCTGTAGGTGACGCCGGTGCTGCCATTGGTGAACAGCAGCGTGGGGGTGAACGTGCCCTCCTCGTAGTCGTCGAGCACGTTGGCGCCGGTAGAAGGGTTCTGCGTCGCGGGGAAGGCCAGTTGTCCCGCCGGCAGGGTGACGAGGCCGCTGGCCTGGGCGATGGTGAGGGCCTCGGTCCAGACCGAGCCATTGGCCGAAACCTTGACGTGGAGCGCATCGTCGCCGGTAAGGCCGAGTTCGGCGCGGCCGGAGAAATTGTCGTGGAACAGCAGGCTGGCGGTGTCGGCGGCGGTGGCCTTGTTGAGCGTCAGCCGGTGGCCGGCGCCATCGTGGCTGAACAGGCTGCCGGCCGAAGCAATGGCGAGGCGATTGGTCAGATCGGCTTCGGCATGGACGCCGAACCTGGCGAGGCCGGCGCCGCCGATATCGGCGAAGCGGCCCCAGGCGCCCGAGCGGAACACCGACAGCTCGGCGATGTCGGTGACGTAAGCGAGCCAGCCTTCGGCGGCGATGCGGAAACTCCAGCCGCCATCGGCGAAGATCGCCAGCCGGTTGTCCTTGCCGACCCAGGCGCCGGTGGCCGACGGGGCGACGATGTAGGCATCGCCGGCGGCGGGACTGGCGGGCGGCGCCGCGGTGGTGCGGCTCCTGACCGCCGGCTGCACCAACTGGTCGAGCGCGGCCATGGCGGCATTGTAGGTGACTTGCTTTTGCGCCTGTTGCGGGGCGATGTAAGGAAGGCTGAGACGGGCAGTTGCGGACATTGATCCCTCGAAAATCCGATCGCACTGCCGCCCTGTTTATAACCCCGCTCACCCCCCTTCGAACCGACTGTCAGTCAGGGACGCCACCGATGCCGGAAATCGCTGATCTTGAAACGCCTTGCGTGGTGATCGACCTCGGCAAAGTGGAGGCGAATCTGCAGCGGGCGCAGGCCGATGCCGACCGGCTCGGCTACAAGCTGAGGCCGCACATCAAGACGCACAAGCTGCCGCGGCTGGCGCAGCGCCAGGTGGCGCTCGGAGCCATCGGCATCACCGTGCAAAAGCTCGGCGAGGCCGAGGTGATGGCCGATGCGGGGCTGAGCGACATCTTCATGCCCTACAACATCGTGGGGGCGAAAAAGCTGGAGCGGCTGGTGGCGCTCAACGAGCGCATCGGCTTTGCGGTGACGGCCGACAGTCCCGACGTGGTCGCGGGCTATGCCGCGGCGCTCGCCGGCCGGCCGAAGCCGTTGCGGGTGCTGGTCGAGTGCGACACCGGCGGCGGGCGCTGCGGGGTGCAGACGCGGGCGCAGGCTCTGGCGCTGGCGCGGCAGATCGCGATGGCGCCCAACCTCGTGTTCGGCGGGCTGATGACCTATCCGGCGCGCGGCAAGTTCCTCGAGGCCGACCGCTGGCTGGCGGACGCCAAGGCGCTGATCGAGCAGGCGGGCATCGCCGTGCCGGTGGTCACCTCGGGCAACAGCCCGGACATGTGGCATGGGCCGGACAGCGTGGTGACCGAGCGGCGGCCGGGCACCTACGTCTATTACGACCGGATGCAGGTGGCGGCCGGGGCGGCGACCCTCGGCGATTGCGCGCTGACGGTGCTGACGACGGTGGTGTCGCGGCCGACACCGACGCGGATCGTCATCGACGCCGGCTCCAAGGCGCTGACCAGCGACCTCGGCGGGATGAGCGGCCATGGCGAGGTGGTGGGGCATCCGGAACTCACCGTCGCGGCGCTGTACGAGGAGCACGGCACGATCGAGCTGGCGGCGCCGTCGGACTGGCCGCGCGTCGGCGACCGGCTGCAGATCGTCCCCAACCACGCCTGCGTGGTGAGCAACCTGTACGACGTGGTGAACCTCGTGGGCGGCAATGGCGACGTCGAGACGGTGCCGGTTGCGGCCCGCGGGCGCGTCGCCTAAACCTGTCCTCCGGCTTGGAGTGGTATCGAGATGGTCGCAGATTGGTATGATGGTTTCGTGCTGCGCAGCGAATGGGTGCCTGAAAACGGCCATTACCGGCTGACGCTCACCAATCGCGGACCACAGGCGGTCGAGAACTTCGTGCTCGGGCTGTCGGGGCCGGTGCGGATCAACCAGCATGCCGAGGTCATCAACGGCCGGATCGTCACGCAGCTCTCCAATTATGCCGAGCTGGCGCCGCCCGGCGGCTTCGTGCTGGCGCCGGGGGCGGAGTGGACGGTGGAGGTCGGCAAGCTCGATTTTCCACTGCGGCACTGGACGGACGGGGCAACCACCGGGTTCGTGATCCTTGCCGATGGGCGGGTGGTACCCGCCGTGACGTTCGCGACGGAGCGCGCGGGGAGCCCGGCCTACCGGCGCGGCACGATGCGGCTCGCTGGCCGGCCGGCACGCATTTCGGTGGTGCCGTGGCCCAATGCGGTGACCGTTTCGGGCGCGCGGACAGCGCCGGATGGGCTGAGCATCGAGGCGGACAGCGCCATTGGCGAAGCGGCGAAAGCGGCGTTCGCCGAGCTGACGGAGCTGCTGTTTCCGGGCGAAGGGCTGGTACGTGAGCCGCACGAGGACGGCCTGCGCGTCATGCTCGACGACGACAGCGCCATGGCGGCCGAGGCCTATCGCATCAGTTTCGCCACGCACGGGGCGAAGGTGACGGCCGGCGGGCCGACCGGATTGTTGTATGGCCTCATAACAATCGGCCAGATGGCCCGCGGCGCAAGGCTGGAGCGGCAGGATTTCAGCTTTCCCGTCGCCGGCAGCATCGAAGACCAGCCGGCGCGGCCGTTTCGCGGCAGCCATCTCGACGTCGCCCGGCGATTCTATGGCACCATAGAATTGCGGCGCTTCCTCGCGATCCTCGCGTGGAACAAGCTCAACATCTTCCACTGGCATCTCAGCGACGACGAGGCGTGGCGGGTCGAGATCGACGCCTATCCGCGGCTGGTCGAGATCGGCGCGTGGCGCGGCTACGGCCTGCCGCTGCCGCCGCTGCTGGGGTCGGGGCCCGAGCGGACCGGCGGCTTTTACAGCAAGGACGACATCCGCCAGATCGTGGCGCTGGCCGGCCGGTTCGGCATCGAGGTGATCCCCGAGATCGACGTGCCGGGGCATTGCTACGCCATGCTCGAGGCCCTACCCGAGCTCAAGGATGCGGGCGAAAACGCCCAGCAGCTCTCGATCCAGAGCTTTCCCAACAACTGCCTCAACCCGGCGATCGAGGCGGTCTATCCGGCGCTGGAGACGATCTTTGCCGAGATGATGGAGCTGTTTCCATCGCGCTATTTCCACGTTGGGGCCGACGAAGTGCCGGCGACGGCGTGGGAAACCTCGCCCAGGGCCAATGCGATGCGGCAGGAACTCGGCGTGACCGGCACGGCGCCGCTGCAGGCAAAATTCCTGCAGCGCATCCAGGCGTTCCTCACCGCGCATGGCAAGATCACCGGCGGGTGGGAAGAGGCGGCGCATGGCGGCGGCATCGACAAGGCGAACTGCTATCTGGTGGGCTGGGTGAGCGTCGAAGCCAGCCAGAAGCTCGCGGCGGAGGGCTATGACGTGGTGGTGGCGCCCGGGCAGGCGTTCTACCTCGACATGGCCAACAGCAGCGACTGGCACGAGCCGGGCGCCGGCTGGGCCGGCTGGTCGTCGCCGGAAAAGACCTATGCGTTCGATCCGGTGGCGGACTGGAGCGATGCCGAGAAAGCGAAATGGCTGGGCGTGCAGGCCTGCATCTGGTCGGAACCGATGACGGACCGGGCGGTGTTCGACCGGCTGGTGTTCCCGCGCCTGTCGGCAATCGCCGAAACCGGCTGGACCGAGCGGCAAAACAAGGATTTTGCCCGGTTTTCGGCGGCGGCGAATTTGATGCCCAACCTTTATGGCCAACGCGAAGGGGATGCGGCATGAGCGGCGATCTGCTGGTCCGGCTCTACGATCTGCCGGTGTTCGAGGCCGAGGCGAAGGTCCGCGCGGCGGGCATCGTGGTGCGGCGGGCGCTGCCGCCCGAGCGGCTGTTCGTGCTCGACTGGATCGGGGTGCATTTCAGCGCGCACTGGGTGTCGGAGGCGGCGCTGGCGCTGAGCCAGATGCCGCCGACGATCTACCTGGCGGTGCGCGACAACACCCTGCTCGGCTTTGCCTGCCACGATACCTCGGCCAAGGGGTTTTTCGGCCCGACGGGGGTCGACGCGGCAATGCGCGGCCAGGGCATCGGCGAGGCGCTGCTGATCACGACGCTCAAGGGCATGCGCGAGGCCGGCTACGCCTATGCGGTGATCGGCGATCCGGGGCCGGTGGAGTTCTACAAGAAGCGGCTCGATGCGCTCGACATCCCCAAATCGATCCCCGGCCATTATGCCGGGATGCTGCGCGGCAAGTCCTGATCGGGAAGAACCGATCGGCCGGGCTAACTCAAAGTTTACGGCGCCGGAGTAGTCTCGCTCCCGAAAAGCCCCGTAAGACCGGTGCTTTGGAGTGTGTGTGCGTGCGTGCGTCCCAGCTCTTCTGGAAAGATTTGAGCGGCTGGATGGACGACCCCGACACAGTCGTGCCCGCCGATCTGGTGCTCTATTTCGGTCCGCGCGCCATGCTGGCGACGGACGCGCACTATATCGCGCTGCGCACCCGTTTCCCCGCCGCCAGGATCATCGGCTGCTCGACCGGCGGACAGATCGAGGGGGCGGACGTGTCCGACCAGACGCTGACGGCGCTGGCGCTCGATTTCGCCCATACCGAAGTGCGGCTCGCCGAAGCCCGGGTCGACGACCCGTCGCGCTCGCATGCGGCCGGCGCCAGCATCGGCGCGGCGCTGGCGGCGCCCGATCTTGCCGGGGTCTTCGTGCTGTCGGACGGGCTCCACGTCAACGGCAGCGCGCTGGTCGAGGGCATCGTCGACGAGATCGGCAGCGAGGTGCCGATCAGCGGCGGGCTGGCGGGCGACGGCGCGGCGTTCGCGGCGACGCTGGTCGGCGGCAGCGGCCGGGCGCAGAGCCATATCGTCGCCGCGGTCGGCTTTTACGGCGACGCCATCCGCTTCGGCCATGGCAGCGCCGGCGGCTGGGACGTGTTCGGGCCGAAACGCAGGATCACCCGCTCGCGCGGTAATGTGCTGCTCGAGGTGGACGGCAAGCCGGCGCTCGATCTCTACAAGCTCTATCTCGGGCCCGAGCAGAGCCAGAACCTGCCCGGCTCGGCGCTGCTGTTTCCGATGCGGATCTTTCATCCGCGGCATCCCGAGCAGACCGTGGTGCGCACGGTGCTGGGCGTCGAGGGCACCGACGGCTCGATGATTTTTGCCGGCGACATGCCGGAAGGCTGGACCGCGCAACTGATGCACGGCAGCTTCAGCCGGCTATGCGCCGGTGCGGCCGAGGCGACGCAAAAGGCCGCGGCGGCGCTCGGGCCGACGGCGCAGTCGGACAGCGCCGCGATCCTCGTGTCGTGCATCGGCCGGCGGCTGCTGATGGGGCAGCGCATCGACGAGGAAATCGAGGCCGCCATGGCGGAGCTGCCGGACAATTGCCGGCCCGTCGGATTCTACTCCTATGGCGAGATCGCACCGCATGACGGCACCGGCCGGGTGCAGCTCCACAACCAGACCATGACCGTGACCCTGATGAGCGAGCGGGTCGCCTAGTGCACAAGCTTCTCGCCAAGCAATTGCAAAAGACGCGCCGGCCCGATGGCGGGACCGATCTCGAGCAACTGACGGCGCTGGTGGCGCGGGCCTATGAGGAAGCGGAGGCTGAGCGCGAGCGCACCGACCGCTCGATCTCGCTGATGGTCGAAGAGCTGGGGACGTTGCAGAACGGGCTCGAAGCCGAGATCGCGCGGCAGACTTCGGCGCTGCGCGAGAGCCGCAAGGCGATCAAGATGCAGAACCGGCGCATGGCCGAGGCGCTGGACAGCACCGGCCACGCCATCACCATTTTCGACCACAGTAAAAAGCTGGTCTACTGCAACGACAAATATCTCGACCTCTACCGGCTGCCCAGGCGCTTCGGCAAGCGCGGCACCGGCTTCGTCGAGATGCTGCGCGGCCGCTTTGCGGCCAACAGCCATATCGGCAACGACCTCGACCAGTACATCGCCGACCGGCTGGCGGTGACCGAAACCAAGGAGCCGTGGACCGACGTCAGCGTCATCAACACCGGACAGGTGGTGTCGGTGACGCACCAGCCGCTGGCCGATGGCGGCTGGGTGACGACGCACAAGGACATCACCGAGTTCTCGCGGCTGCAGGAAGAGCTGGCGCACCGCGCCTATCACGACGCGCTGACCAATCTGCCCAACCGGCACATGCTTCAGATGCGGCTGGCCGAATGCGTCAAGGAGGCCGACGGGCTCGGCAGCTTCGCATTGCTGCTGATCGATCTCGACGGCTTCAAGGCGATCAACGACACGCTCGGCCACTCGGCGGGCGACGCGGTGCTGAGCGAGGTGGCGCACCGACTCGAAGCCGCGACCGGCACGGCCGGCATGGCCGCCCGCATGGGGGGCGACGAGTTCGCCGTGGTGATGGACGTGGGCACGGTGGCGCGCGATGCGCATATGCTGGCGGTCAGGCTCGGCGAGGCGGCGCGGCAGCCATTCATCCTCGACGGGCAGCCGGCCGACATCCACTTCAGCATCGGCGTCGCGATGGCGCCGGACGACGGCACGACGCCCGACCAACTGCTCAAGAACGCCGATCTGGCGCTCTATGCCGCCAAGGGCGAACGGCGCGGCTCGTACCGCTTCTTCGAGCCGGCGATGGACAAGGCGCTGCGCGACCGCCGCAAGCTCGAACGCGATCTGGCGCTGGCGCTGGAGCGCGGCGAGTTCGAGCTGCACTACCAGCCGATCCTCAATCTCAAGACGCAGGGCTTTGCGGGCTTCGAAGCCCTGCTGCGCTGGCGGCACGCCGAAGACGGCTATATCTCGCCGGTGCGGTTCATTCCGGTGGCGGAAGAGACCGGGCTGATCGTGCCGATCGGCGAATGGGCGCTGCGCGAGGCGGTGGCAGAAGCGGCGAAATGGCCGCGCCGCCTGCGGGTGGCGGTCAACGTCTCGTCGGTGCAGTTCCAGCGCGGCAATGTGGTCGCCATGATCATGAACGCGCTCGGCAGCAGCGGGCTGTCGCCCGACCGCGTGGAGATCGAGATCACTGAATCGGTGTTCTTCGAAAACAGCGCGTCGAACCTCGACGCGCTGCGGCAGCTCCACGCGCTGGGGCTCAAGATCGCGCTCGACGATTTCGGCACCGGGTTTTCGGCGCTGAGCTATCTGCTGAGCTACCCCTTCGACAAGATCAAGATCGACGGCTCGTTCGTGCGCGCCATCGACAACGCCGCCGGCGCGCAGACCATCGTGCGCGCCATCGCCGAGATCGGCCACGGAATGGGGATCACCACCACGGCCGAGGGAGTCGAGACCGCGGCGCAACTGCGCAACGTGCATGCCGCGGGCTACAACGAAGCGCAGGGCTACCTCATCGCCCAGCCGATGCCGGCGGCACAGGTGCGCAAGCTCCTCGACGCCGACGACGACCAGATGCCCTATGCCCCGATGCAGCAAGCGGCGGGGTAATAGCCCGATGCTTCGGTACCCTTCCCCCTTAGCGGGGGAAGGAAGTCGTGCCGACTGTACGCAACAAAAAGGCGGGCCCATATGCGTCGATGCAGCGCTGGCGATGCGGGGATGGGACGCGACAGGCTGATCTCGCAGCGGCCACCGTTTTCCCTCCCCCGCGTGGGGAGGGCGGCGCGCTTATGAGCGCAGCGAATTAGCAAGCCGGGGTGGGGGGAGTCTCCCTACTCTCAATGCCGACTGAGACTCCCCCCACCCAGCGCCGCTAGGCCTACGGCCAAGCTCTGCTACCCTCCCCTCGCGGGGGAGGGAAATCGTGCCGACTGTACGCAACAAAAAGGCGGGCCCATATGCGTCGATGCAGCGCTGGCGATGCGGGGATGGGACGCGACCAGCTGATCCCGCAGTCACCGCTGTTTTCCCTCCCCCGCGTGGGGAGGGCGGCGCGCTTATGAGCGAAGCGAATTAGCAAGCCGGGGTGGGGGGAGTCTCCCTACTCTCAATGCCGACTGAGACTCCCCCCACCCAGCGCCGCTAGGCCTTCGGCCAAGCTCTGCTACCCTCCCCTCGCGGGGGAGGGAAATCGTGCCGACTGCGCGCAAAAAAAGGCAGGCCCTGCGACCCGCCTTTTGCATCTATTCCTGCATCACCGGTGCACGAAGAGCAGGAGGATGCCGCCGATGACTGCGGCCCAGTCGACGTAGGAATGATGTTCTTGTATGCCGCTGGCCGCCGGCGCGGCCGTGACAACGATGTCGCTTTCCAGTGCCATGGTGCGTCTCCTCAACGCAGGCCGAAGAAGGAAAGAATTGCCAGGATGACCACCACGAGGCCGACCAGGTAGATGATGCCGTTCATTTCAAGGAAACTCGGTGACGCAGTTGCATGAGTCACAAAATCGGCATTGTGGCATTTGGTTGCGCCGTCGCCACAATTCTTGCGCAGGCCGGGGGGCAGGCTGAGGCGGAACTGAATACCGCGCTCGGAGATTGTTGGGTTGCGCGCAACTATAGGCTAGAACCAGTCGTCCTCGGGGGTCGAAGCGTCAGATGGACGATGCCATCGTTGAAACCAAAGCCGCCGCCAAGCGGTGGACCTGGCGAATTCCAGCCTATGTGCTGCTGCCGTTCTACCTGATGCTGATCGGCGTCGCGCTGCGCTACGCGGTGTATGTGCGCACCTCGGGCCATTGGGGCTTCAACGATTACCTCAGGGCGCTGTGCGTCTACGACTGCAACGCCTATGAGCGGCTGTCGCTCTATGGCTATGAGGGGCGGCCGTCGGGGTTCGACAAGGGCGACGCCAACAACTGGGCATTCTTCCCGTTCTACTCGATCCTCACCTGGGCCATCGCCAAGATCACCGGGCTGTCGGTGCTGACCGCCGGCTCGATCTTCACCAGCCTCACCACGGTGTGGGCCGCGATCCTGAGCTGGCCGCTGTTCGAGAAGAAATTCCGGGCCTATTTCTTCTTCTGCTTTTTCCTCTTTCTCGGGCCGGCGTCGTATTATTTTTCGACGCTCTATACCGAGGCGCTGTTCATCCTGCTCACCATCGCCGGCTTCGTGCTGCTGAAGCAGAAGGATTATGTGGCCGCGGGAGCGACGGGGGCGCTGATGTCGGCGACGCGCTCGACCGGGCTGCTGTTTGCCGCGGCGATCCTGATCGCGGCGCTGCAGAACCATCTCAAGGACGGCGGCACGCTGAAGCAGTTCTTCCGCACCCTGTGGACGCGCACCGACCTGCTGCTGGCGGTGGCGCTGGTGCCGGTCGGCATCTGCATCTTTGCGGTCTACATGTACATCCATTCGGGCGACGCGCTGGCGTTCGTCCATATCCAGCGTGCCTGGGGCCGGGCGTTCGCCGATCCGTTCTCCAACCTCTGGCTGTCGGCCAAGCTGCAGTTCGAGACCTACAGGAACTATTCGTCGATCTCGACCGACCTCGCTTTCGCCATCGCGGCGGTGGCGGGCATGGCGCTGTCGGCGGTGATGGCGTGGAAGGGCAAGTGGGACTGGGCGATCTTTTCGCTGTTCGGGGTGCTGCTGCCGCTTTCGACCAACACCTATTCGATGATCCGGTTCGTCGTCGGCATCGCACCGGTGCTGATGGTCGGCTCGATGCTGCTCAGCCGCTGGAAGTGGCTGTTCTACCTGCTGTTGCCGGCCATGCTGTTCCTCGACATACTGCTGCTCGAGGTGTGGACCGGCCGCTCGTATTACCTGATGTGAGGCGGCGATGCTGATCGGCTACCGCCCGAAAGCCTGGCACCTCGCGATCGTCGCGCTGATCGCGATCTTCGATGCGGTGGTGCTCTATATGGTGCTGTTCCCCGATGTCAGCGCCGACTACCGCGCCTACTACATCGACCGCAGCGCCTCGTGCTTCCCGCGCGCCGACAATGTCGCCACCGGCTATTATCCGCTCGGCGCGCCGGTGACGTTCGCCACCAATGGCCGCAACGGCTATCAGCGCGACACCATCCGCTCGTGCGGGTTCATGCCGCCGAGCAGCACCGGCATCCGCTCGTTCGGCGACTATGGCGTGCTGAAGGCGAAGTTCCCGATCCCCGACGACGACCTGCTGCTGACGGTATCGAGCTGGACCAACACCAATTCCGACAAGCCGCGGCGCGACGTCAACGTGCTGGTCAACGGCGAGTCGGTCGGAACGCTGGTCTATACCAGCGCCAGGCGCGTCGACGGCAAGTTCGTGATCCCGCAGCGGCTGGCCAAGCTGTCGCCGCCCGAGGGCATGGAAATCAAATTCGAAGTGCCACGTATCGGCCCGCCCGGCACCAACAGCGAGCCGGTGACGCTGCAGCTTCGGCTGGAGGCGATGCGGATCGTGCCGGTGCATCGCGCGGACGCGCCGCTGCCGGCGGGCGAAGTGGTCGAAGCACCGTCCTCGTCGAGCAGCGCCATCGTCAGCTCGAACAAAGAGGCGGGGTCGCCCCCGCCTCCCAGATCGCACAAGCGAGAAGGCTGACTGCAGATTACTCCGCGTCGGTGATCTCGGTGGTGTAGGCGCCGGCATCCGGCTCCTTGGTGATGGCCGGATTGTCGCCGCCCTTGTTGGCGAGCAGCGTCGCGACGGTCTGCTTGTAGTCGTCGATGTTGAGCGCGCCCTTGCCCGGATCGATCAGCTTGGCGACTTCGCTCATCATGTACTTCTGGTGGTCGAGCGTGGCGGCGCCGGAATCGTCAGAGTCGACGACGATCTGCGCGGCCTCGTCGGGATGGGCCACCGCATAGGCCCAGCCCTTCATCGAGGCGCGGACGAAGCGGACCAGCTCGTCCTTGAACTTGGGATCGGCCAGCTTGTCCTGCATGACATAGAGGCCGTCCTCGAGCATGCCGACACCTTCGTCGCGATAGTTGAAGACGACGAGGTCTTCGGGCTTCAGCCCGCCATCGAGCACCTGGCCGTATTCGTTGTAGCTCATGGTCGAGATGCAGGCGGCCTGCTTTTGCAGCAGCGGGTCGACGTTGAAGCCCTGCTTCAGCACTTCGACGCCGCCATTGGCGGTGCCCTGGGTGGAGATGCCGAGCTTGGTCATCCAGGCGTAGAACGGATATTCATTGCCGCCGAACCAGACGCCGAGGGTCTTGCCCTTGAAGTCGTCGGTGGTGGCGATGCCCATGTCCTTGCGGCAGGTGAGCAGCAGGCCCGAGCCCTTGTAGGGCTGCGCGATGTTGACGAGGTTGACCCCCTTTTCGCGGCTCGACAGCGCGTCGGCCAGCCAGTCGATCACGACGTCGGCGGTGCCGCCGACCAGCGCCTGTACGGGCGTCACGTCGGTGGAGGCGCTGTCGATGCTGACGTCGAGGTTTTCGTCGGTGTAGTAGCCGAGCTTGGCGGCGACGAAATAGCCGGCGAACTGCGCCTGCGGCACCCATTTCAGCTTGAGCTTGAGCGCGTCGGCGGCGTGCGCCGATCCGGCGCTGGCCAGCAACGCACCGATCAGGGTGGCTGCGATGATCTTCTTCATGACTTCTCCCTTTGTTACCCTCTTACGTCTCTCCACCACGGATCGACGGATGCCAGAACGTCACGGCACGCTCGATGAGCGCGACGACGCCGTAGAACACCGACCCCGCGAGGGCCGATACGGCGATTTCTGCCCAGACCAGGTCGATGTCCATGCGGCCGACCGCGGTCGAGATCCGAAAGCCCATCCCCACTACGGGCGTTCCGAAGAATTCCGCTACGATTGCGCCAATCAGGGCCAGAGTCGAGTTGATCTTGAGGGCGTTGAAGATGAACGGCGCCGCGGCGGGCAGTCGCAGCTTGAACAGCGTCTGCCAGTAGCTCGAGGCGTAGCTGCGCATCAGGTCGCGCTCCATCGACACGGTGACGTTGAGCCCGGCGACGGCGTTGACCAGCATGGGAAAGAACGTCATCACCACGACGACCGCGGCCTTGCTCGGCCAATCGAAGCCGAACCACATGACCATGATCGGCGCGATGCCGACCAGCGGCAGCGCCGACACGAAATTGCCGATGGGCAGCAGGCCGCGCTTCAGGAAGGGCGAGCGGTCGATGGCGATGGCGATGGCGAGCCCCACCACATTGCCGATGACGTAGCCGGCGAGCACGGCCTTGAGGAAGGTCTGCTGGAAATCGGCGCCCAGCATCGGCAGGTTGCCGGTGATGCGGGCCCAGATCGCCGAGGGCGAGGGCAGCAGCACCGGCGGCACGTTGCCGCCGCGGGTGCCGGCCTCCCAGGCGACGAGGATGGCGGCGCCGAACATCACCGGGATCAGCAGCGCCAGCAGGCGGCTCGGCTTGTGCTGCCGCGACAGGTCGAGCGCCAGTTGCTGGGCAAACAGCCACGCCAGCAGCCAGGTGGCAAGCAGCAGGCACCAATAGCCGCCGCCGGCGGCCTCGATCTGGCCGAGAAGAGCGATGAGCCCGATGCCGCCCACCACGGCCAGCGCGCCGCTGACCGGGACTGGCAGAGCGAGGCGGAAGCCCGCCAGCAGCGCGAGCGTGACGAGCAGATAGCAAAGGGTGATCGGGCTGGTCCAGGTCGCCACGGCCACACCGCCGGCGCTTCCCAGCGGCAGCACGATGGCGAGGAAGGCGGCAAGGCCGGCGAGCGCAGCGAGAACCTGTGAGAACTTCATGCCGGCCGCGCCCCCATGGAGCGGACCACCAGCCGTTCGGCGAGGCCGACGATTGCGACCAGTACGCCGGCGAGGATGGCGGCCAGCAGCAGGGCCGACCAGATCTGCACCATCTGGCCGTTGTACGAGCCGATCAGCAGTTTTGCGCCGAGGCCGGCGACGGCGCCGGTGGGCAGTTCGGCGACGATGGCGCCGACGAGGCTGGCGGCCACCGCCACCTTCATCGACGCGAACAGGAACGGCACCGCGGTGGGCCAGCGCAGCCGCCACAACGTCTGGCTGCCGGTGGCGTTATAGGTGCGCATCAGGTCGAGCTGGATGGTCTCGGGCGTGCGCAGGCCCTTCACCATGCCGACCACCACCGGGAAGAAGCTCAGATAGGTCGAGATCGCCGATTTGCTCACCAGCGACGCCGCATCGGCATCGAGATGGAGAAATTGTGCAACGATGTTCTGGCCGGTCAGCATGTTGTAGGCCAGCACCACGATCACCGGCGCCACGGCAAGGATCGGCACGGTCTGGCTGGCGATGATCCACGGCATCAGCGAGCGATTGGCCGCGTGGTTGTGGACGATGAAGATCGCCAGCAGCACGCCCAGCACCGTGCCGGCGACGAAGCCGACCAGCGTCGCCGACAGCGTGATCCACGCATGATAGATGAGGCTGCGCTTGCTGTTGGGCGCCACCATGATGGTGGTGTTCCACAGATCGATCAGTATCTGATGCGGCGCCGGCAGCACCGGCCGCGTCTGCGACCACGCCGCGAGCACGAGATCGGGGAAGGACAGCGGCGTGCCCGCCCGCCCGGCCTTGTCGAGGATCACCGGCGCATTGAGCCACACCGCCGCGACGTACCACACGGCGAAGAGCACGAGGAGCAGGACGAGGATGGCGAAGAGCTTGCTGTCCCGAAGCCCGCCCATGGTCATTGCTCGTAGGAATGGCCGGCGCGCAGGCCCTCGCGGACCCGGTGCGCGATGGCGAGGAATTCGGGGGTCTCGCGGATTTCGAGCGGGCGTTCGGCCGGCAAGGTCGAGGTGATGATGTCGGTGACGCGGCCGGGACGCGGACTCATCACCACGATCTTGGTCGAGAGGTACACCGCCTCGGGGATCGAGTGGGTGACGAAGGCGATGGTCTTTTTGGTCGCCGCAAACAGCTTCAGCAGCTCGGAATTGAGGTGGTCGCGCACGATTTCGTCGAGCGCGCCGAACGGCTCGTCCATCAGCAGCAGGTCGGCATCGAAGCTCAGCGCGCGGGCAATCGAGGCGCGCTGCTGCATGCCGCCCGAGAGCTGCCAGGGATATTTGCGCTCGAAGCCGGTGAGGTTCACCAGCTCCATGGTGCGGGCGATGCGCTGCCTGCGCTCGGCATCGGCATAGCCCATCACCTCGAGCGGTAGAGCGATGTTCTTTTCGATGGTGCGCCACGGAAACAGCGCCGGGGCCTGGAACACGTAACCATACGACCGCGCCTTGCGCGCCGCATCGGGCGTCATGCCGTTGACGCGGATTTCGCCCGAGGTCGGCTGTTCGAGATCGGCAATGACGCGCAGGAGCGTGGTCTTGCCGCAGCCCGACGGCCCGATGAACGAAACGAACTCGCCCGGCTCGATCTCGAGATTGACGTCGGACAGCGCGACGACGTCGCCGTCATCGGTGCGAAAGGTGAGACCAAGATTTTTGGCGGAGACGACGGCGGTCATTGCGACATCTCCGTAGGAGGCAAGTCTCCCCTCACCCGGCCTTCGGCCGACCTCTCCCCGACGGGGAGAGGAATAGATCGTGCCACCTTCGCAGCGCTGGCGGCCCTTGCGCCTCTTGTTCCTCTCCCCGTCGGGGAGAGGGTGGCTGGCGCGAAGCGCCAGTCGGGTGAGGGGCGTCCCGCCACCGTTAGCTGGATCGCTTCGACCACGCCATCGCGATGCTGCAAGACCTCGTTATTCCAGAACCGCAGCACACTGTACCCCGCAGCATTCAAGCGTGCCGTCCGAATTTCGTCCGTGAGTGAGCCATTGTGCTGCCCGCCGTCCAACTCGACGATGAGCGCTGCCTCGCGACAGACGAAGTCCGCAAAATAGGGCCCAATCGGCAATTGCCGCACGAACTTCAAGCCGTTGAGCTGACGGTTGCGCAGGACGTACCAGAGCCGATTCTCGGCCACCGTGGCGTCCCTGCGCAATGTCCGCGCTCGTTTCGTGGTCGACTGCTCGGCTGCCCCCATGCGTCGATCACACCCCGCTCTGCGGAATACCCGCGCGCTCGACTTTGCGCGGGGCGGTGATGTCTTTCCAGGCGGAGAGGGCGCGGTTGACCGGGTTGGTCGCTTCGCGCGGCACGAACTTGCCGTGGCCCTGCTCGGCGGCCACCTTGTCTTCGGTGACCGAGACCTTGCCGCGGGTCAGAACGAAGCGCGGCAGGCCAGTGACCTCGTAGCCCTCGAACACGTTGTAGTCGATCGCCGATTGCTGGGTCCTGGCCGAGATGGTCTTTTTGCGCTTGGGGTCCCAGACGACGAGATCGGCGTCGGCGCCGACCAGAACGGCGCCCTTCCTGGGATAGCAGTTGAGGATCTTGGCGATGTTGGTCGAGGTCACGGCGACGAATTCGTTCATCGTCAGCCGGCCGGTATTGACGCCATAGCTCCACAGCAGCGGCAGCCGCTCTTCGACGCCGCCGGTGCCGTTGGGGATTTTGGCAAAATTGCCGATGCCGCTGCGCTTCTGCTGTGTGGTGAAGGCACAATGGTCGGTCGCCACCACCTGCAGCGAACCAGACTGCAGGCCGGCCCACAGCGAATCCTGGTGCTGCTTGTTGCGGAAGGGCGGGCTCATGACGCGGCGCGCCGCATAGTCCCAGTCCTTGTTCATGTACTCGCTCTCGTCGAGCAGCAGATGCTGGATCAGCGGCTCGCCGAACACGCGCATGCCCTTCTGGCGCGCGCGGCGGATGGCCTCATGCGATTGTTCGCAGCTCGTGTGGACGACGTAGAGCGGCACTCCAGCCATGTCGGCGATCATGATGGCGCGGTTGGTCGCCTCGCCTTCCACTTCGGGCGGCCGCGAATAGGCATGGCCCTCGGGGCCGTTGTTGCCGGCGTCGAGCAGTTTTTGCGTCATGGCGGCAACGACGTCGCCGTTTTCGGCATGAACCAGCGGCAGCGCGCCGAGGTCGGCGCAGCGCTGGAACGAGGCGAACATCTCGTCGTCGTTGACCATCAGCGAGCCCTTATAGGCCATGAAGTGCTTGAACGAGGTGATGCCGCGATCGACCACCTGCGCCATCTCCTCCCACACCTGCCTGTCCCACCAGGTGATCGCCATGTGGAACGAGTAGTCGCAGCTCGCCTTGCTGGTCTTGTTGTCCCACATCTGCAGCGCTTCGAGCAGCGACTGGTTGGGATTGGGCAGGCAGAAATCGACCACCATGGTGGTGCCGCCGCTCAGCGCCGCGCGCGTGCCCGACTCGAAATCGTCGGTCGAGTACGTACCCATGAACGGCATTTCGAGATGGGTGTGCGGATCGATGCCGCCCGGCATGACGTAGCAGCCCGACGCATCGAGCACATCGCCGCCGCTGAGGTTCGGCCCGATCTCGGTGATGGTGCCGTTCTCGACCCGGACGTCGGCCTTATAGGTGAGGTCGGCCGTGACGACGGTGCCGTTCTTGATGATGGTCATTTCGAGGTGCTCCCGGTCGGGTCCTCTCTCCCCAAGGGGGAGAGGGTGGCTGGCGCGTATCGCCAGCCGGGTGAAGGTCTATGGCCGGCGACAACGGCGCGCAAAAGATCGCCAACGCCGGACAGTTCGGAAAAGAGGACGCTTGCGAAAAAGGCCCCCTCACCCGCCGCTGCGCGGCGACCTCTTCCCCGAAGGGAGAGGTGGGCAGAGGCACGATCGCGCCACCCCGGCACCTCTCCCTTCGGGGGAGAGGTCGGAGCGCTCCTGCGATCCGGGTGAGGGGACCTTGCTTCGGACATGCTCATCCCACGATCTCCGCTGTCTCCAGCACGGCACGCAGCAGCACGTCGGCGCCGGCGGCGGCCCAGTCCTTGGAGATGTCTTCGGCTTCGTTGTGGCTGAGGCCGTCGACGCAGGGACACATGATCATGGTCGAGGGCGCGACCTTGTTGGTCCAGCAGGCGTCGTGGCCGGCGCCCGAAATGATGTTCATGTGCGAGTAGCCGAGGTCTTCGGCCGCCTGGCGGACACGCGCCACCAGCGTCGGATCGAAGGTGACGGGATCGAAATGGCCGACGGCTTCCACCGCGCAGCCGACGCCGAGCGCTTCGCAGATTTTTGGCGCCTCGGCTTCGATCCTGGCGCGCATGCGGTCGAGCTTGGCCTGCTCGGGCGAGCGGATATCGACGGTGAACACCACGGTGCCGGGCAGCACGTTGCGCGAATTGGGCGAGAACTTCATCTGGCCGACGCCGCCGACGGCGCCGGGCTGTTCGGCCATCGCCACCGCCTGCACCATTTCGAGGATGCGGGCCATAGCGAGGCCGGCATTGACGCGCATCGACATCGGCGTCGAGCCGGTATGCGCCTCCTTGCCGGTGAGGGTGAATTCGAGCCACCACAGCCCCTGCCCGTGCGTGACGACGCCGATCTGCCTGTGCTCGGCCTCGAGGATCGGGCCCTGCTCGATGTGATACTCGAAATAGGAATGCATCTTGCGCGCGCCGACCGGCTCGTCGCCGACCCAGCCGATGCGCCTGAGTTCGTCGCCAAAGCTCTTGCCCTCGCCGTCCTTGCGGCCATAGGCGTAGTCGAGCGTATGGACGCCGGCGAACACGCCCGAGGCCAGCATGGCGGGGGCAAAGCGCGCGCCCTCCTCGTTGGTCCAGTTGACGACGACGATGGGCCGCCTGGTCTTGATGCCGAGATCGTTGAGGGTGCGGATCAGCTCCAGCCCCGACAGCACGCCCAGAACGCCGTCGTAGCGGCCGCCGGTCGGCTGCGTGTCGAGATGGCTGCCGACATAGACCGGATCGAGGCTCGGGTCCTCGCCCTCGCGGCGGGCAAACATGGTGCCCATCTGGTCGAGGCCCATGCGCATGCCGGCCGCCTCGCACCAGCGCTGGAACAGCGCGCGCCCCTTGGCGTCGTCGTCGGTCAGCGTCTGCCGGTTGGAGCCCCCGGCAACCCCCGGCCCGATCTCCGCCAGCTCATGGATCGACGCCCACAGCCGGTCTGGATTGATCCGAAGGTTCTCGCCGGGTGCTGGCATTTATGCTGCTTTCATATGGGGACGTCGCGAACTGCTGCAGGCCGAGCGGGTAGGCGACGCTGAACCCCTCACCCTGCCCTCTCCCCTCAGGGGAGAGGGTACCGATGGCCCCGTGCCTCGCCAAGCCGCCATCATTCGCTGCCGGCCAGTCGTGCGACGCCGCCCGTCAGGCGTCTGCTGCGTTGAGTTGTGGTCGCGGCGCGTACCCCCTTCGACCCTCGCCCCTCAGGGGAGAGGGTGGCGGGCGCGTAGCGCTCGCCGGGTGAGGGGTGCGATGCCAGCACCGCCAGAATGCTCTCCGCAACGCCCAGCGCGTTGGTCAGCACATCGTTGTTCCAGAACCGCAGAACGCCATAGCCTTCGGAATTAAGCACCGCCGTGCGCCTGGCGTCGGCTTCATCCGTGTGCTGGCTACCGTCGAGTTCGACGATCAGCGCTGCTTCGCGGCAGGCGAAGTCTGCGAAATAGGGGCCCACGGGCAATTGCCGGACGAATTTGTGCCCATCGATCTGGCGGTTGCGGAGCAATTGCCAGAGCACGTGTTCGGCGTCGGTTTCGTTGCGGCGCAATGCGCGCGCCCGAGAGATCGAACCCCTCACCCTGCCCTCTCCCCTCAGGGGAGAGGGTACCGAAGCATCGGCGCCCTTGGCAGGAGAGGTTTCGTTCATCATTTCTGCGATGGAAAACTGAATTCGGCGCCGTTTTTGATGCCGGCGGGCCAGCGGGTGGTGATGGTTTTGACGCGGGTGTAGAAGTGCACGCCTTCGGGGCCGTAGATGCCGTGGTCGCCGAAGATCGAGCGCTTCCAGCCGCCGAAGCTGTGATAGGCGACCGGCACCGGGATCGGCACGTTGATGCCCACCATGCCCACTTCGATCTTGTCGGCGAATTCGCGGGCGGCGTCGCCGTCTCGGGTGAAGATCGCCGTGCCGTTGGCGTATTCGTGGCCGTGGATCAGGTCGACCGCGTCCTGATAGGACTGGGCGCGAACCACCGAGAGCACCGGCCCGAAGATTTCCTCGCGGTAGATCTTCATGTCGGGCTTCACCTTGTCGAACAGCGTTCCACCGACGAAGAAGCCGTTCTCGTAGCCCTGCAGCCTGAAGTCGCGGCCATCGACCACGAGCTCGGCGCCGGCCTCGACGCCGCTGTCGATATAGCCGACGATCTTGTCGCGCTGGGCCTTGGAAACGATCGGGCCCATCTGCGCGTCCTTGTCGGTCGCGGGGCCGATCTTCAGCGCCTCGACGCGGGGCTTCAGCCGCGCGATCAGCGCGTCGGCGGTCTTGTCGCCCACCGGCACCGCCACCGAGATCGCCATGCAGCGCTCGCCGGCGGAGCCGAAGCCCGCGCCCATCAGGGCATCGGCGGCCTGGTCCATGTCGGCGTCGGGCAAAACGATCATGTGGTTCTTGGCGCCGCCCAGCGCCTGCACGCGTTTGCCGGCCCTGGTGCCGCGCTGGTAGACATATTCGGCGATGGGGGTCGAGCCGACGAAGCTCACCGCCTTGACGTCGGGATGGTCGAGCAGCGCATCGACCGCTTCCTTGTCGCCGTGGACGACGTTGAGCACGCCCTCGGGCAGGCCGGCGTCCATCAGCAATTGCCACGCCAGCATCGGCGCCGACGGATCGCGCTCGGACGGCTTCAGCACGAAGGTGTTGCCGCAGGCAATCGCCAGCGGATACATCCACATCGGCACCATGGCCGGGAAGTTGAACGGCGTTATACCGGCGACGACGCCGAGCGGCTGGCGGTCGGAATAGGTGTCGATCGCCGGGCCGACATTGCGACTGAACTCGCCCTTGAGGAGCTGCGGGATGCCGCAGGCATAATCGACGCAGTCGATGCCGCGGGCCAGCTCGCCGATGGCGTCGTCATGCACCTTGCCATGCTCGCGGGAAATCTCGCGCGCCAGGTCGTCGGCGTGCTTTTCGAGCAGCTCCTTGAACTTGAACATCACCCGGGCGCGCTTCATCGGCGTGGTGTTGGCCCAGGCCGGCAGCGCCTTTTTTGCCGCCTGCACCGCGGCGTCGACCTCGGCCAGCGTCGAGAGCGGCAGCGTCGCCACCGCCTCGCCGGTCGCCGGATTGAAGACCGGCTGGGTCCGCGTGCTGGCGCTCGTGATGAGCTTGCCGCCGATGGCGTTCTGGATGGTGTTCACTGCTGATCTCCGTTCCCACAGGATGCGATGTGGGCGGCATAGTTTGTCATTACATATTACTCAAGGGTCTTCAGGATTTCCGCCAGCTTGCCGATCAGCATGTCGATGTGGCTCTTTTCGACGATCAGCGGCGGGCTCATGGCGATGATGTCGCCGGTGGTGCGGATCAGAATGCCCTGCTCGAAGCCCTTCACGAAGGCCGAGAATGCCCGCTTGGTCGGCGCGCCGGCGATCGGCTCCAGTTCCACGGCGCCGATGAGCCCGAGATTGCGGATATCGATGACGTGCGGCAGGCCCTTGAGCGAATGCAGCGCGTCTTCCCAGTATTTGGCGAGATCGGCGCCGCGGGTCAGCAGGCCCTCGTTCTTATAGGTCTCGAGCGTGCCGAGGCCCGCCGCGGCGGCCACCGGGTTGCCCGAATAGGTGTAGCCATGCATGAACTCTATCATGTGCTCGGGCCCCTGCATGAAGGCATCGTGGATTTCGGACGTGACCAGCACGGCGCCCATCGGGATGGTGCCGTTGGTGAGGCCCTTGGCGCAGGTGATCATGTCGGGCATGACGCCGAAATAATCGGCGGCGAACGGCGTGCCGAGGCGGCCGAAGCCGGTGATGACTTCGTCGAAGATCAGCAGGATGCCGTGCTTCTTGGTGATCTCGCGCAGCTTCTGCAGATAGCCCTTGGGCGGAATGAGCACGCCGGTCGAGCCGGCCACCGGCTCGACGATCACCGCCGCGATGGTCGAGGCGTCGTGCAGCGTCACGATGCGTTCGAGTTCGCTCGCGAGATCGGCGCCGCCCTCCTCGCGCTCGCCGCGGGTGAACTGGTTCTTGCCCGGGGTGTGGGTGTGCGGCATGTGGTCGACGCCGGTGAGCAGCGTGCCGAACATCTTGCGGTTGGTGACGATGCCGCCCACCGAGATGCCGCCGAAATTGACGCCGTGATAGCCGCGTTCGCGGCCGATCAGGCGGAAGCGGCTGCCGTCGCCCTTCACCCGGTGATAGGCGAGCGCGACCTTGAGCGCCGTCTCGACCGATTCAGAACCGGAATTGGTATAGAGCACATGGTTCATGCCCTCGGGCGCGATGCCGACCAGCGCATTGGCCAGCTCGAATGCCTTGGGGTGGCCCATCTGGAACGCCGGGGCGTAGTCCATCTCGGCCGCCTGCTCCTGGATCGCCTCGACGATCTTGGGGCGGCAGTGGCCGGCGTTGACGCACCAGAGCCCGGCGGTGCCGTCGAGCACCTGCCGGCCGTCGGAGGTGGTGTAGTACATGTCCTTGGCGGCCACGAACATGCGCGGCGCCTGCTTGAACTGCCGGTTGGCGGTGAACGGCATCCAGAACGCGCTGAGATCGTTCGGCGCAACATTGAGACGGTTGGACAAGACGACAGACTCCCCTCGGGCTATTCTTGAGCGCCGAGGTCAAGTTTATTGTCTCTTGACGTTGCGGCGTGCTAACGAGAATTTTGACCAGTTGGAAAAAGGTTAGCACTCTCCTGCTGCCGATCAAGGTGAAAATGCTCGCCAACGGGGCTCCTGGAGCACGCCGCTGATGCCCACACAGCCGAGGGACCGACCGCGCACGCGCATCCAGCGCGAGAAGCAGGACGTGATCCTCGACGCGGCGCTCGACGTGTTCTCGCTGCACGGGTTTCGCGGCGCGACCATCGACCAGATCGCCGAGGCGGCGGGGATGAGCAAACCCAACCTGCTCTATTATTTCCCCAGCAAGGAAGACATCCATCGCCGGCTGCTCGAGGACATGCTCGACCTCTGGCTCGACCCGCTGCGCGAGATGGATGCGGCCGGCGATCCGATCCCCGAGATCCGCTCCTACATCCGCCGCAAGCTCGAAATGGCGCGCGACTTTCCGCGCCAGAGCCGCCTGTTCGCCAACGAGATGCTGCAGGGGGCGCCGCACGCCATCGACGTGCTCGAAGGCGAGCTGAAGCTGCTCGTCGACGAGAAGGCGGCGATCCTCGAGAGCTGGATGGGCGAGGGCCGGATCGCGCGCACCGACCCCTATCACCTGATCTTTTCGATCTGGGCGACGACGCAGCACTACGCCGATTTCGACGTGCAGGTGCGCGCCGTGCTCGGCAAGGACCGCGGCGGCGAAGGCCGCTTCGAAGACGCCGCCCGCTACCTCGAAAACCTGTTCATGGACGGGCTGAAGCCGTAGGCGATGCGCCTAGAACGCCCAGGCGGCGACCAGCAGCAGGCCGCCGATCACCGCGGCGTTGGTGAGCACCGAGGTCAGATGCTTCTGCCGCTCGTCGCCGGTGTACGACCAGAAATCGTGGTAGAGCGCGTTGGCGGCGATGGTGAAGAGGATGAGGCCGATCGCGCCGATCGCCGGGAACACGCCGAGCGCCACCATCGCGCCGCCGACCGTCTGCACGATCAGAGCGACGATCAGCGATTCGCGCGGCATTGGAACGCCCTTCTTGGTCAGGATGCCGACATGGACATCCATCTTCATGAAGTTGCGCACGCCGGCCTGGGCGAAATAGGCGCCCAGCAGGAAGCGGCCGATGATGAGCAGAATGCCGGTCATGCGAAATCCCCAAGCCCCAGGTTGTGCAAGCAGACTCGCCGCATCGGCGGATGAGGTCAAGGCGAAGGGTGAGTCCGCCAACAGGGTTGGCGGCTCCGGATGATGCGGTCGGCACGGTTTCCCTCCCCCACGTGGGGAGGGCAGCAAAGCTTGGCCGCAGGCCTAGCGGCGCTGGGTGGGGGGAGTCTCAGTCAGAACCGAGCGTGGGGCAACTCCCCCCACCCGGCTTGCTAATTCGCTACGCTCATAAGCAACGCCGCCCTCCCCTCGCGGGGGAGGGAAACCAGCGGTGACCCGTCAGCACAGCGGGGGCGGGCGCTGGACTCGATACGTGGTCAGCCTAACGGCACCAACGCCGACAGAAGGCCGCGACGCTTTTCGATGAAATCGGCGACGAGCTTTTCGAATTCCGCTGGTGGCACTTTTCGTTCTCCCCGCTCAACCAGGCGCTGAAGCGCATCGAATGAAATCAGGGCCGCAACCTGCTTTCCGTTCCTGGAGATGAATACTGGGTCTGTCTTCGCCGTGGCAAGCGCCTTACCGAAATGGCGACCAGCCTCGGTCGCAGTTATGTTAAGCATCGACGCCCCCTACCAAATCTAGGGCCACAGCTTAGGGGTTCAGCTATTTCTGGTCCAGTTCCGGATAGTGCCGGAACAGGCCGTCATTGTTGAACGCCAGCCGGCGTTTGCTGCGGAAATAGGGCTGCAACGCCGGGAAGTTGGCGACCCGGTCGTAATGCGCCGTCAGCAACGGGTAGTCGCCCTCGACCGATGCCCAGAGCTTCGGATAGGCAAAACCGAGGCCGCCGACGATCTGGAACAGCGAGAAGTCGACATAGCCGGCGCGGCGGCCGACGAGCGAGTCGTGTCCCGCGGGGTTGCGCTCCAGCACGGCCGCCTCGAGGGCAAGGCGGACGAATTCGCCGCGGCCGGGAATGCCGGTCCAGTAATAGAGCTCGTACATGCGCGCTCAATGCGAGGGGAGCGGCTCCGTTCCCTCAGGCGGCGTAGCGCGAGGGCAGGCCGGGGACGGCCAGCTCGGCATTGCCGGGGCCGCTGCGCTTGGCGCGGTAGAGCGCGGCGTCGGCGGCCTGTGTCAGGCGGGCCGGGGTACCGGCGAAATCCTCGCTGCGGGCAACACCGATGCTCGCCGCGATGCTGATCTGCTTGCCGTCGATGGTGACGGGCGCCGCGATGCGGCGGCGGACATTGGCGAGATAGTCGTCGAGGCCGGCGCCCGAGCACAGCACCGCGAACTCGTCGCCGCCGATGCGGGCCACCATGTCGCGCGGCCCGGCCGCTTCGCGCAGATGGAACCCCACCGTCTGCAGCACGTGATCGCCGGCGCCGTGGCCGAATTCGTCGTTGATGGCCTTGAAGCCATCGAGATCGGCGAGCACCAGCACGAAGCCCGGCCCGTCGGCCTCGGCCGTGGCGAAGCGCGCATTGAGCTCGGCATCGAAGGCGAGACGGTTGCCGAGGCCGGTCAGCCCGTCGGTCAGGGCCAGTTGGGCGGTTGCCCGCCGGCGCTGGGCAAAGCTGCGGCCGAGGATATGGACGCGCAGGCCGATCGCGGCGACGACGATGACGAACACCACGCCGAAGGCGATCCGGAGCGGCGCGACATAGTGGAAAGTGGTGGTGCCCATGAGATGGGGCTTCCACGCCACCATCTGGTCGCTGCCGGGGAAGGTGGCGACGGCGGAATAGCCCGCCGGCACATCGTTGCCGGCGACCAGCCGCGCATCGTCGAGATCGAGCGTCTGCGCCATGGCGGCGAGGGTGATGTGGTTCATGCCGCCGGGCGCGGCGGCGACGGCGCGCGTCACCTGCAGCGTTTCGCGGGCGCGGGAGGCATGATCGATGGCGCCGACGGCCTGCATGGCCGCAAGCGCCAGAAAGGAGAAGATGATCAGCGTAGAGGCCAGCGCCGCGAGCATCAGCAGCGTCAACTGCCGCAGCGCACGCGCATCGGTATTGACCGCCGCATCGACCGACGCGACCGTATTTTCCTCAGCCGCCAATTGGCGCATCGGCATCCCCAGACATTCCCGGCAGCAACCCTAAGCAGCATCCCTTAGGGCCCGGTTACCTCCGAGGACGCGTGCCGGGAATGGTAAATGACGCGTTAACGGGAACGGCCGGGCGTCATTCCGCCGGCTCGACGACGCCGGCGTCGCCCAGCGGTTCCTTGCGCATCGGATTGTTGGGATGCGTCGTCCAGTTGGCGTATTTGCCGGTAACGATGCGGCCGGTGCGCTCGTCGAGCGAGCCGGGCGGCAATTGCTCCATGGTGATGCAGTCTTCCACCGGACAGACGTTGACGCACAGGTTACAGCCGACGCATTCGTCGTTCATCACCTCGAAATGGCGAACGCCGTTCTTCTCCCTGGTGATCGCCTGGTGCGAGGTGTCCTCGCAGGCGATGTGGCAGCGGCCGCATTTGATGCAGAGGTCCTGGTCGATCTTCGCCTTGGTGATGTATTCGAGGTTGAGATACTGCCAGTCGGACACGTTGCGCACGGCGCGGCCGGAGAAATCGTCGAGCGTCGCGTAGCCCTTCTCGTCCATCCAGTTGCTCAGCCCCGAGATCATCTCCTCGACGATCTTGAAGCCATAGACCATCGCGGCGGTGCACACCTGCACATTGCCGGCGCCGAGCGCCATGAACTCGGCCGCGTCGCGCCAGGTGGTGATGCCGCCGATGCCCGAGATCGGCAGGCCGTGCGTTTCGGCATCGCGGGCGATCTCGGCCACCATGTGCAGCGCAATCGGTTTTGCCGCCGGGCCGCAATAGCCGCCATGGCTGCCCTTGCCGTCGATGGTGGGCATCGGCGCCATCAGGTCGAGATCGACCGAGGTGATCGAGTTGATGGTGTTGATGAGGCTCACCGCATCGGTGCCGCCGTTCCTGGCCGCACGCGCCGGCTTGCGGATATCGGTGATGTTGGGGGTGAGCTTGGTGATCACCGGCATGCGCGAATACTGCTTGCACCAGCGCACGACCATCTCGACATATTCGGGCACCTGGCCGACCGCCGCGCCCATGCCGCGCTCGCTCATGCCGTGCGGGCAGCCGAAATTGAGCTCGATGCCGTCGGCGCCGGTTTCCTCCACCAGCGGTAGAATGGCCTTCCAGCTTTCCTCCTCGCACGGCACCATGATCGAGGCGACGACCGCGCGATCCGGCCAGCGCATCTTGACCTCCTTGATCTCGCGGAGGTTCTTCTGCAGATCGCGATCGGTGATCAGCTCGATATTGTTGAACCCCATCAGCCTGCGGTCGCCGGCCCAGATGGCGCCATAGCGCGGGCCGTTGACGTTGACCACCGGCGGGCCTTCCTCGCCCAGCGTCTTCCACACCACGCCTCCCCAGCCCGCCTTGAAGGCGCGCTCGACATTATACGCCTTGTCCGTCGGCGGCGCCGACGCCAGCCAGAACGGATTGGGCGATTTGATGCCGACGAAATTGTTGCGAAGGTCTGCCATGGGGTCCTCCTAGTTGGAGTTTGATGCAGTTCGAACTATATTGCGGTGACGAGCAGGGAGTACGGAGACGTAACGATGAGCGACGTCCTCAACTATATGGTCCATCTGCACCCCGAGCCCGAGGGCGGCTTTACCGTGCGCGTGCCTGCCCTGCCGCCGGTCGTAACCTATGGTGAGACCTATGAGGAGGCCATGGCCAACGCCCGCGAGGCCATCGAGTTGATCCTCGCCGTGTATCGGGACGAAGGCCTCGACATTCCCAACGACATCGATACCCGCGTCGAAAAACTGACCGTCGCGGCCTAGTCGATAGCGTCGCAGCGGCTTCCGGTCGTCAGCGGCAAAGTCGTCATTCGCGCCCTGCGCAAGGCAGGGTTCGAGCTTAGCCGGGTGAACGGCAGCCATCACGCCATGGTGCATCGCGGCCCTCCCTTCCGCCTGGTCCCGGTGCCGGTGCATGGCAACCATCCGTTGAAGGTCGGCACGTTCGCCGCAATCCTCGAGCAGGCCGGATTGACGGCCGACGAATTCACCGCCCTGCTCTGAGCAGTCATCACGTCCCCACCGTCTGAATGAGCACGAGGTTGCCCTCGCTGTCGTCGATCATGGCCCAGCGGGTGCCGGGCTCCCACGGGGCGTCGTCGGGGCCGCGCTTGATCGGCACGCCACGCGACTTCAGCGTCTCGCACGCGGCATCGACATCGTCGGTGACCAGCACCAGCACCAGCGCCGGCGTCGCCGTCGGCACGACACTGTCCTGCCTGTCGAAATGCAGCAGCGTGTCGGCGCCCGGGATGCGCATGAACACCCAGCGGCTCTCGCCATACGGGTTGTCGCGCTCGACCACGAAGCCGAGCTTGTCGCGATAGAAATCCCGCGCCCGCGCGACGTCCGTTGCCGGAACCGTGTCGAAGTGGATGCGCCTGAACATGGTGTCCGTCACGATTGCACCCGAGGCCTTGCAAAGGCCCCCTCACCCGCCGCCGCGCGGCGACCTCTCCCCCGAAGGGAGAGGTCGGCCGAAGGCCGGGTGAGGGGGCCTTGCGTCCGCATGCGCTACCGCCCCCGCAGGAACCGGTTGATGCTCTCGGCGGCGTCGCGGCCTTCGGCGACGGCGGTCACCGTGAGGTCGTCGCCGCCGGTGGCGCAATCGCCGCCGGCCCACACCCTGGGCATCGAGGTGTGCCCCTCGGCATCGACCTCGATCTTGCCGCCGGCGAGCCGCACGCCTTCGCCGTCGGTGGCGAGGGTCTGGCCGATGGCCTTGAAGATCTGGTCGCAGGCGATGAGCGTCGTCTCGCCCGTCGGCTTCAGCGCGCCCGCCCCGTCGAGCGCCATGTAACTCAGTTCCAGCCCGCTGACCTTGCCGTTCGCGAGCACGACACGCTTCGGCGCCAGCCAGTGGCGAATGGTGACGCCCTTGGCGGCGGCGAGGTCCTGCTCGAACTCCGACGCGTTCATCTGCGCCTTGCCGCGGCGGTAGACCATGGTCACTTCCTCGGCGCCCAGCAGCTTCGATTGCACGGCGGCGTCGATAGCGGTCATGCCGCCGCCGATCACCACGATTTTGCGGCCGATGGGCAACTGGCTGACATCGCCCGCCTGGCGCAGATCGGCGATGAAGTTGATGGCGTCGTCGACGCCCAGCGCCGTTTCGCCTTCGGCCCTGAGCGCATTGACGCCGCCGAGCCCCATGCCGAGGAACACCGCGTCGTATTTGCCGGTCAGGTCTTCGAGCGAGAAATGCTCGCCGAGAATTTTCCCGGTCTCCACGGTGATGCCGCCGATGGCGGTCACATAGTCCACCTCGGCCTGGGCGAAGCCGCCCGGCGTCTTGTAGGACGCAATTCCATATTCGTTGAGGCCGCCGGCCTTTTCGCGGGCATCGAACATCACGACGTCGTGGCCGTGGAGCGCCAGCCGGTGCGCCGCCGCAAGGCCGGCCGGGCCGGCGCCGACGACGGCGACGGTCTTGCCGGTCGCCGCGGCACGCTCGAAGAACTGCGCGTCGGCATCCATGGCGATATCGGTGGCGTAGCGCTGCAGCAGGCCGATCTTGACCGGCTTGCCCTCGGCCGCCTCGCGCACGCAGGCCTCTTCGCACAATTGTTCGGTGGGGCAGACGCGGGCGCACATGCCGCCCAGAATGTTCTGCTCGAAGATGGTCTCGGCCGCGCCCAGCGGATTGTCGGTCAGGATCTCGCGGATGAACATCGGAATGTCGATGCTCGTGGGGCAGGCGGTCTGGCACGGGGCGTCGTAGCAGAAATAGCAGCGGTCGGCCTCGACGAAGGCCTCGTGCTTGTCGAGCGGCGGGTGCAGGTCGGCGAAATTCAGCGCGTATTGCTCGGGCGCCAGCCGGCCGGCCGCAATCCCATCCTTCAGCATGCCCTCACCCATACGCCACCTCCTCAGGGAACGGGTCGGGAACGGCGCTTGGAACCGTTCCAGACTGGCGACGCTAGCACAGCGGGAAATTTTATCAATTGGTCAAAGTTTGAGCCGCCAACTCACCCGGCGAACACGGCTTGATGACAATGCAAAAATAAGTGAACCGGGCCGTTTTCGGCGCTCCGGCCGTTCAGCCTGCCCGAAAGCGAGCCAGGACGAACTCCGCCGGCAAAACCGGCGACCGCCGCGCTATGGTAAGAATATCCGCCAGCATTTTCATCAACTTAGCCGCCCTGATCGTAACCATACCAGGCGTGGTTAACCGCCGTTTACCATGCAAAACCACCGGATTCTCCGGCGCCAGTCAAACCGCATGAATGGCCGAGTCACCTGTGGTTCATGCGCAACAGTTCCCGCACGGATTTTTCGCGCCCCGATTCTCCCACAATCTCGCCACAACCCGCCCTTTAGGTCCGGCCGTCGTTAACTAGCGTGAGTGAGTTGTTTGATTAAGCACATCGTTGTTGCCTTCGCCTTGGCTACAGGTTGTTGTTCTTTCGTAGTCGGGGATAGTTTCGCTGGCAGCAATCAATGCGGTAGCGCGTCCTGGTACTCTTTGCCGGGGCAGAAGACCGCGAGTGGGGAACGGATGAACCCCAACTCAATGACCGCAGCCCACAAGACACTGCCTTTGGGTTCGGTTGTAAGGGTGGTGAACCAGCGGACGGGCAAGTCCATCAAGGTCACCATCAACGACAGGGGTCCTTACGTGCGGGGCCGCATCATCGATCTGAGCAAAGCCGCGGGCCGGCAATTGGGCATTATTCCCGCCGGAACCGGCAAGGTGTGTATCACCCGCATCTGATCGAAGACGCAGCAGTCAAAATGGGGTCGCTCCAGCGGAGCGGCCTCTTTTATTTTTGGCTGGACGACCATGTCCGCAGTCGGGGCCCTTCTCCCGCGTGCGGGGAAGGTGGCGCGGAGCGCCGGAAGGGGGCGGCCCCACGCACTGGGTCCGGACCCGCAAACACCGCGCCTTCGACCCACCCACAATGTCATACCGGAGGCCCACGGGCCTCGGGCCCTCCGTCCACCCTCGCAAGCCGCGCCGGCGGACGCTTCCGCTCGTCCTCTTGACGGCGGCGCCCGCGGTCCGTCTCATCCGTCATCGCAGCAAAGGAAGATTTCGCATGCCGATTGCCTCCTGGCCGGATACCGCACCGCTGCTCGTCGACGTCGCCATGGGTCGTGCGCCGGCGGATATGCTGATCCGCAACGGGCGCTGGGTGAACGTGCATTCGGGCGAGGTCATCGCGGGCACCGATGTCGCCATCAAGGCCGGGCGCTTCGCCGCCGTCGGGCCCGATCTCGGCTACACCGCCGGCGAGGCGACCACCATCATCGATGCGGCCGGCCGCTATCTCGTCCCCGGGCTGTGCGACGGGCACATGCATGTCGAAAGCGGCATGGTGACCGTCACCGAATTCTGCCGCGCGGTGATCCCGCACGGCACGACCTCGATGTTCATCGATCCGCACGAGATCGCCAACGTGCTCGGCCTTCCCGGCGTGCGGCTGATGCACGACGAGGCGATGGCGATGCCGACCAATGTGTTCGTGCAGATGCCGAGTTGCGTGCCCGCCGCGCCGGGGCTCGAGAACGCCGCGGTGACGCTCGACGAAAAGGACGTGGCCGAGGCGATGACCTGGCCCAACATCGTCGGGCTCGGCGAGATGATGAACTTTCCCGGCGTTGCCGCGAACGACGGCAAGATGCTGGCCGAGATCGCGAGCACCCAGCGCGCCGGCAAGACCGTGGGCGGGCACTATGCCTCGCCCGATCTGGGACGGCCGTTCTACGCCTATGCCGCCGGCGGCCCCGCTGACGACCACGAAGGCACCCGGGCCGAAGATGCCATCGCGCGCGTGCGGCTGGGCATGCGGGCCATGCTGCGCCTGGGCTCGGCCTGGTACGATGTGGCGCCGCAGATCAAGGCGATCACCGAGAGCGGGCTCGACAGCCGCAATTTCATCCTGTGCACCGACGACCGGTTCGCCGCGACGCTGATCAATGACGGCCACATGGACCACACCGTCCGCCACGCCATCGCGCATGGCCTCAGGCCGATGACCGCCATCCAGATGGCGACGATCAACACCGCGACGCATTTCGGGCTCGAACGCGAACTGGGCTCGATCACGCCCGGCCGCCGCGCCGACCTGATCATCAGCTCCGACATCGCGACGCTGCCGATCGAGACGGTGATCGCGCATGGCGAGGTGCTGGCCGAGAACGGCGTTCTCGTGCGAGAGATCGAGCCTTACACCTATCCCGATTTCGCGCGCGAAACGGTGCGCGTCGGGCGGATCGTCGCGCCGAAGGATTTCGAGATCGCGGCGCCCGCCGGCAAGAACAGCGTTTCGGTCAAGGTGATCGGCATCGTCGAAAACCAGGCGCCGACGCGGGCGCTCGAACGCACGCTGGGCGTCGAGGATGGCTTGGTGCCGGCCGACCGCGCGCAGGACGTGGCGCAGGTGGCGGTGGTCGAGCGGCACAAGGGTACCGGCCAGGTGGTCAACGCCTTCGTTTCGGGCTTCGGCTACACCGTCGATTGCGCCGTGGCGGCGACGGTGGCGCATGACAGCCACCAGATGATCGTCGTCGGCACCAGTCGCGACGACATGGCCCAGGCGGCCAACCGGCTGCAGCAGGTGGGCGGCGGCTTCGTCGTCGTCAGCAAGGGACGCGAGCTGGCGCTGGTCGAGCTGCCCATCGCCGGGCTGATGTCGGACGAGCGCGCCGAGATCGTGGCGCAGAAGTCCGAGCGGCTGGTCAAAGCCATGGCCGAATGCGGCTGCACGCTCAACAATGCCGTCATGCAGCACATGTTCCTCGCGCTGCCGGTGATCCCGCAATTGCGGCTCACCGATCTCGGGCTCGTCGACGTGACCAGGTTCGAGCTGGTCGATCTCTTCAACTGACGGGTTTTCACCAGTGAAGACCGCGCGGCCCCTTAACGCAATGTTCAACCGGCAGTGGGAGAACTGCGGACGGGAGATGCCTTGTCGTCGGGGGACGGCTTCGTGAACGCTTCAGCCTTCGTGGTCGGCCCGGAAAACCCGGCCGCCGCCAGCCTCGCCAGTATGGCGCGGAGCCTCGGATTTTCATCCGTCGCGGCATATGCCGGATTGAAGCCGGCGGAAAAGCAGGCGGCCCGAACGCCGCTGATCTTTTTCCTCTGCGCGGCGGTCGCCGACGTCAAATCGCTGAAGCCGATGGCTGACGCGATCCGGTTTTCGCCCAATCTCAAGCTGCGCTTCTCGCCGCTGATCTATTTCGCCAAAAACCCGTCGGTCGACAGCATCAAGGCCTGCATCCAGATGGGCTTCGACGACGTCATCGCGCTGCCGCATCGCGATCTCGGCGAGCGTATCTTCCGTCAGGTCGGCCGACCGCAAGCCTATTACGAGACGACCACCTATTTCGGCCCCGACCGGCGCAACGGCAACGTGCCGCGGCTTGCTGCCGAGGATGGCGAATTCCGGCGCATCGAGATCCTGCGCTCGCCCGAAAACGGCGTCGATGTGCTGCACGACGATTTCCAGTTCGTCGTCTGAGCCCAGTGCAGCGATGCGCCGGGTTGTTTCAGCGACACGGCCGGACTAAAGCTCTTCGGTATCTTCGAAAAGAGTCCTCCGATGAGCTTCGGCCTCAACCTCGCTCCGCAGCGCCGGGTCTTCGCGGCCTTTGCGATCTATTCGTTCTGCATGGGCAACGTCTTTCCGCGCCTGCCCGATATCCAGCACGCGATGGGCGTGGGCGAGGGCGCGCTGGGGCTCGGCCTCATCGGCACGCCGGTCGGCACGCTGATCTCGCTGACCTTCGCCGCGCCCCTGCTCGAGCGCATCGGCTTCCGCCGGGCACTGCTCGGCGCCATCCCGCTGCTCGCGGTGCTCTACGCCATCGCGGTGATGGCGCCCAATCCGCTGGTCTTTTTCATCCTGCTGGTGCCGGTGGGGCTCGTCATCGGCTGCATCGAGATGATCATCAACACCGAGGCCGACCGCACCGAGCACCTCATCGGCCGCCGCATCATGAACCGCTCGCATGCGTTCTGGAGCATCGGCTTTTTCGCGGCGGGCCTGTTCGGCGCGTGGATGGCGCAGCTCGGGATTTCGCCGCAGGTGCACCTCGCCATCGTCATCCCCATCGGGCTCGTCGGCGTCGCCGTGCTGCTCGGCCGCTTCGAGGCGGCGCCGCACCGTACCGGCGGCAACACCGACGCCGCCCCGCGCTTCGCCGCGCCGACCGGCGCGATCATGATCCTCGTCGGGGTGACGCTCAGCGCCATGCTGCTCGAAGGCGCCAGCATGGACTGGTCGGCCATCTACATGCGCAACATCTTCAACCCCGGCCCCTTCCTCAGCGGCATCGCGGTGGCGATTTTCGCGTTCTTTCAGGCCGGCACGCGGTTCTTTGCCGATGGCTTCGTCGAAAAGCATTCGCCGATGGCGGTGGCCCGCACGCTGCTGATCCTGCTGCTGGGCGCGACGCTGATCGTGTTCTTTTCGCCCTGGCCGCTGCTGTCGCTGGCGGGCTTTGCGCTGATCGGCATCGGCACCAGCGCCGTCTTCCCGCTCGCCATGTCGGCGGCGGCGCAGATGACCGACCGGCCCGCAGTGATCAATGTCGCGGCGCTGGCGCAGAACTCGTTCGTGATCTTCCTGCTCGGTCCGCCGCTGCTTGGCGGCGTGGCGCAGGAATGGGGCATCCGCTGGTCCTACGGCATCGGCCTGCCGCTCGTGGTGCTGAGCTTCTTTCTTGCCCCGGCGCTCGGCCGCCGGCGCGTCGCCGCCAGCCAGCCGGTGCCGGCGGAATGAGCGAAGCGCCGCTGCCGCAGATCGTCGATCTGCGGCAATCGCCCACCGCGCTCAAGGTGCAGCGCGGGGTGATGCGCCTGCTCCGCGCCACGTACGATTTCTGCTGTTTCGCCGAAGTGCCGCTCGCCAATGGCCGCCGCGCCGATGTGCTGGGCGTCGGGCCCCGGGGCGAGATCTGGATCGTCGAGATCAAGTCGAGCCTCATCGACTATCGCGTCGACGCGAAGTGGCCCAACTACAAGGACTATTGCGACCGCTTCTATTTCGCCAAGCCGCCCGAGCTCGACGGCGACATCTTCCCGGCGGACGAGGGGCTGATCGTCGCCGACGGGCATGGCGCCGAGATCCTGCGCGATGCGGAAACGGCCGCGCTGGCCCCCACCCGTCGCAAGGCGATGCTGCTGAAGCTGGTGCGCCTCGGGGCCGACCGCGTGCATCAGTTGATGGACCCGCTGCCCGGCGGAAACGGGCTCTGATGGCGCTCAGCCGGGCCAACCGCATCCGCGCGGTGTTCTTCCTCCATGCCATCTCGTCGGGCGGCATCTACTCGCGCGTCGCCGATATCCAGCATCGCCTCGGCGCCGACGAGCAGACGCTGGGCCTCGGCTTCCTCGGCTTTCCCATCGGCGCCATCCTGATCCTGTTCTTCGGCAGCCGGCTGGTCGAGGTCTTCGGCCCCAAACGCATCGTGAGCATCTGCCTGCCGCTGCTGCCGCTCGGCATGATCGCGGTGGTCGCCATGCCAACGGTGCCGCTGTTTTTCGCGACCTTCCTGCTCTATGGCGTCATCTACGCGCTGCCCAACACGGCCATGAACATCGAGGCCGACCGCGTCGAGGCCGCCACCGGGCAGCGGGTGATGAACTCCTGCCATGGCATCTGGAGCATCGGGCAGTTGCTGGCGACGCTGCTCGGCACGCTGGCCGAAGGCGCGCACCTGACGCCGGTGGTGCACATGGCGCTGCTCGCCATCCCGCTGGTGCCACTGGCGCTGTGGATCGCGTTCGGTCTCGAGCCATCGCCGCCGCGCCCGCATCGCTCGACGGTGGTGCGGCGGCTGGCCCTGCCGAGCCTCGCGGTGATGGTGCTGGTCTGTTTCGCGCTCGGGCCGACGCTGCTGGAAGGCGCATTGCGCAACTGGAGCGTCATCTACATGCGCGACAGCTTCGCGGCGCCGGGCTGGGTGGATACGCTGACGCTGCCGGTGTTCCTCAGCGCCCATGCGCTGGGCCGGCTCAGCGCCGACCGTCTCGTCACCCGCTTCGGCGTGGTGCCCACCGCGCGCACGCTCACGGCACTGGCGCTGCTCGGCTGCGCCGGCGTGGTGCTGGCGCCGACGCTGTGGATGGCGCTGGCCGCGTTCCTGTTGGTGGGCGTCGGCGTCTGCACGTCTTATCCGCTCACCGCATCTGCTGCCGCCCGGCTCGGCGACCGGCCCTCGAGCGAAAACGTCGCCTCGCTGAGCTTTGCGACGCAGACCATCCTCCTCGGCGCACCGGCCCTGCTCGGCTGGGTCGCCACCAACTGGGGCATCCGCAACGCCTTCGCGGTGCTGCTGCCCGCCGTGCTGCTCTCGATCATGCTGGCACGCTACCTGGCGCCTCGACATGCCTGACAGCCTGGATTTCGAACTCGTGACCTCCGAGCAGCGCCTGCTGGCGCTCGAACCCGAATGGCGCCAGTTGTTCGAGGCGGCGGGGCGGCCCTCGCCGTTCATCGATTTCGACTGGGTGCTGATGTGCTGGCGCCAGCTCGCCGCCGATGGCCGCAACCTGCCGGTGGTCGCGATAGTCCGCGAGCGAGGCCGGCTTGTCCTTGCTCTGGCGCTGCAGCGCGAACGTAAAGGATCGTTCTATCGCTACGCCGGCGCGCACACGTCGCTGCCCACTTACGACTGGCCGCTCGTTTCCCCACAGGGCGATCCGGCGCTGTGGTTGAACAAGGTCGTCGAGATGGTCCGCCGCGACTGGCGCTGTTTCGGCATCCTGTTGAACCGGGTGCGGGAAGACGCGCCGATCGTGCCGGTGCTCAGCGCCTACCCCCACGTGCGGCACAACCCCCGTGCCGTCGTCGAGCTCGAGGGTGGCTTCGCTGCTTACATGGCGACGTTTTCGGCGATGTCGCGGCAGCAGGTGAGGCGGTACCAGCGACGGCTCATCCCGGGCGGCAACGTGCCGCTGCGGCTGTCGACGGCCGCGACGTACGATGCCGATCTCGACTGGTTGCTGCTGCAGAAGCGGGCGTGGACGCCGCCGGGCAGCGACACGCTGCACGACTGGCTTGTCCGTTCCGATTACGAGCAGGGCCTGCGCGACCTCTGCCGGCGATGGATCGAGGACGGCCGCGCGCAACTTGGCTTCATCGAGGCCGACGGGCGACGCGTGGCGGGCGCCCTGAGCTTCGTCGCGGGAACGGACGTGATCTACTACCTGATCACTTACGATCCGCAGTTCGCGACCGTATCCCCCGGCCGCATGCTGACGCTCAAGCTGATCGAACACGCCGCAGCGAAGGGCTGCGAGCTGTTCGATTTCATGGGCGGGCAGTGGGAGTGGAAGGAGCGGCTGCAGACCAACGTGCTGGTCGAGCTGGCCGTCGACCTGGGAGCGCCGCGCTGGCTTCACCTGGTTCGGCGCGTTGTATCCTCTCACAAGAACCTGCCCCGATAGGAGACGGCCTATTCGCCGCCCGGCTCGCCGTGGATGATCGTTCCAGTGGCGGCGACGGGGGTAATGGGCGTGGGCTGCGGGACGATCGGCGGCACGCCGAGCTTGTCCTTGAGGCCCGCCATCAGCGCCAGCCTTGCGGCATCGTCCGGCGCGGCCTGCAGCCGGTTGCCCAGATCGAGCACGAAGCTCGCATAGGCATTGTGCCAGTCGGCGTTGAGCTGGTTGAGATCGATGCGGCGGGCCTGCGGCTCGACCACCGTGCGCTTGCCGCCGGCCTGCAGCTCGACCGCGTCGTCGAGCAGCGGCAGGATCACCTGGTCGCCGGCAATGCCGGAGGCGAGCAGCGCATTGCGCAGGGCATTGCGCTCTTCGTCTTCGCCGTGGGTCAGAAAGATCGCGCCATGCGCCGGCAGGCGGGCGGTGATCCAGTGCATGAGCTCGGTATGGTCGGCGTGAGCCGAGTAATTGCCCATCGAGCGGATGCGGGCGCGGACCGGCACCTCTTCGCCGTGGATGGTCACGTCCCTGGCGCCCGACAGGATGATCTGGCCCAGCGTGCCCGGCGCCTGGTAGCCGACGAAGAGCACCGTGGCGTTGGCGCGCGGCAGATTGTTGCGGAGGTGATGCTTGATGCGCCCGGCGTCGGCCATGCCGGAGGCGGAAATGATAATGGCGCCGCCCCGTATCTGGTTGATGGCCTTCGATTCCTCCACCGCCTCGACGATGCGGAAGCGCGGATCGTTGAAGAGTTCGCTGGCGCTGAGCTCGACGTCGTCGAACATCGACGCGTATTTCTTGTAGACGGCAGTGACCTTGCTCGCGAGCGGACTGTCGAGGAACACCGCCGACGGTGAAATCTCGTTCTGCTTGATGAGGAGGCCAATGTCGTGCAGGAGCTCCTGGCTGCGCTCGACCGCGAAAGCGGGGATGACGAGATTGCCGCCGCGCTGCAGCGCCGTGTTGATTTCGGTCTTCAGCGCCTCGCGGCGCTCTTCGAGCGTGTAGTCGGTGCGCTCGCGGCCGCCATAGGTGGATTCCGACAGGATGTAGTCGAAGTCCGAGGGTGCATCCGGGCCTTTGTAGAACACCTTTTCATCCGGACCGAGATCGCCGGAGAAGAGGATCGTCACGGTCTTGCCGTCGTCGTCCTCGACGGCGACTTCGATCGAGGCAGAACCGAGGATGTGGCCGGCGTTCCAGTAGCGGGCGCGCACGCCCGGACCGGGCTCGATCCATTGCTGGTAGTCTACCGTCCGGCGATGCGTCAGCGTCTCGTTGGCGTCTTGCATGGTGTAGAGCGGCGCGGTCGGTGCATCGCCGCGACGGCCGCGCTTGCGGCTCTCGAACTCGGCCTCGCTCTCCTGGATGCCGGCGGAATCGGGCAGCAGATATTCGAGCAGGCCGCCGGTGGGCGCCGTGCACCAGATCGGCTTGCGGTAGCCGAATTTGCTGAGCTTGGGCAGGAGCCCGGCATGATCGATATGGGCATGGGTCAGCAGCAGGAAGTCGATCGCCTTCGGATCGAACGGCAGCGGCTTGAGGTTCAGGTCGCGCACCGTGCGGTTGCCCTGGAACATGCCGCAATCGATGAGGAACTGCCCCCTGGGGTGGACGACACGATAGCAGGAGCCGGTCACGGTGCCCGAGGCGCCATGGAAATGGATGGTGACGGTCAAATTGGCCTCCGCCTGCTGCAGATTTCGTCAATAAACCACCGAGGCACAATCTGGCCCCTGATCAACCTCTCCCTTCGGGGGAGAGGTCGGCCGAAGGCCGGGTGAAGGGGCCTTCCAGAGTGCACTGGACTATTTCGGGGCGCGTTTGGCGAGGATGCGCTGCAGGGTGCGGCGATGCATGTTGAGCCGGCGGGCGGTCTCGGAGACGTTGCGGTCGCACAGCTCGTAGACGCGCTGGATATGCTCCCAGCGCACGCGATCGGCCGACATCGGATTTTCGGGTGGCGCCGGCGGCTGCTCGCCGGTGGCAAGGAGCGCGTTGATCACGTCGTCGGCGTCGGCCGGCTTGGAGAGATAATCGACGGCGCCGAGCTTCACCGCGGTCACCGCGGTGGCGATGTTGCCGTAGCCGGTGAGCACCACGGCGCGGGCGTCCGGCCGCTTCTTGTGGAGGGCATCGACGACGTCGAGACCGTTGCCGTCTTCGAGGCGGAGGTCGACCACCGCGTAGGCGGGCGGCGCGGCGTCCACGGCGTTGAGGCCCCCTGCGACGGTATCGGCACTGCGCACTTCGAAGCCGCGTTTTTCCATCGCCCGCTCGAGACGGGTGAGAAAGGCCTTGTCGTCATCGACAAGAAGCAGCGTCTTGTCGCCCTGGAGAAGTTCGTCAACTGTGCTCATTTGCCGCCTCATGTAGGACTTCGGGGGCCAAAGGTCAAAAGGATCGCTCGTCTAGAGCTGGCTTTCGATGGCGCGGCGCGGCCAGATGATGGTGACGCGGGCCCCACCCTGCGGCGCATTTTCGAAGCTGAGCCGGGCCCCGGTGCGCTCCAGCAGGGTCTTGGCGATGAAAATCCCGAGCCCGAGACCGCCGGGCGCGGTGCTGTCGGGCGCCGTATTGCGGGCCCGCGTGGTCAGATACGGCTCGCCCAGCCGGGCGACGAGATCGTCGGGGAAGCCCGGACCATCGTCGGTGACGATGACGCCGATGCTGGATTTGTCCCAGCTCGCCTCGACGTCGACGCGGGATTTGGCGAACTGGGTGGCATTTTCGATCAAATTGCCCAGACCGTACAGCAGGCCGACATTGCGCTTGAACACCGGCTCGCCCAAGGTTTCGGGCACTTCGATGAAGATCGATTTGCCGGTGCCTTCGAGCGGCTTGGCCACCTCTTCGAGCAGTTCGCCCACCGGCACCGCGGCAAACGGGTCGCCTTGTTCGCCGCTCGAGAGGTTGCGCAGCTTGGCGAGAATGGCGCGGCAGCGGGCCGACTGCGCGATGATCAGGTCGACGTCTTCGGCCAGCGGGCCGGGCGGAATATCGGCCTTCATCTCCTTGGCCGCCAGCGCGATGGTCGACAGCGGCGTGCCGAGCTCGTGCGCGGCGGCGGCGGCAAGGCCGTCGAGGGCGCTGAGCTGCTCGTGGCGGGAAAGCGCCAGCTCGGTCGCGGTCAGCGCATCGGCCAGTTGCCGGGCCTCGTGGGCGACGCGATTGGTGTAGGCGGCAATGAAGGTGACGCCGCAGACGAGGCTGACCCAGATGCCGATGACATAGATGCGGTCGAAGACGATGGTCGCGCCCGGATCCCAGGGCAGCGGCAAATGCCACACCGAAATCGCCGAGGCGATGACGATGGCGAGCGCGGCGAGGGCGAAGGTAGCGCGCTGCGGCAGGGTGGTGGCCGATACCGACACCGGAGCCAGGAGCAGCAGCGAGAACGGGTTGTGGAGGCCGCCGGTGAGCGCCAGCAGGCCGCCCAGTTGCAGCAGATCGTAGGCGAGCTGCACCGTTGCGACCAGCGCCGTGGGCCGGGCGCCCGCGCCATACCGGAGGATCAGCGCGAGATTGACCACCACCGACAGCGCCACCAGCGACAGGCACTCGACCAGCGGCAGCGGGTAGCCGAGGCCCCAGGCGACGAACAGCACGCCCAGCATCTGGCCGATCACCGCCAGCCAGCGCAGGCCGACCAGCGTTGCGAGCCGCATCGGGCGGAAGCTGCCGGGCAACAATTCGCGGATACCGCTGCCCACGGTCATCACAAATTCCCCGAATTAAGGCGGCCGATAAGCATCGTTTTCGGCGCTTTCAAGGGTAAAAAACGGTGACTCACTTGCTTGATCCAGCGAACGAGGGGGCCATTTCCCAATGGTTCGTGACTGGGAGACTAAAGCAATGAACGCCGCGTTTATCAAACCGCAATGGGGCCCTTTGACCATCGCCCTGATGGTTTTGGGGTTCGTTATCTTCTGGCCGCTCGGCCTCGCCATGCTCGCCTACATCCTGTGGGGCGAGCTGTTTGGCGGGTCCCGCGAAAAGGCCGAGGCCTGGATGGGTAAGTCCAGGGCCTGGTGCCAGAGCCACAGCAACCGGCAGTACGGCTACGGCAACTGGCGGATGTCGAGCGGCAATGCCGCCTTCGACGACTACCGCGCCGAGCAGTTGAAGCGGCTCGACGAGGAGCGCAAGCGCCTCGACGAGGAAATCAACGAGTTCCACGAGTATATGCGGAACCTCCGCATGGCCCGGGATCGCGAAGAGTTCGACCGCTTCATGCGCGACCGCAACGGCAACCGCAACAATTTCGGCGGCGGCCAGAACGGCCCGCAGGTCTAAGCCTGAAGGGGGCGTGGCCAGCCCATGCCCACGCCCCCGAACCATGTCCCGACGACCCGACTCCTCGGGTTGGCAACTGGCGTCTTCGGCAAGAAGACGCCTTTTTTCATATTGGCGGTCACCCGATTCCGTCCTAGCCTTCGAGTATGATCCCTTTGCTGCAGAAGCGCTGGCCGCCGGCCGCCGAAGTGCGCATCGACGGTGAACCTGTTGCCGTGCAGGTAAAAGTCTCTGCGCGGGCAAGGAGTTACCGGCTGTCGCTGCCGCATGGCGGGCAGCCGCTGCTGACGGTGCCCAAATTCGGGCGCTGGGGCGAGGCCAAGGCCTTCCTCGACCGGCACACGCCCTGGCTGGCGACCCGGCTGGAGCGTTCGGTCAAGCCGGTGGCGTTCGTGCGCGGCGCGATCGTGCCGTTGCGCGGGGTCAACCACCGGATCGTGCCGACCGGCCGGGTGCGCGGCATCGTCGAGGTGGGCGAGCACGATGGCGAGATGGCCCTGCTGGTGCCCGGCGCACCCGAGCATCGCTCGCGCCGGCTGATCGACTGGCTCAAGCTCGAGGCGCAGAAAGACCTGGAAAAGCGGGTGAAAATTCACGCCCAGACGCTCGGCGTCGAGGTGAAATCGCTCGTCATGCGCTCGCAGGCGACCCGCTGGGGTTCGTGTTCCTCCACCGGCAAGCTCAATTTCAACTGGCGGCTGATCCTCGCGCCGCCCTATGTGCTCGACTATGTGGCGGCGCATGAAGTGGCGCATCTGGTCGAAATGAACCATTCGGATGCCTTCTGGTCCACCGTCGAAATCGCCCTGCCGACCATGGCCCGCGGCCGCGACTGGCTCAAGGCCCACGGCCGCGAACTGATGGTCTACGGCCTCGAAGCCTGAGGGTCGGTGCCCAGCTCGGATTCGACCGCAGCCAGAAGCGGCGGCAGCGCTGTCCGCGTCGTTCGCCAGATCAAGGTTTCATCGACGTCTTCGTAGTTGTGACGATAGACGTTGCCGGCACCGGCAATGTCCGACCACGGCAAATCTGGAAAACGCGCCTTCGTATCCGCATCCAGGGCACGCGATGCCTCGGAGATGATCTCGAGGGCGCGGGTGACCGCGTAGAAGGTTTTGATGTCTTGCTTGAAACCCTCAAGTGACATGCCTGCGGTCCAGCTTTGGACGAGTGCGATGCAGTAGCGAATATCTACGAGCTTTCGGCGACCGCGCTCAGAAGGCATAGATCATGTCGGCCCGAGCCGACGCGCTGACACCGGGCTTGAGATAGGCGGTGTTGACCACATCTACCTCGCCTTCGAACAATTCGGCGATCTGACGCTTCAGCCCCACATAGGCGTAGACATCCGGCAGCGCCGCCTCGCTCACGTCGATCGCGATATCGATGTCGCTTTTCGGGCCGTTTTCGCCACGCGCGACTGAGCCGAACAGCCCGGCATGGCGCACGCCGAGCGCCTTCAGCTCGGCCTCGTGCGCGCGCAGAACGGCAATGACGGCGTGCTTGTCCATGGCCGCAATATACGGCCCGGACGACGGATTTTCCAGCCGGCAGGCTTCAGCCGCCGCCGAAGAGGTTGGTCAGCAGGTCGCCGATGGTCTTGGCCGAGCGCTTGGGCGGCGGCTGCGCCGGAGCGGCTGCGGCCGGCCCCTGCGCGCCGTCGGGGGACGAAGCAACCGTGCCGTCGGCGGCCAGTTGCCCGATGGGATCGGGTTCCAGCGCGGTGGCCGGCACGGCGGCCGAGGTAGCGTCGGGCAGATTCTGCGGCGTCAGGCCCTGATGGGCTTTGGCCATGAAATCGGACCAGATCTGGGTGGGGACGGTGCCGCCGGCGAGATTGGTGTAGGTGTCGTCGTCGTTGCCGAGCCAGACGCCGCACACCATGCGCGAGGTGAAACCGACGAACAGCGCGTCGCGGGCCTTCTGGCTGGTGCCGGTCTTGCCGCCGATCTGCCAGCCGCTCAAGCGCGCATGCTTGCCCGTGCCGATGTCGAGGGCGGTCGAGAGCATGTCGTTCATTTCGCCGACGACGGTGGGCGAGACCACCTGGCCGGGACCGGCGGGAACCGCATCGTAGAGCACCTTGCCCGAGGCGGTTTCGATGCGGGTCACGACATTGGCGATGACGCCGTTGCCGCCATTGGCGAAGGGCACATAGCCCGAGGTCAACTCGAGCAGCGAAACTTCCTGCGTGCCGAGCGCGATGGACGGCACCGCCTGCAGCGGCGACGAGATGCCCATGCGCTGCGCCACTTCGACGACCTTTTGCGGGCCGACGTTCCAGGCGAGCTGGGCGGCGACGGTATTGCGCGAATAGGCCAGCGCGTCGCGGAGCGTCATCGGCCCCATGAACTTGTTGTCGGCATCGGCCGGCGACCAGCCATTGATGTTGATCGGCTCGTCCTGGGCGATGGTGTCGGGCGTGTAGCCCTTTTCCATGGCGGCCATGTAGACGAACGGCTTGAAGGTCGAGCCGGGCTGGCGGCGCGAGGTGACGGCGCGGTTGTACTGGCTCTTCTGGTAGTCGGCACCGCCGACGACCGCCCGGACCGCGCCATCGGTGTCGACGGCAACCAGCGCGCCCTGGCTGAAATGGTATTTCGGGCCCTGCTCGGTGACCGCTTCCTTGATCAGGAACTCAGCTTCCTTCTGCAGGTCCCAATTGATGGTGGTGTAGACGACGATATCTTCCTTGACGTCGCCGACATAGGACTGGACGAGCTGCTCGACCCAGTCGGCCACGTAGGATTCCGAGCCTGCAACCTTGGTGGCGATGGTCGCGCCCGGATCGATCGTGGCGGCGGCGGCTTCCTTGGGCGTGATGTAGCCCTGGTCCGCCATGGCCGCGAGCACGAGCTTCTGGCGGGCCTGGACGCGGACCGGATCGCCCTTGGGATTGAGCACCGACGGCGCCTGCATGGAGCCGGCGAGGATGGCGGCTTCGCCCAGCGACAGATTGCGGGCGGATTTGCCGAAATAGATCTGCGCGGCGGCCTCGATGCCGGTGGCGCCGTTGCCGAAGAACACGCGGTTCAGATAGAGCTCGAGGATCTGGTCCTTGGTGTATTTGTGCTCGAGCCAGATGGCGAGCAGCGCCTCCTGCACCTTGCGGCCAAGAGTCTGGTCGGGGGTGAGGAAGAGGTTTTTCGCGAGCTGCTGGGTCAGCGTCGAGGCGCCGCGGGTGACGTGGCGGGCCTTGAGGCTTTCGAGCGCCACCGAGCCGAGTCCGATCAGATCGACGCCGAAATGCTGGTAGAAGCGCCGGTCTTCGATGGCGATGAAGGCCTGCGGCACATATTCGGGCAGGTCGGACAGCGAGACGGCCGCGCCGCCGCGCCGGCCGCGATTGGACATGAGCTGTCCGTCGGCGGCGACGATGCGGATATTGGGCGGCACGTCGGGCACCTTCCAGGTGTCCATGGCCGGCATCTGCATGGCGTAATAATAGACGAGGCCGGCGACGGCGATGACGCCCACGATGCCCAGCGTCGCACCCCAGTAGAAGAGCCGGCCGAACAGCCGCCAGAAGCTGAAGCCGCGGCGCTGTCTTTTGCCGCGCGGCTGCTTTTTCTGCTTGGGCGCACGACCGCCACGCCTGGGGGCGGGTTCGTCGTCATAATCTTCCCGGGTGAAAAATCCGCCGCCGAAGCCCGGCTCGACGCGCTCGCCCTTGGCAGGTTTTCGCGCCTTGGCCTTGGCGACCGGCTTGGCCTTGCCGCGACCGCGGGCCGCGCCGCCAATGCGATCCTCCGGGGAAACCTCGAAATCCATGAATAGAGCCCCGGCATTCTTCTTGCGCATGGCGACCGGCCGACTCCTAAAGGACGGGGATCGAAGGCGCAAATCCAAGCGCTGCAGCGGCACAAAATAGCCGGTGCGAAAACCCCACGGTTCTTGAGGCTAAATGTGGCCGGTTTATGTGAGCTTAAATGGACAACGACGCGTGTGGCCGCGGGGCCACGGCCGGCTCAGAACAGCAGGCCGTCGAGGTCGGCCTCGGGTTCGTCCAGCTCCGGCGCCGCGGCGGGCGGCTCCGCCACGTCGTCGGGCACGAGACCGCGGTGGATCTTGCGCTCGGCCTCCATGGTGTAGCTCTTGTGCAGCAGCGCAAACAGCGGCAGGGCGGCCGCAGGCGGCGGTCCCGGCTCGCCGGCCAGCGCTTCGAGCCGGAAGCGGGCGTCGGCCATGGTTTCGGAGATCGCGGCATGGCCCGAGAGGCGGGCAGCGGCCTCGCCGAGATGACGAATCGCCACCGGGCCGTCCTGGCCGAGCAGCGCGAGGGCGTCGCCGAGGCGCTTGTCGACGGTTTCGAGGAGGCCGACCGCCGACACCGCTTCGCGCTCGAGCCAGCCGACCTGCCCCGCCGCCTCGCCGCTCGAAGCGGCGCTGAAGGACTGGGCGAGCGCGGCCGCCTGGGCCAGGCTTTCCATCGCGGATTCGGCGGCGATGACGGTTTCGCCGGTGAGCTCGCGCAACTGGCGGGCGATGACGTTGAGGGCGCGGCCGCGCGGGCCGAGCTGGGCGCAGCGCACCGCGGCATTGAGGCTGACGAGGCGCATATTGGCTTCGATTTCGCGCACCGCCTCGACGTGATCGAGCAGCACCTTCACCGTGGCCTGCACGGCATGCGCGACGTCTTCGAGCTTGTGGCGTTCGATTTCGCAATTGCGCAGCACGGCGACGGCGCTGTGCACTTCGGCGGAGAAGGCGCTGAGCGTCGACTGGCCGGCGTCGCCATAAACGTCGCGGCTGCGGTCCATGACCGTCGACGCATCGGCGGCGAGCTGCTGCAGCGCCATTTCGGCCTCGGCGATCTCGGCGTCGAAGACCTGCGCGGTGCCGGCGAGCTGCGCTGCCTCGAGGCCGGCGAGCGCCTGCACGATGGCGAGCAGCGCCGGATCGGCAGCGTGGTTTCCGAGCCCCGTCAGCGCGGCCTCGATATGCTCGAGGCGCTGGCGGGTGGAATCGCCGACCTGCATCGCCATGACGGCGCTGGCGACGCGTTCGGTGATCTGGCGGACGACACGGCCGGTCTCGCCGCTGCCGGCGGCCGAGGCGGCCCGGCGCGCCACGATGCCATCGAGGTGAGTGCCGAGCCGCTGGGCCAGACCGCTGAGGGTATCGCGATGGCTCGCCTCGAACTGCTCGCGCTGGTCGGCCGCGCGGTGCACTTCAGCCGTGAGCTGGCTATAGACGCCGGAGAAGGCCGCGATGGTCTTGGTGGCGCCATCGGAGAGGACAGCGATGTCGGTGGTGAACACGTCGAAATCGTGGTCGTCGCCAACCACGCTCGCCGCGACGACCCGGGCGTTGACGGCGACGATGCCCATCATCTTGACGGCGCGGCGAAGGTCGGAGATCGGGTGGTCGGCGGCCTGCACGACCGCGACCAGCTTGGCGATATCGCTCTGCTCGGAGGCAAAGGAGGCCGAGATTTCCTCGGCCCGCGCCCCGACGGCGGCGAGACGCGCGGTGGCTTCGGTCAACTCGGGACTGGCGAAATCCTGCGGCAGCGACTCGAAGCTCTGGCCGATGCGGTTGAGCAGCATGGCGCTCTGGCTGAGCGAGCTGCCGACGCCAAGGAACGCCGTTTCAATGCGCTCGCGGGCCGTGGCCAGATCGTGGGCCAGCGCCGGAATGTCGTTGGGCACCGTGGCAGGATGCGGAACCGCGAGTTGGGCGTTCATCGGGCGAAGGTCCGCTGGTCGGTGCTGAGATTGGCGTAGCTGACGATGTCGCCCGCGACGCGATGGAGCGGCAGGACCTTGCTGGCGGCGCCACGCTGGATGGCTTCCTTGGGCATGCCGAAGACGATGGAGGTGTCTTCGTCCTGCGCCACGGTGTAGGCGCCGGCCTCGCGCATTTCGAGCAGGCCGCGCGCGCCGTCGTCGCCCATGCCGGTGAGGATGATGCCCATGGCGTTGCGGCCGGCGTTCTGGGCGACCGAGCGGAACAGCACGTCGACCGACGGACGATGACGGGACACATGCGGACCATCGACGATTTCGACGGTATAGCGCGAGCCGGTTCGGCGCAGCGTCATATGGCGATTGCCGGGCGCGATGAGCACGCGGCCGGGGACCACCACGTCGCCGTGCTCGCCCTCCTTGATGGTCATGGCGCAGATGCCGTCGAGCCGGCGCGCGAAGGCGTTGGTGAACTTTTCCGGCATGTGCTGGACGATGACGATGCCGGGGGTCGCGGCGGGCAATGCTTCGAGCACTTCGCGCAGGGCCTCGGTGCCGCCGGTCGAGGCGCCGATGGCGATGATCGGCTCGGTGGTGGGCATGTTGGTGCGCAGCGCCGCGGTGCGGGCCGCCGACAGCGTCGGGATCACGGCGTCGGCGGTGAGCTTGGCCTCGACCTTGAGGTGCGGCGCCGCCTTCTTGACGCCGCGCAGCTTGGCATGCGCGGCGGCCTTGGCGGCGTCGGTGATGCGCATGCTCGATTCCTGGAGGAACTGAGCGGTATCGACGCGCGGCTTGGTGACGACGTCGACGGCACCGGCCTCGAGCGACTGCATCAGCACGTCCGAGCCGGCCTCGGTGAGGCTGGAGCAGATGACGACGGGAATGGGACGCTGCGACATCAGCTTGCGCAGGAACGTCAGTCCATCCATGCGCGGCATTTCGAGATCGAGGAAGATGACGTCGGGGATTTCGGTGCGAATGCGTTCGGCCGCGACATAGGGGTCGGCGGCCGTGGCCATGACCTCGAGCTCGGGATCGGCGGCGATGATCTCGCTGAGGGTCGTGCGCACCGACGCGGAGTCGTCGACGATCAGCACACGGATCTTGCGGCGGGCGGTGTCAGGCAATCAAGCACGTCTTTCAGTTCTTCTGGAACACCGCAGGCGCGACCTGACGCATCGTGATGGATGTTCCGATCATGGATTCGGAGTGGCCGAGGACAAGGTAGCCCTTGGGACGTAAATGTTCGATGAGCCGCGAGATGACGCGCTCCTGGTCGCTCTTTTCGAAATAGATCAGCACATTGCGCAGGAAGATGACGTCCACGTCGCGATCGTAGGGATAGCCCGCGTCCATCAGGTTCAACTGGGCGAAGCGCACGGTACGGCGCAGCTCGGGCGCGATGCGTATTTCGGGCCGGATGCCCGGGTTGCGCGCATGCATGACGTAGCGCGACTGCTTTTCCGGCGGCACCGGGGCGATCATTTCGGCCGGATAGACGGCGCGCTGGGCCTGGGCGAGGACGTTGGTCGAAATATCGGTGCCGAGGATCGCGTAGCGGAAGTCGCGCCGCTGCAGCATCAGATCGTGCATCACCATGGCGATGGTGTAGGCCTCGGCGCCGGTGGAGCTGGCGGCACTCCACAGCTTCAGCACCGGATTGCGCTCGCCGTTGCGTTCGGCAAGCAGCGCCGGCACCATCTGCTGTTCGAGCAGGGCGAAGTGCTCGGGCTCGCGGAAGAAGTCGGTCTTGTTGGTGGTGACCGCATTGATGAGGTACGGCAGTTCCTTGTCGAGCCCATCCTTGCGGAACAGATAGTCGCAATAGCTGTCGAAGGTGGGAAAGCCGAGCGCGCGGACGCGCTTGCGCAGGCGTCCTTCGACCATCAGGCGCTTGGCCGGCGGCAGCTTGATGCCGGTCTCGCTGGTGATCAGCGCGGCGATGCGCTGGTAGTCGACGGCCTTCATGTGGTCGTCGTCATTGTCCTCGAGCTGCGAGGCGATGCGGGCAGCGAGGGCACGGGCGGCTTGGGCCAAGATGGTCTCCGGCGTTCGGCAGGCGCCGGCCGCGCGAGGGGCGGCCGGCGTGATGATGCGAGGTCAGGCGGACTTGCGGGTGAACTCGCTGTCGAGCTGGTCGTCGGCATCGTCGAGCGCCATGTCGAAGCCGCCGGACTGGGCCACCGACTTGCGCGGCGCCATGTGCGGCGCCTTGGCCATCACGGCGCTGCGCAGGTCCGGCTTGGCGGACTTGCGCGCGCCGCTGCGAGCCTCCGCCTTGGTGTCGAGGCGGAAGTAGGCAATGGCGTTCTGCAACTGCTCGGCCTGGCCAGCCAACTCCTCGGAGGTCGCCGACATTTCTTCGGCGGCCGAGGTGTTCTGCTGGGTGACCTTGTCGAGCTGCTGGATCGCCGTGTTGATCTGGCCGGCACCGGCATTCTGCTCGCGGGCGCCGGCCGAGATTTCCTCGACCAGGTCGGCGGTCCGCTTGATGTCGGGCACGAGGCGCGACAGCATTTCGCCGGCGGACTGGGCGGTCTTGACCGTGGTGTCCGAGAGCGTCGAGATTTCGGCGGCCGCCGCCTGGCTGCGTTCGGCAAGCTTGCGCACTTCGGACGCCACCACCGCGAAACCGCGGCCGTGTTCGCCGGCACGGGCGGCTTCCACCGCGGCGTTCAGCGCGAGCAGGTCGGTCTGGCGGGCGATCTCCTGCACCACCATGATCTTCTGGGCGATCGTTTCCATGGCCGACACGGCCTTGCCCACGGCTTCGCCCGAGGCGATGGCATCGGCCGCCGACTGGCGGGCAATCTTTTCGGTCTGCAGGGCATTGTCGGCCGACTGCTTGATGGTCGCGGCCATTTCTTCCATCGAGGCCGAAGCCTCTTCGGTCGACGACGCCTGCTCGGTGGCGCCCTGGCTGAGCTGCTCGGCGGTCGCCGACATCTCCTGGCTGCCCGAAGCGACGTTGCGGGCGGCTTCGGCGGCATCGCCGATGACATCGCGGAGCTTTTCGACCATGCGGACCAGGGCGTTGCCCAGCGTATCCTTGTCGGACAGCGCCCTGGGCTGCGCCATCAGATCGCCATTGGCGATCTGCTCGGCGATGCCTGCGCTGGTGCGGAGGTTCCCCGTCATGACGTTGAGCGCGTCGACGAGGTCCTTGAGCTCGTCCTGCGAGGTGACGGTGGCGGTCGCGGTGACGTCGCCGAGAGCGACGGCATTGGCGAGGCCGGTGGCCGACAGCAGGTTCCGCTTGATGCCGTTGGTGACGTAGACGACGACGGCGATCGAGATGGCGGTGACGAGGAGCGCCGTACCGAGGATGATCCAGGTCAGGGTGGAGAACAGCTCGTCGCCGCTGAGGCGAAGCTGCTCCGCCGCATCGAGCTGGTAGCTGCTCAGCGCATCGAACGCCGAGTCCACCGGATCGAAGGCGGGGTAAAGCTCGGTATTGTTGAACGAGACGAGGCCCGCCATGTCCTGGCGCTGCATCAGGCCGATGAGCTCGTCGAGCTTGGTAAAGGCCGAATCGAGCGCGGCCCTGCCCTTGTCGGCGAGAGCCTTTTCGTCATCGCCCATTTCGGTGGCGACGTAGGCGCTCCAGTTGGTCTGGGCGTCCTTCTTGGCGTCGACGAGAGTGCTGGCGCCTTCGGCGAAGCTGACGCTGCCATTGGCGACCTTGTGGGCGCTGCCCTTGATGTCGGCGAAGAAATCGTCCGACACGCTCTTGAGCTGCTCCACGGCGAGGAGATTGTCGTCGTACATCGAGGTCATCTGCGCGGCCATCTGGCTCATGCCATAATAGCCCATGCCGCCGACGATGATGGCGATCAGGAGGGAGGAGAGCAACTGGATGGCGAGGATCTTGGTCGACAAGCTCTTCATCATCGGGCGCCGGGTGGACGAGACGCTGGACATTTGGGTACAAGTTCCTTCTGGAAAATCGTTCTGGTATGTTGGGATAGGCGCTTGGAGCAGCTTTGCCCGGCGTCGTAGCAGGGCTCAGCGGTCGAATGGTGCCGCGGCGACGGCAGGGCTCGGTCAGGCTGCCTCGGACGTCTGCGGGCCTGCCGGTATGTCTATGCCTCCGAGGAGGCGGTCGAGATTGAGCACGGTGACGAAGCGGCCGTTGCGGCGGCCGATGCCGGCGATGGTTTCGCCGGTCCAGCTTCCCGCCACCTGCGGCGGCGGATCGAGGTCGCCGCTGTCGAGCACGGTGACTTCGAACACGCGATCGGTGCGAAGCCCGACCGTCACCGCCCGGTCGCGGGCGTTGAGATGCAGCACGACGATCCGGGTGTTTTCGGTATCGGGCGCCGGCTCGAGGCCCAGCGTAAGCCGCAGATCGAGCACCGGGATGCCCTGGCCGCGCACGTCGATCATGCCGAGCAGATTGACGGGCGCCTGCGGCAGCCGCGCGATCTGGCGGGCATCGAGAATCTCCTGCACCTTGTCGACGGGTGCGGCAAAGAGTTCCTCTGCCACGCCCAGGGTCAGATATTGTGCGTATTCGCTCATCATCGATCCTTACGAAGCACGGCGGGAGAATTCGGCGTCGAGCTGGTCGTCGGCATCGTCGAGGGCGAGGTCGAAGCCGCCGCCATTGCCGCCCGCCTTGCGCGGCGCCATGTGCGGCGCCTTGGCGAGAACCGCGGCACGCATCCCGGCATCGGGATTGGCCTTGCCGATGTGCGCCACGCTGGCGGGCGCCGCCGGCCGGTCGCGCCGGGCCGAGCCCGCCGTGTTGCCGTCGACGCGGAAGTAGCTGATCGAGGCCTGCAACTGCTCGGCCTGGCCGGCAAGTTCCTCGGAGGTCGCCGACATCTCTTCGGCGGCCGAGGTATTCTGCTGGGTCACCTTGTCGAGCTGCTGGATCGCCGTGTTGATCTGCGCCGCACCGGCATTCTGCTCGCGGCTGCCGGCGGAGATTTCTTCCACCAGTTCGGCCGTGCGCTGGATATCGGGCACGAGCTTGGCCAGCATCTCGCCGGCCGAGCGGGCGGCCTTGACCGTGGTGCCGCTGAGGGTCGAGATTTCGGCGGCGGCCGCCTGGCTGCGTTCGGCGAGCTTGCGCACTTCCGAGGCCACCACGGCGAAACCGCGGCCATGCTCGCCGGCCCGGGCCGCTTCCACGGCGGCGTTCAGGGCGAGCAGGTCGGTCTGGCGGGCAATCTCCTGCACCACCATGATCTTGTCGGCGATGGTCTGCATGGCGGAGACGGCGTTGTTGACCGCCTCGCCGCTCGCGATGGCGTCGGCCGCCGACTGGCGGGCGATCTTTTCGGTCTGCAGCGCATTGTCGGCCGACTGCTTGATGGTCGCGGCCATCTCTTCCATCGAGGCCGAGGCCTCTTCGGTCGACGACGCCTGCTCGGTCGCACCCTGGCTCAGCTGCTCGGCGGTCGCCGACAGTTCCTGGCTGCCGGAGGCGACGTTGCGGGTGGCGCTTGCCACTTCGGTCACGACTTCGCGCAGCTTGCCGGCCATCGTGTTGAGCGCATCGATCAGGTCCTTGATCTCGTCGTTGCTCGAAACCTTCGCCGTGGCGCTGAGATCGCCGTCGGCAACTGCATTGGCCAGCCGCAGGGCCGACCCCAGAGCCCGGCTGATCGAAACGATGATCCACACGGCGGCAATCGCCGCGACGAGGAAGGAGCCGACCAGCAGCCCGATCAGGAGCATCGAGGATTGATCGTAGAGATGATCGGCGTCCACCTTGGAGGCATCGACTGAATCGTCGTTCCGCTTGACGATGGCTTCGAGGTCCTGCGTCAGCTCCTTGCTGGCTTCGGCGCCCTGGGTGGCGATCAGGTTTTCCGCCTGCGCACTATTGCTGCTGTCGAAGGTGCCGGCCGTCTGCTGCGTGGTCAGGTCGCGTAGCCGGGTCTCGACGCCGGTGAAACGCTGCCAGACGGGCACGAAGGCGTTGATCTCGTCGGTCTCTTCCTTGCTGCCCGACAGATCGAGAAGCTGCTTGATCGAGCCGTCGACGACGGCTTTGCCGCTGTCGATGCTGGCGACCAGTTCCTCGGTCTGCGACGGGCTGCGCGAAAGGATGAGATCGCGTTCGTCCTTGGCAATGTTGGCGACGGCCTTCTCGATGTCGCTTGCTGCGTTCACGCCGGCGAAGTCGTCGACGACGATGCCGTCGAGCGACTGCTTGATGGCCCCCATGTTCTGTATCGCAATGAACATGCTGGCGGCGGACAGGGCGACGACGACGGCAAAGGTCAGCCCGAGTTTTACCTTAAGTGTCAGTCTCATTTTTATGCGGCCCTTTCCTCGGGCGACGACGCGCTTCTGCGGGTCTGCGTTTCGAAAATTCGGGTGAGATTGGGAACGATGATGAAGCCGCCATTGCGCTTGCCGACGGCGCGGACGAATTCGGGCTTCCAGCGCATGCCGACGCGCGGGGCGTCCTGCAGCGCGGCAGCTTCGATATCGGTGACGTCATGCACCTTGTCGGCGAGAATGCCGACAATGGCACGCTCGCCGTCGAGGTCGATCTCGATGACGACGATGCGGGTGTCCTGGTCCGGCGGTGGCCGGTCCATGCCGAACATGACGCGCAGATCGGCAAGCGGCACGACACGGCCGCGCACGTTGATCAGCCCGCCGACGAAGGGCGAGGCATTGGGCACTTCGGTGATGGGCACGAGATCGAGGATCTCGCGGACGCTCTCGGCCTCGATGGCGAAGAGCTCATCCTGGAGGCGGAGCGTGAGGGCGCGCATCGGCCCGTCCTGAAGCGCGGTCATGCGGCTCTCCCGAGGTCTTTTTCGTAGGACTGGCCGACGCCGACCAGGTGCACGGTATCGAGGATGAGAGCGACGGTGCCGTCGCCGAGGATGGTGGCGCCCGAGAAGGCCTTGAGATCGGAGTGGAGCTTGCTCAACTGCTTGATCACGGTCTGGTAGTTGCCGATGATCTGGTCGACCACGAGGCCGACGCGGCCTTCGCCCGAGGACACGATGACCACCTTGGGGTGGCTGTCGGGCTCGCCCGGCGTGTTGAACGCCTCGCGCAGCCGCACGAACGGCACGAGGCTGCCGCGGATGTCGAGAAAGTTGCGGCCGCGCGATGCGGTTTCGGCGTTGAGCGGCAGCTCGACGCACTCCTCCACCGCCGCGAGCGGGATGGTGAAGCGGCCATTGCCGACGCGGACCAGCATGCCGTCGATGATCGCGAGGGTCAGCGGCAGGCGCAGGGTGGCGGTGGTCCCCTCGCCCGGCCGGGTGCTGAGGTCGATGGTGCCGCGCAGGCCATCGATGGTGCGCTTGACCACATCCATGCCGACGCCGCGACCCGAGAGCGCGGTCACTTCCTTGGCGGTCGAGAAGCCGGGGGCAAAGATCAATTGCCACAGCTCCTGGTCGGTGAGCTTGGCGTCGGAAGTGATGATGCCGTTTTCCTCGGCCTTGGCGCGGATGCGCTGGGCGTCGAGGCCGGCGCCGTCGTCGGAAACCGAGATCGCGACTTCGGCCCCGGCATAGACCGCGCTGAGGCGCACGGTGCCCTTGGCCGGCTTGCCCTTGGCCCGCCGGCTCGCGGCATCCTCGAGACCGTGATCCACCGCGTTGCGGATCAAGTGGACCAGCGGATCGGCGAGCTTTTCGATCATGGTCTTGTCGAGCTCGGTTTCTTCGCCGGTGGTGATGAACTCGATGTCCTTGTCGAGGTCGCGGCTGAGATCGTGGACCAGCCGGCGGAAGCGACCGAAGAGGCTGCCGATGGGCACCATGCGGATACCCATGGTGGTATCGCGCAGGCCGGAAGAAAGCCGTTCCAGTTCTTCGGCGATGGTTTTCAGATTGCTGTCGGACGAACTGCCGGCGATCTGGGTCAGCCGCGCCTGGGCGATGACCAGCTCGCCGACGCGATCCATCAGTTCGTCGAGCCGTTCGGCCGGAACGCGCAGCGACGAGCCGGCCTTGTCCGGTGTCGCGCCGCCGCCCGCACGGTCGAGTTTTTCCGCGACGCGGTCGGCCTTTTCGCGAACCGCCGCAACAGGCGCGGCCGGTTCGGGTTCAGGCTCGGGCTCGGGCTCGGCGACCGGGGCGGCCTGCACCGGCGCGTCGGCAAGCGGGGTCACGGAGAGCTCCATGCCGTCGCGCAGGAACAGGAACACATCGTCGATGGCGGCCTGCGGTGCGTCGGCGGTGAGGTCCACCTGCCAGCCGAGATAGGCGTTTTCCGGCTCGATCGCGGCGAGATCGGGCACACGATCGGTCAAGGCGAGAACCTCGCACGGACCGATGGCCGCAAGCTCTTCGAGCAGCAGCAGCGGATTGGTGCCGTAGACGAGGGCGTCGGCGGGCAGCCTGAAGACGATGCGCCAGCGCTTGGGGGCGCTCGCGACCGGCCTCGCCGCCGGCGCTTTCGTGTCGCCGGACTGCGCCGTCTCGGCAGGGCGGTCGGTCGACACGGTGGCGCGCAGGGCGTTGAGGATGGCGTCGCCGCCGGGCACCGCGCTGTCGGGCGTCTCGATCAGCTTGTGCACATGATCCTTGGCGTCGAGCGCAATGCCGATCAGCTCGGGCGTCGCCACGGACTGCCCCTTGCGAACGCGGTCGAACGCCGTTTCAAATTCGTGCACGAAGGACGCGACCTCGGTGAAGCCGAACATCGCGCCGGAGCCCTTGATCGTATGGAGGGCCCGGAAGGTGGAGTTGATCAGGTCGCCGTTCTCCGGGTTCTGCTCGAGGTCGAGCAGGCCGGCTTCGAGCTGTTCGAGCAGCTCGCGGGCTTCCTGGCGGAAGGTCTCGGTCGGATCTGGGAGGCTCATGCGCCCGTTACTTTCTTGATCACAGCGACCAGTTGGTCCTGCTTGAATGGCTTGACGATCCACCCCGTCGCGCCGGCGGCCTTGGCTTCGGCCTTCAGCGCTTCGTCGGATTCGGTGGTCAAAAGAATGATCGGCACGCCTTTGCTCGAAGGGTGCTGGCGATATTTGCGAATGAACTCGATGCCGTTGAGCACAGGCATATTGAGATCGGTCAACACCGCGTCGACCGGCTGGGCGATGGCCACGTCGTAGCCTTCGGCCCCGTTGCCGGCCTCGACCACCTTGTGGCCCGCCGCGATCAGGGTCATCGAGACCATCTGCCGGATGGAGGCGGAATCGTCGATGGTAAGGATGGTTTTGCTCATGCTGCCAGTCCCTGCCTGCCGGTCCAGAATTCGTCGTGCGGCGCCTTCGGGTCGCCATCGGCCCCGAGCAGGCCGACCTGGGTCAGAACCGTGGCGAGCGGTGCGCCGGGCGGATAGCGCAGGCGAAGCGTCCGCCCCTCTGCCGCCGCGGTCCGGCGCGCCGCGGCCAGGAGCTGCACCACGGCGATGTCGGCGCCGGTGACGGCGCTGCAGTCGAGCGTCACGCTGCGATGCTCGCCCAATGCCGCACGCAGTTGCTGCAGAAGCTCCGCAACGGTGCGAATGCCCAGATCGCCGCTGAGGACGACGGCGTGCCCAATCGCATCCGTCATCTTGCATTCGGGAGGGTGCACACGCACCGGTCCCGTCCCTGGAAATGATCCATGGCCACTATGTCTCTAAATGATGTCCCCGCGCGACATCGGCATCCCAAGTTCGGGGATGGCGTGCCGCACCGCTTGTTTTGCCCGAGCGGTGCGAACAACTGTCGCGTAGATGACATTACAGATAAGTCATTAAGCGCCCGTTACCGTTACCTTCAGGTACAACTGAAGTTGTTGCGAGCAGCGTTGCGAAATATACTTTCGCTATATCCGAGATATTTGGGTGCGCACCGGAATCTCGACTGAGTCGAATTCAACGGACCATGAGTCGTCGATTCTGGCGCCAGAGTCGGCGGGCGGAAATTATCCGAAGTATAGTTGCGACGATTTTCGTCAAAACTGCCGTTTAATCGATCGTAAACCGACGACGCGGCCGATTTCGATAGGCTGGGTACGTAGTTCCCGCAGGTATGATTGTCGATGTCGCCGGCCGGGGCCGCACGTGAACGCATAATGCCGCCACGAGACCGCGGCGGCATCGCCGTCGACCGAAACAGGCGGGATCAGAATCCGACGGCGACCGCGACGGGTTCCGCATGGGGCTGCATCAGCGCGGCGATTTCGGGCCATTTGGCCTCGAAGGCATCGACGCAGGCCGGATCGAAATGACTGCCGCGCAGCGCGGCGATTTCGCGATGGGCCTTGTCGATCGGCCAGGCGGCCTTGTAAGGCCGCTCGGAACAAAGGGCATCGAACACATCGGCGATCGCGACGATGCGCGCCTCGACCGGGATGTCCGCGCCCGACAGGCGATCGGGATATCCCGTGCCGTCCCAGCGCTCGTGATGGCTGAGCGCGATGAGTTCGGCGGTGCGGATCAGGTCGGAAGAGCCCTTTTCGAGGATGCGGGCGCCGATGATGACGTGTTCGCGCATGATCGCCATTTCCTCGGGTGTGAGCTTGCCCGGCTTGCTCAGAATGGCATCGGCGATAGCGATCTTGCCCACGTCGTGCAGCGGCGCCGCGAGATAGATCATGCGGCAGCGCTCGGGGCTGAGGCCCATGCCTTCGGCGATCAACCGGCAGATGAGGGCGACGCGGGAGACATGCTCGCCGGTGTCGCCGTCGCGATATTCGATGGCGCGGGCAAGCCGCCAGATGACCTCCTCCTCGCGTTCGATCAGGTAGCGCGTGGCGCTTTCGACTTCCCGGGCCAGCCATTTGGCCCGGTCGGCCAGATCGATCTGCGCCTTGCGCAGCGCCAGCAGGTTGCGCACTCGCGCGAGCAGTTCGGTGCGATCGAAGGGCTTGCTCAGAAAATCGGTGGCGCCGGCATTGATGGCGTCGACCCGCAGATGCTGGTCGCTGTCGGACGTGACCATGATGATGGGCACCAGCCGATAGGCTTCACGCGCCCGCAGCCGCCGGGTGACCTCGACGCCATCCATTTCGGGCATGACGTGATCGACGAGCACCAGGTCGAATTGCTGCCCCTCGCTGCGCTTCAGCGCATCCAGCGGGCTGACGCAGGTGGTAATGTCCACCCCACCCACTTCGTCCACGATGGCCGCCAGGAGCGCGAGGCTCGACCGGCTATCGTCAATGATCAAAATACGCAAAACAGGCCTCCCCAAGGCCCCTAAGCGTAATCACGCAGTTCTTACGTGCTGATTAAGTTGCTTTGCCCGCCTCACGCCGGAACTACTTGCACGAGGTCTTGGTAAACAAGATGCTGCGCCAATACAGCGACTTGCCCATTGCGACCGCGGAGTCGGCGGCAACGGTTGTATTTGCATTGACGCGCCGTCAGCCGCGGGGCGTGATGTCCGCGCCGTGTTCGGTCCAGCGTGGCCGCTCAGACAGCTTGCGCCGCAACGGACGCGCCTCGGTAAAGATATTGTGGAATTTGAACTCGGCGGGGCTGCTGTGTATGAGCCAGGCTTTGGCAGCCGGCGTGTCGACCGTCGTGGTGAAGCTTGGGCGTTCGAGAAAGCGCTCGGGCGCGCGCGCCCAAGCGGGGGGCGGTTGCCGCAGATACTGCATGGAGAGGTAGTCGGCGATTGCCGCAAGCAGGGCGTCCAGGAAATCCTGACCGATGAGCGCTGGCTCCGGCTGCAGCATGGCCGCTGCCGCTTCCGCAGTTGGCGACGCATAGAACTCGTCGAGAAACTCCGCCATGACCTTGGCGGCTGTTTCCCCGGCGGAGAGACGGTTACCGGCCTCGGCCAGCGTAGTGGGGCGCATTGCTGCCTTCCGCGTTCCAGATCTGCCGCAGCAGAAACAGTTGCTTGGCCGGATCCTCCGCCGTCTTGGGGAAGTACCGCCTGAGGATTTCGATGGCGGCCTCCGGCGTTTCAACACCCAGGACCGCGAGAAGATTCACGATATCGGCCGTTTCCTGCGGCCCCTTGGCCGGGTCCATGATGCGGATGGCCTTGAGCTTCAGCGCCAGCATATATTCTGCCGACGGCACGTAGACCTTGAGGCTACCCTCCTCGGCGGATGCCGGAAAGGTACCGATCAGAAGATGGTCGTCCTTGCCCGAGCGGGGGCTGAGATGGAACGTCACCGCGTCGTTGAGCCAGTCCGCCGACCAGCCATTGTCCGCCGCGATATCGTCGATCACCTGCGCCAGCCAGTGCGGCCAGGGTTGTTCGAGGGCGGCGATATCGACGTCTTCCGAGGCGTAGCGGAAGTTGCTCGCGAGCATCAGCGCCGAACCACCATAGACGGCGAATTCCAGGTGCTGGCGATGTTCGGCGGCGGCCGCGCCGATCCGGTCGAACGCCGCGATCAACTCTTGTCTGTCGAAGTGCTTGGCCACGGGCTTACCTGCTCCTTGCCAAGCAATCGGCCAAACGGGCGCGAGGTTCAAGAGTGGCCGGCGACTCGCGTGGCGAGCGGCATCGGCGGCTACACGTCGAGATTGGCGACGTTCAGTGCGTTGTCCTGGATGAAGTCGCGGCGGGGTTCGACCAGATCGCCCATCAGTTCGGAGAACAGGCGGTCGTGGTCGTCGCTGTCCTTGATCTCGACCTTGAGCAGGGTGCGGATGTTGGGATCGAGCGTGGTTTCCCAGAGCTGCTCCGGGTTCATTTCGCCGAGGCCCTTGTAGCGCTGCAGCGTCAGGCCCTTGCGGCCGGCGGCCGACACCGCATTGAACAGCGAGGACGGCCCGTAGATCGGGGTCGGGACGTCCTTCTTGCTGAGGACCGCGACACCCGAGAACAGATCGCCGATCTTTTCGATCATCTGTCGCATCTTGCGGGCGTCGGCGCTGACCAAGAGGTTCGCGTCGAACTCGTGCCGCTCGGTCACGCCGCGCACCGTGCGCGAAAAGACGAGGCCGCCCTGCCCGTCGGGCTCGCCGCGCCAGCCGCGCTCGACTTCATCGGCGATAAGATCGAGGCGCGCCGCGATGCGCTGGGCGATCTCGGTCGCCTGCGCCGGATCGGCCACGACATCGGGATCGAGCGCGCCGACGATGGCCGCCTGTTCGAGGATGGCGCGGCTGTAGCGCGTATTGAAGCCGTTGATCTGGTGAACGATGTCGCGTGCCTCGCGCACGATGGCGAGGAGATCGGCGCCGGTGTGGACGCTGCCGGCCGCAGTCTTGAACGACGCATCGTCGATGCCGCCCTCGACCAGGTAGTCCTCGAGCGAGCGTTCGTTCTTGAGGTACTGCTCGGACGAGCCGCGCTTGACTTTGAACAGCGGCGGCTGGGCGATGTAGACATGGCCGCGATCGATCAGCTCGCGCATCTGGCGATAAAAGAACGTCAGGAGCAGCGTTCTGATGTGCGCGCCGTCGACATCGGCATCGGTCATGATGATGATGCGATGGTAGCGGAGCTTGTCGATGTTGAACTCTTCGCGGCCGATCGAGGTGCCGAGCGCCATCACCAGATTGCCGATCTGCTCGGAGCCGAGCATGCGATCGAAGCGGGCGCGCTCGACGTTGAGAATCTTGCCGCGCAGCGGCAGCACGGCCTGGTTGGAGCGGTCGCGGCCCTGCGTGGCGGAGCCGCCGGCGCTGTCGCCCTCGACGAGGAACAGTTCCGACTTGGCCGGGTCCTTCTCCGAGCAATCCTTGAGCTTGCCGGCGAGGAAATTGACGTCGAGCGCCGATTTGCGGCGGGTGAGCTCGCGGGCCTTGCGGGCGGCTTCGCGCGCGGCGGCGGCTTCCGCCACCTTGCCGACGACGACGCGGGCTTCCTGCGGATGCTCCTCGAACCACTCGGCGAGCTTCTCGTTGACGACGTTCTCGACCACCGGCCGCACTTCGGACGAGACCAGCTTGTCCTTGGTCTGGCTCGAAAATTTCGGGTCGGGCACCTTGACCGACAGCACGCAGGTGAGGCCCTCGCGCGAATCCTCGCCCGACAGCGTGACCTTCTCGCGCTTCAGAATGCCGCTCGCCTCGGCGTAGCCCGCGACCTGGCGCGTCAGCGCGCTGCGGAACCCGGCGAGGTGGGTGCCGCCATCGCGCTGCGGGATGTTGTTGGTGAAGCAGAGCACGTTCTCGTGGTAGCTGTCGTTCCACCACATGGCGACTTCGACGGTGATGCCGTCCTTTTCCGCCAGCAGATAGATCGGCTCGGCGATGAGCGCGGTCTTGGCCGTATCGAGATAGCGCACGAACGCCGCGACGCCGCCCTCGTAGTGCAGTTCGATCTCGACCTTTTCGGGATGCCGCAGATCGCGCAGCAGAATGCGCACGCCCGAGTTGAGGAACGCCAGCTCGCGCAGGCGGTGCTCCAGCGTCTTGAAGTCGAACTCGACCATGGTGAAGGTCGTGGGCGACGGCAGGAACGTGATTTCAGTGCCGTTGCGGCCATCATAGGTGCCCGGCGCCATGTGCGGCTCGTAAGTGCCGGTCTGGGCCAGCGGCGCGTCGGCGTCGCCATTCGAAAACGCCATCTCGAAGATCTTGCCGCTGCGGCGGATCTTGAGGCGCAGCCAGGTCGAGAGCGCATTGACGACGGACACGCCGACGCCGTGGAGACCCCCCGAGACCTTGTAGGAATTCTGGTCGAACTTGCCGCCGGCGTGGAGCTGGGTCATCACCACTTCGGGCGTCGAGACGCCCTCGGTGGGGTGCATGTCGGTCGGGATGCCGCGGCCATTGTCGATGACCGTGCACGAGCCGTCGGCGTTGAGCGTCACCGTCACCAGGTCGGCATGGCCGGCCAGCGCCTCGTCGATGGCGTTGTCGACGACTTCGTAGACCATGTGGTGCAGGCCCGAGCCGTCATCGGTGTCGCCGATATACATGCCGGGGCGCTTGCGGACCGCGTCGAGGCCCTTCAGCACCTTGATGGAATCGGCGCCGTACGCGTTGGGATCGGGCTGGTCTACGGGTTCGGGGGCGGGCGTGTTCAATGAGGCTCCGAATCAGGGCTGAAAACCGCTCGATTTGGTTTAGCGGATCGGGGGGTGTTACAGAAGGGAAATGGCGCTTTTTGGCCGATTTTCAAGGCAATTAGCCAGTATTCACGTCTTTTCCAGCCTGCCGTCGCGCACCGTGACGCGCTGTGCCGCCGAACCCAGCGCATCGAACAGCATCGGGTCGGTTCCCGTCATCAGACACTGGGTGCCGAGCGCGTCGAGCGCCGCGAACAGCGCTGCCCGCCGGTCGGGATCGAGGTGGGCGGCAATCTCGTCGAGCAGCAGGAACGGCACGATGCCGGCGCGGCCCTTGACCAGCCGCGCCTGCGCCAGGATGAGCCCCACCAGCAGGGCTTTCTGCTCGCCGGTCGAGCCGAGCGCCGCCGGCATCTGCTTTTGGGCGTAGAGCACCTCGAAATCGACGCGATGCGGCCCCGAAATCGTCCGCCCGGCAGCGCGGTCGAGCCCGCGCGAGCGCTGCCAGACCGCTTTGAGCTCGGCTTCGAGCGCCGGCGACGAAGCCGGCTCGGCCCGGTCGTCGAACAGCGGGGTCAGCGACAGTTCGGCCGCCGGGAACGCCTGGTCGTCGAGGCTTTCGGCGATCCGGGCCTGCAGATGCGCGATGGCGTCGGCGCGAGCGAAATGCAGTGCCGCCGCATGGGCCGCCATTTCCGCCTCGAGTGCATTGAGCCACAGCGGATCGGCATCTTCCTCGAGCAGGCGATTGCGCTGGCGCATGGCCTTTTCGTAGTCGGCGACGGCGGCCGAATGCGACGGGATCAGCGTCGTCACCAGCCGGTCGAGAAACCGCCGCCGGTCGCCGGCCGGTCCGGTGAACAGCCCGTCCATGGCCGGAATGAGCCACAGCAGCCGCAGATAGTCGCTCATTTCCTCGATGGTGCGGGCGTTGGCGCCATTGATGCGCACCCGCCGCCCGCCATCATCGGCCGCGCCGGTGCCGATATCGACCGGCCCATCCGGCGTCTCGATCGTCGCCGCCACTGCCCAGGGCTGGTCCGACGCCTGGTTGCCCAGCGTATCGAACGCCGCCCGCCGCAGCCCGCGCCCGGGGCTCAGCAGCGACACCGCCTCGAGCAGATTGGTCTTGCCCGCGCCGTTCGGGCCCGTCAGCACCAGATGGCGTCCATCGAGATCGAGCGCCGCCGACTGGTAGTTGCGAAAGGCACTGAGACGAAGCCGGGAAATGTAACGATCAGGCATGGGCGCGTGGTTAGCACGATTCAGGCGACAGGTACCGAAAGCGATGGTTGCCGCGATACCCCAACCGTCCAGTCGGTTTCCCTCCCCCGCGAGGGGAGGGTAGCAAAGCTTGGCCAAAGGCCTAGCGGCGCTGGGTGGGGGGACTCATAGTCGGCATCGAGTGAGCGGAGAGTCCCCCCACCCCGGCTTGCTAACTCGCTTCGCTCATAAGCGCGCCGCCCTCCCCGCGCGGGGAGGGAAATCGGTGGTGACTGCTAGCTCGGAGAGGTGATCACAGCAGGAGCCGCACACTCCACCTCTCCCTTTGGGGAGAGGTCGGCGCGCCAGCGCCGGGTGAGGGGCCTTGAACGATGGTGGAAGCGCGCCTCACACCCGCATCGGCATCAGCACGTAGAGCGCCTTGGCCTCGCCGTCTTCCTTGACCAGCGTGGGCGAGCCGGCGTCGTTGAACAGGAACACGGCGTTGTCGGAGCGGATCTGGCCGATGATGTCGAGGAGATAGCGGGCGTTGAAGCCGATCTCGAAGCTTTCGGGCTCGAACTCGACGGCGATCTCTTCGGTGGCGGTGCCGTGGTCGGGGTTGGTGACGGAAAGCTCGAGGTTGCCGTCCTTCACCGCCAGCTTGACCGCCTTGCCGCCGCGGTCGGAGGCGATGGTCGAGACGCGGTCGACGGCGACAGCGAAGCTCTGCCGGTCGACGTTGAGGCGCTTGTCGTTGTTCTTGGGCGTCACCCGGTCGTAGTCGGGGAAGGTGCCCTCGATGAGCTTGGAGAGCAGCACCACGCCATCGAGCGTGAAACGGATCTTGGTGTCGGAGATTTCGATGGCGACATCGCCATCGACGCCGTCGAGCAGTTTCTGCACTTCGCCGACGGTCTTTTTCGGAATGATGATGCCGGGCATGCCCCTGGCGCCGGCCGGCGCCTCGGTTTCGGCGCGGGCCATGCGGTGGCCGTCGGTGGCGACGGCGCGCAGCACGGTCTGCTTATCGACGTCGAGCGTGTGGACGTAGATGCCGTTGAGGTAGTAGCGCGTCTCCTCGTTGGAGATGGCGAACTGGGTGCGCTCGATCAGCTCGCGGAAGGCCGCGGCCGGCAGCGAGAAGGAATGGCTGAACGCTCCCGATTTGAGATCGGGGAAGCTGTCGGGCGACAGGCACGCCAGATGAAAGCGCGAGCGGCCGGAGGTCAGCAGCATCTGCTCGGCGCCGTCGGTTTCGAGCCGCACTTCGGCGCCATCGGCAAGCTTGCGGACGATCTCATAGAGAGTATGCGCCGGTACCGTCGTCGTGCCCGGCGTCGAGACCATGGCGGGCACGGATTCCGTCACTTCGATATCGAGGTCGGTGGCACGCAGGTCGACCTTGCCGTCGGCCGCCTTCATCCAGACGTTGGCGAGAATGGGGTAGGTGTTGCGGCGCTCGACGACGCGATGCACGTGTCCGAGCGACTTGAGTAGCGCGTTGCGCTCCAGTGTGACCTTCATCTTACGCTATCCCCAACCGCTCGAACTCTCCGGCGGGTGGAAATCCCCCCAATTCCGGGCTGCGACCTTTGCAATTTAGGGTGCAAAACGCAAGCGCGGCGGGCCGGCGGCCGCGGCAGCTTCCCCAGCCGAATTGCGCACCGCGAGCGTCAGAAGTTGAGCTTGTTGAGCGCGCGCTCGGCCTGAGCCAGTCGTCGCTCGATGTCGCGATCCCGTTCGTCGATGCGCGACAGCATCTGCTGCCAGCTCGCCTCGTTGTCGGCGCCGGTCGGCTCCAATGCCTGCGGGCGGAGCGACAGACGCCGCACCGCCTTCTTCATCCGCAAAACCATACGCGGTAACACACAACCCTCCGCACGCACGCAAACACCGCAACTACAACTCGACGGCCCAACCGGGGCCGGTCTTTACTCTTCGAGCATGCGCTTGAGCAGCTCGATTTCCTGGGTCAGGTCCGCATCGTCCTTCATCATCTGCTCGACCTTGCGGACGCTATGAAGCACCGTGGTGTGGTCGCGGCCGCCAAAGCGGCGCCCGATTTCGGGCAGCGAGCGCGAGGTCAGCGACTTGGCGAGATACATGGCGATCTGGCGCGGCCGCACCACGTCGCGCGAGCGGCGCGAACTCAGCAGCTCGTTGCGCGGCACCTTGTAGTGGCGCGACACGATGCGCAGGATGTCCTCGATGCGGACGCGGCGCGCCTCGCGGGCCCGCACCAGATCGGCCAGAGTGCGCTCGGCGAGCGCCACGGTGATGGGCTCCTGCGTCAACTGGTTGGCGGCGACGAGCCGGTTGACCGAGCCGTCGAGGTCGCGGCCGTGGCTCACCACGATGCGCGAGATGTAGTCGATCACCGCGGGCGGGAAATGGACGCCGAAGCGGGCCTGCGCCTGCTCGGCGCGACGGATGACGATCGAACGGCGCAACTCCAGGTCGAAGCCGGCGATCGGCACGACCAGCCCGCCCGACAGCCGCGAGCGCACGCGCTCGTCGAGCATTTCGAGATCGCGTGGCGGGGCGTCGCCGGCCACCACCACCTGCTTGGCGCCGGTGAGGAGGGTGCCCAGCGTGTGGCCGAACTCGGTGGCGGACTTGCCCTGCAGGAACTGCATGTCGTCGATGAGCAGCAGGTCGACCCGTCGAAGCCAGTCCTTGAGCGCAATGGCCGACTGCCGCTGCACCGCGGTGATGAAGTGGTACATGAAGTGGTCGGCGGTCAGATAGATGATGTTGCGGCCCGGCTGGGCCGCGCCCGCCGCCCAGGCGATGGCGTTGAGCAGATGGGATTTGCCGAGGCCCACGGTCGAATGGATGTAGACCGGGTTGAAGCTGACGGTGCCGTTGAGCGCCGCGCTCGCCACCTGCTTGGCGATGCCGAGCGCGATCTCGTTGCTGGCGCCGGGCACGAAGCTGTCGAACGTCATTTTGGGGTCGAGCGCGCTGCCCGAGAGCGCATCGCCGCGCGGCGCCGGAATCTCGCGCTGCTGGCGGGCCGCGGCGGGCGCCGGTTCGGCTTCCACCTCGGGGACGATCTCGGCCGCCGGAGTCAGGCGCGGACGGGCCTGGCCGTTGACGCGGACGGTGAAATGCAGCCGCTGCACCAGCGGCATTTCGGCCTTGAAGGTGTCGAGGATCTTCTCGGCGTAGTTGGACTGGATCCACGAGCAGAGAAACCGGGTCGGCACGCTCAGATGCGCCTTGTCGTCGACGACTTCCTCGAGTTCGAGACGGGCAAACCAGGAATTGAACACGTCCTCGCCGACGGCCGCCTTGAGGCGGGCGCGGATGCGCTGGAAGAGCTCGCTGCCGCTGCGCTCCCCGCTCACCGCCGGGACATAAGGCGGGCGTACGCCGCCTGCCGGAACACCATCGTTGTTGTGAAGCTCATTGCGTCCGCCGCCTGCGCTCGCCGTCATTGCTATCTGCCTCGCCGCCGATAGGAGCCCATGCCGGGCTCACTGCTAGATTGCCGCTTCGCCCGCCTTGCGGCAGACAAATTTACTCATCCGCCGCAAAAGTACTTTGCGGCCGATCACACTCGCTTTTACTTAGGTTCCGGCTGCCAACACGCCGGTTCTGGTTATCAGCTCACGTCAACGCAAGATGATCGATGCTCGTATCCAACTCCGCCGCTACGGATGATTTAACCGAAACTTTCACCCGTAACCGCAACAGCCACGACAGAGGGATTTCGACTGCCCCACATTTCGCATTGTCTCAAAAAGTCTGGCCGGGAGGCCGCCTTTTCCTGATCCAACGGAGGCATATTAGACAGCGGATTTTGGGCCCGCAACCGACTCTTTTTGCGAAAGCGGGGTTGACAGGAAGCGGGGTCGGCGGGCCGGAAAATTGGTTTCTTAAGGAGTCCTTAGGGACTGCCAAACCAACCGATTGTGACTCAAAGATGAATCGCTGAATCCGGGTTTTTCCAGAAGGCCGTTCCAGATTTCGGACAAGGGGGCCAATCGGGAAGATTCATTCACGGAGCGGCCGGAGTGCCTTGAAAATCAAGGGTTTCCGGAAAGCGGCCCAGTGTAGCAATAGTGCCACATTTTCTTCATGTGACAAAAACAAAGGCGCCCCGGAGGGCGCCTCGAACGGCTCGGCCGCGATGGGTTCGGCTCAGGCCTTGAGGGCCTTCACACGGCTGTTCAGGCGGGACACCTTGCGGGCCGCGACATTGGCGTGGACGATGCCTTTTTGCGCCGACCGGGCGATCTCGGGCTCGGCCGCCTTGAGGGCCGCGACGGCCTCGTCGTGCTTGCCGCCCGCGATGGCTTCCTCGACCTTGCGGATGAACGTGCGCATGCGCGAGCGGCGCGACTTGTTCACTTCCGTGCGGGCCGCGATCTTGCGGGTGGCTTTCTTTGCCGACGCGGTATTGGCCATGTAGGTCCTCTTTATCCGGCCGGGCCCGCTCGCTTTGGTGCGCGGGAAGCCGGAGAATGAAATGAAATCGGCGGCACCGGGCCGCCAAAGCTGGGCGTGTATAGTCAGAGCGGCCGGGAACGTCAACCGGATTCCGGCATGCTGGCCGGTGATCGCCGCAAGGCCCCCTCACCCGCCCTCCGCGCGACCTCTCCCCAAAGGGAGAGGTTCGATGTGGCACGATCTCGCCCACGCACCACCTCTCCCTCTGGGGGAGAGGTCGGATCGCCCTTGCGATCCGGGTGAGGGGACCTTCGCCGAGCTCCCAGCTAAGCCTTCTGGCATACCGGACAGAAAAACGTCGACCGTCCCGACTGCACGATCCGCTCCACCGTACCGGAGCAGCCCGGCGTGTGGCAGGGCTCGCCCTCGCGGTCGTAGACGTCGAACCGGTGCTGGAAATAGCCCGATGCGCCGTCGGCCGCGCGAAAATCGCGCAGGGTCGAGCCGCCGGCGGTGATGGCGTCGTTGAGGACGCTGCGCACGCCGTCGGCCAGCAGGTCCAGCCGGGCCGACGGCTTGCCCGATTTCAGCACCAGCTTTCTGGCCGGCACGGTGGGGAGGATATGGGCGCGCCACAGCGCCTCGCTGACATAGATATTGCCGAGCCCCGCCACGACGCGCTGGTCGAGCAGCGCCGCCTTCATCGGGGCCGACTTGGTCCTGAACCGCGCCGCCATCTCGTCGGCGTTGAACCCGTTGCCCAGCGGCTCGGGGCCGAGGCCCGCGAGATAGGGCGAGTCCTCGTCGCGGGCGGACAGGTCCATGAAGCCGAAGCGGCGGGCGTCGGAATAGATCAGCGTCAGCTTGCCGCGGCTGGGATGGGTCAGATGCATCACCACGTGGTCGTGCTTGATGTCCTCGCCCGGCTCGTAATAGCGCGAGGGCTCCTTGAACTTGCCCTCGGCGAAGCGGAAGGCGCCGGTCATCCCGAGATGGCTGAGCCAGGTCTGGCCGCTGCCCAGCCGGAACAGCAGGTACTTCGCCCGCCGCCCGACGCCGAGGATGGTCTGGCCCTCGAGCGCCTTGGCAAAACCCTTGGGGAAGGGAAAGCGCAAATCCTTGCGGTTGAGCACCACCTTGTCGATCACCGCCCCTTCAAGATAGGGCTGCAGCCCACGGCGGACGGTTTCGACTTCGGGCAGTTCGGGCATCTTCGCAACCATGCGCGGCTTAGGCCAATTCCAAGCCGCAGAGCTTGTCTATATAACCACGCCGACACAGCAAAGGCTGACAGCGATGACGGAAACCACGCATTTCGGCGAACAGACCGTGCCCCTCGCGGACAAGCAGGGGATGGTCAACGACGTGTTCCATTCCGTCGCCGACCGCTACGATTTGATGAACGACCTGATGAGCGGCGGCGTGCACCGGCTCTGGAAGGACGCGATGGTGGCGCGGCTGGCGCCGCCCAGGACCGGCAGCCTGCCCTACCGCGTGCTCGACATGGCGGGCGGCACTGGCGACATCGCCGAGCGCATCCTCAATGCCTCGGTGGGCTATGCCGAGGTGACCGTCAGCGACATCAATTCGGACATGCTGCGCGTCGGCGCCGAGCGGGCGAAGAACTGGCGCTTCGGCGGGCAGGCGAAATTCGTCGAGGCCAATGCCGAGGAGCTGCCGTTCGACGACGAGAGCTTCGATGCCTATACGATCGCCTTCGGCATCCGCAACGTGCCTCGCATCGACCGGGCGCTGGCCGAGGCCTTCCGCGTGCTGAAGCGCGGCGGTCGGTTCCTCTGCCTCGAATTTTCGACCGTCGACGTACCCGGCCTCGACCGCCTCTATAAAGAGTGGTCGGACCGCGCGATCCCGCCGATCGGCGGCGTGGTGACCGGCGATGCGCAGCCCTACCAGTATCTGATCGAATCCATCCGCAAATTCCCGCCACCGGCGCGGTTTTCGGCGATGATCGAAAAGGCCGGCTTCAAGCGCGTCACCCACACCGCCATGTCGGGCAACATCGCGGCGCTCCACGGCGCGTGGAAGCTCTGAGGTTGAAGAATTCTGTCCCCTCCCACCGTGTCATTCCCGCGCAGGCGGCAATCCAGACCGGGCCTTCGGACGTCCGTGAACTCAGCCTGGATTCCCGCCTTCGCGGGAATGACACCGTGGACTGGAACGGCATCGTAACCGATTGCGACTCCATTTCGGCGGCGTGCCCATGAGCCTCTCGGCGACATTCCGCCTGATGCATGCCGGGTTCGTGCTGGCGCGCGAGGGCGCGCTGTCGATCGTCGATCCGGTGGCGCTGCCGCCGGTGATGAAGACGGCGGTGCGATTCGGGCGGCTGTTCGAGCGCGGCTCGGTGAAGCGGCGCGGACCGGAAGACCGGCTGCGCACGGCGCTCAACAAGCTCGGGCCGACCTATGTGAAGATCGGCCAGACGCTGGCGACGCGCCCCGACATCGTCGGGCCGGAACTCGCGGCGAATCTCGCGCAGTTGCAGGACAAGATGGAGCCGTTCGACGCGGCGCTGGTGCCGGTGCTGCTCAGCGAAGCGCTGCACGACAGGGCCGCCGACCTCACCGAGATTTCGGCGCCGATCGCCGCCGCATCCATCGCGCAGGTGCATCGCGCCATGCTGGCGGGCGATGGCGCGCCCAGGGCGGTGGCGGTCAAGATTCTCCGGCCCGGGGTCAAGGAGCGATTCCGCGCCGACCTCGAGGCGCAATATGCCGGCGCGGCGCTGGCCGAGCGCTGGGTGAAGCCGCTGCGGCGCCTCCGGCCGACCGACGTGGTCAAGACGCTCGACCGCTCGGCGCAGCTCGAACTCGACCTGCGGCTCGAAGCAGCCTCGATCTCCGAGATGGCCGAGAACATCAAGGACGACGAGGGCTTCGTCATCCCCACGGTGAGCTGGGACCACACCGCCGAAACGGTGCTGACCACGAGCTGGGTCAACGGCATTTCGATCCGCGACCTCGCGACGCTCGACGCCGCCGGCATGGACCGCAAGGCGCTCAGCCGAACGCTGCTCCAGTCGTTCCTCAAGCACGCCATCCGCGACGGCTTCTTTCATGCCGACATGCATCCGGGCAATCTCTTCGCCGATCCGGCGACGGGCGCCATCGTCGCCGTCGATTTCGGCATCATGGGGCGGATTTCGCGCAAGGAGCGGCGCTTCCTCGCCGACATCCTCTACGGCTTCATCACCCGCAATTACCGGCTGATCGCGCAGCGGCATTTCGATATCGGCTATGTGCCCAGGCACCAGTCGGTCGACGATTTCGCGCTGGCGCTGCGCTCCATCGGCGAGCCGCTGCAGGGCCGCACCGCCAACGAAATTTCGATGGCCAAGGTGCTGGGCCAGCTCTTTGCGACCACCGAGTTGTTCGAGATGCAGACGCGGCCCGAACTGGTGCTGCTGCAAAAATCGATGGTGCTGGTCGAGGGCGTCAGCCGCAACCTCGACCCCGACCTCAACATCTGGACGGTGGCCGAACCGGTGGTCGGCGATTTCGTCCGCCGCGAGGCCGGACCGCTCGGCCGGCTCGACGATTTGCGCGACCGGGCGGAAATCGCGATGGACACCATCGGCCGGCTGCCGAGCCTCGTGGCGCGGGCCGAGGCGGCGCTCGACGACTACGATGCCGAAAAACGCTCGCCGCAGCGGCGCAACACGCAGCGGATGATGGTCGCCGGTTTCTGGGTGCTGGTGATCATCGCCATCGCCGTCGTGGTGAAGCTTTTCGTGTGACGCACAATTCATCGGCCATTCAGCGGCCGGGCCCTACCCCGCTCATGCGCTTGCGGCCCCGGGGGCTCGCCCATAGATTGGCGCCGAAATCCGGCGGGCGCTCCATTGAGAGGGCTATGAGATGAAATTTGCACTGATCGGCCGGATCGCCGGCGTCGTGGCGCTGACCATGGGTCTCGCGGCCTGCGTCGACATGACCGAAGAGCTGACCGTCACCTCGGACACGACCGCCAGGGCGACGATGACCATGACGATGGCCGCCGACGTCTATTCGACGATCAAGACCGCCGACACCGAGGACACCAAGCCCGAGGACAAATTCTGCGCCAAGGACGGCGAGACGCTGACCGAGAACGCCGACGGCACCGCGACCTGCACCTCGACCACCGACGGCACGTTCGACACACTGTTGTTCGACGAAGGCCAGAACAAGCCGACCTTCACTTCGGCCGGTCCGGGCCTCGTGCGCGTGGCGCTCGCGACCAAGGGGCTGATGGGCGGGCTCGGCAAGGACGATGCGTCCGACGACACCGCGCAGACCCAGGCGACGATGAAGCAGTTGTTCGACGGCCACTTCCTCACGCTGCGCTTCGGCGGCGCCGAGGTGACCGACACCAATATGACGCTGTCGGACGATCGCACATCGGCCGAGACCAAAATCCCGTTCACCGCCCTCATCGATGGCACCGCGGCGCTCCCCGAGGAGCTCTATGCGGTGGTCAAGACCAACTAGGAGCGCCAATGCCCGGCCGGATCGATATCGCCCTTCGCTTTCTCGATCACGGCCGCGGCCTCGCGCTGCCGAAACAGCAGAGCGCGGGCGCGGCGGGTGCGGACCTCCTCGCCGCGCTCGGCGTTTCTGAAACGACGATCCTGAAGCCGGGCGAACGCGCCATCGTGCCCTGCGGCTTTTCGATCGCGCTGCCCGCAGGCTACGAGGCGCAGGTCAGGCCCCGTTCCGGCCTCGCGGCCAAATATGGCGTCACGGTTCTCAATACGCCCGGAACGATCGACGCCGACTATCGCGGCGAGATCAAGGTGATCCTGATCAATCTCGGGCAGGAGGATTTCGCCGTCCGGCGCGGCGACCGCATCGCCCAGATGGTGGTGGCGCCGGTCAGCGCCATCGCCTTCACCGAGAGCGACGACCTCGACGCCACGGAACGCGGTTCCAACGGTTTCGGCTCGACGGGTCGCTAACCGATGGTGCTTTCCCCCGACGAAACCCGCCGCTACGCCCGCCACCTCGTGCTCAAGGACATTGGTGGCGCCGGCCAGCAAAAGCTCAAGGCCGCATCGGTGCTGGTCATCGGCGCCGGCGGCCTCGGCAGTCCGCTGATCGCCTATCTCGCGGCGGCCGGAATCGGCACCATCGGGGTTGTCGATCACGACACGGTCAGCCTCAGCAATCTGCAGCGGCAGATCATCCACCGCACCGCCGACACTGGCGCCGGCAAGGCACAGAATGCGGCGGCGTTCGTGGCGGCGCTCAACCCGCATGCGAACGTCGTTCCACATGCCTTGCGACTGGACGCGGCCAACGCCGACGATCTGGTCCACGGCTATCAGCTGGTGCTCGACGGTACCGACGATTTCGCCACCCGCCGGATCGCGGCGGAAGCAGCGCAACGCGCCGGCGTGCCGCTGGTGTCGGGCGCCGTCTCGATGTGGGACGGCCAGCTCACCGTCTTCGCCCCCGGCGGCAAATCCTTCGCCGACCTCTATCCGGTCACGCCCTCGCCCGAGGAGCTGCCGAGCTGCGAAGCCGTCGGCGTCCTCGGCCCGATCACCGGCGTCATCGGCACGCTGATGGCGATGGAAGCCATCAAGCTCATCACCAACGCCGGCGAGCCCCTGATCGGCCGACTTTTGCTCTACGACGGCCGCTCCGCCCGCTTCACCGAACTGGAATATTGATCTAGCGCGTGCAGTCAGCACGGTTTCCCTCCCCCGCGAGGGGAGGGAAGCAGAGCTTGGCCGAAGGTCTAGCGGCGCTGGGTGGGGGGAATCTCAGTCAGCGCCGAGCATGGGACACTCCCCCCCACCCGGCTTGCTAATTCGCTGCGCTCATAAGCAACGCCGCCCTCCCCACACGGGGGAGGGAAACGGTGGGCGTGGCGATCGCTGTTCCGCACGCCGCCAT